>Ga0073934_10000173_pt1 | contig 194180 bp, 167 predicted proteins | sample LarsenN4metaG_FD_76834 | JGI IMG/M metagenome (GOLD analysis project Ga0073934, IMG submission 76834) | Hot spring sediment bacterial and archeal communities from British Columbia, Canada, to study Microbial Dark Matter (Phase II) - Larsen... ... | reverse complement strand
TCATCCGGATAGTCGTCGAGGTCGTAGTCGGCATCGCCCTGGATGACGGAGAGACCGCGCGACACGCAGGCATTGACCCGCTCCCGGCTGATCTCGATCCCGCGACCGTCGGTGCTCCGCGTGTCGGCGAGAAGCTGAAGCAGAGCGCCGTCGCCGCAGCCGACATCGAGCACACGCGCGCCAGGCGTGACCATCTCCGCGATAAGCTGATGGTCGACGCGGGCTTGGCGCATGGCCTCGCGATGTTCGGGCCGGGCGAGCATCAGGCAACCTCCCGGACGTCAGCTATCCCGCGCTTCTTCGCGGCCGAGCCGAGAAATCCGCGCACGGCCTTGAACAGCTCGGGCTCGTCGAGCAGGAAGGCGTCGTGCCCCTTGTTGCTCACGACCTCGACGAAGGAGACGTTCGCGGCGACGGCATTGAGCGCCTGCACGATCTCCTTCGACTCGCGCGTCGGATAAAGCCAGTCGGACGTGAACGAGACGACGCAGAAGCGCGTCTTCGTGCCGCGAAACGCGTTGGCCAGAACGTCGCCGTGTTCGGCGGCGAGGTCGAAGTAATCCATGGCGCGCGTGATGTAGAGATAGCTGTTGGCGTCGAAGCGGTCGACGAACGTCGAGCCCTGATGGCGCAGATAGCTCTCGACCTGGAAATCGGCGCTGAAGGAAAACGTCTTGGCAGCCCTGTCCTGCAGGTTGCGGCCGAACTTCTTCTGCAACGCTTCCTCGGAAAGGTATGTGATGTGCGCGGCCATGCGCGCCACCGAGAGACCGTTGCGGGGTACTTTGCCGAGCTCGAGATACCTGCCCCCAGCCCACTCCGGGTCGGCCATGACGGCCTGGCGGCCGACCTCATGGAACGCGATGTTCTGCGCCGAGTGCCACGCCGCCGTTGCAATCGGCACGGCCGCAAACACCCGCTCGGTGTGGCGCGCGGCCCATTCGAGCACCTGCATGCCCCCCATCGAGCCGCCGATGACGGCGAACAGCTGGTCGATGCCGAGGTGGTCGATCAGGCGCACCTGGGCATCCACCATGTCGCCGATGGTGATGACCGGGAATTCCAGACCCCAGGGACGTCCCGTCGCCGGATTCATGGACGCGGGCCCGGTCGTTCCCATGCAGCCGCCCAGAATATTGGCGCAGATGACGAAGAAGCGATTGGTGTCGATCGGCTTTCCCGGTCCGATCATGATCGTCCACCAACCGGGACGCTTCGTCACCGGATGATCGTTGGCGACGTGCTGGTCGCCGGTGAGCGCGTGGCAGACCAGAATCGCATTCGACTTGTCCGCATTCAGCCGCCCGTAGGTCTGATAGGCGATCTGGAACGGTCCGAGGCTCTGCCCGCAATCCAGCTTGAGCGGTGCGCTTGCCGGCACTTTCAGCAGGAGGCTCGTCGGGTTGTCGACCTCGTTCGAGCGGGACAGCGGGCGTTCGGCCGCCGTCTCCATGACCACATCGGACGCCCGATCCAAAGTATCGTTCACCATATCCGTCCCCGGTGGCGCGCTCGCGACGCCGACAAATGCAAAACCCGGCCGACCGGCCGCCCGCATCGCTCTTGATGCCGGGCGGAACCGATCGAAACCGGGTGCGCGCGGCCTTTTAGCGAGTTCTTTAACGTGGCTGCAAGCCGGCCGGCCAAATGACCACGATCAACCATCGTTTATAGGTCGCACCGCGTGAGCGTCAAGCTGCCGGCGACGCACGGCTGCGGTGACGTTCGGGCTCGCGAACCCCCTGCCCTCCGGGGCAGATGGCCATCAACCCGGCCGGTACGGCGGCGCCATCTCCGTCCCGCAAGGCGGTCACCAATTCGGCCGCCGCTTCTCGACGAACGCCCTGAGGCCCTCCTGCGCCGCCGGCGTGGCCACGACGTTGCAGAAATCCTCGACCGCATTGGCGATGCTGCGGCGATAGTCGAGATCGTTTTGCCGCATGAAGGCGTTGCGTGCGAGCCGCATCACCGCGGGCGACTTCATCGCAAACGCGGCGGCAAGTTCGGTCGCTACCCTGTCGAGCTGGTCGTCCGGCACGACGCGGCTGGCGAGGCCCAGCCGATAGGCCTCTTCGGCGTCGAAGGCGCGACCCGAGAAAAGCAGCTCGAACGCCCGGTGCCGTCCGATGACACGCGGCAGGTGGGCGAAATGGATGGCGGGCGGCAGCCCGATGTCGATCTCCGGATAGCCGAACGTCGCGCTCGCAGAAGCGATTATGACATCGCATGAGATGGCAAGCGTCATGCCCCCGCCGCGCGCCGTGCCGCCGACCGCCGCAACCGACGGCTTGCCGAGTGCGTACTGCACATCGGCGAGATCGATGTAGAGGGCTTGCAGGAACTGCCGCGCCTCTTCCGCCGACTTGCCGAGCAGAATGTCGATGTCGAGACCTGCCGAGAAGCGGCGGGCGACCGCGCTGGTCAATATGACCGCCCGCGCCGAAGGATCGGCCGCGGCGCGGCGGAAGGCGTCGACGATGGCGCGGATTGTCGCGAGGTTCAGGGCATTGACCGGCGGTCTGTCAAGCGTGATGCGGGCGATGGAGTCATGGACTGAGTAGCGGACGGTTGCCTCGGTCATCGAGCGTGATCCATGGTTGCGGGCGACTTTTCGGACAGTCGCGGAAGTGTAAGCCGCGCAAAGGCTCGCGCCCACCGCGTGCGCGAATGCGATCTCGTGGTCCGCGAGGCTGCCGGAAGATGCCTTGCCGGTCTCCGGCGCCGGCGTGGACAGGTCTGAACGTTGCGAGCGGTCATCTCCTCGGCTCTAGTGCATCGACAGTCAAGCAATCCGAGTGCATCTCCCATGACCTACGTGACCACCAGCGACGGCGTGAAGCTTTACTACGAAGAAGCCGGCAGCGGCGATCCGATCGTTTTTGTCCACGAGTTCGGCGGCCATCATCTCTCGTGGGAGGCGCAGATGCGCTACTTCTCCCGCCGCTACCGCTGCATCACCTATCAGGCGCGCGGCTGGCCGCCCTCCGACGTGCCGCCCGGCGTTGAAAGCTACAGCCAGGCCCGCGCCGCCGACGACATCGCCGACGTCATGACCGGCTTGGGGCTTGCGAAGGCGCACGTCGTCGGCCTCTCCATGGGCGCGACCGCGGCCCTCGAGTTCGCCATACGTCATCCAGGACGGGGCCTGTCGATCACCGCCGCCGGCGCCGGCAGCGGCGCAACGCGCGACCCTGAGGAAAAAAAACGCTTCGCGGCCGAGGCGATTGCCGTCGCCGAGCTGATCGAGACCAAGGGCATGGCCGCACTCGGCGAGCGGTATCTGAACGCCCCTGCGCGGCAGCAATTGAAGCAGAAGGATCCACGCGGCTTCGCCGAGTTCTTCCGCCAGTTCGTGGAGGGAGCGTCCACCGGCCGCGCGCTCACCATGCGCGGCGTTCAGGCGCGGCGCGCTCCGATGTTCGAACGGGAGGCGGAGCTCGCCGCCATTCGCGAGCCGGTGCTCATCGTCTGCGGCGACGAGGACGACGCCACGCTCGAGGTCTCGTTGTTCATGAAGCGGACGATTCCGCGCGCCGGTCTCATGGTCTTTCCGCGGACGGGCCACGGCATCAACCTCGAGGAGCCGGCGGGCTTCAATGCCGTCGTCCAGGACTTCATCCACGCCGTCGAGAAGGGGCGCTGGGGCGAGAGCGTGTCGACCCACGGCAAGGGTTTCGCCATGCTGCCAAAGGCATGACGCAGGGGCCGGCCGTCGCGCAGCGGAGCATTGCGGTACGCCCCTCGCTGCGCTAACCAACGCGCCGGAGCAGGAGTGAGCCCATGGCGCAAACGAAGTCCGGAAAAGCAGCCGGCAAGGGCAAGGCGAGCAACCTCATCAAGGGGGGCACCGGCGACTGGGAGGTTGTCGTCGGCATGGAGGTCCACGCGCAGGTAAATTCCCGCGCCAAGCTGTTCTCGGGCGCCTCGACCGCGTTCGGCGCGGCGCCCAACAGCCATGTCTCGCTCGTCGATGCCGCCATGCCGGGCATGTTGCCGGTGATCAACGAGGAATGCGTCTATCAGGCCATCCGCACCGGTCTCGGTCTCAATGCCAAGATCAATCTGAAGAGCGTCTTCGATCGCAAGAACTACTTCTATCCCGATCTTCCGCAGGGCTACCAGATCAGCCAATACAAGCACCCAATCGTCGGAGAGGGTCAGGTCGAGATCGACGTTGACGGCGAGACGGTCACGGTCGGCATCGAGCGCCTGCACCTCGAACAGGATGCGGGCAAGCTGATCCACGACCAGGACCCGGAGCGCTCTTACGTCGACCTCAATCGGGCGGGCGTGGCGCTCATGGAGATCGTCTCGAAGCCCGACATCCGCTCCGCCCGGCAGGCGCAGGCCTATGTCGCCAAGCTGCGCACCATCCTGCGCTACCTCGGCACCTGCGACGGCGACATGGAGAAAGGCAACCTGCGCGCCGACGTGAACGTGTCCGTGCGTCGGCCTGGCGAGCCGCTGGGGACGCGCTGCGAGATCAAGAACGTCAACTCCATCCGCTTCATCGGCCAGGCCGTGGAGGCCGAGGCGCGCCGGCAGATCGAAATCCTGGAGGACGGCGGCGCGATCGAGCAGGAGACCCGGCTGTTCGATGCCGAGAAGGGCGTGACGCGCGCCATGCGGAGCAAGGAGGAGGCCCACGACTATCGCTATTTTCCGGACCCGGACCTGCTCCCGCTCGAGCTCGAGCCTGATCTTGTGGAACGCCTCAAGGCCGGGCTGCCAGAGCTGCCCGACGCCAAGCGGCAACGCTTCATGAAAGAGTACGGTCTTTCGGCTTACGACGCCGGCGTTCTCGTCGCCGAGCGGGAGAGCGCCGACTACTTCGAGGCGGTCGCCAAGGGGCGCGACGGCAAGCTCGCCGCGAACTGGGTCATCAACGAGCTGTTCGGGCGCCTCAACAGGGAGGGCCGCTTGATCGGCGATTCGCCCGTCGCGGCAGCGCAGCTCGGCGCCATCGTTGGGCTCATCGGTGACGGAACCATCTCGGGCAAGATTGCCAAGGACGTCTTCGAGATCGTCTGGACCGAGGGCGGCGATCCGGCGGAGATCGTCGAGAAGCGCGGTCTCAAGCAGGTGACCGACACCGGCGCCATCGAGGCGGCGGTCGAGGCGATCCTGGCCTCCAATCCGGATAAGGTCGCCCAGGCAAAGTCCAAGCCTGCCATGCTCGGCTGGTTCGTCGGCCAGGTGATGAAAGCCACCGGCGGCAAAGCAAACCCCGCGGCGGTCAATGAGATCCTGCGCCGGAAGATCGGCATTTGAGGCTTGACGGCTTGCGCGCCAAGCGATCTCGCATCGCGCGGCCGTCGCATCGCGCGGAGAGGGAGAGGCATGTCCCCGGCCGAGCAACAAAGACTGGCCGAGGTGCTCGCCAAGGCCCGCCGCGACGGCCGGCAGGTGCGAAACCTGCCGAAGGAGCTTGTCCCAGCCACGTTCGCCGAGGGCTGCGCCGTCAATGCCCGCGTCGCCGAGCTGCTCGGCTTTGAGCCGCTCGGCTGGAAGATCGCGGCCACCAACCCGGACATGCAACGCCGCCTGCGGACCTCGGCGCCGATCTACGGCCGCACGTTCCGCCGCTTCGCAATGGCATCTCCGGCGCTCCTCTCGCGCGCCGAGCTCCTTGATCCGCTGGTCGAGTGCGAGTTCTTCTTCCGTCTCGCCCGCGCACTGCCGCCGAGGCAGGCGCCTTACGGCCGGGAAGAGGTCGCCGATGCCGTCGCCTCGGTGCATTGCGGCATCGAAATCGCCGAGTGCCGGTTTCCCATGGACGCTCTGCCGCCTGTCTCCGCGATCCTGGCCGACGGCGCGGCCTCGGGGCGCTACGTCGTCGGTCCCGCGATCGCGGACTGGCGTCAGCGCGACCTGGCGGCCATGCCGGTGACGCTCACCGTCAATGGCACCATGCGCCGGAAGGGCAGCGGCCGAGAGGTGATGGGTGATCCGATCAATCCGCTGGTCTGGCTCTGCAACGAGCGCTCCGCCTGGGGCGACGGGCTTGCGGCGGGCGCTCTCGTGAGCACGGGCACGGCGACTGGGATGCTGCTCGCGCAGGCGGGCGACGAGATGGTGGCACGCTTCGGCGAGGACCACCTCGTGCGCGTGCGCTTCACGGCGTGAGCGGCCGGGCCGCGGATCAGCCGAATGTGATGGGCGACATCCAATTTCCGGCACGCGCGCCCGCTAGTATTCTCGGATGAAACCGTTCGCAGTTTTCCTTTTGTTACTCCTCGCCCCGCTCGCAACTCACGCCGTTTGGTGGCAGCTCCAGGACCATCCGGGCTCCTGGGCCGAGGCCGACTGGTCCTCGGCCGGCGTTCTGCCCCCTGCCTCTCGAGTGCAGGAAGCCGTCGTGCATGTCCTTGCCGGCCGGACCGGCCGCTGGAAGGGCATCTTTGCGCACCACACCTGGATCGTCGTGAAACCCGCCGGCGCCGCGCGCTACACGCGCTATGAGGTCGTCGGCTGGGGGCGCGCCTTGCGCGTCGACGCCTGGGCTGCGGACGGCCGCTGGTATGGCGACACGCCGCGCATTCTGCTCACGCTCAGCGGGGCCGAGGCGGTTGCTTCAATCCCGCGAATCGAGCGCGCCATCCGCGAGTATCCGTATTCCGGTCCAGGCACTTACGTCACCTGGCCGGGGCCCAACTCGAATACCTTCGTGGCCGAGATTGCGCGCCGCGTGCCCGAGCTTGCGCCAGCGCTCTTGCCGACCGCCATCGGCAAGGATTTCGCGGGCTGGCCGCTCTATGCGGGCCCGACGCCGAGCCGTACCGGCATGCAGCTCTCGCTCGGTGGGCTGCTGGGTGCGAGCATCGCCTGGGTTGAGGGCGTCGAGATCAACATTCTGGGGCTTGTCGTTGGCCTCGATCTTCGCCGGCCGGCGTTGAAGCTGCCGGGCTGGGGCCGCGTCGGTGTTCCGATTTGAGACGATCGCTACGTCGTCAGCAGCGTGTCGGGTCATCGAATGCGCGGCACGCGGCCGGAAACGGCGAAGGGCCGCTTCCATGAAGCGGCCCTTGCATCGAATGCTCGTGATGACGTGGTCAGGCGCTCTTCTTCGCGCGTGCCTTTGCGGCGCGCTTCTTGCCTGCGACCTTCTTCACGCGACGGCGCGCAGCCAGCGTGTTGCCTCTGAGCGCGCTCACTTTCTTGCGCGGCGCCGCGCGCTTCACCTTCTTCTTACGCTTCTCAACATTGCGCGCCGAGCGCGCTCCACGTGCTGCGGCCATGACGAAACTCCTTCTCTTGCCGTTGCACTGGTGTGAGCATCTAGAGACTTTTTTTCAACAGCACAAGCACAAGTGCGCAGAGTTGTGCACATCGTGCGCCGCGGGATCATCGTGCATCGATCATCTCGACATCGAGTCTCATGCCGCCTTTCGGGCGGAGCGTGACGCGCGATAACGGCTCGGGTGCGAAGGACGGATCGCATGAGAAGCGCGCGCTCCTCACGAGCTCCGCAAGAAGCACCACGGCTTCGAATATTGCGAAGCTCATGCCGATGCAGGTTCTCGGACCGAAGCCGAACGGCATGAATTGCGTACGCGCGTAGTGCGCTTCGCGCTCCTCGCCGAAGCGTGTCGGATCGAATGCGTCGGGCTCGCGCCACAGCTTGCGATGGCGGTGGATCACATAGATCGGGATCACGAGCATGGCGCCGCTCTTCAAGCGATGCGGTCCCAACGTCACGTCATTGGCAGCCATGCGCCCCATGACCGGCGCCGGCGGATAGAGGCGTAACGCTTCCTTGATCACGGCGCGGGTCGTCTCGAGCCGGTCGACGTGCGCACCCTCGATGCCGCCTCGACCGCATACGCGCGCCACCTCCTCGCGTACCAGTTCCTGCCATTTCGGAGCGCGGGCAAGGAGATAGAGCGTCCAGGTGAGCGCCTTCGCGGTCGTCTCGTGGCCGGCCGCAGCGAATGTAAGCAGGTTGTGCGCGATCAGCTCGTCCCCCATCGGCGCGCCCGTCTCGGGATCGCGGGCATGTCCAAGTTTTGCCATCAGGCCGCGCCCCGGCCAGCCCTTGGACTTCTCTCGCGCGACGATCGCGCGCATGGTCTCGTTGAGCGCGATTGCCGAACGGCGCATCGCCCGTCGCGCCGGATGCCATACGCCCGGCGGCAGCCTCAGGATCTCACACGCGATGTCCCAGCTCGATCGCTCGAGATAGGCGCCGATCTCCGTCTTGAGGACTTGGGCCTCGCTTTCCGTCGCGCCTTCGAAGATGGTCGATTGCAGGACGTCGAACGTCAGGTCAGTCATGGCCGCGGCAATGTTGCGCCGCAGGATGCGGCCTTCGGCGCGCCAGCGCGCCATGAGCCGCGCCCCTGCCGCCGCCATCTCGGGGACCTGGCCGATGAGCTCGCCATGGCGGAAAATCGGCGCGACGGTCCTTCGCTGCCAGCGCCAGTTGGCGCCCTCCGCCGTGAGGATCGCGTCGCCGATGATCGGCTCGAATATTCGTCTTTCGACCCGCGACTTCGGGAAGATCTGGTGATCGTCGAGCAGGATTCTTTCGACGAGCGCGGGCTCGGTGACCCAGGCGAGGCGCCCGCCGAGCATCCCAGGCACGACAATCGGTTCATGATAGACGGGCTCGGGGATGGCTTTCAGCGGATTGACGATGAACGTCGGCACAAAGCGCCACAGCGGCAGGGGCGCCGGTGGCGGGCGGACGGTCGGCGGCACGAACTCGGTCGTCATGGCTCGGATCGGCCCTTCGGCCATGCTGCCTCTCCTCGAACGGTCGGACCGGCGCGCTCTCGCAGAGTCCTCGGTGCTCTCGAACCTTGCGCATCAGCCGATGGCGGTCGCAAGGCGTCAGGCCTCCTGGCGGCTTGCTCGTCTGCCGTGCCCTCCGGGAGGGCAAGCGCGAGCCGCGGCAAGACTGGCTCAGCGGTCGGGACCGCTCAGTCCATGAGCCACATGGCGCCGTGCCCGGCCCCGAGAAACAGACCGGCCCAGGCAATCGACGCAATGAGACTTGCCGGCAGGAACTGCCAGAGCGGCATTCCGGCGACGCCGGCCGCTGCGGGAATGAAGGGACGCAGGACGCCGAGAAACTTGCCCGCGACGACGGCGAGGATGCCCCAGCGCTGGAAGAGGGCGTGGCCCTGCGGCCACCAGTCTGGATTGCGCTTGAAGATGCGCCACTTGAGCACGCCGAGCTTGTAGCGCCGTGCGATCAGATAGACCGCGATGTCGCTCGCCCAGGCGCCGACGGCGGCCGCGAGGCAGAGCGACCAGAACTGACCGCCGGCAGCGGCGTGAAGCGTGCCGATGCCGAGAAACATCGGTGTCGACGGCACAAGAAGCGAGAGCACCGGGACGCCCTCGGCAAAGCCCATCGCGAAGACGATGGGCTCGGCGAACCCGATGTGTTCCTGGGTAAGCGCGATAATCCGGTCCTTGAAGCCCGGGGCGGACATCCTGCGCTCCCCCAATCTGCCGTCAGGATTCGATCAGCACGAACCGAACTGGCAGCGGGCGAAGATCCACGCCTTGCCGAGTCCGTCCCCGAGCACGAGAAGCACGAAAGCCCACAAGAAAGCCGAGATCCAGTTCGCAACCTGGAACATCATCTGTGGCATTCGCACGGCGCCGGCTATGATCGGCACCGACGCTCGCAGCGGACCGGAAAAACGGCCGAGCACGATTGCCCATACCCCCCAGCGTTTGAAGAACGCTTCTCCCTTCGGCATCAGGTCCGGATGGTTCCTGATGGGCCACATCCTCGCGATCTGATCGTGATAGTGGTAGCCGAGCCAGTAGCTCAACCAGTCTCCGAGCGCGGCGCCGACGGCGGCCGCGACCAGGATCAGCCAAAAATCGACGCTTCCCGTCGCTCCGATCAGCGTTCCGATGGCGATCAGCATCCCCCAGAACGGCAGCACGAGGGAGACAAAGGCGAGCGATTCGCCGAATGCCAGCATCAGTACGATGGGCGCCGCCCAGTTCTTGTGAACGCGGACGAACTCCACGATCTGGTCCGCGATGCCTTCGAGCGTCATGTCTTGCATCTGTCCTGGGTTGAGCGCCGCCAACAGCGCCAAGGCCGGTGGTCTTGTCAATCGGTATCAGGCCGCCGAACGATCGGGTTTGATGTTTCCGGTCGAGCGGCCGGACTGCTGCGGGCCCGCCGTCCGGGGCGAATGCCCACTTGGCTTGACGGGGACGAGGACTGGGCGCGGATCATGATTTCGTGTTTCGGTGGGCGGGGATGTCGGCGGCGAGGGCGTGCCAACGGTGCGCGCTGTAGTGTGCCTAAAGGAGTGAGGTCGGCCGTCAGCTGCGGCACCGTCGCTTCATTTCGCGCGCGATTTCGCGCGAGACCTCGGCAGCCAGCATCGTGCTCCGCGAGATCTGCGCCGGAGTTAGGGAGGCGGCCCCTGCCCCTTTGAGGACGGCTTGAGCCGCGTCGGCCTCCCGCCGGCCGATCGCCAGTTCTTCGCACGAGAGGTCTTTCTTGCGCCCCTTGAAGGCAAAAAGCCTGACGCCGGAGGCATACGCTTGCGGCGTCGCGGGCTCGCGCACCCACTTGCGCTCGCGATCGGCGATCATTCCTTTGAGCATGGCCTGCCGCTGCTCGATGCATTGCTGACTGTCGTCGACGCAGGCGAGCCCCGCGGCCGGCGCCAACGTAAGTCCGGGTTGGCCTGCAGAGCAGCCGGCGGCGATGACGGCGCAAGTCAGCATGGCCCACGCGCATTTTCGTCTCGTGTCGATCCGTCCTGCGTCCATGTCTCGCCACGCCTGGCCGTGGGCCTCTTGTTATCGCCGGATTGAGGCCATAGAAGCAACAGGTGGCGGTCCTGTGGCAACCCGGATCGTCTGCCTTCCGCCCGAAGCATGAACGCCTGGCCGGGACGACGCCCCTTGGCGATTCGACCTGCCTCGTCCGCGGCAGGCCTGGGATCGGTCGCGGACGGGAGCGGAGAACAGCTCCCCGGTGCGCGCCCGGAGCCAACTGAGTCGGCAGCAAGGAGATTAACCAAATGGCTCAAGCAATTCGCGTACACAAGGTCGGTGGTCCCGAGGTCCTCCAGTTCGAGACGATCGAGGTCGGCGAGCCGGGCCAGGGCCAGATCAAGATGAAGCAGCACGCAATCGGCGTGAACTATATCGACGTCTACCTGCGCACCGGTCTTTACCCGCAGCCGTCGCATCCCTTCATCCCCGGCATGGAAGGCGCGGGTGAGGTCGTCGCCGTCGGTCCCGGCGTCAGCGAACTCAAAGTGGGCGACCGGGTCGCCTACGCCGGACCGGCGGGCGGCTATGCGACCGAGCGGCTCATCGCCGCCGACCGCGTGGTCAAGATCCCGTCGAGCATCGATTACAAGACCGCGGCCGCGATGATGCTGCAGGGCATGACCGTCCGCTATCTGATCCGCAAGACCTACAAGGTGGGACCCGGCACGACGCTGCTCTGGCACGCGGCGGCCGGCGGCGTTGGCCTCATCGCCTGTCAGTGGGTGAAGCATCTCGGCGGCACGCTGATCGGCACCGCCGGCGGGCCGGCGAAGTGCAAGCTCGCTCTCGAGCACGGCGCCGCCTACTGCATCGACTACACGAAGGAGGATTTCGTCGCGCGCGTGAAGGAGATCACCGGCGGCAAGCTCTGCGACGTCGTCTACGATTCGATCGGCAAGGACACCTTTCCGAAGTCGCTCGACTGCCTGAAGCCCCTGGGGCTTTTCGTGACCTTCGGCAACGCCTCGGGTCCGATCGAGAACTTCAACGCCGGCATCCTGGCGGCGAAGGGCTCGCTCTACATGACGCGGCCCACGCTCGCCACCTATACGGCGAGCCGCGCCGACCTTCTCGAGACGGCCAACGACCTGATCGATGTCGTGAGCAAGGGCATCGTCAAGATCGAGGTCAATCACACCTACGCGCTGAAGGATGCGGCCCAGGCCCATCGCGACCTCGAGGCGCGCAAGACGACGGGCTCGATCGTGCTGCTGCCGTAAGGCTGGCGGCGGCTTGCAGGCGGGTGGCGCCCGAGGCCCCGCGCCAGGAGCGCGCGAGGGTTGAAGGCGCTAGATCGACAGGCAATCCCGCAGCGCGTCCTCGAAGATGGACAGCCCGAGGTCGATCTCGGCGTCGCTGATCATGATCGGCGGCGCCAGCCGGAAGACGCCCCAGCCGCCGCGCACGATGCTCGTCGAGAGGCCAAGCTCGAGACAGCGGTTCATGACCTTTTGCGCGAGCTCCGGCGCCGGGCTCCTGTCCCGCCGGTCCCGGACCAGTTCGACGCCGAGCAACAGGCCGCGGCCGCGCACGTCGCCAATCACGTCGTAGCGCTGCTTCATCGTCTCGAAGCCGCGCCGCAGCCTCTCGCCCGCCGCCCTGGCGCGCTCCGCGAGACGGTCTCGCAGGATGATCTCGATCACTTTGAGGCCGACCGCGGCCGGCAGCGGGTCGGAGGCATGGGTCGTATAGAAGTGAAACTTCCGCTCAAAGCAGCGCTGCTCGATCTCGGGCGAGGTGATGACGGCCGAGAGCGGCAGGCCGGCGCCGAGCGTCTTCGACAGCGTGATGAAGTCCGGCACGAGGCCATCGTGCTCGCAGTCGAAGAGCCGCCCCGTGCGGCCGAGCCCGGTCTGCGCCTCGTCGACGATCACCAGCATCCCGCGCGCCCGGGCCCGCTCGGCGGCCGCTTTGAGATAGCCCTCCGGCGGTACGATGACGCCACCTGAGGACAGAATCGGCTCAATGATCAGCGCCGCCGGGTTGCCTGAGGATTGTTTGTCGTAGAGCTCAAAACCGTAGTCGAGTTCGCCCAGCCAATCGTAGGTTTCGCCCTTCAGGAAGCGAGGGCGGTAGGGAGCAGGTGCCGGGAGCACGAACGAGCCCGGCAGCGCCGGGCCGTGGCCGTGCCGGCTGCTGTTATAGGTGGCCGAAGCGGCGCCTGCCGTGACGCCGTGCCAGGAGCGGGACAGCGCGAGCACCTCGAAGCCGCCGGTCGCCGTGCGGGCCATCCGCAGAGCGGCCTCGTTCGATTCCCCGCCGGTTGAAAGCAGCAGGACGCGGCTCAGATTGCCCGGTGCGATCTCGGCAAGCTTCTCGGCAAGCTCGATCACGGGCCGCGACAGAAGCTGGCTGTAGAGATGTACGAGCTCGGCGGCCTGCTCGCGGATGACGGCCGTGATCTCGGGGTGGCTGTGGCCCAGAATGGCGCTCATCTGCCCGGAGGCGAAGTCGAGGAGGCGGCGACCGTCGGTCGTCACCATGAAGGCGCCCGACGCCCGCGCGATGATCGCCGGCTGAAAGAAATGGCCATAGCGCACGAGGTGCCGGTCGGCCCGCGCCCACAGATCGGCATCGGCGGTGGAACGGCTGGAGAGATTGTCGCTCATGGCCCGGGCCTTCGCTGAGATGCGTCGGGAGACTGTCGGACGCACGGCGGTGCCTCGTCAACGCGAACCCTCTACCGGAACTGACGCCAGAAGCGCGAGCGGCGGTCCGAGTGAAGGAGCGCCGTCCTCGCGTCCGCTGTCGCGCACAGGAACGCTCGTGCGGCCGTTTGTTCGGCGTCGTGCCGCCTTGATGATCGCTCTTGCACGGTCTAATCCCGACCCATGAGCGACAGACCGATTCTGCCGGGCCCTGGGCCCATCGAGCCTGTGCCGTTGAAGACGGCACTGGAGGAGCGTTATCTCGCCTACGCGCTGAAAACCATCATGGACCGCGCGCTGCCAGACGTGCGCGACGGTCTGAAGCCTGTTCACCGACGCATCATCTACGCCATGCGCGAGCTGGGGCTCGGCCCGGACGGCGGCTTCATGAAGTGCGCCAAGATCGTCGGCGACACCATGGGCGACTACCATCCCCACGGCAATCAGGCGATCTACGATGCGCTCACCCGCCTCGCTCAGGACTTCTCGGTCCGCTATCCGCTGATCGACGGTCAGGGCAACTTCGGCAACATCGACGGCGACAACCCGGCGGCGGAGCGCTATACCGAGGCGCGCCTGACGACGGTCGCCGAAGCGCTGCTCGAAGGCATCGACGAAAACGCCGTCGATTTTCGCGATAATTACGACGGACGCGAGCAGGAGCCGGTCGTTTTGCCGGCCGCCTTCCCGAACCTGCTCGCGAACGGTGCGTCGGGCATCGCCGTCGGCATGGCGACGAACATCCCGCCGCACAATGTCGACGAGCTCTGCCAGGCGCTCCTCCACCTCATCAAACATCCGAACGCGACGGTCGAAAAGCTTTGCGACTTCATCCAGGGCCCGGATTTCCCGACGGGCGGCATCCTGGTCGAGCCCAAGGCCAGCATGATCGAGGCCTACCGCACCGGTCGCGGCAGCTTCCGGCTGCGAGCGCGCTGGGAGAAGGAGGAGACCGGCCGCGGCGGCTGGCAGATCGTGGTGACCGAGATCCCGTATCTCGTTCAGAAGACTCGTCTCGTCGAGAAGATCGCCGAGCTGATCCAGGAGAAAAAGCTGCCGCTCCTTGGCGACATGCGTGATGAATCGGCGGAGAACATCCGACTCGTTCTGGAGCCCAAGTCGCGCACCGTCGATCCGCTCGTGCTCATGGAAAGCCTCTTCAAGCTGACCGAGCTCGAGGTCCGCTTCGGCCTCAACATGAACGTGCTCACGGCCGGCCAGATCCCGGCCGTGCTCGGGCTGCGCGACGTCCTCAAGCATTGGCTCGAGCATCGCCAGGAGGTGCTGCTGCGGCGCACCGCGCACCGGCTCGAGAAGATCGAGCACCGCCTTGAGGTGCTCGACGGCTACCTGATCGCCTACCTCAACATCGACGAGGTCATCCGCATCGTCCGCTTCGAGGACGATCCGAAGGCAAAGCTGATGGCCAAGTTTCGCCTGACCGAGGTCCAGGCCGAGGCGATCCTCAACCTGCGCCTGAAGTCGCTCTCTCGGCTCGAAGAGCAGGAGATCAAGGCCGAGCATGCCACGCTCTCGGGCGAGCGGCGCGAGCTCAAAGCTCTGCTCGACAGCGAGGAGTTGCAGTGGGAGCGGATCGCCGCCGAGGTGAAGTCGACGCGCGAGACTTGGTCGAAACGGACCGAGCTCGGGCGCCGGCGGACGGAGACGGGCGAAGCGCCGGCGATCGACGTCGACCTCGAGCAGGCCATGATCGAGAAAGAGCCGACCACGGTCATCCTGTCGGAGAAAGGCTGGATCCGGTCCCTCAAAGGTCACCAGGACGACCTTTCGAAGCTTGATTTCAAGCAGGGGGACGGCTTGAAGCGTGCGCTCAAGGCTTACACCACGGACAAGATCATTCTGCTCGCCACAAACGGCAAGTTCTTCACCCTCGAGGCGAGCCAGCTTCCCGGCGGCCGCGGTCACGGCGAGCCGGTGCGGCTGATGATCGACCTCGAAGAGAACAACGACTTCGTCGAGATGTTCGCCCACGAGCCGGGGCGCCGCCTGATCGTCGCGGCGACCTCCGGTCACGGCTTCATCGTGCCGGAGGACGAGGTGGTGGCGTCGACCCGCAAGGGCAAGCAGGTGCTGAACGTCGAGGCCGGTGCGGAAGCCTGCGTGTGCGTCCCGGTCGGGGACGGCGACCACGTCGCGACCATCGGCGAGAACCGCAAGATGCTGATCTTCAAGCTCGATGAGCTCAACGAGATGACCCGCGGCAAGGGCGTCATCCTGCAGCGCTTCAAGGACGGCGGGCTATCGGACGTGCGCGTGTTCGCGCGCAGGGAGGGACTGAGCTGGCTTGATTCCGCGGGCCGGACATTTACCCTGCCCTGGCCGGAGTTGCGCGACTGGATCGGCGAGCGCGCCCAGGCCGGCCGCCTGGCTCCCAAGGGCTTTCCGCGCTCGAACAAGTTCGGCCCGGCGTTCGGTTGATCCGGTCTAGCGAGACCTGAACATAATGGCCGTGGGCGAAACCGAGGTCGGTTCCGCCCACGCCCGCTTTCGTTGACGATCCGGTTTGTCGCGGGCGAGGCCGCCGAACGTGCCGGTTACTTCGCCTTCTCGGCCATCGCCTCGACGTAGTCCCAGTTCACGAGGTTGTCGATGAACGCCTCGAGATACTTCGGGCGCAGATTGCGGTAGTCGATGTAGTAGCTGTGCTCCCAGACGTCGCAGCCGAGGATCGGCTGCGCGCCGTGCATGAGCGGATTTTCGCCGTTGGGCGTCTTCATGACCTCGAGCTTGCCGGCCTTGACGGCGAGCCAGCACCAGCCCGAGCCGAACTGCGTGACGCCCGCCTGGATGAAGTCCGTGCGCATCTTGTCGTAGCCGCCGTAGGCGGAGACGAGCGCCTCGATCTTTCCGGGCAGCTTCTTGCCGCCGCCGCCCTTCTTCATCCAGTTCCAGAAATGGATGTGGTTGTAATGCTGGCCGATCTGGTTGACGACCGGCTGGTCCTTGGCGGCAAAGGCTTCCTTGCAAATGTCTTCGATCGATTTGCCGGCGTACTTGGTGCCGTCGCCCGCCAAGGTGTTGCCCGCGACCACGTAGGCGTTGTGATGCTTGTCGTGATGGAACTCGAGCGTCTCCTTGGACATGAAGGGCTGCAACGCGTCGTAGGCGTAGGGCAGCGGGGGAAGGGTGAATGCCACGGTCAACTCTCCATCGGTTGCTTGGGGCTCGATGCGCCGGACCCTAGCCGCGGGTCGGCGACAAAACAAGCTTGGTCGGGGGGACAGCAGCGATCGCGCGGCGCCGCGATCCTTGCGATCAAGCGTCGGGCGGGGGGCCCGCTGTCGGGGCGTCTGCGTCTCGGGTCGCTCGGACTGCCGGCGGGGTGCGGATGTGGGGCCTTTGGGACACGGGGGGCGAAAAGCTGCACGACCTCTCACGTCACCGACTGGCAGATCGAGGGAATGACGACTAACACGTCGGCGGAGTTATTCCCGGTTACTGAAGTGCGCGTCCCGGCATGGAGGATGACATGAAGAAAGTGCTGAAATCGCTCGTGTTCGCGGCGGCCGTTGCCGTCTCGGCGTCGGCCGTCGCGCCGATGGCCGCTGCCCAGGGCAAGGCCGGCGCGACGTGCGTGAAGAAGGCCGGCGAAGGAACCGGCAGCTCCAAGGACGGGGCGCTCTTCCAGGCCTGGGAGGCGGTCCTTCAGGCCACCGACTGGGGGTCTTGGGCGAGCTTCATGGCGAGCGGCGCCAAGATCGGCACCGCGCCCGGATACAAGGTGAGCAAGGTCGGACAGAAGTGCAGCCCAGGCGGACTTGGACAGGTCTGCCGGATGCAGGCGACGCTCTGCAAGTGAGACGATGCGGCGGGACGCGGCGCGAGGCATCGCGCCGCGATGCCGTCGCGGTCACAGGTGGCGGAGAACCGCCCTGGAGCGCAGGGTCAGCTCGGCCGTTTCCGGACCGCCGGCGGGCAAGTTGGCGTGTCATCGAAAGTGCGGCACAGTGCCAGTGATCGGACCTGGAGCCCCCATGCCACTCTCGCCGGAGCCCTATGCCGAGCGTCGCTTCGCCACCATCAAAGGCCGACGCATGGCCTATATCGATTGCGGCGCGGGCGATGCCGTCGTCTTTCAGCACGGCAATCCGACGTCCTCCTATCTCTGGCGCAATGTCATGCCGCATTGCGAGGGGCTCGGCCGGCTCGTCGCCTGCGATCTGATCGGCATGGGGGAATCGGATAAACTCGCAAACTCAGGCCCCGACCGCTACCACTACGAGGAGCACCGCGATTTCCTGTTCGCGCTGTGGGACCATCTCGCGCTCGGCAACCGTGTGGTGCTCGTCCAGCACGACTGGGGCTCGGCACTCGGCTTCGAGTGGGCCCGGCGCAATCCGGAGCGGGTCCAGGCGCTCGTTTACATGGAGGCGCTGGTGATGCCGCTGGCGTGGGAGGACTGGCCGGCGGCGGCGCGGCGCGTGTTCCAGAACATGCGCGGGCCCGGGGGCGAGGCGATGGTCCTCGACAAGAACGTGTTCGTCGAACGAATCCTGCCGGGTTCCGTGCTGCGTCAACTGACCGACGCCGAGATGGCGGTCTACCGCGCACCCTTTGCCGAACCGGGCGAGAGCCGCCGTCCAACGCTTTCCTGGCCGCGCCAGATCCCGATTGATGGCGAGCCGGCTAACGTCGCCGCGATCGTCTCCGACTATGCGCAATGGCTCGCCGCATCGACGATTCCGAAGCTCTTCATCAATGCCCAGCCGGGCTCCATCCTGACCGGACGCCAGCGCGAGTTCTGCCGCACGTGGCCGAACCAGACCGAGGTGACCGTAAGCGGGAGCCACTTCATTCAAGAAGACAGTCCCGACGCTATTGGCGCGGCCATTCGCGGCTTCATCGGGCGTCTGCGCGGGATTGCCTGATCCGCATGCGTTGTTGCCGGGACGTGGCGGCAGGTCGCCGCCCGGCCAGACGTGCCGCCGGTTGCCACCCGCGGCACAAGGTCTTAAGGCAACGAAATGCAGCGCAAGCAGGCGGACATCGTCATTGTCGGCGCCGGATTGTCCGGATCGCTTGCCGCTTGGGTTTTGAAGCGTGCCGGCTTCCACGTTCGCCTGGTGGAACGCAATGGCGCACCTGGCGGAAATCACACCTGGAGCTTCTTCGAGACGGATCTCGATGCTGACGGCGCGCGGCTCGTGGAACCTTTCGTCTCCGCCGCATGGCCGCGTTACAGCTTGCGCTTTCCGCGCTACGACCGCGTGCTGGAGACCGGCTACCGCTCCATCGCCTCGGAGCGTTTCGCCGCCATGGTTGCGGCGGAACTCGGCGAGGACCTCGTCGTCAATGCCGCCGTCACGGAGATCGCGCCCGAGCGGGTGACACTGGCCTCCGGCGAGACGATCGCCGCAGCCTGCGTGATCGATGCCCGGGGGGCGGGACCGGCAGCGCACCTGTGGCTCGGCTTTCAGAAGTTTCTTGGCCTCGAGGCTCGATTGCGCGCGCCGCATGGCCAGCCGCATCCCATCATCATGGATGCGACGGTCCCGCAGGACGACGGGTATAGGTTCGTCTACACGCTTCCCTTCGCGCCGGATCGCATCCTGATCGAGGACACCTACTACAGTGACGGTCCCGCTCTCTCGGACTCGGCGCTGCGCGCCCGCATTCACGACTACGCAAGGGCCCGGGGATGGGAGATCGCCGGGATTTTGCGCGAGGAGCAAGGCGTCCTGCCGATCATTCTCGCGGGCGACATCGAAGCGCATCTCGCGTCGCAACCGGCCGGCGTTCCACGCATCGGGCTCGCCGCGGCGCTCTTTCATCCGACCACCGGGTACGCGCTCCCGGACGCAGTCCGCGTTGCCGCTCTGCTTGGCGCCCATGCCGCTTCGGGTGCCCCCATGACCACCGAGGCGGTCCGCCGCCGCCTCGAGTCCCATCTGCGGACGCTCTGGCGTCAACGCGGCTACTTTCGCTTGCTCAACCGCATGATGTTCCGCGCCGGGGTGCCTGAGCTCAGATATCAGATCCTGGAGCGCTTCTATGGATTGAATGCGGGCCTCTTGCAGCGGTTCTACGCTGCCAGGCTCACCCCGGCCGATCGGCTGCGAATTCTCATCGGCAGGCCGCCGGTCCCGATCCTGTCGGCCCTTGCCTGCGTATCAGAGCGGCAGGCGTTGCGCAGAGCGAGGTGCTCGTGAACGGGCGGCAGAAAAGCGCGGTGGTGGTGGGAGCAGGCTTCGGCGGACTGGCGTTGGCGATCCGGCTGCAGTCGGCGGGCTTCGCCACGACGCTGCTCGAGAAGCGCGACAAGCCCGGAGGACGCGCTTATGTCTACGAGGATAACGGGTTCCGGTTCGACGCCGGGCCGACGGTCATCACCGATCCTGGCTGTCTCGAGGAATTGTTCGCACTGAGCGGACGGCGCCTTGCCGATTATGTCCAACTCGTCCCGGTGGACCCCTTCTACCAGCTTCGCTGGGAGGACGGCACCGTGTTCGACTACGTCAACGATCCGTCCGAGCTCGATCGTCAGATCCGGGCGATTTCGCCCGGGGATGTCGCGGGTTACCACAGGTTTCTCGCATATTCCCAGAGACTTCTCGAGGAGGGTTACGTCAAGCTTGGTCATGTGCCGTTTCCGGACTTCCGCAGCATGGTCCGTGTTGCGCCGCAGCTTCTCCAGCTCGAAAGCTGGCGCAGCGTCTATGCCAAAGTCAGCCATTTCATCCGAGACGAGCATCTACGCCAGGCCTTCAGCTTTCACACGCTTCTCGTCGGCGGGAATCCGTTCACGACCTCGGCGATCTATGCGCTGATCCATGCGCTCGAGCGGCGCTGGGGCGTCTGGTTCCCGATCGGCGGGACCGGCGCGCTGATCGAGGCGCTCGTGCGTCTCTTTCGCGACCTCGGCGGAACTCTGCGTCTTGCGTCGCCCGTCGCGCGCATCGACACATCGGATGGGCGCGTTGCGGGTGTCGTTACCGCGGACGGCGAGCGCATTTCAGCGGACCTGGTGGCAAGCAACGCCGATGTAGTGCACACCTATGCGCGGCTGCTCGATCGTGAGCCGAGGGCGATGCGCACCGCGCGCAGCCTGCTGCGCAAGCGCTACAGCATGTCGCTCTTCGTCGTCTACTTCGGGCTTCGCCGCCAGCATCCGTCACTCAAGCATCACACCGTGCTGTTCGGCCGGCGATATCGCGAGCTCATTCGCGAAATCTTCCGCGGTCCTGCCGTTCCCGACGATTTTTCGCTCTATCTGCACGCACCATGCGTGACGGATCCTGGTCTCGCCCCGCCGGGCTGCTCGGCGTACTACGCACTTTCGCCGGTCCCGCACCTCGGCAACGCGCCCGTGGACTGGTCCATCGAGGGTCCGCGTTATCGGGACCGCATCCTTGAGTATCTTGAGCGGCAGGCCTTGCCGGGGCTGCGCGAGGATCTCGTCACCTCTCGGATCTTCACGCCTACGGATTTCCGCGACGAACTCAATGCGCATCTGGGATCGGCCTTCTCGCTGGAGCCGGTACTCCAGCAGAGCGCGTATTTCCGGGCGCACAACGCCGACCGGCGGATCGGCGGCCTTTATCTTGTCGGCGCCGGCACGCATCCGGGCGCCGGAATTCCGGGTGTGGTAGGGTCCGCCAAGGCCACGGCGGCCATCATTCTGGGCGGTGACGTCGGCAGGCGAGGCGTGGCATGAGGCCGGCGGAGCAGGGTCGGTTGCTGGCGTTGAGCGAAGCCGTCATTCGCAAGGGCTCGACGAGCTTTGCCGTGGCGGCGCGCCTGTTCGATTCCGAGACCCGGGCCAGCACCTACCATCTTTACGCATGGTGCCGCCATTGTGACGATGTGATCGACGGGCAGGAGCTCGGTTTCCGCCACGACGGGCGGCGCACCGATCCGGTCGCGGCGCTGCGCGCGTTGCGCCGGCAGACCGGCGAGGCCCTGGCGGGCAACGTGATGGCAGATCCCGTATTTGCGGCTTTCCAGCGGGTGGTCGAGAAGCACCGCATTCCGCCGCGCCATCCATTCGAGCTCCTTACGGGCTTCGAAATGGACGTCCTCGGCCGCACGTATCGCACCGTCGACGACACGCTCGACTACTGCTACCACGTCGCCGGCGTGGTGGGCGTGATGATGGCCATGGTGATGGGCGTTCGCGACGAACAGGCGCTCGATCGGGCAAGTGATCTCGGCATTGCTTTCCAACTCACCAACATTGCTCGCGATGTCGTCGACGATGCGATGGTCGGCCGGGTCTATCTCCCGTTGGAGTGGCTTGTTGAAGCTGGGCTTCCGCCCGGCGAGCTGGCGGCTCCGGGCCGGCGCGCCGAGCTCCATCGGGTCGTGTCCAGATTGCTGGATCTTGCCGAGCGCTACTATGACTCGGCTCGCACCGGGCTCGCGGCTCTGCCCCCGCGCTCGCGCTGGGCCGTCGCCACGGCGCGGCGCATTTACCGGGAAATCGGTCGCGAGGTGGTCAGGCGCAAGGATCGCGCCTGGGATGCGCGCGTCTCGACCGGCCGAATGAGAAAATCGCTGGCCATCATCGCCGCCGGGGCCACAACCCTTGCGATTCCGATCGTCGGCCGTCTGCAGCAGGCGCCGGCGCGGCAGGATCTGTGGTCGCGACCGAGCCGCTAGGAAGGTCCGGTGCGGTGCTGGCGCCGTCCCTCCCGTCCCGAACGCTCGCCTGGCGGTGGATGCGCTGCTGCGTGATCCCCCCGGAGCCGCTCTCGCCCCGTGCCGCCGCGGCATCGAAGCGGCCTCCGTGCAGCGCCCTCAGCTCCGCCTTCAGCTTGTCGATGGGCCCCGCGTAGAGAAATCCGAACGAGACGCAGCCGTCGCGGTCCTCGACCGCATGATGCAGTCTGTGCGCCTGGACAAGACGCTTCAGGTAGCCGCCTTTCGGCTTCATTCGGAAAGGCCACCGTTCGTGAACCAAGGCGTCGTGAACGAGGAAATAAAGAATGCCGTAAATGGTCATGCCGACGCCGACCCAAAGCATCCAGTGGCCCAGCTCGACGCCGAAGTAGATGAGCAGGATGGATGGAATCGAGAATGCCACCGCGTAGAGGTCGTTCAGCTCCAACGTCCGTCCCTCGCGCTGGTGATGGGACTTGTGCCATCCCCACCCCCAGCCGTGCATGATATGCTTATGAGTGTAGCGGGCGACGAGCTCCATGGCGGCAACCGTCACGATGACGATCAGAACGTTGACCATCGCGCTCATGGGTGAAGTCCTCCCGCGCCCTGAGGCCGGTTCCGGTGCGATCGGCCGCCGCCGCACGCATCCCTCACGTCCGAGGCTGGTCCGAGAGGATGCGCAGGGCAATGCGGCGCAGCGACATCATGCGGCCGCGCAGGGCTGAGCTTCAAGCGCGATGACGCGCAAGCCCGAAACCGGCGGCGCATGCTGCGACGAGGGCCACCGCCGCCAGGAGGGCGGCGAGAGCAAGAACCTCCGCAGCCGACGCGTTGCGCCAGAGGAGTCCGTGGTAGGCTTCGATGGCCCAGGAATTGGGAATGGCCCAGCCAAGGTCCTGCAGCCAGGGCGGCATCAGAAAGCGCGGAACCATCGAGCCGCCGGCGGCTGACAGGACGAGGACCAGGAAGTTCGAAAGCGACTGCGCCTGCTGGCGCGTGCGGCAGAAGGCGCAAAGCGCAAGTGCGAGCCCGGCGGCAGCGGAGGCCGCGGCGAGCGAGACGGCCGTCCATTCGAGCAATCTCGGCCAGACCGCGACGCCGTAGGCGACGGCGGCCACGGTGAAGATGAGGGCTGCCTGCAGGAAACCCTGTGTCACCAGAAACAGCATCTTGCCGGCCAGGATTGTCGGGATGCTGCCGGCGCCGGAGAGCAGGCGGTCGAAGATGCCGTTTCGTCGCTCGTCGATGAGCGTCATGGCACTCTGTGATGCCGAGAACAGGAGGAAAAGCACGCCGACGGCCCCGGCATAGTATGTGACCGCGGCCGATGCAGACGTCCGGACGGAGATGTCGCGGCGCATGATGAGCGGGTCGGGCCTGCCTTCGGCCCGCGGTTGTCCTCCGTCGCTCGCTTTGGCTGCGGCGGCCTCCTTCTCCATCGCTTCGAGGGCGGCTGCGGCTCTCGACTTCTGCTCCGGGGTCATCGCGATCAGCAGCCTTTCGACGTCGCTCAGCGCCCGCCTGTAGAAGGCGTCCGGCAGCCGCTCCTGAAACAGCCGCTGCACCTGACCGGCAACGATGGGCGCAGCCATGGCGCGCGCGGCATCGCCGATGACCTCGATGGGCGCATCACCGTCTGTAAGACCCTCGGTTGGATCGCGTCGGATGAGAACCGCGACATCCGCTTCTCCCGAGCGCACCATGACCTCGATGTCGGCGCGGCTCGCAGCAGGGCGGGATGGCGGCCGAAAGCTCGGCTCGGCGGCGATCGCTGCGGCGAGCCGCCGTGTAATCGGCGACTTCGCCTCATCCAGAACCGCCACTCGCAGACGCAACTCGTCGCCCGTCGTGCTGGCGAAGATCGCAGCGAAAATGAGGTAGATGATGGGCGGCAGCACGAACGCCATGGTGAGCGCTCCGCGGTCGCGCAGCAGCCCGAGCAGCATGACACGGAAGATGGCAAAGGTCATCGCCCGCTCTCAGCTCCCAGAACATAAAGAAACAGGCTGCCGAGATCGGGCTCGCGGATGCGCAGTTCCTTGATGTCAACCCCGGCGCTGCCCAGGTAATAGCCGAGAGCGGCGGCGTCGAAGCGCTCGGCCGAGGCCCTGCCGAACCAGGTGAGCGGCGACTGCGTCGGCCTGAGGCCCAGCCGCTCGAGCATGGCGATCCCCGCGGGGCCCGGCGGCTCCATGATCTGGGCTATGATTTCCTTGTCGTCGCCGAATGTCGCATAGAGCAGCTCCGCGGGCGCCCCTTCGAGCTGCAGTCGGCCGTTGTGCATGATCGCAATCCGATCGCAAAGCACCTGCGCCTGATCGAGATCGTGCGTCGTCATGAGAATCGCGGTCCCCTGATCGCGCAATCCCTTGAGCAGCGTGTGGATCGCTTCGCGGGCGTCGACATCGATGCCGACGGTCGGCTCGTCGAGAAGCAGGACGGCAGGATTGTTGAGCAGGGACGCGGAAATGTTGACGCGCCGCTGATAGCCGCCGGAGAGCGAGCTGCAGGTCTGGCCGGCGCGGTCGGCAAGACCCGCTCGCTCGAGCATCGCGGGCACCGATCGCCTGAGCATTCGCCGCGAGACACCGGCGAAGCGTCCGAAGACATGCAGGTTCTCCTCGACAGTGAGGTGAGGAAAGATCGAAATTTCCTGCGGCACGAAGCCAACCGGGCGCGCCGCGTTGCGATCCTTGCTGATGCTCCGGCCGTCGATGAGGATCTCGCCACGAGCGAGCTTCAACTGGCCGCAGACGGCCTTGAGCAGCGTCGTCTTGCCCGCTCCGTTGGGGCCCAGAAGGCCGTAGATCTCGCCTGCAAAAAGCGAGAGGCTGACGTCTGCGAGGACCTCGCGCGCGGCGTAACTGTGGGCGGCATGGCGAACCTCCACGCGCGGTGTGCGGCACTTGCACTGCATCTCGAGCGCGAGGTCGAGCTCATCCGCCGGAAGCGTTTGGGACGATGACGGCCGCGCCCCTGTGCCAGCCATGCTCACACCTGAATCTGCTCCAGGCACTGCTCGACGAAGATTCCGAGCGGTCCCTGTGTTGCGCCGAAAAGCGCGAGCTTGCGTCGGCACTCGGCCGCGTGCGAGCGAAACAGGCGGCGCGAGTCGGCCTCGCCCAGGAGCCGCCAAACAGTCGGCTTTCCGGCATCCTTGCCTGTGTCCTTGCCCGTTAGGCCGGCATGTTCCTCCCCATCGAGGACGTCGTCCGACATCTGGAAGGCGAGCCCGAGCTCGAGAGCGAACCCGCGGACCGGCTCGAGCATCTCCGCTGGTGCATCGGAAATGCGTGCTCCGGCCTCGGCCGCCGCGATGAAGAGCGAGCCGGTCTTCAGCCGGTTCAATATCTCCAGATCCTCCACGCTGACGCCGTCGGTGCGCATCCGCAGATCCATGACCTGCCCTCCGACGAGGCCGTTCGATCCGACCGCGGCGGAGAGCAGGCGGCAAAGCTCGGCCCGGGTGCCATCCTTGACACCGTCCATGGAGGCGATGACGCCGAATGCCAGATTGAGGAGCGCGACGCTCGACAGTATGGCGAGATCCTCGCCAAACACGCGGTGGGCGGTGGGCTGACCGCGCCTGAGCGCGGCGTCATCCATGGCCGGCAGATCGTCCATGATCAGGGAGGCGGCGTGGACCAATTCTATGGCACAGGCGCAGTCGAGCGCACGGAGAGTGCGGTCGCCGAAATGCAGCGATGTGAGCAAGGTGACGAGCGGTCGGAGACGCTTGCCCGACGCAAGCGCGCTGTAGCCCATGGCCCGATGGAGGACCTGCGGTGCTGGCTGCTGACGTTGCAGAAGGGCGCGAAGCCTGCCGTCGATCCGGGCCTTGAGCTCGCCAATCGACCACAGAGCGCTGCCCTCCGGCACCGCGACCCTGGCGTCCGAGGAGGCTTGGCTCTCCTGTTCCTGCGGGTCTTGGATTTTCATTGCCGCGACGTTCCAATGCTGCGTTTGTCCGGCACCGCCGTCGGCTCCGGGCGGACGGGGACTTGCGCCGACGATTGCATACCTTGCCAAAAGAATCATCCCGCGAATGTGGCAGGGATCGGCTATGATCTTGACGCCCGCGCACGAAAGTTGCGTGCGAGCCGGTCGCCCGCGGGCCGCGCAACGGCTTCGGCCTGCCGGAACTCAACCTGAGGGAGGATGCGCGAAGGTGGGTGGAAGCGACGACATTGTTCCTCGCAAGTCGGACCACGTCGAGATCGTTCTCGCCGGCGGTGGAGCGCAGTCGGCGGTCGAGTCCGGTCTCGATGGCGTACGCTTCGAACATGTGGCTCTGCCTGAGCTCAACGTCTCCGATGTTTCGCTCGCTACCGAGTTTCTCGGACGCCGGCTCGCCGCTCCGTTGCTTATCAGTTCGATGACGGGCGGATTTGCGCGAGGCGCTTCGATCAACTTGCGTCTCGCGGAGGCGGCAGAGCGCCACGGCATCGCATTTGCGGTCGGCTCGCAGCGCATCGCGATCGAGCAGGGTGCGAGCGTGGGTCTCGATCGGAGCATACGTCGGCTGGCGCCGAGCATTCCGGTTTATGCCAATCTTGGCGCCGCCCAGCTGGTGCTTGGATACGGCATCGATGAAGCCCGCCGCGCGGTCGATCTTGTCGAGGCGGATGCGCTGATCATTCACCTCAATCCGCTGCAGGAGAGCGTGCAGCGGAATGGCGACCAGAATTGGCGCGGCGTGCTCGCCGCCATCGAGCGCGTGGCCGCGGCGTTGTCGAAGCCGGTGATCGTCAAGGAGGTCGGCTTCGGCATCTCGGGGCGCATCGCCAGGCAGCTTGCCGAGGTCGGCGTCGCGGCCGTCGATGTGGCCGGGGCCGGCGGCACCAACTGGGCGCTGGTCGAGGGCGCGCGCGCGGCTGATCCCGAGGCCGCTGCCGTCGCGGCGGCTTTCGCCGGCTGGGGCATTCCGACGGCGACGGCGCTCCGCGATGTGCGGGCGGCCTGCCCGGATCTGCCGCTGATCGGCTCGGGCGGAATTCGCAACGGGGTCGATGCCGCGAAGGCGATCCGCCTCGGGGCCGATCTCGTCGGCATGGCGGCGGGTCTGTTGGCCCCCGCGGCGCAGTCCGCCGAGGCGATCGATGCCGCGCTGAGGGTCGTCGTCGGGCAGCTCCGCATCGCCTGCTTCTGCACGCGCTCGCGCACGCTCGCGGATCTGCGGCGCGCGCCCCTGCTCGCCACGTAACCGGCAGCCATCGCCGGCTGACGGCCGCGGGCGAGATTGTCGGCACTGCCGGGACGACCGGCCCGGGGCGCAGGGCCGGCGGGCGACCCTACCCGGCGACCGCGCGCTTCGTCATGATGTTGACGAGATGCGCGCGGTAGTCGGCGGCGGCGTGAATGTCCGACATGAGGCCCGCGGCGTCGGGCTTCAGCGATCCGATGGCGCCGGCCGAGAAGTTCTGTGCGAGCGCCTGCTCGGCCGCCGTCCAGCGAAACACGCCCGACTGTCCGGCTCCCGTCACGGCGACGCGCACGCCGCCGGCGACCCGCGCCACCGCGACACCGACGAGCGCATAGCGCGACGCGGGGTTCGCGAACTTCGCGTAGGCGAAGCTCTGCGGGATCGGGAACGAGAGGCCTGTCACGATCTCGTCTTCGCCAAGCGCCGTCGTGAAGAGCCCCTGAAAGAAGTCGTCCGCCGCGATCGAACGCTTGTTGGTGACGATCGTGGCGCCGAGGGCGAGGACGCCTGCCGGGTAGTCGGCAGCCGGATCGTTGTTGGCGACCGAGCCGCCAATTGTTCCCCGGTGGCGCACATGCGGATCGCCGATGTGTTCGGCGAGCGACGCGAGGCCCGGGATCGTCGCTTTCACATCCGCGGACTCCGCCACCTGGGCGTGTGTCGTCATGGCGCCAATGACAAGCGCGCCGGACTGACGCTGGATGCCCCTGAGACTGGCGATGCGCGAGATGTCGATCACGGTCTCCGGGTTGGCGAGCCTTAGCTTCAGCGTCGGGATCAGCGTCTGCCCGCCTGCGAGTAGCTTGGCGCCGGGAGCGGCGGCAAGCGCCTTGGCTGCCTCGTCGAGAGTCGCCGGCCGTTTGTAGTCGAATGCGTACATGGGGCTCGCTCCTTATTCGGCCGCCTTGCGGGGCATCTTCTGGATGGCGCGCCACACGGTCTGCGGCGTCGCCGGCATGGCGATGTCCTCGTGTCCGAGTGCATTGGTGATGGCATTGATCAGCGCAGCAGGCGCTGCAATGGCGCCTGCCTCGCCGCAGCCCTTGACCCCGAGCGGGTTCGATGGGCACGGCGTGTTGGTCATCGCCACGTTGAACGACGGCAGGTCGTCGGCGCGCGGCATGCCGTAATCCATGTAGCTTGCCGTCACAAGCTGACCAGTCTCGCTGTAGACGGCGCCCTCGAGCAACGCCTGGCCGACGCCCTGCGCAATGCCGCCGTGCACCTGTCCCTCGACGATCATCGGATTGATGAGGACGCCGAAATCGTCGACCGCCGTCCACCGGTCGATTCGAGTTCTCCCGGTCTCCACGTCGATCTCAACCTCGGCGATGTGCACGCCCGAAGGGAATGTGAAGTTCTTCGGATCGTAGAACGAGCCCTCCTTGAGGCCGGGCTCGATCTTCTCGCTGTCGAATTTGTGGGCGATGTAGGCCTGCAGCGCCACCTCGCCGAAGGTCATCTTCTTGTTCGTGCCGCGCGCCGAAAACTCGCCGTTCTCGAAATCGACGGTGTCCTCGGGCACCTCCATGCAGGCAGCGGCGACCCGCTTGCCCTTGGCGATCACCTTGTCGGCGGCCTTGACGATCGCCGAGGCACCGACGGCGCCGGAGCGCGAGCCGTAGGTGCCCATGCCCATCTGCACCTTGTCGGTATCGCCGTGCACGATCGACACCTGCTCGATCGGGATGCCGAGCTTCGATGAGACGACCTGCGCGAAGGTGGTCTCGTGGCCCTGGCCGTGGCTATGGCTGCCCGTCAGAACCTCGACGGTACCGATGGGGTTGACGCGCACCTCCGCCGATTCCCACAAGCCCACGCCCGCGCCGAGCGAACCGACCGCCTTCGACGGCGCGATGCCACACGCCTCGATATAGGCCGAGAAGCCGATGCCGCGCAGCTTGCCCTTGGCGGCGCTGGCCGCTTTGCGTTGCGCGAAGCCCTTGTAGTCGGCCATCTCGAGGGCCTTGTCGAGGGAGGCCTCGTAGTTGCCGGCGTCGTAGGTCATGATGACCGGCGTCTGATAGGGGAACGACTTGATGAAGTTCTGCCGGCGGAACTCGGCCGGATCGCGTCCGGTCTGCCGCGCGGCAACCTCGATCAGCCGCTCGACGACGAATGTCGCCTCCGGCCGGCCGGCCCCGCGGTAGGCATCGACCGGCGTGGTTGTCGTGTAGACGCCGTCAACCTCGCAGTAGATGGCCGGAATCTGGTACTGCCCCGACAGCAATGGAGCGTAGAGGTAGGTCGGCACCGAGGAGGCGAACGTCGAGAGATAAGCGCCGAGATTGGCCTTCGTCTTGGCCCTGAGCGCCAGGATCTTTCCCTGCGCGTCGACGGCGAGTTCGGCCGTCGTCACATGGTCGCGGCCGTGCGCGTCGGCGAGGAAGGCTTCCGAGCGCTCGGCCGTCCACTTGACCGGCCGGCCGACTTTCCTGGCGGCCCACACGCAGACCGTCTCTTCGGCGTAGATGAAGATCTTCGAGCCGAAGCCGCCGCCCACGTCCGGCGCAATCACTCGCAGCTTGTGCTCCGGCGCGATGCCAATGAAGGCTGAGAGGACGAGACGCGCGACGTGCGGGTTCTGGCTCGTTGTGTAGAGCGTAAAGGCGTCCTGGCCGCGATCATACTCGCCGATGGCCGCACGCGGCTCCATGGCGTTCGGCACGAGCCGGTTGTTGACGATGTCGAGCTTCGTAATGTGTGCGGCCTTGGCGAACGCGGCGTCGACGGCCGCCTTGTCGCCGAGGTGCCACTGGTAGACGGTGTTGTTCGGCGCTTCCGCGTGGATCTGAGGCTGGCCGGGGGCTTGCGCCGTGTTGAGATCAACGACCGCGGGCTGCACGTCGTAGTCGACGGCGACGAGTTCGGCCGCATCCTTCGCCTGCGCCAGCGTCTCGGCGATGACCACCGCGACGTGGTCGCCGACGTAGCGCACCTTGCCTTGCGCCAGCGCCGGGTGCGGGCCGGCCTTCATCGGGGTGCCATCCTTGGAGTGGATCATCCAGCCGCAGATGAGGTTGCCGACCTTGTCCTTCGCGAGGTCGGCGCCGGTGAAGACGCCGAGGACTCCGGGGGCCGATTTGGCGGCGCTGATGTCCACCCCCTTCAGGATCGCGTGGGCGTGCGGCGAGCGCACGAACACGGCGTAGGCCTGCCCTGGCCGGTTGATGTCGTCGACGTACTGACCTTTGCCTGTGATGAAGCGGAGGTCTTCCTTGCGCTTGACGGAGGCGCCGATGCCTTGGGCGTTCATGGGTTCTCTCCTGACCGTGCTCAGAGGCTCATTCCGCTGCCTGCTTCACGCCGCCCATGGCAGCCGCTCCCGCCGCGATCGCGCGCACGATGTTGTGGTAGCCGGTGCAACGGCAGATGTTGCCCTCGAGGCCCCGGCGAATGGTCGCCTCGTCGAGCTTCGGTCCGTGACGGGTGGCGAGGTCGACGCCCGCGATGATCATCCCGGGCGTGCAGAAGCCGCACTGCAGGGCATGATGTTCGCGGAAAGCGGCCTGCATGGGGTGCAGCTCCTCGCCGGGAGCGAGGCCCTCGATGGTCGTGACCTCGCTTCCGTCGCAGGAGAGCGCCAGCGCCGTGCAGGCCTTGATCGCCCGGCCATCGAGCAGCACGGCGCAAGCTCCGCACTGGCTGGTGTCGCAGCCGACGTGGGTTCCCGTGAGCGCAAGATTCTGTCGGAGGAAGTCGACGAGCAGGGTGCGCGGGTCGACGTCGGCCGTGACCTGCCGCCCGTTGACCTTGAGGGTGAGCGAAGCCATGGGGTGTTCCTCCTTAAAGTCTTTCTGATGCGAGACGGTCTCTAAGATCAGTCTAGCCGCATGAAGGGGCGCCTGGAAACGGGTTTCGCCGACGTGAGCGGCAATGCCGGAACGCATGCGGGCTCTGGGTGAGCGGATCATGACGCCGGCGAGGACGGCCCCCTTTCCGCCGTTGCCGGCGGTCGAGGACGGCGAGGCTCAGAACGCCTGCCGCAGCGGCCGGAAGAAGCGCTGCACGTCCTCGGCGAGCGCCGCCGGCTGCTCCATGGCCGCGAAATGCCCGCCCTTCGGCATCTCGGTCCAATGCCGCAGGTCGGTGTAGCTTTTCTCCGCGATCGATCGAGGCGGGCGTCTGATCTCGCGCGGGAAGGCGGCGTAGCCCGTCGGCACGTCAACGGTCTTGCCGTCCGGAATGGGCCACGGTCCGTGCAGGCGCTCATAGTAGGGCCAGAACGAGGAGCCGATCGCGCCGGTGAACCAGTAGAGCGAGATGTTGGCGAGCAGATGGTCGCGAGCCACGACCGTCTCGAAATCGCCGTCGTGATCGGTCCAAACGTGGAACTTCTCCGCAATCCAGGCGGCGAGGCCCGCGGGCGAGTCGGTGAGGGCGTAGGCGAGGGTTTGCGGCCGCGTCCCCTGGATCTGGATGTAGCCGGTCTCCTCCTTCGCCCATTGCCGGATCTCCTCGGCATACTTTTTCTCGGCCGGCGTCGGATTGGGCGGCGGCGGCAGATAGGGGCTCACCGACAGCATGTTGAGATGAATGCCGGCGAGCTTATCGGGATGGCGGACGCCCATTGCCGATGCGGTGAAGGCGCCCCAGTCGCCGCCCTGGGCGCCGAATTTCTGGTAGCCAAGCACGTCCGTCATGAGCAGGGCAAAGCAATCGGCGATGTCGGGGATGCCGAAGCGCCTCTGCCCCGGTGCAAATGAGAGGCCGTAGCCCGGCAGCGAGGGCGCCACCACCGTGAAGGCGTCGGCAGGATCGCCGCCGAAACGCGCCGGGTCGGTCAGACGGGGAATGATGTCGACGAACTCGAACACCGACCCCGGCCAGCCGTGCATGAGCAAGAGCGGCTTCGGTGCCGGTCCCTGGCCGGGCACATGCAGAAAATGCAGATCGATGCCGGCAATCGGCGCCTTGAACTGCGGAAAGGCGTTGAGACGGGCCTCCCACTGCCGCCAATCGAACACGTCCCGCCAGTGTTCGACGAGCCGGCGCATGTAGCCGAGGTCGGCGCCGTAGGCCCACGGGGCGCCCGGTGCCTGGTCGGGAAAGCGCGTCCGGGCGAGGCGCGCCTTCAGGTCGGCGATGTCGGCGTCGGGAACGGCGAGCGTGAAGGGGGCTGGTCGGGCGGCCATGACGGCGCTCCTTGATTGATCGCGGGGCCTGGATTTTTTCGGCTTGCGAGAGCCTATCGGTACGCGCCCGCCGGACGCAACGTGCAAGGCGCTCCGCACGGAGCGCGGGCCGCAGGAGCGGCGGCTGGTGTAGTCTGCTCTCCACGGGTGAAACCGCAAGCCGACGGAGACTTGTCCATGACCACGCCGCACGGGCCCTTGCAGGGCGTCAGGGTCGTTGCCTGCTCGACAGCGCAGGCCGGCACCGTGCCCTATATGCTGATGGCCGACCTCGGCGCCGAGGTCATCAAGATCGAGGCTCCCGAGGGAGGCGATGTCTCGCGCACGATGTCGATCCTGCCGGGTCACCCGAGTTCGTTCTTCGAGACCAACAACCGCGGCGTCAAGAGTGTGACGCTGAACCTGAAGTCGCCGGAAGGGCGCAAGATCCTGCACGAACTCGTGCGCGAGGCTGACATCTTCGGTCAGAATTTCCGGCCGGGAGCTGCCGAGAAGAACGGGTTCGGCTACGAGGAGCTCAGACGGGTCAATCCGCGTCTCGTCTATGTCTCCATCTCGGGTTATGGCCCGAAAGGCCCCAATGCCCATCTGCCGGGAACCGACTCGATGGCGCAGGCGCTCGGCGGCATCGCTGAGGCCTACGCAACGCCAGGCGAACCGATGAAGACAGGCATTGCTTCCGTCGCCGACGAAACCTGCGCCATTCTCGCCTTCGGCGGCGCACTCGCCGCCTTGACCCATGCGCGTGCGACCGGCGTCGGTCAGAAAGTCGAGCTGTCGCTGCTCGGCAGCATCGTCCGCCTGCTCGGCTGGACCTTTCAGACCACTCTCTGGCGCGGCACCGATCCCGTCATCGGCCGTGCGCGCGTCGCCGGCACGAAGGAGCGCCCCGCCATGTCGGCCTCTTTCAACGATCGCGACGGCAAGCCGTTCGTGTTCCAGCTCGCGCGCGATCAGTGGAAGGAGGCGATGACGGCGCTCGGCTTTTACGAGGAGATGGAGCGGGCAGGCTTCGGCCACCTCGGCGTCGCCATGGAGAGTGCGGAGAGGCGCGAAGCGCTGCTCGCCATGCTCGACCGCCTCTTCGCTGCAGGAACGCGCGAGGACTGGGTCGCAAAGCTGCGCGCCGGCGACATCGTCGCCGCGCCGATCAACACCATGCTCGAGGCCTCCGTCGATCCGGACGTCGTTGCCAACGGCTACGTGGCCGAGTTGGACTATCCTGACTTCGGCAGGCGGCTGAAGGTGCACGGAAGTCCGTGGTCCTTCTCCGAGACACCGGCGCGGATCGGCCGCGCGCCGGCGCTCGGCGAACACACGGAGGAGGTGCTCGCCCGAATCGGCTACGGCGCTGCCGAGATCGCAGCGCTTCGTGACCGCAGGGTGATCTAAGCCGCGGGCGCGGCTAGCGCTGGCGCACCGCGCCCGAGGCAATCAGGGCATCGATGCGGCTCTGATCGAATCCCCACCCGGCAAGCACCTCGCGGCTGTGCTCGCCTGCGTAGGCTGGCGGCCGCGCAACGCGGTTTTCCGTGCGCGAGAAGCGCGGCGCCGGCCCTGGTTGCACGACGCCCTCGATGTTGATGAAGGTGCCGCGTGCGGCATTGTGCGGATGCCGCGGCGCCTCGCTCATCGACAGAACGGGCGCGAAGCAGATCTCCTTCATCTCCATGATGCGCGTCCATTCTTCGCGCGTCCTGGTCTTGAAGATTGCGGCAAGGCGTGCCCGCATGGCGGGCCAGTGTGCACGGTCGCCTTGGGCCGGCAAAGCGTCTCCGGCAAGCCCCAGCGTCGCGAGCAGCTCCTTGTAGAACTGCGGCTCGTTGGAACCGATTGCGATGTGCCGGCCATCTTTGGTTTCGTAGACGTTGTAATGATGGCAACCGCCGTCGAGCCGGTTTGACTCCCGCTCCTCGATCCAGGTTCCGGCGGCGAGCGCACCGTAGGCCGGCGTCATCAGTGAGGCCGCGCCTTCGACCATTGCGGCGTCGACGATCTGGCCCTTGCCCGAGCGCTGCGCCTCGATGTAGGCGGCAAGCACTCCGACGACGAGATAAAGCGCGCCGCCCCCATAATCACCGACGAGATTGAGCGGCGGCACCGGCCCGGCGGCCTTGGTGCCGATGGCGGCGAGCGCGCCGGTGAGCGCGATGTAGTTGATGTCGTGTCCGGGCGTCTTGGCGATCGGTCCGGTCTGCCCCCAGCCCGTCATGCGGCCGTAGATGATGCGGGGATTTCTTGTCATCACGACATCCGGGCCGAGTCCGAGCCGCTCCATGACGCCCGGCCGGAAGCCTTCGATCAGGGCGTCCGCGCGTTCGAGCAGCTCCAGCGCCACAGAAACGGCTTCGGGCTTCTTGAGATCGAGCGCGATATTGCGCCGGCCGCGCAGCGTGGGATTTGTCGCCGGCGGGCGCGTCTCGGTGCCGACGGCCGTGGCCCGGTCGATGCGGATCACCTCGGCGCCCATATCGGAGAGCATCATGGCGGCGAACGGTCCGGGTCCGATGCCCGCGAACTCGACGATTTTCATCCCCGACAATGCGCCCATGAGAGCTCTCCCTGCGTGTGCCACGATGGCCTATCCGCGCGGACTATCCGCGCTGCCGTGTGAGGAGGCAAGCGGGGGAGGGGCGAAGCCCGGCGTCTTGGTGCAAACGATGGATCGGGCTCAGGCCTTGCGGGCTTCGGCCTCGGCGGCGAGGCGGCCGTAGCGCGCAAGGCTGCGTGTGAGATGCGCCCGCATCGCGCGGCGCGCCTCGGCCGGATTGTGAGCCTCGATTGCCTGCCGGATGCGTGCATGTTCGCGCAGAATCCGTTCGAAGTAGGCAAACCGCTCGTCGGGCGGGATGGCTGCGCTTCCGACCACCTGGCGGGGGATGACGTGATGGCCGATGAAGGCGAGAAAGTCGGCGAACCGGTCGTTATGCGTCGCCTTGGCGATGGCGTGGTGGAAGGCGAAGTCTTCTCTTACTGCGGCCTCTCCGGCCCGGATCGCGCGGCCGAAGGCCGAATGGGCGGCGCCAATCGCATCGAGGTCGAGACGGGTTGCCCGTTCAGCGGCCAGCGCCGCGGCCTCGATTTCGACCGCCAGGCGAAGCTCCATGATCGAGACGACCTCGCAAGCCGCGCCGGCGTCCCGCGACTCGATGCGGAACGGCACGCGGCGGCTGTCGCTCGTAACGAAAGCGCCCGAGCCCTGCCGCGTGATCACCTGGCCTTCCGCCTTGAGCACGGCGACGGCCTCGCGGATGACGGTTCGCGACACGCCGAAGGCCTTCATCAGTTCCATTTCGGTGGGCAGTCGAGCACCGGGAGCGAGCCGGCCGCTGCGAATGAGGGCCGAGAGCCGCTGCACGACCTCATCGGTCAGATTGCGCGGCGGCGATAGCGGCTCGATCGCGGGCCCGGCGACGAAGGGATTGAGATCTCTTGACCTCTGTTGTCTGCTCATCATACAAATTTTTATCAATCCGGGCCTGCGTTCGCAAGGCGTGGCTGTCGGTTGGTGCAACCGGTGTCCTCGCGGTCAGACCGATCGGCGGCGGCGGCAGCGGAACGAGAAACGGAAGCGCGTGCGGTCCGGCTCCGCACCGGGCCGTTGAACCGGCACACCGCTCAGCGCCGGCAGATAGCGCAGGGAGCGTCTCGATCGTCGCGACGGGAGAGGAAACAGAGTGGGCGGAAACAAGGAGGAGAACATGCGCAAGTCATCGACGGATCGGCGAACGGTTCTGGCACTCGGCGCAGCATCGATCGCCGCGCTCGGGGTCCGCCAGCCAGTCGCTCTCGCTCAGAGCAAGATCGTCCTCAAGGCGACCGACGTGCACCCGCTCGGCTACCCGACCGTCGAGGCGGTGGTGCGAATGGGCAAGAAGCTCGAGGCGGCGACCAACGGGCGCATCTCGATCCAGATGTTCCCTGCCATGCAGCTCGGCGGCGAGAAGGAGATGATCGAGCAGGCGCAGATCGGCGCGCTGCAGCTCGCGCGCATCTCGGTCGGCCCGATGGGGCCACTCGTGCCTGAGTTCAACGTCTTCAACCTGCCTTTCGTGTTCCGCGACGGCGAGCACATGGAGAAGGTGATCGACGGCGAGATCGGGGCGGAGCTGCTCGCGAAGCTGACGAACCATCCGACGGCCGGTCTCGTCGGGCTGTGCTACATGAACGCCGGCATCCGGAACGTCTACAATTCGAAGCGCCCGATCACCAAGCTCGAGGACCTCAAGGGCCTCAAGATCCGCATGATGGGCAATCCGCTGTTCGTCGACACCATGAACGCGCTCGGCGGCAACGGCGTCGCCATGGGCTTCGATCAGCTCATCAACGCCATGCAGACCGGCGTTGTCGACGGAGCCGAGAACAACGAGCCGAGCTACGAAAGCGGCCAGCACTACCGGTACGCGAAGTTCTATTCGACCACCGGTCACCTGATGATTCCGGAAATCCTCGTGATGTCGAAGAAGAGCTTCAACGAGTTGTCGAAAGACGATCAGGCGCTGATCGTGAAGCTGGCGAAAGAGGCCCAGCAGGAGCAGCGCAAGCTCTGGAAGGAGCGCGAGGCCGAAAGCCTCAAGAAGATGAAAGAGGCCGGCGCCGTCATCAACGAAATCTCGCCCGCCGAGAAGGCTGCGTTTCAGGCAGCGGTGAAGCCGGTCTGGGACAAGTACGGCGCCGCGCACAAGGCGCTGATCGACCGGATCGCTGCGGTCAAGTGATTGCGACGCTGCGGCCCGGCCGGCTTTGGGACAGTGCCGGCCGGGTGCCGACCAATAACGGCCGCGAACCAGGGCCGACCGCACGACAGAGCCAGCATGACCGACGCCTATTTTCGCGCCATCGATGCGCTTCACGCCGCCTGCGTGTTCATCGCCGGCCTTGCCATCGTGGTCATCACGATCATCATCCCTTACGGCGTGTTCACGCGTTACGTGCTCAATTCGGCTGCCTCCTGGCCGGAGCCGATGGCGATCCTCCTGATGATCGTCATTTCATTTCTTTCCGCGGTCGTGTGCTATCGGGAGCACCTGCACATTGCCGTCGGCATGTTGCCGAACGCGCTCGGCGGCCTGCCGCGGGCCTCGCTTGGCGTGCTGATCGAGGCCTGCATGGCGGCGACAAACATGTTTCTTCTCTGGTACGGAATAAGCCTCGTGCAGCGCACTTGGCATCAGTCGATCGCGGAATTTCCGGCGCTGTCGGTCGGGGTAACATATCTCCCCGTTCCGATCGGCGGCCTCATCACGCTTTTGTTCGTCGTCGAGCGGTTCCTGAGGCGAGACTGGTTCGCGCCGCCACCGCTGGCCGATGAACTCGCCCGCGGAACGGTCTCCAGCGAATAGCGCCCGCTCACGGAAGCCCAGCAGATGGATGCACTCGTCCTCATCGGCACGTTCACCGTGCTCTGTCTGATCGGGGTGCCGGTCGCCTACGCGCTCGGTCTCTCGGCGATCGCGGCGGCGCTGTGGATGGGCATCCCGCTCGAGGCCATCGCGCTCAAGACCTCGGACGGAATGGACGACTTTCCGCTGCTCGCGATTCCGTTCTTCATACTCGCCGGCGCGATCATGGGCGAAGGCGGGATGGCCGAGCGCATCATCAACCTCGCCAAGGTCTTCGTCGGCTTCATTCGCGGCGGGCTGGCGCTGGTGAACCTGCTCGCCTCGACCATGTTCGGCGCCATCTCCGGGTCCTCTGTCGCTGACACCGCCTCGATCGGCTCGGTGATGATCCCGCAGATGATCAAGGCCGGCTATCCGCGGCTGTTCGCGGTGAACGTGACCATCTCCGGGTCGTTGCAGCCTTTGCTCATCCCGCCGTCGCACAACATGGTGATCTACTCATTGGCGGCGGGCGGCACCGTATCGGTTGCGCACCTCTTCGTCGGTGGTGTCATTCCGGGGCTGCTTCTTGGCCTCTCGCTGATGGTCCTGGTCCTGCTTTATGCCCATCGCCACAAGCTGCCGAAGGGCGAGATGGTCGGCCTTTGGGAGGCCGGGCGCATCGCGCTCGACGCGGTCTGGGGTCTCGTCACCGTCGTCATCATCATGGGCGGCATCCTGTCGGGCGTCTTCACGCCGACCGAAAGCGCCGCTGTTGCCTGTGTCTGGGCTTTCTTCGTCACCATGTTCATCTACCGCTCGTACAGGTGGCGCGATCTGCCGCTGCTCATCGGCCGGGTCGTGCGCACCGTCGGCATGGTGATGATCATGATCGGCTTCTCGGTCGCGTTCGGCTACATGATGGCGCTGATGCGCATTCCGGCGATGGCGGCCGAGTTCTTCACGGTCATTGCCACGGACAAGTACACTTTCCTTCTCTACGTCAACATCCTGCTCCTGGTACTCGGCACGTTCATGGACCTGGCACCGATGCTGCTCATCTGCACGCCGGTCTTCCTGCCCGTGATCCAGAAATTCGGCATCGATCCCGTGCACTTCGGGATCATCATGATCTTCAATCTCGGCATCGGGCTCCTGACACCGCCGGTCGGCCCGACGCTCGCGGTCGGCTGCGCCATCGGCAAGGTGACGATGGAACAGGTCTCGCGCTCGATCATGGTGTTCTATGTGCCGATGCTGATCGTTCTTCTGCTTGTCACCTATGTCCCCGCGCTGACTCTCTGGTTGCCGAGTGTGCTGCTCGGCCGGTGAAGGGCGCGGCGTTGGCTGACCGTCGCCTGGCGGGCGGCGCCGGCGGAGGGCGCAAACTGGCGAGCGCCCCGGTGCCCTTCACTCCGCGAGCTTCGGCAGCTTGTAGCGGTCGGCCGGATCGAGCCAGCCTTTGAAATTGGGCTTCCGCTTCTCGGCGAAGGCGGCCCGGCTCTCCATCAGGTCCGATTTGTCGCCGTGCTCGTGCAGCTTGCTGGCCAGTGCCGCCTGCGCCGGTGTCGGCTTGGGCCGCATCAGCCGCATCATGTGCACGGTATTGACGCGCGCGGCGGGTGGCAGCGTCAGAAGGTGCTCGGCCATCGCCACCGCCGTGGGAATGAGCTGGTCTGCGGTCGCCAGACGATTGAGGAATCCGATCTGGTGGAAGCGTTCGGCGGTGAAGCGGAATCCGAGCGCCATCTCCATGGCGATCGGGAAGGGGAGGTTGGCGACGTGGCCATGATCGTAGCCGCCGAGCAGCCACCGCTTGGCTTCGGACACCTCGAAGATGGCCTCCGGCACGGCGACGCGCAGGTCGGTGCGCTCGACCAGCATAAAGCCGCCGCCCATGGCGAAGCCGTTGACCGCCGCGATCACAGGCTTCTCGAGGGTGCCGTCCATGAAGGGGTTCGGGATGTCGCGCCGCCCGCCGGGCTTGCCGGTCTCGAGCGTCTCTTTCATGTCCTCGCCGGCGCAGAAGCCCCGACCAGTGCCGGTGAGAATTGCAACTTCGAGGTCGCTGTCGTGGCGGAAGCTCGTCCAGGTCTCGGCGAGCTTCAGGCGCATTTCGGTGTTGAGCGCGTTGAGCCGCTCCGGCCGGTTCATGCGCACGATCAAGATCTGTCCCCGGCGTTCGGTCTCGACAACGGCCATGAGCAGGCTCCTCGACGGTTGCATAACGGTTGGGTTGCGCCATAAGCGGGCAGGCGCCGAAGGCGTGCTCAGCTCTTCGCGATGAAGCGCTTTGCGCGTGCGTCGTACTCGCCGTAGCCGAGGGTTTCGCGCAATTCCGCCGGAGGAAGCGCACTGGCGGCCTCCGATTGGCCGGCCTTGAGCGCCGCGAGCCCCGCTTTCATCCCGGCGATGGCCGGCGAAAGCATCGCCGTCGGGAACGTGCCGATCTTGAAGCCGAGTGTTGCTGCCTGCGCCTGCGTGGGCGTCGCGCGCGGTGCGCCCGGAGAGAGCACGACGAACGACGGCCTGCCCTTGGCGGCAGCGATGGCGCGCTTGATCTCGCTCTCGTCTTGCGGGCTGTCGAGGAACAGGATGTCGGCGCCCTCTTCGACATACATCTCAATGCGCGCCACCGCCTCGTCGATCCCGGCGGTCGGCCGGCAGTCGGTGCGCGCCAGGATCAGGATGCCGCTCTCCCGCGCCGCCTCGACCGCCGCCCGGATCTTCATGCGCGCTTCCTCCCTCGGAATGCACGGCTTGCCGCCGGCCGTCAGCGCTCTCGGCGTGATCTTGTCCTCGATCAGGATCGCCGCCGCGCCCGCGCGTCCGTGGGCGGCAACGGTGCGCTGCACGTTCATCGGGTTGCCATAGCCGTGATCGCCGTCGGCGAGAATGAGCGTTCCCGGCGCCGCGTTGCGCACCATCTGGAAACTGTCGAACATCTCGGCAAAGGAGATGAGATCGAGATCAGGGCCGCCAAGGCGGCTCGCGGCCACGCAGGAGCCCGACAGGAATGCCGTCTCGAAGCCGGCGGCGGCGGCGAGCTTGGCCGACAGTCCGTCCCAGACGGCCGGCATGACGATGAAGTCGGGTTTCCTCAGCAGGGCTCTGAGGCGCTCAGGTGCGTTCATGGCGATTTAGACCTTCCGGCTGTGGAGCGACTGGCTTGGCTGGTGCGAGTGACGTGAGTTGATAGTTGCAACCGTTCGCAGAAGCCAGCAAGCGGAAAGCCACGCGGCCGGGTGCACAGCCGAGATGCAGCGATGCTGCGCACGTGCGCGCGACCCCGCAGGGCGCGGATGGCGCCCGCGATCGCGGTCGGCGGGGAGCGGCTCGGAGTGAACCCGACAGTCAGGCTGCGACGCGCAGGCCTGCCGTCCCGTGGTCGCCAAGCCCGAGTTGGCGCCGGATTGCCGTCTCGGCAAGTCGCGCAAGCTCGAGGCGCGATCGACCAGCGGGTAGGATCGGTTCGAGGAAGGCAATTTCAGCGATGTAGCCTCGGCAGTCAGCGAGCCGCCGGAACGACTCGATGAGCGTCATATCGCCGATGAAGGCAGGCTCCGACGCCGGCCCGCCGTACGCATCGAGATAGCGGATGGCGATGGGCTGCACGGGCCGGTCCGCACGGATCGCGGCATCGAACAGCGCGGCGTTAAAGGGCAGGATGGTTCTGCCGTCGGTCGTCGTGCCCTCGGGGAAAAGCATCACCGGACGGCCGCGAGCGAGCTGCTCGGTCATGCGCTGGAGAGTCTGGACGAGCGACTGCTTGCGCGTGCGATCGAGGAAGATGGTCCCGAGCTTTCCGGCGAGCCAGCCGATGGCCGGCCACGCGCGAACCTCCTCCTTCGCTACGAAAACCGCGTCGACGTGCGTCATCACCAAATAGATGTCGAGCCAGGACATGTGGTTGGCGACAAGGAGCGGCGCCGCGTCGCCGGTCCGAGGAACGTGGCCGGCGGCAACAGCCGCGAACCCGAAGATATCGAGGGCGCGTCGCGACCAGGCGCGACACTCGGCTTGCCGCCGAGCGCTGTCCCAGCTTTCCCAGCGCGTAGCGACCTTGGCGAGGGCAACACCGACGTGCGTTGCAACCTTGCCGTAGCGGACGAGGCGTGGGACGGCATGCTTCATGGCGCCATTTCGAGCAGGGTCGGCTGCAGGAACCGGCGGGCGTAGCGCGCGTCGATGTCGCGAAGCCCGAGAAAAACGAAGACATCGGCCGTGGCAAACGTCGGATCCCAGCACGGCTCGCCGCACACCACCGCGCCGCTGCGCAGGTATCCTTTGATGAGGGGCGGGATCGGGGCCGCCGACTGCGCGCAGTCCGAGACGAAGGGCAACGGCCGGCGTGGAACGACGCGATGGCTGGCGTTCGATGGATGCTTGCGAAAAAGTTCGCGTGCGAGATGGGATGCTGCCTCCTCCTGCCCGGCAAGCGGAATGCTGGCGCAGCCGATCAGCGCGGTGTGTCCGGATCGCATGAGGAAACCGGCGAGGCCCGACCACAGCAGGGAGATCACCGCACCGGAGCGGAAGTCGCGGTGCACACACGACCGCCCGATCTCGAGAATGTCGCGGCGCGGAATGCGAAAGGCGGAAAGGTCGAACTCGGATTCGGAATAATAGCCGCCGATGTGTCTGGCTTTGCTGGCGGTAAGGAGCCTGTATGTCCCGATCACCTGATCGGACGAAAGATCGCGCACGATGAGATGCTCGCAATGGGGGTCGAAGCGGTCGATGTCGAGGCCCGGCACCGGGCTCGCGAGATGGGCACCCTGCTCCTCTGCGAAAACCTGCCATCTGAGCCGTTGCGCTTCGGTGACCTCCGCTTCACTTGCGGCCAGCCTGACGGCGTATCGTGCGGTCCCGTTGCGGACCTCCGTTGGCATCTCGAGCTGCATGATCCGGCATCCCTTGCCCTGCGATCAGACCAGGGCTAGCGGGATTCGTTTGCGTCGCGACGACAGTCCGATTGCAACCGCGTGACAGATGATCACCCGAAAGCGGCAAGACCGGAAGCCGGATCGGATGTGTCAGGGACGAGAGATGTGGGGCTTGAATCCAGTCCGGAAGGCGCGCGCGGAGACCGGCAGCCATGGGGCGAAAATGTCCGCGCTGCGAACGATGCGGTTCAGACATGCAGGCTCGCCGTGAGCGCGCCTTGAAGCCGGCGCGCATTCATTGCCGCCCCTCGCGAGGCGTCGACGTGCCGATGACGGTATCGGGTTCACCGGATGATTGCATCAGTGGCGCCGGGGGAGGGGCGGCGGCAGCGACGCCCGCGAATTGCCCTCTCCGTCCCGCAGCGAGCGGCGTTCATGCCGCCATCTGCGACACGCAGAGGGCCAAGACCGGCGGACCTCCGCGCTTGCCAGCCTTGCAATCAGTCGCCGGATTTCGGATTGATGGCGCTGCTCTGGTCCTGCTTGGGACGCTCGCTCGAGAGCTGCTCCGAAGTGAGCCGGTAGTGGACCGTTTCGGCGATGTTGGTCGCATGGTCGCCGATCCGCTCGAGGTTCTTGGCGCAGAACAGCAGGTGCGCCCCGAACCCGATGCTGCGCGGGTCTTCCATCATGTAGGTCAGCATCTCGCGAAAGAGCGAGGTGTGCAGCGCGTCGATGTCGCTGTCGGACTGCCAGACCTTGAGCGCGAGCTTATCATCGCCCCGCCGGTTGGCGTCGAGCACCTCGGCAAGCTGCTCCCTGACGCGCTCGGCGAGGCTGGTCATGCCCGCGGGGATCTTGAATGTCGTCGCATTGCCGCTGATGGCGATCAGTCGCTTGGCGATGTTCTTGGCGAGATCGCCGATCCGCTCGAGATCGTTGGCGATGCGCATGGCCGAGACGATGTCGCGCAAGTCCGAGGCAAGCGGTTGTCGTTTGGCGATCGTGAGCACCGCCTTCTGCTCGATGTCGTGCTGCAGCTCATCGACGGGCCGGTCGGCCGCGATCACGCTCTGCGCGCGATCGACATTGACATGAGCGATCGCCTCGATCGCGCCGTCGAGCTGCTCCAGCACACGGCGGCCCATCTCTTCGATGCCAGCCGCGATGTCCTTGAGCTCGGCGTCGAAGGCGAGGACGGTGTGCTTGGTCATGGGTCAAGGCTCCTTCCGGATCGCGCCACAGCTCAGCCGAAGCGGCCGGTGACGTAATCGTTCGTTCGCTGATGCACGGGGTTGTTGAACACGGTCTTGGTGTCGCCGTACTCGATCAATCGGCCGAGATACATGAACGCGGTGTTGTCCGAGACTCGGATCGCCTGCTGCATGTTGTGGGTGACGATGACGACGGTGTAGTGCTCCCTGAGTTCGTCAATGAGCTCCTCGATCTTGGCGGTCGCGATGGGATCGAGCGCGGAGCAGGGCTCGTCCATGAGCAGAACCTCGGGCGAACCGGCGATCGCGCGGGCGATGCACAGGCGCTGCTGCTGGCCGCCCGATAGACCGAGCGCGGACTCATCCAGCCGATCCTTCACCTCGTTCCAGAGCGCAGCGCCTTTGAGACCGGCTTCCGCCGCCTGGTCGAGGGTTGCGCGGTCGCGGATGCCGTCGATCCTGAGCGGGTAGATCACATTCTCGTAGATCGACATCGGAAATGGGTTTGGCTTTTGAAACACCATGCCCATGCGCTTTCTGAGCGCGATCACATCGACGCGCGGCGAGTAGATGTCGAGGCCGTCAAACTCGATCCTGCCTTCGATGCGCACGTTGTCGATGAGGTCATTCATCCGATTGAAGCATCTGAGCAGGGTGGACTTGCCGCAGCCGGAGGGGCCGATCAGCGCGGTGACGAGACCGCGCTCGATCGAGAAGGTGTTCTCGTGGAGCGCCTTTGCGGCGCCGTACCAGAGCGAGAACTTTTCGATCCGGATGGCCTCGCCCTTGGTGCCCCGCTTTGGGTGCGAGGCCGTCGCCTCGAACTCGTCGCTGGTGGCGGCCGCCGGGCCGGACCGGGGCGACGCCGGGGTGCGTGTCGCAGTTTGAGCCATCGTTGGGTCCTATCAGAACTGGCTGCCGACGAACCGCCGCTTGAGGCGGGCCCGAAGCAGGATTGCCGTTAGATTGAGCACCGCAATGACGGTGATGAGCAGCGCCGTGGTCACAAACACCATCGGCTTTCCGGCCTCGGAGTTTCGCGACTGGAAGCCGACATCGTAGATGTGAAAGCCGAGGTGCATGAAGCTGCGCTCGAGATGGATGAAGGGGAAGTAGCTGTCGATGGGCAGGGTCGGAGCGAGCTTCACCACGCCGACCAGCATCAGCGGCGCGACCTCGCCGGCGCCGCGCGCCATGGCCAGGATGATGCCGGTCATGATTCCCGGCAGCGCGCGCGGCAACACGATGTGTCGGATCGTCTGCCACTTCGAGGCGCCGCAGGCGAGCGAGCCTTCGCGCATCGAGCGCGGCACCGCCGAAAGCGCCTCCTCGGTTGCGACGATGACGACGGGAACGGTGAGCAGCGCGAGCGTTAGCGCCGCCCAGAGCACGCCACCTGTGCCGAACGTCGGATTCGGAAGCCGCTCGGGAAAGAAGAGCTCGTCAATGCCGGCGCCGAGCGTGTAGGCGAAAAATCCGAGGCCAAAGACGCCGTAGACGATCGACGGCACACCGGCGAGGTTGTTGACCGAGATCCGCACCACCGACACGAGGCGACCCTGCCTCGCGTACTCGCGCAGATAAAGCGCGGTGATGACGCCGAACGGGGTTACGATCAGCACCAGCAGCAGCGTCATCGCGACGGTGCCGAAGATTGCCGGCAGCACGCCGCCCTCGGTATTGGCCTCGCGCGGTTCATCGGAGACGAATTCCCACCAGCGCGACCCATAGATGCCGATCTTCTCGGCCAGCGACAGATCGTTCGCAGGGTAGAAACGCACCAGAGCAGAGAGCGGCAACACCTTCTCACGGCCGCCGACCTCGGCGAGAGTGACGTTGATCGCCTGGTCCTTAGTCTTCAAAGCTTGTGCCGCGGCGGCGAGCCGGTCGTACTCGGCCTTGAGCGACGGCAACTGCCGCGCCTCCTCGGCGCGCGCCGAGGCGACCTGAGGAGAAGACGCGCCGTAGCGGATCTCGGCTCTGCGGACGGCAAGGCGCAATTGGTCGATGTTGTAGTTCACCCGGCCGATGAGATTGCGTTCGATATGACGAATCTCGCGCCAGCGGCTTCTGGCCTCGCGGTGGGCGGCGATCAGCTTCGGGTCGCGCGGGTTCGGACGATCGAGCGTCTCGCCGCCGATCTGCGCCGCCTTCAAGGTGCCAACGAATACACCCCACTCGAGCCGCTCGGCGAACAACAGATCTTTCGGGTAGGCAACGGAGGCCTTCTCGAAATCGCTGAGCCAGCGGAAATCCTCATTGTAGAGGTCGTAGTTGCCGATCCGGTACAGCGTGCGGTCGGCGTAGCCATTGCGGCCCCTGATCGCCGACTGCAAATCGGCGGACAGGTTTGCGATCGAATCGCTGCTCGGCCGATAGGCTTCGATGCGGGTCGGCTCTCCGGCGACGAGCTTTCCGGCCGTCGTCGTGACAAGCGCGACCGGCTTCGGCCAGAACGTCACAAGGCCGTTCCAGAGGACCAAAACCAGAAAGCCCACGATCATGGCGATGCCGAGGGCGAGTGCGCTGCCGAGCGCCCACACGAAAGGCTCGCCGCGGGCGACAAGCGGCGTCTGACTGGCGCGAACGAGCCTTACGATGCTCGATTCCGCGCCCGCATCAGATTTCAGCTCTGCAACCGGCTGGTGCTGCATGGTGGGGGCTCTATAGCTGGGCGGCACGCTTGCGGAAGCGCAGACGCACGATCTCAGCGCACGTGTTGAGGACGAACGTCATCGCAAAGAGAGTGAGAGCGGCGAGGAACAGCATCCGGTAGAGCGTGCCGTCCTTGACCGCCTCCGGCAGCTCCACCGCAATGTTCGCGGAGAGTGCCCGGAAACCATTGAAGATGTTCCAGTCGATGACCGGCGTATTGCCGGCGGCCATCACCACGATCATCGTCTCGCCGACGGCGCGTCCAAGCCCGATCATGACGGCGGCGAAGATCCCGGAGAGCGCCGTTGGAAGGATGACGCGGACCGCGGTCTGCCACGGCGTCGCCCCGCAGGCCAAGCTCGCGGCGCGCAGGTGTTCGGGGACCGATGTCAGCGCGTCTTCGGCGATCGTGTAGATGATCGGAATGACGGCGAAGCCCATGGCAAAGCCGACGACCAGCGTGTTGCGCTGGACATAGGTGTCCAGGACGCCGCCGCGGATGTCGAAGCCGACAGTCGACAGCACGACGGCGAGCCCGAGAGCGAGCAGGAGGGCCATGATGAGCAGGCTTATCCAGCGCAACAGCGCCGACAGGCCATCGTTGGACTCGTAACTCCAGGGCAGGAACGACAAAAAGCCGCGCACGTCGATGAGCATGAGGATGGCGAACGCAAGCGGCCAAAGCAGAAGCGTCATGAAGGGGAGACTTTGCCCGATGTCGCGGTTGACCCAGGCGCGGAAGTCGCCGGCGAAGAAGAGCCGCTCGAACGCCGGAGCGAGCAGCGCCGTCGCCACGAGACCCACAACGAGCGCGAGCCCCGTGAGCACCAGTTTTCCCGGCCCTCCCACTCGAATTGCCAGCCTGTAGGGAACGAGTTGCCACAGATGCGCCCCGGTGAAGACGGAAAGCGGCAGCAGAATGAGGGCTAGAATGACGGCGGCAATCGCGCTCTCGACAAGGGGGGCGAGAATGAGCGCGGCGATGAATCCGAGCACGACCGACGGCAGCGAAGCCATCATCTCCATGACCGGCTTTACGGTGCCGCGAATGCGGGGCCCCACGAACTCTGACGTGTAGATTGCCGCCAGGAGCGCTACCGGCACGGCAAACAGCAGCGAGTAGACGGCGGCCTTGATGGTGCCGAAGATGAGCGGCACGAGCGACAGCTTGGGTTCGAAGGAGTCCGTACCTGAGGACGATTGCCAGGTAAAGGTCGGCTCCGGATAGCCTTCGTACCACACCTTTCCGAAGATAGAGGCGAACGTCGTCTCGGGATGCGGTGCGTAGTACTCGACGGTGCGCAGTGTGTCGTCTTTGGCGAGAGCAAGGACGGCGTCCTCTCTGGGCGCGAGCACCAATCGCTCGGTTCCCCCAGTCGCGGGGGGCAGCCGGAAAAGCGTTTGGTTGGTCGTCGCGTGCCGGACCCAGACGCTGCCGTTGGCGTCGACCGTGGCGAAGGTCTTGCTGCGCTGACCTCCCTCGATATGCGTGATTGCCGCCCCCTGTCGTTCCATGACGTGAATCGGAACGAGCGCAAAGCCGTCGCTGGTCGGCACATTGGATCGCGGGAGCCGGTTGAAGACGGTGACGCTGCCGTCGCTGCCGCCCACGACGAGTGATTGCTCGCCGAGAAGGAATGCGAGAGCCGAGAGCTCCGCCCCTTCCGCGACCACGCGGGCACGCTCGGCGATCACCGGCGTGTCGGAGCGGACGTCGTAGCGCGTGAGAAATCCGCTGCGCTCGGCAACGAAGAGCTGATCCGCCTCACTCGTCATCAACAAGGCTTTGACCGAGGTACCGGCCGGCAGCGGCGGCAGCTCGATCGACTCGACGTTCAGAGTCTCCTTGCCCGTCAGAAGGTTGCGGCGCACGCCGACACGGCTGATGCGAACGATACCCTTGGCGTCGACCGTCCCGAACGCGCGGGTGGGCCGCTCGACGGTGCCGCCGAGGCGGTAATCGACGGCGACAAGCGCGACACCGCTTTCAGCCACCTGCTCAGGCTCGCCCACGCTGACGCTGAGCCCGGTGCGGCGCACCTGGTGCGTGCCGGTGTGCTCGGACTCGACCGGCTCGAAGATCTCCTTGCCGTTGGTCAGACGTGGCCCGGAGAGCGGCGTGAGACCGTCCGGGACATCCGACGCGTTGAGGATCGACGTTTCGAGCTTCAGCTCGCCCAATCGAAGTGTGCCGTCATCGAGGCCGAGCGCGAACCTGCTGGCATCCGCCGTCGCGACAAACGCCGTGATCTTGCGCCCGCCGAGCTCAATGGCATGGCTCGTGACGAGCTTGCCACTTGCGCGATCATGAAAGCCGACGATGCCTTCGCGGGTCATCGAGACGAGCGTGGTGCGGTACTCATCGACACTGAGCTTCAGGATCTCGCCCGCCGGCCGCTCGAGCTTCGCCCGTTGCTCGGGCTTTACCGTGGTGCCGGCAAAGAGGGGCCAGACAACGTTGGCGAGGAACACCATGATCCCGATCACGGCGGCGATAACGCCGAGGCCCCCGACCGTGATGGTCCAGTTCGCGATTCGGTCTGCCACGATGACGGAGCGGCGAGTCTGCCGGCCGCGCGAAGGCAGCCGCTTTACGACAGACGGACGCCCCTCGCTGGCAGCGTCGCGGGCGTTGGTTTCATTCACGGGCGCAACCCTTTCATGATGGGCCTGGCGGTTCCGCCGGGTGTGGCGCATCGGGCGCGCCGGCGCAAGAGAGGGGCGGTCCTGGTCTCTTGGACATGCCCCGACCGGCCGAGGCGGGCCGGTCGGGATCACCGGATCAATCCATCAGTTGAGGGGGATGCCGAGCGCCTTCAAATCCTGCTCCCGGATGGCGTTGGTGATGGGGAAGAAGCCGCCTTTGACCGTCGCCTCCTGCCCCTGGCGCGACATCGCGAACCTGATGAACTCGGCCCGCAGCGGGTCGAGAGGCTGGTTCGGATTCTTGTTCAGATAGATGTAAAGGAAGCGCGCGATCGGGTATTCGCCCGAGTAGGCGCCGGCGGGATCGGCCTCGACGCACTTGCTGCCGGCCTTGGCGGCAATCGGGACCGCGCGGACGTCGGCCGTCTTGTAGCCGATGCCGGAATAGCCCATTGCAAACTTGTCGCTGGCCACGCCCTGAACGACGGTCGACGAGCCCGGCTGCTCCTTCACGCTGTCCTTGTAGTCGCCGTTGAAGAGGCCGACCTCCTTGAAGTAGCCGTAGGTTCCGGACGCCGAGTTGCGACCGTAAAGCGAGATCGGCTTGGCCGCCCACTCGCCGGTAAGTCCGAGCTGGCCCCAGGTGGTGATGTCTTCCTTGGCGCCGCCCTTGCGGCCCTTGGAAAAGACGGCGTCGACCTGCTGGAGGGTCATGCACCTGATCGGATTGTCCTTGTGCACATAGACAGCAAGCGCGTCGACGGCGACCCGGAACGAGGAGGGCTTGTAGCCGTACTTCTTCTCAAAGGCCTCGATCTCCGAAGATTTCATCGGCCGCGACATGGGCCCGAATTGGGCCGTGCCTTCGATCAGCGCCGGCGGTGCGGTCGAGGAGCCCTTGCCTTCGATCTCGATCTTGACGTTGGGATAGAAGCCCTTGAACGCCTCGGCCCAGAGCGTCATTTCGTTGTTCAGCGTGTCGGAGCCGATCGACTTCAACTGACCGGTGACGCCTGAGGCCGGCTTGTAGCTGGGCAGAGCCTTGTCGATCTCAACAGCGTTCGCAGCACCGGTCACGGTGAGCGAAGCTACAATCGCCACGGTAATCTTGCGCATTGGTTGAACCCCTGTGTTGCGCCGGCGGTGGCGGGGCGCACCCCCGACCTGTCGCCTGCAAGGGTGCTTGAAGCCGAGTTCTGTAACACGTGTATGACATGCGATCGGGTGAGTTCGGAGGGAACCGCCATGTCGGCTGAATTCAGCGTCGCATGGCGAAGAATGCCTCCTTGGCGCTGACATCAGCGCGGCGAGAGGACGGCGGCGAGCACCTCGGTCAACGCCATAATCAATTGATCAAATGAGATATTTTCCTCCCTTGCCGTGCTTTCGGTGAGTTCGGAGCCGGTTGGTCGTCCCCGACCGTCAGGAGCGGTCGCGCAGCCCGGTCTGTCATCGTGATTTCGCAAAATCAGTTTTCAATGGGGGCTGGCGGCGAATGCAGCGGGTCCAGTTCCGCCGACAGGGTCTCAGATTGTCGGGTCATCTTGGAGCCGTTGACGATGGCGACAGTGCCGCCGACGCGCAAAAATCCACGAGTGGCGCTTGTCGAGGATGATGACACGCTGGCGCTGCTGCTGCGGTACAACCTGGAGGCAGCCGGCTGCGCCGTCGCGTGGTTCGATCGTGGCGACGATGCGGCAAAACGCATCATCTCCGACCCGCCAGACCTGGTCATCCTCGATTGGTCGGTGCCAGGGCTTGCGGGGATCGAGGTTCTGCGCCGGATTCGCGCGGATGCAAGGACCCGCCTTCTGCCTGTCGCCATGCTGACGGCGCGCACAGATCCTGCGGACCGGCATCGCGCCGAATCCCACGGTGCCGACGCATATATTCTGAAACCATTCTCCGTCCGCGAGGCGATGATGGAACTCCTGAGGCTCCTGCGGCCTCGTGGCCGCGCCGAGGCGGAGCCCGCGCTTCAGTCGGAGGCATAGGCGTCTGATCCCATGGCCACTCACGGCGGTTCAGATGCCAAGACCTGCGCAAAGCGCGACGTGTCACCGAGCATTCATGAGCACCGGTTAAGGTCGTTGCGACCATGGCTGCGCCGTCGCTCAGGCTTCTCGGGCTTGCGGGTGCCGGTTCAAGTCGTAACGGCCGCCGCTCGCACGGCGTGCATTTCCGCGAAGATTTGAACCCCAACGAGATCGATGCCGCACCATGGAGCGTTGTCCGGGCACTCCGCCCGCCCTCTGGCGGTGCGCCCGGAAAGGGGCCGGCTTCGTTTCGCGTTCTGACGACCCCGCTGACGGATCGCGATCGCGGCCGGCCCCGCTTTCCGCCTGGAATCGCGCTGCGACGGGCCGTGATGGCGAGCAGGCAGGCAGCAATGTCATCGAGCTGAAATTCGAATCCGCTACGCCGGCACCATGCACTATGCGAGATCGCAGATGCGGCTAGGATCGGCGCCATGCCGCTATCGCGCCGTCTTCATCTCTGACGTCCATCTTGGCACTCGGACAGCCCAGGCGGGCGCGCTCCTGGACTTTCTGCGCGAGGTGGAGGCCGAGACCTACTACCTCGTAGGCGACATCATCGACCTTTGGAGAGTGCGGCGCGGGCCGCATTGGCCGCAAGCGCACAACGACGTCATCCAGAAGCTTCTCCGCAAGGTGCGCAAGGGCTCGCACATCGTCTTCATTCCCGGCAATCACGATGAAGGCATGCGCGACTTCAGCGGGATGCACTTCGGCGGAATCGAGATCAAGCGTCGCTGCGTCCACATCTCGGCAACCGGTGCGCGCTATATCGTCATGCACGGGGACGAGTTCGACGTTGTCGTGCGCTCGGCCAGGTGGCTGGCCTTCCTCGGAGACCGCGGCTATGAAGCAGCGCTCTGGCTCAATAATCCGCTGAACTGGGTCCGGCGGCATCTGGGGCTCGGTTACTGGTCGCTCTCCGCGTACTTGAAGCGGCGCGTGAAGCAAGCCGTGAGCTTCATCGGCGCTTACGAGGATGCCGTCGCCGACGAAGCCCGCCGGCATGGCGCGTGCGGCATCATCTGCGGTCATATTCATCACGCGGCGAACCGGCACATCGGCGACATTCACTACCTGAATTGCGGCGACTGGGTCGAGAGCTGCACCGCCATCGTCGAGACCGAAGCCGGCGAGTTCCGCCTTATTCACTGGGGGGTTGACGCGGGGCGCGATGCGACCCGGCGGCGGCTCGCCGTCGCCCTTGCCTCCGGACGCACGCACGCTTGAAGGAGAAGCCAAATGGCCGCCGTTTCCGCCACCAGTCGTCAAACCAGTGCCGAGCTGCTCGGGAGAGCCGTTCATCGCTCAGATCCACTTTCCGTCGATGGTCTGCTCGAGCGGCTGTTCACATTCGCATTTCGCGACCTCGTCTATCCGATGATCTGGGAGGACCCCATCGTCGACCTGGCGGCGCTCGAGCTGGCAGAAGGGTCCCGTGTCGCCGCCATCGCGTCGGGGGGCTGCAATGCGCTTGCCTACCTCACGGCTGCTCCGGCGCGCATCTTTTGCGTGGATTTGAACCGCGCGCATGTCGCCCTCAACCGGCTCAGGCACGAGGCGATCCGACGGATTTCCGATCATGCGGTATTCTTCGAGATGTTCGGCCATGCGGCGCTGCCCGTTAACGTCGCGACCTACGAGCGTGTCCTGCGCGATCATCTCGACGCGGCGACGCGCGAGTATTGGGAGGGTCGCGATCTCCTCGGCCGCCGCCGCATCGAGCGCTTCGCACGGGGCTTCTATCGTTATGGCTTGCTCGGCCGCTTCATCGGAGCGGCGCATCTGGCTGCCCGGCTCTATGGCGAAGACCCGGCGCGGCTCGCTCGATCCGTCGATGTGGAGGAACAGAAGCGCCTGTTCGAGGCAAAGCTGGCGCCCCTCTTCGACAGTCGCGTGATCCGCTGGGTCCTTGGGCACCGCGCCGCCCTCTATGGGCTTGGGATTCCGCCCGCGCAGTATGCGGCGCTGGTCGGCGACGCCGGACACATGGCCGATGTCGTGCGCGACCGATTGCGCAAGCTCGCCTGCGATTTCGACATCAAGGACAATCCGTTCGCCTGGATGGCGTTTGCCCGCGGTTTCGCGCTCGCGGGAGGCAATGCCTTGCCCGTTTACCTGCGAGCGGAGCACTTTCCGCTTCTGAAAGCGCGCGTCGAGCGCGTCTCCATCGAGCTGGTTTCCATGACCGAGTTTCTTTCGCGCCAGCCGGCTCACTCGCTTGACCGCTATGTGCTGCTCGACGCGCAGGATTGGATGGATGGCCAGGAGGTCGCACGGCTCTGGACCGAGATCACGCGCACCGCGCGGCGGGGGGCGCGCGTGATCTTCCGAACGGCCGGACAGGATACGATCTTGCCGGGGCGCGTGCCCGCGGCGATTCTCGATCGATGGCGGTATGAGGCAGAGCGTTCGAAGGAACTTCACTGCAGGGACCGATCCGCAATCTATGGCGGCTTTCACCTTTACGTGCTGCGCTAGCCGGGAGCGCCAGAACATGAGCACGGCGCTGCAGGAACGCCTCGATCGAATCTACCGCCATCAACGTCACATCTACGATGTGTCGCGCGCCTATTATCTGCTCGGCCGGGATCGACTGATCGCGGGTCTCGATCCGCCGGCGGGCGGCAAGGTGCTCGAGGTCGGCTGCGGCACCGCACGCAATCTGATTGCCGCAGCACAGCGCTACCCATGGGCGGAGTTTCACGGCATCGACCTTTCCGCGGTCATGCTGGCGACGGCCGGCAAGGCGCTGGCTCAACACGGCATGGCGGATCGCATCCGTCTTGCCCATGCCGATGCGGCGGCCTTTGATCCGGAGGCGTTGTTCGGCCTCGCCTGCTTCGATCGCATCTTCTTCTCATACGCACTCTCGATGATTCCTGCCTGGCGCAAGGCGATCACACATAGCTTGTCTTGCCTGGCACCGAATGGCTCGTTGCACATCGTTGATTTCGGCACGGGAGAGGCGCTGCCGCGTGCCGCCAACGTCTTGCTCAGGGCATGGCTCGCCCGCTTTCACGTCACGCCACGCGATGGGCTTCAACCGTACCTCGACTATCTGGCGAGATCGAACTCGCTCGGACTGCGGGTCGAGCCGCGCTATCGCGGCTACGCAGTTGCGGCGGTGCTCACCCGAGCGGCATGAGGGACGCCTTTGCGAGCGCAGACGCGGCCCCGGTCTCTCAAGCGAAGGGGCTCTGGGCTCCGGCGCTCCCGTCGCAGAGTTGGCGTTGCGCCTCATCTGGCCAAGCCGAGTACGGCTCGACGAGCGCATTCGATGAAATTCTGCCGGGTGTAACTCTCGCCCGCGGGCGGGGAGGCCGTTCGCTGCGCGATTGACGCGCGGGTGCGGGTTGACGCTGACGGGAAAGACGCCCTCTGCCGTCCGAAGGGCGGTGCCTCCCGGATCGCAGAGGGCGGGTGTCGCCGTCCCGGTTGTGCGCCTCGATGCGGAAGGCGCAGGGTGCCGGCCGCGTCCCCCGGGTGATTGACAACGAGCAAATCTTCCTCCTTTCCTCCGCCTATGGTGGCCGAGCGTCGCAGGTCGTCTGAACGACGAGGGAAGACCAGGGATGTCAGAGGCCGTCTTTACGGTCCGGGCTTTGAGCAAGGTCTATCGGACGGGGACGGTCGAGGTCCATGCGCTGCGCGGCGTGGATGTCACGATCGGCGCGGGCGAGCTCGTCGTGCTGTTGGGGCCGTCGGGCAGCGGCAAGTCGACACTGCTCAATATTCTCGGCGGTCTCGACCGTGCAACCTCTGGAACCGTTTTGTTCCGCGGTCTCGATATCACGGGGCTGGATGACCGTGGTCTTACGCAATATCGGCGCGAGCATGTCGGCTTCGTCTTCCAGTTCTACAATCTGGTGCCCTCGCTCACCGCGCGCGAGAACGTGGCGCTCGTGACCGAAATCGCCGACGACCCGATGCGGCCGGAGGAGGCGCTCGAACGCGTAGGGCTTGCCGGGCGAATGGATCACTTTCCGGCCGAGCTCTCAGGCGGGGAGCAACAGCGGGTTGCAATCGCGCGAGCCATCGCCAAGCGGCCCGGGGTGCTGCTGTGCGACGAGCCGACCGGCGCGCTCGACAGCCGCACCGGCGTCCTGGTCCTCGAGACGCTCGAGACCGCCAACCGGGAGCTCGGCACGACGACCGTCATCATCACCCACAACGCGGCCATCCGAGACATGGCGCACACGGTCATCAGTTTTGCCGACGGCAGGATCAGCGACATCGGCAGCAATGCGGCGCGCAAGCGACCGGCGGAAATAAGCTGGTGAGGCGGATGCGCGCGCTCGACAAGAAGCTCTTGCGCGAATTCAAACGCATCTGGGCGCAGGTGCTGGCGATCGCCCTGGTGATGGCATCCGGTGTCGCCACATTCGTGCTTGCGAACGGGGCTTATCTGTCGCTTGAGGAAACGCGCGAGGCCTACTACGAGCGCCATCGCTTCGCAGACCTCTTCGCCGAGGTGACGCGGGCGCCGCGCGCGGTCGTCGAGGAGATCCGCCAGATTCCCGGCATTGCGGCGGCCGAGCCCCGCATCTCGCGGCTTGGCATTCTCGACATCGAGGGTCTCGAGGCGCCGGCGACCGGCCGGGCGCTCTCGTTGCCGGATCACGGGCCTGCAATCCTCAATGTGCCTTACGTGCGCGTCGGGCGGCTGCCCGAGCGCGGCCGCGTCGACGAGGTGGCGGTCAACGAGGCCTTCGCCAACGCCCACCGGATGACGCTCGGCTCAACCTTCCGCGCCATGCTCAACGGCAAGAAGCGAGAGCTTCGCATCGTCGGCATCGCGCTTTCGCCGGAGTTCATCTACGCCATCGGTCCCGGCGATCTCATGCCGGACGACCGGCGCTTTGCCGTTCTGTGGATGTCGTCGGCGGCGCTGGAGGCGATTTTTGACGTCGAGGGCGCATTCAATGAGATCTCGGTGCGGCTGCTGCCGGGCGCCGTCGAGGCCGAGGTGCTGCGGCGCATGGATGCCGTTCTGGCGCGCTATGGAAGCACCGGCGCCTATTCGCGCAAAGAGCAGATGAGCCACGCCTTTCTTGATGCCGAGTTGCGCCAGCTGGCGGCGCTCGCGCGCGTGATACCCCCGATCTTCCTGCTCGTCTCCGCATTTCTCATCAACATCACGCTGAGCCGCCTGATCGCACTCGAGCGTGAGCAGATCGGTCTGCTGAAGGCGATCGGCTACGGGCGCGCGACGATCGCCTGGCACTACATCAAGCTCGTGCTCGTCATCGCGCTGATCGGGATCGCCATCGGTGCCGCCGCGGGCGCGCAGCTTGGTCGCGGCATGACGCATCTTTACGCCGAATTCTTCCACTTCCCGTTCCTGCTCTTTCGCGCCGAGCCGGAGACCTATCTCATTGCGGCGATCGTTTCGGCGGCCGCAGCCGTCGCCGGCGCCGTGAAGGCGGTTCGGGAGGCGCTGGCATTGGCGCCGGCCGTCGCCATGCAGCCGCCGGCACCGCCCCGCTACCGCCGGCTCATTCCCGTGCGCTATGCCCGGCAAGTGAGCCGCTTTTCGCAGCTCGACGTGATGGCCGTCCGGCACATGGTGCGCTGGCCGTTTCGCGCGGCCTTCACCGCGCTCGGCATAGCGCTGGCGACGGCGCTCCTGGTGACCGCGCTGCTGTCCTTTGATTCGGTCGAACTCATGATCGACGTCGCCTTCAACCGCACGGAGCGGCAGGACGCGACGCTTGCGCTGACCGAGGCGAAGGGGCCGGCGGTGGTGCCGGCGGCAGGCCGCCTTCCGGGGGTGTTACGCGTCGAGCCCTTCCATGCGGCGCCCGTCCGGCTGCGGAACGGCCATCTATCCCGGCGGCTGTCGATCACCGGCAAGCCGGACGATCGCGACCTGGCCCGTGTCCTTGACGATCGCTTCGAGCCGGTCCTGCTGCCCGAGACGGGTCTTGCCGTGGGCGAGCGTGTCGCTGAGGTCCTCGGGCTCAAACGGGGGGATCTTGTCGAGGTCGAGCTGTTGTCGGGCAAGCGCCGCACGGCCCGTGTGCCCGTGACGGACATCATCAAGAGCTATTTCGGCCTGATGGTGTACATGCGAGCATCCGCGCTGGACGAGCTTCTCGACGAAGGGCCGCGCGTGAGCGGGCTGCACGTCGCCTATGACAAGCTCAAGGAGCGCGAGCTCTTTGCCGCCATCAAGTCGATGCCGGCCATTGGCTCGGTGGCTTTGCAGCCGGTGGCCCTCGCGCGCTTCCGGGAGACGCTTGCGCAGAACATCAACTACATGGTCACGGTCTATGTGGCGCTTGCTGTCGTGATCGCATTCGGAATCGTCTACAACAACGCGCGAATCCAGCTCTCCGAACGCGCCCGCGAGCTGGCGAGCCTGCGCGTGTTCGGCTTCACGCGCGCCGAGGTGAGCCGCGTCCTGCTGACCGAGCTCGCCATTCTCACGCTGCTTGCGCAGCCTTTCGGCTGGCTCATCGGCTACGGCTTCGGCTGGCTGCTCATCCGCTCGTTCTCGAGCGATCTTTATCGGGTGCCGTTCGTCATCGAGGGCTCGACCTATGCCATCTCGAGCCTCGTGGTTCTGGTTGCCGCGGCGGTGTCCGCCCTGATTGTGCGCCAGCGCGTCGACAGGCTGGATCTCGTCGCCGTTCTCAAGACCAGGGATTGACCCAGATGCCGATGAAAGCCAATCCCCGGATGCTTCTCATCGCGGCCTTCTCCGCCGCGGTGCTCGCCGCCCTCTACGTGGCGTTCAGGCCGAAGCCGATCTCGGTCGATCTCGGCCGCGCGACGGTCGGCCCCATGCGCGTTGCGGTCGAGGAGGAAGGCAAGACCCGCGTGCGCAACGTCTATACGATCTCGGCGCCCGTCGCCGGCAAGCTGCTGCGCATCGCGCTCCAGCCGGGGGACCCGGTGGTCAAGAATGAGACCGTCGTGGCGGTGATCCTGCCCGCGGCTCCCTCCTTTCTCGACCATCGCGCGCGACACGAGGCCGAGGCCCAGGTGGCGGCCGCAACCGCTGCCGTCGAACTCGCCGAGGCGGAGGCGCGCCAGGCGAAGTCCGAACTGGAGTTTGCCGAGAGCGAGTTGAGACGTTCCGATGCGCTGGCGCGTAGCCAGGTCGTCTCGGAGCGCGTGCGCGAGCGGGCGAGGATCGAGGTGGAGGTCCGGAAGGCGGCTTTGGTGCGCGCACAGGCGAGCGTCGAGGTGCGCCGGCGTGAGCTCGAGACGGCACGATCGCGTCTGATCGGGCCGGAGATGCTCGCAAGCCATCCCGATGCGCCGGGCGCCTGCTGCCTGGAGGTGCGCTCGCCGGTGAGCGGGCAGGTTCTGAAACGCCTGCAGGTGAGTGAGACCGTGCTCGCCGCGGGCACGCCGCTCGTCGAGATCGGCGATACGAGTGACATCGAGATCGTGGTCGATCTTCTGTCGACCGACGCGGTCAAGATAGCGGAGGGCGCCCTGGCCCGCATCGAGGGCTGGGGCGGGCCGCAAGCCCTGCCGGCGCGGGTCACGCGCATCGAGCCGGCCGGCTTTACGAAGGTCTCGGCGCTCGGGATCGAAGAGCAGCGCGTGCGCACGATCCTCGACTTCGAGGGCGCGCCCGAGGTTCGCCGCCGGCTCGGACATGAATATCGGCTGTTCGTGAGCATCACCACCTGGTCCGCCGACGCCGCGCTGCGTGCTCCCCTTGCGGCCCTCTTTCGCAGCGGCGACCGCTGGGCGGTGTTTCGCGAAGAGGCGGGCCGCGCCCGACTGGTCCCGGTCGAGGTCGGGCAGCGCAATGCCGAATTCGCGGAGATCCTTTCCGGCCTTAAGCCGGGAGACGCCATCGTCCTCCATCCGAGCGACCGGGTTGGCGATGGCGTCCCGATCCGGTCGCGATGAGACGGCGAAAACCGGGCACAGGCCTGTCCGCAACGGCGCTTCGGCAAAGCCGCCGGGCGGCGGCTCGAGCCCGCAACCGCGCGCGCGACGGGCTCGCGCCCGCTATTGCAGTTCCGCGATCCCCATCGCGTTACCGTAGCGGCGACTGGCCTCGAGAAAGTCGCCGTACTTGCGATGCACCGCGGTGTGCTGCACGCAGGCGAGCAACAGCCGTTCGCGATCGAAGCTCCGGTTCTTGAAGTAGTCCTCGATGAGGAGCTGGCCGAGTTCCTGATTGTGCGGATCGTTGCCGATGCGTGTGGCGCAAAGCGCGAGCTGTTCGGTGAGCGCGTTGGGGTCGCCGCCTGCGGCGAGATAGGCGCGAGTCCACGCCACGGCCTGCGGCCCGTCGAGTGCGATCGTCGCTGCGGCGACTTGCTCGAGAAGCTGGCCGGGCGACTTGCTCTCGGCGCCGACCGGCAGCACGGCGCGGACCTCACGGCCGTCGCCCGTCTGCCGGGCATGCCAGGCGTTGCGGTTGAGGTATGAGGTGGCCACATAGAGCAGCTTCAAACGCTGCGGGTGTGCAAATGTGTCGTAGAACCAGCCGAGCGTGTTCAGATACTCATAGCAGTGCTGCGGGATCGAGAAGTTGAGCGTGTCCTGCGTCTCGAGCAGCACCTGCGCGCCGCCGACCTGGAGCACGTCGAGGATCTGGCGGGGACCCTTGCCGGCAAGGAGCAGCCGGCTCAGCGCCTCCTGGATCTGCGGCTCGTGACCGTGGAGAACGACGTCGAGGAACGCTTCCGCTTCGAGTCGAGTGAGGCTCTCGCTCTGGCGCAGGATGGCGGCTTCCTTCGCCGTTGCACCGGCGTAGGGGATGGCCGAGATCTTCTGCTTCTCGATGTAGTGCGTGATGCAGTTGCAGGCCATCTCGTAGGTCGAGTACCAGCGCGGACCGACCGCGATATCGAGGGCGCCGGCGTAGAGAACGTGATGGGCGTTATCCCAGCCGACGAAATTGCCGAGCTCAACCGTCGCGCGGGCCCGGAAGGCCTTGTGCCCGGTGGTGTAGGAGCGATTGAGATAGACCCGGTCCTGCAGGTCGATGAGACCCGCAAAGCACAGTTGCGCAAGCGCCTGCCTGCGATGCTTCGGCTCCTCCATGATGCCAAGGAAGATGCGATAGGCCTCGAGCACGTGGCCGCGGTGAACATGGTCGAGCCAACGGTCAAGCTTGTCCTCGATCGGGCCCTCGATGTGCTCGGCCGTCTGGTCGGGCCAGTGCACGACGGGCTCGACCGGCTTGCCCTCGATCGGCGCCATGCCGCGCGAGTAGTGGCCGGGGGCCTTGTTGATCTTCTGGTTCCAGATGTCGAGGCCGGTCGGAATGTACCAGACGGTCTGCGCCATCGCGAGACCGGCGGTGCGCTTCGGCAGGAGCTTCGCCAGATGCGTGGTGGCGCGCGCCGACAACAGGCAATGGTCGTTGTTGACGAAGTTGATGAAACCCCGGTCGATGCGCTCGTGGTAGGGAACATGCGTGAGCGGCGCATGGATGCGCACGCCTTCGGCGACGATTTCCGGCAGCGGACGCTCGCTCCTCAGGAGGTCGTAGTAGACCTCGCTTGCGCCTACCTGATCGCGGGCGAGGATGCGCTCCTCAAGGCGATCGTAGAGATGACGGGCGCTGGTCGGAATTGCGGCCGACGGCATGGTATCCTGCGGCATGGACTGTTCCCTCCGGCGTTGCGCGCTCAGCGCGCGGCCCGGGCCTGGCGAGCAGGCCACGACGGCCATTGAGCAAGAGAGTGGCACAGCCGCGGCGGGCCGAGCTACGTCAAAATTGCATGGAGCGAAGGGACAGCCCGTCGGCGTGCTGCGCCGCACCATGCCGCTGCCAGGCCTCGGGAGGCGCGCCGGGACTGTCGATCGCGGCGGTGAGAGGGCGAATGCCATGCCGGCCCGCGCAGCCGCCGGCGAACGCGCGCGGCGCGCCCGGCTGGTGGCGCCAGCCGCCGACGGCGACGTGCCCGGGATCACCCGTCGGCGAGGCTCATGGTCCAGACATACCAGGCGGCGCCGGCGATGAGCAGCGGGATGAGCACCATGTGCGCAAGGCCAAGCAGCCGCCTCAGCCACAGCCGCTTTCCGACGAAGCCTGAGATGCGCAGGATCGAGATGCCGACCATCAGGCTGACGAGCATGTAGTCGAAAAGGAAGATCCGATCGGAAAGGGTCGCCGTGTCGGCATCGAGCTTCGGCAGCGACAGATAGAGCGCGACGGCCGAGAGCAGGGCCGTGACCTGCAGCGTGATGATCGCCTCGAAATGCGACATGGGGATGAAGATCGAGAGATAGGCGACGAGCAGGATGAAGCCGAGCGGGATCACCACGCGCAGGAAGTAATCGGTGGTCTGCCGCCGCATCTCCGAGACGAAGCTCGCCTTGTAGAACGGCACGACCGAAGGCTCCAGCGTGCGCGCGTCAATGATCGGGACAAAATCCTCGTCGGTGCCCACATATTGACCGATGACGTCCCAGCCGTCGGTGCTCATCTGCTGGTCGCGGAGCTCGGCCGGCGGCGGCTGGATGATGAAGGCGGCATCGCCCTTCTTGGGCTGAATGTCGATCGAGAACCGCTGCGTGTCGAACGGATAGGTCTGAAGCCTCGGCTCGAACGTGAACCTGCCCGACACCTGGTAAATCCGCATTCCCTCCGGATAGATGTCGCTTCTGCCGCCGCCATGGAGGGTGCGCACCGTCAATTGCCGGTCGTTGGTCTTGGGGTCGAGGAAGGCGTTGGTAAAGTCGATCTGGTCAATCGTTGCGCTGGCGCTGCTGCGCATCGACACGTAGAAATCGGCATAAGAGGACTTCTCGTTGTCGTCGACGCGGTGGGTCCGGATCATGTCGATGTCCAGATAAAGCGTCTCGAGGCGCCGCATCGAATCCTTGGCGCGGGCGAATTGGATGGGCGCGAGCTGGACGCGCCCGAGCCCCTTCGGCTGAACCACGATGAAGGGCGAGCGCGCGGCAGCCCGGGATTGAGGGTGGAAGGACCAGTTCTCGAAGCTGCCCTTGAAGGCGCCGCGCCCGGCGGCGAAGGACGTCCCAAGCTTCTCGATCACATGCGCGCGCAGCTGCGCCGCATCCGAGCCGGATGGTGCGCCCTTGGCCGCCTCCGCGACGAGGCCGACGATGTCCGCGTACTGGGTGCCAATCTCAATGGCGCGCAGATTGGCGGGCCGAAGCAGATCCGGCTTCTCCTCCGCCGGGCGCGCCTTGCATCCGCCGGTGCGCCAGCCGGGCGCCTCCTCGTTCCGGCGCCCCTCGAAGCTCCAGTCCTGCGGCGCGGCCCGCGAGATGCGCTGCCTCAAGCGCTCGTTGGACACCTCCGGGATGCTGTCCCAGGCAAGTTCATAGATGTCGTTCGGCCAGGCCTTCAGGAGATCCGGCGGGAGACCGGCGAGGCGGCCCGTCAGGAAGACGGGCGGCGTGGCGTTGGCGCTGAGGAGGCGGCGCAGGATGTCTGCCGTCCGCTGGCTGCCGACGCTCAGGAACAAGAGATCGGGCGACCTCTCCTTGACCTCACGGACGGCGGCGTCGACCTCGGCCGGGTCGAGCCGGTTGTCCTTGAGTGCGAGGCCGCGGTCGATGACCATGGCGCCGTCGCCAAGCGCGCGTTCGAGACCTTCGCGCATGGCTTGCGAGAGGAGGGCGCTCGAGAGACCGATGAAGCCCGGACGTCTCGCGCCCGAATGCACGACGAACTGAACGAGCGTCGGGATTCGCTCCTGCTCCTGCGAGGCGCGCATGGTGAAGACGTTCGGATGCTCCTGGAAGAGGCTGGTGAGAGTGAGGGCCGTGATGAACGGAACGGCGCTTTGCTTGATCTCATGGGAGAGTGCGTCGAAGACCGCCTTTCCCCGGTTCGTCCCCGACAGGCCGACGATGGCGAGCATGGAAGGATCGGAAATCGCCTCGCGAACGTGCGCAATGGCGAGGTAGTCCTCGCGGCGATCGTCGAGAACGCGGATGCGGATGGGACGTCCGGCGATGCCTCCGCTCTTGTTGAGCCGCTCGACCTCTTGTGCGGCGAGCTTGCGAATCGCCGCCACCTCGCCCGTATCGAAGCAGGCGTCCGTGCGCGAGGAAACGAAGACGGCGATCGAGACCGGCGGCCGCGCCGCCTCGGCCGGGCTCGACTGCGCCCAGGCGGACGTGACACCGCCGAGATGCGCCGGCGCAGCGAAGGCGGCGATCAGGGCGCACACACACGCGAACATGGCGGCCGCGGCCCGCACACAGTCTTGACCGGTCACGATTGGGTGCCCCCGTTGCAAGTGGCCTGCACGTCAATCTGTCTAGGCTGGAAAGCGATGCCCCCGCTGCGGCGAGCGTGTCGCCGCCTGCCGCCACTTAAGCTCGCCGGCGCGCGCAAGTGCTTGTCACGCCGAGCGACGCAGGATCGGTATTGCCTCGGGCGCGACGTTCTTGAAGACGCCGCCCGGCTCGCGCAACCGCGGATTGATGAAATGCGAGGCGAGCGCGCGTCGGGGATGCTCCGAGTGGTTCGGCTTCGATCCGTGCACAAGGCTGCCGGCGTGGATGGCGATGCCGCCGGCGCGGACCGTGGCGGGCACCGCACGACGCGCCATCTCGGGCGAGAGCGAAGGGATGCCATAGTAGAAGCCCTTGCGCCGCTGCGGGTCCCAGAGCTGGTCGTGCGGGAGGATGCGATGCTGCGAGCCCGGCACATACCACATGCAGCCGTTCTCGACCGTGGCGTCGTCGAGCGGCACCCACAGGCTGACCGAGCCCTCGGTACCCGCTTGGCTCGGCCAATAGAAGTCATCCTGGTGCCAGTTGACCGCTCCACCCGTGCGCGGCGGCTTATAGAGCCCCTGATAGTGCACGAGCTGAATGTCGGGGCCGATCAGCGCCTCGACGATGTCGAGAAAAGCGGGATTGCGGATGTGCTCGTCGAATGCCGGATGAAGCAGATGTGCGGTGCGCAACTGGTAGACCTTCTCGTGCGCATCGCTGTCGTCAGCGGCCGCCCCGTTGCGCAGCGCATTGTCCGCAGCGAGGCGCTCGACCGTCGCCATGTAGGCGGCACGGTAGCGCGCAATGGTCGCCTCAGGGAGAAAGCGGTCGATCAGCAGATAGCCGGTCTCGCGAAACTGCGCGATCTGGTCTTGCGTGAGCTGCATGGGCCTGGTCCTCCGCTGCCGCAGCGTCGTGCCGCCGGATCCGGCGCTCGGCCCCGATCGATCTCGGCTTGAGCCTGCCCGAAGCAGTCTGCCGCAGGTGTGGCCTCGGCGACAAGGCCATGGAGAGAGGTGACGACCGGCCGTCTCCTGGCAGATCGGCTGCGCGTCCCTATCTCCCCTTGCGTGAACCCGGCAAAATCGAACCGCCACCCATCCCGCAAAACCGGGTGCAAGCGGGTCAGAACATGAGCATTCTGCATCTGCAAGGGAAGTATCGACGCCAGCGACCGGTCCTGTGTGCACGGCGCACGGGCCGGAGCGCGCACGCGGACCTTCGAGAGTGACAAAGAGCCGCCATGAGTGACCGCCAGGCAGATCCGGCCACGTCGCGCGCGCCGCTCAGGCTCAGCGACTGCTACTGGTTCTTCGGTCCGCTCGTCCTGATGGTCGAGCTCAACATGATGTCGAAGTCGGTCATCCATGCCTTCCTGGCACGGACCGACAATCCCGGCACGGCGCTTGCCGCATTCAACGGCGCCTTCACATTCTACTTCGCGATTACCGCGGCATCGGAGGTGACAACGGTGCTCTGCCTGTCGTTCCTGAAGTCGCGGATCGACTCGCTCAGGCTCAGCGCTTTTGCCGCCATGGTGCTGTCGGCGCCGATCGCCATCGCACTCGCCGTCACATTGACGGCGCTTGGCGGCAGCGTGTTCGGCGGCTGGTTCGGGCTCGGACGCGAGGCTGCGCGGGAGGCGCAGGACGCCGTCGGACTCCTCATTCTATCTGCGCCCGTGCTGCTCGTTCGCGCCAACGCATTCGCGCTGCTCATGCTGGCGCGTCGCACGATGATCATCACATTGAGCACGTTCGTCCGGCTGCTTTCGCTGACCGTCTCGCTCGCCGTGCTTCCCTGGTGGCTCGACGGGGCCCGGATCGGAGCTGCGGCGCTCGTCGTTTGCATGGCGTCGGAGGCGGCGTTTTCCTGGGCGTTCGCCTGGCGGCACCTGCGCGAGCTGCCCGCGCGGCGCTCGCGCCCAGAGTCCTACGGGCGTTACTGGAAGTTCGCCTGGCCGCTCGTGATCAACGCATCGGCGGAGCTCGGGTCGATCTTCGCGATCAATGTGTTCCTTGGTCGCTTGCACTCCGCCGAACTCGCGATCGCCGCATTCGGCGTCGTCCACGGCCTGATCTCGCTCTTGATGGCGCCGGTGCGCAACCTCGCACAATCCGCGCAGACCCTCGTCGGCCGGCGAGAGGACGTGCGGGTGATGGTGATCTTCTCGGCGCAGCTCGTCGCGTCCTTCGCGCTGCTGGCGTTCGTTCTGTTCCAGACGCCCTTGCGCCATTGGGTTCTCGAGGGGCTCATGGGGCTGACGCCCGAACTCGCGGCCTATGCGGAGCCGGCCATGGCGGTCTCGTTTGCGATGGCGGCGTTTTGGGGCAGCTCCGCGCTCTTCCGGGGACTGCTCGCCCGGGCGCGAACGACAGGGTCTTTGGCGGCAAGCGGCATCCTGCGCATTGCGACGGCGGCGGCCGCGGCATCGATCGCCCTCGCATGGCCGGATCTCAACGGCGCGCTTCTCGGAACCGTGGCATGGGTTCTGTCCTATGCCATCGAAACCGCTGTGAGCGCGTGGCGTCTCAAGCGTCTCGGCTGGTATGCGGAACCATGAGCGGGTCTGGTCGCCACCGCCGAGCACGCTCGCAGCGGGTGGGGAAGCGAAGGCCGTCGCGGTCAGCTGATTGCGACGGGCTCGCCGTGTTCAGGTGACGGAGGCGGATCGTCGTCCTGCGCGCTGCGCATCGGGTGCATGGCCAGGGCAAGGGCGGCCGCCATGGCGAGCGACACACCGATGACCGTGACGCAGGCGCTCCAGCCGAGCCGGCGTAACGGGGATGAAGCGGCAGGACCAGGGACGGATCATCACTGTCGCGTCGGCTCATGCCCTCGCCGTCTCCCCCGTCAAGTCGGCCTATGTCGCCGCCAAACACGGGTTGGTCGGGTTCACGGGGACGGCTGCGCTGGAACTCGCCGGGTGCGGCGTCACGGTGGATGCCATCCGCCCGGGCCATGTGCCGGCTCCGCTTGTCGCGCGGCAGATCCTCGAGACGGCGCGAGCGGCCGGCGCAGATCGCCGCGTATTCATATATCGGTCGAAATGCTCTCCGGCTGCCGCGCAGGGATTGCGATCAGCACGATCGGATCCTGCGAGGGCTCGCGCGCGCGCTCGGCCATGGCGATGGCCTGGGCCTGGGCCAGGGTTTCGAGGCCCGAGCAATCGACGAGATGCGGACCCATGAGCACGAAAAGTCTGGCGGGCGCGTCGCCGGGGCGGCCTGCGCCCGCCGATTCGGCCCACAGGCGCGCGAGCGCGGGACCCAACTCGCCCGCCGGTGTCACACGCACGAGCGCGCTGCGCCGCTGGATGCGCAGGACTCCTTCCCTGTCGACGACACGCACCGGCCGCGGCCCCGAGCCCGGCGCGAGGTAGACGCGAAAGCCGGTGGTGGCTCCAGCCAGCCGCAGGCTTTCCGCCGGCAGGCCGAGCGCGTTGGCGGCGAGCCGGCGCGCCTCGCTCTCCGGGATGGCGCCGCCGATCTCCTTCATGCGCATCTCGGCCGCGCCAACCGCCGTGGCGCGGACACGATGCGTCATCGGGTCGATCTCGACGGCGACGTCGACGCTTGCGCGGTCGGCGCCAAGGCGGACGGCTGCCTCGAGCGCCTCGAGCCGGATGGCCTGCAAGTCCTCGGGCTTCGGGTGCGGGATGATGCGCTCGACGACGTCGCGCACGAGCGCCAGCGCAACCCCGATCGAGGAAATGACCTCGGCGTCCTTCGAGATCTGGTGGCCGAGCCCCAGCCGCTCGGCGACGAACGGCAGCAGCGCAGCGGCTCCGCCGCCTTCGCCGATGAGCAGGCACTGGTCGCTGTCGAGATCGTACTCCTCGATGAGACCATTCACGACGGGCTCGATCTTGGCGGCGGCGGCAGCCAGCACCCGGCGCGCGGCGGCGTCGACGCTCGCGCCAAGCAAGCGCGCCAAGGGCGCGAAGGCGGCGCGGGCGGCGGCCGGATCGCCATAGGCATGATCGCCGGGGCGGGCGTAGCCCAGGCAATTGGCGGCGCAGGTGGTGGTCAAGGCGAAGAGACGGCCGCCGGCGCCTCGGACGGCGACGTAGTCTTGGCCGTCGCCGGGTTTCGGCTCAAAGAAGGTGAGCTCCGCGTTGGCGAAATCGGCGGCGTCGGCGAAGGCGGCGTAGGGCAGCCCGGCGATGTGGGCGCTGCGCGGACCGACGTCAATGATCGCGTCCCCGCGCGCGCGAACGAGACTGCCGCCGGCGATGCCGAGAACCCGCACGTCGAGCGAACTGACATAGGTTTCGTGGCCGCCGACGCGGGCGTAGGTGACGGTCGGCCGGCCGTTGCGAATGACGCCGATATTGGTCGAGGTGCCGCCGACCTCGAAGTAGATGCCGTCGGCGACTCGCAGGTGCATGAGGGCGCCGGCGACGCTGGCCGCGGGCCCGGAGAGCATGGTCATCACCGGCCGGCGGCGCATCTCGCGGATGTCCATGACGCCGCCGTCGCCGCGCATGATCATGAGCGGGGCGGTGATGCCGGCCTCGCGCACGCTCGCTTCCGTCATGTCGGCAGTCTCGATCATGCGCGGCAGGATCGAAGCATTGATCGCTGCGGTGCGGGTGCGGACCGCGAGGCCGTAAAGGCGCGTGATCTCGTGGCCGCAGGTGGTCATCAGCCCGGCTTCGACGCCGAGGCGACGCACGAGTTCCTCGCTTTCGGTGTTGTCGACGCCGAAGGCGGCGGAGGCGACGAGGACCCTGGCGCCCTCCTCAACCAGGCTCTCGATCGCGGCGGCAACCGCGCGCTCGTCCATCTCCTCCGCGACAAGGAAGCGGTTCATGGTCTCGAGGCGGCGGCCGGGCGCAAGCTCGATGGGCGCGACGCGCACCTGCGGCTCGGCGAGGCGGGCGGCGTTCGCGGCCGCTATCCCAATGACGCCGACCGGCGCAACGTCGCCCTCGAGCAGGGCGTTGGTCGCCTGCGTGGTGGAGTGGGCAAGAAAGACGATTTCCTCCGGCGCAACGCCGGATTGCGCGAGCACCTCACGGAAGACCTCGACGACGCCCGCCGCCACGCCGCGCGGATGGCTGTGCGTGGTGAGCACCGAGAATCGTCCAACGACCGCGTGGGTGGCGTTGTCGACGAGCACGGCCTTGGTGAAGGTGCCACCGACGTCAATGCCGATGCGAAAGGCTCTGGCGGACCGGCCCGCGGACGCGGGGGCCTTGCTCATCGCTCGACCCCGGCGACAGGGGGGGCAGGCCGGATGGCGGTTGCTGGTCGCATCGATGGTTCCTGTCGTGGGTATCGCCGGGGGCTGGTTCGGTTCGCACAGGTCGAAGCAGGCATCTAGAGGGCCGGGCCGGGCGAGGCAAGGCGTGCGCGACGCATGGCGGATCCCACGGCACGCCGCGCGGCCTGAGGGGCCGCAAGGTAGGCGCAAGGCGCAGGCTTGACGCCAAGGGGGGCGGGGGCGTTATTGGACGGCCATTGGCAGTGGCAGTTGCCGGACATCCCGGGCAGCGCCCGGTGCAGAGGCAGGATATGGACAAGTTCACGGTGCTGACGGGCGTCGCCGCCCCGCTCAACATGATCAACGTCGATACCGACAAGATCATTCCCAAGAACTATCTGAAGACGATCAAGCGGACCGGCCTCGGCAAGCATCTCTTCGCCGAGATGCGCTACGACGAGCAGGGGCGGGAGCGGCCGGATTTCGTCCTCAACCAGGGACCGTTCCGCAAGGCGACGATCCTCGTTGCCGGCAACAATTTCGGCTGCGGGTCGAGCCGCGAGCACGCGCCGTGGGCGCTGCTCGATTTCGGCATCCGGTGCGTGGTGGCGCCGTCGTTCGCCGACATCTTCTTCAACAACACGTTCAAGAACGGCATCCTGCCGGTGATCCTGCCGGAGGCGCGCGTCAACGAGATCCTGCGCTTTCTCCTGGAGCTGCCGGGCGCGGAAATGACGATAGATCTTCCCGCGCAGACCGTGAAGGGGCCGGACGGCAAGACCGACACGTTCGAGATCGACCCGTTCCGCAAGCACTGTCTGGTCAACGGCCTCGACGACGTCGGCCTGACGCTGCAGAAGGCGCCGGCAATTGCCGCCTACGAGAGCCGGATCAAGGCCGACCGGCCCTGGGTATAGGCGCGCGAGAGACGTGCGGCGGTCATGGCCGCAGCGCCTTGACCGCGTCGGCGATCACCTGGCCGGCGATGTCGATGTCGGCGCGCGAGACGTCGAGGTGGGTGACGGCGCGGATCATGCTGCCGTAGGTGAGCCCCATGCGCACGCCGCGCTTCAGCATCTCGTCGAAGAGCTGCTTTGAAGTGACTCCCGCCCCGCTCGGGTCGAAGAAAACGATGTTGCTCTCGATTTTGGGCGTAAAGAGCTTCAGTCCCTTGACCGCCGTGATGTGCTCGCCGAGGCGCTGGGCGTTGCGGTGGTCTTCGGCCAGCGCTTCGATGTTGTGGTCGAGCGCATAGAGACCTGCGGCCGCAATGATCCCCGACTGGCGCATGGCGCCGCCGAGACGATGCTTCCACCGCCAGGCCTCGTTGATGAAGGCTTTCGAGCCGGCGAGCACGCCGCCGATCGGGCAGCCGAGGCCTTTCGAGAGATCGAGCCAGACCGTATCGACGTGCTTCGTCATGTCTTTTGCCGGCACACCCGAGCCGACGACGGCGTTCAGGATGCGCGCGCCGTCCATGTGCACGACGAGGCCGTGCTTGCGCGCCGCCCTGGCGACGTCCTCGATCTGGCTCGTCGTCCAGATCGCGCCGCCGCCGCGGTTGACCGTCTGCTCGATGACGACGACCCGGGAAAGCGGGTTGTGGCGGCCGTCGCCGGTGCGAACGGCGGCCTCGACGGCGGCGCCGGTGAAGATGCCGCGCTCGCTTGGGATCCAGAGCGTCTGGGCGCCCGCGAGCGCCGAGGCGCCGCCGCCCTCGGAGGTGAAGACGTGGGTCTCGGCGGCGCCGATGATCTCGTCGCCCGGCCGGCAGTGAACCAGCATCGCGATCTGATTGCACATGGTGCCGGACGGCAGGAAGACGGCGGCCTCCTTGCCGAACATCTCGGCCACCCGCTCCTGGAGCCGGTTGGTCGAGGGGTCCTCGCCGCGCTGCTCGTCGCCGACCTCGGCCTCGGCCATGGCCTTGCGCATGCCGGCGGACGGCTTCGTCTGGGTGTCGCTGTAGAGGTCGATCAGGCGGTTTTTCTGCTCTCTGGCGGCCACGTCTGGGCTCCCCTGGGCTGTCCGGCCGCGGCCGGGAATGGAACCGGCGGATTGAAGCCCTGGCGGACGCGAATAACAAGGCCAGAAGCGTCGCGGCAGGCCCGCTTTGTCGAGAAATGCAGGCTGCCGCTGGTCCACCGGGAGCGCCCGCCGTAGTGTTGCGACAGATGCCGTCAACAGCTTCCGGAGCCCAGTGACCGTGATGCCCGATGCTCTCCCCCGGATCGCTCTCGTCACCGGCGCGGCGCGGCGCATCGGCCGCGCCATTGCGCTCGATCTTGCCCGGCACGACTGGCAGGTGGCCGTGCATTATTCGGGCTCGGCGGAGGATGCGGCCGCGGTCGCAGCCGCGATCCGGGAGGCGGGCGGCCGCGCGGCGGCGATCAAGGCTGATCTGCGGCAGCCGGCTGAGGTGGACCGCCTGATCGAAAGATGCCGCACGGCGATCGGTCCGCCGACCTGCCTCGTCAACAACGCCTCGGTCTTTCACGACGACAGGCTAGAGACGCTCGAGGCAGGCACCTGGGACGAAGGGATTGCGGTCAACCTGCGGGCTCCCGTGTTCCTCGCCAAGGCGTTCGCGGCGGCGCTCCCATCGGGGATGTCCGGCAACATCATCAACGTCATCGACCAGCGCGTGCTGCGGCCGACGCCACAGTTCTTCTCCTACAGCGTGGCCAAGGCCGGACTTTGGGCGGCGACGCGGACGCTGGCGCAGTCTCTCGCGCCGCGCGTGCGGGTCAATGCGATCGGCCCTGGGCCCGTTCTCAAGAGCATTCATCAGACCGAGGACGAGTTCGCCCGCGAGCAGGCCGGGACCATCCTCGGGCGAGGCACGACGCCCGAGGAGATCGCGGCGGCGGTTCGCTTCATCCTTGACGCCCCGGCCATGACGGGACAGATGATCGCGCTCGACGGCGGCCAGCATCTGGGCTGGCGGACGCCCGATCTCGTCGGGTGGGATCGGGAGTGAGAGGCGGATGGCGCCGTGGTGGAGCATGTCGTCCAGCGGTTGAGCGAGCGGGCAGGACCAGCCGCCGGTCCCGACGTCGTTCGCCTGCCGCGGCGGGTTCTCGTCAGCGGTCTCGAGCTGATGGCGAGCGTCGGCATCTTCGAGGTCGAGAGGCGCTACCAGCAGCGCATCCTCGTTTCGGTCGAGCTCGAAGTCGTCGATGACTACGACGGGAGCTCGGATCGGCTCGATGACGTGGTCGATTACTCGCGGGTGGTGGCGGCGGTCCGAGGCCTCGTCGAAGGTGCGCACTACAACTTGATCGAGACGCTCGCTGAGCGGATCAGCGAGAGCTGTCTTGGCGACCAGCGCGTGCTGGCGGTGCGCATCACCATCGAGAAGCCCGACATCGTGCCGGGCTGCCGATCCGTGGGCATTGCCATCGAGCGGCGACGGCGCTGAGGCGGGCATTCTTCAATCGAAACAATCATCAGACGTGCCGGCTCGCCGCCTCTGTCCGGACACGTTGTCACAATTCCTCCTCACGAAGCCCCAACTCGCGCCCAAAACATCGGCGACCAATCGTCCTGCGCGGTGTCCGGGGGGAGCCAGCTCAAGTCGCGGGTAACGGCTGGTTAACCATTAACGGTTAGCAACCATGATGACACCTCAGGCGCGCGATTTTGAGCGCAGCGTACGCAGCCACTTCGGGGGGTTCGTAATGTCGTCCCGTTTCGTGTGGGCAGCCGCAGTCGCCGCTGCCGGCGTTGCCATCCTCTCCGTGCCCTCGTTCGCCGCCGACGAGCTACCCGCCATCAAGACGTCCGAGCGCAACAAGGTGCCGGAGTGCGTCACGCCCGGGCGGGTGATGGCCTTCCTCAAATCGCGCAACCCGAACCTCGATCCCCGGTTCGAGAAAATCGCCGTCCACTACATGCGCCAGGGCGAGGAGCTTGGCGTGCGCTGGGACTATGCCGTCGCGCAAATGGCGATCGAGACGAACTATCTGCTCTATCGAGGCGCCGGCGGGCGCAAGAGCGACGTCAGCCCGGCCCAGAACAACTTTGCCGGTCTCGGCGCGACGGGCCGCGGCGAACCGGGCGAGAGCTTCCCGGACGTAGAGACGGGGGTTCGCGCACATCTTCAGCATCTCCTGCTCTATGCCGGTGACGATGTTCCGAACCCGGTTGCCGAGCGCACGCGCAAGGTCAAAGAATGGGGCATCCTGAAAAGCTTTCACGCGCGCATCAAGGGCCCCGTGACCTTCCGCGACCTGTCGCGCAAATGGGCGACGAACGCCGATTACGGCATCGCCATCGCAACCCACGCCCGGTTGTTCTACGCCAATTTCTGCAACAAGCCCGATCCGGCGCCGGAACTCGTTGCCGAGGCGCGCGGGCGCACTCCCGCCACGCAGCAGACGGCGGCGGTGGAGAGCAAGCCGGAGCGGGCTGCGCCGGTCGACAAGCCGGCGGCTGCGGAAAAAGCCGCCGTCGCCGAGAAGGTGTCGGGCGTCGAGCTTGCGCGCCGGGCCATCGAGGACGGCAAGGCCGAAGGGGTCGACCGGCTCCGCGGCCTTGGCGCCGGGCAGCTTGCCAGGTTTGCCGAACCGGCGCTTGCCGCGACCGCCCCGAAAGCGGCGGCAGGCCCGCAGATGACAGTGCTCAACGCGCCGCGGCCCGAGGCCGAGAACCGCCCCGAGCGGCCGGACACGGCGGAGCGGGCGGCAAAGGCGGAGCGGCCGGCGCAGGCCGAGAAGCCAGCGAAGAGCGAGAAGCCGGCGCAGGTCATGACCGCTTCGGCCGGCGGCCTTGCGGCCAAGTCGCTGCCGCCGGCGGTGGCCGGCACCAAGTGCCGCGTTTGGACGGCGAGCTATGGCGGCCAGCGCGCGATCATCATCCGCTCGCAGTCGGACGGTGCGATCAACTACACAGTGCTCGACGTCAACGAAGGGTCGGAGAAGCGCGAGGCCGAAGCCTACATCGCCGCCTATGCCAAAGGCGGGGTCGTGGCGCACGAGTTCGCCAGTCAGGCGCAGGCGCTGGACAAGGCTTTCGATCTGTGCCCCGAAGGCTGATCGGATCATTGCTTTGGGTCCGCCGCGCGCCGGGTTGGCGAGCCCCGCATCCAGAACGTGAGGGCGCGAGGACGAGGCCGATGCGTCGGAGGGTGCGAATGCGGCCGTGGCGAGCGCGGGCTGCGGCGGCCTGGTGCGGGGGCTTCCTCGCGGCGCTCGCGGCCGCGACCGGGGCGGTGGCGCTGCCCGAGATCCGGACCTCTGAGCGCAATCGCGTGCCGGCCTGCGTGACGCCCGAGCGTCTGCAGCGGTTTCTTGCCGACGGCAACGATGAGCTCTTGCCCAAGTTCCGGACCATCGCACGCCATTACAAGGAGCACGGCGAGCGGCTCGGCGTACGCTGGGACTACGCCTTCTTCCAGATGATCGTCGAGACGAACTATCTCAAGTTCCGGAACAACTCCGGCGCCGGGGACGTCTCGCCGAAGCAGAACAACTTTGCCGGCATCGGAACGACCGGCGGCGGCGTGCCCGGCGACAGCTTTCCTGATGTGTCCACGGGGGTGCTCGCGCAGATGCAGCACCTCGTCGCCTACTCGGGCGAGCGTGTGGCGCGGCCGGTCGCCCATCGCACGCGGGAGAAGCAGGACGAAATCGTGGCGAAATCGCTGGCGCTCGGGCGCCCTCCGACCTTCAGAGATCTTGCCGGGCGATGGGCCTCCGACCGGCGCTACGGGCGCACGATCGAAGGCGTCGCGAGCCGCTTCCGCCAGGCCTACTGCAGCGGTCCCGAGCCGCCGCCTGCGCCTGAGGTGACCGCGCGCGCCGCGGGCGGACCGCCGGCCCGGGAAGCGTCGTCTGGGCCGGAGGGCAAGAGAGGTCGGGCTGCCGCCTCGACGGGCGGGACTGCCGCCGAGCGGACGGCGATGACGGCCTCGACGGCTGCGGCGGGGACACGGCTCGGCAGCGCGCGCGAGCCAAGCTCGCGCAAGGCCGAGGCCGGCACCGCGTCCGACCGGCGCGCGGAGCCCGCCATGCCCTGCGCGGTGCTGACGGCGAGCTATGGCGGACAGCGCAATGTTCTCATTCGCGCCGAAGCCGCGGGCGAGATGCAGTACACCGCGCTGCAGGTGCTCGACGGGCAGGAGCAGCGGCTCGCCCGGGCCTTCATCCGTTCGCATGCTGCGGGCGGAGAGACGATCGGGGAGTTCGCATCGCGCGACGCGGCGCTCGCCCGCGCTTTCGAGCTCTGTCCTGCGGCGCGGGCCGCGCAGTAACCGGGCGAGCTTCGACGGTCGGATGATGCGGCCGGAACGATCTGGCAGGGGTTTTGGGGGCGGCCTGGCGCCGTGCCCGGCACAGAGGCACCTTGGGCGCCTGTGACGCCCAGCGAGCCATGCGCTCGGATGACTGGCGCGGCCTGCCGCTTCGCGATACGACCCTCGCAGGATCGCCGCACTCACCGCTCCGGAGCCCTCAAGGATGACGACCAACACACAAGTCCGGCTGGCCTATCGGCCGAAGCCAGGGATGCTTGCACCCGATGTCTTCAAGCTTACCGAAGCGCCCATTCCCGAGCCCGGGGAGGGAGAATTCCGGGTGAAGGTGCACTTCGTCTCGCTCGACCCGGCGATGCGCGGCTGGGTGGCCGATGCGAAGTCCTACGTGCCGCCGGTGCCGGTCGGCGACGTCATGAGAGCCTATGCGGTGGGGATCGTCGAGGCCTCGCGGCACCCGGATTACAAGCCGGGCGATGCGGTGCAAGGCCTGTTCGGCGTGCAGCAGTATGCCATCAGCAACGGCCGGCGGGTCAACAAGGTCGATCCGGCGCTGGCGCCGCTCGAGCGGTGGGTCGGCGGACTCGGGATGCCCGGCTGGACCGCCTATTTCGGGCTTCTCGAGGTCGGCCAGCCGAAAGCGGGCGAGACGGTTGTCGTTTCGGCGGCAGCGGGCGCCGTCGGCTCGGTGGTCGGACAGATCGCGAAGATCAAGGGCTGCCGCGTCGTCGGCATCGCGGGCGGGCCCGAGAAATGCCGCTATGTGCGCGAGACGCTCGGGTTCGATGCGGCGATCGACTACAAGGCCGGCGGGCTTGGTGCGGCGCTGGCGGCCGCCTGCCCGAACGGCATCGACGTCTACTTCGAGAATGTCGGCGGCGAGATCCTCGATGCCGTGCTGCCGCTGATGAACACCTTCGGGCGGATCCCCGTGTGCGGTCTGATCTCGGCCTACAACGCCACCGAGGCGCCGCCCGGGCCGAGGAACCTGCGCGCCGTGCTCACGCAGCGGCTCAGAATGCAAGGGCTGATCGTGTTCGACTGGCAGGCCCGCATCCCCGAAGCGGTCGCGAGCCTCGGCCAATGGTACAAGGAGGGCCGCCTCGTGATCCGCGAGGACGTGCGCGAGGGCGGGCTTGCAAAGTTCGGCGAGACGCTCAACCTCCTCTATACCGGCGGCAACCAGGGCAAGCTGGTCCTCAGGGTCTGACCGCGATGCTCAAGGACGGCGTGACCATCTACTTCATCCGGCACGGCGAGACCGACTGGAACGCCACGCAACGCTATCAAGGCCAGACCGACATTCCACTCAATGCGCGCGGCCGCGCGCAGGCGGCGCGCAACGGCCAGGCGCTCCGGACCGCCCTTGGCCCGCGGATCGTAACGCTCGATTACGTCGCAAGCCCGCTCTCGCGGGCGAGCGAGACGATGCGCATCGCGCGGGCCGAGCTCGGGCTCGACCCCGACGACTTTCGTCGCGACGACCGGCTCAAGGAGCAACATTACGGACACTGGGAAGGACAGCTCTGGTCGGAGCTGCCGAGGACGGATCCGGAAGGGTTTGCGGCGCGCGAGCGCGACAAGTGGGGATGGCAGCCGCGGGGCGGGGAAAGCTACGCCATGCTGTCGGAGCGCATCGCCGGCTGGCTCGCCGAGGTCAAGGAGGACTGTGTGGTCGCCTCGCACGGGGCGGTCAGCCGTGTGCTACGGGGTCTCGTCGCCAACATCCGCCGCGAAGACATCGCGCTTCTCGAGGTCCCGCAGGACAGGGTCATGGTGCTCGCCAACGGCCGCATCGACTGGCTCTGAGGCCGCTCGCTGGCGCGCGATGCAAATGAGGGGTTCCGCATGGCGGGCCGCCGAAGCATGACGCTCGCCATGCGGGACGCTCGCCATGCGGCCGGCCGCTGGCCTTCTTATGGGCGATGCGCCGGCTATCTCGGCAGCGGCCCGCGCGGTGCGCCCGCAGCGGTTTCAGGCGGGATCGCGGCCCCAGGGAACAGCGGAGCGGCAGGCGAGTAGACGCGGGGACCGTTCGAGGGCCTCTCGGCCTGCGCAGATGCCGGCACGCCGGCCGTGGGGCGCAGGGTCATCGCCTTCTCCGGCTTTGCCGGCAGCGGCGGTTCGGCAGACGGCGCCTCACTCAAGGTGCGCACCGGACTCGCTGCGCTCGGGTGCTCCGCGATGGTGCGCCCGGGGTTGGCGGGCGGCCCTGCCGTTGTCGGGACGTCCGGCACCGCCCGCGCGGCGGGTGGGGTCGATGATCCGGTCGGCGCCGAAGTGACGACGATCCACGCACAGGCCCCAAAGATCAGGACGTTCAAGACCTGTGAAATCCGCTCGAGCATGGTACGCCTCCACTCGTCTCATACTACTGCACACATGCGCAGTCCCAAAGGTCGTGCGCGACGTCCGTGGGGGCGCGGGCCAACAAGCTCGCGCGAGGGTAAAGTGGGAAACAGGCGCCGACACGGAAATGGCCGGAGCAGCGGCTGCTCCGGCCTCAATGGACGCTCGAACATCCCGCATGCAATCCGTTACGGGCTCAAACGTAACTCCTGCGCGCGGGCGCCGCTCGCGCGTCTTGCCCGAACGCGTTGAAATCCGGGGTGGCAACAGCAACGACTGCTGCCTTCGACACCGGGTTCGCCGTCATTCGGGCGGTTGCTTGCAACGCATGAACGAACTCCGAGGCTGGCGGTGGAGGTCCACTTCTTTCCAGCTCCCACTCGGACGCACACCACAACACCGCGAGGGCCCGGCCGTCACGGCCAGGACGGCTCCCGGTGTGCTCTCGCGCATTGTCAATGCAACCAAATTCCCATCCCTCGCCGATGCCTGGACCAAGTCTAGCCAAGGTCGGGAGCAGGATGCGATTGCATGGTGCGCGATTGCGCTCGTGGCGATCGTTCGGATCGCCTTCCTTCTTCCTCCCTGCCTGTTGCGCCAGAATCCAGAATCACGCGTGACTTGCGCAGGTAGATAGACTCCGGCGGAATCTCTTGTCACTTCGCCTGAATGACTTGACAAAATCCGCAAATCACGCGGTTCGGCCCCGCCCGGCGCCTTTGTTGCGTAAGGGCAACGGTGCCGATAGAGAGTGACATCGACGGCAAGGCGCAGCCTGCGGACGTCAGGTGATAAATGTCATTCAATACCTTCGGCCAGATGTTCCGTGTGACCACGTTCGGCGAGAGCCACGGGGTGGCGATCGGTTGCGTCGTTGACGGCTGTCCGCCCGGCATCGCGCTCTCGGCAGATGACATACAGGGTTATCTCGACAAGCGCCGGCCGGGGCAATCGCGCTTCACCACGCAACGGCGCGAACCGGACAAGGTGCGCATCATCTCGGGCGTGTTCACCGATGCGACGGGACGGCAGGTGACGACCGGCACGCCGATCGCGCTTCTCATCGACAACGTCGATCCGCGCTCCAAGGACTACGGCGAGATTGCCGACAAGTTCCGGCCGGGACATGCCGACTACACGTATCTCGCCAAGTACGGCATCCGCGATTATCGGGGCGGCGGCCGCGCCTCGGCGCGGGAGACGGCGATGCGGGTCGCGGCTGGCGCCGTGGCGCGCAAGGTGCTCGGCGGCGGGGTCGCGATCCGCGGCGCGCTGGTGCAGCTCGGCCCGCACAGGATCGAGCGCGACCGCTTCGACTGGCGCGAGGTCGAGCGAAACCCGTTCTTCTGCCCCGATCCCGTCGCAGCGGCGCAGTGGGAGGCCTACCTCGATGGCGTGCGCAAGGCGGGCTCCTCGGTCGGCGCCGTGATCGAAGTCGTGGCCGAGGGTGTGCCGGTGGGCCTTGGCGCGCCGATCTACGGCAAGCTCGATCAGGACCTCGCTGCCGCGATGATGAGCATCAACGCGGTCAAGGGCGTGGAGATCGGCGACGGCTTCGCGGCGGCGGCGCTCGCGGGCGAGGAGAATGCCGACGAGATGCGCATGGGCAATGACGGCCGGCCCGTGTTTCTCTCCAATCACGCAGGCGGGATCCTCGGCGGAATTTCGACCGGACAGCCGATCATTGTCCGGTTTGCGGTGAAGCCGACGTCGTCGATCCTCAAGCCCCGGCGCACCATCGACCGGCACGGCACCGAGACCGAGATCGTGACGAAGGGCCGGCATGATCCGTGCGTGGGCATCCGGGCGGTTCCGGTCGGAGAGGCGATGATGGCGCTGGTGCTCGCCGATCACCTGCTGCGGCATCGCGGTCAGGTCGGAGCCGGGACCTGAGGGCGGGCGGCTCGGTGCGCCTGCCCCGGGGTGCGGGCCCTTGCCGCCGGCGGCGGTTGGCGCGCATCCTTCGGGACGCGACAGGTGGCGGTTGTCGGCTGAGAGGACGCCCGGCCTGCCGCGCGAGCCCCAAGGCGGCGTGCGTCCTCTCGGCGGGACGATCGGGAAGACAGGCAACGGGGAGTCCCGGGAATGGCGGGCAAGGACAACGTGAAGGCGCTGGTTTTCGACGTGTTCGGCACGGTTGTCGACTGGCGCGGCAGCATCATCCGCGAGCTCACGGCGTTCGGAAATGGGCGCGGGCTCGAGCGCGATTGGGCGCGGTTTGCCGATGACTGGCGCGGGCTTTATCAGCCTTCCATGGAGGAGGTGCGCGCCGGACGGCGCCCTTGGACGATCCTCGACGATCTCCACCGCGAAAGCCTGATGACGCTGCTCGCGCGCTACGACGTGAGCGGGCTCGAGCCGCACGAGATCGCACACCTCAACAGCGCATGGCATCGCCTCGATCCGTGGCCGGATGTCATCGAGGGGCTTCTGCGGCTCAAACGGCGCTACATCATCGGGACGCTGTCGAACGGCAATACGGGGCTGCTCACGCGCATGGCCAAGCGGGCGGGGCTGCCGTGGGACGTCATCCTCGGCGCGGAGACGGCGCGCGCCTACAAGCCGATGCCCGAGTGCTACCTGCGGAACGCCGAGTTGCTCAACCTCGAACCCTCCGAAGTCATGCTGGTTGCGGCCCACAACAACGACCTCGCGGCGGCAGCGGCAACGGGCTACCGCACTGCGTTCGTGGCGCGCCCCAGCGAGCACGGCCGCGGTCAGACGAAAGATCTTGCCGCCGATCGCGCCTGGGACGTGGTCACGGACAGCTTCACCGGCGTCGCCGAGGCGATGGGCTGTCCGCGGCGGTGAGACCGTCGCTCGACGTTTCGGGTCGCGGTGATGCCACCCGCTCCCCGGCGAGCTTCTTGTGGACTTGAGCCGGCGACGCACTTCGGCGAGAGATGAGTGCCGGAACGCAGCACCAGTCATCGGAGCCGACGCTGTCGACGCTGCTCACGATCATCGCCGGAATGATCGTCGGAACGCTGGCGCTCAGGGCGCTTCATCGTGCGTTCCCGGGCGCCGTCGGCAAACGCGTGCAGTTCGCTCTCGGGCTTTTCGCGATCGCGGGCGCGCTGGTGCTCCTCGCGCGCGGACAGGCGGCTGCGGCGCTCGCCATGGCGGCGACGGGGCTCTGGCTGGCCCAGGATGCCGGCGGCCTCTCCTGGGCGAGCACCTCCGGCCGTTGGGCCGGAGGCGGGTCGGGGCGCGCGCGGGTCGTCACCGAGCATCTCGAAGTTGAAGTGGATGCCGGCGGACGCGTGGTGCGCGGCATCATCACGAAGGGCTTTTTCAAGGGGCGGCGGATCGAGAGCCTCCGGCCGGTCGAGGCAGCGCACTTGTGGCAGGATTGCCGCTTCGTCGATCCGCAATCGGCGCAGCTCGTCGGGGCCTACCTCGACCGGGTGCATCCGAACTGGCGGGAGGACTTGGCGCGTGCCGAGGCGCAGAGGCCAAAAGGGCCGGACGGCAAGATGACCCGTGCCGAGGCGCTGGACATTCTGGGACTGAGGGAGGACGCCAGCGACGACGACATCCGCAAGGCGCACCGGGATCTCATCCTGCGCTTCCATCCGGACCGGGGCGGGTCGACCTATCTGGCGGCAAAGATCAATGAGGCAAAGGAGGTCGCGCTCGGCGGCAAACTGTGATGCAGACGCTCGTTTGCCGGCCGGTCCGCGGGGACAGTCGCGGTCGGCCGGTTGACGGTACAGCCGACGGGCGGCCAAAAAGGGCGCGGGGCGACGAATTCTCGAGCGAGCGGCGGTGGGGGCAATGGGCAAGGCGCAGGCGAAGCGATCGGCGCGCTCGGGTGTACCTGCCGGGGACGGCGCCAGGAAGTCGCCAGGCGGACGGTCGGCGGGAATCCTGCCGGCGCAGGCGATCCGGGCGCTTGTTGCGGCGGGTGCGATCCGTCCGGCCATTCCGCTCGCCGAACGCCAGGTGCAGCCGGCGAGCCTCGATCTGAGGCTCGGCGAGGTCGCCTACCGCGTCAGAGCGAGCTTCCTGCCGGGGCCCGGCACCAGCGTGAGCCACAAGCTGTCCGAGCTGTCGCTGCACACCATCGATCTGACGCACGGCGCGGTGCTCGAAACAGGCTGCGTCTACGTCGTGCCACTGCTGGAGAGCCTGGCCCTTTCGGCCGACGTCGCGGCGGCGGCCAATCCGAAAAGCTCGACCGGGCGGCTCGACGTCTTCACGCGCGTCATCGCCGACGGCGTCGACGCCTTCGACACGATCCCGGCCGGCTACCACGGCCGGCTTTTCGCCGAGATCTGCCCGCAGACGTTCCCCATCGTCGTCCGGCGGGGCTCCTGCCTGAGCCAAATCCGGCTGCGGATTGGCGATCCGGTGGAGAGCGATGCGCAGCTGCGGCGGTTGCAGGAGCGGGATGCCCTCGTTTCCGGCGGCGTCGTCGACATCCGAGGCGGTGTGGCCCTCTCGGTCGATCTCAGCGGCGCCGGCGACGGTCTCGTCGGCTACCGCGCCAAGCGGCACACCGGCATCGTCGACGTCGACAGGGCGGGCGCCTGTCCGATCGCCGAGTACTGGGAGCCGATCCACGTGCGCGGAGCCAAGCGCCTCGTTCTCGACCCCGACCAGTTCTACATCCTGGCCTCGAAGGAGGCGGTGCATGTGCCGCCCACGCATGCCGCAGAGATGATGCCGTTCAACCCGCTCGTCGGCGAATTCCGCGTGCATTACGCGGGCTTCATGGACCCCGGATTCGGCCATGCGCCGGCCGGCGGATCGGGAGCGCGGGTGGTGCTCGAGGTGCGCTCGCACAAGGTGCCGTTCATCCTCGAGGATGGGCAGATCATCGGCCGCCTCGTCTACGAGCGCATGGCCGAGCGGCCGGACGTGCTCTACGGAGCCGATCTCAAGAGCCATTATCAGGCGCAGGGCCTCAAGCTCTCCAAGCACTTCGTATAGGCGCAAGGCGCCCGGCATCGCCCCCTGGGGCCGGCGCCTCCTCCCGTCATTGCCCGGATCGGCACGGGGTTTAACCGAACCTTTACCCTGCAATGGGAGCCTCGAGGCTCCAGACCCCGGTCTTTTGCCGCGTCGGTGGGTCCTTGGCGACTGCATGCTGACGCTGGCGCAACCGGACTGGGGGCCGGTTTCGCCTCCGCCGCGACGGAAAGCTCGGCGCAGTCGCTCTGTGCGATGCGGAATTCAGGGCGGACGGGGACCGAAATGGCAGGGAACGAGCCACAGACGATGCAGCCGGCAGCGGGTGGCCGGGACAGCGAGCGCGTGGGTCTCGTGTGCCGGGCGGACGAATTGCGCGACTACCTGCGCCAGCTCTCGAGCCAGATCGCGGACGCCGATCGCCGCCACGGCGACACGCTGCGGGAGTTGCGCGACAGGCTCTGGCGCATCGGCGAGTGTGAGGTCGAGCGGAAAGACATCGCGCCGCATGCGGCGGCGATCGTCCGAGAGGGCGGCGGCGCCACGGGCGAGGACATGCGTCCGGCAGCCGGCATCGGCGAGGACGCCGGGCGCGCTCCGCCGCCTCCCGCGCCATCGCGAGGACCGGGCATGGAGCCGCCGGTGCTGAAATCGGCGATCAAGGCAGGTCATGCGCTCGCGGACGCAGCTGGCGAATCAATATTCCAGCCAGCGCAAGCGGCCGGCCGGGCGGCTGAGGCGCCGGGCGAGGAGGAGCCCTGGGATGCGCAGTCGGTCGCGGCGTTGGTGAAGATCTACGACGCGCCCGAGACGGGGCTCGGACAGACCGCAGGTGCGGGCAATCCGGCGGTCGAGGCGACCGTCGGAGCCGACAGCGGGCTTGGCGTGCGGCTGGCTCAGCCCGCCTGGGAGAGGGCGGCGAGCGAGGCGACCGTTTCCAGCGCCAGTTCCAACGCCAGCGGCGCCTCGGATCTCGGATCGTCCATTGCGCCGTCAAGCGCCAGCGACGCGCCGCATCTCGCTCGGCGAATTGATCGGATCGCGGCGCTGCTCGATGAATCGCTGGCGGCGCTGCGGGGCGACCGCATCCTCGCCGAGCTTAATGCCCGCTTCGCGACTCTCGAGACGGCGTGGGCGAAGGCCATGTCGGACATTGCGACCCGGACCGACGTCGCCGGGCTGCGCATCGTCGAGGCGCATATCGCCGATCTTTCGGAGCGGATCGAAAAGGCGCAGGGGCACCTCGCGCGCCTCGACGCCATTGAGGCGCAGGTGGCCGACCTCGGCCGCAAGCTCAGCGACGAAGGACTTGGCAAGCTGACCGGCGGCGCGGGACTGACGGAGGAGCAGTGCGCGCGCATCGCCGAGGAGGCCGCCGAGCGGGCGGTGCGATCGGCCGGCGAGCGGGCGACCGCTGGGCGCGCCGCAGGCGCCGACGCGCAGGTCGTCGAGGCGGCCCGCGCGATCGCCGACGAGCGGCTCGCTGCCCTGCAGCAACTGCTTTCCGGCTTCATCGACGAGCGGCGGCAAGGCGCCGTTGAGACGCAGGAGGCGCTCACCACCCTGCAGGAAGCGATGCAGGTGATGCTCGACCGCGTCGAGGCGATGGAAAGCAAGTTGAGCCCTGCGCCGGCGGCGACCGTGGAGGCGCCTCGCAACCCGCCCGCCGCGCACGCGGCTCCGGCTTCCGGATCCGGGGAAGAGCCCGCGCGCTGGTCAACGCCCCAACGCGTCTCAGGTGCGGCAGCGGCCGAGACCCTGGTCGAGGCCGACGAGTTCGAGCAGGCGAAGGCGGCGGCGAGAGCCGCCAAGGAAGCCGCGAGCCGCGGCGACTTCGACGGCCGCCGATGGGGCGATGGTGGCAGTGAGGCCGTCGCGAAAGGCGAATGGTCCCACCGGCCGGCGGAGCCAGCGGCGGGGGCTGCGGAACGGACCAGCCAATCAGCGGCGCATGGCGGCGCCGGCCCCGATCTGCGCAGCATCCGCGAGGCGCAGCGCCGAGCGGCCGCGCAACGGCAGCTTGAGGCTGAGAGCGAGCCGACCGCGGCGCGCGCGAACGGTCGTGGCCAAGGGCTGCGACAGAAGTTCCTCGGCGGCAGCTCGGACGCAGCCGGATCGCGGTCGAGCCTGCTGCTGATACCGTCGGTGCTGCTGCTGCTGATCGCCGGATACTGGTTCCTCGTTGCACCGAAGGGTCGCGGGATTCCTCCGACGGCCGTGCGCATCGAGCTGCCCGACGCCACGGCGCCGGCCGCGGGCAATCCGGGTGCGGGCGATGCGCCCGCCATCGACAAGGACGACGGACAGGACCGGCGTTCATCGCCTCCCGGAACCGACCGCAGCGATGTTCCCGGGCAGCGCGGTGCCGGGCTCGGCCTCGGCCGCGTTCCGGAGCGCGATGGCGCAGCGAGCCTGCAGCGAGCCGGCGACAGCGAGCCGTCGGGTACGGTCAGCCTGCCGACGGCCGGCATTGCCGTGCAGCGCATGGGAGCTGCACCGAGCGAGGAGGAACTCGCGCTCTCGCATCACAGAATGCATCTGGCGGCCCTTTCGCAGCGAACGGCCGAGAACGCCGCCGAGATGTCGGCGGCCCGGCCCGTTTCCATTCCCGCCGCCGTGCGACAGAGCGATGAAAGCCCACGAGCCGATGACCACGGACCGGCAGCCGACCCGCCGCGCGGCGACGGCCGCACGCTCATCGAGCTGCCGCCGGCGGCCGTCGGCCCGATGTCGCTGCGGCTGGCTGCCGCCAAGGGCGATCCATCGGCGCAATTCCAGATCGGCTTGCGCTTTGCCGAGGGCAAAGGCGTTGCTCGTGACCTCGGTCAGGCCGCCGCGTGGTATCAGCGGGCCGCCGCGCAAGGTCTCGCCGCGGCGCAATACCGGCTGGCGGCGCTGTTCGAACGCGGTCTTGGCGTCCGGCAGGACACGGCGCGGGCGCGCAGCTGGTACACGCGCGCGGCCGAGCAGGGGCATGTCAAGGCCATGCACAACCTTGCCGTCCTGAGTGCCGGCCGCGATGCGGCAACCGGCGATTACGCGAGCGCCGCGAAGTGGTTCGAGGCGGCGGCCGAGCGCGGTCTGGCCGATAGCCAGTACAACCTGGGCGTCCTCAACGAAAGCGGCCTCGGCGTACCGAAGAACCCGCTCGCGGCCTACAAGTGGTATGCCCTTGCCGCGAGCAGCGGAGACAAGGAAGCGGCGCGCCGGCGCGACGCGCTGCGCGGCAAGCTCGACCCGGCAGCGATGCAAGCCGTCGACGACAGCATCGCCGCGTGGCGTCCGCAACCGGTCGATGCTGCCATCAACGATCCGATCATGGCGGGTACCGCCTGGCAGCGGCGGGCGGGGCAGACGGCGACCGGCACGGCCAACTGACCGCACGCGCAAGCGCGAGGACGCGCGCCTTGGCAGCATCTTTGCCTGGCGGTTGCGAGGTTGCTCGCGACAGGGAGGGCGAGGCACGAACCAGCTTGCAATCCGGAGCGCTTTGTTGTCCCTATTCACGAGGGGAGATCCGATCGCCGGGCGGCGCCCGCTTGACCGGCCTCTCGGCTCGAGCGCCCGGGCGGTTGCAACGGTTGCAGGGGCGTTGCGCATTTCGCTTCGCGGCCGCAAGGTCATGCCGATCATCTTCCAGATGACGGGAGCGAACGACCGGAGGCCGGCGCGCGGTTGGCGTGCGAGGAAAGCCACCGGTTGAGCGACCCGAGCGGCGGGATCAAGGGCGCGGCGAACGAACTGATGACCTTCTACCTGCCCATTGCCGAGATGTCCGCGAACGTCTTCCTCTTTCTCGGCATGGGAGCGGCGGTGGGCTTCTTGTCAGGACTGTTCGGCGTCGGCGGCGGCTTCCTGATGACCCCGCTGCTGATCTTCGCCGGCGTCCCCTCGGCTGTGGCGGTTGGAACCGAGGCGGCGCAGATCGTCGCCTCCTCGGTCTCGGGCGCGCTTGCGCAATGGCGGCGCAACAATGTGGACCTCAAGATGGGAACGGTGCTGCTCTGCGGCGGCATCGTCGGATCGGCGATTGGCGTGCAGACCGTGAGCGTCCTGCGCCGCGCCGGCCACTTCGAGTTCTTCGTGACCGTCTGCTACGTGACCTTTCTCGGAGTTATCGGGACGCTGATGCTCATCGAGAGCCTGAGCGCCATGCGCAAGGTGCGCGAAGGCAAGGCGCCATCGGCGCGGCGCCCGGGCCAGCACAGCTGGGTCCACAAGCTGCCGCTCAAGATGCGCTTTCATCGCTCGAAGCTCTACATCAGCGCCATCCCGCCGATTGCGATCGGGCTGTTCGTCGGATTTCTCGCTGCAATCATGGGCGTCGGCGGCGGCTTCATCATGGTTCCGGCCATGATCTACATCCTGCGCATGCCGACCAACGTCGTCGTCGGCACCTCGCTCTTCCAGATCGTCTTCGTGACCGCCGTGACGACGATCCTGCATGCCAAACAGAACTTCACGGTCGATGTCGTGCTGGCGCTGCTGCTCATGGTCGGAGGGGTGGTCGGCGCGCAGTTCGGCGCTGTCGCGGGCGAGCGCCTCAAGGGCGAGCAGTTGCGTTTCCTGCTCGCCGCCATGGTGCTGCTCGTCGCCCTGCGCATGGCCTGGAGCCTGATTGCCGCGCCGACCGAGCTCTTCTCTCTGTCGACTGTGCAGCGAGGCCACTGATGCAGCGCGCACGACGCCGGCACTGGCTCCTCTGCTCCTGCCTCGCGATTCTGAGCGCGGCATTGCTCGCGTCCTCCGACGCCGGCGCTCAGCAGCGCCGGCAGCGTGCAACTCCGGTGCCGGTGCCCGTTCCCGCGCCACAAGGAGCCGTCCGGCCAGCGCCCGCCAAGCCGCCCGATCCGGCCGATCCGGCCGCGCTGCCGCGCGAGACGGTTCAGGCAGACGTTTCGACCCGTCGCGTGGCCGTGACTTCGACGTTCTCGGGGACCGAGATCGTCGTCTTCGGCGCCATCGACAACAGCCGGCAGGCAAGCCCGGAGGCAGGCCTCTACGACGTCGTCGTGGTCGTCGTCGGCACGCCGACGCGTCTTGAGGCGCGCAAGAAAAACCGCGTTCTCGGCGTGTGGCTCAACACGGACAGTCTGAGCTTCGAAAGCGTGCCGAACTACTACTCGATCGTCTCCACCAGACCGCTCGACGAGGTTGCCTCGGAGGAGGTTCTGAAGTCGATGGAGATCGGCTTCGACTATGTGCCGATGGTGCTTGCCAAGGGCGCCGAGACGCGCGGCGCGGCCGAAATCAAGGCATTTCGCGACGCCATCGTCCGGCTCAAGCGCAAGGACAAACTCTACAGCCAGGACGAGTATGGCGTGGCCTTCATCGGCCGCAGCCTGTTTCGCGCGACCGTCGACGTGCCGGCCAACGTGGTCGTCGGGCCGTTCGACACTCGCGTTTTTCTCTTTCGCAACCGGGAGCTCATTCATCAGTACCGGGCCCGTCTCGACCTCGAGCGCGAGGGGATCGAGGACGCCCTGCACGCCTTCGCCTTCCGCTATCCGCTGAGCTACGGCATCATTACGGTGCTGCTCGCCGTCGCGTCCGGGCTGCTCGCCTCGGCCGTCTTCCGCAAGGGCGCCCACTGAGCCGGTGCGTGCGTCGCCGGTCTGCGCGCAGGCGCGGGCCGGCGGCCAAGGGATCAAGGATGACGCGATGACCGAGCTTACTCCGAGACGCCTCGATCTTTATCTGTTCCGGGCGCCCACCAGCAACCCGATCATCGCCTCGTTCGGGACAATCCCGGAGCGCGTGGCGCTCATCGTTCGCATCGAGGACCAGGACGGCGCGCACGGATGGGGCGAGATCTGGTGCAACTTCCCGCCGACAGGCGGCGAGCACAAGTTCCGGCTGGCGGCGCAGGTGATCGCGCCGGCCCTCCTCGGGCGAAGTTTCGCCGCGCCGGAGATCGCCTGGCTGGAGCTCACGCAGCGCATGCGGCGCAATGCGATCCAGAGCGCCGAGCCCGGCAACTTCGCGGCCTGCATTGCAGGCATCGACGTGGCGCTATGGGATCTTGCGGCACGGCGAGCCGGACAGCCGCTGTGGCGGGCGCTCGGCCGGCAGGCGTCGCCGGCGCCGCTCGCCGTCTATGCCAGCAATCTCAATCCCAAGGGCGCGCCCGAGTACGTCGCAGGCTGTCGCGAAAGGGGCTACCGGGCGTTCAAGCTCAAGGTCGCCTTCGATCTCGCCGGCGATCTCGAAAACGTGCGCCGCATCGCGGCCGATCTCAGAGCCGGCGAACGGTTCATGATCGATGCGACGCAGGGCTGGGACATCGCAGCGGCGCGGACGGCGGTCCTACGCTTTTCCGATTTTCCCTTGGAGTGGATCGAGGAGGCCATTTGCGCCGACGAACCCGACGAGCACTGGGCAGAGCTCGCGGCGCTCTCGCGCGTTCCGCTCGCAGGCGGCGAGAACCTCATGGGGTTTGCCGCTTTCGATGCGGCGATCCGGCTCGGCCATCTCAAGGTCATCCAGCCGGACATCTGCAAGTGGGGCGGAATCAGCGGCTGCAGGCGCGTCGCTGAGCGCGCCGTCGCGGCCGGCCGGCGATATTGCCCGCACTGGCTCAACTCCGGGCTCGGTCTCCATGCGGCGGCGCACGTGCTCGCAGCGGTCGGCGGCGATGGTCTCCTCGAGCATGACGCCATGGAGAATCCGCTGCAGGCGGTGCTGGCCGAGCCCTTCCCGGCGCTTGTCGAAGGCGCGATGGCGCTCACTGCCGCTCCGGGGCTCGGCGTGGAGCCTGACCTTCAGGCCGCGCGGGCGTTTCTCGTGGAGCAGCGCCAGATCGCCGCCTGACGTGCGAAAGGCCGAGGCGCACGCCCCGGCCTTTCCAGTCTTGCTCCTTCCGCAGCTTGCGCGGCTCGGCTATTCCGCCGCGGCCTTGGTGGCCGCCACCACCTGCTCGGCCAGCTTGCCGGTCACCTCGGCCAGATGATCGAAGCGGGTCGTAAAGGTGCCGACGCCGGCGGTGGCGGAGCGCAACTCCACGATGAGGTCCTGGATCTCGGATTCCGGCAGCTTGGCTTCGACCACATCCCAACCCGGCCAGCCTTCGCGCGAATCGAAGCCCAGAATCTGACCCCGTCGCTGGGAGATCATGGCGTTGACCTTGGACGTCGCGTCCGACGGCACCGAGATGGTGACGTGCATGATCGGCTCGAGCAGCACGGGACTGCACTTCGGCATGCCCTCGGACATGGCGAGCCGACCTGCCTGGCGGAACGCCATGTCCGAGCTGTCAACGGAGTGATAGGAGCCGTCGAGCAGCGTCACGGCGACATCGACGACCGGAAAGCCGAGAGGCCCCTGCTGCAGATAGTCCTTCACGCCGATCTCGACAGAAGGGATGAACTGGCGCGGTACGACGCCGCCATGAATTTTCTCAGAGAACCTGAAGCCCTCGCCGCGACGCAGAGGCTCGATGGAGATCACGACGTCGCCGAACTGCCCGTGCCCGCCGGTCTGCTTCTTGTGACGGCCGCGGACCTCGATCGGCTTCCGGATCGTCTCCTTGTAGGCGACCTGGCGCGGTCGGGTCTTCACGGCGATGCCGTACTTGCGCGCGAGCCGCTCGAGGGCGACGCGCAGGTGCATCTCGCCCTGGCCCCACAGCACCATCTGATGCGTGTCCTGGACATGCTCGAGACGCAGCGCCGGGTCCTCCTCGGTCAGGCGGGCCATGGCATTGGAGAGCTTGACCTCATCCTTGCGGTCGTTGAGCTCGATGGCGACGCCATAGACGGCCGCCGACAGCGGCACGCCCTCGATGCGGCGGATACCGCCCTTCTCGCGCGTGATGGTCTCGCCGGTGCGGATGCGCTCAAGGCGGCCGAGCGCCACCGTGTCGCCGGCCTTGGCGGGGCCGCGCTTCTTGACTTCCGCTCCGACGAGCGTGAACACACCGGCAATGCGTTCCTCGCTGCCGTCGCCCATGACGGTCTGCCCGTCGGCGAACTCGCCCGCGACGATGCGCGCGAGCGACAGCTTGCCGCCGTGACCGGCATGGATCGTCTTCATGATGTGGGCGGCGGACTTCGCGTTCTCGAGCTTCAGGCGCCGGGCCGTATGCTCGATGAACGGCGCTTCGTGACGCAAGGCCTTGAGCAGACGGAAGATGCCGTTGCCATGCTCGGCCGAGCCGAGCAGGACCGGGCAGATCAGGCCTTCGCGCAACTCGCGGGCAAGGTCGTCGAACACGCGGTCGCGGGGCGGCGGCATGTCGGAGAGCAGCTGCTCCATGAGCTCGTCGTCGTAGTCGGCGAGCTTCTCGAGCATCTGAAAGCGGGCCTGCTGCTCGCGCTCGCGGACGGACTCGGGAAGCTCGATGATCTCGGATGGCGCGTGCTCGCGATAGACGTAGGCGCGCTCCGAGGCGAGATCCACGTAGCCCGTGGCAATGCCGTTCTCCCAGATCGGCACCTGGCGCAGCACCAGCGGGCGCGCGCTTGCAGGCTGCAGCGTCGGGATGATTTCGCGGACGGGGGTGTTGAAGCTGTCGATCTTGTTGAGGAAGACGAAGCGCGGGACGCCGAGGTCCTCGAGCTGCTTCAAAATCAATTGCAGCGCCGGAACGCGCTTCTCGTCCGGCTCGGTCACGACGATCGCGGCATCGCAGGCGGCGATCACGGCCGCGGACTCGCTCTGGAATTCGATGGAGCCTGGACAATCAATGAAGGTGAAGCGATCGCCGAGAAAATCGACGTCGGCCACGTTGAGCTCGACGCTCATGCCGTGGGCGCGCGCTTCCGGCGAGGCGTCGCCGACCGTGTTCTGGTCGGCAATGCGTCCCTGGCGCGTGATGGCGCCGGTCCGTGCCAGGATAGCTTCGAGGAGAGTTGTCTTGCCGGAGAGGTACGGTCCGACAAGTGCGATGCAGCGGGCGCTACGGCCCTTTGCTCCGTCGGGGGTTCCCATGGCTGCACTCCTTTGCCCCGGGGTGCTCAGCCCCCGGATTTGCCCCAGGCGTGCGGGCGCGAAGCCGCGCCCGCGCCTGAGGTGAAAGGACGCGGCCAACGGCATGGTGGACCTCTGAAAGGGGCAATGCAAGCGCAGAACGGCAGACAAAGCGCGCCGCATTCCGGAATTCGCCGGATTTTCGCGCGGCGGATCACGATCCAGCCAAAATTCGGCTTAACGTCCGCCCTGCTCGCTCGAAGGGAGGGGACCGATGCGCGTCAGACTATGCTTCGGCGGATCGCTTGTTGCCGCAACCATGATTGCCGGTCTCGGAGGGGCTGCCGCGGCGCTCGAGGAGCGCAAGGACGAGCAGGACAAGCTCAAGGCGTGCGAGCGGAGCCTGTGCGCGCTCGTCACGAAAAAGAGCCCGGCCGAGGGCGACTTCAAGTGTGCGCTGTCCAAGACCTGGGCGCGCGACAAGATCAAGGAGGGCTCGGCGACCGGACGGGTTTCCTGGGTCTTCGGCGACGCACGCTGCTCGGTCGATCTCAAAGTGCCCCGCAGCATCATGGTCGAGGCGCTTGTGAGCCCGGAGGCGACGCTGCAAGTTCCCGAGCATACCGTCAGCTGCGAGATCGAGCGGGATAAGGAAATCACGCCGGTGACGCTGCGGTTCGCGCCGAAGCTGCGGTTCAAGGACGGGAAGGCCGTCAAGGTCTGGGTCAATCTGAAGCATGTCGACGGCCCTTCGACCATCAAGGGGCTGGCCATGTCCGTCGCGAAGCTCGAGGACGGCATTGGCATCTTTCACAAACCGCTGATCAAGGCGATCAATCGCCAGATTGCCGAGAAATGTCCGAAAGTGGCGGCGGGGGGCTGAGGGCGCCCGATGGGCGCCGGGCACGGTCGTGCCGGCTTGCGCGGTGCTGGCGTGTGGCGGGGCTTGCCGATCCGTCGGCCGACGACGGCAGCGGCCAGCGAGCGTTGCAAGGGCGCGCGCGCCCCTTCACAGTCGTGAGTTGGCGACCGCCGGCGCAGCCCGCCGGCCTAGAGGAGAGGGCATGGTTGACGACGACATTCCGCTGATACACACCGTCGCCATTCCGATCTACTGGGGTGACTGCGACGAGGCGGGGATCGTCTTCTATCCGAACTTCTTCCGCTGGTTCGATGTCGGGTTCCAGGAGCTGCTCAGCACGCGCGGCCTGTCGCAGCGCGCGCTGCGGGAGCGGCACGGGATCATCGGCACGGCGCTGCTCGATGCCGGGGCGACGTTTCGCGCACCGGGCCGGCACGGCGACGTCCTCGAGCTCGGCGTCGGCATCGGCGGCTGGCGGCGCAGCTCGTTCCGCATGGTCTATCGCGGCCGCATCGGAACGACGCCGGTCGTCGACGGGTTCGAGGTGCGCGGGTTCGTGGTGGAGGGCGCGGGCGGCCAGCTCAAGGCGCGGCCGATCGACCCGGCCTTCCGGGCGGCCTTCGAGTGATCCGTCCGCGGGAGCCGCGCGTTGATCTCTGCGGAGTGCGGTCAGGCATGACGCGGGCTTTGCAATCGACCCCGGAATTGCGTAGGAGGGCCGGGGTGCGGCTCCGGAGATTGGAATGCAGTTCAGGACGTCGATCGATGCTCGCGAGCTGCCGGCCGGGCATCCTGCCGTGGCGCACGGCAAGATCGGAATTCTGCTGCTCAACCTCGGAACTCCGGATGGGACCGACTTCTGGTCGATGCGACGGTACCTGAAGGAGTTCCTGTCCGATCGCCGGGTGATCGAGGTGCCGCGTCTCATCTGGTGGCCGATCCTCAACCTGATCATCCTGCAGACGCGCCCCGGCCCCAAGGGACGCGACTATCAGTCGATCTGGAACCGGGAGCGCAACGAAGGCCCGCTCAAGACCATCACGCGGAGCCAAGCGGAGAAGCTTGCGGCGGCCCTTGCCGGCGAGCCGCGCCTCATCGTCGACTGGGCCATGCGCTATGCCAACCCGACGACCGAGTCGCGGCTCAAGGCGCTCGTCGAGCGGGGCTGCGAGCGCATTCTCATCGTGCCGCTCTATCCGCAGTATGCGGCGGCGACCACGGCGACAGCCGTCGATGCATGTTTTCGAGCGCTCATGAAGCTGCGCTGGCAGCCGGCCATCCGCGTGGCGCCGCCATGGTACGACGATGCGACTTACGTGGCAGCGGTCGCAAGCTCCATCGAACGGCATCTCGCGTCGCTGCCGTTTGAGCCCGAAAAGATTGTCGCGACGTTCCACGGGATGCCCGAAAAGTATCTGCACGCGGGCGATCCCTACTACTGCCAGTGCATGAAGACATCACGGCTCGTGCGCGAGCGATTGGGGCTCGCCGAGGATCGCTGGATTACGTCGTTCCAATCCCGCTTTGGCAACGATCCCTGGCTTAAGCCCTATACCGATGAGACCGTGGAACGGTTGGCGCGGTCCGGCGTCAAGCGGCTTGCCCTCGTCGCGCCCGGCTTTTCGGCCGACTGCCTCGAGACCCTCGAGGAGCTCGACGTCGAGAACCGCGAGATCTTTCTGAGGAATGGCGGCGAACAGTTCACTTACATTCCGGCCCTCAATGACAGCGATGGGGGGATGCGCGTGATCGAGGCCGTGGTGCGGCGCGAGCTTGCGGGCTGGATTTGAGCTCTCAGGTCGCCGTGTCGGGCGTTCGGGGCGATACGCGGGACCCGATCGGGTCGGTCGCGGACGCCACTCGCGCGGGCGCGACGACCGGCGGGCGCTTCAGACAGGCGACGTGGTGACCGGGCGATATCTCGAGGAGCGGCGGGTCGCGCTCGGCGCAAACGGCGTCGGCATAGGGACAGCGGGTGTGGAACCGGCAACCCGGGGGCGGGCTCGCCGGGCTTGGCACGTCGCCTTTGAGGATGATCCGCTTGTGACCCTTGCGGGCGGGATCGGGCGCCGGTGCAGCCGAGAGAAGCGCCTCGGTGTAGGGATGCTGCGGATTGCGGAAGAGCTCCGCCTTCGGGCTCATCTCGACGATGCGGCCCAGATACATGACCGCGACACGATGGCTGATGTGGCGAACGACACCCAGGTCGTGGCTGATAAAGAGGTAAGTGAGGCCGAGATCGTCCTGCAGGTCGATCAGCAGATTGAGCACTTGCGCCTGCACCGACACGTCGAGGGCCGAGACCGGCTCGTCAGCGACGATCACGTCCGGATTGACGGCGAGCGCCTTGGCGATGCCGAGCCGCTGGCGCTGGCCGCCCGAAAACTCGTGCACATAGCGGTCCAGGCTTTCGGCGCGCAGGCCGACGCGCGCCAGTAGATCAGCGACGCGCTTTCGCTTTTCTGCCCCCCTCGCGAGCCCGAAGTTTTCCAGCGGCTCGCCGATGATCTCACCCGCCGTCAGGCGCGGATTGAGCGAGGAGTAGGGGTCCTGGAACACGGTCTGGATGCGCCGGCGGTGCGGCCACATCTCGCCGGGCGAGAGGGGCGTGATGTCGATCCCGGTCAGGCGGATTTTCCCTGACGTCGGCTCGATCAGCTTCATCACCGTCTTGGCGACCGTTGACTTGCCGCATCCCGACTCCCCGACAAGGCCCAGGGTCTCGCCGCGCGGGATCGCGAAACTTATGCCATCGACGGCCCGCACAGCGCCGACGCGCCGTTGCAGGAGGCCCTTGGTGATCGGGAAATGCTTGACGAGGTCCTCGACCACGAGAGGCGGCATATCGGCCGGAATTGCCTGCGGGAGGTTTGCGTCGGCGGCTCTCTCTCGGGCGATCATGCCACCGTCTCCGGCTGGCGATGCCACTCGTGACAGGCCGCGCGGTGGCCGCCGCCGGCATCTGCGAACTCCGGTCTCTCGTCCGTGCAGCGTTGGGTTGCGAGCTCGCAACGCGGCGCAAAGGCGCAGCCTCTGATCTCGCTCGTCAGGGCCGGGACGATGCCCTTGATCTCCTTGAGCCGCGGGCGCCGGCCACTCGCTTCCGCGCTGAGATCGAGGTGCGGTATCGCGCGCATGAGGCCCTGCGTGTAGGGATGCAGCGGCCGGCGGAACAGATCGGCGACCGGCGCCGTCTCGGCCATCCGGCCCGCGTACATGACGATCACGCGGTCGCAGGTCTCGGCGACGATTCCGAGATCATGCGTGATGAGGATGACGGCGGTGCCGAGCCGTGTCCGCAGGTCCTGGATCAGATCGAGGATCTGCGCCTGGATCGTCACATCGAGGGCCGTCGTCGGCTCGTCGGCGATCAGCACCTTCGGATTGCAGGCGAGCGCGATCGCGATCATGACCCGCTGGCGCATGCCGCCCGAGAGCTGATGGGGGTATTCATCGAGACGCCGTCGGGCGTCGGCGATGCGCACGAGCTCGAGCATCTCGAGCGCGCGGTCGCGGGCGGCCCTGCGCGAGAGCCCCAGGTGGCGCTCGGCGTTCTCGGCGATCTGGGTTCCGACCGTGAGAACGGGGTTGAGGCTCGTCATCGGCTCCTGGAAAATCATCGAGATGTGGTGTCCGCGGATGGCGCGCATCTCGGCCTCCGTAAGGCCGGTCAGATCGCGCCCCTCGAACATCACCGAGCCGCGCACGATGCGCGCCGATTGCCGGTCGATGAGGCGCAGGATGGAGAGCGCCGTCACCGACTTGCCGCAGCCAGATTCGCCGACGATGCCGAGCATTTCGCCGCGTTCCAGGTCGAACGACACACCGTCGACGGCGCGCACGACGCCGTCCATCGTGAAGAAGTGCGTGGCGAGATCGCGAACGGCGAGGATCGTCACATGCGCCTCGCAAGTCTCGGGTCGAGCCGGTCGCGCAACCCGTCGCCCAGCATGTTGACGGCCAGCACCGTGAGCGCCAGGAAGGCCCCCGGGATGAGAATCGCCCAGGGGGCGATCTGGAAGAAGTCGCGGCTCTGCGCGATGATGTTGCCCCAGCTCGGAATCTCGGGCGGCACGCCGGCGCCGAGAAATGACAGGCCGGCCTCGATCAGCATGGCCGAGGCGCACACGTAGGTCGCCTGCACGATGAGCGGCGCCATCGTGTTGGGCAGGATGTGACGCAGAAGAAGCCGCGCCGTGCGGGTGCCGCCGGCAATGGCGCTCTCGATATAGGGCTGCGCCTTGATGGCGAGCACGACGGCGCGCACGACGCGCACGATCCGGGGCACCTCGGGGATCACGATTGCGGTGATGACGATGCCGAGGCCCGGGCGCGAGAGCGTGATGAGGGCGATGGCGAGCAGGATCGACGGGATGGCCATGACGCCGTCCATCACACGCATGACGATGCCGTCGATGCGCTTGAAGTAGCCGCACATGAGGCCAAGCGCGAGCCCGATAACGCTGGCGATGGCGGCGACCGAGAGGCCGACGACGAGCGACACGCGGGCGCCGTAAAGCGTGCGGGCAAACACGTCGCGGCCGTAACGATCGGTGCCGAACCAGAACTTCTCGGAGGGCGGGCGCAGGCGGTTGGCTGGCGTCTGTCGGAACGGGTCCGCGGTGATCCAGGGTGCTGCGACGGCAAGCACGACGAGAATTGCGAGCAGAAGGCTGCCGGCAACGATGGTCGGATTGCGCCGGGCGAAGCGGGCAAAGCGCAAGAGCGCGCCGGGCTCGGGCGCGGCGCCCACTTCGTCGCTTGCGAGAGTGACGGCCACGGGCTCAATACCTGATGCGAGGGTCCAGGAAGACGTACGAGATGTCGATCAGAAGATTGACCAGCACCTTGACGCCGGCGAAGACGATGATGAGGCCCTGCACGATCGGATAGTCGCGCTTGAGCACGGCGTCGACGGTCAGTCGGCCGAGACCCGGGATGTTGAACACGGTCTCCGTGATGACGACCCCGGAAATGAGCAGCGCGATACCGATGCCGATGACGGTGACGATGGGCACCGAGGCGTTCTTCAGCGCGTGCAGGAGCAGGACGCGGCCGGTCGTGAGGCCCTTGGAATTGGCGGTGCGGATGTAGTCCTGCGCCAGCACCTCGAGCATCGAGGCCCGCGTTATGCGGGCGATGAGCGCCATGTACGTGATCCCGAGCGCGAGCGAGGGAAGGATCAGCCGCTCGGCCCAGGCCCAGATGCCTTGCGAGATCGGCACGTAACCCTGCACGGGGAGCCAGCCGAGCTTCATGGCGAACACATAGATCAGCACGTAGCCGACGAGAAACACCGGGCAGGCGAAGCCCATGACGGCAAAGAGCATCACCAGGCGATCGGAGAGGCGGCGGGAGCGGGCGGCGGCGAGCACGCCGAGGGGAATGGCGAGCAGGATGGCGACGAGGAGCGTGGAGAGGGTCAGCGCCAGCGTCGGCTCGAGACGCTGGAGGATCAATCGCGTTACCGGCATGTTCGAGAAGATCGAGGTGCCGAAGTCGCCTTGCAGCATGCCCCAGACCCAGATGGCGAACTGCTCGAGCACGGGCCGGTCGAGGCCGAGCTTGGCGCGCACGGCGGCGATCTGCTGAACCGTCGCATCCTCGCCGGCGATGATCGCTGCCGGATCTCCCGGCGCGAACCTCAGCAGAAAGAAGACGAACACCGCCACGACACCCATCACGGGTATCGTGGCGAGGAGGCGACGCAGGATATAGGCGGTCATGCTGTACTCGGGGCGCCTCGGTTGCGCTGACGGTCGCTCACTTCTTCTCGATGTTCCAGAGCACGACGAGACCTGTGTTGGGCACGAAGCCGCTCAGGCGGTCGCTGCGGTAGGCGATGAGCTGGTTCCACTGTCCGAAGGGAACATAGACCACTTCGTCCATCGCGAGCGCCTGCAGATCGCGCGCGATCCGCTTCTTCTCCTCCAAGGTCTGCGCGAAGGCGAAGTCGTTGCGCAGCGCCTCGATCTTGTCGTTGCAGGGCCAGCCGAAGAGTCCCTTGTCGCAGGCCGCGCCAATCCAGGTGTGGAGGACCGGATGCGAGGCGTTCATGCCGCCTGTCGTCGTGACGAAAATGTTCCAGCCGCCCTGGGCCGGCGGATCCTTCTTGGCGCGGCGGGTGACCGTCGTTCCCCAGTCCATCGCCTGGGCGTCGACGTTGAGGCCGGCTTCGCGCATCGCCTGGATCAGAACCTGGGTTGCCGGCGTGATGGTGTTGTGATCCGTCGTCGCCAGGATCACGATCGGCTCGCCGTTGTAGCCGGCCTCCTTGAACATCTGCAGCGCCTTCTTCGGATTGTGGTCCTTGAAGAGCTGGCTGCCGCCGTCACTGGCGAACGGCGTTTTGCAGGTGATGAGCCCGTGGCAGACCGAGTAGTATTTCGGATCGCCGACCACGGCGCGCAGGAAGTCCTCCTGATTGACCAGGTGATACATCGCCTGCCGCGCCTTCTTGTTGTTGAAGGGCGGATGCAGGTGATTGAGCCGGATCATGCCCTGATGGCTGTCGATCTCCCCGGTCGGAGCCAGCCGGACGCCCTTCGCCTGCTCGAGGATCGGGTAGAAGTCGATGTTGGGGTTCTCATAGAAGTCGATCTCGCCGTTGATGAGCGCCTGCATGGCGGTCTGCGCATCCGAGATCCAGACGAGTTCGATGCGATCGACGCCGGCGAACTTGCTGCCGGCAAAGAACGAGGCCGGTTCATTGCCGGGCCGCGGCACATAATCCGGGTTCTTCAGGTAGACGGCCTTGCTGCCCGGTACCCACTGGTCCTTTGCAAACCTGAAGGGGCCGGAGCCGATGGCCTCCTTGATCTGGGTGTTTGGGTCGGTCAGCGCGTCCTGTTCGCGCATGATGATTGGCACGGAGGTCCCGGTCTTTCCGAGCGATTCGAGCACCATACCGTAGGGCTTGGTCAGCTCCATTCTGAAGGTCTTGGCATCGACGGCCTCGAATGACTTGACGAAGCTGAAAAGCCGCTGGCCGACGCCGTCCTTGGCCGCCCAGCGTCTCAGCGACGGGATCACATCCTTGCTGGTGACGGGCTGGCCGTCGTGGAACTTGAGGCCATCGCGCAGTGTGAATGTGTAGGTGAGCCGGTCGGCGCTCACTTCGTACCTGTCGACCATCTGCGGCTTCGGCTCGAGCTGGCTGTTGTTGCCAAAGAGCGTATCGTAGACGAGCATCCCGTGAATGCCGGCGATGGTGGCGGTGGTCCAGTGCGGATCGAGCACGCGCACGTCGGCATGGAGGACCGCGCGCAGCACCTTCTCCTGGCTCGAGGCCGGGGTGGCGGACACGCTTGCGATGAGGGCAGCACCTGCGGCCATCAGGCTCGCAACTCTCAAGCAATCCTTCATGACGCGCATGACGCTTCTCCCTTGTCGCCGGCCGGAGCCCGTCGCGAAGTATGCGGCGACAGCGGCGGCAAAAGCAACTTGGTGTCCGGGTTCGGTGCATTTGAGACGGCTGGGTTTCCCGGCGCGTGAGGTTGAGATATTCGCTTGGGGGTTTTGCCGCCAAGGGACCGCATGGGGTCCGCAGCGGCTGTGGAGGTGTGCAAAGGCGTCGATGTGCGCGTTGAGGCGATCGAGCTGGCGGGGCAAATCATGGGCTGCGCCAAACTCGTCGCCCGACTCAAATAATACAGCCTCCGGCAAGCCTGGGGCGGTTCACTTTCCAGAATCCGGCCGGCATGTAGTAGCGTCCTGCGGCAGGGGCGGTGCGCGACGTCGTCGAAGGGTGCGAAATGAGGGTGGAAGATGCTGATGACGCGCGGGCCGTCCGTCGGCGGGGCGGTTCGATTGGTTTTCGTCGCGAACCTCCCTTAGTCAGAGAGTAGACCGCCATGCCAGCATCTTCTGCCGATCCGGTGCGCGCGGGGACCGCGTGGGGGTCCCGCCGTTGCAGCCTCCGGGGCGCGGGCCGATGCGGGTGACGGCGCTTGCTGCGCGGGTCGCGGCCGAGCTGGCACACGCCGCGCCGGGGCGCCTTGCCTTGATCGCTGTGCTGTCCGTGCTGCGCAGCCTTTCGGAAGGGCTGTCGCTCGCGCTGGTGATCCCGCTCCTCGCACTTGCCGGCACGTCGACGGACGGCCCGCAAGGTTTCTACGCCGCGCTCGTCCGCGGGGTCACGGACGTCTTCGGCCGCGACCGGGCCGTCGCCGTCGTTCTCGGGTGCTTCCTGCTGGCGCTGCTCGTTCGCGCATTGATCGGCTTCGCCGCGACGCGGCTGAAGACGCGGCTCGTCGCCGATTTCACCGAAGCGCTGCGCCTTCGCGTCTATGCCGCCTGTTCGCGCGCGAGCTGGCTTCACCTCGCCCGCATGCAGCATGGCCGGAGCGTGCACGCGCTCACCGCACAAGCCGATTCCGCCGGCTACAGCGCGGTCTACATCATCGATATGGCGGCCGCGGCCGCAACGATCCTCATCGGCATTGCGGTGGCCTTCACCATTTCGGCGCCGATGACGCTCGCCGTTCTCGCCGCCGTTGCTCTGCTGAGCCTGCCGCTCCTCGCGCTCCATCGCCTCGCGTTCCGGCGTGGCAGCGCCCAGATGCACTCACTGCAAGGATTGCACGATGCCTTGCAGGCGCGCATCGGCGGCCTCAAGCTCGGCAAGGCGCTGGCTTGCGAGCCGCACCTCGAGCAGCAATTCGCCCGGAACTCGGCCGGCTACCGCGAAGCGGTCGTTCGAGCCCGTGATCTCGCGAACGGATCGGCGCTGGTCTACGAGATCGGAACCGCGCTGCTTCTGGTCGCCTTGGTGCTGGCGAGCCGCGCTATCTGGGATCTGCGCATCGCCGAGCTGTCGGCGCTCGTGATCATCTTCATCCGGCTGGTTCCCTTGACAAATGGCTTGGTTTCGCAGGTGCAGACCCTTGCCGCGACGCTGCCCGACTACGCCGCGCTCATGGCGCTCGAGGCTCATGCGCGAAGCGCCGCCGAGCCGGCGGCGGGGCCGGTTCGACGGATGTGCCTGCGTTCGGCGCTCGAGCTCGTCGATGTCGGGCTGCAGTATCCCGAGGCGGGCGATAACTATGCGCTGCGCCACGTCAACCTGCGCCTCGCGGCCGGCGCGACCGTCGGCATCCTGGGGCGCTCCGGCGCCGGCAAGTCGTCGCTTGCGGATGTGATGGCGGGCCTTCTCGAGCCGTCGGAGGGGGTCGTCCGGATCGACGGAGAGATGCTCACTGCGGGGCGCCGGCAGGATTGGCGCGCCTCGATCGCCTACGTGCCGCAGGATGCGCCGCTATTCCACGACACCGTGCGCCGCAACCTGCAAATCTGCGTCCCGGACGCGAGCGATCAAGACATCAGGACGTGCTTGCGGGCGGTTGCGGCCGAGGCGCTGGTCGATCGGCTGCCGGACGGCCTTGATACGCTCGTCGGCGAGCGCGGCGCGCGCCTCTCGGGCGGGGAACGTCAGCGGCTTCGGCTCGCAAGCGTTCTGCTGCGACGGCCGGAGCTGCTGATCCTCGATGAGGCGACGAGCGGGCTCAATCCTGCCGATGAGGCGGAGATCATCGCCAACCTGCGCCAGCTGCACCGGATGACGATCGTGGTCATCGCCCATCGCGAAGCCTCGCTCGCCTGGACAGACCGCCTCATCGTGCTCGAGCGGGGGATGGTCGTCGATGACGGGCCGACCCGCGAGGTCGCGCGACGCAATCAGCGGCTGCTCGTCGCTCCGCCTCTGCCCCCGACCACAGGTCGGGGCCGTTGAAATGCCGAGATTCAGCCAACGCCCCGCCGGGATGGCACACTAGTGTCGCGCGCATCAGTTGGTCCCACGCTTTTTGAGGCTCTGAACATGGCACGTTCGCGCATGCGCTCCGGCACTGCGGCGGCGCTGTTTCCCGGTCCGCTGTCCGTCGGTTCTTGCGGAGCTGCCGCCGGTGTCCCCTGGATTGTGCCGACGGGGCAATCGCTTGTGCCAGTCCTCGCTGGGGTTGCCTTCGCGCTGCCTGCGGCGCTGGCATTGCCGTGGCACGCCGTGCCGGAGCTTGCGCAGAAGTTGAGCGCGGTGCCCGTCGCCGTTTCCGGGATGGTATTCCTGCTGATCGCAGCCGGGCGCTTGTGGCCCGGAAGCCCTCGCACCAGGCTCTTCTGGCTGATGGCACCGTCGCCTCATTAAGGTTACCGAGCGAGTGTTGCCTGGATGTCACGCAATGTGTGACTGACGCCACTTTGCAGCCACAAAAAGTCGACATAGCCGAGCGAAACGAGGTGCGGGCCCACTCTTCGCTGTTGGTTCGACCGGCCGTTCAGGGCGGTCGGGGCGGGTGGCCGAGAAGAGGTTGCCGACCTCTCAGACGGGTCAAAGTTCGCGATCCCATCGGGATTTGCGGCAGCGGGTGTGCGGTATGGGTGCCAACATGTCGGGCTTTGACGGCGCGCGCCGTTCCCGTCGCCGCTTTGTGCGAACTTCCGGCGCCGACCGCTGGCGCCGGCGCTGCCGCCGCGGGGTCGAGCGACGGCGGGATCGGGTTGCGCTTCGCGAAAACGTGATAATGCTCTCAATTCAGGCGGTTGACGGCATGCGTTTTCACCCCATGTCAGTGGTGCGCATGATCTGCAACTCGGTCGCCAAACCGGTTCGCGAAAGGGCCAACCTCGAGATGGCCGACGAGATCGAGTTCCGCCGTTCCTCTTCACCGGCCGCCGCGGCCGGTCGCCCGGGCGATTTTCGATGCGTTGCGGCGCGGACGGGACATAAGGGCAGACCGGCAGGCCGCGTTGCGATCGGCGGTGTCGGAGAAGACCGGGGCCGCGCGCGACCGCGGCTCATAATGAACTCTGCGTCGCGGAGGGCGAGGCGCGGAAAGTTTCACGAGATCCATGCGGACTGGCCGAGTGGCGTTCCGACCGATGTCGGCCCCGCGGCTGGCGGGGAGGCCTGAGTTGGCGGCAATGCAGAAAAAACGTCTTGCGACATCACTGCTCCTGGCAAGTCTGACGCTGGCCGCAGTGCCCGGTTCGGCATCGGCGCAGGGCGCATTGAGGTTCACCTCGCCGGAAGCTGCCTTCGAGCAGGGGCTCGGTGCTTACAAGGCGGGCCTCTATGCGCTTGCCGTCCCGGCGCTCAGTTATGCCGCCGAGCGAAAAGTCTTTCTTGCGCAATATTTTCTCGCGCAGCTTTACGCTGACAATCAAAGCGCGATGACGGATCACTCCAAGGCCTATCGACTCTATCATCGCATCGTCGAGGAACTGGCGTCGAGCATTGACGTCGACGATGACGAGCGTGCGCCTTACGTCGGCCGGGCGCTCACAGCGCTGGCGCGTTATGTCTATCGCGGCCTGCCGGAGATCGGTCTTGCCCCGAACGCGACGCGAGCTGCGGAATACCTCGAAGAGGCCGCGACGTTCTTCCGTGATCTTGATGCGCAATTCGAACTCGCGAAGCTCTATCTCAAGGGCGACGGCGTGCCGGAGGATCGCAAGCGGGCGCTGCACTGGCTGTCGACGCTCACCCAGGAAGGCCATGTCGGCGCTCAGGCGTTCCTGGCGGATCTGCTTTGGACCGGCAAGATCGTGCCGCGAGACGAAAAGCGGGCGCTTGCGCTCATCACCCTCGCAACCGAGAACGCGCCGGCTCACGAACGCATCTGGATCGAAGACATCTACCACCGCATCTTCTGCGGCTCGGTCGCCGGTGTCCGTCAGGAGGCCGATACGCTGGTGCTGTCCTACCGTCGGCTCTATGTGCCGCGTGCGTCGCACGAACTGAGCATCGGCCCGGCGGCGCCGGACGTTTCGCCGGCGCGAAGCTGCAGCTCCGGCGAGCTGTTGCCGCGCCTGCAGCCGAAGGGGCGCAGGGCCGCGGCGACCGGGCCTGCCGCACCGAGCGGCGGCGCGCCGGCCAAGGACGCCATTCTCGGCGTTCGCGGTCAGCAATGAGCCGGGCGCGCTACGGTCTGGCGGCTCGCCTGGGCAAGCAGGGGGCTAGCGGCTGACGTCCAGATCGACCCAGACCGGCACGTGGTCCGATGGCTTCTCCCAGCCGCGCGTGAACTTGTCGATGCCGCTCTCGGTGAGCCGATCCGCCGCCTGCGGCGAGAGCAGGATATGGTCGATGCGAATGCCGTTGTCCTTCTGCCAGGCGCCGGCCTGGTAGTCCCAGAAGGTGTAGACGCCGGGCTCAGGGTGGCAAGCGCGGATGGCGTCTGTGAAGCCGAGGCTCTCGAGGCGGCGGAAGCGGTTTCGCGCCGCCGGCTGGAACAAGGCGTCGTCCACCCATGCGTCGGGGTTCCTGGCGTCGCGAGCCTCGGGGATCACGTTGTAGTCGCCGGCAAGAACCAGCGGCTCCTCATTGCCGAGTAGCGAGCGCGCGTGGGCTTCGAGGCAAGCCATCCAGGCGAGCTTGTAGTCGAATTTCGCCGTGCCGATCGGATTGCCATTGGGCAGGTAGAGCGAGGCGACGCGCACCACTCCGCGGCCCGCTGCGATCACAGCCTCGATGTAGCGCGCCTGGGCCTCGTCGGGCTCGCCGGGAAGCCCTCGGCGCACGTCCTCGAGGCGGGCCTTGGACAGGAGCGCCACGCCGTTGAAGCCCTTTTGCCCGTGCACGGCGACGTTGTAGCCCAGCGCCTCGATCTCACCGGCCGGGAATGCCTCGGTCTGGCACTTGATCTCCTGCAGGCAGACGACATCCGGCCGCGACTGCCTGAGCCATGTGGTGAGGCTCTCGAAGCGTGCCTTGACGCCGTTGATGTTCCAGGTCGCAATCTTCATGCTGAGTTCCATCCGGCCGCGGTCTCCGTTGGTGCACAGGTCTTACGGCACCTCAGCGCCGCGGTCGATCTCGGCAATTGCGCCGCCGACCGGTTGACGTTGGAATGGCGAGCCGCTAGTCCGCCAGCCATGCAGAAGGCGTTCATCACTGGTCTGAGCGGCCCGGCGATCACGCCAGCGGAGCGGGCCTTCCTCGCCGCCGAGCGCCCGGCAGGCTTGATCCTCTTTGCGCGGAATTGCGAGAGCCCCGGCCAGATTCGCGCGCTCGTCGCGGATTTCAAGGCGGCCGTTGCGACCGATCGGGTGCTGATCGCCGTCGATCAGGAGGGCGGGCGGGTGCAGCGCCTGCGCCCCCCGATTGCGCGCGAGCTGCCGGCGGCGGCGCGCTACGGGGCGGTGTTCGAGCACGATCCCCGCCTGGCGGTCGAGGCGGCCAGTCTCGTTGCGCGGCTGACGGCGGAGGAGCTCAAGGCGCACGGCATCGACACGTGCTGTGCGCCCGTCCTCGACGTGCCGGTTCCCGGGGCCCATGACGTGATCGGCGACCGCGCCTACGGCGGCGCGCTCGACGGCATCGTGCGGCTCGGGCGCGCCGTCGCCGAGGGGCTCATGGCCGGGGGCGTCCTGCCTGTCATGAAGCACATCCCGGGCCACGGCCGGGCGCTTGCCGACAGCCACCTCGAGCTGCCGGTCGTCGAAGCGCCGCCCGCCGTCCTCGCGGCGACCGACTTCGTCCCGTTCGCGGCGCTTGCCGATCTGCCCGCAGCGATGACGGCGCATGTGGTCTTCTCGGGGCTCGACCCGGGGCGGCCTGCGAGCATTTCATCCAGTGTTACGGGCGGCATCATTCGTGCCCGCATCGGCTTCGACGGTTTGCTCATGAGCGACGACCTGTCGATGCGGGCGCTCTCGGGCACGCTCGGCGAGCGTACAGAGGCGGTTCTCTCGGCCGGCTCGGATCTCGCCCTGCACTGCAATGGCGACCTCGCCGAAATGCAGGCCGTGGCGGCAGCGGCGCCAGCGCTCCGCGGGCGCGCCGCGCAGCGCTTCGCCCGCGCCCTGAGCGTAGCGCGAGCACCGCCCGGCGCGTTCGATCGCGAGCGAGCGGGTCTCCTCCTGGAGCGGCTTCTCGGCGCGATTGCGTGAATCAGTGTAACGTGACAGTCCACAGATTACCCACAGGTTGCCGGCGGGATGCCGGCGGGAGACGCGATGAGCTCGACGGGGAACGAACCCGCAAGTGAGGAGCCCCGTCCGGCGATCGCGCCGGACGGGTTGCGGCCTGCGGAGCCCTGGGAGGCGAGCGACGGGCTGGCGGAGCGCAGCGCCGGCGAGACGCTCACCGTCGATGTCGAGGGCTTCGAAGGCCCGCTCGATCTCCTGCTGGCTCTGGCGCGCACGCAGAAGGTCGATCTGGCGAGGATTTCGGTTCTGGCGCTGGCCGAGCAGTACCTGGCGTTCATCGCCGAGGCCCAACGCATCCGACTGGAGCTTGCCGCCGATTATCTGGTCATGGCGGCCTGGCTCGCGTTTCTCAAATCGCGCCTGCTGCTGCCGCGCGAGGAGAAGCCGGACGAGGAACCGGAGGCCTCCGAGCTTGCCGCCCGGCTTGCCTTCCGTCTGCAGCGGCTCGATGCGATGCGCAATGCCGCCGCGCAGCTCTTTACGCGCAAGCGCCTCGGCATCGAGATCTTTGCACGCGGCATGCCGGAAGGCGCGCGGACGATCCGGGAACGCTCGTACTCGGCGGAAATCTATGATCTGCTCAAGGCCTACGCCGAGCAGCGCAAACGCACCGTGGTGCGCCGCGCACATGTCGTCGAGCGGCGCGTCGTCTGGTCGATCAAGGACGCGAGGCAGCGCCTCGAGAAGCTGGTCGGCACGACGCCCCCGGAAAGCTGGGTCCAGCTCGACTTCTTCCTGGAGCAGTTCCTGCCGGCACCCGAGCTTGGTCGGACGGCGCTCGCGAGTTCGTTCGGCGCCACGCTGGAAATGGCCCGGGAAGGGCTGATCGAGATCAGACAGGACGCGCCGTTTGCGCCCATCTACATGCGCCGGCGCGAGCCCGGCGCGCAATGGGAAAGGATCAGTTGAAGGCTGTCGGCCTTGACGGCGTCGCGTGGTGAGAGTGCGAGCGTGGAGCGTATCGAGCATGCCTGGCAACCAGGGGAAGCGCATGGAGCCACCCAAGCTCAGCATCCGTGTGGCGGATGAGGATCAGGGACCCGAGGCTGAGGGCGCGAGCGCCGCAAGCGACGCCGGCCCGACGATGCCGGCGCGCGCGGCGGGCGGCCTGCCGCACAACGTCACCGCCTTGCCGTCCGCGGATCGCCGCGAGAAGTTGCGCATCCTTGAGGCGCTCTTGTTCGCCGCCGCCGAGCCGCTCGATGAGGCGCATCTCGCGCAGTTCGTGCGATCGGGCGACGTCGCGGCGCTGCTCGAGGAGCTCAGAGGGCTTTATGCAAGCCGCGGCGTCAATCTCGTGCGCGTTGCTGGCAAATGGGCGTTCCGCACCGCCGAAGACCTCTCCTATCTGCTTGAACGCCATGCCGTCGAGGAACGGCGGCTGTCGAAAGCAGCGCTCGAGACGCTTGCCATCATCGCCTATCATCAGCCGGTCACGCGCGCCGAAATCGAGGAGATCCGGGGGGTCGAGACGTCGAAGGGCACGCTCGACATTCTGCTCGAGACAGGCTGGATCCGGCCGCGCGGTCGCCGCCGGGCACCGGGCAAGCCGCTGACCTACGGCACCACCGAGGCCTTTCTCGATCACTTCGGCCTCGACAGCATCAAGGATCTGCCGGGGCTTGCCGACCTGAAGTCCGCGGGGCTTCTCGACGCGAGCCTGCCGCCGGATTTCGTGGTCCCGTCGCCGACGGATGTCGCAAAGCTCATGCCCGACGAATTGCCGCTTGAGGACGAGAGCGAAGGGCAGGAAGAGTTGCCGCTCGGGGATGGGGCGGAGGCGGCGGATGACGGGGGAACGGCTACAGCGTCGGCCGCCGCGGACGGGGACACGGCCTCGAGGTCCTGACCCGCGCCGGCGGGGACTCGGGCTCGATGACCCCGTCAGATCCCGGCTGAGGCCGCCCGAAGCGGGCTCGGCGGCAGCGTGAGGTTGGTCTCAACGACGGAAGGCCCGGCGCGGGACCGGGCCTTCGAGAGTCATTCTCCCTAGTCTCTCGTTACGGGGCCTGCGTCTGGAGCGTGCCGAAAATGCCGTCCGAGCGGGGGGCCGTCTCATTGATCTGCTCAAACACCGAGCGCGGCGCCGTGTCCCGGATGTCGTCGAACACCGAGCGCGGGGCGGTCTCGTTGATCTCCTCGAACACGGAGCGCGGTGCGCTGTCCCGGATGTCGTCGAACACCGTGCGGGCCGAGGCGGCGCCCGCCAGGAGGCCGAGGGCGAGCAAGCTCGTAAGTGCGGTCTTCATGGTCATCTCCTTCTTTGCTTTCGGGATTTGACGGGCGAACCCCGTCGCTGGTGCTTGGCTCAAGGATCATCTTGGTGCGCTACTATTCTGTAGCGTTGATGGCCTCCATATGCGCCGTCGCAAGGGTGTGTTCAATTCACATCCGATCACAGTTTCGGGAGAACTCTCATTATTCTCGTTGGTTCATCACGTTTAGAAATTGCGCTCTGCTCGGCGCGGCGGGGCTTGCAGTGGCCGGGCGGCATGGCCAATTTAGATACTGATCAGTATTGAGGTCGACCGTGGAACGCGCCGGAAAGCGAGAGGAGCTGATCGAGGCTGCCATCAGGCTGTTCAACCGGCACGGCTTTCATGCCACCGGGGTGGACCGTCTCATGCAGGAGACCGGCATCGCCAAGACCACGCTCTATCGCCATTTCCCGTCCAAGGACGCCCTGATCGTCGCCGTGCTTGAGCGGCTCGACGAGGATGCCCGGGCCGAGATGCGGGAGTTCGTCGAGACGGCGAGCGATGACCCGAAGGGCCGCATTCTGGCGACGTTCGATCTGCTCGCCCGGTGGATCGAGGATCCGGACTTCAAGGGGTGCCCGTTCATCGCCGCGGCCGGGGAGTTCGGAGGCGCTGGCCTCAATCCGGTGCTCGCACAGGTCCGCCTGCACAAGCGGCTCTATCTTGCGTTTTTCGAGGAACTGGTGCGTGCCGCCCGGCTGGCCGAGCCAGAACGCGTCGCCGCGCAACTCGTCATGCTGCACGAGGGGGCGATCGCCTGCGCCCTCGCTCTTGGCCCGCGCGACTTCGCTCAGGCGGCGAAAGCGGCCGCCGCCCGGCTGCTTGCGGGAGCACGGTCGGCAGACGACTGAGCGCGTCGGCGCGTCCCGTCGCGCTCGCTTGGCGCGCCATCAGTGCTTGGCGGGCACCACGCCGAAGTCGATGACGCTGCGGATCACCCGGCCGGCCTTCATGTTGGCGAAGCCCTCGTTGATCTGTTCGAGCTTGATGTGCGCCGAGACGAAGTCGTCGAGATGCAGCTTGCCGCGACGGTAGAAGTCCATCAGCCGGGGCATGTCGATGCGGAACCGGTTCGAGCCCATGGACGATCCCTGGATCCGCTTCTCGCGCAGGAAATCATAGCCGTGCAGCTCGATGTTCATGCCGAACGGGACCATGCCGACGATGGTCGCAGTGCCGCCGTAGCGCAGCATCTTGAAGGATTGCTCCGCGGTCTGCTTGAGGCCGAGGCATTCGATGGCGTGATGCACACCGTCCGACGGCTTGCCGCCGAGCGCCGCCCGGATCTGCTCGACCGGGTCGCCGTTCGCCGGATTGATGAGATCGGTGGCGCCGATCTTGGCGGCCATCTGCAGCTTCGCCGGGTTGGTGTCGACGGCGAAGATGCGGCCGGCCCCGGCGATCGCCGCTCCGTTGACCGCCGCCATGCCGACGCCGCCGCAGCCGATGACGGCAACCGTCTCGCCCGGGGCAACCTTGGCCGTGTTGACCGCCGCGCCGAAGCCCGTGATGACGCCGCAGCCGATGAGCGCCGCCCGATCGAGGGGAAAGTCCTTGTCGATCTTCACCATCGCGTTCTCGTGCACGAGCATCATCTCGGCGTGCGATGAGAGGTTGGTGAACGTGTTGACATGCTTGCCGTTCATCGAGAGGCGCTTGACCTGACCCGGCAGCGTCTTCACCTCGGTATCGAGGCAGAGGACGGGGCGGCCCGAGTTGCAGTTCTCGCAAGTGCCGCAGAAGACCGATAGACACGTGATGACGTGATCGCCCTTCTGCACGTAGCGGACTTCGGAGCCGACCTCTTCGACGACGCCGGCCGCCTCGTGCCCCAGCACCACGGGCAGAGGGTGCGGATAGAGGCCCTCGATGAAATGCAGGTCCGAGTGGCAGAGGCCCGAAAAGGCCGTGCGGATCAGGACCTCGTGCGGGCCTGGCTTGCGAACGTCGACATTCTCGATGACGAGCGGCTTGTTCGGCTCGTAGAGTACGGCGGCCCGCATGGTTTCCTCCTGTGTGTTTTCGAGGGTGAAGGATAACCTGATGGCGGGCGTCGGCAAGACAGACGGATCGCTCGGTCGAGCTGCGTTGAAGGGCTCAGCGGAGTAGCACGCCGCTTCCGGCGTGTTATGGTGCCGAAGTTTGGCTTCGGCGGGCGGTGGCGCCGGTCTGCCCCGTCAGTGCGCACGAGCGAGGCATTCTTGCGATGAAAAGGCTGGCGCTCTGGCTTGTCGGCGCGTTGTTGCTGGTGGGCGTTTCCCTATGGCTCTACCCGCCGGCGGCGGGCCTCTTGCCGACGGGGGTCGCCAAGTGGCTGCCGCTGCGCGAGCCGGCAACCGGTGCCAGGGCTCCCGAAAAGAGGAAAGGGCCGCCTCCGGCGCCGGTCACCGTCGCGACGGTGCAGGTCGGCGATATGCCGGTCATCATCACGGCCCCCGGCACCGTCGAGGCGGACGCCAGCGTCGCGATCCGGACGCGGGTCGATGGCCAGATCGCCGAGGTTCTCTTCAAGGACGGCGATCTCGTCGAGAAGGATCAGATTCTGTTTCGCCTCGACGACCGGTTGGTTCGCTCGCAGATTCTGCAGGCCGAGGCCAACATCCGGCGCGACGAGGCAAGCCTTGCCGAGGCGCGCGCGACCTACGAGCGTCGCTCGTCGCTCGTCCAGAAGCGGATCGTCAGCGAGGCGGCGATGGACACCGCGCGCACGACCGTCGACACCCTGACCGCGGCCATCGCCGCCAGCAAGGCGGCGCTCGAGGCGCAAAAGACGCTGCTCGACTATCTCATCATCCGCGCGCCGCTGCGCGGGCGCACAGGCGCCACGAGCGTCGATGTCGGCTCGAACGTGCGCGCCGCCGACACGACGCCGCTCGTCACCATCGTCCAGACGCAGCCGATCCTCGCGGCCTTTGCCGTGCCGCAAGCGGAGCTTCCCGGCCTCAAGCGGGCGCTTGCCGCGCGGGCCTCCGCGGAGGTGATCGTTGGCGGCCGGGTGCCTCAGAAGCGCGCAGGCAGGCTCGTCTTTCTCGACAACCAGGTGGACAAGAGCACCGGAACCGTCCTTGCCAAGGTCGAGGTGCCGAACGAAGACGAGTTTCTCTGGCCCGGTCAGGCAGTCGAGGTGGCGCTGACCGTCGAGATCGTGAAGGACAAGCTTATCCTGCCGGCCAGCGCCGTGCTCCCGGCACAGCAAGGCATGATCGCGTGGGTGGTCGGCGCCGACAACCGCGCGGAGGCGCGCACGGTTGCGCTCGACCGCGTGATCGGCCAGACGGCCTATCTCTCGGGCGGCCTGAAGCCCGGCGAGACGGTCATCACCGACGGCCATGTCAGGGTCGCGGTAGGCGCTCCCGTCTCGATCGTCGACCCCAACCGCCGCCGACCCGACGCGCCGGGAGGGGGCAAGGAGGGCAAGGGCGACGGCGGAGCCCAGCGGCCGGCAAGCCCCGGCGGCGAGGATAAGGCGAACCGGTCGGACCGGCGCAGCTGAACGGCCCGGTCGCCGGCCAGCCAAGGCCTCGTGCCAACCAGGGAGTAGCGAATGCACATCTCCGAGCTCTGCATCCGCCGCCCGGTGATGACCATTCTGCTGATGGCGACGCTGGGGCTTGCCGGCTTCTTCGGCTACCGCCAGCTGCCGATCGCGGCGATCCCGCGCATCGACGTGCCGACGATCGAGGTGACCGCGACCTATCCCGGGGCCAGTCCCGATACGATGGCGGTCTCCGTTGCAGCCCCCCTCGAGCGTCAGTTCGCGACGATCGCCGGCATCACGAACATAACCTCGTCCTCGACCGAGGGCTCGACGCGCATCACGCTCGAGTTCGATCTCAATCGCGACATCGACGCGGCGGCGCTCGACACGCAGTCGGCGATTTCGGTCGCCGCCTCCCGCCTGCCTGCGGACCTGCCCGCGCCGCCCTCGTTCCGCAAAGTGAACCCGGCGGATACGCCGGTAATCTTCATGGCGCTCACCTCCCAGACGGCGCCGTCGCAGGAAATCAACGAGTTCGCCGAGAAGTCTATGAGCCCGCGCCTGTCGACGCTGCCGGGCGTCGCACAGGTGAACATCAACGGAGCGCAGAAACGGGCCGTGCGCATCCGCTACGATCTCGACGCGCTCGCGGCGCGCGGCATCGCCGTCGACGAGCTGCGGCAGGCCGTCACGCAGCTCGCGAGCATCTCGCCCGTGGGCTCGATCCGCACCGACCGGCAGATCTACATACTCGAGACGAAGGGCGCGGAGCCGACCGCCGCCTACTTCCGCACCGTTGTGGTGGCCTGGCGCAACGGTGCTCCCGTTCGCCTCGCCGACGTTGCGCGCGTCGACGACGGCGTCGAGAACGAGGAGGCGCGCGCCGAATTCAACGGGGTGCGCTCGATCGTCCTCTCGGTGCAGCGTCAACCCGACGCCAACACCGTGGCGGTGACCGATGCGGTGAAGGCCATGTTGCCGCAGTTCCGGCTGGAGCTTCCGCCCTACATCGAGCTCAACGTCCTTTCCGATCGCTCGCAGTCCATTCGCGAGTCGGTCCATGACGTGCAACTGACCCTGATCGGCACCGCCGTGCTCGTCGTCCTGGTGATCCTGGCCTTCTTGCGAACCTGGAACGCCACGATCATTCCGGCGCTCGCCCTGCCGCTTTCGATCATCGGCACCTTTGCCGGAATGGCGCTGTTCAACTTTTCGCTCGACAACGTGAGCCTGCTCGCACTGACGCTCGCGCTCGGCTTCGTCGTCGACGACGCCATCGTCGTGCTCGAGAACATCCACCGCTACGTCGAGAAGGGCATGGACCCCTTCGAGGCGGCGATCAAGGGATCGCGCGAGATCGCCTTCACCGTGCTCTCGATCACGCTCTCGCTGGTTGCCGTGTTCATCCCGATCCTGTTCATGGGTGGTATCGTCGGCCGCTTCTTCAACGAGTTCGCAGTCACGATTTCGATTGCGATCCTGCTCTCCGGGTTCATTTCGCTGACGCTGACGCCGATGCTCTGCGCACGAATGCTCAGACGCGAGGATCACAGCCGGCGACCGAACATCCTCTCACGCGCCTTCGAGGCCGGCTACAACGCCATGGCGAACGGCTACAGGGTGACGCTCGACTGGTCGCTGCGGGTGCCGTCGCTGATGCTGCTCATCACCTTGGGGACCGTCGTCGCCACGGTGTTTGCGTTCAACGCCGTGAAGAAGGGCTTCCTGCCCGTCGAGGACACGAGCATCATCATCGTGCGCACCGAGGCGCCGCCCGATGTCTCATTTCAGGTGATGCTTGAGCGTCAGCGCCAGGTGGCGGCAGCCATACGCGCGGACCCGGATGTGCTGTACGTAAATTCGAACGTCGCCGCCGGCGGCTTCAACCCGACCCTCAATCGCGGCACGATCTTCGTGCAATTGAAATCGCGCTCGCAGCGCGAGGGGCGGGCGGATATCTCGACGGTGCAGAACCGCCTGCGCCAGCGGCTTGCCGGCGTGACAGGCATTCGCGCCTTCCCGCAGGCGCTGCAGAACCTGCGCATCGGCTCGCGCGCCGGTGCGTCCGCCTACCAGTACACGCTGACGAGCGTCAACCAAGCCGAGCTTTACGAGAGCGCCGGCCGCCTGCTCGAGAGGATCAAGCAGACGCCCGGCTTTGCCGATGTCACGTCGGACCTGACGCTCGGCGCGCGACAGGTGCGGCTCGACGTCGATCGCGAGGCGCTGGCGCGCTACGGCGTCAGCATGGAAACGGTGCGACAGACCCTCTATTCGGCCTTCGGCACGCGTCGCATCGCAAGCGTCTTTACGCCGAGCAACGACTATCAGGTCATCCTGGAGGCCAACAAGGAGAAGACGCTCGACCCGACCATTCTCGACAAGGTTTATGTCCGAGCCAATACCGGTCAGCTGGTGCCGCTGACGGGCCTCGCCACCGTGAGCCTTGGTCCCGGCCCGGTGTCGGTTGCCCGCCAGTCGCAGTTGCCGGCCGTGACGCTCACCTTCAATCTGGCGCCCGGTTTCACGCTCGGCGAGGCGGTCACCGCCATGAGCGTCGCCGAACGCGAACTCAATCTGCCGGCGACGATCCGCGGGCAGTTTGCCGGCACGGCGCAGGTCTTTCAGGCGAGCTTCCGCGATCAGCCGATCCTGATCCTCGCGGCGATCATCACCATCTACATCGTCCTCGGCATTCTCTACGAAAGCTTCATCCACCCGATAACGATCCTCTCCGGCCTGCCATCGGCGAGCCTTGGGGCACTCTTGATCCTGTGGCTCTTCGATGTCGAACTCACCGTCATCGCCATCATCGGCATCATCCTGCTCATCGGCATCGTGAAGAAGAACGCGATCATGATGATCGACTTCGCCAACTCGGCGAGGCTTGAGGGCGCGACAGCCTTCGACGCGATCCGCGAGGCCTGTCTGTTGCGCTTCCGCCCGATCATGATGACGACGATGGCCGCGCTCTTCGGCACGCTGCCGATCGCGCTCGGCATCGGTGCGGGCGCCGAGCTGCGCCAGCCGCTCGGCCTCGCCGTCGTCGGCGGCCTCGCGGTCTCCCAGCTGCTCACCCTCTACATCACGCCGGCCATCTATCTGGCGTTCGAGGGGTTGGCCGAGCGGATGCGCCGGCGCGGGCGCGCCTCCCGGGGCGGACGCGAAGCGGCTTCTGAAAGGAATGCCTCTGCGGACCGCCTCCCGCAGCCTGGAGAATAGGCGCGCATCGGATTAGCCCGAAAGACCTGAGCGAGCCCGACGGGGCAGCGCAAACGCGCCTTCTTCGGGATGTCACTCGGTCGCGCCTTCAGGCGGCGACAGGCGCGTCCGGGAAGGAGAGTTGCTCGCGGGCCCGCCACTCGTTGGTGACATAATTGATGATCACCGACTTGCGCACCCCTTCGATCGTGCGCGGCTCGAATCCGTGGAAGGTAATGTTGGACGGCACGAACACCATGGCGCCGTTGGGCTCGAAGGGCGAACGGCCGACATGGCGCTTGTCGATGTCGTAGATGTCGGTGCCGAGGCTGCGATGCGACGGGTCCTTGGACAGGTAGAGCAGCATCGTGAACACCTTGACGCCGAGATCGGTGTGCGGCTCGAGCCAGAAGCCGCCGGTATCCTGCGCGTACTCGAGCCGCAGGTAGGTGCCGGCGAGGCGCGTGCCGAACGTCCGCTCGATCGAGGCGGTGACGGAGGGGGATTGGAACGCCTGCGCAAACGCCTCGATGACCGGGAACTTCGCCCGATTCTCGACATCGAAGTACTTTCGCGTCGCATTATGCAGCTCGCGCTTGCCCGAAACGCCGCCGAGCTCCGGCGCCGGAAACGGCAGGTGGGTGATCTCGTCCGCGACATCATCGGGCAGGCACTGTTTGAGGAACCAGTGCCGGAACGGCGTCTCCTGGGCTTTGGCGGCGGCGAAGCTCGCAAGCAGGGTCTCTGCGATGGTCCTGGCGTCTGCGGGCATGGGCGGTTCCTCGTCTGGCAGGGGCTCGATAAGCCGGCGCCCGGCTGCGGTCATCGCGGTCCGGCTGCAACCAGCCCTTACGGTTGGGCGAAGCGTCGGCCGGGCGATGACAGCATCGCGCCGCCTCGACTCGCGCTCGGATGCGCGCCATCTGGCGCATCGTTAACGCCCAGCTTAGAGCTCTAGCAGCGGACACGGCGTCGCGTGCGCCGGATTGAAGCGCGCCAAATGGAAGCATGGGCGGGGTCGCAGGAGCAGGCCGAGTAGCGACCGGAGGGCCGCTGAACGCTGCGCGGCGCGCCGGCGACAGGCTCAGTCCGCCCAAATCGCGCTCGCGCGGCGGAGCCGCCGCCGGGCGGCCCGGACTCTGCTCAGGTCGCGGGCAAGCCACGGCTTTCGCCGCAGAAGGCTGCTTGCCGTCACGCCGGCGAGAGGGTGGCGCCAGTGCGGCGCGATGGTCGCGAGGGGTTCGAGCACGAATCCGCGGTGCAAGGCGCCTGGATGCGGCAGGACAAGGGTGAAATGCCCGGTGCTGGGGCATCGCTCGCGCACCCGGCGGCGGCCGAAATCGATGATGTCGATGTCAAGAGGGCGAGGACCGTGCCGCCTTCCGATGCGACGCCCGGCCGCGCGCTCGAGGCGCTTGATCTGCCGAAGCAACGTCATCGCGCCGATTGATCCGGAAAAGGCGCCGACCGCATTGCAGAACTCGGGCTGGCGTAAGACCCCCTGCGGCGCGCTGACGATGATGTCGGACATTGCAACAGGGACGAGGCCGAGCTTTGCCAACTCCCGCACGGCCTGGGCGATAGACTGCATCGGCGCGCCCCATGCTCCGTCAACGTTCGCGCCAAACGCCAGCCAGATGATCCGGTGGTGTTGCATCCGTCGTTGCCCCGAGCCGCTGCTTGATGTTCATTATTGACGCTGCGTCGAACGAGTCTTTCGCTCAAGCCACTTCTCAAGCCGCGACCGACACGATACAAGCACATCAATTGGTGCAACTCAGGTTTGCCTAACGCGAGATGCAGTAGGCAAACGGGTGGTGATTTCGCCCCACGAAATCAAGAAACGACGAAAAACAACACGAGGTGGAGAAATGTTCATTTACCCAAATGAACGTATTGCTCTTTTTATTGATGGTTCCAATCTCTACGCGACGGCCAAGGCATTAGGCTTCGATATCGACTATAAGCGACTTTTGAGCCTTTTTCGCGCCAAAGGGCATCTCGTTCGTGCGCTCTACTATACGGCACTCGCGGAGGAGCAGGAGTACTCCTCAATCCGACCTTTGATCGACTGGCTGGATTATAATGGTTACACAATGGTGACGAAGCCGACGAAAGAGTACACGGACGCGTCCGGCCGCCGCAAGGTCAAAGGAAACATGGACATCGAGCTGACGGTCGATGCCATGGAACTCGCTCCGCATCTCGACCACGTGGTGCTGTTCTCAGGCGATGGCGACTTTCGATGCCTCGTCGCGGCCCTTCAGCAGAAGGGCCTGCGCGTGAGCGTCGCCTCGACGCTGCATACGCAGCCTCCCATGGTCGCGGACGAACTGCGCCGCCAGGCCGATCAATTCATCGACATCGCCGATCTCGAAAAGGACATTTGCCGCGACCCGGCGGCGCGGGTGCCACGCGAGGCGCGCGAGTCGCGCATGCAGCAGTTCCGCAGCCCAAGGGCCGAGCGCGACCCCTATTCGACGGCGGACGATCCGCTCGACGTTGATTGATCGTCCATCCGGACCGTCGAGACCGACTGGGCGGCAGCGAGCGGGAACGGCGGCAATGACAGCCGGTTGCGATCCGGATGCCGGGTGCACCTTGTGTCCGCGTCTGGCATCGTTCCGCGCGCAGAACAGGCTCGCGAACCCGTCGTGGTTCAATGCGCCGGTCCCATCATTCGGCAAACCGAGCGCGCGACTCTTGATCGTCGGGCTCGCACCCGGGTTGCGCGGGGCCAACCGGACAGGCCGTCCGTTCACCGGCGATTATGCCGGTGACCTTCTCTATTCAACCCTGATCGAGACCGGGTTCGCCGCCGGCGACTATGGCGCGAGCCCGTCGGACGGTCTCGAGCTGGTCGACTGCCGGATCACGAATGCCGTTCGTTGCGTTCCTCCGCAGAACAAGCCGACGCCGCAAGAGATCGCGCAGTGCCGTGAGTTTCTCGCCGCGACCATGGGCGCGATGCCGCGGCTCAGCTGTGTGCTGGCGCTCGGTCGGATTGCGCATGATGCGGTCGTTCGTGCCGCCGGATTGCGGCTTGCCGCGCAGCCATTTTCGCATGGAGCGCGTCACGTCCTCGGGCCGGGCTTGACCCTGTTCGACAGCTACCATTGCTCCCGCTACAACACGAGCACGGGAGTGTTGACGGCCGCCATGTTCCGGTCCGTCCTGCTCGACGTCCGCCGCCACCTGGAGCGCGGCTGAGCACGCTTGACGGTGCGATGGGGCTCTTCCTCGATATTCTGACCAGGGTGAGCCTGCCGATCATCGTCCTCGTGGCGCTCGGCTGGCTGCTGCAGCCGCGCCTGAGACTCGACGTCGCATCCCTCAACCGGCTGCAGGTCTACGTCGTGATGCCGGCGTTCTTCGTGCACTTCCTGGCGAGCGGCAAGCAGCCGATCTCGGTTGTTTGGCCGGTCTTCTATTTCGGGCTGGTTCACTTCCTGATGTTGATTCCCGTCGGGTGGCTGCTGGTCATCGTCCTGCGCATGCGCCATGGCCTGGGGCCGATCATGGGGCTGGCCGGGGCCTACGCCAACGTCGGGTTCTTCGGCGTGCCGGTGACGCTGCTCGCGTTCGGCCCCGACTACCTCATCTATCAATCCGTGCTTGCCGCGCTCATGGCCATCCTGACGTGCACAATCGGGGTCTGGATGCTCGCCCCGGGCCGCGGCGACGTGGCAACGAAGCTGCGCACCGTCTTCGATACTCCGCTGCTCCCGGCAATTGCCATCGGTCTTGCGCTGCGCGGTTTCGAGATCGAACTGCCAGCCCTTGTCGCCCAGCCGATGCAGTTCCTCGGCAGTATCTTCACGCCGCTCGCGCTCTATACGCTCGGCGCCCAGGTCGCCACCACCCGCATCGGCCGAATCGAGTGGCGCCCGCAGCTTCTCGTTCTGCTGCTGAAGTTCCTGGCGGCGCCCGCGCTCGCCTGGTGGATCTGCGCGACGATGGGGCTGCCGGCGGATCTGACCGGCGTCATCGTCGTTGCCTCGGCCACGCCGGTCGGCGTGCTGATCAGCGTGTTCGCGGCGGAGTACAAGACCGAGTATGATTTCATCTCGACGGCAATCGTCCTCTCGACCGCCCTGTCTCCTGCCTTCGTGACGGGCTGGATCGTGGTGACGCGCCTCCTTTGAAGGCTGCCGGTGCCCGGCGGCCGGCGAGCCGGCCCGTCGGGCGGCCGGACGATTGTGCGCTTGAAGTCCCCCCGACCCGCCGCTAGAACCCCGAGCGCTGCCGGCCGGTGCCGCGCGCGGCAGCACCCCCGCCGCCGCAACTGACGGATGCCCATGGCCAAGATCACGTTCATACAATCCGACGGCACGTCCCAGATCGTGGACGCCGAGGTGGGGCTGACGGTCATGGAGGCAGCCAAGAAGGCGCTCGTTCCGGGCATCGAAGCCGAGTGCGGCGGCGCCTGCGCCTGTGCGACCTGTCACGTCTACGTCGACGATGCCTGGATGGAGAAGGTCGGCAAGCCTTCTGAAATGGAAGAGGACATGCTCGATTTTGCCTTCGAGGTGAAGGAGCAGAGCCGGCTGTCCTGCCAGATCAAGGTGACCGAAGCTCTCGACGGCTTGATCGTCCGCGTTCCGGAAAAGCAGTTTTAGAGGGCGAAGCAGGGCGATGCGCTCGCCGAGTCCGGCGCAAGCTCCGAGCGGCGGGTGCCGCAGCCCGCTTGCGCCTGCCAGGAGAGGCGGTAAGTAGGGGCGCGCAAGTCGCTTGGCGGGCGCCGGCTTTGGCCGCGAGGAAGGAGACCGGGTATGGCCGATAGGGACGAGGCCGCAGCGCCAATCGAAACCGATTGCGTCATCATCGGCGCAGGTCCCTGCGGGCTCTTCGCCGTGTTCGAGCTTGGTCTCCTCGATATCAAGGCGCATGTGGTCGACATTCTCGACCGACCGGGCGGCCAGTGCGCCGAGCTTTATCCCGAGAAGCCGATCTACGACATTCCGGCGCTGCCGGTTGTGACCGGGCAGGGACTGACCGATGCCCTGTTGGAGCAGATCAAGCCGTTCGGCGCGACGTTCCACTTCGGCGAGCGGGTCGACACGCTCGCGCGCCAGCCGGACGGCCGCTTCCGCCTCGGGACGGACGCCGGCAAAACATTTCTCGCCAAGGTGGTGGTGATCGCCGCCGGCGGCGGCTCCTTCACGCCCAAGCGCCCGCCGCTCGAGGGCATCGAAGCCTATGAAGGCAAGAGCGTGTTCTACGCGGTCCGCCGGATGGAGGACTTCCGCGGCAAGGACGTGCTCATCGTCGGCGGCGGCGACAGCGCGCTCGATTGGACGCTCAACCTGCAGCCCATCGCCCGCTCGCTGACGCTGATGCACCGCCGGGACGATTTCCGCGGTGCGCCGCACTCCGTCGAGCAGATGCGCCGGCTCGTTGCCGAGGGCAAGATGACATTGCTCATCGGCCAGCTCGGCGAGCTTCACGGCGAGAACGGAATCCTCGAAGCGGTCACCGTCAAGCTCAAGGACGGCAATCGGCGTCTGGCGGTCAATCGCCTGATGCCCTTCTTCGGCCTCACCATGAAGCTCGGGCCCGTCGCCGACTGGGGCCTCAATCTCGCCGAAAACCTCATTCCGGTGGACACCGAGAAGTTCGAGACCAGCGAGAAGGGCATCTTCGCCATCGGCGACATCAACACCTATCCCGGCAAGCTGAAGCTCATCCTGTCGGGCTTCCACGAGGCGGCGCTGATGGCGCAGGCCGCCCATCGCATCGTCTTTCCGGACAAGAAGGTGCTCTTCCAGTACACCACCTCATCCTCGAGCCTGCAGAAGAAGCTCGGCGTGAAATCATAGTGAGCGGCTGGCGCGTGCGGGGCCCGGCGGATTACAGTCCGGAGCCGAATGAAGCTGCCGCCCGCCGTTCCGCGGTCGCGGCCGAGCCCTTGAGGAGCTGTCCGATGTCCGCCAAGCCGCCGCCGATCAGCCGCTTTCCCGTTCCGAAGCTCGCCGATCTGCCGGAGGACGTCAGAGCGCGCATCGAGAAGGTGCAGGAAAAGTCGGGCTTCATTCCGAACGTCTTTCTCGTGCTGGCGCACCGGCCGGAGGAGTTCCGCGCCTTCATGGCCTACCACGATGCGCTGATGGACAAGCCGGGCGGGCTCAGCAAGGCCGAGCGCGAGATGATCGTCGTCGCAACGAGTGCGGCCAATCAGTGCCAGTACTGTGTCGTGGCGCATGGTGCCATCTTGCGCATCCGCGCCAAGAATCCGCTCATCGCCGATCAGGTGGCGATCAACTACCGCAAGGCTGACATCACGCCGCGCCAGCGGCTGATGCTCGACTTCGCGCTCAAGGTGGCGCTCTGTTCCGCAACCGTTGCCGATGAGGACATCGGCCGTCTCGTCGAGGCCGGTTTCAGCCGCGAGGATGTCTGGGACATCGCGGCGATCGCCGCCTTCTTCGCCATGTCGAACCGCATGGCGAACGTGACCGGAATGCGCCCGAACGATGAATTCTACACGCTCGGTCGCTAGAGGGAGCCTGCCACGGCTCTTGGCTCATCAGTCGTGCCGTCAATCCGGGATTTGGAGCCCATGCCGCCCGTCGCCACTTCTCCCCACGCCGTCTATGCCGCGCACTTGAAAAAAGGGGAGCTCGCCTACCAGTGGAGCCCCGATGCCGGCCGCGCCGTGTTCTATCCGCGGCTTCTCTGCCCCTTCACCGGATCGGATCGGCTCGAATGGCGCATCGCGTCCGGCCTCGGCACCGTCTATTCGACGACGGTCGTCCACCCCCTTGAGGGGCAACCCTTCAATGTCGCACTCATTGATTGCGATGAGGGCTTCCGCCTGATGAGCCGCGTCGAGGACATTGCTCCCGAGGCGGTGCGCGTTGGCATGCGCGTGCGCCTTCGCGTCCATAACCCCGGCGGTGAGGCCGAGCCGGTCCCGGTGTTCGTTCCGGATGCCGCGGCCGCGAAGGCGCCGGCGCAGGCGGCAGCCCCTGCCGTGCCACGCAAGGCCGCGTCGCAGACGTCGCGGCGCGGCTCGGTCGCCATCGTTGGCGTTGCCGAGTCCGACCTTGGACAGGTGGCGGACGGCTTGACCCCCATCGATCTCATGGCGCAGGGCATTGCACGCGCGCTCGGCGACTGCGGCTTGAAGCTTGCCGATGTCGACGGCCTCTTCTGTGCGACGACGCAGGCCCGCACCTCGGCGCTGTCGCTCTGCGAGTACCTGCGCATCGACCCGCCCTTCATCGGCTCGACCATCGTCGGCGGCTCCTCCTTCGAGTATCACGTCGCGCAGGCGCAGGCGGCGATCGAAGCAGGACTGTGCACGACCGCCGTCATCGCCTACGGCTCGACGCAGCGCAGCGTCGGCCGCCGGCAGGCGTCGGTGCGCGAAGTGAACCCCTACGAGACGCCCTTCAAGCCGTTTCTGCCGGCCTCGGCCTATGCCATGGCCGCGCGCCGTCACATGCATGCCTACGGCACGACGCGCGAGCAGCTGGCGGCTGTGGCTGTCGCCGCGCGGGAATGGGCGCAGCTCAACCCCGCTGCCTGGGACAGGAAGCCGCTCACAATCGAGGATGTGCTGAAAGCGCGCCCGATCAGCGAGCCGTTTACCGTGCGGGACTGCTGTCTTTCGACCGACGGCGGTGGCGCGATCGTGGTGACCTCGGCTGATCGCGCAAAGAGCCTCAAGAAGCCGCCCGCCTATGTCCTTGGAACCGGCCAGTCGATCACTCATGCCGCCATCTCGTCGATGCCGGATCTGCTCAACACGGGTGCGCAACGCTCCGGCGAGGCCGCCTACGGGATGGCGCGGCTGAGACCGCAAGAGATCGATGTCCTCGCCCTCTACGACGCCTTCACCATCAACACGATCCTGTTTCTCGAGGATCTCGGCTTCTGCCCGAAGGGCGAAGGCGGCCGTTTTGTCGAGGGCGGACGCATCGGCCCGAAGGGCACTCTCCCCGTCAACACGAACGGCGGCGGCCTCTCCTATTGTCATCCGGGGATGTATGGTCTCTTCCTGCTCATCGAGGCGACGCGGCAGCTGCGCGGCGAGTGCGGGGCGCGGCAGATCAAGGATGCCAAGACGGCTCTTGCCCACGGCAATGGCGGCGTCCTCTCCTCGCAGGCAACGGTGATCCTCGGCACGGCCGAGACGCTGTGACCCCGCGTGGGGGCCATGCGGCGATCGCTCGAACAGGCGGCGGCGTGAGCGCCGGCCCCCGCGTCGCCTATGCGCGGGGAAGGGCCTCTCGCTCGCGGCGCGGCCGGCGGCGCAGAGCGTTTCCCCGCTGGTCCGGTGGCGACGCGGGATGCGGCTTAAGCGCGAGTCCCTCTTTCAGTTCGTCTTGGCAAACCCGAGACGCGCCATCGCCGCCTGCTCGTCGGCGTTGAGCTTGACGACGAACTTCTCGTACTCGGCCGTCGGCATGTAGCGGCGCACGAAATCGAACTTGTCGTAGGTCTCGATGACGCGCGGGTCGTCGTAGGCGATCCGGAAGGCATCGTGCAGCTTTTTCACGATGCCGGGATCGGTGCCTCTGGCGGCGACGACGCCATAGGGCGAGTCGAAGGTATACCGGTAGCCGAGCTCGCGGATCGTCGGCACATCGGGCCACTTCTTGCTGCGCTCCTGATTGAGCAGAAACAGCAGCCGCATCTCGCCGCTCGCAACGAGCGGGGCCCAGGCGGGGCTCTCGACCATGGCATGGACGTGACCGCCAAGCACCGCGGCGATGCCTTCGCCGCCGCCCTTGCCCGGAACATGGCTGAACTGCACGCCCGACTCGCGCGCCATGGTCTCCATGGCGATGGCGTTCGTCGTGTGCGGACCGACCGTCGTATAGGTGAACCTGCCGGGATTGGCCCTTGCAAAGTCGAGCACGTCCTTCCACGCCTTGAACGGGCTGTCGCCTTTGACGACGCCGCCGAGCGTGTAGCCCCCGAGGAGGATGACGGGCTGAAAGTCCTTGACCGGATCGTAGCTCGTCTTCTGCATCGCCGGCACGCGGTAGATCGGAATGGTGATGTTGAGCAGGAGATAGCCATCCGGCTTGGCATTGGCCGCGACGTAGGCCGCGGCCAGCGCGCCGCTGCCGCCGGGACGGTTCTCGACGATGACGGGCTTGCCGAGAATCTTGCCGACGATCTCGGCATAGACGCGCATGATGATGTCGCCGGACACGCTCGGCCCGGTCGGAATGACGATGGTGATGGGCTTGCTCGGGAACTCGGCGGCCGTCTCGCTGTGCGAAGGCGCGGGTGCGACGGCAAGGAACAGAGCGGCAAGCAGGCCGGCAACAGGTGTTCTTGAGGTCATTGTCACGCTCCGAACGGGTAGATGAGGGGCACACGCTGCATCTGCTGCAGCGCGGACAAAAGGCAGCGGTCCGGCGGCGCGGAATGCGTGGCCGAACGTGACGCGTCCGTGGGCGCCGTTCGTCAGGCGCGGCGAAGGCGCAGCGCGTGGGAACGCTGACCGTCGCTCCGCTGCGCCTCGCGCGACGAGCTCAGGCGCGTGCATCGCCGATTGTGCCGTCTGTTGTCTCTATGGCGCGACGACCGGATGCAAAGAGCATCACGGCGCGCGCGTTGCGACATTGTCGCGGACGTCTCCAGACGCGATCACACTCCGGGCGGCGGCGTGAAGCTCCATGACTTCCTCCCTGCGCTTGCCTGTTGGCATTGGCGACGAAGTCGTCCCGACGGCGGTCGCACCGGGGCCCAGGTTTCGTCGACTGGGCATTGCACGCGATGCGGACGGAGGTCCGTCGTCGAGACCACGCATGCTAGTGCAACGGCGCTGCGAAGTCACCACCATATGAGCCGCCGTCGCTCGGGCGCATGGCACGGCGAATGAGCGACGCAGGCTCTTCATTGAGATTTTGCGCGCGGGAGGCGCAACAGGCGGCGCCTGCGGCCGATGCCGCCACAATGTGCTTGCGTCGGAAAGTTGCCATCCCATAGGCTTCAAAGAGCGACGCCAGTATCCGTCATGCGCGATCGCGCCACTCCGAACCAAACACAGGGAGGGCGGACGCGCACGCGGCGTCGCCGAGGCCGCCGGCAGAATGGCGAGCGCAGGGAGGCTCACGTGCGCTTCCGTGACCCTGGTTCCACGAATTTTGCGCGCAATCGGGTTCGCGCAATGCGCGCCAACCGATCCTCCTCGCCTTCGCTTCGAGCGGCTGCGTGCGCGCCGGCGGCACGGCGCGCCTGAGCGCTGGTCCAGGGTCCGGCGTCGCTCGTTGAGAGGTTTCCCGCGGTCCCGGCCCGATCGCTCTGGCGCGCAACGCAGCCCGCCGGCGTGAACCCTGACACAGGCCAAAAGGGAGGAAAAAAATGCGCTATCGATTGCTCGTCTCCATCGGGCTTGCCGCGTTCGGGCTCGTGCTTGCGACAGCGAGCGTGGCAACGGCGCAAGGCTGGCCCGAACGGCCGGTCAAGATCATACTTCCCTATGCGCCGGGCGGCGCCACCGATGCGATCGGCCGGCCGTGGGCGGAGAAGCTGACGCAGGCCTTCGGCCAGGCGTTCGTGATCGAAAACCGGGGCGGCGCTTCGGGCACCATCGGCGTCGAGGCGGCGGTGAAGTCGCCGCCCGACGGTTACACGCTGTTGCTCACCCCGAACAGCGCCATTGCGATCGTGCCGCAGCTGCGCAAGGTCAATTACGATGCGGTAAGGGACCTCGAACCCGTGGGCCGAGTGGGCGACGTCGTCGGCGGATTCGTCGTGCATCCCTCCGTCGGCGTCAAGACGATGCAGGAGCTCATCGCATACGCCAAGAAGAATCCGGGCAAGCTGCAGTTCGGAACGCCGGGACTTGGCACGTCGGTGCATCTGCGGCTCGAGATGCTCAAGCTGCGCGCCGGCATCGACATCCAGAACGTCCCCTACCGCGGCAGCGCCGACGCTCTGAACGATCTCCTGCCTGGCAACATCCACATGATGAACGAAATCGTGGTGTTCCCGCACGTCAAGGCCGGCAAGCTCATCCTGCTCGCCATCAATCACACCGAGCGCCACTGGGACTTTCCCGACGTTCCGACGCTGACCGAGGCCGGCATCAAGAATGCGGACGTGCCGATCTGGTTTGCGATCTTCGCGCCAAAGGGAACTCCGAAGGACATCATCACGCGGCTCAATGCAAAGATGACAGAGATCGCCAAGACCGACGACATGAAAGCCAAGATGCGCGCAATCGGCGTGTCGGTCCCCGTGCAAACGCCGGAAGAGCTCGGCCGGCATCTGGCGGCGGACCTGAAGGCCAACCTCGAGGTGATCAAAGCGGCCAACATCAAGCTCGAGTGACGGGACGGGACGCGTTCGCCGAACCGCCGCGTCGCGAGATCACCTCTCGCGTTGCGGTGCGCATCGCTATTTGGCGACCGCCGTTCGGCGGCGACGGGCGGCGGTTTGTTCCGGCCCGCAATCCGGGCCATAGTATATCATTATTCGCCAGATCAGCCGAACGGGCCGTGCCGATGAGCCTTCTTCCCGATGGACTGACCGTTGTCGTCAAACGCGACTGCCCGACGTGCGTCATGATCGAGCCGGTGCTGCGCCGCCTTGCCACCGAGGCGCGCGTCACCATCGTCAGCCAGGACGACCCGGCGTTTCCCGCCGACGCCGGTTCGGTCGTCGATGATCGCGATCTTCGCATTTCCTGGGACTTGAAGATCGAGACGGTTCCGACGCTGCTCAGACGGGAGAGGGGGACTGAGACGGCGCGCGCCATCGGCTGGGATCGCGCGGAGTGGGAGGCGATCGCGAACGTGGCGCCGCTTGGCGACGGGCTCCCCGCGCAGCGACCAGGCTGCGGCTCCATGACGACCGATCCGAACATCGCCGATACGCTCGCCCTCAGGTATGGCAATTTCCGCTTCAAGGCGCGCAAGGTCGAGATCGGCGCCTTCGAGGACGACCACGAGGCCGCCTTCGACCGCGACTGGTCGGATGGCCTGCCTGTGGTCCCGCCGACGGAGGTGCGTGTCTGGCGGATGCTGCAGGGCACCAGGCGGGATCCGCACGAGGTCTTGGGTCTCATGCCGCCGGACTACCGCCCCTGCACCGTCGAAAAGGTGGCGATCAATGCCGTGATGGCCGGCTGCAAGCCGGAGTACATGCCGGTGCTGATCGCGGCCGTCGAGGCGGTCCTCGACGACGCGTTCTGCCTGCACGGCGTCATTGCGACGACCATGTTCATCGGTCCGATCGTGATCGTGAATGGTCCGGTGCGCCGCGCCATCGGCATGAACTCGGGCATCAATGTCCTCGGCCAGGGCAACCGCGCCAACTCGACAATCGGGCGCGCGCTGCAGCTTGTCATCCGCAACGTCGGCGGCGGCAAGCCCGGCGGCATCGACCGGGCGACGCTCGGCAATCCGGGAAAGCTCGGCTTCTGCTTCGCCGAGGACGAGGAAGGCTCCTGCTGGGAGTCCCTTGCGATGGAACGCGGGGTGCCGGCGGGCGCGTCCGCCGTCACGCTGTTCGGCGGCTATGGGGTCACCGGCATCGTGGATCAGACGGCGCGCACGCCCGAGGAGCTGACGGCGAGCTTTGCGGCGGGACTTCGCGCCGTCTACCATCCGAAGACCTATCCGGGCCCCGATGCGATCCTCGTCATGGCGCCCGACCATCAGCGCGTCTACCGGGAGGCCGGCTGGAGCAAGGCCCGTTTCAAAGCCGAGATCGACCGTCTGACAACGGTCGATGCCGATAGCGTGCTCGCCGGTCTCGATGGCATGTCGCCGGGCGTATCGCCCGCCCACAAGGGCAAGCGGGTCAAGAAGTTCCGCGAGGGCGGCTTCAACGTCGTCATGGCCGGAGGACCGGCCGGGCTGTTCTCCGCGATTCTGCCAGGCTGGTCGCCCGGCGACGTCAATTCGCAACTCACGACGAAGATTGTGAGAGACTGAGGCGGGGCCGCACGACGGCGCGACTGTGCGGGCCGCTCCGCGACCGGCCGGCGGAGAGCCCGGCCGCTTGACCCGTCCGCGTCCGGCCGACAGAAGAGGCGCATGTCGCGCGAAAACGCAAAGATCGAGCACGAGGCCGGCCGGATGGACGGCGGTCCGGGGGCGCCAGCGGCTGCCGGTGGCCGCGCGACCGGCCCCGAAGTCATCGCCGGCTATCTCAAGACGCTGCCGCGCTCGCCGGGCGTTTACCGGATGATCGACGCTCACGGCACGGTGATCTACGTCGGCAAGGCGCGCAGCCTCAAGGCGCGCGTTGCGAACTACGCACGTCATGGCGGCCACTCGAACCGCATCGCCCGGATGATCCAGGCGACGGCCGCGATGGAGTTCGTCACCGTGCGCACCGAGGCGGAGGCGCTGCTGCTCGAGGCGAACCTCATCAAGCGCTTCAGGCCGCGCTTCAACGTGCTGATGCGCGACGACAAGTCGTTCCCCTACATCCTGATCCGGCGGGATCATCCGGCGCCGCAAATCCTGAAACACCGCGGCGCGCGCACCATAAAGGGCGACTATTTCGGACCGTTCGCCTCAGCCGGCGCGGTCAATCGCGCCATCAACACGCTGCAGCGCGCATTCCTGCTGCGCACCTGCTCCGACAGCGTCTTCGAGACGCGCACGCGGCCGTGCCTGCTCTTTCAGATCAAACGCTGTTCGGGTCCCTGCACCGGCGAGATCGGGCTCGCGGAGTACGGCCGGCTCGCGGACGAGGCGACGAAGTTCCTGCGCGGCGAGAGCCAGGCGGTCCGGCACGAGCTGCAGTCGCTGATGAAGGAGGCTGCGGAGCGGCTGGAGTTCGAGCGCGCGGCGGGGTATCGCAACCGTCTGCAGGCGATTGCGCACGTCACGGCCGATACCACGATCAATCCGGAGGGCGTCGAGGAGGCCGACGTTTTCGCCGCGCACCAGGAGGGGGGGCAGACCTGCATCCAGGTTTTCTTCTTCCGGAGCGGCCAGAACTGGGGCAACCGCGCCTATTTTCCGAAGGCGGACCGGTCGCTCTCTGCCGCTGAGGTGCTCGAGAGCTTCATCGCGCAGTTCTACGACGACAAGCCCGTGCCGCGGCTGATCCTCGCAAGCGACGACTTTCCGAGCCGGGCCCTGATGGAGGAGGCGCTTGGCTCCAGGGCTGAGCGACGGGTCGAGATCCGCGTTCCCCAGCGGGGCATCAAGTCCGGCCTCGTCGATCATGCCCTTGCCAACGCCAAGGAGGCGCTCGGCCGCCGTCTGGCCGAGAGCTCCTCGCAGCGCCGCCTGCTTGCGGGACTTGCAGACCGCTTCGGCCTTAAGCATCCGCCGCGCCGCATCGAAGTGTTCGACAACAGCCACATCATGGGGACAAACGCCGTCGGCGCCATGATCGTGGCCGGGGCACAAGGCTTCGTCAAAAGCCAGTACCGCAAGTTCAACATCAAGCGCGCGGAGACCGTGCCCGGCGACGACTACGCCATGATGCGCGAGGTTCTCACGCGCCGCTTCAAGCGGCTCGCCGAGGCTGCCGCGGACGGCGGGGATAAACCGGCGGCTGCAGCCGACGCCGTCGGGCCGGCAACGCCGGAGAAGAAGGAGCGGGCAGACGCGGTGCCGGCGACCGGGCTGCGGATCGCGCCGTCCGCGCCGCCGCCGCGCGGCGAGCGGGGCGCGGATGCCGTCGCCTTCGGGGTTCTGCGAGCCGATCCCGATGCGGCAGGCCGCGACGGTCCCGAAGGTTCCGTCGAAGAGGACGGGGAGGCGGCGGACGATCTTCTGTCCGACGAGCTCCCCGAGCGTCCCGATCTTGTCCTCATCGACGGCGGCGCAGGACAGCTCGCGGTTGCACGCGAGGTCCTCGAAACGCTCGGCATCTCTGACATTGCGCTCGTTGGGGTCGCGAAAGGACCGCAGCGCGATGCCGGCCGGGAGCATTTCCACATCCCGGGGCGTCCCCGGCCGCTCCTGCTCGAGCCGCGCGATCCCGTACTCTATTTCGTGCAGCGCTTACGCGATGAGGCGCACCGTTTCGCCGTCGGCTCGCACCGCGCCCGGCGGGGGAAGGCCATCGGCGCCAATCCGCTTGAAGAGATCGCCGGCATCGGTCCGACGCGCAAAAGCGCGCTCATGCAGCACTTCGGCTCGGCGAAGGCGGTCTCGCGCGCCTCGGTGGAGGATCTCAAGGCCGTCCCGGGCATCTCGGCGGAGATGGCCCAGAAGATCTACGACTTCTTCCACGAACGGGACTGAGTGGGCGCCCGTCTCGCCGTTGCCGGGCGAGACCGCGGCGCGGCCGGCTGACAGCGGCCCGAGACGAGCGTGCGCGATCCCGGAATGGTGCGGTTGCGCAATCCGCAGCCCGGCGCGAGTTGCCCTCGACGGGTTGGACAGGCGAGACTTCCCCCTGTTGCCGGGGCGCCCGGCAGCACTGCGCCAGCGCGGGTCCGCAAAAGCCGGATAGCACATGCCATCGACGCTCGACAGCATTACTGTTCTCGACCTCACGAACGGCGCGGCCGGCGCCATCGCCACCATGTTTCTGGCCGATCACGGCGCCCGGGTGGTCCGGATCGTGGCGCCCGGCGCACCCGCCTTGCGGGACGGCGGCTTCCTCGTTTGGGATCGCGGCAAATCGGCGCTCGCCCTCGATGTCGCCGCCGCGGCGCGCGGCGAGGGGCCGGCACGTGGCGATTTCGAACGTCTGGCGGGCTCGGCCGATGTCGTCATCGACGACTTCGCGCCCGCTTCGCCGGTCAAGGCTCTGCTGGCGCCCGAGGCCATCGAAGGGCTTAATCCGCGTCTCGTCGCCTGCTCCATCACGGCCTATGGCAAGCACGGTCCGCTCAAGGATGAGCCGCCGATCGACGACCTCGTCATGGCCCGCGCCGGGGTTCTCGGCGGAATGCCGGGCTTTCGGCCGCCGCCCGTCCATGTCGTCCACCCGCTGCCGAGCGTCGGCGCGGGTCTCCTGGCGGCCATCGGTATCGCGGCCGCGCTTCTGCAGCGCGAAGCGACCGGTCGCGGCCGGCGGGTCGCGACGTCGCTGCTGGCTGGCGCGCTGCTCTATCACCCGAAAGTTGTCGGGGAGCGCATCGCCCGTCACGTCTTCCAGACCCATCCTGCGGGCAGCGCGCCGTTCTACAGCCTCTACCGGTGCGCGGACGGCCGCTATGTGCAGCTTGGCTGCGTGCACGAGGCCTTCATCGCGACAGCGGCGAAGTTGATGGGGCTTACGGAGCTCATCAAGGAACCGCGGATGGTGAACGGCCGCGCGCCCCGCACGCCGGAGGACGATGCGGAACTGCGCCAGCGCATCGGCGAGATCATGGCGGGGAGGCCGGCGGCCGCGTGGGCCGAGGCGTTCGAGGCGGCGGACGTTCCGTTCGCCGAAGCCCGCGCGACCGAGGAGAGCCTCGACGACCCGCAGGTGCTGCACAACGGCATGGTGGTGACGCTCGACGATCCGGCGGTGGGGCCGATCGCGCAGATGGGTGTTCCCGTGCAGCTGAGCGCAACGCCGGGTCGTGTGTTGGGCCCTCGCAATCCGGCGCTCGCCTCCCCCGGCGAATGTCTGACGGGGCGGCCCGCGCCATCGTCCAGACGAGGAGCCCCTGCCGCCGCCGGGCCGCTCCCGCCGCCGCTCGCCGGCATCCGCGTGCTCGAGATCACGAACCTGATCGCGGGGCCGACGACCGGCCGTATCCTCGCCGATCTCGGCGCCGATGTGATCAAGCTCGAACCGCCCGAAGGCGATATGTCCAGGCCGATCGGGCGGACGTACTTCTACAGCGTCAACTTCAACAAGCGCTCGATCGCCGTCGACACGCGCAAGCCGGCCGGCAAGGAGGTCGTCAAGCGCATCGCCGCCAAAGCCGATGCGCTGATCGCCAACCTGCGGCCGGGCGCCACGGCGCGCATGGGCATCACGCCGGACGTCAATCCCCGCCTGATCGAGATGCACATCACCGGATATGGCTTTACCGGGCCCTATTCCCACCGGCCTGGCATCGATCCTCTCGCGCAGGCGCTGATGGGGCTCTCGCGCGCCCAGGGAGGGCACGAAAATCCGCCGGTGTTCCCGGCCCAGCTTGCGCCCACCGATTACACCACAGGGGCCATGGGCGCCTTCGGCGTCATCCTGGCACTCTACCGGCGCGCCCGCGATGGCACCGTGCAGCGTGTCGAGAGCAATCTCCTCAACGGCGGGATCCTGCTCACGTCGCCCTGGTTCACCCGCTATCGCGGCAGGCGCGAACGGCCGCTCGCGGACCGGGAGCAGTTGGGGCTCTCGCCCTACCATCGGCTCTACCGGCTCCGCGACGGCTGGATCTATGTCGCGGCCGACAGCACGCGGGCTGAGGCTGCCCTCTGTCGTCTCGCGGGCATCGACTGGCAGCCGCTCGCCGCCGCAAGCGCGGGCGCGCGCCATCCGAACGACACCGCCTTCGCCCGCGCGCTCGCCGCGAGCCTGGAGCCGAGAGGCGTTGGCGAAACGCTCGCCCGGCTGAAGGAGGCGGGGGTTCCGGCGGCTCCGGCGCTGCCGGGCGACAGCGAAATCTTCCTCGACGATCCGCATTCCCGCGCGAACGGCATGGTCGCGGAACGCCTGCATCCCGCCGTCGGCCGGATGCGCGTCGCCTGGAACAGCATCGCCTTGGAGGACGGGCCGAGCTCGCTTGGCCGGCCGACTCCGCTGCTCGGCGAGCAATCAGCCGAGATCCTCAGCGAGCTGGGCTACGATCCGGCGCGGATCGCCGAGCTCGAAGCGGAAGGAACGATCCTGATCGAGCGTCCAACCGGCCGCTTGCCTTAAGCAGGGCGCTGCCGGTCCGCTCCGCTCGTCCCGTGCTCGGGGCGGCGGCTTGAGGCTGACGTCAGTCGGCAACCGCCGCGATCGTTTCGATTGCGAAGTGGCTCTCGGGCTCGATGACCATGAAGGCTGCCATCCGCACGGCAACGGCGAGAACGAGCAGCGCCAGCACGATCCGCAACTGTTCCGCGGCAAGCCGTGCGCCGAGCTGTACCCCGATCTGCGCTCCGATCACCCCTCCCAACATCAGCGGCAGCGCCAGCAACACGTCGACGGAGTGATTGCTGACCGACTGCAGCAGCGTCGTTGCGATGGTGATGAAAATGATCTGGAAGGCGGAGGTTCCGAGCGTGACCCTGGTCGGCACGCGCATCAAATAGACGAGTGCGGGAACGAGCAGAAAGCCGCCGCCGACGCCCATGATGGCCGTAAGCCAGCCGACGAGGATGCCGATGGCAAGCAGCGGCAGTACGCTCACGTAAAGTTTCGAGGCCCTGAAGCGCTGCTTAAAGGGCAGCTTGTGAAGGGCGTTGTGATGACCCTTGCGGCGCATGGGCGCGGTGCCGGTCGACCGCCGTTTGAAGACCGCGTTGAGGCCTTCGATCAGCATCAGGCTGCCGATCGTTCCGAGCATGACGACGTAACAGAGGGCGATGAAGATCTCGAGCTGCCCGAGCGATTTGAGCAGCGCCTGCAGCTGGACGCCCAGAGCCGAGCCGATAAGTCCACCGGCAATGAGATAAACGCCCATCGGCGCATCAACGTTGCCGCGCTGCCAGTGTCCGATGGCGCTCGAGATCGAGGTTGCGGTGACTTGGCTTGCCCCGGTGCCCACCGCGATCCCCGGTGGAACGCCAAGAAAGATCAGCAACGGCGTCATGATGAAGCCGCCACCAATCCCGAACATGCCCGAAATGACGCCAACGGCGAAGCCAAGTGCGAGAAGCAGCGGCAGCGAGAGCGACATTTCGGCGAGGGGAAGGTAGATCGACATGCCATTCGTCTAGTGGCGATCAAAATAGAGCGCAACCGGCGATCGCCGGCGGCACGCGTGCGGTTCGGAAAGCGCGCCCGGCGCAATCGGCATCGCCCGGCGCCCGCCGCAGAGGGGTGCCGTTGTCCCGGCCGACAGAGGACAGCCGGCCATGTGGATTGATGTTGCGCGTCGGCTCGGCTAGGTGTCGCGCATCCCCTTCGACCTGCGGAGGCCCCGATGATCCCGCGTTATTCCCGCCCCGAGATGACGGCCATCTGGGAGCCCGACACGCGCTTTCGCATCTGGTTTGAAATCGAGGCGCACGCGGCAGCCGCCATGGCCGAGATCGGCATGATTCCGAAGGGGGCGGCGCGGACGATCTGGGAGAAGGGATCTGCCGCGAAGTTCGATGCCGCCAAGATCGACGCCATCGAACGCATCACGAAGCATGACGTGATCGCCTTTCTCACGCACCTCGCCGAGTTCGTAGGTCCGGAGAGCCGCTTCGTGCATCAGGGCATGACCTCCTCGGATGTGCTCGACACCTGCTTCAATGTGCAACTCGTCCGGGCCGCCGACCTGCTGATTGCGGGCGTCGACCGTCTCCTGGCAGCCCTCAAGGCCCGCGCCTTCGAGCACAAGGATACGGTCTGCATCGGCAGAAGCCACGGCATCCACGCAGAACCGGTGACCTTCGGCCTGAAGCTCGCCCAGGCTTATGCGGAGTTCGCGCGCTGCCGGCAGCGTCTCGAAGCTGCCCGCCGCGAGGTTGCGACCTGCGCAATTTCCGGCGCCGTCGGCACCTTCGCCAACATCGATCCCCGCGTCGAGGCGTATGTCGCAGCCAAGCTCGGACTTGTGCCGGAGCCCATCTCGACGCAGGTCATCCCGCGGGACCGGCACGCTATGTACTTTGCGACCCTTGCCGTCGTCGCTTCCTCGATCGAGCGGCTCGCGATCGAGATCCGGCACCTGCAGCGCACCGAGGTGCTCGAGGCCGAGGAGTTCTTCTCCGAAGGTCAGAAAGGCTCGTCGGCCATGCCGCACAAGCGCAACCCGGTTCTGTCGGAGAACCTCACCGGCCTTGCCAGGATCGTGCGCGGCTACGCGCTCCCGGCCATGGAGAACGTGGCGCTGTGGCATGAGCGCGACATCTCGCATTCCTCGGTCGAGCGCATGATCGGACCGGATGCGACGGTGACGCTCGACTTCGCCATTCATCGGCTTGCCGGAGTCATCGAAAAACTGGTGGTTTATCCAGAGAACATGCGCCGCAATCTCGACCGGCTTGGAGGCCTCATCCATTCCCAGCGCGTCATGCTGGCGCTGACGCAGAAGGGCGTGAGCCGGGAGGAGAGTTACGCTCTTGTCCAGCGCAACGCCATGCCCGTCTGGCGCGGCGAAGGGGACTTCCTTTCGCTGCTCAAGGCGGACAAGGACATCGCGCGGCATCTCTCCACGGCGGAGCTCGAGGCGCTCTTCGACCTCGGCTATCACACCAAACACGTCGATACGATCTTCCGCCGGGTCTTCGGCGTTGCCTGAAGCCGGACACCGGCTTGCGCAGGGCCCGATCCTGCGGGAAGCTTGTCGCAGTGCATCAGGGCGATGAGGGAGCGTGCCATGGCCGGTTATGACATCGTGATCCGCGGCGGCGAGGTCTCGACGTCGGCTGAAACGTTCGCGGCGGACGTTGCCATCGCCGGCGAGACCGTCGCGGCGATCGGGCGCGACCTGCCGCGGGGAGCGCGCGAAATCGACGCCCGGGGGAAGCTGGTGCTTCCCGGCGGCGTCGATGGTCATGCCCACATCGAACAGATTTCGGGCATGGGCGTCATGGGCGCCGACACCTTCGAGAGCGCTACCGGAGCTGCGGCGCACGGCGGCACGACGACGGTTATTTGTTTCGCTCCGCAGCATCGCGGCAAGAGTCTGACCAAGGTGGTTGAGGATTATCACGTTCTCGCCCGGCGGGGTGCCATCGTCGACTACGCGCTGCACATGATTCTCGCCGACCCGAACGAGCGCGTGCTCAAGGAGGAGCTGCCGCCGCTCGTCAAATCCGGCCATGCCTCGATCAAGCTCTTCATGACTTATGAGCACACCAAGGTCGACGACGTGCAGCTTCTCGATACGCTCGTCGCCGCGCGCGAAAACAAGGCGATGGTGTGCGTCCATGCCGAGAACAACGGCATGATCTCATGGATGGCGAAACGGCTCGTCGAGCGCGGCTACGTCGCGCCGAAATATCATGCCGTCCACCATCCGCGGCTCTGCGAGAGCGAGGCGTTCTACCGCCTCGCCGCGTTCGCCGAACTCGTGGATCAACCGGTCATCATCTTCCACGTTTCGACGGCGGAGGGAGCGCAGGTGATCCGTGAGGCGCGCGGGCGCGGCGTGAAGCTCTTCGCCGAAACGTGCACTCAGTATCTGACGCTGACTGTCGACGACCTCGACCGGCCCGGGCTTGAGGGCGCCAAATGGATCTGCAGTCCGCCGCTGCGCTGGAAAAGCGACCAGGAGGCGCTCTGGAAAGCGCTCGAGCTTGGCGATCTGCAATTCATCTCCTCCGATCACGCACCCTACCGGTTCGACGAGACAGGCAAGCTGCGTGCGGGCAAGAACCCGAGCTTCAAGGAGATCGCGAACGGCATGCCCGGCCTCGAGCTGCGCCTGCCGCTGCTGTTCGATGCCATGGTCACGAGGGGCCGCTCCGACATCCAGAAGTTCGTCGAGTGGACCTCAACGGCACCGGCGCGGATGTACGGCTTGCATCCGAAAAAGGGCACCATCGCCGTCGGCTCGGACGCCGACATCTGCATCTGGGACCCGAAGAAGACGACCACGGTCAGCGACGCCGACGTGCACGACAACACGCGCTACACGCCCTATGTGGGCAAGAAGATCACAGGCTGGCCGGTGACGGTGCTGCGCCGCGGCGAGGTGATCGTCGATCAGGGCAAGCTGTCGGGCAAGGCGGGGAGCGGCCGCTTCCTGCCGCGCGAGGCTGGCGCGTTCGCCCAGCCGACGGGCCGGCTGTCCCCCGAGTTCGATCCCGAGCGCAACTTCGGCGCCAAGCTCTACTGACACCGGCGGCGCGTCGAACCCGTCAGGCAACCCGAGAGATGGCGCGCCCCTGATGTTGACACTTTGGGCGTGTTCCATTAATGTTCTTCAACTGGAGGCGGCATGACGGTCGAAGAACTCGCCCGGGAAGTCCGGTCCCTGAAGCACCGGTTGGATTTGGCCGAAACACGGCTTTCTCAAATCGAGGGCCGGTTCGAGTTCGTCTCTGGTCAGCTTCGCGACATCCAGCTTTATCAACATTCGAAGTTCGCCGAGATCGACAATCGGCTGGAGGGCGTGGAAGGACGTCTCGAGAGGGTCGAAGGACGTCTTGAGAAGGTCGAAGGACGTCTTGAGAAGGTCGAAGGACGTCTTGAGAAGGTCGAAGGACGTCTCGAGAGGGTCGAAGGGCGTCTCGAGAGGGTCGAAGGGCGTCTCGATCGCGTCGAGACGGGCATAGCCGGTTTGACGGCCGAGGTCCGCGCGCTGCCGCGCGCCATTGCCGAGATGATCGCCAATCGTTGACGCCGTCTGCTCGGGGCGGTCGCCGGTTCGCTCGCGGCAGCGGGCGGGTGACTTACGGGTCAACGATGTGCGGGGAAAGGCAGAAAGCGGGCAGGGGGCATTGGCGTTCCGCTCCCGGGGCGGGTGACGGCGCTTGCCTTGCGGGGTTCTTCGCAAGGGCGGGCGCCATGGCTTGGCCGCCGCGCCAGCCTGGCGCGTTGACCGGGGCCCGACCCTGGTGATAGCTGGCGCTTCCAGGGAACGCATCGGTGGACCGGCATGCTCGCTGATAAGGACCGCATCTTCACCAACATCTATGGCATTCACGATTGGCGGCTCGCCGGCGCCCTGAAGCGGGGACAGTGGAACGGCACCAAGGCGATCCTCGAGAAGGGGCACGATGCCATCATCAGCGAGGTCAAGAACTCGGGCCTGCGCGGTCGCGGCGGCGCAGGGTTTCCGACGGGCCTCAAGTGGTCGTTCATGCCGAAGAACGACCCGCGTCCATCCTACCTCGTCGTCAACGCGGACGAATCCGAGCCCGGCTCCTGCAAGGATCGCGAGATCATGCGGCACGATCCGCACCATCTCGTGGAAGGTTGTCTGATCGCCGGGTTCGCCATGCGCGCGCACACGGCCTTCATCTACGTGCGGGGCGAGTTCATCCGCGAGCGCGAGCGCCTGCAGGCGGCGATCGACGAGGCTTACGCGGCCCGCCTCATCGGCAAGAACAACGTCCACGGCTGGGATTTCGACATCGTCGTTCATCACGGCGCCGGCGCTTACATCTGCGGCGAGGAGACGGCGCTGCTCGAGAGCCTCGAAGGCAAGAAGGGTCAGCCCCGCCTGAAGCCGCCGTTTCCCGCGAACACGGGACTTTATGGCTCCCCGACGACGGTCAACAACGTAGAGTCGATCGCAGTCGTCCCCGAGATCATGCGCCGCGGCGCCGCCTGGTTCGCCGGCATCGGCAAGCCGAACAACACCGGCACTAAGCTCTTCCAGATCTCAGGCCACGTCGAGCGGCCCTGCGTCGTCGAGGAGGAGATGGGCATTCCGCTGCGCGAGCTTCTCGAACGTCACGCCGGCGGCGTGCGCGGCGGGTGGGACAACCTGCTCGCGGTCATCCCGGGCGGCTCCTCGATGCCGTGCATCAACGCAGCGGATTGCCAAACGCTGACGATGGATTTTGATGCGCTCGCCAAGCTCAAGTCGGGCCTCGGCACCGCCGCCGTCATCGTCATGGACAAGTCGACCGACATCATCAAGGCGTTCGCCCGCATTGCCTACTTCTACAAGCACGAGAGCTGCGGCCAGTGCACGCCATGCCGGGAGGGCGTGCCGTGGATCTGGCGCATGCTTGAGCGAATGGCCCGGGGCGAGGCCGAGAAGAAGGATATCGACCTCCTCTTCGACGTGACCAAGCAGATCGAGGGACACACCATCTGCGCCTTCGGCGAGGGGGCCGTGTGGCCGGTCCAGGGCTTCCTGCGCAACTTTCGCAGCGTCATCGAGCAGCGCATCGACGAGCGCATGGCGGCCGGTCACCGGCAAGCGGCCGAGTAGCGGCCTCGCCGCGCGGTTTGACGGGAGCCGGAGTAGCACCACACATGCCCGTCCTCGCCCTGCCGTTTCCGGACATCGACCCCGTGGCCATCTCGATCGGTCCGGTGTCGATCAAATGGTACGGTCTCGCCTATGTCGCCGGCCTCCTGCTCGGCTGGTGGTACGTCAAGCGCCTCCTTTCCGATCGCGCGCTGTGGCGGAGCGGTGAGCCGCCGATGCGGCCCGCGGACGTCGACGACCTGTTCCTTTGGGTAGCGCTCGGCGTCATCGCCGGGGGCCGGCTCGGCCAGGTGCTGCTTTACGAGCCGCGCTACTATTTTTCGAACCCGCTCGAGATCTTCAAGATCTGGAAGGGCGGCATGGCGTTCCACGGCGGCATGATCGGCACCATCGTCGCCATGTGGTTCTTTGCGCGTTCGCGCCGCGTCGAGGCGCTGTCGGTGATGGACCTCGTCGCGGCGGCGGTGCCGATTGGCCTTTTTTTCGGCCGGATCGCCAACTTCATCAACGGCGAGGTGGTCGGCAGACCGAGCAGCGTGCCGTGGGCGATGCCGATCCCGGGCTACGGGCCCGAACCGCGCCATCCCTCGCAGCTCTACGAGGCTTTCCTCGAAGGATTTGTTCTCTTTCTGCTGCTTCTCTGGTTGATCCGAAAGCGGCAGGCGCTCGCAACGCCCGGGCTGATCGGAGCCTCGTTCCTCGCCGGGTACGGGGCGCTCCGCATGTTCTGCGAGCTGTTCAAGCACGAGGAGTACAGCACGGTCTTCAGCTCACTTCCCGTCACCACGGGCTTTGTCTACAGCGCGCTGATGGCGATCGCCGGGCTCATCGGCCTCGCCTGGGTGCGCGGTCGCAGGCCGACATGACCTACGATTGCGGATTGCGACGCGAGACGCCGCTCGCCGCGTGCCTCAAGCGCCGCATCCAAGCCAGCGGGCCGATCGGAATCCGTGACTACATGACGGCCTGCCTCTACGACGGCGAGCACGGCTATTATCGAACGCGGCCTGCCATCGGTCGCGGCGGCGACTTCGTAACGGCGCCGGAGATCAGCCAGGTTTTCGGCGAACTCATCGGACTTTGGAGCGCCGTCGTCTGGCAACAAATGGGCTCGCCCGCGCGGTTCGCCCTCATCGAGCTCGGCCCCGGCCGGGGGACGCTCATGCGCGACGCCCTGCGCGCCACCAGAAGGGTGCCAGGTTTTCACGCGGCGGCAACAGTTGTCCTCGTCGAGACGAGCGAGACCCTCGAGAAAGAGCAGCGCCGGACGCTCGCGGACCTGTCGGTCGTGATCCGGTGGCTGCGAGCCGCAGACATCCGCTCGTCTGCCGATCTCGGGCGGCTGCCGACGATTCTGATCGCCAACGAGGTGCTCGATTGCGAGCCGCGCGATCAGCTCGTTCTGACCGAGGCGGGCTGGGTGAGGCGGCTGGTCGGGCTCGATGGCGCGGGCCGTCTCGCCTTTTGCGACGGCGAGCCGGCTGAGGGGACGACGGCTCACTCTGCCCGGCGCGTTGCACGCATCTTCCCGCACGCTCGTCCAGGCGCCGTGTTCGAGCCCTCCGAGCGTCATTGGAGCCTCGATCTCCTCGCGGGCCGCTCCGCGGCGGCGGCGCTCTATATCGATTACGGGCACGTCCAGCCGATGCTCGGCGATACCCTGCAGGCCGTGCGCGGGCACCGCTTCGAGCATCCGCTGGCGTCGCCCGGCGAGGCCGATCTCACCATGCAGGTGGACTTTGCACGCCATGCCGCGATTGCGGCGTCGCAGCCGGAGCCTCTCGCCGTCGGAGGTCCGGTATCGCAGGCCGAATTCCTGGGAGCGCTCGGCATTGTCGAGCGCGCCTCGCGCCTGATGGCGGCCAATCCCGATCAGGCCGCCTCGATCGAGGCCGGCGTCGCGCGGCTCATGCAGCCGACCGGCATGGGTGGACGTTTCAAGGTCCTGGGTCTGCGGTCGCGGCATCTGCCGGCCTTGCCGGGCCTGCCGGCGCTGGACAGCCCGGGTGCGTCGCCGTAATCGAGGCGCTCGCCAGGCACCTCGCCGACCGAGGCGGGGCCTGTCCGGCTCGAAGGGGACTGTCGATGCTCAATCCGATCACCGCCGACTGCCTTGCCGAGAAGGCCGGGATCGCGCACGGCTTTTTCACGCGCGAGGGCGGCGTCTCGCATGGACTTTATGCCGGACTGAACTGCGGCCTGGGCTCGATGGACGAGCGAACGAAGGTGATGGAGAACCGCGCCCGCGTCGCCCGTCATCTGGGCATCGACGGCGAGCGCCTTCTCACCTGCCATCAAGTCCACAGCGCCACCGCGATCGTCGTGGATGCGCCCTGGCCGCCGGATCAATTGCCGCGCGCCGACGCGCTTGTCACCGCAACGCCCGGGCTGGCGCTCGGGGCGCTGGCCGCGGACTGCGCACCCGTCCTTCTCGCCGATCCCGAAGCGCGCGTGATCAGCGCCGTCCATGCCGGATGGAAAGGCGCCGTCAATGGCGTGGTCGAGGCGGCCATCGCGGCCATGGAGAGGCTCGGCGCGCGGCGGCGCCGAATCGTCGCGGCGCTCGGTCCATGCATCGGTCCCGACGCCTACGAGGTGGGGGCGGATTTCGAGGCGGCTGTCAGAGCCGCCGACGCCGCAGCCGGCGCCTTCTTCCGGCGCCCGCCGCAGGCCGCGCGACCTTTTTTCGATCTGCCGGCTTACGTTCTGAGCCGGCTGGAGAAATGCGGGCTCGACACGATCGAGAACTGCACCCTTTGCACTTACGCCAACTCGGAGCTTCTTTTCAGCTACCGGCGCGCGACGCATCGCGGCGAGCGCGATTATGGCCGTCAGATATCCGCCATCGTGCTCCTTTAGCCTTTTCCACAGAAAAGTCCCGACAGAATCCACTAACCCCTTCAACTTCTGGGCAAAAAGTTGGCGGCGCCGGCTGGACGATGCCGGGGCCGCGGGCTAATGAAGATTGCAGAGTACCGGACGACAGAATCGCTTGGCCGCAAGGTAGGTACGTCGGCCGCCGGGTGTCAGCGGTCATGAACGAAGAGGGGACGTCATCGTGACGTACTTCGACGCTGCTACGGCATCGCGCGGGTGGAGACAGCTTGCTGCGGTCGCAGTGCTGGCGGCGGGACTCTGCGGCTGCGAGACCGCGAGCAGCATTCTGGGAGGCGGATCGGACGCCGGTTCTGCGCCCGCCGCACCGGTCGCGCAGGCGCCCCGGCCGGCTCTTGCCAAGGTCTCGCTCGTCCCGATCGTCGGCGTGCCGGACGCCATTGGAAAACAGCTGCTGGCGCAGATCGAGCAGGCGGGGGAGCGCAACCGCGTGACCGTGCTTGCGACGGCCGATTCTCCAGCCGATTACGTCTTGCGCGGCTATCTGGTGGCGTCGCGTGACCGGGCCGGCGCGAAAGTCTCCTACATCTGGGATGTGTTCGATCAGAGCGGCAAACGCGTCAATCGCATCTCGGGCGAGGAGATTGCGCAGGGTCAGCCCAATGCGAAAGACCCTTGGGCGAACGTGACGGCGAGCGTCACGCAGTCGATCGCGGACAAGAGCATGGCTTCGCTCGCGGCGTGGCTGCCGAGCCAGGCCAGCCAGACGCCGGTCGCCGCCGCGCAACCGTCGCAGCCGCCGCAGGCACCGCCGCCGCAAGCGCCGCCTGTCGCATCCGGTTCAGGCGCCGCGCCGCCGCCGTCGCAGCAGGCTGCGGTGCGCACTCCGCCGGCTTCGAACACGACCACGGCATCCCTTCCGCGTTCGGATCAAGTGGCCGCGGCTGCGCCGACCGTGTCCGGCGCGCCGGGCGACGGCAACAGTGCGCTTGCCGCGGCCCTGCAGCGCGAACTCTCGCGTCACGGTGTCGAGATCGCAAACCGGCCGGGCGCGACGTACCGGGTCGAAGGCCGCGTCGCTCTCGGTCAGGCCAAGGACGGCAAGCAGCCCATTCAGATCGACTGGCAGGTGAGGGACCCGCAGGGCAAGTCGCTCGGCACTGTCTCGCAGAAGAACGAGATCCCGCCCGGTTCGCTCGACGGCGAATGGGGCAAGACCGCCGAAGCCGCGGCGGCGGCTGCGGCGCAAGGGATCGTGAAACTGCTGCCGCAGGCCAAGTCGACGAATTGAGCGGGGTCGCAATCGGCTTTCCGACCGTGCTTGCAGGCGTCCTGAGCGAGAGAGCGTTGGCCGGGCCCGTGACATTTACATGTCAGGGCCCGCTTGCTATCAGGCGCGCGATGTCCGAGGACTTTGCCGAACTTGACTGACAACGCACGGGAGCGCTCCATGCCTTTCGATTCGCGCGAAACCCCAGGCGGTCGCGGCACGCCGCCAGTCAAGCTCGTCGCCGGCAACAGCAATCGGCCGCTCGCCGAGGCGATCTCGGCGGTCATGGGCGTGCCCCTCGCAAAAAGCAATGTCCGGCGCTTTGCGGACATGGAGGTGTTCGTCGAGATCCTCGAGAATGTCCGCGGCGAGGACCTTTACGTCATCCAATCGACCTCCTTTCCGGCCAACGACAATCTGATGGAGCTGCTGATTGTCGTCGACGCGCTCAAACGCTCGATGGCGCGGCGCATCACGGCCGTGATGCCTTACTTCGGCTACGCCCGTCAGGACCGACGCCCGGGCCCCAGGACTCCGATCTCCGCGAAGCTGGTTGCAAACCTGATCGAGCGGGCCGGGGTGGACCGGGTGATGACACTCGATCTTCACGCCGGTCAGATCCAAGGCTTCTTCGATATTCCGACCGACAACCTGTTTGCGGCGCCGATCTTTGCGCGCGATATCCAGGAGCGGTTTGACTGCTCGAAGATCGTGGTGGTCTCACCCGACGTTGGCGGTGTCGTGCGCGCACGCGGTCTTGCCAAGCGGATCAACGCGCCGATCGCGATCTGCGACAAGCGGCGGGAACGGGCGGGCGTGGCGGAGGTGATGCACGTCATCGGCGATGTCGAGGGGATGCGCTGCATTCTGATCGACGACATTGTCGATTCCGGCGGCACGCTCGTCAGCGCGGCCAACGCTCTCATCAAGAATGGCGCAACAGAGGTGTTCGCCTACATCACCCACGGCGTGCTGTCCGGCGGGGCCGTCTCGAAGATCACCAACTCGCAGCTCAAGCAGCTCGTGATCACCGACTCGATCATGCCCACCGAGGCGGTAAAGGCGGCGAAGAACATCCGCGTGCTGTCGCTCGCGCCGCTGATGGCGGAGGCGATTTCTCGGACGGCGCGGGAGGAAAGCGTCTCGAGCCTGTTCTACTGAGACGCCGGGCCGGCTGCGGTCCCTCTCGCGTCGATGAACGGCTGCTGCGGCGGCTCCTTATCGGCCAATTTGCCTTCCGGGGCCGCAATGGCCCGAGGCGGGCTTCGCCCGGCGCAATGGCCGGGCGGATCGGTCCCCGCAATCCGGGCCCTGTGCCGTCCTCACTTCTTCTCGTCTGCGGGGACTTCTGCAGCCGACGCCTCTGCGACCAGCTTCTGCGCCTGTGAGATCCAGTCGCCCTTCTCGATGGCGCCGTCGAGCGCCAGCGCCTCGTCGACGTTGGCGATGTCGTCATCAGAGAAATTGGCGATCTGCTCGAACTTGATGCAGCCGAGCTGATTGAGCCGGGCGGCGAGATCGGCCGAGATGCCGGCGATCCGGGTGAGGTCATCGGGCTCACCCTTGGGCTTCTTGAAGCCCTTCCACGCAGCGGCCAGCTTGCGCGCCCGCGCATCCGTGCGCTCGAAGATGCGGGCTGCCTTGCCGCGACGGCCGCGCAGGTAATAAAGCTTGGCGCGGCGAACCTTGCCCCGCCGCAAGACCTCGATCTCAGCGATGTGCGGCGAGTAGACGGGAAAGACGCGCTCGACGCCCTCGCCGTAGGAGATCTTGCGCACTGTGAAGCTTTCGTTGATGCCACGCCCCGAGCGGGCGATGCAGACGCCTTCGTAGGCCTGCAGGCGCGTGGTCTCTTTCACTTCTTCCTTTTTCTTGCCCTTGGCCTTGGGGTCCGGCGCTTCGACCTCGACCACCTTGACGGTCACGCGGAGCGTGTCGCCGGGCTGGAACTCGGGCACTCCGCGCTTTTGCAGCACCGCCCGCATCTGCTCCGTCTCGAGTTCATGAATGATGTTCATTGATCGTTGTCCTTGCTTTGACATCATGCGCAGAGGAGCCGCCCTGCCAGGCTTGGCTGGCGGTGTGCGGCTCATGCCGGCCCTGAGCGGGCGAGACCCACGAACGGGGGAAGCCGGTCTGATAGCGGAACGGCCCTGCTTTGTCGATGGTCTGTCGCGTCCGTCGGGTCGCGGCTGCGTTTCCCGGTCGGGGTCAAGGGGTCCCGTTCCGCCTCGCCGGGCGGCCGGGAGGCGGCCGCCATGCTCCCGGTGGGTCCCCGGCGCGTCATATCCGCACTTGGCCGGCCTGCTTCCGACTTTGCTAGAGCCCATGCCAGCGGCGGGCTTCGCTCATGTCTCGCGCTCCGGGTGCGATCCCGGCCCCGTGAGGAGCCGGACGGCATTCAGCCACGCCTGGTCCAGGGGTTCGTCCGCCGACACGGCGGCAGCGCCCGACGCGTGATCCCGATGTGGCGCATCGAGACGCCTGAAGTCCTCAAGACTTGCGAGCGACACATCGAGATCGCGCAAGAGCCCGTCATTGAGGCCATAGATCCAGCCGTGGATGCTGAGGCGCCTGCCCGCACGCCAGGCGGCTTCGACGATCGGCGTCGCCGCAACCCGGCGCACCTGAAGCTCGACATTGAGCTCGCAAAGCGCGTTCACGCGCGCGCTCGCGTGCAGGATGGAACTAAGCAGGTCCTGACGACGGCGGTTGAGATCGGCGATCGGGGCCAGCCAGTGGTCGACGAGCGCGCCGCTTCCGCCTTCGATCGCTCGCCGGACCCCGCCACAGCCGTAATGACCGCAGACGATGATGTGCTCCACCCCGAGCGCCGCAACTGCGAACTCGAGCACCGACAGCAGGTTGAGATCGCTCGTGTGGACCACGTTGGCGACGTTGCGATGCACGAAGAGCTCGCCCGGATCGAGGCCGACGATCTCGTTCGCCGGCACGCGGCTGTCCGAGCAGCCGATCCAGAGATAGCGCGGCGCCTGCTGGGCGGCGAGGCGGCGAAAGAACTCCGGATCGTCCCGGGTCTTGGAGAGCGACCAGCGGAGATTGCGTTCGAATAGATCGTCGGTCACGTTGAGCTCCCGCGCAGCCGGATCCCTCGCCGGGCCGCCATGCGTCGCGCGATCTCGTCGAGATCGCGCTTCGACAGCCGCTGGCTGGCAAGCGGCAGGACAATGGCGTTCTCGACGCTCAGATGGCGGCGCTGACGATCGGCGAACGCCAGAAGCGCGTTGCGGATCGGCTTGGGCAGCGCTGTCGCCTTGGCGTCGATCGCAGCGCTCAGCCCGCTCGCAATCTCCTGCGACAGCTTTTCGTCGGCCGCGTGCTCGCCCGACAGCAGTCCGATGATGCGGCCGGCCTCGTCGGAGGGCTTCAGGCGGCGGCGAAGGACGGGAAAGAGATCCTCCTCTTCGTCGATCACATGCAGCGTCATTTCGGAGCGCAGAAAGTTAACGACGGCTTCCGCGAGCCGACGGTCGAGCGTCTCGGCCTCGGCAAGATCCTCGGCGGCCTGGCAGAGCTCACGGTGGCGCAGATGCTCCACATGGATGAACTCGAGCGGCCGGCTCAGGAGCTTCGGCTCGCATCTGCCGAATGGCGCGGCGGGATCACGCCGCCGGGCTCGGGCCATGGGCGACCTCCTGTCTGCCGAGGACCGTGGTCAGCATGACGCACAAGCACTCGGCGCCGGGCGCATCGGACCGGGCCGCGGCAGTCATCAGGGCGATCCAGTCCTCGGGCCTGGCATTGAAGCAAAACTCGCCGATCATGGCCTGCAGCGCCTCGCCAAGCGTCGATTGCCTTGCCGCGGCAGCCGCCTGGACGCGTGCGATGAGCGCCACGTCGCCGGTCGCCAGCAGGGTCTCGATGGCCGTGGCCTCGTCGTCGAGGCGGGCGATCAGATCACCGAGCAACATGCTGTACCGCCTTTCTCAAGGTGTGCGGCTCATCGGGTGCGGCCGATACATGGCGCCAAGGTCGGCAGGCCGTGGCAGATCGATGCCCTCGACGCCGAACCGCTCGCCGAGAACCGCGAGGAACTGGGCCGTCGCGAGCCGCCGCGCCCGCTCCGCGAGGTAGGCGGCAATGCGCGCGCCGACCAGCTCGAAGGGCAGCTGGCGCCCCGCGATGCGCCGGTCCAGCCGGACGACGTGAAAGCCAAAGCGCGTCTCGACCGGCTGGCGCGCGATCTCACCCGGGCGCAGCGCGGCAAGTGCCGCCTCGAACTCCGGCACGGTGTCGCCGCGCTTGATCTGCCCGAGGCATCCGCCCGACGTCCGGGACGGGCAGGCGGAATGCACCTCGGCAAGGCGGGAGAAATCGGACGGCTCCTCGGCGAGACGAGCGATCAGCGCCTCGGCTTTCTCCCGCTGCAGGGCGCGCGCAGGAGCGTCGTCCGGGCGCGCGGGAAGGAGAATGTGCGAGGCCTCGCACAGCTCCGCCGAGCGAAACCGGTGCAGATTGCGCTCGTAGTAACGCCGGCATGAGGCCTCATCCGGCTCGGGTGCGACGATCTGCGACTCCGCCACGGCACGGATGAGCGCTTCCTCGTCGGTCTCGATGCGCCCTTCGCCGTCATCGCGCGGCTCGGCCTTGAGCCCGAGCCGCCGCGCCTCGGCGAGGAGAAGCTCGCGTACGGCGAGCGCGCGTGCCGCCGCCTGCCAGGCCTCGTGGGGGGTGTCCGCCCAATGATGCTGCATCTCACGCATGATGCGGGCCGGCGGGATTGCGACGCCGGCAACCGCCACCGTGGCCTTCTGCGCCGCGCGCAGGGCGGCATGTGGATCACGGGCCTGAAACACCGTGGCCATGGCGCTACTCCGCGGCCTGCGTTGTCGAGGCGCGCGGCCGGGCCGTACGCACGATCTGGTAGCCGCGCCGGCCGAGATACCCGACCGGCGCCGACCAGATGTGGACGAGCCGCGAGAACGGGAACAGCAGGAAGATCGTCATGCCGAGTACGAGATGCACGAGATAGTACCAGTCGAGGTCCTTGAGAAGGTCGGCGCCGCCCGGCTGGAGAAGGATGACGCCCTGCGCCCAGGCCGACAGCTTGAGCATGACGGAACCGTCCGAGTGTGCGAGCGATGATGGCAGCGTGAGCAGTCCGAGCACGAGCTGCACCCACAGAATGATGAGGATCGCAAGATCCATCGTCGTCGTCGTCATGCGAATGCGCGGGTCGAAGAGACGGCGGTGCAGCAGAAGGGTCAGTCCGACGAAGCAGACGGCGCCGGCGATGCCGCCCGCGGTGACCGCGAGCATCTGCTTCTGCTCGACCGTTATGAAGAGCGTGTAGATCGACTTCGGCGTGAGCAGGCCGATGAGATGGCCGAAGAACAGGAAGATGATGCCGAAGTGAAAGAGGTTTGAGCCCCAGTAGAGCTGCCGGCGCCGGAGAAGCTGGCTCGAGGAGGCGCGCCAGGAGTACTGATCACGCTCGAAGCGGAACAGCGAGCCCACGACGAAGAAGCCGATACACACATAAGGGTACCAGACGAAGAGGATGTGGAAGAGGATGTCGCGCATGGGCCGGGCTCCTTATCGCGAACGAGAGTGAGAGGTGGTGACGACGGTGCGGGGCGCGCGCAACGGGGCCGCAACGCCGGGGGCCGGCCGCGTCGCCGCTCTGAGCTTCGGCAGGAGGGCGTCCTTGCCGCAGATGTTCTCTGCTCCGGGGCCGAACCGAACCTCCTCGTCCATCCACTGCGCATCGAGTGCGGCGAGGTCGTTCGGGTCGTCATCCGGGATTGCGGCAAGGCTGCGCACCTCGACCGTCGCGGGGTCCGCCTCGGCGAGCTCGGCAAGGGCCTCGAACACGGCCGCATAGCTCGAGTTGCGCCGCTTGAGGCGCTCCGCGAGCGCCGCCAGGATGTGCGCCGGCTGAGAGAGAAGTTCGAGCGCCTCGGCGAGCGGCCGCGTGGAGAGAAATTCGAGGAAGAGCGGCAGATAGTCCGGCAGCTCGCTGACGCCGATCTCGAGGCCGGCTTTTCGGTAGACTTCCATCAGGTCGACCATGGCTTGGCCGCGGTCGCGGCTCTCGCCGTGCACATGCTCGAAGAGATGCAGCGAAAGCGTTCGCGTCCTGTCGAACAGAAGGCCATAGCGCTCCTGCAGATCGAAGAGATCGCGCGTGGCGAGCTCGCCGAGCAGAACCTCGATCCGCTCCATCGTCTGTCGCCGCAGAAGCGCTTCGGATTTCAGGGTCTCCGCCATTGCGGGCACCGCGGCGACGAGTGCCTCGCTCGGATAGGTCAGCAACGCGGAGAGCACCTTGAACGTTCGGGTCATCACACCGTCTCCCGGTTCCTGCGGGGCGCTCGCGAGCGTCCACCGAAAAGGTTCACATCGGCCGTCCGCCCGTCCGAGCAGTCGCCGCCGAAGGAGAAGCCGCAACTGCCGCGCAGCTCGTAGGCATCCTCGCCGATCTCGCGATGCGTGGTCGGGATGACGAAGCGGTCCTCGTAGTTGGCGATCGCCATGATCTGGTACATCTCTTCGATCTGCGAGCCCTTGAGACCGACGCGGGCCGCGATCTTCTCGTCGATGACGCCGTCGACGGTCTTGGCGCGCATATAGGTGCGCATGGCGATCATGCGTTCGAGGCCGAGGGCGACGGGCTCCTCGTTGCCGGCGGTGAGCAGGTTGGCGAGATAGCGAAGCGGGATTCGCAGGCTGCGCACGTCCGGCATGACGCCGTCGCTGCCCATCTTGCCCGCCGCCGCCGCCGACTGGATCGGCGAGAGCGGCGGCACGTACCAGACCATGGGAAGCGTGCGGTACTCGGGATGCAACGGGAAAGCGACCCGCCATTCCATGGCCATTTTCCAGACGGGCGAGCGCCGCGCCGCCTCGAGCCAGCTCTCGGGCACGCCATCCTTGCGCGCCTGGGCGATCACCGCCGGGTCGTTCGGGTCCTTGAAGACCGCAAGCTGGGCCTCGTAGAGCACGCGCTCGTCGCGCTCGCTCGCTGCCTGCTCGATGCGGTCCGCATCATAGAGCACGACGCCCAGATAGCGGATGCGTCCGACGCAGGTTTCCGAGCAGACCGTCGGCTGGCCGGCCTCGATGCGCGGATAGCACAGGATGCACTTCTCGGACTTGCCGCTCGACCAGTTGAAATAGATCTTCTTGTAGGGGCAGCCCGAGACGCACATGCGCCAGCCGCGGCACTTCTCCTGGTCGATGAGGACGATGCCGTCCTCCTCGCGCTTGTAGATGGCGCCCGACGGGCAGGCGGCGACACATGCGGGATTGAGGCAGTGCTCGCACAGCCGCGGAAGGTACATCATGAAGGTGTTTTCGAACTGGCCGTAGATCTCCTTCTGCACGCCCTCAAAGTTGTAGTCGGCCGAGCGCTTGGAGAACTCTCCGCCGAGGATTTCCTCCCAGTTCGGTCCCCATTCGATCTTCTCCATGCGCTCGCCGGTGATGAGCGAGCGCGGGCGCGCCGTCGGAAAGGCCTCCAGTTCGGGTGCCGTCTGCAGGTGCTCGTAGTCGAAGGTGAAGGGCTCGTAATAGTCGTCGATCTCGGGCATGTCCGGATTGGCGAAGATCTTCGCCAGGACCCGCCATTTTCCGCCAATGCGCGGCTCGAGCCTGCCGCTCGACTTGCGCACCCAGCCGCCGTTCCAGCGCTTCTGGTTTTCCCAATCCTTCGGGTAGCCGATGCCCGGCTTCGTCTCGACGTTGTTGAACCAGGCGTATTCCATCCCTTCGCGGTTGGTCCACACGTTCTTGCAGGTCACCGAGCAGGTATGACAGCCGATGCACTTGTCGAGGTTCAGCACCATCGCGATTTGAGCGCGGATCTTCATGTCACCATCCTCCCTTATCGCGCCGGCCGCTCGAGCCAATCGACCTTCGACAGCTTCCTGACGACGACAAACTCGTCGCGGTTGGTGCCGATCGTGCCGTAATAGTTGAAGCCGTAGCTCTGCTGGGCATAACCACCGATCATGTGCGTGGGCTTGACCACCGCGCGCGTCACTGAGTTGTGAATGCCGCCGCGCTGTCGCGTGAGCTCCGAGCCCGGCATGTTCACGATCTTCTCCTGCGCGTGGTACATGAAGAGCGTTCCCTCCTTCATGCGTTGCGAGACGACGGCGCGGGCCACGAGTGCGCCGTTGGCGTTGTAGGCCTCGACCCAGTCATTGTCGGCAATGCCCGCTTTCGCCGCGTCCTTCTCCGAGAGCCAGACGATCGGTCCGCCGCGCGAGAGCGTGAGCATCAACAGGTTGTCGGTGTAGGTGGAGTGAATGCCCCACTTCTGATGCGGCGTGATGAAGTTGAGGACAATCTGCGTGTGGCCGTTCGGCGACCGGTCGATCACGGGCTTTACCGAGCGCGTGTCGATCGGCGGCCGGTAGGACACGAGCGCCTCGCCGAAGGCGCGCATCCAGAGATGATCCTGGTAGAGCTGCTGGCGTCCGGAAAGCGTGCGCCAGGGGATGAGTTCGTGGACGTTCGTGTAGCCGGCGTTGTAGCAGACCTTCTCGCTCTCGAGCCCCGACCAGATCGGCGAAGAGATGATCTTCCTCGGTTGTGCGACGACATCGCGGAAGCGGATCTTTTCATCTTCCTTGGGCTTTGCGAGATGGGTGTGATCGCGGCCGGTTGTCCGGGACAGCGCTTCCCACGCCTTGACCGCCACCTCGCCGTTGGTCTCGGGCGCCAGCGTCAGGATGACCTCGGCCGCGTCGATGTCGGTGTCGATGCGTGCAAGACCCTTGGTCGGACCTTCTTCCGTCACCTCGCCGTTGAGGCGGCGCAGAAGCTCCACCTCGTGGCTGGTGTTCCAGGCCATGCCCTTGCCGGCGTTGCCGAGCTTCTCCATCAGCGGCCCGAGCGCCGTGAATCGCTTGTAGACGTTCGGATAGTCGCGCTCGACGACCGCGACGGCCGGCATGGTCTTGCCGGGGATCGGTTCGCATTCGCCTCGCTTCCAGTCCTTCACGTCGAGCGCCTGCGCGATCTCATTGGGGGAATCGTGCAGGATCGGCGTCAGAACGACGTCCTTCTCGACGCCGAGCACCTCCGGCGCCACCTCCGAGAACTTCTTCGCGATCGCCTTGTAGATCTCCCAATCGCTCCGTGCCTCCCAGACGGGGTCCACCGCGCCGGTCAGCGGATGGATGAAGGGGTGCATGTCCGAGGTGTTGAGATCGTTCTTCTCGTACCAGGTGGCGGTCGGAAGCACGATGTCGGAGTAGACGCAGGTCGTCGACATGCGGAAGTCGAGGGTGACCAGCAGGTCGAGCTTTCCTTCCGGCGCCTCGTCGCGCCACACGACCTCCTTGGGCTTCTTCGCGCCTGTCCCACCCAGGTCCTTGCCCATCACGCCGTGCGCGGTGCCGAGCAGATGCTTGAGGAAATACTCGTGCCCCTTGCCCGACGAGCCGAGCAGATTCGAGCGCCACACGAAGAGATTGCGCGGCCAGTTCTTCGGATTATCCGGATCGTGGCAGCTCATCTTGAGCGTGCCGGACTTCAGCGCGGCAGCCACATACTTCGGCGCCTCGATGCCGCTTGCGGCCGCCGCGGCGCCGACCTCAAGCGGGTTGGTTTCGAGCTGCGGCGCCGATGGCAGCCAGCCCATGCGCTCGGCGCGCGCGTTGTAATCGATCAGCACGCCGTCCCACGGTCCCGGCGGGGCCGTCGGTGAGACGATCTCGCCGACATCGAGGGTCTCGTAGCGCCACTGGTCGGTGTGGGCATACCAGCAGGAGGTGGAGTTCTGCTGACGGGGCGGCCGCCCCCAGTCGAGGGCGAAGGCAAGCGGCAGCCATCCGGACTGGGGCCGCAGCTTCTCCTGGCCGACGTAGTGCGACCAGCCGCCGCCGGACTGACCGACGCAGCCGCACATGACCAGCATGTTGATCACGCCGCGGTAGTTCATGTCGGCGTGATACCAGTGGTTCATGGCGGCGCCGATGATGACCATCGAGCGCCCGTTGGTCTTCTCGGCATTGCGGGCGAACTCGCGCGCGACCTGGATGATCTGGTCGCGCGGCACGCCGGTGATCCGCTCGGCCCATGCCGGTGTGCACGGCTCCATGGCGTCGTAGTCTTTGGCGACGTGACCGCCGCCGAAGCCGCGATCGATGCCGTAGTTGGCCAGGAACAGATCGTAGACCGAGGCGACCAGCGCCTCGCCGTCCTTCAGCTTGATGCGCTTTACGGGGATGTTGCGCGCGAGCACGCTTGGATGATCGGTCCCGGTGAAGTGGTCGTGCTCGATGTTGCCGAAGTAAGGGAACGCAACGGCGGCGATGTCATCCTTGACTGGCGCCAGCGACAGCCGGAGCTTCGTCGGGCGGCCGTCACCCGACTTCTCCTCGAGGTTCCACTTGCCCTTCTCGCCCCAACGGAATCCGATCGAGCCGTTGGGCACCACGATCTCGCCCGACGTCTCGTCGAGGGCCACCGTCTTCCATTCCGGGTTGTTGGTCTCACCGAGCGAGCCTTCGAAATCCGAGGCGCGAACAAGACGGTCGGGAACGAGATGCTCGCCCTGCTTCACCATGCGGACGAGCATCGGCATGTCGGTGTACTTGCGGACGTAGTCCTCGAAGTAGGGCACCTGCCGGTCGACGTGGAACTCGCGCAGGATCACGTGTCCCATCGCGAGCGCAAGCGCCGCGTCCGTGCCCTGCTTCACGCTGAGCCACATGTCGGCGAATTTGGAGGCTTCGGAATAATCGGGGCAGATGACGACGCTCTTGGTGCCCTTGTATCGGACCTCAGTGTAGAAATGCGCGTCGGGCGTGCGCGTCTGCGGCACGTTCGAGCCCCACAGGATCAGGAAGCCGGCGTTATACCAGTCGGCGGATTCGGGCACGTCGGTCTGCTCGCCCCAGGTCTGAGGCGAGGACGGCGGCAGGTCGCAGTACCAGTCGTAGAACGACATGCACACCCCGCCGAGGAGCGAGAGATAGCGCGAGCCGGCCGCGTAGGAGACCATGGACATCGCCGGGATCGGCGAGAAGCCGAGGATACGGTCGGGGCCGTAGGTCTTGATCGTGTAGGCGTTGGCGGCGGCGATGATCTCGGTCACTTCGTCCCAGGTCGCGCGCACGAAGCCGCCTGAGCCGCGCATCTTCGTGTAGGAGGCGCGCTTTGCCGGGTCGCCGACGATGGAGGCCCAGGCCGCGACCGGCTTCATGGTCTTGCGCGCCTCGCGCCAGAGCCGCACGAGACGCGAGCGCACAAGCGGATACTTCACGCGGTTGCCGGAGTAGAGATACCAGCTGTAGCTGGCCCCGCGCGAGCAACCCCGCGGCTCGTGGTTCGGCAGGTCGGGCCGGGTTCGCGGATAGTCGGTTTGCTGGGTCTCCCAGGTTACGATGCCGCCCTTGACGTAGATCTTCCACGAGCAGGAGCCCGTGCAGTTGGCGCCGTGCGTCGAGCGCACGATCTTGTCCGAGGCCCAGCGCTTGCGGTAGCCCTCTTCCCACTTGCGGTCCTCGGCCGTGGTGATGCCGTGGCCGTTGGAGAAGTCGCCGACAACGCGGTTGAAGAAGGTCAGTCGATCGAGGAAATGGCTCATCGTGGTGTCACTCCCGTGAGGAGGGGATCGAGGGTCAGCAGGGGTTGGGCGCCCCGCGGCGGGCGTACATCCACCAGTTCATCGCGACGTTGAGGGCGAAGAAGGCAGCAAGTCCGTAAAAGACCGGGGTCGCCACCTTGAAGGTGGCGAACGACCAGGCGAACAGCATGCCGAAGAGGAAGGGCCCGTAAGCGGCCATCGCCGCCGTGAAGCCGATGACGCCGCCGCCCTGGCGAGGCTCGAACAGCATCGGCATCTGCTTGAAGGTCGAGGCGTTGCCGACGCCGGCAAAGAAGAACAGCCCGAGCATCGCCCACACGAAGACGGGGAAGCTCGCAAGCGACGTGGGCTGCGTGTTGATGGCGACGAGGATCGAACAGACGACCATGCCGATCCCGGCCCAATGGGTGATCTTGGCGCCGCCGAACTTGTCGCAGAAGGGGCCCGCGATCACGCGCGAGGCAGAGCCGACGAGCGGTCCATAGAAGGCGTAGGTGAGGGGATCGGGCGCACCCTCGAAGCCGCCGTAAACCTGCCGGATGAGCAGCGGGAATGTTGCCGAGAGGCCGGAGAAGCCGCCGAAAGTCATGATGTAGAGCGAGGTCATCGACCAGGTGTGCTTCGACTTGAAGATGTCGAACTGCTCACGGAAGTTGGCCTTGATCGGCACGGACCTGAGCATCAGCCAGGCGCTGATCCCGAATACGGCGACGAACGGGATCATCACGGCGGGGGCATTCTGCAACCAGATACGGCTCTGCACCCCGGCCCGCGTCATCGTCTGCGGTTCGCCCATGAAGCCTAAACCGCCGAGCAATGCGAAGCCGATGACCCAGGGCGTGACGAACTGCACCACCGAGACGCCGAAGTTGCCGATCCCGGCCTGAATAGCGAGCGCGGTCCCCTGCAGGCGCTTCGGGAAGAACATGCTCGTCGAAGGCATGAAGGAGGAGAAGTTGCCGCCGCCAAGACCAGCCAGGAAGGCCAGCAGCATCAGCACCCAGTATGGCGTCGCCGGATTCTGTACGGCGTAGAACCAGCCGACGAGCGGCACGAGCAGCGACAGCGTCGAGAGGCTGACCACATGCCGCGTGCCGTATATCGGCGTCAGGAACATGTGGATGAGCCTGAGCGTCCCGCCCGCCAGGCCAGGCATGGCAGCGAGCCAGAAGAGCTCGGTCGGCGTGAACTTGAAGCCGATCTGCGGCAGGCGCACGACCAGCGCGGAAACCAGAAACCAGACAATGAACGCCATCATCAGGTTGGCGGTCGTGATCCAGAGCGTCCGCCAAGCGAGCCGGCTGCCTGTCGTTTCCCAGAAGGTCTGGTTCTCCGGTTCCCATCTATCGAGCCAGGTGCCGCTCGAGACCGCCCTGGCGGCCTGTTGCTGTGAGGTCATGACGCAATCGTCTCCTCTGTGATTGGGCTCAGGCCGCGGTCAGGCGGTGACGCCGGACGGGCGAACGCTGGCTGCTGGCGGCGTGGAGTCGGCGGGACGCGGCGGAAGCACGGGGCCGAGGATGTCCGAGTGCGGCAGATCCTTGGGGCCCGCGCGCTCGGGCGCCTCGATGCGCTCCATCCGCAGGATGGCCGCGTGCATCCACAAGAGGCTCACGGCGACGATGACGAAGAGCAGCATGAAGCAGCTCGTCCACACGCCGACGAGGTCGTTCATCGCGCCGAACGCGATCGGCAGGACGAAGCCGCCAAGTCCGCCGATGAGGCCGACGACGCCGCCAACCGAACCGACGTGGTTCGGGTAGTAGACGGGGATGTGCTTGTAGACCGCTGCCTTGCCCAGGCTCATGAAGAACCCGAGCGCGAACGTGAACATGGTGAAGGGGATGAAACCGAGCGCGATGGTGAACTCGATGGGCCCGCGGATGCCGTTCACGACGTACTTGGTCGCCGGATAGGAGAGCACGAAGCAGCAGATGGTGGAGCCGATGAAGGTCCAGTACATGACCCTGCGGGCGCCGTACTTGTCCGAAAGCGTGCCGCCGAGGATTCGGAAGATGGAGCCAGGGACCGAGTAGAGGGCGCCGAGAAAACCGGCGGTGACGATGTCGAGACCGTAGACGCCGACGTAGTAGCGCGGCAGCCAGAGTGCGAGTGCGACGAAGCCGCCAAAGACGAAGAAGTAATAGAGCGAGAACCGCCACACCTGCATCTTCTTGAGCGGCACCAGCATTGCGGACATCGGCTCGGGCTTGAGGCCGGCTTTCTTGCGGGCGGCGAGCTGCGGATCGTCCTTGGTCATCAGCCAGAAGATGATCGCCATGATGAGCAGGGCGAGCGCCCAGATGTTGGCGACCGCCTTCCAGCCGAAATGAACCATGACGAAGGGGGCGAGAAACTTGGTAACGGCAGCGCCGACGTTGCCGGCTCCGAAGATGCCAAGCGCGGTGCCCTGCTTCTCCTTCGGGAACCAGCGTGAGACGTAGGCGATGCCGACGGCGAACGAGCCGCCGGCGATGCCGACGCCGAGCGCGGCGAGGAGGAACGTCGGGTAATCGTAGGCGAAGGTGAGCAGCCACGTTGCGACCGCCGCCGAGACCATGACCGCGGTGTAGACGATGCGGCCGCCGTACTGGTCGGTCCACACGCCGAGCATCAGACGGATCAGCGAGCCGGTCAGGATCGGCGTGCCGACGAGCAGCCCGAACTGCGTGTCGTTGAGCTTCAGATCGCTTTTAATCTGCACGCCGATGATGGAGAAGATCGTCCAGACGGCGAAGCAGACGGTGAAAGCGATGGTGGAAAGCCAAAGCGCCCGGGACTGATCTCCGGGCCGGACGTCTGCAAGACCGTTCATGGCAAGTGTCCCCGTATCGATCGCCGAATTGGACTCGGCACGGGGCAGAATTGGCCGTCTGAACTACGCGGCCATTGATAGCAATCAACTGGCCTCTGTTTTCAGGCAAAGTAATCGCAGAAATTTTCAAAGATCAATTCTAGAATTGATGGTTGCGAGATCTTGGATTGCGCTTCTCGATGGGACCGATTGATTTTCATCAAGTCGCAGCCGCGCGCACGGCTCAAAGTTCGCGTGCGACATGGGAGGCGGGGCGATGCGTGCGCAAGATGCGGAACGAGTGCGGAGGTTGCCGCTCTTCCGCGCAATGGCCCAATCGAATTTCGAGGAACTCAGCGCCGCAGGCTATCTGCAGCGCTTTCCCGCCGGCGTGGTTCTTATCCACCAGGGCGACCGACCGGATTTCCTGCACGTTCTGGTCGACGGAATGATCGAGCTCTTTTCCTCGCATGGCGGGCAGGAGGCAACGCTCTCGGTTCTCTCGCCGCCGGCCGCATTCATCCTCGCCGCCGTTGTCGTGGACGATGTCTATCTGAAGTCGGCGCGCACGCTGTCGCCGTCAACCGTGGTGCTCATTCCGGCCGACGCCGTGCGTGTGGTCTTCGAGCGCGACGCCGCATTCGCGCGCGCCATCGTCGTCGAGCTTGCCTGCCGCTATCGCGCGCTGGTGAAGGAGCTGAAGAACAGCCGGCTCAGGACCGGTGTTCAGCGGCTGGCCAACTGGATCATCGCACGCGACAAGTCGTCCGGCCAAACGGGCCGAATCCGTATCCCCTACGAGAAGCGGGTGCTTGCCAATCAGCTCGGGCTGAGACCGGAGAACCTGTCGCGCGCGCTCGCGGAACTGCAACACGCGGGCATTGCCGTCGATGGCCCGGAGATCGCCATCACCGACTACCGAAGGCTCGCGGTGCTGGCACAGTCCGATCCGCTGATCGATGCGCCCGAGCCCTGCGAGCGTGATGCCGAGCTTGCACTGGGCACGGCAAGCGCCAAGGCGGCACGGGCGGACGGCGTCTAGCCATCGGGCGGTCGCCGTGCCGATCGGCGATCATGCCTGGTCCGCCGGGGTAAAGCCGTCGGCGGAACGGACCAGCGGCAGGGCCTTTGACCGCACGCAACCGCCGGCAGCGCCCAGTGCCATTGCGCGCAGAAGCCGCCGTCAGGCGGCGCAGGTGACGGCGCGCCGGTCGAGAAAGCGCGTTGTCCATGCGTCGGCCGAACGCGCCGAAGCCGGCAGCTCGTCGCCCAGTCCGCCGGCGAACGCGCGCCAAGCCGGCAGGTGGTCGCGCCCGACCGAGACCAGAACGGGCACTTCGCGGCAGATCGCCAGCGCGACGGCGGAGCGAAATCCGCCGCCCTCCGCCTCCCGCTTGCCGAAGCGGCTGACGAGCAGGGCCTCGGCGCCGGCTTCGAGGGCGGCGACGGCCAGCCCCGCGAGCCGCTCGAGCCGTCCGCGGTCCAAACGGCAGCCGCGAGCCGCGGGCCCGCGCTCCTCGGACAATCTCAAGACGAGCTGCGAGGCGAGATCGCGGCCCACGAGATCACAGCGATGCCCGCGGCCGTCGCCCGAAGGCTCCTGAAGGGTGCCCGCCAGCCGCACGCCCGATGCGGCAAGGCGGGAGGCGACGCCAGCCAGGAGCGCATCGGCCCCGGCGCCCTCTCCGACGTCATAGACGAGAGCGGTAAGCGTCGCTGACGAAATGGGCATCGGCGTGGTTCCCGAAAGAGATACGAGATCAGAGATGCCCAAACGGGTTCTCTTCTGACTTGCGCGCCGGCAAACGGCGACAGGTTCCGTTCGCTTCGCCACGCGAGCGTGTTCAGCCGGGCAGCCGCGCCACGAAATCCCGGACTGCCGCGTTGAAGCCGTCCGCAGCCTCGATGTTGACCGAATGTCCGGCCGGCAGATCGACGACGGTGACGCCGGGTATGGCCTTGGCCGCAGCATCGCGCATCGGCTGGAAACGCTTCTCCCAGGTGCCGTTGACAAGCAGCGTCGGCACCCGGATCTCGCCGAGGCGGTGGGCGACCGAAAGGCTCGGGGAGGTAAGCGCAATCGACCTCAGGATGCCGTCGGCCGCAATACGCTCGGCGTCGGCAACGAGTTCGGCCTTGATCGCCTCCGGGAACCGCTTGGCGTGACGCGGATGAATGCGCAGTTCCTCGAGGGCCGCCTTGCCGCCTGCCGCGATCCGCGCGGCGCGCTCCTTCTGCGCGGCCTCGCGTTCCGGATCGCCCTTGGGCGAGAAGGCCGAGATCGAGTTGGTGATGACGAGGCCGAGCACGCGTTCGCGATGCTCGAGAGCGTACTGGGTCGCGATGCCGGCGCCGAAGGACTGGCCGCAGACCACCCAGCGGTCGGCACCAAGCTCCTGCCGGATCCTCTCGAAGGCGCGCATGTAGGACGCGATCGTGTATGCCTCCGGATCCTGCGGCGCCGGCGAGCGGCCATGTCCCAATAGCTCGACCAGAACCGGGCGGGCGAAGGTCCTGATCGCCTCGAGGTTGATGCGCCATTGGGCGCGGCTCGACAGGAAGCCATGCACCATCAGCATGTAGGGGCCGAGGCCGCCATCGTGCACTTCGTGATAGATCGTCATCCGGGTGTCTGCGCGCTTATTCCGAGGACGCTTTGCCCAATGGCATAGTTCCGGCGGAGAGGCTAGGGGAGGGCGCGCAGCTCAGAGCGCCGCTCCGGACGCGGCGAACAGGGATGGGGAGGACGGCGGATGCGGCAGATGGTCTTGGTTGGCTTCCTGCAGGCGCAGAACTGCTCGAACTTCGCGGCGTCCTGGCGGCATCCCGAATCGCGCACCGATTTCATGTCCGCAGACTTTTACGCCCACATTGCCCGCGTGCTCGAGGCAGGCAAGTTTCAGCTCGCCTTCTTCGACGACCGGCTCGGGATGCCGGAGTTTCAGAGTGGCCGCTTCGCCGATGCGGTCGAGCACGGCATCCGCTGCGTCAAGATGGACCCGGTCGCGTGCCTCATACCCATGGCCATGTCGACCGAGCGGCTCGGCCTCGGCGCCACCTATTCGACGACCTATTACGAGCCCTTCCACGTCGCGCGCCTCTTTGCGACGCTCGATCACATGACCGGCGGGCGGATCGCGTGGAACATCGTGACATCGCTCAACTCGACAGAAGCCCGAAACATGGGCCGCGACGACGTCGCCGAGCACGACGAACGCTACGACCGCGCCGACGAGTTCCTCGAGGTGGTGCTCGGCCACTGGGACACGTGGGAGGACGATGCGCTGCTCATCGACAAGACGAGCGGGCGGTTCGCCGACGCCGGCAAAGTACATCGGCTCGGCTACAAGGGAAAATATCTGAAGTCGCAAGGTCCGTTCACCGTTCCGCGCACACCGCAAGGTCATCCGGTCCTGATCCAGGCCGGCCAGAGCGGTCGCGGCAAGCGCTTCGCCGCCGAGTGGGGGGAGATCATCTTTACCTACAACCAGGGCGTCGAGGCGTCCCGCCAGGCCTATCTCGACCTCAAGGCCCAGTGCGCGGCGACCGGCCGCGATCCCGACGGCATGAAGATCGCGGCGCTGATGCACCCGATCGTCGCCGAGACCCGCGCCGAAGCCGAGGACAAGCGGGCGCTGATCGAGAAGCTGCCGCTCGAGGTCGACAGCCTGATGCTGCTCTCGGAGGCGCTGAATTTCGATTTCGGCGCCAAGCCGCTCGACGAGCCGTTCACCGACGAGGAGCTGAAGAGCATTTCGGGCCTGCAGACCATTCGCGACCGCGTCGTGCAGCAGAGCGGCGGCAAGAACCCGACCGTGCGCGACTTCATCCGCATCAGCGGCCGCGGCCGGCTGCACAATCCCTGGGTTGGAACCGGCAAGGACATCGCCGACAAGATGGAAGAGCTCTTTTCCGCCCCGGCTTGCGACGGTTTCGTCGTCTCGGCGACGTGCGTGCCTGGAACCTACGAAGACTTCGTCAGGTTCGTGGTGCCGGAGCTGCAGCGCCGCGGCCTGTTCCACAAGGACTACCGAGGGCCGACACTGCGGGAGAACGCCGGCCTCGCCCGTCCGGCGATCGGCGCCTGGCGTCGGGTGAAGCGCGGCGCTTGAGAGGCGCGAGGTGACAGGGCGGCGCGCGCGCCCGTACGGCCCGGCTGCGGGAGGCTGTGCCATTTGCCGGCGCCCCCGCCTCGTCTATGCTCTGCGGCGAGAGGCCGCGCACGTCAACGCGGCAGCAAGACGAGGCTTTGCGCATGACGACGATGCCCGCCAATCCCGACATCACGGTCCTGTTCGCCCACGTCGCCTATGAGTTCGCGGAGCCCTTCGCCGCGCGCAACACCGGCATGAAGTTCGAAATCGCGCGGAACGCTGCCGAGCTCGAGGCCAAGCTGCCGTCGGCAGACGTGTTGTCCGTCTCGATGCTCTGGCGGAATGAGCTTGCGGAGAAGGCGAGGAAGCTCAAGCTCATCCAGTCGATCAGCGCCGGCACCGATCAATACGACCGCGGCGTGCTCAAGGCGCATGGCATTCGCCTCGCGAGCGGCCAGGGCGTCAACGCCAACGCCGTCGCCGAGCACGCGATCGCCCTGATTCTGGCGCTCTCGCGCCAGCTGCATTTCCTGCGCGATTTCCAGCACGCGCGGCACTGGCGTCCCATGCAGGGCGATCGCCGCATCCGAGAGGACGAGATCCAGGGGAAAACCTTGCTCATCGTCGGCATGGGCGGCATCGGCCAGCGGCTGGCCGCGCTCGCCAAGGCCTTCGGCATGACGGTCATCGGGACGCGCCGCGATCCGGCGAAGGGCGGCGGCGCCGCCGACGAGATCCACGCCGACCGCAACCTGCGCACGCTGCTGCCGCGCGCCGATTTCGTCGTCCTGACCACGGCGCTCACACCGGAGACAATGGGTCTCATCGGTGCGGCGGAGCTGGCGCTGATGAAGCCGACCGCCTTTCTCGTCAACGTCGCCCGCGGCAAGGTGTGCGACGAGGCAGCGCTGACGGCGGCGCTCGCCGCCAAGAAGATCGCCGGGGCGGCGCTCGATGTCACGGCCGAGGAGCCGCTCGCCGCCTCCTCGGCACTCTGGACGATGCCGCACGTGATCGTGACGCCGCATTCGGCCGGCGAGACGGTTCGCTACGAAGACCGCGTCATCGACCTGCTGCTCGAGAACGTTTCCCGGCTGCAGCGGGGCGAGACGAAGCTCGTCAACGAGATCGTCTAGCGGCGGGAACAATCGATGAGCCACGCGCCGAACAGCCTGCTCTGTCTCGATGCCGAGTCGATCTATCGCGCCGTCGATCGCGGTGCTCTCATCGACGCGCTTGCCGAGGGATTCAGGGCGATCGCCCTCGGCAAAGTGCAGGCGCCGGCGCGGCCGAAGATCGAGGTGCCGGGTGGTGGCGTCACGCTCGCCATGCTCGCCTGGTCGCCCGGATATCTGATCACACAGAAGACCGTGAGTGTCTATCACGGCAATCATGCGCGCGGGATCGCGAGTCATCAGGCGCTCGTGTCGCTGTTCGCTGCGGAGACGGGCGTGCCCGTCGCCATTCTCGACGGCGGCAGCATCACGGCGCTGCGCACCACGGGCGCGGCCATGCTGTCGGTGCGGATGCTGGCGCGGGCCGACGCGCGGATCGCGACGGTGGTCGGTGGCGGCGTGCAGGGCGAGGAGCACGTGCGCCAACTCGCCCTTGCGCGAGACTTCGCCGAAATCCGGGTGTGGTCGCGCACGCCGGGCTCTTCGGCCCGCGCCGCCTCAGCGTCCTGCCGCGCCCGCGCGGTCAGCGATCTCGAGGCAGCGGTTCGTTCGGCCGATGTCGTGTGTTTGACGACGGCTGCCGCGGAGCCGGTGATCGCTGCCGGTTGGGTGCGACCTGGCACGCACGTAACCTCGGTCGGATTTGCCCCGCCGGGCAGCGAGGTGCCCGGCGAGCTCATCGCCGGGGCCGACATCTTCGTCGAAGCGGCGAGCGCCTTCGAGCCGGCCCCCGTCGGGTGCGTGGAACTTGCAGGTGTTCGCGGCAAGGGCGCCACGCTCGGCGAGGTGCTGCTGGGACAGAAGCCCGGGCGCGCGCGCGACGATGCGGTAACGCTCTATAAATCCATGGGCAACGCCATGGAGGACATGGTGGCCGCCAACCTGATCTGGCGGGCGGCTGTCGCGGAAGGGCTCGGTCAGACGATCCGGGTCTGAGGGCGGCGGCGCGGTGCGATCGGGATCAGAGATCGAGCACGATGTCGCCTTTCGGCTTGGCGCAGCAGATGAGCACCTCGCCGTCGCCGGGCGGGTCGAGCGGATCGCTCGTGTATGTGACCTCGCCCGCAACGAGCGCGGTCCGGCAGGTGCCGCAGACGCCCGAACGGCACGAGAAGTCCGGCATGAGGCCCTGTGCTTCGGCAAACGCGAGAAGCGAGTCCGCGCTGTCGTCCCAGGACGCGGCCTTGCCTGATTTCCTGAATTCGACGCGGTGTCCGGAAGCGGGGCTTGCCGGCAGCGTCAGCCAGTCACGGCCGCTTGGCGGAGGGCCGGCAGGTGCCGCAGCTTGGGGTTCGGCCTGCGTCGTCCCGTCGGCGCCCGAGTTGGGCGCGGAGGGTGGCGCGTCAGCCGCTTGGACGTCGGCTTCGAGCACCGTCGCCGGACCGAAGAACTCGTAGGCGATCTGCTCCTTCGGCACGCCGCGTCCGCGCAGGAGACCGTAGACGGCTTTCATGAACGGCGGCGGGCCGCAGAGGTAGTGATCGCAATCGGGGTCCGGCAGCAGCCGATCGAGAAGCTCGCGCGTCACGACGCCTTCGCTGTGGTGCGGCCGCTCGCGCAAGTCCCGCTCGTTCGGGAAGCGGTAGCAGAAGTGCACGGCGATCCCGGGGCGGCGGCGCGCGAGTCTGAGTACCTCCTCGCGCAGCGCGTGCACGTCGCCGCTGTCGCAGGCATGAATGAAATGCACAGGCCGCGTCTCCGCGGGGTCGGAGAGCGCATGCAGCATCGCGACCATGGGAGTGAGGCCAACGCCGCCCGAAAGCAGAACGGCCGGCTTGCGGCTCCTGGTGTCGAGGACGAATTCGCCGCGCGGGCCCGCCGCCGAGATGACGTCTCCGACACCGATCTCGTCGTGCAGCCAGCACGAACCCGCGCCTTCGGGGATGCCCGGCCCGGGCGATGTCTCGCGCTTGACCGTGATGCGATAGCGGCCAATGTCGGAGGGCGAGGAGGAGACGCTGTAAGAGCGCGGCATCGCGCGCCTTGCGCCTTTCGGCGGCACGCGCAGGACGAGAAACTGGCCCGCCGCGAAAGGCTTCCAGCCTTCGGGCTCGACCGGCTCGAGATGAAACGATGTGATGATCCGGCTCTCGACGACCTTGGCCGTGACGCGCAGGTCGCGAAAGGCCCCGTCTCTCTTGCGATCCTTCACGCAGGCGTCCTCATTCCGCCGCCATCGGGCTCGGCGCCCGTTCCGCCTCGATCATCTGCGCAAGCTTCCGGCGGAAGCGCAGAGGAGCATTATCGATCTTGAGGTCGATGTTGGGCGTGATCTTGTTGTCCATGCCGATCTGGACGGCATTGAGGACCCGCAAGTCCTCCTCGAACACCTTGCGGATGGCGAGGTTCATCTGCCGCGAGAGCTCGACGTCGCCGGCGCGCACGTTGCGCATCTGAATCCAGAAGTAGCGCGTGCGCTTGGCGTCGACGGGGGTGAGGAAATTGTAGCTATCCATGAAGAACACATCAGGGTGCAGCGGCTTGCCCTCGCCGCCCGTGCCTGCCGGCGTGAACAGCGCCCGTGCCAGCATGTGCGAGGGAAAGCGCATCTCGTAATGCTGCTTGCGGTCGCAGTTGCCCTTGAATTTCAGGAGAGGCGCATAGAAGGGGGCCGGGACGGTGTTCATCATCCAGCGCCAGGCGATGACGTGCTCGTCGGTGACCGTGGTCTCGACGGGAGTGTCCTCGGTGCCGGTCCCCGAGCCGCCGAAGGAGGAGGCATGCACCCAGGCGACGTGGCTCGGGTCGAGCAGGTTGTCGGTGATGTAGAGATAATTGCACTCGAACATCATCGAATCGGGACTGTTTGCCGCCCAGCCGGGTTCGCCCCAGTGGTCGATTCTGGAAATCCGAGCGGGGTCGGCGAGCTTCGGGTCGCCCATCCATAACCAGACGAAGCCGTAACGCTCGACCGCGGGATAGGCCCGCACGCGGGCGGCATGCGGAATTCTCTCGGAGCCCGGGACGCGCGTACACGCGCCGGTGGCATCGAACGTGAGACCATGATAGCCGCACTCGATACGGTCGCCCTTGATGCGCCCCATCGATAACGGCAGCTTGCGATGAGGGCAGGCATCCTCGAGCGCCGCGACCGCGCCATCAGGCTTTCGGAAGAGCACGATCGGCTCGCCGAGCATTTGGACGGGAACCGGTTTTGCGCCGACGTCGTTCGAGATCTCGGCAACATACCAGGCGTTTCTGAGATACATCGCACATCTCCGGATTCGGCGACCTCTCGTCGGCCGCCAAGGTGGCATGAGCCGCGCCCCGGCGAAACCCCCGTGCCCGCGACACAAACGCGGCGCAAGCGATCGCTGCTCCCTGCAACGGGCCCCATGGCAATTACGCCCGGCAGCCTGGCCCAAGTACGTTGCATCAGGGCGCCATCCAGCGATGTGCATGGGCGTTCATTCCTGTGGCGGCCGGTTGTGAGCCCGTCCAGTCCGGGTATGGTGGGCCGGCTGATCCCCGGGCCGAAGAGAACTGATGCCGCACCACACCCCGCTTATCGCCACGATCGTCGTCGGTCTCACCCTCGCATTCGTGCTCGGGGCGCTGGCGCAGCGCTTTCGGATCTCCCCGATCGCCGGCTATCTCTGCGCTGGCATCGCCGTCGGGCCGTATACTCCGGGCTTTGTCGCGGACCAGGCGCTGGCAATCGAACTTGCCGAAATCGGCGTCATCCTGCTGATGTTCGGCGTTGGCCTCCACTTCTCGCTCTCGGACCTCATGTCCGTGCGCGCCATCGCCATTCCCGGCGCCATCGCCCAGATCGCGGTTGCGACGTTGATGGGGCTCGGGCTCGCCAGCCTCATGGGCTGGTCGCTCGGCGCCGGCATCGTCTTCGGTCTGGCGCTTTCGGTTGCGAGCACCGTCGTCCTTCTCAGGGCGCTGCAGGAGCGCCGGCTTCTCAGTTCCGAGCGCGGCCGCATCGCGGTCGGCTGGCTCATCGTCGAGGACATCGTCATGGTCCTCACGCTCGTGCTGCTGCCTGCGATCACCCCGCTGCTTGCCGGATCGACCGCGTCGACGGCCTCGATCGGCGACATCCTGGGCCAGGCGGCATTCACCATGAGCAAGGTTGCCGCCTTCGTGGCCGTCATGCTGCTGATCGGACGGCGGCTGATCCCGGCGATCCTGCATTACATCGCGCACTCGGGATCGCGCGAGCTCTTTCGGCTCGGGGTGCTCGCGATCGCGCTCGGCGTCGCCTATTTCGCCGCCAAGCTCTTCGGGGTGTCATTCGCGCTGGGAGCGTTCTTCGCCGGCATGATCCTGAGCGAGTCGGAACTCAGCCAGCGGGCGGCCGAGGAATCGCTGCCGCTGCGGGACGCCTTCGCCGTGCTGTTCTTCATTTCCGTCGGCATGCTGTTCAATCCGGCAATTCTCATCTCCGAGACCTGGCCGGTGATCGCGACCGTCGCCATCATCGTGCTCGGCAAGTCGCTCGCCGCCATGGCCATCGTGCTGGCCTTTCGCCACTCGCTCGGCACCGCACTTCTCATCTCGGCGAGCCTCGCCCAGATCGGCGAATTCTCTTTCATCCTGGCCGGGCTCGGGATCGCGCTCGGATTGCTCACGGACAGCGGCCGGGATCTGATCCTGGCAGGCGCCATGCTGTCCATTCTCTTGAACCCCCTGCTCTTCCTCGCCATCGACCGGCTTCGCCCCCGGCTGGAGACGAAACCTCCGACACCGCCGACGTCGCCCGCAGCCGCCAGCGCCGACCGGGAGGCGGTCGCGGCCTCGGACCTGGAAGGACATGTGGCGCTGGTCGGCTATGGGAGGGTCGGCAGCCGCATTGCCGCCGAGCTCATTGGTTCCGGCGCACGTCTCTTCGCCATCGACGAGCGCGACGAGGCGGTCGATGCGCTGCGCGCCAAGGGGATTCGCGCCGTCGCGCAGAGCGCGCCGGCAGGTCTTGCCGCCGCAAACATCAGCCAGGCACGGGCGCTGATCGTGGCGATCCCTGAGGTTTTCGAGGCGGGACAGATCGTCGAGCAGGCCCGAGCGGCCAATCCCCGCCTGCCGATCATCGCGCGGGCGCACTCGGACGCCGAGGCGGAGCACCTCAAGAAGTGCGGCGCCACCGCGGTCGTGCAAGGCGCGGAGGAGATCGCGCACGCGATGGTCAAGAGCCTTCGGCGGCACACGCCCGCTCCGTGACGAGATGCGGGCGTGGCGGGCCGGCCATTCCCAGCGGTCGCAGCGCCAACCGAAATGCGGCATTGACTATTGCGCCGCAACATGAGAAGAGCGTGCGTCGCCCGAGACGGCGATTTCCGGCGCTCCAGCCGCGTGAGAGGGTCCGCTGCCATCCGAACCGTGAGGTTCACGCAGGCTGAGCCTCCCAGTTGAGCTTCCAGAACAGGTGAAACCCGACCGCCCCGGACACGCAGGGTGCGTCGAACATTCAGGGGCCGCTGCCTGCAGATCGCGGGCAGGGGCGTGAGCGATGCTTGTGTGCGCAAGCGCAGTCGCCGTTCAAGCCAGCTCTGTTGCCGGTCCCCGATCAGAAAGAATGACATGAGCTTCCAAGACCTCGGCCTTCCACAGCCGATCCTCAAGGCGCTGGCCGATGAAGGCTACACGGCGCCAACCCCCATTCAGCGCCAGGCGATCCCGGTTGTGCTCGCCGGCCGCGACCTCCTCGGCATCGCGCAGACGGGGACCGGCAAGACGGCGGCCTTCGCGCTGCCGATCCTTGCCCGCCTCGACGCCGACCGCCGGCCTGCGCCGCGCCGCGGCTGCCGGGTGCTCGTGCTCTCGCCGACGCGCGAACTCGCAACGCAAATCGGCGCGAGCTTCAAGACCTACGGCCGGCATCTGGGCGTTCGCGTCGCGGTCGTCTTCGGCGGCGTTGGGATGCGCGGCCAGATCGAGGCCCTGTCGCGCGGCGTCGATGTGCTCGTCGCCACGCCGGGCCGCTTGATCGACCATCTGGACAACCGCAACGTCATCATCTCCGCGACGGAGGTTTTTGTCCTCGACGAGGCCGACCAGATGCTTGATCTCGGCTTCGTGCGGCCCATTCGGAAGGTCGTCGGCCACCTGTCGTCGGCGCGTCAGAACCTGTTCTTCTCCGCGACCATGCCGGGCGAGATTGCGAAGCTCGCCGACGAACTGCTGGTGCAGCCGGTGAAGGCGGCGGTCGCTCCCGTTGCGACGACGGCCGAGCGGGTCAGACAGCGCGTGATCCACATCGAGCACGCAAGGAAGCGCGACTTGCTCGTCGAGCTGCTCGGCGATCCGGCGATGGCAAGGGCACTCGTTTTCACACGCACCAAGCGCGGTGCCGACCGGGTCGCGCAGCACCTCGACAGGGCCGGCATCGACGCCGCCGCCATCCACGGCAACAAGAGCCAGCGGCAGCGGGAGGAGGCGCTCGACAGCTTCAAGTCGTCGGCGGTCCGCGTGCTGGTCGCAACCGACATCGCCGCGCGCGGCATCGATATCGACGCGGTGAGCCACGTCGTCAATTTCGAGTTGCCCGAGGTTCCCGAAGCCTACGTCCACCGCATCGGGCGCACGGCGCGCGCCGGTGCTGCGGGCGAGGCCATTTCCCTGTGCGACAGCGAGGAGCGCGATCTCCTGCGGGCCATCGAGCGGCTGACGCGACAGGCCATTGCGGCCGAGGATCGCCGCAACGGGCAGCCTGCGGCGGGCGCTCGCGCCTCGACTCGCGCGGAGGGGCGTGCGTCGCGGTCCGCATCGCAGCGCGGTCGCAACGGCGGACGCGACACAGGCCTTCCGCCGTTCGCCCGTCCGGCCGGGCGCGAGGCCGGTCCGACCGATGGTCGGACCGGGGTTGCGGATCCCGGGCGCCGGCCGCGACCCCTGCGGTTCGGGGATGGCATGGAAAGCTTGCGCGCGGACGATCGCGCGTCTGACCGCTCGCGCCCGCTCCGGGAGCCGTCGGTCAGCGCGTCGCGCCATGGTTCGCGCCAGTCCACGGTCCTTGATCGCGAGGCTCGTGCTGAAGGGCGTCGGCAGCGCGAGTCGGCCGGGGGACGCGACCACGACGCTGCCGCGCGGTGGCATTCAGCCGGAGCGCGCCGTGGCGAGCCAGAGACCGGTCGGGCGACCTCTGCCGGTGACCGCCACGCGTTCGGTGGCCGGGGGACGAACCGCGGGCACCGTGTCCGCGAAGAGACGGGCCGTGAGCGTTCCGGATCGGCGCGCGGCGCGCGGCGTGGAGCGGGAGCGAGGCGCGACGACGGTCCGCAGAATGCCGGCCGAGCAAGCGAGCGCCGGCGTGATGGCGATGACGCCGACCGTTCCAACCCTTGGCGCCGCCATGATCGCGAGAACCGAGGGGGCGAAAGGCGGACGCGCGAAGACGCGCCGGGCCGGTCGTCGTGGAACCGCGACCGGCGTTCCCGTGCCGCCGACGTGCGTGTCCGGGACTGAGCAAACGTGTCGCGCCGCAGGACCGATCGGCCGCTGGGCGGAGCCCCGGCCCGAGACCTGCGCACGCAAATGCGAGATCCGAGGATGAGGAGCAAGTCATGGCCCGCAAGAAGCCCAATCCGCGCGCCGAGTTCGTCCTGTTCAACGTCACGTATGCGGATGGCACGGTGACCTCGAACCGCAAGGTGCCCGCCGAGATCGTGGGAGGCTTCGACGGCGACGCGCCGGCCCGCGCCGCGCTCGAGGCGCAAGACCGCGAGATTGCGGAACGCTCGGGTCGGCCGCGCGCCGCGATCAAGGAGATCGCGCGCGCGCCGGTCAAGTGACGGCGCGCCGCGCGAGGCGGGGCGGGCCGCCGCCCGCCGGCGCCGCGGAGCGGCCGCTCGCGTCAGTAGACGTCCGCGTGCTCGGTCGACTTGTAAGAGGCGCGTTGCGAGAACGACGAGTGCCAAGCCGTGAGGCGAGGGCGACCGGCGCGCCAGTCGTTGGCGCCATAGCGGAAATCCGAATAACCGCAGGCGCAGGCGATGGCGATATGGCCGATCGCGAGCGGGCTCTCGGCGAGGCTTGCGGCTTCGCGCTCGAGGGCATCGAAGGATGCCTTGAACTTCAGGGCCAGCGCCTCAGCGAGCTCCGGCGAGCGCTGGCTCTCGGGCCGCATCCGCTCCGAAAGGCCGACGAGGAGGAAGTCGAGAACGCCGTCGCCGAGCGCCTGCTGCCGCAGCGCCTCGATGCGCGCCTCGCCGGCCGGCGGGAAGAGCGGTTTGCCGCCGCCGATGCCATCGAGGTATTCGGCAATGACGCGCGAATCGTAGAGCGGCCGCCCGTCATCGCGGATGAGCGTCGGCAGCTTGTTCAGCGGATTGAGCGCCATTACCTCGGCGTTTGGCTTCGTCGGCGAGACGACCGTGCGCACCCGCTCGATGCGATCGGCCAATCCCTTCTCGTGGGCGACGATCATGACCTTGCGGACGAAGGGCGAGCGCGACGACCAGAGAAGCTTCATCAGTGCAGCACCGGACCCTTGAGGTATTTCCTGCGATCGCCGGACTTGATGACGACGTCGAGCATCCGGCCCTTGCGGCTGATCGTGAGCGGCACCGGCACGCCGGCCTCGCCCAGCGCCCAGACGGTCCGGAACAGGCCGGCGAGGGAGCGCACCTCGCGGCCCGCACAGGTGACAATGATGTCTCCGGTTCGCACGTCCGCCGTGCGCGCCGGGCCCCGGCCGGAGACGCCGGCGATGGCGATGCGGTTGCCCACTTCGGTCGCATAGAGCCCGAGCCAGGGACGCGGCGGACGGTTCGGCCGGCCCAGGCGCAGCACATCGTCGAGAATCGGCTTCAGGAGGTCGATGGGCACGACCATGTTGATGTCCTCGTTGCGACCGTCGGCGCGGATCTGCTGCACCTGCAGCGACCCGATGCCAAGGAGCTCGCCGCGCGGGCCGATCATTCCCGTGCCGCCCCAGTGCGGATGGGCCGGCGCCGTGAAGATCGCCTGATCGAGCACGTATTCCCAATAACCGGCGAATTCCTGCTTGGCGATGATCTGCGCGGCGACCGCGTTGGCGCGACCGCCGACGCCGCCAAGCACGACGGCCTCGCCGACCGATGCCTCGGCCGACGAGCCGAGCGGCAGGCTCGGCATGTCGATGCGGGCCAGCGCCTGGACCAGGCCGAACCCGCTTTCCTGATCGTAGCCGAGGACGTGACCGGGCACGACTCGGCCGTCGGCAAGCTTGACCCAGACGGTCTCCGCCTCGGTCACCAGGTAGCCGATGGTCAGAATGACGCCGTCCTTGCCGATGAGCACGCCATGCCCGAGACGCTCGGTTCCGAGCGTCTCGGCGGTGAAGGCGTCGGCCGGCACGATGGTGCGCAGTCCCACCACCGCGGTCAGCGCGTGGTCAAGATCGAAATCATAGTTCTCGGGACTTGGTTGCACGGGAAGCCTCGCCTCAGGGCGGTTCGCTAGATGTCTTTAGAATAGTGCGGGTTCGCGCGAGCGACAATCAATGCACTCGGCCTGAGGCAAAGCGTGCGAATGCGCAGTCGACGGCGCACTGTGCCGCGCATCGCCAGCGGCGGCAACAGTGCTGGCGTTTCAACGGCTTCAGCCTCGACGGCGGCGGTTCAGCCGAGGCATTCGGCGATGAACTTCCGGAACGCCCGCGCGCGGTGGCTGATCGCATGCTTCCTGGCGGGCTCCATCTCGCCGAACGTGAGCGTCTCGCCGTCGGGAAGAAACATGGCATCATAGCCAAACCCCTTGTTGCCGCGCGGCGGCCAGACGAGATGACCGTAGACGCGCCCCTCGAAGACGCAGGCCGCGCCGTCCGGCCAGGCGATGCAGAGGGCGGCGGTGAAGTTGGCGCGCGGTCCGGCACCGTGCCAGGCGTTCCGCTCGCGGCACCGCTCGGCGACCTTGGCCATGGCGAGCGAGAAATCCTTGCCGGGTCCGGCCCAGCGGGCCGAGTAGACCCCGGGCTCGCCGCCGAGCGCCTCAACCTCGAGCCCGCTGTCGTCGGAAAGCGCCGGGAGCCCGGTGCTGCGCGCGCTATTGAGCGCCTTGAGCCGCGCGTTGCCGGCGAAGGTCGTCTCGGTTTCCTCCGGCTCGGCGACACCGAGATCGCCGGCCGAAACAGCCTCGATGCCGAAGGGGGCGAGGAGCTCGCCGATCTCGCGGAGCTTGCCCGGGTTGTGGCTCGCCACCACGAGCTTCATGCCACGGCGCAACTTGCGGTCCGCTCTCACGCGAGCCCCCAGATCCTCGGCTCGGCAAACTCAAGGCAGTTGCCGGCCGGATCCCGGAAATAGATCGACCGCCCCCCCGAAGCCGGCCAGATGAAGTCGGCTTCGATGGCGACGCCCTTGGCCTCGAGGCGCTCGCGCCAGACCGAGATCTCGCGCGCCTCGGCCTTGAAGCAGATGTGGCTGGGTCCGATTGCGCCGTGGGGCGGCACCGGCAACGCGCCGGGCGCGGGCGGTTTCTGCGTCGCCGCGGGATTGAAGATCAGCAGCACCTGGTCGCCGCAGCGGTAGAAGAGCTGGCGTCCGGCGAGCTTCGAGAACGGCACGAGGCCGAGCACGTCGGCGTAGAAGCGCTCGGTCGCATCGAGGTCAGCGGCGTAGAGCACGGTCTCCAGGACACCGGTTGGTTGCATGGCTTGCCCCTCCATCGCACCCCGAGGGCCCGGCGAAGGTGCGGCGCCTCAGCCGACGGCGAGCTTCTGCATCTCGACGAGCTCGCTGATGCCTTTGCGTGCGAGCTGCATGAGCTGATCGAAGCTCTCCTGCTGGAAGGGCGTCGTCTCCGCCGTTCCCTGCACTTCGACGATGCCGCCGGCGCCGGTCATCACGAAATTGGCGTCGGCATCGGCGTTGGAATCCTCGGCGTAGTCGAGATCGAGAATCGGCTGACCCTTGTAGAGCCCGCACGAGACCGCCGCCACATGATCGCGCAGCACGTCGGCCTTGACCATGTCGCGCTGGCGCATCCAGGTGAGGCAATCGTGCAGCGCCACCCAGGCGCCGGTGATCGCCGCCGTGCGTGTGCCGCCGTCGGCCTGCAGGACATCGCAGTCGATCGAAATCTGGCGTTCGCCGAGCTTCGTCAGGTCGACCACGGCCCGCAGCGCCCGTCCGATCAGCCGCTGGATCTCCTGGGTGCGGCCGGACGGATGCCCGGCGGTGACCTCGCGCCGCGTGCGCTCGGCCGTGGCGCGCGGCAGCATCGCATACTCGGCCGTCACCCAGCCGCGCCCCTGTCCCTTGAGCCAGGGCGGCACGCGCTCCTCAAGGCTCGCCGTACACAGAACGTGCGTGTTGCCGAACTTGATGAGGCAGGAGCCTTCCGCATGCATGGATACGGCGCGCTCGATGGAAACGCGGCGCAGTTCGTCCGGCTGACGTTTGGAGGGGCGCATCAGGGCAGAACTCTCGGGGATGGTCGATCGTGGTTTCGTGGCCGGCACGCTAAGGGAGCGACAGGCCCGCGGCAACCCGAAAGCGACACGGCGGGGGCGGCCGCCGGCGGACGCCGGCCGCAGCCCGCAGGCGCCGTCCGGGCCGCGGCCTGTCTCGCCTGAGCGTGCGCGGTCTCAGGCGCGCGCCCACAGGCGCCGCGAGGCGATCTCGGCGCCGCGAACGAGACTCTCGAGCTTGGCGACGGCCACCTTGGCATCGACCATCTGGTCGCCGGCATAGGCGGCAAATCCCGAGTCGGTCGAGGCGATGACGCGTTCCTTCCCGACGACGGAGGCGAAGCGCTCGAGCCGCTCGGCGACCACTTCCGGGTGCTCGACGTAGTTGTTGGTGACGTCGATGACGCCGGGGGCCAGCACCTTGTCGTCCGGCAGGCGGATGCGGCGGAACACGTTCCAATCGTGCTGATGGCCGGGGGTGGCCGCCTCGATCAGCAGTTGCGAGGGGCGCCCTTTGAGGATCACCGGCAGGATCTTCTCGAGGGGAATGTCGTGGGTGTGGGGCCCCTCGTAGTTGCCCCACGAGACGTACATGCGCATGCGCTCCGGCGGCAGACCGGCGAGCGCGTGGTTCAGCGCCTCGACCTGCTCGTGCGCGTGATTGAGGAAGGCGGTGTCGCTTGCATGCTTGAAGATGGTGTGCCGCCCCATGGCGAGGTCGGGGCAGTCGATCTGCAGGTCGAAGCCGGCGTCGATGATGGCCGCATATTCGACCCGCATGGCGGCGGCAAGCGCCTCGAGGTAAGCGGCGTGGGTCGGATAGTACCGGTTGGGGTGGAAGATCGCGATGAGCCCCGGTGAGGCGGCGGTGAGGAACGCGCCGTTCGGCCGGTGGCGCGCTGTGGCGGCCTTGAGCCGGCGAATGTCAGCCTCGACCGGGGCGCGCGTCCTGATGCTGACGGGCCCGGTGCAATTCGGACGCTGGAACTTGGCGGGAGAGGCGCGTCGCCGCCGCGTGTGCTCGGCAGCGCCCGGAAACTCGTCGAGGTCGGCCGGCGTCACCAGCGGGCTGTTGCCCGAGAATCCCGTGAGCCGGTGCCGGATGTAGCTGGCGTAGGTGATCTTCGAGAACTCACCATCGGAAACGATGTCGATGCCGATGCGCTTCTGCAGCTCGACCGCGACATCGATCGCATCGCTGATGACGGCATCGAACAGCTCCTCCGCCACCGGCTCGCCCCGGTCCTCGGCCTCGACGACATCGGCGACCATCGCCGACCGGGGCAGGCTTCCGACATGCGTCGTCGGGATTCGATCGATCCTGATCATACCGCTCTCCCACACGTCGCGGCCTCGGGGCCGGAGTACTTTCCAAGCATATCATCTTCGCCGACCCGAGAAGCATCGGCATCCGAGATTTGCCGGTGCAGGTCGCCGCGGCCTGACGGCCTGACGAAAAGGCGCGGGGGCCGGAAGCAGCCGGGCAAGGCCCGTCGTGTCCCGTGCCGGCGCCTCAGCTCGCTTGTCGCGCAGGCGCGACTTGAATTCGAAGCCGAGCTGTGTCCCGATTGCGGGCATCAGCGGAGCACGCACTTGCGGAGAGCGTCATGCCGGGTCCGAGACTTGCAGGGAAGGTGGCCTTCATCACCGGAGCGGGCGGCGGCATCGGCCGCGCCACGGCCGAACGCTTCGTCGAGGAGGGGGCCAAGGTCGTCGTCGCCGAGATCAACCGGGAGCTCGGCGAGGCGGCGGCCGCCTCGGCGCGCGCGAGGGCGGGGAACGGGGGCGGGGATGCGCATTTCGTGCATTGCGACGTCACCGACAAGGCGAGCGTGACCGCCGCCGTTGCCGAGAGCGTTCGCCGCTACGGCAAGCTCAACGTGCTGCATAACAACGCCGGCGGTTCGACGCCGCAGGACGGCCCGGTGACCGAAGCCCCGGAGGAGGAGTTCTGGCGTGTCATCAAGCTCGACCTCTACGGCACGTTCCTGTGCTCGAAAATCGCAATTCCCGAGATCGCGCGGGCCGGCGGCGGCTCGGTGATCAACATGGCCTCGACCCTGGCGCTCATGGCGGTGGCGGGACGCGCCTGCTACAGTGCGGCCAAGGGCGGCGTCGCCTCGCTGACCCGCGCCATGGCGCTCGATCACGCCAAGCAGAAAATCCGGGTCAATGCCATCGCGCCCTCGGCGACACTCACGGACCGCGTGCGCAAGCTCATGGCGGGCAATCCGGCGTTGGCCCGAATGGGCGAAAGCCACTTGCTGGGGCTCGGTCTGCCGATCCACATCGCGGACATGGCCGTCTATCTCGCCTCGGACGAGTCGGCAATCACCACCGGCCAGGTGATCCCGGTCGACAGCGGCGTCACCATTTACTGATTTTTCACCGTGGGCGCGAAATGCTGTGCTCCCGGTCGCAATCCTGCCTTTCTGCGGAACTAGGATGCAAGAGCGGCTAGGGGCGGGCCAGCGCGCGGGGGCCGGCGCGGCTGCAGGAGTGGTTCGGGGGTTCATGCGTCGGTTAGCGTACAGCGTTGCACTGGCCACCAGCTTCGCCGCCATGCAGGCGACGGCCGAGATGCCCCGGCTCGCGGATCGTGACCTGCGCGAGTATATCGCCGGCAAGACCATTCACCTCGACACCCGCATCGGTACCATCCCGATCACCTACCATGCCGACGGCACGCTCGTTGGGCGGGTCTCGGGGGTTGCGCTTAGGACCTATCTTGGCTCCGAAAGTGATCGCGGCCGCTGGCATGTCCAGGGGGAGCGGATTTGCCAGAGGTTCTTTCGCTGGCTCGGCGGCGAGACCGCCTGTGTCGTCTTCCGCCAGGAAGGGCGCCGGATCAGTTGGCGCCGCGACGACGGCATGACCGGCACGGCAACGATCGCGGCGAACGATGCGCCGCTGCTTCCGCCGCCTGTGGCGGGCCTCGGGCTGAAAGCGCCCCCGCCGCCGCCGCCTGAGCCGGCTGCCGGTTCCGCTGCGGCGGCGCCGGCGATCGAGACGGCAGCGCTCGCGGACGACGCCGACACGCCACCGCTGATCGAGCCGCCGCGCCGGCTCACACCGGAACGCCCGCGTGCCATGCTGGCGGGCGCCTCGCTCGGCAGCGCATTCGCCTCCGGCATCCTGCGCAAACGTGCGCCACCGCCCTCCGAGCCTTCGCCCTTCGATGCCCCTGCCGTCACCGAAGTGAGCGCCTTGCTCGAACACGCGCACGGCGTCGCCATCAGGCAGCGCAACCAATCCTGGTGCCGACAGTCCTTCGAGAGCGTGCCCGCCGGCCTGCCAACGCTGGTCGCGCTCAGCCTTGCGGCTGCGGCGGAAAGCGCCATCGACGCCGAGGGGCCGTGCGTTGGCGGCAAGCCGCATCTGATCGAGGCCGCGATCAGCGCCGTCCTGGCCCGGTGAGCGACCGGCGGCGCCTTCAGCTCTGCCCGTACATCAGCTTGCCGGCGACCGGCAGATCGACGGTGAGGATGTGGCCCGACTCGGATTCGGTCATGTAGAGCCGCTTGCCCTTGAACGCGGCGTTGGTCAGCGAAAGACCGACCACGGGATCGATGAAGTGAGTCGGCCGCCCGAGGCGGTCGAAGCGCCAGCAGCCAAGTCCTGCGTGCGCGACGATGATGCCGCCTTCCTCGTCGAGCGCCATGCCATCGGGGCCCGAGAGGCCACCGGAGAGCTGAATGGCAACGCCGACCTTCGAGAGGGCGCCGTCGATCATGATCGGCAATCGCCACACCGCATTGGCGCGCGTGACGGCGACATAGAGGACTTTCTCGGCGAGGTCGAGCACGAGGCCGTTCGGGCTCGGGATGGTGTCGATCAGGCACTCGAGCCGGCCGGCTGCCGAGTAGCGGTAGACGCGGCCGGTCGGATCGTGGAGCCCCGTCTGCCCCTGGTCGGTGAAGTAGAGGTCGCCGTTCATGGCGAAGTGCAGATCGTTGACGCCCTTGAAGCTCTCGGAGCGCACCGTCTCGATCAGCGGCGCGATCCTGCCGCTCGCGGGATCGAGCGTCATGATTCCGCGTTTGTAGTCGGTGATGAAGGCGCGCCCGTCCTTGTGAAACTTGAGGCCGTTCGGCCAGCCGTCGTACTCGGTGACGAGCGTCCACTCGCCGCTCTCCGAAATCCTGAAGATGCGCCCGTGCGGGATGTCGGTCACCCAGAGATTGCCGGCCCGGTCGAAGCTTGGGCCCTCAAGGAAGCTGTCGGCGGGATGGCCGGCCTTGTTGAAGTCGGCCCAGGGCGTGCGCACCTTGCGCCGGAACCGGTCGGGCATCCGGGTGAAGATTTCGGCCCGCAGATGCTCAGGTGGCGGAAAGAGGCTCATGGCGGTCTCCAGGTCGGTTCGCGCCGCGGAGAGGCTGGGAGGCGGGACGCTGGCGGCGGCGCAAACGCGCGCGGCCGCGGCTACTTCAGCGGCGAGTGGGCAGCGGGCAGCATGATCGTCGAATGCATCTCCTCGATCAGCCCGGCAGCTTTTCCGAGGAACGCCTGCCAGGCCGGGTCCTGCGCCGCCGCAGCGCGGGCGGCGGCGCGCGCGTTGAGATCCGGATAGGCCCAGATGTGGCAGACCTCGTTCGGCTGTCCCGCCTCGGTCTGCCAGAGGCCGACGATCCGCGAGTACTTCTCGCGCACGGGCAGCGCCTCGGTGAAATGTCCGATCCACTCGCGCGCGGCGCCCGGCCGCAACCGATAGGCGCGCAACTCGTAGATGTTCCCGGAGGAGGCCGGCTTGTTGATGCCCAGCACGGGATTGAGGAGGCGGATGTCCTGACGCACCAGGATGGGCCGGATCAGCGGCAGATAGTCCTTCGTCCAGCGCTCGTTCTTGGACAGGGCGGCGCGGAGCTCCGCCCGCTTGTTGAGATCGGGGTAGCTCCAAAGGTGCACCACCTGATTGAGCGGGCCGATCTCGGTGATCCAGTAGCCCTCGAGCTTGCCGTAGTTGTCGCCACGGATGTCGCGTGCGACCTCGCCGGAGTTCTTCGCCATCTGGGCGGCGGCAAGCGCCTTGGCGGTGTAGATCCTGAGTTCGTAGATCATGGAATGGGTCCTTCGATGCCGAGGCCGCGGGATGGCGGGCGGCCACCTCGCCGCCGCTGCGCGACCGGCAGCCTAGTCCGCCGCTCGCACCGCTGTCATCTGCGTCCGAAGCATTACCCGAGCCTCGAAGGGCGTGCCCGGTTGACGGCCGAAGTTCTGGCCGTCGCCAGGCCGGTGTCGGGTGAAACGGGTGAGGCCGACGCAAGAAAGACGACGGGCGGCCCGTCGCAGCCGCCCGTCGAGACTGCCAACCGCCGCGTGCCGGCCGCCGGGCTCAGTCCGCCTGCTCGGCAATCCGGGACGCAACCTTCTTCTTGGCCACCGCACGTTTCGCCGCGCTGAACGTCCGGCGCGGCCTTTCGTCGTCGCTCGCCGCGGTCGCAACGTCGCTCGTCGCATGATCGACGGCGGTCTCGGCGGCCGCCGTCCGGCGTCCCTGCTTGCCGCGCCGCGGCCGCTCCTGCGGCTCCGCGTCGGCCGGCGACGACCACAGCGGCGAGGATTGCGCCACTCCGGTCGTGCGATAGCTCGCCCAGGTCACGGTGACTTTGGTGCCGACGGGAACTCGCGGATAGAGATCCATGACATCCTGATTGTACATTCGGATGCAGCCCTTGGAGACGGCCGAGCCGATGGTCCAGGGCGCATCCGTGCCGTGGATGCGATAGGCGGACGAGCCGAGGTAGAGCGCGCGCACGCCGAGCGGATTGAGCGGATGGCCGCCCGGCACCCAGCGCGGCAGGCGCGGGTTCTCGGCGAGCATGGTTGGGGTCGGCGTCCAGGCCGGGTTCTCGCGCTTCATCGATACGCTGGTCACGCCCTGCCAGCGGCTCTGCTCGCGTGGTATGGCGATCGGGTAGCTCAACGCTTCACCGGGTCGCGTCACGAGGTAGAGGCGGCGGTCGCCGAAGCTGACAATGATCTGGCCGGGGGCATGTTGCGGACTGAAGCGGACGACCTCGCGGCCGCTGCCGCCGAAGGTCTGGCCGCCGCCCCAGAGCCAGCCCTGATCCTGCTGGGCCTCGGCCGGCGCGGTTCCCACCGCAAGTGCGAGCGCGGCGATCGCAACCGCGCCGCGCAGGAATTGCCCGTGTCTCATCATCGTCTCCAGCTTATCCGGCGCCGATCCGCGGCCCCTCCGGACGGAGGTGCCGCGCCCTCGCCGCCGCGGTCCCGGACCAACGATAGGCAAAGACGCTGAATGCTTCGTTGCCGCATGTCCCAGGACAGTGGCGACACGCCCCGCCGCATCCGGCGGAGCGATCCGCGCCGTCCTTGTCGAAGCGCGACATGGCCACGCGGGCGAATGGAAGGCAACTGGCGGAGGTCGCAGATCACGCTCGTTTGTTCTCGGCGCGCGATGGTTTGCGGACGGGTGTGGGAATTGCGACACAATTTCGTTGCCGGGTCAGGAGTTCCTACAACCTGGAGTGAAGGAACAAGCAGCGGCCGCAAGGGCCGTCATGATCCCGAGCGCGGTCGGTCGGAGTTCTGCGAGAGACGCCTTCAAGCGTCGCCGGGCTCGTGCGGGCGGCTTGACAGATAAATAGAACATAAATAGAACATCAGTCCTGCGATCCCTGCGCGGCGCTGCTTCCTCCCGGCGCCGTGTCCCCGGCGGGAAGGCGCTGGGCTCCCCCCGAGGGTTCCCCCTGACCTTGGGGCCCGATGCCTTCCCGCCCCCCCCTTTCCTCCAAGGCGCGGGATGGCGAGCTACGTCTGCGGCCAGCCTTGCGATGAGGCGGTCGCCGCAGCAGTCCGAGCACGGCCATGGTGCGTCTCTGCGAAGCGGCACCGTCGCATTGACCGGAGCCGCATACCCGGACTGCGGTCGCGTGTCGGAATTGCCGACGCGGCCTCATGGCGATAGAACGCCGGGGTCAAGGTATTCGACGTCCAGGGGAACATGCTGATGGCGCAAGCCAACCAGAAGGCGGCCGGCCGTCCGGCGCGCCCGCTCTCACCGCACCTGTCGATCTATCGGCTCAGCAACAGCATGCTGATGTCGATCCTGCACCGCATCACGGGCGGCGCGCTCTACTTCGGCACGCTGCTGCTCGCCTGGTGGCTGGTGGCCGCCGCGGTCGGCCCCAGCTACTACGCCTTCGTCAACGGCGTGCTGTGGTCCTGGCCCGGCAAGATCGTCCTAATCGGCTATACCTGGGCGCTGATGCACCACATGCTCGGCGGCATCCGGCATCTCATCTGGGACACGGGCCGCGGCTTCGACCTCAAAAGCGTCAATACGCTCTCGAACGTCACCCTCATCGGCTCGCTGGCGCTCACCGCCCTGATCTGGCTCGTTGCTCTGCGCATGAAAGGGTTGCTCTGATGTCGACGCCGCTGCGCCCTACACCGTCTCCGACCGCCGCTGAGATTCGCACGCCGCTCGCGCGCGCGCGGGGCCTCGGCTCCGCCAAGGCCGGCGCCGAGCATTTCTGGCTGCAGCGCGTGACCGCTGTCGCCAACGTCGTCCTGGTGATCGCGCTTGTCGTGCTCATTGTGACGCTTGCCGGGGCAGACCATGCGAGCGTGCGCACCGCGCTCAAGAATCCGTTGGTGTCGCTGCTCTTTCTCGCATTCATCGTCTCGGGAATGACGCACATGCGCCTCGGGATGCAGACCATCATCGAGGACTACGTGCGCGGAGAGGGCGCCAAGTTCGCGCTGCTCATGCTCAACACTTTCTTCGCGGTGATGGTCGGACTGACCTCGGTCTATGCGGTGCTGAAACTTTCATTCGGGGCCTAAGACATGCAAGACAAAGTGAATGGGAAGGGCAACGGCGCCGCGATGCCGGCCGTCAACGGCCGCGCCTATCCGGTCACGCAGCACACCTATGACGTCGTGGTCGTGGGCGCGGGCGGGGCCGGTCTCAGGGCGACGCTCGGGTGCGCGGAAGCGGGGCTCAAGACGGCGTGCATCAGCAAGGTCTTTCCGACACGGTCGCACACCGTCGCCGCGCAAGGCGGCGTTGCCGCGGCGCTCGGCAACATGGGGGCCGACGACTGGCGCTGGCACATGTACGACACCGTCAAGGGCGCCGACTGGCTCGGCGACCAGGATGCGATCGAGTACCTGTGCCGCAACGCGCCGCAGGCCGTCTACGAGCTTGAGCACTACGGCGTGCCGTTCTCGCGCACCGAGGACGGGCGCATCTATCAACGGCCGTTCGGCGGCATGACGACCGAGTTCGGCGAGGGGCCGCCGGCGCAGCGCACGTGTGCCGCGGCGGACCGCACCGGCCATGCCATGCTGCACACGCTCTACGGTCAGAGCCTCAGGCATTCGGCCGAGTTCTTCATCGAGTACTTCGCCATCGACCTGATCATGGATCAGGAAGGCGCCTGCCGCGGCGTTGTCGCGCTCTGCCTCGAGGATGGAACGGTGCACGCCTTCCGGGCGAAGAAGACGATTCTCGCGACCGGCGGCTACGGTCGCGCCTACTTCTCATGCACCTCGGCGCACACCTGCACGGGTGACGGCAGCGCCATGGTGCTGCGCGCCGGTCTGCCGCTCGAAGACATGGAGTTCGTGCAGTTCCACCCGACCGGCATCTACGGCGCGGGCGTGCTCATCACAGAGGGCTCGCGCGGCGAGGGCGGCTATCTGACGAATGCGAACGGCGAGCGCTTCATGGAGCGCTATGCGCCGCATGTGAAGGATCTCGCCTCGCGCGATGTCGTCTCGCGCTCGATGACGATCGAGATCCGGGAGGGGCGCGGCGTCGGGCCGGAGAAGGACCACATCTACCTGCATCTCGACCATCTCGATCCGAAGATCCTGGCGGAACGGCTGCCGGGCATTACGGAAAGCGCCAAAATCTTCGCGGGCGTCGACATCCGCCGCGAGCCGATCCCGGTGCTGCCGACCGTGCACTACAACATGGGCGGCATCCCGACGAACTATCACGGCGAGGTGGTCACGCTCAAAGGTGATAATCCCGACCATGTGATCCCCGGGCTGATGGCCATCGGCGAGGCGGCGTGCGTCTCGGTGCATGGTGCCAACCGGCTCGGCTCCAACTCGCTCATCGATCTCGTGGTGTTCGGCCGCGCCGCGGGCCTGCGCGCGGCGGAGACGGTCGAAAAGGGCTCGGCGCACCAGGACCTGCCGAAGGACGGCGTCGACCTCGCTTTGTCGCGGCTCGATCGCTTCAGGTTCGCCAAGGGAGGGACCCCGACGGCAACCCTGCGCCTGCAGATGCAGCGGCTGATGCAGAATAACTGCGCCGTCTTCCGCGACGGACCGGTGCTCGAGGAAGGCGCGCGGAAGATCATCGAGATCTGGAAGGGGACGGACGACATCAGCGTGACCGACCGCTCGCTCGTCTGGAACACGGACCTGATCGAGACACTCGAGTACGATAATCTGATCGCGCAAGCCGCGGTGACCATGCTCTCGGCCGCCAACCGCAAGGAAAGCCGCGGTGCGCACGCACGCGAGGACTATCCCGAGCGCGACGACAAGAACTGGATGAAGCACACACTCGCCTGGGCGGACGACGCAAAGCGGGAGATCAGGATCGACTACCGGCCGGTCCACACCTACACGCTGACGAACGAGATGAAATACATCGAGCCTAAGGCGCGCGTTTACTGACGTCGCGCCGGGCACGCGGCGGATCGGGGTCGGCCCGCGGCCTTGCCGCGGGGGCCGGCGGCGGTCATGTCGCGCGGTTTCGCGACCGAGATGCCTGCGGCCGGTCGCTGCTTCGGGCGAAGGGGCGGGCGCCATCGTTCCTGCAGGGAATGTCCGGCAACCGTGGCGCGCGCCGGCTGCGGCGAGCGCCGACGTCGCCGAACGCCTCGAACGCACGAAGCCGGCCGGCTGTCCTTTCACCCGCGTCCGCCAGCGCCGCCGGCCGCAATGTTGCCGCCGCGCAAGGGCCGCCGGCCGGCGGCCGACGACAGGGTGCCGCGCGCCTGCGGTGTGAGGTCGGGCGGCGAGGCCACAATCTCAGTCGCCCGATCTGGTAGTCTCGTGCCGCGAATCGAAAGGACGGGATGTGGGCAAAGAACCGCAGAGGCCGCGGCCGAAGGAGTCCGAGCCGAGCGATGCCGACAGCCGGATCGCGCCCGATCCCCTGTCGGCGGTGCTGCCTGCGCTCTCGGCGCTCGGCGCCATCGCCTCGATCGCGGCGATCAACTGGGTCGGACAAGAGAAGACGGGCGAGCGGGCGCGGGCCCGGCGCAAGGCAGGAGTGGCGCTGCGCGACCTCGAATCCTGCTGCATGGGGCTGCTCGAGATCTTCAAGCGGCTGCACCGCAACCCGAGGCTGTTCGGCGGGGCAGGGGCGGCGGCAGCCTCGCCCCTCAAGTTCGGCGTGCACGGGCCGCGCATCGACCAGGGCACGGCGCGAACCTACCACCAGCTCATGAACGACATCGCCTCGATGCTGGTGCTTGCTTCGCAGAACGCCTTCGACGTGATGTGTGCGATCGAGGATGGCGAGATCAACGCGCCGGACGAGCTGTTCTACGGCTTTGGCGAGCAGCAGGAGCGGCTGAACAAGCTGGTCCAGACGCGCGCGACGCTGAAGGTCTCGGTCGAGACGGGTCTCGACATCGCCGACAAGCTGTCGAGACTCGTGAGCGAGCTCAAACGCTACAAGATCGAGTAGACTGGCCTCGTCCGGTCTGCAAAGCCCGGCAACGACCAATGTGAGGAATGTCACGCCATGAAGCTGAAGCTCCACCACCTCAACCTGTGCACGACCAACGTCGCGGCGATGGATGATTTCTATCGCAACGTGATGGACATGAAGACGTTCACGGGCATGGAGGAGATCCGCGACCGGAGCAGCGACGGCTACAGCGGCAAAGTCTCGTTCATCACCGATGGGACGACGCAATTCCACCTCGCTGAGAAGGACCTCGGAGCGGCGTTCCGGACAAAAACGTCGCTCAACCCGCTCGAGCGGGGGCACATCGCGTTCCGCACGGATGACATCGCTGCTTTCAAGAAGCGGCTCGAGGCGCGCGGGATCCCCTATGCCGATTACGGCGCCTGGGCGATCAAGGGCTGGCAGCAGATCTTCTTTTACGATCCGGACGGCAACATCGTGGAAGTGCATCAGGCGAGCCAGATGTGAGAGGAGGCGCCAGCCGGTGCCGGAAGGCGTCGTGGCAACGAACGATCACGGCTTGATCGAGGCGTTCCTCGATATGCTCGCGGCCGAACGCGGCGCGGCGCGCAACACGCTCGAGGCCTACCGGCGCGATCTTGCCGATTTCGCCGGTTTTCTCGGCGGCAAGCGGATCGGGCTCGCGACCGCCCGCTCCGAGCACTTGACGGCCTATCTGCGCCATCTGTCGCAAACGGGCCTCGCAGCGGCGTCAAGGGCTCGGCGGCTCTCGTCGATCCGCCAGCTCTACCGCTTCCTTCTGGCCGAAGGACTTGCGGCGGACGACCCATCGCATGGGTTCGCCGGTCCCAGAAGGGAGCGGACGCTGCCGAGGACGCTGTCGGTCGCGGAAGTCGAGCATCTGCTCACGGTCGCCCGGCGGCGCATCCAGGAGCTCACCGGGCGCGAGCGGGTGCGGGCGCTGCGCCTCAACGCGTTGCTCGAGGTGCTTTATGCGACCGGAATGCGGGTTTCGGAGCTCGTCACACTGCCGCGCGCCGTGCTTGCCGGCGACGAGCGGGTGCTGACCATCACCGGCAAGGGCGGGCGCGAGCGGCTGGTGCCGCTCAGCGAGCCGGCGCGCGAGGCGCTGCGGCGCTATCTGGCGGCGGGCGCGACGGGCGAGGAGGATGGGCCGAAGGTGCGCAGCGCGTGGCTCTTTCCCTCCCGCAGCGAGCAGGGGCACCTGACGCGCCAGCGTCTGGCGCAGGAGCTCAAGGCGCTGGCGGCGGAAGCGGGCCTCGATCCCGCACGGGTGTCGCCGCACGTGCTGCGCCATGCGTTCGCGAGCCACCTGCTCGACCGCGGCGCCGATCTGCGCTCCGTGCAGCGCCTGCTCGGCCATGCCGACATCTCGACGGCGCAGATTTACACGCATGTTCTCGAGGAACGGCTGAAGCGGCTCGTGCTCGAGCATCATCCGCTGGCGAAGGCCCGCCTCGGCCGCTAGCCGGAACAAGGCGTTGCATGGTGCCGGCCCCCGTTCCGGCAGCGGAGTGTTGGCTGATGCGGCCGTCGCGGCGGGCGGCGCTTGACTTGCGTGCCCAGCTGCGATGAAGGTCCCGACCGGCCGAAGTGGCGTCATGCCGTCCGCCGCGGTCCGGCCGGCGGCCCATCAAGGTATCCTGCTCATGCGCACCTACATCGAATTCGAGAAGCCGATCGCCGAGCTCGAGAGCAAGGTTGCGGAGCTGCGCGCGCTCTCGGTCACGGATGACGCCAACGTCTCCATCGGCGAGGAAATCGGCAAGCTCGAGCAGAAGGCGCGCCAGCTGCTGGTCGATACCTACGCCAAGCTCGATCCCTGGCAAAAGACCCAGGTTGCGCGCCACCCCGAGCGCCCGCACTCGCTCGACTACATCAACGGGCTGATCGAGGGCTTTCAGCCGCTCGCGGGCGACCGCTATTTCGCGGAGGATGCGGCGGTGATGGGCGGCATCGGCACGTTCCGCGGCCGCAGCGTCGTCGTCATCGGGCACGAAAAGGGGCACGACACCGAAAGCCGGATCCGGCACAACTTCGGCATGGCGCGACCGGAGGGCTACCGCAAGGCCGTGCGCCTCATGGAGCTGGCGGACAAATTCGGCATGAGCGTCATCACCCTGGTCGACACCGCAGGCGCCTATCCGGGCGTCGGCGCCGAGGAGCGGGGCCAGGCGGAGGCCATCGCACGCTCGACGGACTGCTGTCTCGCACTCGGCGTGCCGCTGGTCTCGGTGGTGATCGGCGAGGGCGGGTCGGGCGGCGCCGTGGCGATCGCCACCGCCAACCGCATCCTGATGCTCGAGCACGCGATCTATACGGTCGCCTCGCCGGAGGCGGCCGCCTCGATCCTGTGGCGGGATTCGGCGCGCGCCAAGGATGCGGCCACCAGCATGCGGATCACGGCGCAGGATCTGCTTGAGCTCGGAGTGATCGACGACATCGTGCCGGAGCCGATCGGCGGGGCGCACCGCGACAAAGAGGGCGCCATCAGCCGCGTCGGCCTCGCCATCGAGAAATCGCTCGCCGAGTTCGACCGCATGAGCCCGGACGAGATCCGCAATCAACGCCACGAACGGTTCCTCGAGATCGGCCGGTCGCTCTGAGACGGTGCGGCGCTTCGGCGCGCGGCGTCCATTGCGGGGCGGCCCGGGGCAAGGCGCATTTTCATCGTCTCGAGCCCCGCGTGAGACGAGGGCCGCGCTGGCGGACGGCGAGGGCCGTCGGCACCTGGCCGGGTTGACGGCGGGGGCCGCTCGGCGAGGACGGCGGTCTGCCGTTGGCAGAAGCCACGGCCGGCGTTCGCATCGGGCCCCAAGCAGGGGAAGTGTCCTTCTCAGAGAGGAGCGTCTTTCAAATGCTGCGCTGGCTCACTCTGCTCGTCACCCACCTTCTCTTTCTGGCCTTCGGCTTTGCCGCGGGCGTCTACATGCTGCCGATCCTCACCGCGCCGAAGGGACCTGAGCGCGCCGAGCTGCAGGCGACGGCGGCGGGCGCGCTGTTCACGGCGCGGTTCGAGCGCAACCTCAAGGGAAGCGACTTCCTGCATTGGGGCGAGGGCGAGGTGCGCATCGCGCGCGACCGCATCGCGCATGAGGGGCGGCTGGCGCCGGGGCCGGACTACAAACTCTATCTGACGAGCGAGTTCGTCGATACCAAGGAGGGATTCCTGCGCATCAAGAGCGCAGCGAGGCAGGTCGGCGACGTCCGGACCTTCAACGGCTTCATTGTGCCGGTGCCGGCGGGCGTGGACGTCGAGAAATACACCACCGTCGTCGTGTGGTGCGAGGCCTTCAGCGCCTTCATCACGGCGGCCAGGTATCGCTGAGGCGACGGGCCGTCCTGCCGGGCGGCCTGTGCCCGGCGGTCCGGCGGCACTTGACGGCCCCGCGGCCGGACGTGCGGCGGCGGGGGAGCGGGGCGGGCCCGAGGACCGGGTGAGCGCCACCGGGAGCGCCAGTCAAGGCCCGGCGCGGGCGCGCCAGCAGACAGCCTCTGCAGGCTTCCCGGCGCTTAGGCCCTTTCGCGCACGGGCATCAACGCGGCAATTCCTCTTTTGCGCATTTGCGGGTATGAGCACGCAACCAAAGCATTAGGGCGCGACGAAATGGTTCTCGTTCTCGACAAGACGCCGCAGCCGGGCGGCCGGTCCCGGACGAGCGACGCGAAGCCGACGCTTGCCGGGCGCGACCGCGCCGGGCTCGGGCAGGCGCTCGCCTCAGTCGGCGTGCCTGAGAAGCAGTTGCGGATGCGCAGCGAACAGCTGTGGAGCTGGATCTACGTGCGGGGCGCCACCTCGTTCGCGGCGATGTCCGACATTTCCAAGGAGCTCCGCAGCCGCCTCGAAGCCGCCTACTCCCTGGCGCGGCCTGAACTCGTGGCCGAGCAGGTCTCGGGCGACGGCACCCGCAAGTGGCTCATGCGCCTTCCCGCCCGCGGCAACGAGGCTGGCGCGCCCGAGATCGAGACCGTCTACATCCCCGAGGCCGAGCGCGGCACGCTCTGCATCTCGAGCCAGATCGGCTGCACGCTCACGTGCTCGTTCTGCCACACCGGCACGCAGCGGCTCGTGCGCAACCTGACGCCGGAGGAAATCGTCGGCCAGATCCTTCTCGCCAAGGACCGCATCGGAGACTGGCCGGGCGCCGAGCCCGTCGCCGACGTCGGGCTGCTGCCGTCGTCGGAGCGCAAGATCACCAACATCGTGCTCATGGGCATGGGCGAGCCACTCTACAACTTCGACAACGTGCGCGACGCCATGGCCATCGCGGCCGACGGCGACGGCCTCGCGTTCTCCAAGCGGCGCATCACGCTGTCGACGTCGGGCGTAGTGCCGGAGATTCCGCGCTGGGGCGAGGAGGCGGCAACCATGCTCGCCATCTCGCTGCACGCCGTCACGGACGAGCTTCGCGACACGCTGGTGCCGATCAACCGAAAGTATCCGATCGCGGAGCTGCTGGCGGCGTGCCGGGCTTATCCCGGACTCTCGAACGCCCGGCGGATCACCTTCGAGTACGTGATGCTGAAGGGCGTGAACGACAGCCTGGCCGAGGCGCGGGCGCTGGTGAAGCTGCTCGCCGGCATTCCGGCCAAAATCAATCTGATCCCATTCAATCCCTGGCCCGGGACCAAGTACGAGTGCTCGGACTGGGCGCAGATCGAACGCTTCGCCGAAATCGTCAACAGGGCGGGCTATGCGAGTCCGGTGCGCACGCCGCGCGGGCGCGACATCCTGGCCGCCTGCGGTCAGCTGCGTTCGGCAAGCGTCACGCTGCGCGCGCGGGACCGGCGCAAGGCGGAAAGTGACGATGCGGGAGCCGCGCAATCATGATGCGGGCGCTCGGACGGCTGATCCTGGTGCCGCTCGGGCTCTTGCTGGCGGCGATCACGACGGCGGGCGTCCTTCTGACGCTCGGCCTTGAACGGTTCACGCGGGTGCGGGTCGGGCGCGAGCTTGACACGGCGCTCATCGGGCAGCTCTTCGACGTCATTGTCGGCGCGTCCAGTCTTACGACCGTCGGCGTCGTCGGTCCGGCACTGCTCGTCGTCATCATCGGAGAGGTGGCGCGCATCCGCGCGCCCCTCTACTACATCCTCGGGGGCGGCGCGGCGATGGCGGCGCTGCCGCTCGCCGCCCGCGCCGGGTCGCTCGGCCCTAACCTCGCCGATCTCGGATTCATCTGGCAGGTTTTCGCGACTGCAGGATTCCTCGGCGGCGCCGTCTACTGGCTGGTGGCGGGCCGGGGCGCTTGAGTGAGCCGCTTGAGCGGCAACGTGCAAGTCCTTTAGGCTCGCGCGAGCTGTGACTGCAAAGCGGGAAAGAGGACGCCATGCTCGGCCGGCTGCTCGCCACCCTCCTATCGTTTATTCTCGCCTGTCTGGGGGCGGGGTTGACCACGGCGCTCTTTGCGACGACGCCGGCCGAACTTGTCGGCCTGCCTGCGGACGTCGCCAGCGACCGTATCGTCAGGCTGATCGAGACCGGTGTGTTCGCGGCGGTGCAAAGTTTCGTGTTCTCGGTGCCATTTGCCGTGGCGGCGATCGCGGTCGGCGAGTGGCAAAGGATCAGGGTCTGGACCTACTACGCAGGTGCCGCGGTTCTGATCGCGCTGGTCGGCTTCCTGGCGCACTGGTCCGGCGAAATGCCGGGGCAGCCCACGATCGTCAACAACTATGCGCTCTCGGCATTCATCACGGCCGGGTTCGTGGCAGGGCTCGTCTACTGGGTCGGCGCCGGGCGCAGCGCCGGTCGCGACGAACGCCGCGGCGCGGGCGTGCCAACCTCTCCCGCGACAACCGGCGGCACGCCAGCGGAGGGCGCCGGCAAGGCCTGATCGGCCCCTTTCGGTTGGCCGTCGCACCCGGGCAGGCGAGCGGATTGTGCGACGCACACTATTGTTGCGTTGCACAAAGCGTGCTATGAGCCGCGTGGAATGCCGAAGGAGAGCACCCCATGCTGTGGCTCGAACTCCAGTCCCAGGCGATGCGGTCGTGGCTGCAGCTGGCCGAGGCCGTAACTGTCAACGCGGCCAGGGCCTCGTTCGACGCAGGCCAGACGGTGATGGCGGCTTGGCTCGCGGCCTCGCGAACGGACCCGTTCGGCACCTCGGCCGCCTGGCAGAACCTCACGCCGCTGGCATTCGGTCTGCTCCCGTTCGGCCTGACCGCAGCCCTGCCCTTCGCGACGCCCTCGGCGTTCGGATCGGCGCCCTGGCCGTTCGGCGCATTCACCGCCTCGTCGCATCCCGGCGTCGCCTGGGCGCAGGCGCCGGCGACGCTGCCCTGGCCGATGTCTTTCTTCAGCGCCGCCCTCGCACCGCCGCGGCAGCCCGACCTGTTCGACGCCATGGCGGCGAGCTACCGGACGGCCAGCGGCTATGCGACGGCGGCGATCATCGCCCCGATGCAGCAGGCATCGCCGCAGCCGGTCTGGTGGCTGCCGCAGCGCGGTCGCGGCTGGCTCAACTGACGCTCGTGATTTCGGCGGCCCGGCCGGGCAAAGCGCGGAAATGATCGGACGGCGAGCCGCGGGCCCGCGCGTCGCTCTTCGGCGTCGCAGGCCTGCACGATCATTAACCAGGTCTTCGGGAACGCGTGTTAAGACGACAGCGAACGTTCTGCGACCTGGGCGGGCAGCGCGGGTGGCATCCCGGTCCGGCGCCGACGGATGGCACTCTGGTGCACGCGCATGTTCCGCCTCTTGGTCGCGCTCATTCTGCTTGCCGGTCTCGGGTTCGCGCTCGAAGCGCCGGGCAACTCCGATGGTCTGCCGGCGGTGACTGTCGCGGGCGGCAATCTCCGGGTTGCGGGCCTCGTCATCGAGCCGTTCTCGTTTCTCCTCGGATTTGCGCTGGGCGCGCTGGTGATCTGGCTCATCTGGCTGCCGTGGGCGGAGTTCCGCCGCGCCTTCCGGGACGCGCTGCTCGGATGGCGGCGGGCGTTCGTGCTCGTTTGCCTCGCCGCCGCCTGCACGGGCGTCCTGCTGTTCTACTGAGCGAGGGGCTCTTCAGAAACAGGGCCGCGATCGCCGGACCGGCCGAGCCGGGCCCTGGAGCCTGCCGGTCGTCGACGGACGGCCGGGCGCCGCGCCAAGGGCTGGTGCGCCTCGCAGGCGACGGTCAGGCGGGCACGACGTAGCCGTCGCGGCGGGGATCGCAGCCCCCCACCTTGGCCCCCGTCGCGGGGTCGATGCGGATGCCGTGCATCCCGCCGACCTTCATGGTCCAGGCCTCGCCGACCTCGATGTCATGCCCGCGGCTCAGCAGGGCGGCGAGCGTGGCTGGCGCAAAGCGGCTCTCGACATGCACCTTGCGGCCGTCCCAGAGGCGGGCGCGCGGCGCTTCGATCGCGTCCTGGATGTCGAGGCCGAAGTCGACAAGCTGCACCATGGTCTGGGTCTGTGTCTGCTTGATCCCGTAGCTGCCGGGCGTGCCGAGGGCGATCTCGGGCGCGCCATCCCGCAAGGACAGGCTCGGCGAGACGCAGATCGGCAGCGCGCCGCCCGGCCGAGACCGGTTTGGGCTTTCCGGCTGCACGTCGGTCCAATAGAGAAAATTGTTCAGCGTGACGCCGGTTCCTGGGACGATCACGGCCGAGCCGTAAGGGCTGCCGATGCTCTGCGTCACGCAAACCAGGTTGCCCTCGGCATCAGCCACAGAGAACGAGGTGGTGTGATGCTCAGCCGCGGGGCCCGGCTCCGCCGCCATCCACTGCTCGGTCGGGCCGGTGATCGGCCGACCGTCGCGCACGCGCGCGCGCAGCCGCTCGATGCTTGCCGGGGCGAGGAGTTCGGCGAGGCGTTCGGGCGAGGGATTGTTGTTGGCGATGCGGGCGCCGGCGGAGAGACGGATGGCGCGCCAGACGGTATCCAAGTGCTCGACGCCGTTCCTCTCCATTCCGGCCAGATCGAAGCCGTCGAGAATCGCGAGCGCGATCAGGAACTGAAAGCCCTCGCAGGGCGGCGGCGGCACGCAGACCTCAAGGTTGCGATAGCGCGCGACGGCGGGGCTTGCCCAGACGGGCCTGAAGGCGTCGATGTCCCGACGCGTGACGCAGCCGCCGGTCGCCGACAGATGCGCGACGAGGCGATCGTAAAACGCGTCGGGGCCGTCGACGGCAATTTCCTCGAGCGTGCAGGCAAGATCGGGCTGGCGCAGCACGTATCCCTTGCTCAAGCGGCCGCTGCCGTCGGTGTAGGTGCGGGCCCAGGCCGGCCACAGGTCAGCCCGCGCCCGGATTTCCGGCTCGGTGGCGTTGGTCTCCTCGATGTTGAACTCGGTGACCGGATAGCCGTCGCGGGCGAGCCGGATGGCCGGAGCGAAGGCCTCCGCGAGTCCCAGGCGGCCATAAGTCGACTGCAAGGTCGTCCAGCCCGAGAGATTTCCGGGGACGCCGACGCTTTCCGGCCCGCGCATAAGCTCGGCGCGGCGCGAATAGCGCGCGACGGGAAAGCCTGCCGGAATCGCCGGAACGAAGTTGAGCGTGCGCACCCGCTTCTCGGCGGCGATCCAGCAGGTGGCGAGGCCCATGCCGGCGAGGCTCGACATGTAGGGCTCGACCACGTTGAGCGCAGCGGCGGTCGCCACCACCGCGTCGAAGGCGTTGCCGCCGCGCGCGAGGATGGCCGCACCGGCGGCGGCCGCGTGCGGATGGGCGGCGGCGACGATGCCGTTCATGGAGGAAATCGTTGGACGTCTGCCGGTCATCATGTCGTTCGCTCTCCGCGCGCCGGGCTGCCTCTTGGCATCCTAGGCGGCGACGCGAGCGACTGACAAATTGCGGATCGGGCCGGCCGCAGAAGGCGCTGCGATCGGGCGCCGGGCGCGGCCGGCGGCAGGCGCCGGCGGAAGGGGCTCGCGCGGCGCGCACTTCATGATCGGCGAGGTCCCATTGCTGCCCGAGTGTGGGCTATATTGGCACTCTGGGCGACGTGGCATCCGCTCGCGGCGGGGGAAAGGATATGCGATACGCTCTCACAGCGGGAATGGCGCTGGCCGTCTTCCTCTCGGGGCTGGCGCACGCGCAGACACCTGAGGCGGCGGGGCGCGCGAATCCGCCGGCGCTTGCGGCGCAGCCCGTGGCGCCGGTGACGAGCGAGCCGGCAAAAGCCGCCGTGACAACCCGACGCGGCCTCGAGGCGAAAGAGATCTTCGGCGCCATGGCGTCGGCGGCGCCGCTGACCGCGCGGGCGATCGGCTTCTATTCCCGGGGCTGCCTCGCGGGGGCGAAGCCGCTCGCCATCGACGGAGACAACTGGCAGGCGATGCGGCTCTCGCGCAATCGCAACTGGGGCCATCCGAAGCTCATCGCGCTCATCGAGCGGCTGGCGGGCGATGCGGCCCGGCTCGACGGCTGGCCGGGTCTCCTCGTCGGCGACCTCTCGCAGCCGCGCGGCGGACCGATGCTGACCGGGCACGCCAGCCACCAGATCGGGCTCGACGCCGACATCTGGCTGACGCCGATGCCGGAGCGCCGGCTCACCGAGGCAGAACGCGAGGAGCTGCCGGCGACGTCCATGCTCGGAGCGGATCGTGTGCTGGTCGATCCCGCTGTGTGGACCGCCGCACACGCGCGCTTGATTCTCAGGGCCGCGAGCTACCCGGAGGTCGAGCGCGTTCTCGTCCATCCGGGCATCAAGAAGGCGCTCTGTGCCCATCCGGGCGCCGATCCGCGGGCGCTCGGCAAGGTGCGGCCCTACTGGGGGCATCACTACCACATGCACATCCGCATCGCGTGTCCGAAGGACAGCCCCGGTTGCGAGCCCCAGCCGCCGGTGCCGGCAGACAACGGTTGCGGCAAGGAGGTGGACGACTGGATCGCGCTGCTCCGCCGGCCGCCGAAGCCGGTCGATCCGAAGGCCAAGCCGCCGCCGCCGAAGCCTGGCCTCACGATCGCCGACCTGCCGGCCGAGTGCCGACTGGTGGTCGAGGCC
>Ga0073934_10000172_pt1 | contig 194743 bp, 174 predicted proteins | sample LarsenN4metaG_FD_76834 | JGI IMG/M metagenome (GOLD analysis project Ga0073934, IMG submission 76834) | Hot spring sediment bacterial and archeal communities from British Columbia, Canada, to study Microbial Dark Matter (Phase II) - Larsen... ... | reverse complement strand
CTTTGCCCCGGCTTTATAATCCCGCCGCCGGCTTCGCCGGCAGGTCGCGCCAGGTCTCGATGATCTCACTCGATGACGCCACCAGGCCGAAATGGCGCCGCATGTTTTCCAGCGTGCCGAGATGGAGCTTAGCCTCGTAGGCCGCCGAGCAGTCCTCGATCATCGTGACGTAATAGTCGTACATGTACGCGTCGCGCGCCGTGGTTTCGACGCAAACGTTAGTCGCTACGCCGCACACCAGCACGCTCTGAATATTGCGCGCCTTGAGCACGGTATTGAGGTCCGTGTTGATGAACGCACTGTAGCGGTGCTTGATCACGACCCGTTCACTCGGCAGCGGCGCGACGCCTTCATAAAACTCCGCGCCCCACGTCCCCTCACGGCAGGTGTTAAGACCGCTCTTTTGGGAGCTGCGGTAGATCCACGCCGGCGTGTCGGTCCATTCGCTATGCGTCGTGCGGATGTAAACGATCGTCAAGCCGACCCGGCGCGCCGCCTCGATCAGGCGCAACAGGTTCGGCACCATCGCCAGAGCGGCGCTGCAGTCCTCGCCCCGTTTGCCTGCGCTCCCTTCGGGGCTGACAAAGTCGTTTTGCACATCGACGACGATCAATGCCGCATTCTTCGGATCGCAGCGCTCCTTCAAAGTTCTTAAGACATCCACGGCGGACCTCCGGCAATTTTCAATTATTCATTTCAATTATTCAGTGGTCGTGTTTCCGCGCCAAGCCGCCATGTCCCATCGCCATGATGTCGGCCCGGCTAATCTTCTCGCCGGCGAGCAGGCGCGGCAAAAGCGCATCGAAGGCGGTAAACGGATCGTGCAACACGCAGCCGGACAGTCCCAACACCGGCGTCTCGCCGAGATATGCCATCAAGAACATCGAGCCGGGCAGCACCGGAAATCCGTGGGTTTCGATTCTGGCGCCGCTCCGGCGGATGGCTTCGGGGGTCTTGTCGTCCGGATCGACGGACATGCCGCCACTGACCAGAATGACGTCGGCGCCCGCTTGTTTCGCATCCTTTATATGTCCCGCGATCACGTCCGGATCATCCGGCGCCAATTTGACCGACTCTACGGACGAACCCAGTTCGCCGACCTTCTTTGTCACGATCGGGCCGAAGCCATCCTTGATGCGTCCGGTAAAAACCTCGCTGCCGGTCACCACCAGATGTACTTTTCTCGCGGGCATCGGCAAGATCGTGACAATCGGCCGGCCGCGGCAGAGCGCCTCGGCCTCCTGCACGAGCGATTCCTTAACCACCACAGGAATCGTTCGTGTACCGGCCACCACGGTGCCTTCCTTGACTGCGCAGTCGCCCGGCAAAGTCGCCAGCATCAAATCGCCCAGAGAATTGAAACGGTACAGGAGATCGACATCCACTTTGAGCAAACCGGCGATGGTCGAAACCAGATTGATTCGTCCTTCGCTGGGATCGGTCAGACGCAGATTCGCGCCTGCCGCCGCCTTGGCCAAGCGGCGCGCCGCGTCTTCTTCGTGCAGTTCGTCTTTTTCCAACTCCATGACGTAAATATTGGCTTTGCCGACGTCGAGCAGCCTGGACACGTCTTCGGGTCGAATAATATGGCCGCGGCGAAACGCCGGTCCCTTGTGTTTGCCGGGAATAATCTCGGTGATGTCGTGCGCCAGCGGCAATCCCACCGCCTGTTCTACCGGTATGATTTTGAGCATCGTTCCTGTTCCCTCTACTGTATCCTCACCAGGAATATATTCTTACGAACGGCGCTTTGTCCAGAATGGGTAACTCAGCCCCGCTTGCGCCGAAAGTCTGGTATGTGGCAGATATGACCATCTGCCCGGGAGCATCCCCATGATACCTGATGATCTACGTGACCAAGTTGCGGCAGAAGCCCGCGCGGGAACAAGCGCATCCGGAGCACGCACTCTCTGGCCGCTGATCGGTTACTTTCTCAAACTCGGGACGATCGGTTTCGGCGGACCGGTGGCACTGGTTGGTTTCATGCACCGAGACTTGGTCGAGCAACGCCGTTGGATCACCGAGGATACGTATAAATTGTCGCTAGCGCTGGCGCAAATCATGCCCGGCCCGCTAGCAGCACAGACCGCAATTGCGATCGGCTATTTCGAAGGCGGCGTTCTCGGCGCGACTCTCGTCGGCCTCGCCTTTATTATTCCATCGTTTCTCATGGTGGTGGCGATTTCGCTCGCCTACGTTGCCTACGGAGGGCTTTGGTGGATGCAAGCGCTGTTCTATGCCATCGGCGCCACGGTCATCGCGATTATCGCCATCGCCGCTTACAAGCTCGCGCGCAGCACCAACAAGCGTGATCCCTTGCTCTGGACGATTTTTGCGCTCCTTGCCGCTGTCACCGTCTGGGCGCAAGCCGAGCTGGCCGAATTCTTCATTCTTGCAGGACTGCTGGCGTTGGTTTTCAAGGCATGGCCGGGCTGGAAAGGCGGTTTGCTCATGACCTCGGGCGCGATGATTTTAGCCGCTCTGATTTGGCTGCTTGAGGCCTGGCTGCGCCAAGCCGGGAGCGGCGCCGGTTCTCAAGATGTACTCGCGCAAATATTGTTATTCTTCACCAAAGCCGGCGCGTTCGTCTTCGGCAGCGGGCTGGCGATCATTCCGTTTTTGCAGCAAGGCGTGGTCCAGCAATTCGGCTGGCTGAACGAGCACCAGTTTCTCGATGCAGTTGCAGTGGCGATGATCACGCCCGGCCCAGTAGTTATCACAGTCGCTTTCATCGGGTTTCTTGTGGCCGGTTTTGCCGGATCGGTGATGGCCTCAATAGGCATTTTCTTACCGGTATACGTTTTCACGATCGTTCCCGCGCCGTGGTTCAAACGCCACCGCGACAATCCTCAGCTCAAAGCCTTCGTCGACGGTGCCACCGCCGCCGCCACCGGCGCGATCACCGGCGCAGTGATCGTGCTCGGCGTTCGCGCGATCACCGACTGGCCGACGGCGATCATCGCCTTGGTCAGTTTCGCTGTGCTCTGGCGTTACAAAATTTCCGAACCGATCATCGTCACTATCTCTGGCGTCATCGGTCTTATTGTCTGGCCGTTGTTACGAGCAGCATAAGGCATTCCCCGCTGCTTTTACCGGCTATGGCGAGGTCCGAAGATTACAGTTGGTTCCACGCTTTTTTTCTGATCGTTTTTGCCGTTGGGCCGCTGTTGGTCTTTCTCTACGCGCTCTTTGAAGGCAAAGAAAAATGGTACGTCGCCGCAGTTTGCACCCACGCGCTCGTCTGGGGCTTGTTCGAATACATGCTCGAGACTCGCTGGCCGCGCGGTCTATTTTTCAGTTGAGCGAGTCACTGAAGCCGTATCACGCAATCTATTCGTTTGGGGGTTCGTCGAGACCTCCTTCGGAATGAGACTCGCTGCTTTTTCGTAGGTGATCCGGTGAAGATTTTTCATTTGGCGTCACGAGCACCTTGTCGATCCGCTTGCCGTCCATATCGACGATCTCAAAGCGTAAACCTTGCCACTCGAACGCTTCCGCCACAACCGGCACGCGGCCCATTTGCGTAAACACAAAACCGCCCAGTGTTTGGTACGCGTCTCGCTTCTCGCCCGGCAGTGTGTCGATGTTGAATATTTCTTTGAACTCATCGACGCTCAACATGCCGTCGAGTAGCCAGGAGCCGTCTTTTCGTCTGACTATTTTAGGATCGGACGGCCGCTCGCCGATGGGAATATCGCCGGCGATCGCCTGGAGAATATCGTGGTGCGTCAGCAGACCTTCGATGCCGCCGTACTCGTCGACCACCAGGGCGATATGCTGGTTGGTCTTCTTGAAAGTATCGAGCAACTCCAGGGCGGATATCGTCCGCGGCACAAACAGGGCGGGGCGCGTGAGGTTCTTCAAATCGATCGGCTTCCCGGCCAGACTCGCCGCCAACAGGTCCTTCGACTGCACAATGCCGGTGACGTTGTCTAAGCCGCCGGCCGCGACCGGAAAGCGCGATCGGCCGCTGGCAGTGATTTTCTTGCGGATCTGCTCGAGATCGTTCTCCAGGTCGAGCCAGGCGATCTGCGTTCTGGGCGTCATCAGTGAACGGGCCGTCTTGTCCCCCAGTCGGAGCACCGCTTCGACCATTTCTTCAGCCTCTTCCTCAAAGACGCCCGCCTCGGCTCCTTGCTGCACCAGCGTCTTGATTTCTTCTTCGGTCACCGGCGGCTCCTCCGAGCGCGCTTTGCCAAACAGGCGTGCGACCACGTCGGTCGAGAGGCTCAGCAAGTGCACCACCGGCGCCGATAGCCGGGCGAACAAGCGCAGCGGCAGCGCAACCCAGGTCGCGATCGTTTCCGGATGGCGCAGAGCGAGACGTTTGGGCACGAGTTCGCCGATCACCAGCGAGAAGAAGGTAATGATCAATACCACCAAAGCCAGGCCGATCTGCTCGTGGTAGGGAGCAACCAGCGGCAGCGCGCTCAAGTATTCGGACATCCAAGCCGCCGCGCCCCGCCCGCCGAACACGCCGGCGAGGATGCCGATCAGCGTGATGCCGATCTGCACGGCGGAGAGGAATCGATTGGGGGTTTGCGCCAGCTCCAGAGCCGCCTGCGCTCTTGAACTGCCCCTCTTGGCCCAGTCTTGAAGCCGCGACTTACGCGCGGTCACCACGGCCATCTCGGACATGGCAAAAATACCGTTGCCCAAGATCAGCAGCGCAATAATTAAAATCTCGGTTCCAATGGACATCAAATTAGCTCCTCAGCCGACTAGCCCGTCACGAGAACCCGATTCTATAGCTCTAATTCGGTAACAGGCAAGCAGCACAATGAGGCATTCTAAATAAGAAAGAGTCCGAATTACAGGCGGCGGGAAAATAGCAGGAAGGCCGTGGCTCTTGCCGATACGGGGGAATGAGCGTTCATCCCGAGTTCCGTGCGGGTCACAGGGGGATCCGATCTTTCGCTCTTGACGTCAGCATTTAAATTCCATATATCGAAATTCGATAACGAATGCCGAAAAACAAAAAACTGCAGAATCAAAATCAGCGAGAACAGGATCTTTACAGCGGTTTGATTCGCCTTCACATACTGCATCATGCATCCAAGGAGCCGGTGTTCGGGCTCTGGTTCATCGAAGAACTTGGCAGGCACGGATATAAACTCAGCCCGGGCACGCTCTATCCGCTGCTGCACGGACTCGAACGAAAGGGTTATCTCCGTTCCAACACTGAACGGTCCGGAAAGAGCTCTCGGCGGATGTACCAGGCGACGCCGCTGGGACGAAAAGCCCTGGCCGCGGCGCGGCAGAAAGTCAGCGAGCTATTTGGCGAATTGCTGGAAGAGGATTGACCACGGGAAACCGCATGAAAGTAAAAGTTATTTTAACAGAGACTTGCCCGCCGTCCGGCACGTATCAGAACTGGCAACTTCAATCCTTCGAGTAGCCATGGCGAAAAATTTTTTAAGAGCTGGGATACGGCTGCTCGCGCTTCGGTTCCGCCGGTTCACCGGAAGAGATTGCGAAACGCTATGAATGAACATGTTGATGTTGCTCCGGACGAAATAGTGACTGCTCCGCACCGGATCTCACTTCTTGAGATTCTTGGGGTATCGATGCGCTTGGGCCTCACTTCGTTCGGAGGTCCTATCGCTCATCTCGGCTACTTCCATGAGGAATATGTCAAACGGAGGAAGTGGGTCGACGAGCAAAGCTACGCTGATCTCGTTGCGCTTTGCCAATCTTTGCCCGGTCCGACCAGCAGTATGGTGGGCAGCGCAATAGGATTCGTTCGCGGGGGCTTGGCCGGCGGACTCGTGCACTGGTTTGGCTTCACGGTCCCATCGGCGCTCGCGTTGATCGCTTTTGCGTACGGCCTCGGAGTCGTCGGTACCGCAAGTGGTGCCGGCTGGTTGCACGGCTTGAAACTCGTCGCCGTACCGGTCGTCGCTCTGGCGCTTTGGGGAATGGCGCGTTCGCTTTGTCCAGATCGTGAGCGCGCGACGATGGCGATTCTCACGGCTATCGTCGCCCTAGCATGGCCGACAGCGGCGGGACAGATCCTCCCCATTGCCGCAGCCGGATTGATCGGCTGGTGGCTTTTCCCGCCGACAAATACACCGCAGAGTTTGCACATTCGAGTTCCAATCAGCCACCGGATTGGGATAGTTTGTTGGATAATTTTCTTTGGCCTTTTGCTCCTCCTCCCTCTGGTCCGTTCAATAGTTACTAGTCAGACATTGGCTGTATTCGATAGTTTCTATCGCGCTGGCGCTCTTGTCTTCGGCGGGGGCCACGTTGTCCTGCCGTTACTGCAGGCTGGAGTCGTAGCACCGGGATGGGTAACCAACGAACAGTTCGTCGCCGGGTATGGGGCTGCCCAGGCGGTTCCCGGTCCGCTCTTCACTTTTTCCGCTTATCTCGGATTCGTCATGGGACCTGAGCCCAACGGCCTAGCTGGCGCAACGTTAGCATTGGTTGCGATCTTTCTGCCAGGCATACTGATGACGGCTGGCTCGCTGCCATTCTGGGACTTACTGCGCACACGAGCGGGTTTCCAATCGGCAATCCGTGGTATCAATGCCGCTGTCGTCGGTCTTCTGCTGGCGGCCTTCTACCATCCCGTGTGGACGAGCGGAATTTTTAAGCCGCTCGATTTCGGACTCGCGCTTTTCTCTTTCGGCCTGTTAGTTTTTTGGAAGCTGCCGCCTTGGCTGGTGGTTGTGCTGACCGCAGTCGGAGGGGAAATAATTAGCCGGATTTAAAATTAAAGTATGGTTACGCACCATCGTGTCAAAAACTTTGCGTTATCAGAATGCCAGAATTACGTTGGACTTGGTCAGTGGGTCCAAACAGCGGATACTCCTGTGAAGCGATGCGGAGTTATATCGCCGGCTTCAGTCAGTGGTCGCGGCAACCGGACACGCCGGTCGAAAGTTGATCGGATTGTTTTCTGAAAAAAGTAAAGTCCTGCACGATAACGTTGAAGGAAGAATTTTAGCTCAAGTGACAGCGCCCAATAACGCTTAATAGATCTAAAGGCATTTAAGGGGGAATCTATGTCTGAAAAAGTTTTAATAGAAAACCTCAGCTTTCGCGTCCACCCTATGATGTTGCCGGTGGCCGACCTCGACCGATCCATATCATTCTACACACGCCTCCTGGGTATGAAATTGAAAGAGCGCCATGCGAGCGAAGCGCGCAAAGTTGAGGTCGGTTTGATCGGCTAGGGCGACGAAGCGAGCGCGCCGTTTCTCGAACTCATTCGAGACACCAGTGAGAAAGCGCCTACGCATGTAACGCCGGCAAATATTCATATCGGTATCGACACCAACGATCTGCGCAAGCTGTGCACTATCCTTGAACAAGAAGGCGTGCCGTTCATCCGACCGTTCAAGCAGCGCTCAGGCGGAATGGGCTTCAGCGCGTGGATCCGCGATCCGGACGGCCACGAGCTCGAATTGGCCGAACGTCATCCGCAGCGGTAAACTTACGGATCAGCGTGGCGGCAAGCGAGCAGCGAGGCGTTTGGGGCGCTGCAAAGAAATCTCGCCGATGTTTATCCGGGTTCTCCTCACTCGCGCTGATTCTCGGGCCGTAGTGCTGTTGAGGCGATCTCCGCAACACCCAAAATTCCCGTGGAGCGAGCGGTCATTTAGCCCAGCAGCTCAACGTCCGGACGGTGCTTCGACCCGTTCTGGCGCTGTGCCTTCGAGCACTTCAAATTTCCGAATCGACCGTCCGACTGCAAGGCCGGCGGCGATGACTGTGACGAGCAATCCTCCGACGGTGGTCGCGCCGACAGCACCCATCACCGACGCAAGCGCACCTACTTGGAACTGTCCGAGCTGTGGACCGGTATTGGTAAACATGCTGTTCACGCTCGTCACCCGGCCGCGAATCTCGTCTGGCGTTAACAGCTGATTGATGGTGTTGCGCAACACGAAACTTACCGTGTTGGCCGCGCCGGCGCCCGCGAGCATCACAAACGATAACCAGAAGGAGTGCGAAATGCCGAAAAGCGTGGTGAACATCCCGTAGAGCGCGACGCTAAACAGGACCCATGCTCCCGCACGCCGGATGCGCGTCTGCATGCTCATGACCGCCGCCATGACGAGAGCGCCAGCGGAGTTTGCCGCGTAGAGGATGCCGAGTCCCTGGGGTCCGACGTTAAGAATATCTCGTGCGTAGATCGGCAATAGAGATCGACCGCTGCCGAAGAAATTCTGACTGAAATCCAGCGCCATCATCGACAAAATCACCGGATGCGTCCATACGAATGCCACGCCCTCGCGCAAAAGCTTGCACCGAGAGGGCAGCGCGGCCGCCGGCCACTTGGCTGAGAGGCTGCATCAATGCCAGCGCGACGAGCATCGCAAACCATGAGACCGCATCCGCCGCATAGCAGAGGCTGGCTCCACTGCGAGCGAGCAGCAGACCGGCTAGCGAGGGACCGACAATGCTTGCCACGTGGCGTTGCGTCCCGCTCAACGCGAGCGCACTGGTAAGATCACGGCGAGGGACAAGATTGGGAATGATTGCATTCCGTGCTGGCTGCTCCAGCGAGGAGAATAACGCGAGAAACAAGCTCGCGGCATATAGGATCGGCGCAGAGACCCAACCTGCGACCGTGACGATTGCGAGACTGGCCGAGATAGCCATCTGGGCAATCTGCGTAGCCATCAATAAATGACGCCGGTTGACGGCGTCGGCTAAAAGGCCTCCAAACAGGAGCAACACCAGCATCGGGGCTCCGCGCGCCAAACCGAGCAGCCCGAGCTGGAGCGGCGAGTTGGTCAGCTCGTAAATCTGCCAGGCCATCGCCACCGTCGTGAATTGGGTACCCACCTGTGAGAGCACCGACCCGCTCCAGTAGATGCAAAAATCACGATGCCGGAGCGCGGCCATCGCTGTTTGTCGCGCCCGATCGGTGGCGGGCGCATGGGGGGGCGAGTCACTCATAAATTCTGCCCCTGTCAAGCAATCGCTTAATCTTTCTCTTCCGGCGGCTTCACGTGTCGAAACACGGCAAAGATCCACAAGTCGTAGACGATCTTAATGCCGCCCGCGAATAAAAACGGCAAGCCGAGCGCAGGAGCGGCGAGGATCGCGCCGGTGCAGAGCGGTGCGAGCGCCGCACCGGTGTTGCGCGCCACCGAGAGAATGCCGGCAGCAGCGGCGCGCTCATCGGCATCGACCACTGCCATCGTGTAGGACTGCCGTGTTGGCACGTCCATTTGCGACAGTAAGTGGCGCGCCAACAAAACGGCGACTGCACCATCAACGTTCGGCATGAAAGGAATCAAGAGAAGCATGAAATTGGAGGGCAGATGCGTGAACACCATGGTGTTGAGTAGACCGATGCGGCGCGCGATCGGCGCCGCCGCGAGGAACGAGAGCGCCGCCAACAGATTGGTCCCGAAGAAAATTCCGCCGAGACTCTTCAAGTCGGTTTGGAAGCGCAGAAAAAACCAATAGGCGACGATGCTCTGCACGATGAATGCGCCGGCGAAAGAGTCCAGCGCGAACAGACCGGCCAATTTGGCGACCATGCCGCGGGATTTTTTTAAGCGGCTCTGGCGCCTCTGCCCGCCGCCTTACCTTTCGCCTCCACGATCGGCGATAAGAAAAAAAATAGCAGGGCCATTAGAAGCGCCGCGCCGACGTAGCCCCAGATCAAGAGGCGATAACCGGCTAAAGCAGAAAGCGCGAGCCACGACGGCACACCGACCGCCAAAGCGCCCAGGGCTCCGGCGAACGAGCCGACTAAATTATAGGCCGAAAACATGGCGGTGCGATGTTCATCGCGAGTGGTTTCCGGTAAGACGGCTTGTTCCAACGAGAGGAACGGCCCGACTTCTTTTCCCGAAGGACTGATCGTACCAAAGATCGCCGCGATCGTTAGCAGGACCGTATTGTCGCTGACCGCAAACACGAATCCAGCGAGCGCCATCAAGAGCGCGCCGACAATGAGCAGCAATTTTCTTCCGCAGCTATCCGCCAGCGAGGTTATGGCCAGAGTCATCACGGCGCCGCCGGCGATCGCTGCGGTGAAAATCGTACCGATCACAGTTGCAGTCAAACCAATGGCATCGAGATAGACGCCCAAAATGACCGATAAAAAACCATAGGCAAACGAACGCACCGCGCAAGCGGCAAACATCAGCCAACCATCGGGCGACAAGGTAAATTTCATCGCGCCGCTCCTGGCGCCGCGAGAGTGCCGTTGTCAACCATGTTAGGTAGCTACCCCAACCCATGGCAGCGTGCAATAATGATACGCGCGCGCTCGCTCATTCGGTTTCGCGGGAGCCGTCTAACCAATAAAATTTCCCTGTCTCCAGTGCGGGGACGGTTGTGAGGTACGACCATGACGATCTGGCGTGATCTGGCCGCTTTTTCACTGCTCCTTCTTGCCCTGTCCGCCTGCTCTTCCCGAAATGTCAAATTCATCCATCCGCAAAGCGGCGCCACGGCTGAATGCAGCGCCTCGGGGTTTGGCATCGGCGCGAGTTTTAGCGATAGCGCGGTCAGCGGCTGCGGGCGCGTCTACGAAGAGCGCGGCTACGTTAAGTTGGACCAACTCACACCCGCGCAGCGCGCCGATCTCGAAGCGCGCGGCTTGCTGCCGAAAAATTGATCAGAACAAAAATAGAAGAAAGCGCTCGAAATCCCGGCCTGACGGCGCCGTCCTAGCCGCCGAGCGAGATCATTTCGATTTTTCTGTGGCTTTTCGGATCGTAGCTCGAAGATTGCAGCGCCGCCAGGCGTTCGGCTGAATAACGGTCGGCGCGCCGGCTCCAGATCCCGGCGATGAAGCGGGAAAGCTCAGCATCGCTCGCGCCCGAGCGGAGCTTCGCTTTAATGTCATGGCCCGCCTGCGAGAACAAGCAGGTGACGATCTTTCCGTCCGCGGTAACCCGCGCCCGCGTGCAACTCGAGCAGAACGGTTCGGTTACCGACGCGATCACGCCGATGTCGCCTCGGCCATCGACAAACTCATAATCCACCGACGGCGCGCTGCCCTGGTCGCGGCCGACTTCCCTGAGCGGATAACGGGCGCCGATCTTTTCGATGATTTCTTTTTTTGACACCAGTTTCGCCGAAGTCCAATTGTTGGCATTGCCGACATCCATGTACTCGATGAAGCGCATGGCGAAACCGTTGGCGCGGCTAAACTCCACCAGCGGCAGAATATCGTCGTCATTGACGCCGCGCTCAACCACCGCGTTCAGCTTGATCGGCGCCAGCCCGGCCGCCTTGGCGGCGAAAATTCCGTCGAGCACTTTATCGAGATCGCCCCGCTTCGTCATGCGCTTGAATTTGTCCCGGTCGAGGGTATCGACGCTGACATTAATTCTTCTCAGGCCGGCGCTCTTGAGCGCGTCGATCCGCTCGCTCAGCAGCGCGCCATTGGTGGTGAGGCAAAGATCTTCGAGCCCCTCCAAACGCGCCAATTTCTCGATCAACAGATGGAGATCGTGGCGCACCAGCGGCTCGCCGCCGGTGAGACGAATCTTTTCCACCCCGAGTTGCACGAAAAGTTGCGCCAAGCGGGCGATCTCTTCGAAGGTTAAGATCTCCTTCTTGTCGATCCACTCGTACTCATCCAGAGGCATGCAGTAACTGCAGCGGAAGTTACAGCGGTCGGTAACCGAAATGCGCAAATCTTTCACCGTCCGCTTTAGCGTGTCCAGCAACATGATGGCTACTATGCAACAATGCCATGGGGCGTTCAAGTCGGCGGAATTCGGATGAAAATACAAACTTTGCCCGGCCTGGCCGATCTGTTATCCTATCTGACCGATGAGTTTGCGGCAGCAGCAGGTGGCGGTCTTTTGTGGCACAGTGGTGCTGATTTTCGGCCTGCTCGGCGCCGGGATTTGGCTGATCGCGCAGCGCTTGACCACCGAAGCGACGCTGCAAACCGCCTTATTGATGGCGCGCCAGGTGGAGATCGCGCTCGCCGACAGCCTCCGCGAGCGGTCCATTGTCGTTCAGCGCCAGCCGGCGCAAGGCAGTTCAGGCTCGTTTTGGGATTTTCTCGGCAATGTCTTTCAAGGACGGCGCGCCGAACGGCCGGCCGGCACCACGCGGGTTACCCCCTCGCGCGAATCCGAAGTCAAAGGTCTCATGCGCGCCTTTGTCGACCGGAGCGCCAGCATCGAAGCGATGTGGGTCGTCAACGCCGAGGGGCGCTTGCTATACACCTCGGTCGAGGGCGAGCGAGACAAAAACCCCATCAGTGAGAGCATCTTGGAGCGGCTCCGGCGCGGTGAGACGGTGATCGATTCCAAGCCCCAAGGCAATACGACCGCTTACGACATATGGGTACCGCTGCAGATGCCCAAAGGCGTTCGAAGCCCGGGGGGCTTGCGCCTTTGGGTCAATCCGGCGGACTGGACCGGGCTGCTCTCCGGACTATGGAGCCAACTCACGTTACTCTTCGCCCTTGGCGGCGGCGTCGCATTGATCGCGGCCTTGCTGACGACCGCGCTCTATACCCGGCGCTTTCGTTTGATCAGCGAGACGCTGCGCCAGGCTGAGGCCGGGACGTACGCTGCCCGCCCCGCCTACGCCAGCCATGACGAAGTCGGCGCCAGCCTGGACCTGATCGACCGTCTCGTCATGAAACAGAAAAAAAGCGTCGGCGCGCCCGCCCCGGTGCAAAGACTGGCGATCGCCGCCCGTACCCTGGCTCACGAAGTAAAAACTCCGCTCAACGCGCTCGCCATTCACCTGGAAGTCTTGCGCGCCAAACTTACCGCTGAAAACGGCAACGACGCGCAATCGCAAAGATCAATCGCCGCGCTCGATTCGAGCGTCCGCCAGGTTGACCGTCTGGTGCGCGACTTCACCGATTATTCCGCGCCCGTAACGATGGACCGAAAAGCGCTCGATGTAGCCGAAATTCTCCACACCAGCCTGGAAGCGGTCGGTTCGGCCTGCGCGGCGAAGAAGATCCATCTGATCGAAGAACTCGCTCCCGGCCCCTGGCCGGCGCAAGGCGACCCCACGCGACTGCGCCAGGCTTTCGATAATTTGTTGCGCAATGCCATGGAGGCTCAACCGGACGGCGGTGAAATCCACGTCAAGGCAACCACGAGCGGCAACCAGTTGTCCGTCGATATCAGCGACGCCGGACCGGGCGTGCCTCCGGAGCGGCGCGCGGAGATGTTCGAATTCGGCCAGACCACCAAGGTCGGCGGCAGCGGCATCGGTCTGCCGCTCAGTCAACTGATCGCCGAATCGCACGGCGGTTCGCTGGTCTACCAGGATCGTAACGGCGGCGGCGGCGCGACTTTCCGGTTGACCTTACCCGTGGAGGCGGTTCATTGAAATGGCGCGCCCCCGCTCATCCGTTTTGGTGGTCGACGACGACGACGCCACCCGGCAAGGTTTAACCGCATTGCTCGAAAGCTGGGGTTATCAGACGCGCGAAGCCGCCGATGGCAAAGCGGCGCTCGCCGCCTGCGATCAAGAACTGCCCCACGCCATCATCACCGATTTGATGATGCCGGGTCTGAGCGGCTTGGAATTCATCGCCGCGCTCGGCACGCGGGTGGCGCAGATCGGCATTATCTTCGTCACCGGCCAAGCCACGGTAGATACCGCGGTGCAGGCGATCAAGCTCGGCGCCTACGACTACCTGCCCAAACCGCTCGAGCCGCAGCGCTTGCGCGACGTATTGGAAAAGGCGCTCAAGCAAGTCGCCCTGGCGCGCGATGCCGGCGCGCTCCGGCAGAAGCTCGAGTCGCCGCTCGGCTCCTACAGTTCGCTGATCGGCAAGTCGGCGCCGATGCGCAGGCTCTATCAGCAGATCGCTCAGGTCGGGGCCACGGAGGCCGCGGTGCTGATCAGCGGCGAGAGCGGCACAGGGAAGGAATTGGTAGCGCAGACGCTGCACGAGTTGTCGCCTCGACGCGAGGCCAATTTTCTCGCTCTCAACTGCGCGGCGATTTCACCGACCCTGATGGAGAGCGAGCTGTTCGGTCATGAAAAAGGCGCCTTTACCAGCGCTGTCGAGCGCCATCTCGGTTGTTTTGAACAAGCCGACGGCGGCACGTTGTTTCTTGACGAGATCACCGAGATGGCTTTGGAAGTCCAGCCAAAATTCCTCCGCGTCCTCGAAGAAGGGCAGGTGCGCCGGATCGGCGGCAGTAAAAACATTCCCGTATCGGTCCGCGTGGTCGCGGCGACCAATCGCAACCCGCTCGCCGCCGTGAAAGAGGGCAAGTTGCGCCAGGATCTTTATTATCGTTTGAACGTTTTTCATCTTGAATTGCCGCCGCTGCGTGAGCGCGGCGAAGACATCGCTCTGCTCGCCGGCTATTTTCTCGAGAGCTTTGCCGCCAAATATCAAAAAAATAAACTCGAATGGGCCGCCGACTTCGCGCCTGCTTTGCACGCCCATTTCTGGCCGGGCAACGTGCGCGAGCTGCGGAACGCCATGGAACGGCTCACCGTTTTGGCCGATGGACCCAATTTGCGCGCGGCGGACTTCAAGCAGTATTGCCTCTCAGCCCTGGTGGAAGAGACTGCGGAACTCGCGCCGATGTCGCTCGCCGCGGCGGAACGCCAGGCCATCGAGCGCGCGCTCGGCGCGACGGGCGGCAACAAGACCCAGGCCGCCCAATTGCTCGGCATCACACCGAAGACGCTCAATGCCAAGCTCGCGCTTTACTCCAAAGAGTAAATTCTTCCGGCGCCGTTACTTTACTTCCGGTTCGCGCCAATGCGAGTCGTTCTAACCGGTCGGATTCGAGGTTGATTCACTTTGGCACGAGCATTGCGTTTCGTGTCTGCACAAGGACCGTCAAAGTGATGCGCGCGAGGCCAATCGGCTTAGTCATTCAGCTCCTAATCTTGCTTGCGCTACCCGCCGGCGTCGATGCTCTCCGTCCGGAGCGACGCGCGCGCGAAGAAAGGCGGTCGGAACGGCAGATGGAGCGCCTCAGGCGCGTCATGATTCCGCTTCTCCGCGCCACGGACAAGCCGACGGCGCTCGATCAGATCAGCGTGACCATCGTCGATGAGGCGGCGATCAATGCGGCCAGCGCGGGTAGCGGCCGCTTTTACGTGACCACCGGCCTGTTAACCCAGGCCAGTGACGACCAGCTTCGCGGCGTGCTCGCCCATGAGATCGCGCACGAGGATCTCGGCCATCCGATGAAAGCGCAGGTGCTCGGCACCGGTATGGAAATAGGCGCGGCGTTGCTCGAACAACTCGTGCCGGGCAGCGGCGCTGTGGCGCCCATCGCCGGTACGTTGATCACGGGCCATTATTCCAGACCCATGGAACTTGCCGCCGATCGCCACGCGGTGAAGTTGCTGCAACGGGCGGGATATTCAAAAACCACCATGGTCAACACGCTTTCATGGCTGATGCGGCGCCATGGCGATACCGGCGGCGGTCTTTTCGCCACCCATCCGGCAACGTCGGAACGGATTCACGCTTTGCAGAGATTACGCTAGTTTTACTGCGCGCCTCCATATCTGCCACAGGGCTCGCCGGTAAATTCTCCCCCGGGCTAACTTTTTTACCGGCTTTCTCGCCGGCGGTTCTCTCCAAGTAGTTGGAATTTTTACCCTTTACAGTGGCATTTCGATTGCTCAACGAGCTTGTTGAGGTACGGACAATGAAAGCAAAAAAAAGCCGGGATGAGAAAACCAGCAAAGCTAACTTCGCTGCCATAATTGCAACCGTCGCCGAGATGGCCCGCTGTCTCAACAAGAATCTTGCCAAGGTTCATGTCGCGCCGCTCGATTCAAAACTCACGAGTAACGGAACCATCGATTTCGCCAAACTCATCGCGGTTAATTCACAGTCATAACGAGGCTGGTAATGTCATCGTTGGTCGCGATAACGCTGTGCGTGCTTTTCAATGCGCTGAGTCTATACGCAAACTCGGTTGATGCGGCGCAGGCAAAGCACCGCCCGGTTCAACGCGGCGGATCGGTCGGCAACACCGTCTCGGGCGGGTCGGCGCAAAGCCAGCATCAGTGGTCGGCCGATCCGGAGCGCGGCTGGGTACGCCGGGACGAACCTGACCGGGAAAATGACCGGCGCGCTCCGACCGAGCGGCATCAGCCCAGCAGAGATCGATCGAAGGGCAAAGGGAAAAAATTTTGACATCATCAGTGGAGGGAGCCATGAAGGAAAACAAGGTCAAGCTTGCGGGAGCAGCTCTAGCAATCGCGTCGCTTTTACTGGGCGGATGCGCCGGCGGATCGCTTACGACGAGAGAAAAGGGCGCCGGCATCGGCGCTCTCGGCGGCGCGGCAGCGGGCGGGATCATCGGCTCAGCGGTCAGCCGCCCAGGCGTCGGCGCAGCCATCGGCGGCGCGTTTGGCTTGGGCGCCGGCGCTTTAGTCGGCGATCAGTTGCAAGGCCATGAAAATACCAATTACCAACAACAGCAGCAAATCAACCGCAATCAAGCGGAGATCCAGCGCCAGCGCCAGGATATAGACCGTTTGCAGCGCCAGCAGCGAACCGAATACTAGCCAGAGCCGGTGGCGAGGGTCGAGTGCCGAGACGAGAAGCATGCTTCTCGCACTCACCTCTCGCCACTTACTTTTCCGCCCAAGCTGGGCTTGACCCGCATCGGCATCATTTTACCTTTGAGCGTGTTCTTCCGCTGCCTTGCTGGCGATTGACAGAGTCGCCGAGCAGCGATTATTCTCCGCCCTGTAATTTCCATTGCTGCCAGGGAGGATCGCTCATGAACACAATCGATGCCGATGGTCATATTGTCGAAAAAAATTCCGATATACGAAAATATCTCGCCGAGCCGTTTTCCAAACGCACGGGGGCGCTTTTACCGTCCGATGGCATGGATACCAACATGGGCGGCTTGCTCGGCGGCATGGAAGATAATGATCTGCCGACCCGCCTCAAAGACATGGATCGGGAAGGCATTGATATTTCTGTCCTGTTTCCCACCAGTAGCTTCGCCGTTAATAGCTTTGTCGAGCGCGATTACGCCGTCGCCTATGCCCGTGCGTATAACGATTTTGTCGCCGATTTTTGCAAACAGAGCCCGCGCTTGAAAGCGGTGGCTCTGGTGCCGCTGCAAGACCCCAAAGCGGCCGTGGCTGAAGCTAACCGTGCGGTCACAAAACTGGGCCTCGTCTCGATCGCCGTTGCGACCCAGGGTATGAAAGAACATCTCGGCGCGCAAACTTTCTGGCCGCTATACGAAGAGTTGGAGCGTCTCAACGTACCGCTCTGCGTGCACAACCGGCGCGAAGGGCCGGCGGGCGAGATCCGTTTCGACAGCTTTATTTTTATGCATACGATCGGCCGCCCGGTGGAGACTTTCATCCAGTTTGCCGGCTTGATGTACGGCGGCGTCGCCGAACGTTTCCCCAAACTGCGCATCGCGTTTCTCGAATGCGGCGTCGGTTGGGTGCCCTACTGGATGGAACGCATGGATGAAGAATGGGAAAAACGCGGCAAGGTGGAAGCGCCGAACTGCAAACATAAACCGAGCGAATACATCAGGCATGGCGGCAACTGGTTTTTTGCCATGGAGCCGGAAGAAGAAACTTTGCCCTACGTCATCGAGCGCATCGGCGACGACAAAATCGTTTTCGCCTCGGATTACCCGCATTGGGATGGCATGTTTCCCCATGTGACGGCCACCATCAGGGGCCGGCAAGACATCTCCGAGCAAACCAAGGCGCGCGTTCTCGGCGAGAACGCCAAACGTTTCTATGGCTGGCAATAGGGGCACGCTCGGTAGACGACGGCCGTTATCATTGATTTAGGTTTCTTAACTGGTTGCTACGATCATTGGATCTCGAACAATAGGACTTGATGGTCGTGAAGCAAATGGCCTTTGACGTTTTCAATCCGGATCGGCTGCCATCCTTCAATTGGATAATCATGCGACACCACGCGCGTACCGGCTTTAAGCTGGCGCTCGAGAATCGGCCGGAGCTTGGCGTTGAATTCCGGCAGCATATAGAGCGTCACCACGGTCGCCGGCGACATATCGACCGTGAACGCGTCCTGAACGCGAAATTCCACCAGGTGCTCCACTTTTTCTCGGAACGCGTTGTTGCGCGCCTTGAGCACCAGGTCTTCATCGATCTCGATGCCGATCCCCCGCGCGCCATGGCGCTTGGCGGCGCGGATGATGATCGCGCCGTCGCCGCTGCCGATGTCATAAATCAGATCGGCGGATTGGACCCGCGCCATGTCGAGCATCCGGTCGATGACTTCGGGCGTCGAACGCACAAAGGGAACTTCGCCGTGCGTCCACAGCGCGACGTGCGAACCGCAACCGCCGGCGAGCCACGCCAGCGCCAAAAACCAAAAGCTTAGAACCAGCCGGTTCATCGTTCTCCGGAGTGCCGATTTTTTCTTATACGCGATTCGCGAGCCGAGAGCCAGTCGGCAGAATGAGCTTTCTAGCTTGACATCCCGGCGTGTTTATTATGATGATTCCGCATCGCTGCAATCCTTCTGGAGGTGCTCCCATGGCGAGCTGGGATGATGTTCTGACCGACCGCGACAAAGAAGTTTTTGCCCTCTCCGGTTTCGGCAAGAAAGCCGGCTTGGGTCAGCGTCCAGCGCTGCTCATCATCGACGTCAATTATAACTTCACCGGCGACAGGCCCGAGCCCATTCTCGAATCGGTCAAACGGTTTCGCACCAGTTGCGGCGAAGAAGGTTGGCAGGGAGTCTATGCGATCCGCGCATTACTCGGCGAAGCGCGCAAAAAACGTCTGCCGACATTTTACACCACCGCCGAGGAAAATCGCGCCAATAGCGCGGTGCTGATCGGCGGCTGGGCCGCCAAAAGCAATCGCACCGGTGAAGACATGACCGAACAGTGGGAAAAAGCCAACCAGATCGTCGCTGAAATCGCGCCTCAGCCCGGCGACATCGTCGTGCGCAAGCAGAAGCCGAGCGCGTTTTTCGGCACGCCGCTGATGAGCATGCTCACCGAGATCCGCGCCGATAGTTTGCTCGTCTGCGGCACCACCACCAGCGGCTGCGTGCGCGCCAGCGTCATCGACGCGTTCTCATACAACATGAAAGTCTCCGTAGTCGAGGAATGCGTTTTCGACCGCGGTCAGGCGTCGCACAAGATCAACCTCTTCGACATGGCGATGAAGTACGCCGACGTGATCCCGCTTAACGAAGCCATCGATTACATTCGCGGCCTGCCGGACAATCTTTACGCCCCGGCGCTTTAGCAACTAGGAGGGATGCGGGTTTGACTTTCGCCAACCTACGCGCTCTGCGTCAAGGCGCGGGCGATCAGCAGAACGCCCACCACCGTGAGTAAAACCAGCAGGCCGCGATTGAAGGTCTTCTGATTGACCCAATCCTGGGTCTCAAGCCGGCGAAAAACCCGAGCAGCGTAAACAGCACCACCTGGAGCGACAGCGTCAGCGTGTGCCAGTTGAAAAGATTCCACGTCGAGACCGCCGCCAGCTGAGCAATTTTGGTGATACAAAATATCGTCGCGATCGATTTGACGAAAAAACGCTTCTCCAGTTTAAGGCTGTAGAAATAGATCGCCAGCGTCGGTCCGGCCGCGTTGGTCAAGCCGTTGAGAAAGCCGCTGACGAAGCCGAAGAGCGGCGACAGTGATTTCTCCGCCGCGGGCGCGATCGTAAACTCCAATCTGAGCAGGTTCGACGCGACGAACACGATCACCATGATGCCCAGGCACAGGTTCAATATCCAGAGCGGCGTATGAACCAAGGCCATCGTGCCGAGAAACACGCCGACAACGGTCAAGCCGATCATCGAGCGAAAGCGGCGCAGGGTAGGGTAAGGAAAGCCGTCGCGAAAAACCTGCGTAATATCCATCAGCAGGTTGGGCAGAATCAGCACCGTCACCGCGATCCTGATATCGAGCAGCAACGCCAGCGACGGGGTGGCGATCAAAGGGAACCCCAGACCGGTCGCGCCTTTGACGAAAGACGCGAACAGGAGAGCGACGCCGACGAGAATATAAATGGACTCGTTTTGCACCGGACCCATCCGGCTTAGGAATCATTTCGGTTTGGCGCGCTGGCCGATCTGCTTTTCGCCGGTGATGAAGTAATCGCCTTTGACGGCCAAGTCCGCCTCTTCTTCGTCTTGCTTCGTCCAAGCGCCGAGGCTGTAGCCGTACCAAGGCATGCGTGGTTTCAGGGGCGGCAATTCCAATTCCTGCCAGATTTGCCTCGACCGCTCCATAAATTCTCGCTTCGGCAGCGACACCGGCGTATAAGGCCACGGCCGGATCGCATTGATGAGCAACGCGCCCACCGAACCCATGCGCGCCGAATCGCTGTCCATACCTGGCGGATGGGTGGAAGGATCGAGCCCGGTGGTTTTGCCCTTGAGAACCATAACGTCTTCCTCCGGGCGCACGTTAAAGCAGATTGCCCAATTGACCATCGCCGGATCATGAATATCGATGTCGTCGTCTACCGCAATGCAGATTTTGGCGTAGCTACCGGTGAATCCGGCGGTGGCGTTGAGAGCGCGCCACCCGTCCGCCTTGTTCGCGTTCTTCATTTTGATCACGCAATAAGATTGGCCGCTGCCGCTGACCTCGTCGTGCAGCGAGACGTCCACTACCGCCGAGTTGCCGCTGTCGTAGCGCAACAGCTTATAAATGATCTTCTCCGTGCCGGTGTGCTTGATCTTGCTCGATTCGCTGGGCGGAAATTGGCTCATCAAGGCCGTATAAATCGCGTCGCGCCGGTGTGTGATGCAGGTGACCTCCAGGAACGGTGACACGGTGCGGTGGCCCATGTAACCGGGATATTCCCCGAACGGCCCTTCCGGCTCGACCGCGTCGGTCGGAATCGTCCCTTCAATGACGATTTCCGCCGTCGCCGGCACCAGCAAGTCCACGGTTTGGGCCTGAACCACTTCGATCGGCGCGCCGGCCAGGCCGCCGGCGAGCCGGTATTCATCGAAATCGTAAGGAATCTTCGCCGTGGCGGCATAGGCGATGCTCGGCACGACGCCGATGGCGATACACGCTTCAAGACGCATGCCCTTGGCTTTGCATTTACGCCAATGCTGTCCCATATGTTGCGCCGTGAACAAACCACCGGTGCGGTCCGCCGATTTGATCTGGCTGCGATAGTTGCCGATGTTGTAAATTCCGGTTTCCGGGTCTTTGCTGATCCAGTTCGCCGACGTCAGATAGGGCGCGTTATCGAATCCAGGCGTCGAGATCGGCACCGGCAGCATGTCGAGACCATGGCCGTTGCGAATCTCATCGCCCTGCCAAATCATCTCTTGCGCCGGCGCGCTTGAAACTCTCACGGGATCCACCGGATGGAGCTGCGCTTGAGTCCACCGTTCGTTGATTTGCTCGGGCTCGCAGTTCATGCCGATGGCGTAGATTTCGGTCGTTGCCGCGAGGGTTCCCACCGTCACCGGCATCGAGTAACGCCGCCCCTTGGCATCGCTCACGTTTTCAAACAGAAAGGCTTTTCGATCGCGCTCCTCCAGGCCGCGAAATTGCCAGCGCACGAGCGGCATCAACTCGGTGTCTTTGTTGATCTCGCGTTTGACGCGCACCAACTTGCCGCGCTCATCGAGCGCCCGTAAGTGCTCGCGAAAATCGCGATAATATTTCTTGCTCTCGGCCATGGCGACTCCCCCTGTGACACGATAGGCCATCTATCGTCTGAGGGCCAAGGCTTGTCAAGCGCGCCCGGATTCCGCGGCTTCACCCTGGGGGCGTTTGTTCGCCTCGGGTGCCAGCGCTCACCAGTCAAGGGCAGCGGGCGGCTGCGGCTATCAGGGCAGGAAAATTCCTTGTGCCAAGCTTCCCTAAATTGATAAACTAGGTGCTCGTTTAAGCCATTTTGGACCTATGCCGAGCGTGCCGCCATTGATCACGCCCGCGCCTGGCGCAAGCTGGGCTACGGCAGCCTACATTGCGCGCGCCGCCGGACAGCGAACCTTCTCCTGGCTCTTGGCGTCGGTCATCGTGGTTTTTATCGCCGACCAGTGGGCGCCCGAAGACCTCGCCATCCCGATCTGCTACGTCGCCACCATGGTTCTGGTGGTGGCGTTGCCCGATCAGCGGGAAAAGCTTCTCCTGGCCGCCGTCTGCACGATTCTTCTGGCCATCGATTTCTTGTTTTCCCCGCGCGGCGCGACCGCTCCTGTGTGGGCCCATGTCGCCAATCAAGCTTTATCGGTCGCGATGATCTGGGGCGTGACGATTCTGGGGCTGCGCCACCGGCGCGTCACCGAAGCGATGCGCGACAATCAACGTATCGCCAACGAGCGTTTGGCGCTCATCGATACGATCTATGCCTCGGCGCCGGTGGGATTATGTTTCGTCGATCGTGAGCTGCGCTATGTTTCGGTCAACAATGCGCTCGCCGAAATGCACGGTCATTCACCGGACTTCTACCTCGGGAAAACCGTGCGTGAGGCGGTTCCCGAACTCGCCCATGTCATCGAACCTCACTACCGGCGCGTCATCGATACCGGACAGCCGGTCCTTGACGCGGAAGTCAGCATCGCGCTCGCCGCTCGCTCCCACCAACGGCGCCACTGGCTCTGCAGTTATTACCCCGTGCACAATCCCGCCGGCGAGTTGCTCGGCGTGAACGTTGCCGTGCGCGAAATTACCGAGCAAAAACAAGCCGAGGCCAACACGCTTTTTCTTCTCGATGTAGGCGAGCGCATTCGTTTCGCCAGCGATCCTGATGAACTGCTCGCGGCAATGGCAGCGGCCCTCGGGGAACACCTGCAGGCGCGCCGTTGCGCGTTCGTCGAAATCGACGTCGATGAGGATCGAATTTCCGTCCGCCGCGATTACCACCCGAATACAACTTCGCTCGCGGGCAATTATCCCTTCAGCGCCCTAAGCCCTGCGTTGATCGAAGCGGGGAAGTCAGGCCAAACCAGCGTGGTCAACGACGTGAACAGCGCCAGGCTGACCGAGGACAACATCGAAGCAGCTCGACGACTGGGTATCGCCGCCTACGTGGCAGTTCCATTGAACCGCTCTGGCAAACTGAAAGCGGCGCTCGTCGTCGGGATGGACGAACCGCACGATTGGGACGAACGCGCAATGACCGCCATCAACATGGTTGCAGAACGAACCTGGCTGGCGGTTCAAAAGCTGCACCTCGATCGGGCGCTGCGCGAAAGCGATGCCGCGCTGCGCGATGCCGATCGGCGCAAGGACGAATTCTTGGCAACCCTCGCCCACGAGCTGCGCAATCCCCTGTCGCTGATGCGCAATATCGTCACGCTGCAACAAACCCCCGGTACGCCCGAAAGCGACCCGCATTGGGGCAGGGACATCCTCGATCGCCAGGTGAATTATTTGACCCGCCTTACCGATGACTTGTTTGATGTCAGCAGAATCACGCGGGAAAAACTCGAGCTGCAAAAGGAACGGGTCAATCTGGCGGAGATCATTACGGCAGCGGCGGAGTCGTGCCGTCCTTTGATCGAGCAGCGCCGGCATGAGTTGTCTATCAGCATACCCGAAGGGGAAATTAATCTCGATGCGGATCGCGTCCGTCTGACCCAGGTGTTCATGAACCTGCTGAACAATGCGGCGAAATACACCCCCGAGCCCGGCCACATCTGGCTCAATATCGCCATTGCGGGTGCCTGGGTCGAAGTAGGGGTCAGGGATACCGGCGTGGGTATCGCGCCGGAGAACTTGCCGCACCTTTTCGAGCTGTTTTACCAAGTGGACCACTCCTACACGCGCTCGGAAGGCGGCTTAGGCCTGGGCTTGACGCTGGTGCATCGGTTGATCGAAATGCACGGCGGCAAAGTCGAGGCGCGCAGCGCCGGCATCAATCGCGGTAGCGAATTTATCGTCCGCTTGCCGCTCGCGCAGGCTTCAGCAACGAACACCGAATCCCGTCCCCCAACAAGTAGCGCAGCGCCGGCGGTCCGCTTCCGGCGCATCTTAGTCGCCGACGATTTTCCCCAGTCGGCCGAGACGCTGGCGCGCCTGCTGCGCCATGATGGGAGCGAGGTGCGGATCGCCCAGGACGGCGCAGAAGCGTTCGAGAGCGCGGCCGAGTTTCGCCCCGATGTGGTCGTCCTCGATATCGCAATGCCCAAAATGAACGGCTATGAGGCGGCGCGCAAGATTCGCGCCCAGCCCTGGGGTCAGCAAATGATCTTGATCGCCTTGACTGGCTGGGGCCAACAACAGGACCGCCGGCGCACTCAAGACGCCGGCTTTGACGCCCATTTGACCAAACCGGTCAATTACAACGCCATCGTAAATCTGCTCGCTCAGTTGCCCGCGCCACCCCCGCCCTCGCAGTGACGCCCTTTCCGGTAATCCCTCGCAATTCGATCGCAGGATATGCTAGTTGTACGCGTCGATAGAACCGGCGCGCGAGCACAGCGATGATCGACGCTCTTATTGACGGCTTGTTTCTCGTCCTGCAATGGAAAGCCCTGAGCTTGATGCTTCTCGGCATGGGCCTGGGCTTCTGCGTCGGACTCCTGCCGGGCATAGGCGGCGCGGCCACATTGGCGCTGATGATTCCGTTCATTTTCAAAATGAGTCCGGTAGAGGCATTTGCGTTTCTGCTCGGCATGCATTCGGTTGCGGCCACCACCGGCGATATCACCTCGATACTTTTCGGTGTGCCGGGCGAGGGCCTTTCCGCCGCCACGGTCGTGGATGGTTACCCGATGGCGAAACGCGGCGAAGCCGGGCGCGCCCTCGGCGCCGCGCTGATGAGCTCTCTCATCGGCGCGCTGATCGGCGCCGCTACCCTCGCGCTTGCAGTCCCGGTGGTCCGCCCTCTTGTTTTGACCTTCGGCTCACCCGAGCTTTTCCTGCTTTCATTGATCGGCATCGCCTGTATTACATCGCTCAGCGGCTCGAGCATGAGGGGACAGATACGCGGCTTTGCCATGGGCCTGCTCGGTTTACTCTTGTCCACCATCGGACAAGAGCGGCAGTCCGGAGCGCTTCGCTTTGACATGGGGCTCATGTATCTCTGGGAGGGCCTGGAGCTGGTCCCTGTGTTGGTGGGAATCTTCGCCATTCCCGAGCTTGTCGACCTCGCCGTGCGCGGCACTTCGATCGCGGGTGACCGGCCTTTGGAGAACCTGCGCGGCGGTGTCATCGCCGGCATCCAAGACACGTTTCGCCATTTCTGGCTCGTCTTCCGCTGCTCGGTGGTGGGAGTATTTGTCGGCATCATGCCCGGAGCCGGTGGCGGCGTTGCCCAATGGATGGCCTACGCTCACGCGGTGCAAAGCGCCAGCGACAGCCGCGACCGGGAGCGCTTCGGCAAAGGCGATGTGCGCGGTGTGCTCGGTCCCGGCGCCGCTAACAATTCCAAGGAAGGCGGCGATCTCATTCCGACGATCGCTTTTGGCGTGCCGGGAAGCGGCGCCATGGCGATCCTTCTCGGCGCGTTTATGATCATGGGCCTCATGCCCGGCCCCGAGATGCTCACCAAGCATCTCGCTGTAACGTATTCGATGGTCTGGACGCTCGCCATCGCCAACATCATCACCGTGGTTTTGTCCCTGGCCATACTCAATCAACTAGCAAAGGTCACCTATATCCGCGGCAGCTTGATCATCCCGTTTGTGCTTCTGTTGGTTTTTGTCGGAAGCTACACGGCAAATGGCCAGATCGCCGACCTGGTGGTCACGTTTTGTTTCGGCCTGCTCGGTTATTTCATGGTGCTCTGGGGTTGGCCGCGTCCGCCCCTCGTGTTGGGCTTTGTCCTAGGCAAGCTGGTCGAAACTTATTTATTTATCTCGGTGGCGCGTTATGGTTTCGCCTGGTTGGCACACCCGATTGTCCTGCTCCTGATTGCGCTCCTCATCATCGTGATCGCCTATCCATTCTGGGGCGGTAAACCGGCCTGGGCCGGCGGCGGCGACTGATGAAAACCCACGGACATATCATCACCAGCATCTTTCTCATCGCCCTTGCTGGCGCTGCCATCTACCTCGCTTCGGGCTGGTCCTTCAAAACCGGTTTCTTTCCATTGGCCGTTGCTATTCCGCTCGCCGTTCTCGCTCTCGCTCATTTGCTCCTAGTGCTCTTCGGCGCGCCGGAGCCGGTCGCGGGTGGCGCCGTCGAAGCCGAGTTTTCCGCCGATGTTTCTCCGGAACTCGCGCGCCGGCGCGCCGCCGCCGTTTTCGCCTGGATCGGCGCTTTTATTTTCTTGGTTTACCTGGTGAGCTTCCCCGTCGCTGTGCCGCTCTTCATGCTCTTCTATTTGAAGCTGCAAAGCTCCGTCGATTGGTTTCGTTCGCTGCTGCTGACGATCGTCACATGGGGATTTTTCTATGTGGTGTTCCAGCGTCTGGTCCACATGCCTTTCGAGACCGGGCTGCTTCAGAGCTCGCTCGGCTTCTGATCACCCTTTGTCGGGGCAAAATTCTGCTCCGGTTGTCTTCGTTGAGGTCGCAGTGCTTGACTGTAAGCGTCGTTATCATCTACTCTTGCCGCGTTTTCGAGAATTGACAGGAGCGTCATTGATTAGCGACCGTTCGCCGGAGCCGGCGAACCATCAAGAGAAGGAGAATTCCATGAAGCGAGATCACGCAGCATTGATTGTTGGCGTGCTGGCCGGGCTGCTCTTTTCGACAGCGCCCGCTTGGGCGCAATCGAATTTTTACGAAGGCAAGACGATTACGGTCGTTATCGGCGCGAAGAGCGGCAGTCTCGCTATTGCAGCTCAGATTGTCGCCCATCACTTGGGCAAGTATCTTCCCGGCAAGCCGGCGGTCATCGTGCAAAACATGCCCGGCGCGGCCCACCTGCTAGCCACCAATCATGTTTTCAATATTGCCAAGCCGGACGGGCTGACGATCCTCGCGGCCAACCCTAACGTCGCCATCGCGCAGCTTTCGCAGGTCGAGCAGGTACGCTTCGACGTCCGCAAGTTTCACTGGCTCGGATCATCGGGCGCCGATGGCGTGATGTTTTCGATCCGCTCGGATTTGCCCTACAAGACATTTGACGAGTTGCGAAAAGCAGACCGTGAGCTGGTCGCCGGCACCACCGGACCGGGTTCCAACGCCCACGATTTTCCGCTGTTGTTGAAAGAATTTGCCGGTGCCAAACTGAAGCTGGTCGCGGGTTATCCGGCGAACAGCGACGTCCTCTTAGCCGTTGAACGCAAGGAGGTGGACTCCTGGTCGGCGCTCGCCACGACCATCAAGCTCGCAGCCGACCGCGGCGTCGTCCGGCCGCTCGTGCGCGGCCGGGTAGCGCTGCCCGGGTACGAAAATTTGCCCGTGGATGAAAACCTGGCCACCAGCGCGCTCGGCAAATCCCTGATGGCGATCAAATCGATTCCCGGCGCGATCGGGCGCGCCTTCGCCGTCCACCCCAACACCCCTTCGGATCGAATCGCCATGCTACGCGACGCCTTTGCCAAAGCAGTCAAGGACCCCGACCTCATCGCCGAAGCCACCAAGGCCAAGATCGGCATGTCTCTGATCACTCATGAGCAGGTGTCCAAGGATTTCAATGCCCTGTTGAATCAAACTCCTGAGACCCTGAAAGAGATGGGAAAATATATCAAAGCGGAAAGCTGAGGGGAAAATTCGAACCGCTAAATCGAAATCGAAACAAAGAAAATTCAAAACACTCAAGATTCAAAACAGATTCAAATTGGATCGGAGTTTTGGATTTTCCGTGTCTTGACTGCGGTTTGTTTCGAGTTTCGATATTGGGATTTCTGAGTTTCAGTTTCTAGAGTTGTCAATGGCCAATCTCGGTTTCGTTGGACTCGGCGTGATGGGCGGACGCATGGCGAAGCGGCTCCTCGACGCCGGCCACAGCGTCACGGGTTACAACCGCACCCAAGCCAAAGCGCGGTCGCTGCTCGAAGCCGGCATGAAGTGGGCCGACACGCCGCGCGCCGCCGCGCAAGCGAGCGACGTCGTTTTCTCTATGATCGCCAACAACGCCGCGCTGCGCGCCGTCACCGAGGGAGAGGATGGCATTATCGCCGGTTTGAGCGCAGGGAAAATCTATATCGAGATGAGCACGGTGAGTCCGGCGGCGATCCGCGAGCTCGCCCAACAGGCCAGAGCCAAAGGCGCCGAGATGCTCGACGCTCCGGTGTCCGGCAGTTCGATTACCCTGGATGAAGGCAAGCTCTCCTTCATGGTCGGCGGCGAACGGAGCACCTTCGAAAGAGTGCTGCCGCTGCTTCAGGCCATCGGCCCCAAGGCGACCTATGTGGGCGCCAACGGTTTGGCGGCGGCCATGAAAGTTGCAACGAATCTGAGCTTGGCCGTGCAGATGCTCGCGTTCAGCGAAGGTTTGCTGTTGGCCGAGAAGAGCGGCATCGCGCGCGCGACCGCCGTCGAAGTCTTGCTCAATAGCGTCATGGCCTCGCCCATGGTGAAATACCGCGGCCCGTTCGTGCTCCACATGCCTGAGGAAGCGATTTTCGATGTCGATATGATGCAGAAAGATTTGCTGCTGGCGTTGGAGATGGGCCGCCAACTCGATGTGCCGCTGCCGACCACCGCGATCGCGAATCAGATGCTTACCGCGACCCGAGCCATGGGCTGGGCCGATAAAGATTTCGCGGTCATGTTCGAAGCTCTTGCGCGGATGGCGGGGCTGAAGAATGGGTGAAGGGAGTATTGGAGTGATGGAAGGATGGGTTCCGGAAAGCCCAATACTCCAATACTCCAACATTCCAATACTCCAACTTTCGGCGACGACACACTGATGCCACAAAGTAGAAAATCAAAACCGAGCGCAACGAAAACCGCTACCGTTCGTGACGAGCGCTGGCTTCGCTTTTATCGACAGATGTTGAAGATTCGCCGCTTCGAAGAAGAGGTCAATCAACTTTATCTCAGCGCCAAGATGCCGGGCCTGGCGCATCTTTATATCGGCGAGGAAGCCGTCGCCGTCGGTGTCTGTGAAGCGCTGCGTCAGGACGATTACATCACCAGCACCCACCGCGGCCATGGCCATTGCATCGCCAAGGGCGCGGGCCTCGACAAAATGTTCGCCGAGCTGCTTGGCAAAGAGGCCGGCTATTGCCGAGGCAAAGGCGGCTCGATGCACATCGCCGATCAGGACACCGGGAATCTCGGCGCCAATGCGATCGTCGGCGGCAGCGCCGGCATTGCCGCCGGCGCGGCGCTGTCGATCAAGTTGCGGCAGAGCGATCAAGTCGCGGCGTGTTTTTTTGGCGATGGCGCCCTCGGCCAAGGTCTTCTATATGAATCCATGAACATGGCATCGCTCTGGAAGCTTCCGGTCATCTACGTCTGCGAGAACAATCAATACAACGAATATACCAACTATCGCGAAACCACCGCGGGCACCGTAAAATCGCGCGCTGAAGCTTTCGGCATTCCTGCCGAAGCCATCGATGGCCAAGACGTGCGCGCAGTTCATGCGAGCGCGGTCGCTAGCATGCAGCGCGCTCGCCGCGGCGACGGCCCATCGTTTTTGGAATGCCAAACCTACCGCTTCCATGGTCATCACGTCGGCGACATCGACCGCGCTTACTATCGATCGAAAGCCGAAGAAGATGAATGGAAAACCGAGCGCGACCCGATCAAGCTGCTCGGCGATTGGCTTATTGAAAATAAATGGGCCGACGACAAATTATTGCAGCGGCTCGAAAATGAAATATCGGTCGAAGTCAAAGCGGCAGTGGACTTCGCCCTCAACGCGCCGTACCCGGAAGCGAACGAAGTCGACCAGCATGTCTACGCCTAGATTATCTTAGCTTTGGTTTTTCGCTTCGCAGCCAAAATCGGAAACTTAGAATCGCCAATGAGCGGCTCGTCTGACATCAAACGCCTCATGCCGGCAGATATCCAAAAGATGACGCTTCGCGAGATCACCTTCGGCCAAGCGATCAACGAAGCCTTGGCCGAAGAAATGCGCCGCGATTCGTCGGTGTTTATTATCGGCGAAGACGTCGCCGAAGCGGGCACGCCATTTAAAGTTTTGTCCGGCTTAGTCAAGGAATTCGGCACCGAGCGGGTGATCGATTCGCCCATCTCAGAGGCGGGCATCGCCGGCATTGGTGTCGGCGCGGCAATGACCGGCATGCGTCCTGTCATCGATATTATGTTCGGCGATTTCATCACGCTGACGATGGATCAACTGGTCAACCAGGCCGCCAAGATTCATTACATGTCCGGCGGCAAGCTGAAAGTTCCGCTGGTCCTCCGCACCACGCTGGGAGCCACCCGCCGCTCGGCGGCGCAGCATAGTCAAAGCCTGCACGCCTGGTTGAGCCACATTCCCGGTTTGAAGGTCGCGGTCCCTTCGACTCCCTACGACGCCAAAGGTTTGCTCAAATCGGCCATCCGCGACGACAATCCGGTGGCGTTTTTCGAAGACAAGATGATGTATCAGTTGAAAGGGCCTGTACCGGCGGAAGAGTACACCATTCCTCTCGGCGTCGCCGACGTGAAGCGCCCCGGCAGCGACATCACTCTGGTTGCCACGAGCAGCATGGTGCACGTCGCGCTGGATGCTGCGGCCCGGTTGCAATCGAGCGGCATTAATGCCGAAGTCGTCGATGTCCGAACCACGGCGCCGCTCGACAAACACACGCTCGTCGAGTCCGCAAAAAAAACCGGCCGTGCCATCGTGATCGATGAAGGATATGAACGCTACGGCGTCACCGCGGAAATTGCCTCGGTGATCGCTGACGCTGCGTTCTATTATCTCGACGCACCGGTGAAACGCCTGGGTGCGATGGATGTGCCCGTGCCGTTCTCGCCCGTGCTCGAAGATCAGACCGTGCCGACACCGGAGTCGGTCGCGGCGGTGGCGCAGCAGTTATGCGGGAAGTAACTGAAAGTTTCGAGTTACGGGTTCCGAGTTTCTGGTTGAACCCGAAACCCAAAACACGAAACCCGAAACTCTTAGAGAGGAGGTAGGTTATGGGGTTGAAGACCTTCGGCCTGACGGCGGTCGATTGGGAAGAGCGCGTCAACATCGACCGGCTGCGGCAAGAGCGGCTCGCGCGAGTGAAGCATGCGCTCGAGCAATCCGAGCTCGGCTCTCTGCTCTGTTTCGACATGAACAATATCCGCTACATCACCGCAACGCACATCGGCACCTGGGCGATGGACAAGCTGGTGCGCTTTTCGCTGCTGCCGCAAGACGACGAACCGATTCTCTGGGATTTCGGCTCGGCGGCTCGCCACCATCAGATTTACTGCCCCTGGCTTGGCCTCGAACGTTCGCGCGCCGGTATTTCCACGCTGCGCGGCGCGACCAATCCGAGCTCCGGCTTGGCGGACGATGTGGCGAAAAAAATCAAACTGGAGTTGGAGAAACGCCATTTACAGAACGAGCCGGTCGGCGTCGACGTAATCGAAATGCCGGTGCTCTTCGCCTTGCAAGCTCAAGGGCTCAAAGTCGTCGACGGCCAGCAGCTCATGCATGAAGTCCGAAAAATCAAGACCCAGGACGAAATCACCTTGCTGAATACCGCGACCATGATGGTCGATGCCGCCTACGAAGAGCTTTATCGGTTCATGAAGCCGGGCGTTAAAGAAAACGAGTGCGTCGGCGTGGTCAGCAAAGTGCTCTACGACCTGGGCTCCGAGCACGTCGAAGGAGTCAACGCAATTTCTGGCGAGCGCTGTAGTCCGCATCCTCATGTCTATACCGACCGCGTGCTCCGTCCCGGCGATCCGGCGTTTTTTGACATTCTCCACAGCTTCAACGGCTATCGCACCTGCTATTACCGCACCTTCGCGGTCGGCAGCGCTTCGCCGGCTATGGTCGATGCCTACAAGCGCAGCCGCGATTACATGGACGCCGCCATCAGTATCGTCAAGCCGGGCATCACGACGGCCGATGTCGTCAAGCTCTGGCCCAAGGCGCAGGAATTTGGCTTCGCCAATGAAGAAGCCGCTTTCGCCCTGCAATACGGCCATGGCGTCGGCCTATCGATCTGGGAGAAACCGATCTTCAGCCGCCTGGTTTCTCTCGATCATCCTGAAGTCATCCAAGAGGGCATGGTCTTCGCCCTTGAAACCTACTGGCCGGCCTCCGACGGCTGGTCCGCCGCGCGCCTGGAGGAAGAAGTCGTCGTCACCCAAGACGGCTGCGAAGTGATCACCCGCTTTCCCTCGGAAAAACTGTTGGTCGCGGGAACGCATTATTTCACCGCCGGCGGCGAATTGCCGAGCACGCGCGAGACGCAATCGAACCTGAACAACCCCGGCGCGCTGGAAAGGGTAAAGGGCTAGTCTGGGGTATTTGCATCGGCATTACTCCATCACTCCAATACTCCGTTGCGCATATCCTGAAATGGACGCTTTAACGAGTCACGAACACGCGCCACGCTCCTAACATGCCAACCAACGTGATCATGCCCGCCCTTGGAGTGGCGCAACAGACCGGAACTCTGCTTCAATGGCTCAAGGCCGAAGGTCAAACCGTAACCAAAGGCGAGCCGCTGATGGAGATCGAGACCGACAAAGCCACCGTTGAGATCGAAGCGGTCGCTTCAGGGGTTCTGGCGCAGGTCACGGCGAAAGCGGGAGATCAAGTGCCGGTGGGTCAGACGATCGCTTTGATCCTGGCGCCGGGAGAAGCATTGCCGACCAGAAAAGAGGAGGTACCGACAGCCGGCCCGGAGCGTGAGCGCACACAGGAAGCGCAATCAAATCCCCCCGCTTCCCCGTTTGTCAAACAAGGATCAAAGGGGGATTTCGCCACGCGAATCCTGGCATCACCCAAAGCCAAGCGCATCGCGAAGGAACAGAGAATCGACCTCCAATCGCTCCGCGGCAGCGGGCCCGACGGCGCGCTTTTGGCCGCGGACGTGCTCCGCGCGCTTGCCGGCAGCACCGATTTGAGCCCTGCCGCACCGAGCCAATCTGCGCCACGACTCATCCCGCTCACGTCGATGCGCCGCATAGTCGGCGAGCGAATGGCGCAAAGTAAACGGAGCGCGCCGCATTTTTATCTGAGCATGGATGTCGATATGAGCCGCGTGACGGCTCTTAGAAATGACGCCAAAAAGCGCAGCGATGAAATCGTTCCTTCGATCAACGATTTTATTCTCTACGCCTGCGCCCGCGCGCTCAAAGACTTTCCGGCGCTCAATTCAAGTTTTACCGATCGAGGCATCGAGCAGCATGCTCATGTCCATATCGGCATGGCCGTCGCGCTCGACGAAGGGCTGGTCGTGCCGGTGATTCAAGGCGCCGATCGCTTGAGCCTGGCAGAGCTCGCACGCCGGAGCCGCGACCTGGCGGACAAGGCGCAAAGCAAAAAACTCCTCCCGCTCAACTATGAAGGCGGGACCTTCACCGTGTCCAATCTCGGCATGCTCGGCGTCGATAACTTCGTTGCGATCATCAATCCTCCGCAAGCCGCGATTCTTGCGGTTGGCCGTGTCGCGCCGCGCGTGGTGACCGATGGCGACGGCATTGAAGTCAAACCGATGATGGCCGCAACCCTGTCTGCCGACCATCGAGTAGTCGACGGCGCGAGTGCGGCGCGCTTTCTTCAACGCGTCAAAGAGCTGTTGGAAAATAGCCGATTTTAGTGTACATCCCACACGCTCGCTGACAACCTGCAAAGGAGCTATTTATGAAAAGAGCTATCGTGTTTTTCGCCGCATTCCTGGTTGGCTTCGGCCTCGCCGGAGCCAACGCCCAGAACATTGAGCGCTTGACGATGGGGGGCGGACCACCGGCAGGAGTGTTCGGTATCTTCGCCACCGGCATCGCCACTTTTCTGTCCAAGAACGTTCCCAATGTCGACGTTTCCGTAGCGGCCACCGGGGGCTCGGTGGAAAATGTCCGCCGGGTCAACTCGAAGGAAGCCGACATGGCTGTATCGTTCTCTTCTGACACCCATGAAGCTTTTCATGGGCTGGAAAAATTTACTGGTAAGCCATTGAGCGACCTCCGCGCCGTCGGCGTAGTCTTCTTTGGCGTCGCCCATCTAATGACCTATACCGACAGTGGCATTCGGACTATGGCCGATCTCGCCGGTAAGAGAGTCGCGGTCGGCAATCCGGGTTCGGGAACCTATGCCTCGGCAGAACGTGTCTTTCGAGCAGTTGGTATATGGGACAAAATCAATCGCATTCCGCTCCTCGGCGCCGCCGCAGGTGAAGCGATGAGCGAGGGCAAAGCCGATGCTTTTTTCTGGACTGGTCCGGAGCCCGATCGCGTCACTACCGAAGCGGCTGTAAAAAAGCCCGTGCGTGCCATCGACGTTCATACGGCTGTTGCCAAGACCGACTTCTATAAACAGTTTCCTTATTTCGCCCGCTACGTCTTCGCCGCCAACTCGTATCGTGGCATCACCGAAGACACGGCGAGCATCGGCGTGCCGGTGATCTGGTACGTCCACAAGGACATGGCTCCCGCTCTCCTGCAACGAATGGTTGCCGCGGCTTACAGCAAGGAAGGCAATGCTCACATGATGAAAGTCCATGCCGGTTCCAAGGACATGGTTCCGCAAAGAGCATTGCAGGGCGTCACGATTCCGCTGCACAAAGCCGCCGAGGATCATTGGCGCGCCGCAGGCATTCAGATACCCGACGCGATTCGCGCGAAGTAAGCGGTCGCGGCGCTCCAGGCGCCGCCGCTTCGTGAAAACCCATTTTGTCCACGAATGGTAAGGGCGGTTGCAAACCCTCCCTTACATCATCCCGACAGACGAGTTCAGAAATTATGTCCGAAGAGATACCTCAAGCACGCACCCTGACCGGCAGCTGGGAAATCGCCGTGCAGCTGCTGATGGCGGGTGTCGCGATCTTTTTGCTCTGGGCCTCTTCGTTCGGAGTGGTTTCGCTGCAGTATTTTCGCGGCATCGCGGTACTTTACAGCTTGGTCGCGCCTTTGCTCTTATACCGCGGATGGCGTCGCGACCGGATGGATAGACCGTCGCTGCTGGACGTCGTACTGGTGCTCGCGACGCTCATTGGGGTCGGTTATTGGATTATCGAGCACGAAGCGATGGCCTACCGCGCCGGTGACTACACCGCCCTCGATGTCTGGCTGGGCGTCGTCGTCACGATGATCGCCATCGAAGCAGCCCGGCGCGTCCTCGGCTGGGGTATGGCGATGTGCGCGCTCTTGCCCATCGCCTATGCGCTCTTCGGCAATTACCTGCCGTACCTGATCGGCCATCGCGGCTTCAGCATGCGCCGCGTGATCGAGTACGTTTATTTAACCAGCGACGGCATCTTCGGCGTGATGGCGGACGTTGTCGCCAGCTTCATCATCCCATTTGTCGTTTTCGGCTCCTTCATGGAGCGCGCCGGCGTAGCGAAGTTTTTCGTTGACCTCTCGCTCGCCGCATTCGGCCGGGTCACCGGGGGACCGGCCCAAGCCGCGGTGATCTCGAGCCTCTTCATGGGAACCGTTAGCGGCAGTCCGATCGCCGAGACGGTGACCACGGGGACGGTCACGATACCGCTCATGAAACGGACCGGTTTTCCACCCCACGTCGCCGCGGCTGTTGAGGGCGCGGCTTCCACCGGCGCAATGGTGATGCCGCCGGTTATGGGGGCCGGGGCATTTATCATGGCCGAGATGACCAACATTCCCTATCTGGAAATTATCAAAGTCGCGGCGATTCCAGGTATTCTCTTTTATGTTGCCGTCGGCGTGATGGTTTATTTCGAATCGCGCAAGCTCGGTTTGCGCCGTCTATCGAGGGACGAACTGCCGCGCTTGGGCCCGGTCATGCGCAGCGGCTGGTTCCTTTTTTTGCCGCTCTTCGTTCTCATCGGCCTGTTGATCATCGGTTACTCGCCGGGCACATCGGCGGTTTTTGGGATTTTTTCGGCAATCCTATTGAGCTGGACGAGTCGTGAGACGCGCATGGGTCCGCGCGCGATTTGGCAGGCGCTCGTCGACGGCGGCAAAGCGAGTCTCTACGTGGCCGCGCTGACCGGCGCCGTAGGCGTGCTCATCGGTGTCTTGGCGCTCACCGGCATCGGCATAAAATTCTCCTACATCCTGATCGAGCTCGGCGGTAAAAGCCTGCCGTTGACGCTCGTGCTTCTGGCGGCCGCCACGCTGATACTCGGTCTCGCGTTACCCATCACGGCAACCTACCTCATGGTGGCCGTGGTCGCGGTGCCGGTATTGGCGGATCTTGGTCTACCGTTGCTGACGGCGCACTTGATCATTCTATGGTTGAGTTTAGACTCGAACATCACGCCGCCGGTGGCACTCGGGCCTTTCGCGGCCGCCGCGATCGCCGGCGCCGATCCGATGAAAACCGGCTGGACTTGCTTTCGCTTTGCTAAAATTATTTACCTGATGCCTGTGTTGATGGCATACACGCATATTTTGTTCACCGGGACGCCGGCACAAAATATTCTGGCGGTGGTCTCGGCAACGGTAGGAACGGTAGCTTTCTCGATCGTCAGCACCGCGTTTTTTGTCATCCGAATGACGATCATTGATTTCGTCCTGCTGGCATTCGCGACGATATTGGCATTTATACCGTCGCCACTGACGATCATCGCGGCCATCGCTATTTTTACCACGGTCTTCTTTCTTCAGCGTCGCCGCGCCGGTATTGCTAGCGCCCATCGGGAGCTTGAAACGGTTACCAAATGAACCAAGACGATTCGCCCTTCGACGATCCGGTCATTCTACCCATCGAAGATCACCTCGATCTGCATCCCTTCCAGCCGAAGGAAATATCGAGCGTTGTCGAAGAGTATTTAGAGCAATGCCGAGAAGCCGGCTTCGAAGAGGTTCGCTTGATTCACGGCAAAGGCAGGGGCGTGCAGCGCAATATCATCCGCTCGCTTTTAGAGAAACATCCCCACGTCGATTCATTTCACGATGCGCCGCTGGAAGCCGGCGGTTGGGGCGCCACGGTAGTCAGACTGAAAAGCTCTCGCTGAAAAATTCGACTCTTGCCGGATCAGAGATACTTGAATCCGCTTAACGCTTGGCGAACGGATCCTCGCCCTCGTGCCTGTAGAGCAGAAGCACCGTCAACGCAACGCCGATGGTAATAAAGCTGTCGGCGACGTTGAAGGCCGGCCAGTGATAATGGCCCCAATAAAAATCGAGAAAATCGATCACTTCACCGTAAAGCATCCGATCGATGAGGTTGCCGATGGCGCCGGCAACGATAAACGCCAAGGCGGTTATCAGGCCTTTTTCATGCTCCGGCAGGCGTCGCAGCATGGTGAAAATAAAACCGATGGCGGCGATCGAGACGGCGATCAAAAAAGGGCGGCGGAAGACCGCCGCGCTCCCGGAGAAAATCCCGAAAGCCGCGCCGGTGTTGCGCACGTAGGTCAGGCTGAAAAATCCATCGATGACGGGGATCGACTGGTGCAGGGCCATGGTGTGATCAACGATCATTTTGGTCAGCTGATCGAGCACCACGATCGCCGCCGTCCAGCCGGCGACAATGCGCCATTTCCGGCTCAAGCCGAAGCTCCAGCGCTCAGCACCGCGGCGCAGCGTGGACAGATCGTCGGATGATTTCGATCGGCGCCGACCCTGACGTCGTATTTCCAGCAGCGCTCGCACTTTGCGCCATCCGCCTTGCTCACTTTGACCACACAATCGAGCAGCGCCGCATCGTAAGCGGTTTCGTCTCCGCTCGAGCGAGCCGCGCTTTCCGTCGCGTCGGCAGCCTGGGACACGATCAGGAGATCCTGGAGCCGAGCGCGCTCTCCGGGCAGCAGGCTAGGCAAAAGCGATCCCCGTCCATTGCGATGTTCGAATACCACCTTGGCGTCGAGAGAATGACCGATGATGCCGCTCGTGCGCGCCTGCTCCAGCGCCTTCAGCACTTCGCCGCGTTCGCGCAACAGCCGGTCCCATTTTTCAGCGCGCGCCGGGTCTGTGAAGCTCGCATCCGGTTGCGGCATCTGCGCGAGAAACACGCTTTCGGGCCGGCTCGCTCGGTCCGGCAGGTATTGCCAAATTTCCTCGGCGGTGAAGGACAAGATCGGCGCGGTCAAATGTACCAGCACGTCGAGAATGCGGTGCAGCGTGGTTTGCGCCGCGCGCCGTTTGGTCGATTTGGCGGCTTCGCAATAAAGCCGGTCCTTGACGATATCGAGGTACTGGGCGCTCAAATCGACGCTGCAGAAATTATTCAGGCTGTGATAAACCACATGGAACTCATAGCGGTCATAGGCTTCGCGGCAGCGCGCGAGCAGATTCTCCGTGCGCCCGAGTATCCACAGGTCCAGCTCGTCGAGGTCGGATCGATCGATGCGGTCCGAAGCGGGATTGAAATCGTACAGATTGCTGATCAAAAAGCGCGCGGTATTGCGAATACGCCGATAGGCTTCCACCAGCCGGTTGAGAATTTCATCGGAAATGCGCACGTCTTCGCGGTAATCTTCGGCGGATACCCAAAGGCGCAGTATTTCCGCGCCGAATTTCTTGGTGATGTCCTGCGGCGCGACCGTATTGCCGAGAGATTTGGACATCTTTCGTCCCTTGCCGTCGAGCGTGAAACCATGGGTCAGCACGCTCGCAAACGGCGCGCGGGCGCGCGTCGCTAAAGACGTCAAAAGCGCCGTGTGAAACCAGCCCCGGTGTTGATCGCTCCCTTCGAGGTAAAGATCGGCGCGCCCGCGCAGGCGCGGATCCTGTTCGACCACTGCGGCATGGCTCACGCCCGAATCAAACCAGACATCGAGGATGTCCTCCTCCCGGGTGAAAGCCCGGTTCTGGCAATCCGGACAGACAAGATCGGGCGGCAGGAGCTCCTCGAGGGGCCGTAGATACCAGGCGTCCGATCCTTCCCTAGCAAAAATATCCGCGACGTGATCGCACAGCTCGCGCGTGAGCACTGCCTGGTTACATCCCTTGCAATAGACTGCGGGGATCGGTACGCCCCAGGAACGCTGGCGCGAGATGCACCAGTCGGGCCGCGCCTCAAGCATACCGCGGATGCGATCCTTGCCCCAGGGCGGGATCCATTTGACCTCATCGATCGCCCTAAGCGCTAGCTTGCGCAGATCATTTTTCTCCATCGAAATAAACCACTGCTCGGTGGCGCGAAAAATCACCGGCTTTTTGCAGCGCCAGCAGTGCGGGTAACTATGCGTGAGCTGATCTTGCTTGAGGAGTGCGCCATGCTCGATCAGTTTTTGCACGATCCGCGCATCGGCTTTGAAGACCGACTCGCCCGCCAAGTCTCCCGCCTCCTCAGTGAATCGGCCTTCCGGGTCCACCGGCGCCATCACGGGCAAGCCGTAACGCATGCCGACTTCGTAGTCTTCCTGGCCATGCCCGGGGGCGATATGCACAGCGCCCGTGCCTTGATCCTGAGTTACGTAGTCGCCAAGAACGATTTTGGACCGGCGTTCGAGCCAGGGGTGCCGGCAAACGATGCCTTCGAGCTCGCTACCGGTCCATGCGCCGGCCGTAATTTGGTAATCCTTGGCTTCGATGCCGAGGGCCTGCATGACCGCAGGGATCAACTCGCGATTGATAACGAGTTCACCCGCCTCAGTCTTCACCAGTTGGTAGATGAATTTCGGATGCACCGCGATCGCTTGATTAGCGGGCAGGGTCCATGGCGTCGTTGTCCAGATAACGAAGTTTGCACCGCTAGCAGACTCGATTGGAAATAATCCCTTCGCGTCGATCACGGGAAATTTGACATAGATCGATGTCGAGGCATGATCTTCGTACTCGACCTCCGCCTCGGCCAAAGCCGTCACGCATGAGGCGCACCAATAGACCGGCTTCTTACGCCGGTAAAGCGCGCCGGAGCCGACGAATTTGCCGAGTTCGCGCACCTCTTGTGCTTCGTAGGCCGGATCCAACGTGCGATAGGGCCTCTCCCAGTCGCCCAGGACGCCGAGCCGTTTGAATTCCTCGCGTTGGACCGCGATGTACTTCTCAGCGTATTCCTTGCAAAGTTTTCGAATCTCGGCCTTGCTCATGGCGAGCTTTTTTGCCCGCCCGAGGTTCTTTTCGACCTGCAGTTCGATCGGCAAACCGTGGCAATCCCAGCCCGGCACGTAAGGGGCCAACCGACCGGACATCCACTGATATTTGACAATAATGTCCTTTAGAATCTTGTTGAGCGCGTGACCGATATGAATATTGCCGTTGGCATAAGGGGGACCGTCGTGGAGAATGAACCGGTGCTTGGTCTCATGGGCTTCGATAACGCGGAAATACGTCCCTTCGCTTTGCCACTTTTTCACCTGCTTGGGCTCGTTTTGCGGCAAATTGCCGCGCATCGGAAAGTCGGTTTTGGGCAAATTCAGTGTCTCTTTGTAATCCATATAGCGGAACGGAAAAAAACGCCGCGGCTGCGCGGCGTTGCCACTTTTCACCGGTCAGTTTTTGTGATGGTTTAAGCCGCGGACCATACGACAGGCAAACATATCGGCCTTGTTTTCAGCATCCGCCCAGAAAACATAATGACCGATCTCGTGATAGACCATATTGATCCAGCGTCGCTCGCTGTTGTACTTTCTGCCTTTTTTCCAATTTTCCGGATGGACGAGGTAGATCTGGCCATTCTCATACGTCTTACCCGCCGTCTTGCCCCAATCTATGTACTCGAACCATTCGACGCGTGGGTTCTTCAGGTTGTAAAACCGACATAAGGCCGCGATCGCCTTTTTAAAGTTGACCGCTTTATAGTCATGAAAAAATGCCGACAACAGCCGGTCGACAACGCGTCTTTCTCGAATCGGGGGTAAAATCATTCGCATGGCGCTGACCCGCGGTCACCCAAAAAGGTGAGTCACTTAATATAGTATAGATGCCCATGGATAGGAACAGGCCGGCCCCTGGAGCTGGCTGCCGAAGAGTCGGTAAGTCACTGATATTCCATGTTTTTTCAAGCCATCGGAGAAATTATTCAGGGCTCGTTTCGGGCTGCGTTGCTCTTGAGAACGGCGCTAAAGTGTCGTAGATTGGCGTACTCTCTAGCGTGGCCCCCATGCAGCATCAATGATCCAAGCATTAGCCGGCAAATTCGTCTACTTCAGTACCTGGCTGGGGTTTCAGCTTGGCTTAAGCGCGGTGAAAATTTCGCCGGCTTTGGTGTTTTGGCTCGCCGATCGCCTGGCCGCGGTTGGTTATCTCAGTTTCCGCGGTTTTCGCGAACGCTCGCTGGCTAATTTGCGGCTCGCCTTCGGCGACCGCTTTGATGACCAGGCGATCGACTTGATGGCGCGCCGTTCGCTGCGAAATTTTTTTCGCGCTTGTGTCGAAACCGTTGCCGCAATCAATATGAGCGACGAGCAGCTGCGCCGCAGTATACCCGTGAATGGGCAAAGCTATCTGGATGCGGCGCGGGCCAGAGGGCGCGGCGTGCTCTTGTTGAGCGCGCATCTGGGCAATTTTTTTTTGCTCGGCACGCGCTTGGCAGCCGAAGGTTACACCGCTTTCGTGCTGGTGAATCAGCCGAGGGACGGCCGCTTCGCCCGGTTGATGGACGATTACCGTCTGCGGGTGCGCCAGCCGACAATTCACGCCCGGCCGCGCAACCAAGCGTTGCGCGAGTTGCACGAAGTCTTGCGGCGAAACCAGATCGTCATTGTCATCGCCGACGAGTTTCGCCGCGGCAGCGGCATCGAAGTACCGTTTTTCGGCGGTACCGTCGTCGCCCGTCGGGGCCCCGTGACCGTCGCTCTCCGCACGGGCGCGGCGATCCTGCCGGCTTGCTTGGTCCGTCAGCCGGACGATAGCTTGCAGCTTGTCATCGAACCGGAGCTCGAGATCGACCGGTCCGCAAAAGGCGCTGCGCAGATCCGCGAAAACACCTTGCGCATGAGTCGCTGGCTCGAACAGACGGTGCGCGGCTATCCGGATCAGTGGAATTGGATGAACATCCGCCACTGGGTGAATCAGCGGGAACCGATAACGGATAGTAAAATTCGCTTGCGGCGAGCCGTTTAATCGTCAAGAAAGGGGAGGCAGGTGAAGAAGCTCCGTAAAAAGGAACTCGACGAACTCAAGACCAAAGTTGCGCTCGGCAACCGCATCATGTTTCATGAGGGCCTCGCCGATTACCACGGCCACGTGAGCGCGCGCATTCCGGGGACACGTCGATTCTACATCAAACCGGTGCTCGCGCCGCTCGGCGAAATCGCCCCAAAGCACATCATCGAAGTCGACATCGATCAATATTTCGAGATTTGCGAGCAGAACTATGCCAAAGCGGGCAACCGGCGCGCGGTGACCAAGATCAACAACCCGCCGCGCGAAACCATGATTCACGCGGCGATCTATGACAGCCGGCCAGACGTGAATTCGGTCGTTCATACCCATCAGACTCTGGCGACGGCGTTTTCTGTGGCCGGCACGCCGATCCTGCCGATTTACAATCAGGCGGCGGTCTTCGCTCCCGAAACGCCGATTTTCCCAAGTCCGCGGCTGATTTACACGATGCAGGATGGTAAAGAGATCTGCGCCACGCTGCAGGACCGTATGGCGATGCTGCTCAAGGGGCACGGCATTGTTGTGGTCGGCGACAGCTTGGAATATGCTACCGTGCACGCGATTTATCTGGAGCGCACCGCCTACATGCAGTTTGTCGCGAGCTGCGTCGGCAAGCCGGCGATCATGCCGCAAAAAGAGATCGACTATATGAAAGAAAATATGATGTACCGCTCCTATGACGCGTTCGCATATTTTCGATCACTGCTGCCCAAGGCTGGACGTCTGTAGGCTTCCCTCCAGAAGGTCCGCCGGATCTAGAGGAGACTCCGATGGCCAAACGAGAAGAAAAAATATCCGAGAGCGGAGCCAAGCGGCCGATTCAAGATCTGCGCGAATGGCTTGAACGAGTTGACGCGATGGGTGATCTGGTGCGCGTCAAACAGCCGGTGAGCTGCGAGGAGGAGATGAGCGCGATCGGCTATCTCGTCGCCAAGCAGAAGCCGTCGCCGGCGATTCTGTTCGACAACATCAAAGGCTATGAGAAGAGCCCCTATAAGGCGCAGTCGCTCTGGAACATTTTGGGCCCGAGCATTCCGCGCATCGCTTTGTCCATGGAAGAGCCGCCCGAGACGCCCACCGTCGAATTGATTCGCCGGGTGAAAGACAAATTAAAAAACCGCTTGGCGCCCCGGGAAGTCCCGGCTAGCCAGGCCGCCATGTTTCAAAATACGGTCACCGGCGACAAGATCGATCTGAGCGAGCTGCCGATTCCGCGCCATTGGCCTCTCGATGGCGGCCGTTACGCCGGCACCGCCGATTGCGTCATTACGCGCGATCCGGACTCCGGCTATTTGAACGTCGGCACCTATCGCATGATGCTGCAGGGCAAGAACGAGGTCGGCCTCTATCTCTCGCCCGGCAAAGATGCGCGCCTCCACATCACCCGCTCCTGGCAAATGGGCAAACCCGTCGAGGTCGCTGCCGCCTGGGGTATCGATCCGCTGTTCATGGTAGTCGGCTCGCAGACTTTTCCCAAGAACGTTTCCGAGTACGAGTATTTGGGCGGCATCAAAGGGGAACCCATTCCGGTCGTCAAAGGCAAAACCACCGATCTTTTATTGCCCGCCAATGCCGAATTTATGATCGAAGGCATGATTAAACCGAACTCGGTCAAAAGCGAAGGGCCCTTCGGCGAATTCCCCGGCTACTACGGCAGACCGGAGGCGGGATGCCCGCTGGTGGAAATCACGGCGGTGCATTATCGCAATAATCCGATCCTCACCAATGCGCTCATGGCTGATTATCCGTCGAATGAACAGAGCGGCTTTTTTTCTATCATTCGCTCGGCGCGCATCTGGGACGATCTCGACAAGCTCGGCGTGCCGGGCGTTCAGGGCGTCTACGCTCATCCGGCGGGCGCCGGCGGTTTTGGCATGACGGTCATCGCTCTTGAGCAGCGCTACGCCGGACACGCTGCGCAGGCCCTCGCACTGGCCGCCCAAGTCCCCGGCGGGGCTTACTACACAAAGTGGATTATCGCCGTCGACGAGGACATCGATCCCACCGACATGGATCAAGTGATCTGGGCGATGAGCAGCCGCTGCAACCCCATCGATGATATCGATATATTGCGCAATACCTGGTCTACCTGGCTCGATCCGACTCAGAATCCACCGGAAAAGCGTCCGTACGGCTCGAAGGCGTTGATCAACGCCTGCAAGGAGCACCGCTATTTACCGGTATTCTCGAAACGAACCGCGCTGCGCAAGGAGATCTACGAAAAAGTCGCCGCCGACTGGAAAAAGCTCGGTCTTCCGGGGCAAGTTCCGGAAGTGCGCGCCTTCGAAGAAAAAAAGCAGGTCGTCTACCACGAAGTGGGCGGCTTCGAGCCGGGCAAACAGCCCGGCGAGGAAGACAAGAAGTAGCGCGCATCGGCGGCAGGATCGCCGCGCCGCCTCGTAGGATCCTAGGCGAAACGGGCGGGGTTCTTCTCGACCGGGCGGTACGCCGAGTCGCGCAGCGACTCAACGCGGTTCTTACCTCGCTCTTTGGCAAGATAGAGCGCTCGGTCCGCCTGTGCGTAGAGTTCGCTCGGGCTGGCCACACCTTCGAGCGAGCTCACGCCGATGCTGGCGGTGATGCTCAGCGTGTGCGCCGCCGTATGCATCGGCTGCTCTCCTATCAGCCGGCAAAATCGCTCCCCGACGACAATAGCCCCGCTCAGGTCGGTTTCCGGTAGGATCATTGCGAACTCCTCGCCACCCACCCGCGCCGCACAATCACTGGCGCGCTTGTTTTCAGCAAGGATCTTGCCGATGTTTTGCAAAACCATATCGCCGCACGGATGACCGAGACTGTCATTGACAACCTTAAAGTTGTCTACGTCGATGAGAAGCAGCGATAGCGGGCGGCCATGTCGCAAGGCACGCGCGCACTCTTGCGTCAAATGATCGTCAAAGAATCTTCGGTTCGGCAGCGAAGTCAAAAAATCGGTTTGGCTCTGCCGCTCGGCTGACTGTCTGAGCGCATTCTCATTTGCCGCCATCTGGGCAAAATAGCCGTAGAAGATCGAAGCCGTAAACAAGAAAGGGATGCGCATGATTTTCGTGGTTTCCAGCCCTTCGGTCCAAAAGAGCAGACAGCCGTACACTAATGAAACCACGACCGCGAGCCCCAACGAGCAGCGAATGTCTTTCCAAAAGGCGGCGGCGGCGATGATGAGAAAATAGATGTGATACAGCTCGCTTCCTAAATTGTGCGTGACCACCAGCGTATAAGTGAGCGCAAGAGTATCCAACAGGACCAAGACGAGGAACACGCGCGTCGATTTCAAGCGCTGTTCGTCGAAAAAATACAGAACAGTATTTGAAATGACGTGGCCAAGAACGATCGCGTAGTCGACCAGCCCGGGATGAAAGGCGTCCTCCGCGAGTAACAGCATGCACGCTGAAACCAGGATAATCGGCCACCTCAGGCAGATCACCATGCTCTTATTTTGCGAGAGCAGCAGAAATTGCCAAGCACGAGCGGCCATAATCAAATCGATCTTTCGAGGCTAAGGCAAAGGGCGCCCGCAGCCCAAGCCGTCAAAAAAACAATCACTGGATGGGGTGGCAGTCCGGGAGTAAAGCGCCGTCCTGGCGCGAGTCGGCAGATTGTTCAACCTACAGAGATGGCCATCGGCTTGCCGGAACACGCAGGGTGCGTGCCAGCTTTTAGCAGAGCCCGGATTTTACCTGGAGTTAACTCTTGGGAGCTATTTTCCTTCAAACTGCTCAAGCTGGGTTGAAATGGGCGGACAAATTTGGCGTGCCATTGTATCAGATGACGAACTTTGTCACGCTTTAAGCAACCTGCGGGAATTAAAAATAAGCGACCAGCCGCTTAGCTGATCGCCTCTTCGCCCCGCTCATTGGTACGGATGCGGATCACCTCTTCGACCGTGCTGACAAAGATTTTGCCGTCGCCGATCTTGCCGGTTTGAGCCGAGTCGAGGATCGCCTCGACAATTTTCGGCGCCATTTCGTCGGGCGCGAGTATTTCGATCTTGACCTTGGGCAGGAAATCAACCGTGTATTCGGCACCCCGGTAAAGCTCCGTGTGCCCTTTCTGCCGGCCGAATCCCTTTACCTCGGTAATCGTCATCCCGGTAATGCCCGCCGAAGTGAGTTTTTGCTTCACCTCGTCGAGTTTGAAGGGTTTGATGATCGCCTCGATTTTTTTCATTGCATCCCCCTCTCGAAATTGGGGTGCGGCCGCCGGACACAGCCGACGGCCACCTTGGACCAATCAAATATCAAAATAGAGCGCGAACTCCCAAGGATGGGGGCGAAGCCGGATCGCGTCCACCTCCGCTTTGCGCTTGTATTCGAGCCAGGTCTCGATCACGTCTTTGGTGAACACATCGCCCCGCAGTAAAAACTCGTGATCTTTCTCCAACGCATCGAGCGCCTGATCGAGCGACCCCGGCATTGACTTCACCTTGGCCGCCTCCTCGGGCTCCAGTTCGTACAGGTTTTTGTCGATCGGCTTGGGCGGCTCGATCTTGTTACGGATTCCGTCCAAGCCGGCCATCAGCATCGCCGGAAAGGCAAAATAGGGATTGCAGCTCGGATCGGGCGTGCGAAACTCCAGCCGCTTAGCCTTTTCGCTCGTCGAATACATGGGGATTCGCACGCAGGCGCTCCGGTTTCTCGCCGAGTAAACCAAGTTGATCGGCGCTTCATAGCCGGGCACCAATCTGCGGTAAGAATTGGTCGTCGGCGCGATAAAGGCGCACAGCGCGTGGGCGTGTTTGATCAACCCGCCGATGTAATAGCGCGCCGTGTCGCTGATCAGGCCATAGCCTTTCTTATCATAAAAGATATTCTTGCCCGCTTTCCATAGGCTCTGGTGCGTGTGCATGCCCGAGCCATTGTCCTGAAATAGCGGCTTGGGCATGACCGTCACGACTTTGCCGCGCCTTCTCGCCGTGTTTTTGACCACGTACTTATACAGCAGCACCTTGTCGGCCATCTTGGTCATGGTGTCAAAGCGCATGTCGATCTCGGTCTGCCCGCCAGTGGCGACTTCATGGTGGTGCACTTCGACCTTGATGCCGCATTTCTCGAGGTTCAATACCATCTCAGAGCGCAGATCCTGGTACTGGTCCATGGGCGGCACCGGAAAGTAGCCTTCTTTATAGCGGATCTTGTTGCCCAGATTGACGGCCCCGCCGTTGTTGCCGGAATTCCAGAATCCCTCGCTCGAGTCGATATGATAATATCCTTCGTGGTGGTTTTGATCGAACCTGACGCTGTCGAAAATGAAAAACTCGATCTCGGGCCCCCAGTAGCTCGTATCGGCGATGCCGGAGGATTTTAAATACTTCTCGGCCTTCTGCGTGACGTAGCGCGGGTCGCGCGTGTAAGGCTCGCGGGTCACCGCATCGAGCACGTTGCAAATAAAGCTGATGGTCGGGTGTTCGCTGAACGGGTCTATCATGGCGGTGTCGGCGTCCGGCAATAAGATCATGTCGGACTCGTTGATACTTTGAAAACCGCGGATGCTTGAGCCGTCAAAGCCCAATCCTTCCTCGAACACGTCGGCGTTCAACTCGGTCGCCGGTATTGAAAAGTGCTGCCACAACCCCGGCACATCGATAAACTTAAAATCGACGATCTCTGCTTTGTTCTTCTTCGCCAACTCTAGCGCGTCTTTCACACTCATCTGACTCTGCTCCTCTCATTAAACAATAGAATTTCGCTCCCGGCGCACTTGAGTATCATATTCTTTACCGTAGAACCAGCCCCGGTCGTACGCCGACTATCCGTAGGCGCGCTCATTATGCTGCGTGATATCGAGGCCCATGCGTTCCTCTTCGTCGGAAACTCTCAGGCCCATCACCGATTTTAGAATTGCAAGAATCAGCGCCGTCACGATCATGGCGAATGCGATCGTCACCACCACGCTCACCAGCTGCGTCCAGAGCTGGCCGGGATTGCCGAAGAAAAGTCCGTCATTGCCGGCGGCATTGATCGCTTTCGAAGCGAACAGGCCGGTCGCCAACGCGCCCCAGGTCCCGCCGACCCCGTGCACGCCAACGACATCGAGAGAATCGTCGTAACCGAATCTCGGTTTGAGGCTGCATGCGATGGAGCAGAGCACCCCGCCCACCGCGCCAATGACAATCGCGGCCATCGGGCCGACGAAACCGGCACCGGGCGTGATGGCAACCAGACCGGCCACCGCGCCGCTAGCGGCTCCGAGCATGGTCGGTTTGCCGCGCAGCCAATCCATGACCAGCCACGCCAGCGCGGCGGCCGCGGTCGCCGTATGCGTCGCCACGAATGCCGAGGTCGCCAATCCGTCGGCCGCCAGCGCGCTGCCGGCATTAAAGCCGAACCAACCGACCCAGAGCAGCCCTGCGCCGATCACGCTAAACGGCAAATTGTGCGGCGGCATCGCCTCCTGTCCATAACCGATGCGGCGGCCGAACATCATCGCGGCAACCAGCGCAGAAGCTCCCGAGCTGATGTGCACCACCGTTCCGCCGGCAAAATCCAAAGCGCCCATCTCGCGCATCCAGCCCTTTACGCCCCAAACCCAATGCGCCAGCGGATCGTAGACGATTGTCGACCACAGAACTACGAAAACCAAGAAAGTGCTGAATTTGATGCGCTCGGCGAAAGCACCGGTGATCAATGCCGGCGTGATGATGGCAAACATCATCTGATAAACCATGAAGGTCAGATGCGGGATCGTCGCCGCATAGTCGGCGTTGGGTTCCGCGCCGACACCATTAAGTCCGACCCAGGCCAGATTGCCGAACAGCCCGCCGACGTCGGGTCCGAACGCGACCGAATAACCCCAAAGGACCCATTGGATCGTGATCACGCCGACCATGATAAAGCTGTGCATGATCGTGCCGAGCACATTTTTGCTACGCACCAGCCCGCCATAAAATAGAAACAAGCCGGGAATCGTCATCATTAACACTAGCGCCGCCGAGGTGAGCATCCATGCGTTGTCACCTTTGTCGACTTTGGGAGCGGCGGCCGGAGCAGCCGCTGTTGGGGCGCCGGCAGCCGGTGCCGATAGCGCCGGCACACCAGCGGGTGAAGGAGGCGTCTGTTGGGCATGGAGCGAGCTGCACGCCAGCGCCAGCAGCGCAAAAAATGCTAGTGAGAAACCCATGCGAACCGATTTGTTCGATCTCACAAAAAACCTCCCCGCTCGCGCGCAAATTGATCGTGAAGAGAAGAAACCGACAACTGAAGGCCGAGGAGCAACGGTTGTGCCACTGGTGAAAAAAATTTTCCGGCGGCTTTTCGAGTATTTCAGATGAACGCTGAAAAAAAGCGCTGGGGCAGCTGCTTAAAATTCGAGCAACTGAGCAAAAACTAGGCAGGTCTCGATCGCGTGATTTTCACCGGCTTCTCAGCAACTCACCGAGCTTCGAAACGTCGGCGAGCTTCTCCAGATGAGCCACCAGATCGACCAGGCGCTCAAACTTACGCGCGGACAGAATATCAGCCGTCAATTTTTTCGCCTTGCTGGCTACTTCCGCGGCGCTCATGGGGTTGCCTGGCGTGCCCTTGAAATGAATCACGAGCTTATTGTGCCGGCCTCTCTTGCCGAGATCGACGGTCAGGCGCGCCGCCCGATCCCAGCCCTTGGTTTCGATCTCCTCATCCACCCCCAGCCGGATCTTGCGCATCATCGTGAGAATTTTTTTATCGCCGAGTTTTCGCTCGTCAAAACTCGCCGGATCGCTAGGATCGCCATAGACGCTCAAGGCGACGCAAAAGGGGATGCTGTACTGCGCCATCATTAGATCAACCGGATGGTAGTTGGCGTGATGCGTCACGAGCTTCTCGATACCGCCGATCTCGATAGCGCGAATCTCATCAGGCTCGAAATGAAGTTCCGCCCGCAGCGTTTGCAGCGCTTCGATGGGCGCGTGTGCGTTGATATGACAGGCGCAGCGCTTGATACAGATGTTCATACTCTCCCACTCGCGGCCGAGCCGATGGGTGAGATAATCGAGATTGGGCTCGTCGGCAAAGCTCCGGCAAAAGCCGAACTTACCTTCGAGAACGCTCTCCGGGCCGGCAAAGCCGCGCCGCGCCAACTGGGCAGCGGTCACGCCGCCCTCGGCAGCCTTGCCGAGGTGAAGCCGCTTGACCATCGCCCCTTCGCGGCAATGCGAGAACTCGATCAAACCGCCCGAATACGATCCGGCGATGCCCAACGCGCTGACCATTTGTTGCTGCTTCAGATGGAACAGCCGCCCTGCCGCCACCGCGGCGCCGAAGGTTCCGGTCAAGCCCGGCGCATGGAAACCGCGCCGCTCGAGCGAATTTCCCGCGGCGACGCCGATCCGCGACATGACTTCGCAGGCGGCGACGAAAGCGCTGAGCAGCGCTTTGCCATCGGCACGCTGCTCCTCGGCCGCCGCCAAGGCCGGTACGAAGCCCGTCGCGCCCGGATGGACCCCGGCGCCGGGCTGGCGCACATTGTCAAGTTCGAAGGCATGCGCCATGGTGCCGTTGGCCAGCGCCGCCCGCTCGGGCGGCGCGGTCGGCCTGGCGCCCATGATCGTCGATTTTCCTTTTGCCGCCGAGGCCAACACGAAATCGCTGACGGTTCGGCTCCACGGCTTAGTCGCGCCATAGAGCGATACAGCGAGGGTGTCGAGGATGCAGGCCTTGGCGCGCTCGATGACCTCACCGGGAATCTGGCGATAATTCAGCTCGCAGGCGTAGCGCGCCAGGGTTTCTGTCGCGTTCATGCGAATCTAACCGAAGACCTTTGAATTTGTCTTGTGAATCACCCGGCCAGCAATTTGCTGATATGCCCTTTCATCCCGCTTGGCAAAGCGGAAAAGAGGGACAATTGCCGCACTCATGTCGTCGAGCAAAGAGTCCGCAAAAAACTAACGAACGATTTTCGCGCCGGCTTCTTTGAGCACGTCGCGCATTTGATCTTGCAGGCCGTCGAGGAATTTGCTCAGCGCCGGCCCCTTGAGATAAGCGTCTTCGAACTGATTTTGTTCGACGTACTGCTTCCAACCGGCAGTCTTTACGAATGAATCAAACACTCCTTCCCAGTAGGCGACCACTTCTTTGGCCACCGCGGGCGGCGCCAGTACGCCGCGGGCCTGGGGGATAATCGGCACGTCGATCCCTTGTTCTTTAAGCGTCGGCACGTTGGCCAGCGACGGCAATCGTTTCTCGGTAAGCGAGGCGATCACGCGCAGATTGCCGGCGCGAATTTGTTCGCCGGCTTCCTGCGGCTCGATCACCATCATGTGCGCATGGCCGCCGAGCAGGTTCGACAGGCGCTCGCCGCCGCTCGGAAACGAAACGAAATTCCACTGCGCGCCGGTGTGCTTTTGCAGCAATAGCCGCATCAAATTATCGCGCGAGGTTACCGATCCTCCCGACTGATTGAGCTGCTTGGGGTTCTTCTTGGCCGCCTCGATAAAATCCTTCATCGTTTTGTAAGGCGAGTCGGCTTTGACCGCGATCACCGCCGGTTCCAAAACCAGCCGCGCGATCGGCGTCAGATCTTTGACCGTGATATTGGCCTCTTTGACCGTCAACGGGTTGGTCACCCAGACTCCGGTGAAGTAGCCGATGGTGTGGGTCTCGCCCTTTTTTTCCGCCAGATACGCCATCGCCACGGCCGGGCCGCCGCCGGATTTGTTGACCACCTGCATGCGTTGGGGCAGCAGCTTTTCTTTCTGCATCAGCTCGGCGATCGCGCGCGCAAAAATATCCGACCCCCCGCCCGGTCCGGTATGCACCACGGTCTCGATTTGTCGGCTCGGCTTAAACTCCTGCGCCGCGGTAGGAATGACCGCGAATCCAGCCGTGCCAAGCACCATTGCGAGTAGTAGATAAACCGTTTTTTTCATGGCCAGTTCTCCTTTTATGACGTTTCGATCGGCAAGTCCGGCTCAGGCTTCACGCTCGACCGCTGCGATGCGCCAAGCCCGCACCCGCCGGACCGCGGGAAGACACAATAACACGACCGCAATCAGCAGCAAGGTGGCGGAAATCGGACGGGTGACGAAAATCGACAGGTCGCCTTGCGACATCATCAGCGACTGCCGCAGAGCGCGCTCGATGATGTCGCCCAGCACCAGACCCAGAATCAACGCCGCCGGCGGAAAATCGAGCTTGCGCATGACATATCCGAGCAGGCCGAAGAGCGCCATGAGCCAAACATCGAACAGACTGTTGTTCACGCTGTAGACGCCTACTGCGGAAATGCCGAGGATAAAGGGCAGGAGCATGTAGTTGGGTAACCGCAGAATCTGGGCGAACAACGGCACCAGGGGCAAGTTCAAGACCAGCAGGAGAAGATTGCCCACATACATACTCGCGACCAAGCCCCAGAAGAGCTCCGGATGCTCTTGAATCAAGAGCGGTCCCGGCCGGTAACCCCACAGGATCAAGCCGCCCAGGAGAATTGCCGTCGTATTGCCCCCCGGGATGCCGAGAGTGAGCAGCGGCACTAGCGCGCCACCCGCGTCCGCGTTGTTGGCGCCTTCGGGAGCAGCCACGCCCTCAACCACGCCGGTGCCGAATTTCTCCGGATGGCGCGACACCGCTTTCTCCAGGCCATAGGAGAGGAACGATGCCACAGTGGCGCCGGCGCCCGGTAGCGCGCCGACCACAAAGCCGATCACCGAACCGTTGACAAACGCGAATCGGCAGTCGCGCAAATCTTGCAGCGTCGGCAGCAGATTCTTCAATCCGGGAGGCACCTTCAACACCTCGGCGCCGCCGCGCGCTTCCAGATTGATCAATACTTCAGCTACCGCGAAGATGCCCACGGTGGCGGCGACGAAGTCCACTCCACCGAGAAGCTTGGCTTGACCGAAAGTGAAGCGCGACTCGGCGGTGAAAAGATCGGTGCCGATGGTCGCCAGCCATAGACCGACGAACAGCGCGAGAAGCGCTTTGATCATCGATTCCCCGGCGAGAAAGACCACCATCGTCAACCCCAATGCCATCAAGGCAAAATATTCCGGCGGCGCAAAGCGCAGACCGAAGCGCGCCAGCGGCGGCGCGATCAGCATCAGTCCGAGCACGCCGACGGTGCCGGCGATAAACGAAGCGATTGCGGAAATGCCCAGCGCTGCGCCCGCCCTGCCGTTGCGCGCCATCTGATGGCCATCAAGACAAGTCGCCACCGATGACGACTCGCCCGGCATGTTCAGAAGTATCGAGGTCGTCGATCCGCCGTAGCGAGCGCCATAGAAGATGCCGGCCAGCGCGATGATCGCGGTGGTGTGATCCATTTTGAGCGTGAGCGGCAGCAACATGGCGATAGTCGCCGCCGGGCCCAGTCCCGGGAGGACGCCCACCGCGGTGCCGAGAACCACGCCGACAAGACACCAGAACAAGTTGATCGGCGTGAGCGCGACGGAAAATCCCAGCAGGAGATTGGTAACAGCGTCCATGGCGACATGCAGCGCGGATCAAAACCCCCACGGTCCGGCAGGCAGCGCGACGCCCAGCGCGATCACGAACAGCAAATGGAATATCGCCGCGAGAATGGCCCCGACAACGAGAGCCTGCGGCAGTGAACGGCGCTCCAAGGCGACGAGGAGAAACATCGTGAGCAGCACCAAACTCACGGTAAAGCCGATCCAGCGAAACAGCGCGATAGCGAGCGCGAACCCGACCCAGCCGCCCAACGCCCGGCCCGAGCCCGACCAAATCGTGAAACCTCCGCGAATGCGGCGCATCGCAGCTTGGCTCGACAGCATTTGATAAGCGCCAAAAAGAACCAGGCCGACACCGATCCAGATCGGGAAAAATCCCGGCCCCGGTCCGACCTCGTCGACGTAAGCCAACTGCGATCCGCCGTACACGACATAGATGCCAAATAGCGCCAGACAGCCCGCGGCGATCGCCGTGCTTTGCTCTTTGCTCATCGGCAAGCTCCAAACGGTGATGCCGTTATTACGCTGGCTGGGCCGTTTTCTCAAGAGCTAAAGTGATGAGAGCTGATTGGCCGAAAGGAGGGGTGCAAAGAAGTGATCGCGATCCTCAATCCTCGATCTTCGATCCTCAAAAGACGTGGGCTGCCGCAATTTGCCCGTCAGCCTCCAAAGATCTTCCGCTCGACGCTGCGCCACTCAAAGGGCACAAAATTATTCTGGCAAGGATCTCTGGGTTGAGACTTTTCATCGGCTGCAAATAACCCTATGGAGCCTTCGCTCTGGGGTCCGGCGACCAGCGCCGGCGAATGGGCCTCGACGACGATCGCATCGGCATTGGAACGGTTCCAAGCCCAGTGGATCTTGTTTGATGGAACGCGATGAAAGTCGCCGGCCTGGCAACGAAAGCCTTCTTCCTCGACGAAAAACCATATTTCGCCCTGCAGCACATAGTTGATCTGCTCGGCGGCGTGGGCGTGCGGCGTGGTGTGATAGCCCGGCGCGCGCACCGCATGCATCAAGCTGCACTCCCGCCCGAAGGCGCGCTTGACGACCATCGAGCCTTCACCTTGCTCGCCCGTGCGAACGACTTGGCGATTGGGAATTTCCTCAGCCTTGCATTGAAGCGGCATATTCTACCCTTTGGCTTGTTTATAGCGCGCGTGTGGCGAGATCTCGGCAACCACCCCGCCGGGGGCGCGAAATTTGATCGGGATCACGCCGGGCGCGCTGATGATCTCGCAACCGTATTGCGCCAACTGAGCGGCCGATTTTTGCATGTCTTCCACTTCGATGCCGAAGTGGTGAATGCAGGGCCCGAGCCCTGACGCGCGCGATTCGGCAGAATCCTCGCTATCGTACTTGATTAGCGCGAGATCGATGGCGCCGTCGCTCAGATGACGCGAGGTATGGTCGCGCACTTGTCCGGTCTGCACTTCGACAAAGCCGAAGGCTTTCTCGTAAAACTCCGTCGCCTTTTCTAAGTCGTTAACCTTGACAGCGATATGAACGATGCGTGCCATAAATTTTTCTTCCAAATATGCCTTACAGACAACTAGATCCCCGTTTTTCCCCTTTGACAAAGGGGAAAAGGAGGATTTTCCTACATTTCGGCTGCCGAGATCTCTTCCGGCAGCGCAAAATGAATATTTTCGTGTAGGGTTCCGAGCTCGCTGACGCGCGCTCCTTGGCGTTTAAAGAACTCAACCGCCTCTTGGACTAAGTGATCCGGCACCGACGCCCCCGAGGTTATGCCAACAGAGCTAATGCCGTGCAGCCATTCTGTTTGAACTCCGCGATAGTCGTCGATCAAGTAGGCCGGCTTGCCGAACGAGCGCGCGACTTTTACCAGCTGATTGGAATTTTCGCTGTTTTTCGAGCCGATCACGAAAACCAAATCCACTTCTCGGGCGAGTTGCTTGACCGCGTCTTGGCGGTTTTGCGTCGCATAGCAAATATCTTCCTTGGCCGGTGTGATCATCTGTGGAAAGCGCCGTTTTAACACCTGGACAATGTCGCGGGCGTCGTCGACGCTCAACGTCGTTTGTGTCAGAACCACGACTTTATCGGGATCCGGCACTGAGAGCGACTCGGCTTGCGCAACGTTTTCCACGATCAGCGTGCGGCCCGGCGCCTCGCCGCTGGTGCCGACGATCTCGTCATGATCGCGGTGGCCGACCAGCACGATCCAGTAACCCTGCGCCGCGAACTTGCGCACTTCCCGATGCACTTTATCCACCAGCGGACACGTCGCATCAATCAGCCATTTGAGCTTTTTCGCTCGCGCCGCTTGCCAGATGGCCGGCGCAACTCCGTGGGCGCTAAAAATAACGTTGGCTCCGGCCGGGACTTCGTCGATCGAGTTTACAAAAATCACGCCGCGCTTTTTTAGCCCCTCAACCACGTGCTGATTATGAACGATCTCGTGAAAGACATAGAGGGGCGCGCCGTGCTGATCGAGAGCCCGCTCGACGCTTTCGATCGCCATTTCCACGCCAGCGCAAAATCCTCGCGGCTTTGCCAAGATTACCTTGTCGATGTTCATGGCCTGAGGAGAGTCTGGATCAATCATGTCACACTGTCAAATCGGCGCCTCAACAAGCGTCGAGCAAATTGAGCAGCTCGTCGGCGGCGCGTTCGGCGCCGCTCAAGTCAATCTCGGGCCAATGTGGCTGCTGGTTTAGCAGGCTTATCAAGTGGGGCGCGAGATCGCCGCCCAGCAGCTCATCTTGAGAGATATACGCGCTGGTGGCGCAGTCGTGCAGGGCGCGAACCAGGCGCGGGTATTCGGGAAATTCGCCGCGGTCCGTGTACAGTAGCGGCACCTTGTGCGACAACACATCGGCAACGATGCCGTAGCCGGGCTTGCTCACGATCACGTCGCAGGCGCGCACCAGATCTTCGTATTGGCTTTGCCGATCGGCGAAAAAACGCAGATTGGCGCCTGCGGGATCAAGCGCTCCCGTGCCGACGAAGACAAATTCCCTTTGCTGGCTTAATTTTGTCCATGGCAAGCGAGCGAGCCCGAGCCCGCCGAAACTCAGTAAGGCGATGGTTGCCGCGGCCGGCAGACCTAATTTTTTCCGCGCCGCTTGCTTGGTCAACGGCGAGCTCCGTGTGATCCAAGGGATCGGCCGACAACGCATGAACATCGTGGTGTCGCAGGGGTAGGGGAGCGTCAGCGCCAGGGTCGCTTTAGCGTAAAAAGCCGTCATTTCATCGATCAGCGACGGGAAATCGCCGCGCGTTTTGGCATAGGCGCGGTAGATGACATCCCAGGTAAAATTGGTGATCGAAACCGAAGGAATCGCCGCTCGAGCCGCAATCTCGAAACAAAGCGGTGGCGTATCGCCGACGATCAGACGGATGCCATTGGCGCGGACGAACGCTAACTCGCGTTCGACGATCTCATCTTTCTGTTCATGGACTTTACGGCAGGCGTCCACGGTCGCCTCAATGTCCATCGCCAAGCTGTCGGGTTGAATGATTCCTATGTCCAGAGCTTGGCGCGAGTAAACCACCGGCGCCGGCGAATGGAAAAATAGCCAGTCCGGCGCGGTAGTCCGCGCGTGAATGCGCAGATCGCGCCGGCGCTCGTACAAAGCGCGAATCACCTGATGCGACCGTACGGCATGGCCAAAGCCATGGCCGGTGATGTAGTAGAGAATTGAAGTCAAGGGCGGTTTGATTATATGAAGTCGTAGACAAGCTAGGGAGGCGTGTCGGCCTTGTCAAGCGCGGCGACTAAACGGCCGGACAAAAAAAGGAGTCGAGGATATGACGGGAACGATCAAAAAAATCATGCGGCAAAAGGGTTTTGGCTTTATTAAACCGGACGACGGCGGCGAAGATATCTTCTTTCACCGCGGCAGCCTCGCGCCGCGCGGACAAATCGAAGATCTGAACGAAGGCGACACCGTGCAGTTTCAAACCAGAAAAGGGGAGAAGGGCCCCGTCGCCTTCGACCTCAAAGTCCGTTGATCCTGGGTGACGATTCGTTCGGAGCCCTGGCAAAGACTCGCCAGCGCTAGCAGGTTTTTGCAAACCCTAATGCCCGGTTTAAAAAGGTCCAGATGCGAGGCGCGCGACAGATCAACGAGCGCAGGCGTATTGACGGATACGTTGCAGCGAGGCGATCGAAGCGCAACGAAGCAGGTGGGCCATTTTCAACAGCCGGCTAGACAATTCTAGCGCTCGCTGCCAAAGATCGAAACCTGCTTCAGTTCGTAGTCGCCGCCCTTGTTGACAAAGGTAAATCCGGCAAACGCATCCGAATAGGCGCGATCGGCGGTTCGGATGATCTCTTTGTCGTCGAGAAGTACAACCATTTCGCCGTCGCTTGTTCGGCGCCATTCGATGGAGTGCATTTTGCCGTCTTCCAGAAAAACATTTTGGTCGTAAGTTTCGATGATCGCCGAACGCCGCGGTGCGACTCGCGACAAGGTGATCGCTGGCCGGTTGCCGGATTCATAAGCTAACCGATAACCGGACTCTCTCTCATCGCCGAGGTAGGGACCGAACTCAAACCCGGTGTTGGCAAAACGTTCGTCTCTCAGATTCATCTGCAGCTTGACGGCGAAAGCGTTAGTGATTTTGAGCGGCGTATAAATCTCCGCCCCCGCTGACGTGGAGACGGGCTGGGGCTGCGTGCGGACTTCCGGCTCTCTTCTTCCGCCGAGGATGCCTTCCAGCAAATCCAAAGCGGAATAGTCGCTCCTTCTCTCGGCCGGGCGGCGGACCTGCCGGCTGGCGTCATGGGTCATCCGAAGACCCGAGCCGCGCGCCACCCAAAAATCCCCGCCCCTAGCGATCCAGGCTGGATTGTAGGCAAAGTCGCCGTCGCGAAAATCGTCATGCAGAAGCGCGACCCTCCACGGCCAATCGTAACGGCGTACCAGGTCGCGCAGCTGCCGCGTCATGCGCTGATCGGCGCGCGGGTCTCGCTCGGATTTCTGAATCAGCTCTTTGAGCTCGTCCACCAATTCGAGAGTGCGCTTATCGCCGGTTTGAAGCGCGTCAGTCTGCGCGCCGGCGGACATAGCCGCGCATGCTAGTAGAAAAGTCACAGCGATGGCATATCCGAGACGCCTTGGATACTCCGGTTGGATGTTTTCGCCATTTGTTTCCATAACCATACCGCCCCGATTGTTTTTGGCCCGGTGTCGAGCCCACAAGCGTCGCAAAGCAGCATGTATGCCAACTCTAAGCGGCAGTAAAATAATGATTTGCCGCGAGTCCTTCGCCGGTTCGCCGGTACCATTTTTGCCATTATTGCGGAATTTTGTTAGACCGACCGTAGACTCGTTCCAATGAGCGACAAGCCGCAAACAACTCGGAAACAGAAAAACGGCCGCGCAACCGCATCGGCGCTTCGATCCACCGCGCCGAAAGTGCTCTTGCTCGACGGCCATTCGCTCGCCTATCGCGCCTTTTTCGCGCTCCCTGACACCCTGGTCACCTCCTCGGGGCAGGTCACCAATGCGGTCTACGGCTTCACGGCGATGCTGATCAAGCTACTCGCCGACGAGCGCCCGCAAGGCGTGGTCGTCTGTTTCGACAAAGGCGCGCCGCAGTTTCGCCTCGAACGCTATGCCCAGTACAAGGCCGGACGCGCGCAGACTCCCGATCTATTTCGCCAGCAGCTGCCCTTGATCCGCGAGGTGATCGAAACCTTGCGCATTCCGATGATCGAGCTGGAAGGCTATGAAGCCGACGATCTGCTCGCGACCTTGACTAAGCATGCGCGCGAAGAGGCTTGCGAAGTGATTATCGTCACAGGCGATCGCGACATCTTGCAACTGGTGCGTGACGGCGTCGCCGTGATCATGACTCGGCGCGGCATCTCCGACGTGATCCGCTACGATCGACCGGCGGTCATCGAGCGCTATGGCGTCACGCCCGAACAGTGGATCGACTTCGTCGCGCTCAAGGGCGAAAGCGCTGACAACCTGCCGGGCGTGCCGGGCATCGGCGACAAAACCGCCGCTCAACTCATCAACAAGTACGGCGACGTCGAGCAGGTCATCGCGCACGCCGACGAGCTCACGCCGAAACTGCGCGAGGCGGTAAAGACCAATGCGGCCCAGGTGCGGATCAACAGGGAGCTGGGTCGCTTGCTCGACGATGTGGGCCTCGATCTCGATCCCGCCAGGCTGCGCCTCGAAGCGTGGGACGACGAAGCGGTGCGCAAGCTTTTTCTCTCTCTTGAATTTCGCAGCCTGCACGACCGCCTGAAGGAGCTAAAATTTCACGGCCCGGCGGCGGCCGCCCCGGCCTTGGAAATCATTTCAACGGCCGATTTCGCTTGCGAAGATGAGCTGCGTTCCGATGCGCCGATTGCCCTTTCGTGGAATGATAAATGGTTCGCCGTGAGCGACGGTTCGGGCGAAGCGCGCGCCCTCGCTTATGACGGCGCCGTGGGCAAGCTCGCCGGCGCCTTCAAGGATCCGCGCCGGCCAAAGATTGCCCATGACGCCAAAGCGCTCTTTCGTTGCGCTCTCGACGCCGGTGTGGAAATAGCCGGGCTCCATTGCGACACCAAGGTCGCCGCCTATCTGCTCGAGCCCGGCTCCCCGGCGGGGTACAACCTGCGCGACGTAGTACGCCGATATCTAGGCGTGGCTCTGGATGGCGATCCCAACGCGGCAGAAGCGGGCGCTCAAGTCACGCTGCCTTTCACGCTTGACGACAAACAAACCGTCTGCCGCGAAGCCGTGGCGGTGCGCGCGCTCGCGCCGGTCGTCGAACAAAGGTTGCGCGCTGAAGGCGCCTGGGAGCTGGCCAAGACGCTGGAGTTTCCTTTAATCCCGGTGCTCGCGCGCATGGAGCACACCGGCATCCTGGTTGATCGCGACTACCTCGATCATCTGAACGCCGAATTCGGCCAGAAGGTCAGTAGCCTCGAGCTCACGATTCAGCAGCTTGCCGGGGAAGAGTTCAACGTCAATTCCAACGTGCAGCTGCAGCGGATTCTGTTCGACAAACTGGCTCTGCCCAAGACACGAAAAATAAAGACCGGCTATTCCACCGATGCCGCCGAGCTAGAAAAGCTCGCAGCGCAACACCCGATCGTTGCCTCGCTGCTCGAATATCGCGAAGTGTCGAAGCTCAAGAACGGCTTCAGCGAAATGCTTCTCGGCCTGATCGACGCGCGGACCGGGCGCATTCATACCACCTACGAGCAGACCACGGCTGCAACCGGGCGTCTATCATCGAGCGCCCCCAATCTGCAGAACATTCCCATCCGCGCCGATCTCGGCCGGCAGATTCGGCGCGCTTTCATCGCGCCGCCTGGACACGTGCTCTTGTCGGCGGACTACTCGCAGATTGAGCTGCGCGTGCTGGCGCATCTTTCGGAAGACGAGACGTTTTGCCAGGCTTTCGCCGAGAAGCATGATTTTCACGCCACCATCGCGGCAAAAGTCTTTAACGTGCCGGTGAGCCAAGTAACCTCGGAGATGCGCAATCAGGTCAAGCAATTCTCCTACGGCATCGCTTACGGCATGTCGACCTACGGCGTCTCGCAGCGGCTCGGGGTGGAAATGGACCAAGCGGCGAGCTTTGTCGATGTCTACTACGCGCAGTTCCCCAAACTAAAAGAGTTTCTCGCCGCGCAAGTGAACAAAGCCAAAGTCGACGGCTTTACGACCACGATGTTCGGCCGGCGCCGCTATCTGCCCGAGCTGCAGTCCGCCAATTTTCGCCTGCGCGCCCTCGGCGAGCGCATGGCGCTCAATGCGCCGATCCAGGGCAGCGCCGCCGATATCCTCAAGCAGGCGATGATCAACGTTGACGCCGCCCTGGCGAAGCAACCGATCGCGAAGATGCTGCTGACCGTCCATGACGAGTTGGTATTCGAAGTCCCGGCGGAGAAGCTCGTGGAGGCGCGCGCCCTGGTCGAAAGGGAGATGACCCAGGCCGCCGATCTCCGCTGCGGCCTCGCCGTCGAAGTGCACAGCGGCGCCAATTGGGCCGAGGCGCACGCCTAGCTTATCCGCTTCTCGCGCCACATGCCGGCCTCGCTCCCCATGCCTTTACAATCGCGGGCGTAGCACAAGCCGACGAAATCTGTCCCGCGAGCGGGAATTTTTCGACGGCACATGTGCCAAAATTTCACTTTCAACGCAGTGCTCCAGCCGCCATTTTAAGCCCACCCTGGCGGTACTCTTCTTGCGTAATACATCTCTTGAATACGGTCGTTTGAAACTCGATGGGAGGTGACGATTATGGCGAATCGCAAAAATACCGCCGGCGAAATTCAGCAAGCGATCAAGCTCGGCCCGATTACTCGCCAATACCAAGCCGATCCTAAACGAATTATTCAAGCGCTGAACGATTTACGCTCCACCGAAATCACGAGCTATCTGCAATACATGCAGCATCAATACATGGCCGTCTCGCTCCTTTCGCCCGGGCTCAAGGCCGAGTTCGAAGCCCACGCAGCTCAGGAGCTCGACCACGCCAATCGGCTCGCCGATCGAGTGCAGCAGCTCGGCGGCGTGCCGATTTTTGATCCAAAAGAAATCGCATCAAAGGCGGCGAGCGTCGGCATTTCTCCCGAGCAGGGAGCGACCTTGGCAGAAATGGTCACGGAAGATTTGCTGCTCGAAAGGCAGCAGATCGAAGTCTACAGCGCCCTCATCCGAGAGATCGACGATCAGGATCTGGTGACACGGCAAGTTCTGTTAGGCATACTCACAGAAACCGAGAAACACGCCAGCGAACTTGCCGATTATCTAAAGAGAACCGCGGACCAGTAACCGTTACGAAGGCGGCAGCGGGTCAGTCCCGGCGATCCTATTAAACAGCTTGATGATTTCAGCGTCGCGCGGGATTTCGCGGACCGCCTGCGCCTGCTCATCGGGCAGTAGTGGGGCGGCTTCGGCTCCGGTCATCTGCTGAAATTTCTTCGCGAACTCGACATCGCTCCACGCTTTGCGAAAAGCCTCTTTCACCAAGTCGGCGCGCTCCTTCGGCGTCCCGGGTGGCAACACAAACGGCGAGCCGGTCAGACGGAAGTTTCGGTAGAGCGCCAATATTTTTCGCTGCGCCTCCGTGCGAGCGCGGCTTTCAAATGCCGGCAGCGATTCGAACAGTGGATGTTTGTCTCGAAAGCCCCTGGGGATTTCAAATATCGCGTGGAAGTGAACCAGCCCTTTTTCAATCCAGTCCGGCGTCCTCGTAATAATCGAGTGCCCGCCTTGCGAGCGGCCGTCCAACTCGCCGCGCAAAAGCGCCAGATCAACTTCGGGCCCGGAATATCCGGTGACGAATCGCGGATCTCTTAATCCGGCAATCCAGGCAAAAATCCGCCCGACGATGTAATGATGATGGCCCACCGAATCCGCCCCGATTCTTACGCCGGAGGCGGCGCGGAGTTTTTCCACATGGTCAAAGCCGGCTTCTCGGCGCGTAACGAACACAGCGCTAAACCTACTAAAGCCCGAACCGAGATAAATGAAGCGATCTATATCGTACATGACGCCGGTTTCACCGCCGACGGCGTTGCTTACGAAACCGCCGCCGAGAGCGCCTATGGTGAGTCCGTCGGGGCGCGCAGTGTTGTATAGATAGTTTGCGGCTTTGCGATCTCCGCCGCCTGGCATGTACTCGACAACCAGGGTCGGATTACCGGGTATGTATTTTTCCAGAAATGGTAGGATCGCGCGGATGCGCATGTCGGAAGTGCCGCCGGCTTGAGTTGCCGCCACCACCTTGATCGTCTTGCCTTTGTAGAAATCTGCCTGTGCGCTCACTCCCGGTGCGCCGGCAAACAAACTGACGGCTAGCCCGGCGCTCCCTAGAAAGCTTCGGCGATACCGATTGAGCTTCATCGATCACTCCCGTGTCGATCTGGCAATTCTCCTCGTCTATTCTCCATCCTCGGCCTTTACCCGCGGTCGCCAAGCTGCAAAAAATTTCCCTCTGAATCGAAAAAATAAAGCGTTCGCCCGCCGCGGTAGCCGATCGGTCCGAGGTGAATCCGTACACCCCATTCTTTCATCTTCTCCAGAGCCAGATCGAAATCTTCCGTGCTCGTGGAAAATGCGGTGTGGCAAAAGCTGTCTTCTTTCCAGTCTCGCTCGATCGGCTTTGGCCGCGCGAACAAGACTACCTCGTCCCCATGGGCGGTCTTTAGCCGTAGATTTTCCGGCCAGTAACCGAGTTGCTCGAAGAACGGCCGGTTCGATTCCCGTTCGCCCGCGCCTCTCCCTCTGACCTTCATTCCCAACACATCGACATAAAATTTTTCCGCGCGTTCGATGTCATTGACCGGTATGCCGATGTGATAAGTCTTGGTAACGGTAATCTTTCCCATGGCGACCTCCTTGCGGGAATTTCAGTCAATCCGAGCGGCCGATATTTTGTCCGCTTGGTTAGCGGATTTAGACCATTCGGAGCTTCTTCGTCAAGATCAAACACAGCCGCCGGTGGGCGGATGAATGTAGATCGCGGGTTGATCCACCCGAATACAGATTTTATTCTTTTGGAGAGCCTGCACGTTCGTTCCCGGTTCACCGCTAAACTATGGCATCACGGATAGAAGACTACGCGCTCATCGGCGATTGCCACACGGCGTCGCGCGCAACAGCTCCATCGATTGGCTTTGCTTCCCCCGCTTCGATTCAGGCGCTTGTTTCGCGGCTCTCTTGGGCAGCGAGGAAAACGGCTGCTGGTCCATTCAACCTCAACACCGCCTGCAACCTCACCCAATAGCAGAGCCCGGCAACGCATCGCCGCCAGGGTTAAGCCTCCGGCAAGCGCCAAGGGCATTTCGCGTGCCTCGCAAAGCGCCACTGCTCCGAGCTACATAGGGCTGCCTCATTGACGATGAATGCTTGCCGTTGTAACCAAGATCATGCGCGTCTTTGGCAAGTGGCCCGGATCGCCCGTTCGGGACCGCGGCCATTTCCACAACGGCCTTCGGATGGCCGTGTGGCGAAGGAAGCCATTGAAGGGCCGAGCGGCTGGAACCGTCTCTTGTACGCAATCACGATTACGCAGATGTCCGTTGCCTCACGCCTGCTGACGATCTGTTTCATCGTCGTTCTCGGCCTTAAATCGGTTCGAGCCGGCGAACAGCCGTTCTACGCCGGCAAGACCATCACAGTCGTCATCGCGACAGCTCCCGGCGGTACGGGGCACCTGCGCTACACCACCGTGCTGAAGCATGTGCCCAAATACGTTCGCGGCAATCCCGCGATCGTGCCGCAATACATGCCCGGCGCCGGCGGCATGGCCGCTGCCAATCATTTGGCTAACACCGCCAAACGTGACGGCCTGACGCTAGGCGGAAGTTCAAGCGCGCTTTACACGGCCGCGATTCTTCAGTCGTCCGGTGTTCGTTACAAGCTCGACGATTTTGTTTTTCTCGGCGCGCCGTATTCCGGCGGACCTCACACCATGATGATTCGACCGGGTCTGCAAATCGACACGGTTGAAAAGTTAAGAGCCCACAAAGGTCTGCGCTTCGCCGATCGCTCGGTCGGCCACGCCCTTTACATCATCAATCGGTTGTTCGCCTACGTGCTCGAACTAAACGAGCCCCAATGGGTTCTCGGCTTCAACCAGCAAGAAATGGAGTTAGCGCTTGAGCGCTTGGAAGCCGACGCCCTCGCGTCCACTCTGCATTCCGTAGCGCGGGAGAAGTTGCCCTTGATCGAAAAGGGCTACACCGTTCCCATTGTGCTGAGGAACCCCAAGGGTCGCGGCGCCGAGTCGGTACCCGACTTTCCGCAAAAACGCGCCAACCTCGATCAGTATGCCGACACGCCGTTGAAGCAAGCTATTTTGCGCTTTCACAGCGCGCTTCGGCCGAGCGCCTCGGTGCTCTTTTCGCCCAAAGGTATCCCGGCGCCGGCGCTTCAAGAACTTAAGCAGGCTTTCAGCAGAGTCTGGACCGATCCCCAGTTCGCGGAAGAGTATGCGCGCGTGATCGCCGAACCGATTGACCCCATCAACGGCGATGACATCGAAAAGGTGCTCGCCCAGCTCCCCCGCGACCCGAAAATTATGCAAACCTACAAAGAAATCAGCGCCCTCGGCCCGCTTCCGCCGGTCCGATAAAGCGCCGAACGCGCGGATTCCACGCCGACAAAACTCGATTGTGACGTGGTCCTTTTTTCTGCGCTACATGGCGCTGTCTTTTTGTCACACTTAAAAGGAACATATCGGGTATTCCGTCCCGAAGCTGATTTCCCTTCCGCGCTCTGCCATACTCGGTTAAAATCTGTAGCTCTTATCATGAGCGACAGGCTTAATGACTTTGAGCGTTGTCGTAGTTGCGCGGCGACGCTTGCGCCCGGCACCAAACAGTGCCCCAGCTGCAACACTCCCGTTGTTGCACAAAAATCCAAACCGGTGCCTGCTCAGAGCCCCAAGCGCTGGCGTCACCTAAGGCATGCGCTGATCGCCGCAATCCTGTTGGTTCTCCCGCACGTGCCGCAAGTCCGAAACCTTGTGCCTTTCAGATTGCTCCATTGGACGTCTCCGTTGGTTCTCGAAGCGATTACCCGCGCGAACCAGCATCCAGAAACCGAAGCTTTGTTTGGCAAGCCGGTCCATGCCGGCTGGTTATCACGCGGTTATGTCTGGGGTGACGAAACCGGCTGGAGCGAAGGGAAAATTTGGATTCCGGTCGACGGCGTGAAAGCGACAGGCATGATGTACGTGCGCGGCGGCCAAGCCGATGGGCCGTGGGTATTTTCCGAACTACAGATTGTCCGCGAAGACGGTCGCACGCTGGACCTGCTCGCGCCAATCGCCCAGCCGTCACTGCTGTCGCGCAAGAATGATGTTCGCATCTATATCGTTCCGATCGGGAGTGCGCAGGGACTCGGCTTGGAAGAGCTGCCGGAATTTTACCGGTCACATCACGGCATTTCCGTTCAACTGTTGGACTCGGTGCGCCTCGACACCAAAGCACGCAATGCTGCGCGCCGGCAGTTGATCTTCGGTGAACTCGTCCGTTTGATGCGCGAGCGTTATCTACAGCTGGCGGAGGACCAGTCGGCTTACCTGATTGGCGTCACCGATGAGGACATGTATATCGAGACGGTTAACTGGCGCTTCGCCTATACCGGTTACGATCCAAACAATCGGGCCGGTGTAGTTTCCAGCTCTCGTTTCATCCCGCATCCGCTCGCAGGCAACGAGAAGTTACTGCGCTCCCGCATTCGCAAGATGGTGAGTCGAACCATAGGTTTCACAGTATTCAACTTGCCGCCAAGCAACGACCCATCCAGCGTCATATACGGCGACCTTTATGGCGCGGCCAGCGCCGATCTTATGTCGGATAGCTTCGAAGGACTAGGCGCCCGAGCGGTCGTCGATGCCTTTCGCGGCGCTCACGCGATGCAGCCGGCGCCAGCCGAAATTCCAGCCGATGCCAGCAACTTCGATTATGACAAGGTCGATGGCCGTTATCCGTGTGTGCGGATTACCAACTGGAAAGATGCGCCAAACAAACCGGCCGATGTGAAGATCGCGAAGTGCGCTCCAGCTATCTACTTAAACGGCGAGGTCGACGAAATTGAAGTCGATCTGAGCTTGGGCAACCTGATCACCCGAACCACCGATTTATTGTTACTGGGTAGCACGCCAGTGGCGGCCACGCGCTGCTACCGATCTTGGGCGGATACGGTCGAAACATTTGGCCGCAATACGACGCTCTCTTGGGATCTCTATCCAACGGGAAGCCGGCAACCGTATACTTACATCGATGTTAACACCTGCGATGGCAATCGGCTTCATTTCAAGCGCATCTCTAAAGGCACCGGTTACGCCGATGCGGTCTACGAGCACCGCGCGACCGCGACTGCCTTTTTGGGATCACGTTTTAGCTGGAATGGCAGTGGCTGGGATCTCAAATTGCGCGACGGCTCGATGTACATTTTTCCTGAATCCTATTACGCCAAAAAACCAGTCGATGGCTCGTTGATTCGTTTTCGTAACGCGAATGGTCAAACCTTTAAGCTGGAGCGCAGCGAGCGCAGGACTTTGAGGCGTCTGACTTCGCCGGATGGGCGATTTATCACATTCGAGCATGACGCGGCGCACCGGATCTTTGAAGCCGAGGACGATCAAAAGCGCAAGGTCAGCTACTTATACGACCACGGCGGCCGTCTCGCCGAGATCCGAGGACTTCACGCCGTGCGGCGCCATTATTACGAGTCGACCTTCCTCATGAAGGTCGAGGAGAACGGCCGCTCGCTCGTCGAATTCGATTACGACCGGCAAGGTAGGTTGAGCGAGCTCAAACTTGCCGATGGAAGAAAATACCGCTTCCGCTACGAATACCACCCCGGCGAGGAAAAACGGATCGCAAAGGCCATCCTCACGGCGCCCGATGGCTCAAGTGCTAAGTTCGACATAGAATTAGGGCCTGAGGTCGTGCGATAATCAGGGCGCGGCGCCTTGTGGCTGCCGGAGAATTGGGAGCACTCCGACATCGGACTGTGCTATAATCCCTTCGCCATCGGATGGCATACGAAATCAAGAAAAAACGCAGGGATTGATATGCCGATCTATGAGTATCTGTGTCTTAACTGTAACAAGCCCTTTTCGTTTTTGATGGGGGTCGTCGCCGACTCGGGAGAGCCCGAGTGCACGCGCTGCGGCGGGAGGAAACTTCGCAAGCTCATCTCTCGCGTCGCGCGGGTGCGCTCCAAAAACTCGTCGCTCGAAGACCTTGCCGATCCAAGCAAGTTGGGTGATATGGATGACCCCAAGGCGATGGCTCGCTGGGCCAAAGAAATGGGCCGCACCATGGCCGACGAAACCGGCGAGGAGTTGCCCGAGGACTTCGACGAGATGATGGAAAGCGGGACCGGCGGAGAAGCGGACGAAGAATAGAGTCGAACTTTGTGTTCCGCTGGACGAAAAAATGTCGCGCCAGCGCGCTTTCACGACTACGATCACATTGATTGGAGTCTAACCCAGCTCGAATTCCGAACTTTGGACATCGCCGCCCCAGACATCGACCGGAGTACCGCTCGGGTAGACGATCGGTTGATGCCTGGCATCATCCAGGCGGCGATGGCCCCAGCCAAACTCCACGGCAAAACCTCCGGGCGTTTGCACATAAACATGGACGGTCTGGCAGTTGGGATGCCGTCCCGGTCCCATGCCGATGGGAGCCTTGTGAGTGCGCATGAAGTGATACGTGCGCATGACGTCGTCGAGCGAGTTCACTTCGACCATTATGTGCTGCAGCCGGGGCAACTTGCCTGGCATACACGGGGCGAAGGCGATGCTGTGATGACGCGCATTGCAGCGAAGAAAGCACAGACGAATATGATCGTCGATGCAGACCCAGTCGCTCAAGCGGAAGCCCAACACATCGGTATAAAAATCGTGCGAACGCTGCGTGTCCCTGACCGTAAGCAGCACATGGCCCAAGCCTGTGACATTGAGTTCGCGCGCGTACCGGACCGGCTCTTTATCGATCTCGAAGCCATACGCCAACGCGAGCGGATGGCCATCGGGATCCTTGAATTCGATAAAGTCAGCGACCTGCCGTTCGACACATTCTTCCTTGCTGCCCGCGCGATACTCTATGTCTTTGGCCGCGAGCTTGGTTTTCCACTCGCCAAGTGCGTCCCGCCCACCAACGTCAAAGCCGATGTAATTGAGCAACGGCTCGCGAGCCGTGCGCGCGGCCACCCGATGTCGATAGTCATCGACCCGCATATACGTAATGTTGCCGGCGGGCGAGTTGGTGGTCGGAAACCCAAGTATGTCGTTAGAAAAACGCGCGAATCCCTCCCGATCCGGCACACCGACACCCACCTGCATAATTTCTTTAATTGCCGTCATCGTAAATCCTTTCACAGCAAATTGGAGCAGTCGAAGCTATCTTTCCGCAATTCCTCCGCGTCCACAACAGGACCAACGAATTCTGATCAAGAAGTTTTCTTTGGTCCGCCGGTTTGAATCGCGCGAGCACGGTCGCATTGTCCGCGTTCGCGTGTGCAGGTCTCGACCCCGGACGATCACAGTCGGCTTGTCTTGATCCGGCCCCTGTAATAAGAACCTCTCCGGGGTCTAATATGGATAGCGACATCATTGTCATCGGCGCCGGCGGATGCGGTCTTATGGCGGGGCTCGTGGCGGCTAAAAAAGGCGCGCGCGTGCTGCTGCTTGAAAAAACCGACAAGCCAGGCGGCGGCACGGCTTTTTCATCCAAGGGGATTCGCGCGGCCGGAAGCAGGCGCCAGCGCGAGCTGCACATTGACGACAGCGCCGCGCTCTATGCACAGGACATTCTGCGGCGGAACGAAGGCGAGAGCGATCCTGTCTTGACTCACCGGCTGGCGGAAACCTCGGGACGAGTGGCTGATTTTCTCACCGATGAAGCCGGCATTATCTTTCAAATCGGCGAGTTTGCCTTCGGCCACAGCGCGCTGCGATCCCACTCGTGGAAGGAGGACAAGACCATCACCGATTTTCTGTTCGCGGCCGTGGAGGATGAAAGTAATATTCAAGCGAGATTCTCCACGCCCGTGCTCGCCCTCGAAGAGGACGCCGGCGGCGCTGTCATCGGGGTAAAAACCGAGGACGGCATTCTCGCCGCGCGCAAGTTTATTTTGGCGTCCGGCGGGTTCGGAGCGAGCGCCGAACTGCTCTCCAAGTATATCCCGAAGGCGGTCGGCATTCCGTTTCCCGGCCATCACGGCAGCACCGGCGACGGCATCAAGATGGGTTTGGCGATGGGCGCGGCGACGGAGAGCATGGGCGCGTTTCAGCCTTATCCGGCCTACATCGGGCCCGGGAAGCGCGCGGTTTCGCCCGAGGTAGCGCTATCCGGCGCGATCATGGTCGACGCGGGCGGAAACCGTTTTGTCGATGAGACCCGCTATCCCGGCGGCCTCGGCATGAAAATGCTCGATCTGCCCGGCAAGAACGCGTACGAGATTTTCGACGAGCGGATATTCGCGCTGCAACGAAACGCCGCGGGGCTCAGAGGTTTATCGGGTCTCTTCGAAGCAGGGCTTTTGCTCACCGGCGAAACGCCCGAGGAGCTTGCCTCTAAACTGGGGATCGACGCCGAGGGACTGAAGCAAACCATTCGCGACTCGAACGAGCGCGCCGCGATCGGCGCCATAGACGCTTTCGGACGCCTTTTGCCAAAGGTCCTCGAGGCGCCCTACTATGGGATCAAAGTCACCGTGGCGCTTTACCATACTCAGGGAGGGTTGAAAGTGAATGCGGCGGGCCAGGTGCTCCGCACCAACGGCTCAATCATTCCCAACCTCTACGCTGGCGGCGGCGTAGCCGTTGGTGTTTCCGGCAAAGGGCTCGAAGGCTATCTCCCGGGCAACGGTTTATTGGCCTCTCTCGGTCTCGGCATGCTGGCGGCGGAGCATGCGGTCGCATCGTTTAGGTAAGTAGCATAAACGAAACACCCGGACGGCCGCGTCCGATCACACGGCATGTTGCGCGGCAGAGGAGCTCGCTTAGACCGCTCGCGCGAAGAACCTAAACTTTAGCACATGAGCTCATGAATCTTCCCGTCAACCCGCCGGTCCCGCCGATGCTCGCCAAGCGCGCCGGCGCATTGCCCAAGGGCGGAAAATGGATTTTCGAGCCGAAGTGGGACGGCTTCCGCGCCCTGGTGTTTCGCGACGGCGACGAGATCCTGATTCAGAGCCGCGACGAGAAATCGTTTAACCGCTACTTTCCGGAATTGCTCGAACCGCTGCGCGCACAGTTGCCTCGCCGCGCGGTGCTGGACGGCGAAATCGTCGTCGCCAACGACGGCGCTCTCGACTTCGACGCGCTCCAGCTCCGTATCCATCCCGCGGCCTCGCGCGTGAAGCTTCTCTCACGGGAGTCTCCCGCTTCCATCGTGTTCTTCGACCTCTTGAGCGAAGGCAAACGGGATTTGCGCGGCGTGCCGTTCCAGGAGCGCCGGCGGATGCTCGAAACGCTGCTCTCATCCGTAGTGCCGCCGATCCACCTAACGCCCGCAACCGACGATGTGGGCATAGCGGCGGACTGGTTTCGCCGCTTCGAGGGCGCCGGACTCGACGGCGTCGTCGCTAAACCGGCTCTAGGAATGTACGAGCTCAACAAGCGCGCGATGGTGAAGGTCAAGCACGAGCGTGACTGCGATTGTGTCGTCGCTGGCTTTCGCTGGCACAAAAAGGGAGATCGGAACGCCATCGGCTCGCTTCTACTCGGGCTTTACGACGACGCCGGCATGCTGCACCACGTCGGTGTTTGCGCAAGCTTCACGGACAAAAAGCGTCGCGAGCTCGTCGCATTTCTTGAGCCCTACCGCAAGAATGCTCTCGCCCGCCATCCTTGGAAACATTGGGCTGAGCAAGAAGCCGGCGGCGACGCCGAGCAGCGCATGCCCGGCGCCCAGAGCCGCTGGAGCAGCGGCAAGGACTTGAGCTGGGAGCCGCTTCGTCCCGAGCTGGTGGTCGAAGTCGCCTACGATCACATGCAGGGCGACCGTTTCCGCCATACGGCGCAGTTTCGCCGCTGGCGCCCGGACAAACACCCGAGAGACTGCACCTACGCGCAGCTCGAAATCGTCCCGCCGGAAGAGCTATCGGAGATCTTCTCATGCGGTCGCTGAGATCCTCGCTCTGAGTTCAACGTTCAAGCCGTTCAACCGCTTCACTCCGTTCAAAGCGTATTGATAACCGCTCTTCCCCCGCGCACACGGGGGAAGATGGGGAAAGGGTTGCACTATTTGAACGGTTTGAACGACTTGAACTGTTTATTTCGCCATTCCCTCGTGGGATCGTCATCCGGATCGGGGGTTTCCTGCGGCGGCCGCATTTTTTCGGGTACTCGTCTGAGGTTCACGCGGATTCGCGTCCACGTAGAGGATCTGCCGCGCATCGAATCGATCAGCACATCGTCAATGGCGAGCAGCGCGGCCGCATCGGGATGTTTGGCTTTCCATCTTTCCAGGCCGGCGAGCGCCGCTTGCCGATCGGGAGAGTTCGCGACGACAATGAGCGGCATCTTGGTGCGCGCCTTGCCCGCGCGACGTTGGTTCGCGGCACGGGCGCGCGACGGCTGCACGCGCGGGCCTTCGCCCGCCATTTTGCGAAAATGCGGCGGCCAGGGCGCGTCAACGAGCCCCGCCGCCTCGTCTTCGGCGGCAAGCTCGAAAAGTTTTTCGAGCGAACCTGCCGCGTCGTCTATGAACGCGTGAGGATCACCGAACTCTTTCAAGCGCTTGGGGACGGTGAGCACGGTGAAGTCGGCGGGGTCGCAATCGAGAACCTCGTCCCAGTGAAGCGGCGTCGACACGCGGGCGTCGGGCAGCGGGCGGACGGAATAGGCGGAGCAAGTGGTTCGGTCCTTGGCGTTCTGATTGTAGTCCAGAAAAACGCCATGGCGCTCCTCCTTCCACCATTTGGAGCTTGCCAGCGCCGGCACACGGCGCTCGACCGCTCGCGACAGGGCGAGCGCGGCGCGGCGCACCTCGACAAAGGTCCAGCGCGGCTCGATCCGCACGTTTACGTGCATGCCGCGAGAACCGCTCGTCTTAGGCCAGCCGCGAAGCCCCATTTCTTCGAGGAAGGCTTTCACCTCGAGTGCGACACGGCGTACGTCCTCCCACGGGACACCCGGCCCAGGATCGAGATCGACCCGCAACTCGTCAGGATGATCGAGATCGCTCGAGCGCACCGGATGCGGATGGAGTTCGATGCAGCCCAGGTTTACCACCCAGGCAAGCCCCGCCGCATCGTCGACGACGATCTCCTCAGCGGTGCGGCCCGACGGGAACGACAGTGTAACGGTACGCAACCACGGCGGCCGCTTGACCGGCGCGCGCTTCTGATAGAAGGCTTCGCCCTCGGCGCCGTCGACAAAACGCTTGAGCACGAGAGGCCGGTCGCGGATGCCGGCGAGGGCGCCCGGTGCGACTGAAAGATAGTATCGCACGAGTTCGAGTTTCGAGAGTTTGATCTGCCTGGAGAAGTAGGGCTTGGCGGGATGCGTCACCCGGACCTCGCGCCCGTCGATCGAGACAATCTCGGCTCTCTCCTTCTCCATAGCTCAATCGTGAAAGCGATCTATTCCGGCACGCGCTGAGGTCTGCTACTAGAGTACCACGGATGCGCTGCTCGAACCCAGACGCCAGAGTGGCCGCGCGGGGATATCTCGCGCACTCGCGAAAAAACCAACGCGAGCACCTGTGCGGCCCGGCTAGTAGGGTGCGCGGCGTGTGCGAGAAATTTGTGTTTATGTCATTTGGCGAAGATGCGGTATACGGCCTGCGCCGCTTCCAATAGGCGGTGATCCTGATTGCGATGTCCGATCAGCTGAATGCCAACCGGCAGCCCAGAGGGTCCGGTAAACACAGGTAACGTCACACAGGGCGTATAAGTCCAGGTCGAAAGTATATTGAACGAAGTATCGCCCGTACTACTGAGTCCTTTCGGCGCCTCGCCGAGCGCACTCGGCGTGAGCAGTAGGTCCACCTCTTTCATCGCGTCGGCGAGACTTCTGCGGCACTGCTCGAGCACGGCTTCGGCCTCTCGGTATTGTTCGTAGGAGACATGGAGCCATGCAGCAAGTTTGTCGCGCTGGAACTCGCTTAAAAGGTTCCAGTGATGCGTCCGTTCCCAGGTGAGGGCACGGGAAAATTCGTAATCATTGATGCGCCGACCCATGGTTTCGAACTGCTCAAACGGTTCTCCGAGATCGAATTCGAAAACTCTCGCTCCGGCCTTTGCTAACGCGCTTGCAGCCTGTTCGAGGAAGACTTTCGTATACTCCTCCGCACGGTGCCAGAACATGGTGCGGCAAAAACCGACCTTGAGATCTTTCAGCGGAATAGTGGCCAGAGGTTTCGCGGCGAATCCTGTAAGCACGCTTCGAAACAGAGCCAGATCTTCGACGGCACGGGCAAAAAGCCCCACGGTGTCGAATGACGCGGTATTCTGCTTTACGCCCTGCGTGCTCACTTCGCCATAGCTCGGTTTGTAGCCGATGCAGCCGCAAAATGACGCCGGACGGATCACCGATCCGACCGTTTGGGTGCCGAAGGCGAGCGGCACCATGAAATCGGCAACTGCGGCCGCCGAGCCGCTGGAGGAGCCGCCGGGTGTGTGCTGAGGGTTGTGCGGATTCGTCGTATTTCCCAGTGGCAACCGGCTGGCAAATTCGGTCGTTACGGTCTTGCCTAAAAGTACTCCGCCGGCCGCGCGGCTCAGGGCCACACACGCGGCATCCGCTGTAGGACGATTGCCTTTGTAGATCGGTGATCCGTACTCGGTGGGTAAGTCGGCCGTGTCCATGATGTCCTTGGCGGCGAACGGCACTCCGTGAAGCGGACCGCGGCTTGAGCTCCGGTCGCATTCGCGCGCCTGCGCTAGAGCAAAATCGTGGTCCAGATGAACCCATGCTTTTACTTGTGATTCCCGCTCCTGAACCCGTTCGAGGCAGGAGCCTACCAAGGCCTCAGACGTTAGTTTGCCGGCGCGAATGCCCGCCGCTGCTTCACTCGCCGATAAGCGAAATAGATCTGCCATGTAAGTCTCCTTGGTCGTTGAAGCCGTTCAACCGCTGCCTTCGGGCTCAAGGCGTCCTCCACGAGCACCGCGACTTCGCTACGAAACGCTCTACGTTGTCCTTTTCTGCGGCGCTACTCCGTATCCGGACGGAATCCGTAAGCGGAACATAACCGACCCGCCACGCAGACTGCAACAAAGAGCAGCCATGATCAAGTCGATGGAGCGCTCGTGGCGATCGAGAATCGCTGCGCTGCGATTCGCTTGACAGGCGGCAGACTCGATCGCTTAGCGAAGCGTCGGACTAGAGCGGAGCTCGAAACGCTGCAACAACCTCAGGGCGGTACGGGCGGCAAAAATCGCAAGATGCAGAGTGTGGCGGCGCTCGGATTTAAATCACGCTTCAGCCCGCGGCCGTTCTTCCGTCTCGGGCTTAAACCGGATTTCAGTTCTAGCGCCGATTTAACGGGCGTGCGGCAAGCGCTTCATTGGAGGCTGCCATTGCCCTTCCTGGCTTGGCTCGGCTTGATCGTCGTATAAGAATGCCGAGCGCCGGATTTGACTTTCCCTTAAGTCCCTGATGGACCGTTCCTGCGCTTGATCGAAAACGCGCGGGTGTGTTTGGCGGAAAATCCAATATGCGCCGGCAGCTATCAACACAACCACACTGAAACTAATCCAGAATCCCCAAAACCAGACGGGATACCAGAGCACTCGCGCTTCTGCGCTGGCGACTTTTTTCGCCAAATCATTGCTATCGCTTTCGAGCTGAACGATCCGCGCGTCTTTTTCGCGCAGCCCTTGCTCCAGCCGCTTACTTTCTACATACGAGACGAACGGCAGTCTTAGCTTCTGGCCAATCTGGAGATTGGTTTCTAAGATATCTGGATTGTTTTTTTTTATCTCTTCTTTTGGGATTTCGAGAGTCGACGAAATGATCTCAAGGTTGTCACCGGGTCGTACCGTCCATGTTTGGTTCTCAGCAGCTGCTATTGTGGGCGAAGCCACAAAAAGAAAATAGCCAACGAAAAGAAAAAACATAGCCTCCTCCTTCTCGCAGCTAAAGACTGCGCCTTTCGATGGGCACGTTAAGAGTCTAACAAGCAGATCTAAGCCATTTAAGGCCCGTTCTGAATATGCTTTCCCCATAAGTGGCGCTGTGTGGCAGAGCAAAATGCCTCCACAGCGCCTAAAAATGTCTGACATTGGCAGGGCGAGGCCAGTGAAAACCCGCTGTCTCCCGCTCGATTCCATTGAAGTAATTGATTTTTAATTTTCCGGCTGTATACGGTTTGTGCAGGTAAACGCTGAGAAGCCCCGGTTAAAAATTTGCCGGAAGGAAAAAACTATGAAGCAACATATCATTCTTCTCGCGGCAGTGGCGGCGCTGGTTCTAGCCAGGGGTGACAGCAATCAGAGCATTGGAGCGGAAGGGACTCGGGTGAGTCCTGACATGAGCTTTTTTGTCACGAGCACCGGAAGCAAAACGGCCAATCTCGGGGGACTGCGCGGAGCCGATCAGATTTGCCAGAAATTGGCGAGTGCCGTCGGTTTGGGCGACAAGAGTTGGCACGCTTACTTGAGCGCGGAAAGAGATCCCGACAATGGCAACAAGCCCACCGATGCGCGCAGCCGAATCGGCACGGGTCCTTGGTCGAACGCCAAAGGCGTCGTGGTCGCAAAGAGTCTTGATGAGCTCCACGCTCGCAAAGGAGATGTCGATGTGTTTCTCGACGAACGCGGCCAACGCGTTCCGGGAAACTGGCCTGATTCACCAAAACCTAACGCGCACGACATTCTGACCGGTTCGACAGCGGACGGGCGCGTCATGGCTGGAAAGACGTGTAACGATTGGACTTCGGCAGCTTCAGACCAACAGGCACAGGTTGGTCATTCCGACGGCCTGGGGCCGGGTGGCAATTCGTCTGGAAGATACGCAAGCTGGAACTCGTCTCACGAGAATGGAAGCTGTGGCGATACGGCACCGCGCGGCGGGGCCGGCCGGATTTATTGCTTCGCAGCGAAGTGACTTCGCAGCGAAGTGAATCCAGAGTCCTCGCTGGTCAAAAGTCCCGACGGCTGGAGTCGCGGTTGTACTCGTTGACGCAGTGGTGCGATTTCCTGTACAGATGGGCGCTGCAGCCAACGAACAAGCAGATTGTCGAGCGCAAAGGAGTACCGTTATGGTGGCAATCGCAACCGATCAGCGACGCACGAGTGAGATCTCTGACGAAGAGCGCGAGCTGCGTATCCAGTTGGCCGCCGCGTATCGTCTCGCTGACAAATATGGGATGTCTGAGCTGATCTGCACTCATATCTCCCTGCGTGTGCCGGGGCCGACGCCAGCATATCTGCTCAACCCTCACGGGATGCTTTTCCACCAGATCACCGCGTCAAGCCTGGTGAAGCTCGACTTCGCGGGCAAGCTCATCGGGCCGAGCGAATGGCCGGTAAATCGGGCCGGTGTAGCGATCCATGGGTCGATCCTCGCGGCGCGTCCGGATATCAACTGCGTGTTTCATACTCACATGCCCTACACGACGGCGGTCTCGGCGCTCCAGTGCGGGCTTCTGCCGATGTCACAGGCCGCTCTCCGCTTTCACGGGCAGACCGCGTACCACGATTATGGCCGCGCGGCGACCGATCCGACTGAATGCGCCCGTCTCGTGAAGGACCTGGGCGATAAGCCGGTCATGCTCCTTCGCAACCACGGCGGGATCACGACGGGCAAGACCGTATGCGAAGCGTTCGTCGCCGCCTTTTATCTTGAGAAGGCGTGCCAGTTTCAGATCCTGGCGCAGTCGGCCGGTGTGCCGCTGGCCATGCCCGCAGACGAGATCATCGCCGCATCCGGCGGTCGGCCCGGCGGCGATGAGCGCGCTTGGCCGAGCCTACTCCGCATGCTCGACCGCGAGGATCCCTCCTACCGGGATTGAGCCGAGGATCGCTTATAAGAAGCGATCGCGCAAATACCTCGAGCCGGTCAGAACGTCAAGGGTTCTCTTGATCTCCAATGGCTGGCTTTATGTGATCGCGATCACACAATTTTGCGGCGCTCCAAGTTGCCTTTCATCGGCGCTGATAAACATCGGGGTAGGCGAATTCGACGAAGCTTTGCACGATCATTCTTCTTGCATGATCGCTTCGGCGTCGATCGTGATGTCAACCAGGTTGCCGACGACAACGCCACCTCGGTCTAAAGTGCTGTTCCAGCTCACGCCGAAGTCGTGGCGATTGATGGTGGTGGCAGCGGTAAAGCCCGCTCTAGTTTTCGGTCCTTTATCCACTCCATCTTCCCACCATGGAGTCTGCCACTCTCCTAGATAATGGACCCGCAGTGGCACCGTCCGGGTTATACCTCGAATCGTCAACTCGCCCTTGAGGACGGCTTCGTTCGCGCCGGCCAGTTCGACCTCTTTTCCGGCAAAAGTGATCTTCGGATATTTCCCGACGTCGAGAAAGTCCTCGCTCATGAGATGGGCGTCGCGCGCCGCTTCACCGGTCCAGATTCCAGAGGCTTCGATTGTCGCCTCGACGCAAGTCGCGTCCGGATTTGCCGGATCGAAGACCAGCGTGCCGTGGATATCTTTGAAATGGCCGCGGACAAAAGTCACCATCATGTGACGGACAGAAAACTCCGCCGCCGTATGCCCCGGTTCGAAAAACCATTTGGCCATGGTCCATCCCTTTCTAAATAAACAATGATTGCACTCCTTTTCACCTTAACGTCCGCCGCATGCTTTTGGAACAGTTCAAATCGTGCAAGCCGTTCAACGGGCCGTCTGTCCTGAGTAGGCGGCGCAACCGCGTATGGAAGGACGCGCCGTTCATATCAAAATTAAACGTAACAAGGGTTCAAGTGGTTGAATCCTTCGGCAAGTTCTTGCATTAATTCAGCTCGTGCCGAGACGGCATTTCCTTGGACGGAGTAGAAGCAATTTAGCACTGGTTTAACGCCAGCATGCAACTAACGATAAGCTAAATCGCAGGAGCGAAAATGGAAGAGGGAGTCACAATTGCCAAGGTGCCACCGTGGATGGAGCTCAAGCCCGGGATGATGCAGCACCTAATCAGCGAACACGAGAAACTTGGGCGCACGCTGACCGAAGCAGAGACCGTCACCCTGCTGCGCAGCTTGGGATTCGCAATCAGCGAGCCGAAGTGATGAGGCGCCGAGGGCGCCACTGCGCCGGCAAAAAGCACCGCTGAAATGACTGCTAGGGACGAGAAAATCTCAACGATCGATCATATTACGCTGCGCATTCCTTTGGACATTTGGGCTCCGCCGCCGGCCCGGGTCTCGGCGCCGACCCGGAGGATAACCTGATTGCAAAGTTCAGAATGTGAGCTTTTGTACGATATCCGATAAGGAGAATTTCTATGCGCAGATTTCTCGGCGCGTCCCTGCTTCTGCTGCTCGTGGGCTGCGGCGACAAAGCGAAGGATTTATACGATATCGCGCAGCTCGAAGAAAAGCAGAACAACAAGCCGCACGCCACGAAACTCTATCGGCAGATCATAGAAGAATATCCCAACTCGCCTTATGCCAATCAGGCGAAAACTCGGTTGGGCGAGTTGGAGAAAGCACGTTAGAGATTCAGCAAAAACCTTAACTCCTCGTTGCGGACGAGCAACTTGATAATCGAGCCTCTGCTTCGTGCCTCTGTGGTAAAATCTCGCTTTTAAGTCGCTCACGATCTGCGCTACGAGCGGACATTCTGCGCGCGCACAACGCCGGCCTTTTCGAGTGCGCCGATTTCATTGTCGCTATTAGCCGTTGCTTTGCACCACTTCGATGGTGTGTTCGCCCAGCACGGGCGCAAATCGCCGGAAGACCGGCGAGCGTATCCGTCGGCCCCGGCACTAACCGGGTCAGATTGAGCATGCGAAAGCGTTCTCAAGGCAGCGTCATTTCATGGTCTCCTTTTCGATCTAGGTACGCCGACAAACGTCCCCAGTGCAGGAGAAACGACGGAATCGAAGTTCAGAACGTAACTCGGGACCGGTGTGAGTAGCTAATTCGGGCAAAGAATCTCCCCGATCTGCAAACTAGAAAACAAAAACGACAGACCAGAAACTGCGTCCCCCCAGCCTTTCATTTTAACTCTCTCTGATATAGTGCTGCGGCCATGGGTCTGATCGTGATAATGATTGCGCAAAGATACGGGGAGGGAGCCCATGAAGACGCTTTCTATGTCCGTGAGCGTTGCCGCACTCGGCGTTATGATCTTCGCTAGTCCAGTGCCGGGCGGCGGCCTTAAACACGTCGGCGAAATATCGATTCCCGGTGAGCCGACCACCGATATCGGCATTATGGATATCGACCAAACGAGCGGCCTTGGCTATCTGGCCGACAAAACCAACAAATCGATTATTGTCTTCGATACCAAGACTGATAAATTCGTCGCCCGCATACCGGGCTTCGTCGGCCGGTTGAAGGACGGCAATGCCTCGGGACCCAATGGTGTCGTGGTCGTCAAGGGCGGCGCCGAACTATGGGTGAGCGACGGCGACAGCACGATCAAGGTGATCGATACCAAGAGCGGCAAGATCACGGGGAACATCGCCACCGCCGGAACCAAGCGCGCCAACGGCATGGCCTTGGGCGAAGAGGTTGTCATCGTCGCCAATTCCAACGACGACCCGCCGTACTTGAGCCTGATCTCGACGGCGCCCGGTAATAAAATTCTGGCGAAGATCCCGATGCCGCAATCCGGCGAGAACCTAGAGCGTTCCGCTTATCACGCGCCAAGCGGCATGTTCTACACCGCCATCCCGGTATTGCGCTCCGACAGCACCAAGGGATTGTTGGCGCAGACCGATGCCAAAAGCGGCAAGCTCGTCAAGCTCCACGAACTCGCCGGGTGTCATCCGCATAGTCTCTCCATCGTCTCTGACGCGACGATTTTTCTCGGTTGCAGCAGCGCCCACGGCCCGTCTCCCAAGCCCGGCGGCGACATGGCGATTTTCGATATTGCGGCCGGCAAGCTGGAAACAACTCTCGCGGGATACGGCGGCAACGGCGGCTCGACCGTCAATCGCAAACTCGCTCAGTACTACCATTCCACCTCTGCTGGAACCTTGATGGTGGTCGATACCAAGACGAAAAAGGGCCTGCAACAGATCCCGACATCTAATGGCGCGCGCTCGCTCGGTGTGAGTCTCGCCAACAATCGCGTCTACGTGGCCACGACAGCCAAACAGTTGGCCTGCCGTGGATGCATCGTCGTGTACGCGCCGGAGTAAGAATTTAAGTCCGGCGCACCCAAGATCGGATCGGACGACTCCATGGGAAAAACGATTACCGAGAAAATTCTCGCCAAAGCCGCCGGCCGGACAGAGGTAACGCCCGGTGACTACATCGAAGTCGGCAGCAGGTGCCCGACGCCCATGGGAAATGCCGGTAGCTTGCGCGGCGGCGTAGAATTCTGCGCCGAATGGAAAGTCGGCGTATTCGATCCCAAACGCATCAGAATCATCGACGGCCATCTCGGCGCCACCGCTTCGCACAATGCTGCGAGTTCCCGCCTGCGCGCGAGAAAATGGGCCAAAGCAGTCGGCATCCCCGAAGAGAATATTTATACTCTTGGCAGACACGGCATCGAAAACATGTTTTCCGCCGAAAGAGCTTGGGCTTTGCCCGGCGAGGTGTACTTCCAAGCGGTCAACGGCCATTCGAGCGGCAGCGGTGCGTTGGGCGCTTTTGCCACCACGCTTTCATACGGCCGGGGCGAATACTTCATGACCGGCAAAACCTGGATCAGAGTTCCCCGGAGCATCAAGATCGTCGTCAATGGAGAGCTGCCTACCGGCACCTGCGCCCGTGACTTGTTTGAATATTTCTTATCCCAGATCGGGCCAACGGGCGGAGGCGGAGGCGCCCTCGAATGGACCGGGCCGGTAATCGATGGCTTGAGCATGGGCGAGCGTTTTTCGCTCTGCTCGCTCGCGCTTTTCACCGGCGCCTGGACGGCGATAATCAATCCGGATCAAAAGACTCTTGAGTACGTGCGCGCTCGCACGGACGAGGTCTTTGAGCCGCAAGTGAGCGATCCGGATGCCTGTTACGCCAAAGTTTTCGAGTTGGACGTGAGTCGTTTGGAGCCTCAAATCGTGCCGTCGCCGAAGCGCCATCTGGTCAAATCGATCAAAGAGCTGGAAGGGACCCCGATCAATCGGGGCTTCATCGGCAGCGACGCCGGGAGCTGGATCGAACACTTGCGCATGGCCGCAAGCATATTGAAAGGCAGGAAAATTCATCCGCGCGTCGTGCTCAACATCACTCCGGGCACGACCCGCATACTGCGCCAGGCGCTCGATGAAGGCCTGATCCGTACCTTCATTGACGCCGAGTGCGTTGTGCCCACTCCTAACGAGGGCATGGAATGGGGCGGCAATACACCGCTCTCTGCCGACGAGGTGTGCATCGCCTCCGGCCAAACGAACTATCCCGGGCGCATGGGCAGCGAAGAAGCGCAAATTTACTTGGCCAGCCCGATGACCGTGGCTGCCTCGAGTTTGGAGGGGCAAATCACCGATCCGAGAAAATATCTGTGACGAACAGAGACCGATGAAGCCGATGAGAGGAAATGCATGGGTGTTTCGCGGGGTTTTGGACGTGGACTGGGAGATATGTTCTTATCGAACTTATCAGGGCCTGCAGGAAAGAGGCATGTATACGGCAGAGGAGATCGGTAAATACTGTATGGTTAAATTGGATCCCGATTTTCCCAAGAAGGTTCGCAAGGGGGATTTCATCGTCGGCGAATTTATGGGGTTCGGACATGACCACGATCACGCCTGTCTGTCCATCCTCGGGGCCGGCGTGGCCGCGGTGCTTTGTGACACGGCGGCTCCCTACTTTTTCAGAAATTCGATCGAGCGCGGACTTCCGATACTTGAGCTCCCTGGGATTCTCGATGCGGTTAAACAAGGCGATGAGCTCGAACTCGATCTCGAAACCGGACGCCTCACCAACATTTCTTCCGGCGTTGAGCTCGGGTTTGAGCCCATGCCGCCGTTTATCCTCAGGAAATTAGCAGCCGGCGGCATGCTACCGTTGCTAAAAGCTGAGGTCGAGGCGGGCATTATTCCGAAGCGGATTAAGTAGTGGATCGGGCAAGAAGGGAAATACAGAGTAATGAGCTGACTGACGCGCAAGTCTGCTGAACCAATCTGAAGTTCGAGAGACCCACGGCCGCATTGACTGAAAACTCCGATGGCGATATAGGCGGTTACCGGCCAAAAAAATTCGGGAGGGCTTTGAAATGAGAGTTGTCGCTTTCATCCTTTTCGCCCTTTTGCTGTCCCCGTCTCCGGCTTGGATGCAGACACGCAAGCCGGCAAGCCTAAACGAGCTAGTGAGCTATATGGGCGCCGACCGCGAGCAGCTGCTTTATGCCGGCGCCAAAGCCGAAGCAAGGTTGATGTGGTACACCTCGCTGGCAGGGGGCTCTTACAAAGCGCTCATCACGGCCTTCGAGACGAAATATCCCGGGGTCAGAGTCGACGTCTACCGCGCCGGCGGCGCCGATTTGTATATTCGGATGACCGAAGAATACAAAGCGGGGCGAAATCTTGTCGACACGATCGAAACCACCGAGGGCAATCTCATGTTCATGCGCGACTCTCGGCTGCTCCAGCCCTATAATTCGCCGCTGCTCAAAGCCTATCCCGACGACGCCAAGGAGCCGGCGGGAAAAGGGCTCTACTATTGGGCCCTCGCCCGCGAGTCCTACATCGGTTTTACGTATAACAAAAATCTCCTGCCAGCCGCGGCCGTGCCCAAGAATTTCGATGGTCTGCTGCACCCGGATCTCAAAGGGAAAATGGGCTTGCCCTTGGGCGGAGCGTCGAGCAGCAGGGCCATCGGCGCGATGATCAAGGCCAAAGGGGAAGAGTTCGTCAAGAAACTGAAAGAGCAGCAAATCAAGCTTTACAGTCTCGACGCGCCGGCGCTGGTCAATGTGATTGCCTCCGGCGAAATCGCCGCGTCGCCGGCGATTTTCCAGAGCCACACCTGGCTTGCGGCGTCAAAAGGCGCGCCGGTCGAATGGCTGCCGATGGATCTCGTGGCCAACAACGTCGGCAGCGCGGCCATCGCGCTCAAGCCTCCCCATCCTTATGGCGCGGTTCTCATGGCTGATTTTCTCCTGAGCCCCGACGGCCAGAAGGTCCTGGAAAAGTTTCACTACGGCAGCGCAACCAAAGAGCAGCCGTTCAAACGCTGGCGGCCGGAGCACGGGCTCACTACGGAGAAGTACGAAAAGGAAGTCGAATACTGGGAGAAGCTGGTGAAGCAGATCGGCTCCAAATAGCCCGTCCCTTTGCCCAGCAGGCGAGGCGGGCCCGAGGTGAGACAGTCTGAGACGCCAGCTTGAACAGGAACGAAGACGATGTTTTATGAACTGGTTATCAATCAAGCACGGTCTGTAAAAATCGTTTTGCTGTTTGCCCTGGGCTTTTTTCTTTTCGGCCATTCCGTTTTCGCCGCTTCGCCCGGCCCCACCCTTGAACAGAATGCCGCGGCCCAGAGTTACGCCTTCCTTACGAACCGTGAGGAGATCATCGCCAAAGCTAGGAAGGAACGGAAGTTGCGCGTGATGGCTAACCTTGAGCGGCCCAATATTAAGGCCACAACGTCCGCTTTCACGAAGAAATATCCCTTTATCGATCTTTATGTGGAGGAGGCTCAAGGAACTGAACAACTGCAGCGCCGTTTCCTCGCAATCCAAAGCGGCATGGCTAAAGAATGGGATATCATTCCGGTCTCCACGGATCTCTACAGCCAACACTTGCCGTACCTATGGAAGGTTGATGTCTTTGCTATGGCTTCCCGTAAAGTGTTGGCGATTCCACCGCAGATGATCGACCCTAAGAATCGAAACGTCATGGCGCTTTTTACCCGCTTTCAAGTGACAGCATACAACAAGCAAATGCTTCCCTCTGCTCAAGCGCCAAAGACATGGGAGGACTTTCTCAAACCGGAATTCAAGGGACGAAAGTTCGCTGCAGACGTGCGGCCGCAGGAAATTGCCGGTCTGGTGCCCGCTTGGGGTTTGGAAAGAACCGTGGAGTTTGCCCGCCGGCTCGCAGCGCAGCAACCCATATGGATTCGCGGCGCCAGCAGAACACTGACAGCCATGATGGCAGGCGAGATTCCGCTGCTTATCGGTCCAAACTTTCACACAGTGAAGCGCGCTCAGAGCAAGGATCATGCTGAGAGGTTGGAATATGTCGTGCTGGAGCCGGTTCCGCTTCGGCTTGTGCCGCATGTTGCGGTGCAACTTGGAGCACAGCATCCCCACGCCGCGCTCCTCTGGTTGGAGTGGATGGCTAGTCCCGAAGCCCAGCAGTTAGCGGACGAGCACGAACCGTTAGCCTCTTCGGTGTACGTTCGCGGTGGCGCTGTAGAAAAGGAGCTTAAGGGGAAAAAGCTTTCCGTCGCGAGCTGGGATGATCAAAGCAAGATCGAAGACTGGCAGGGCAAAATAGTTGAAGCGTACGGTTTTCCGAAAGCAGATATAAGATAAGAGATTAGCGGGGCCCGGGTCTCGGCGCCGACCCAGAGGATAACCTGATTGCAAAGTTCAGAATGTGAGCTGTTGTACGATATCCGATAAGGAGAATTTCTATGCGCAGATTTCTCGCCGCGTCCCTGGCTTCTGCTGCTCGTGGGCTGCGGCGACAAAGCGAAGAATTTATACGATATCGCGCAGCTCGAAGAAAAGCAGAACAGCAAGCCGCACGCCACGAAACTCTATCGGCAGATCCTAGAAGAATATCCCCGCCTCCGCGCTAAAGCGGATATAAAATGACAGATCCCTCGCGCTGTTTGAACCCGGTTCAGAAAACAAAAACCTTCGGAGTTCCCGATTACTGCTTTTTCTCCGGCGCACCGATCACGACGACGATTCACGATGTTCATCCGACGTTTTGTTGACCAAGGCGGACGGCATGCCATTTTGAGTTTACGAAGCCATGCTCTCTAATTCGTGAGAATAACCGGCAGACCCACAGGGAAGCCAAACGTAAATGGTGGTGCCTTGGTTCAATTCACTTTGAACGGATATTCGACCTCCATGTCCCTCCGCGATCATTTTGCAAATCGATAAGCCGAGCCCTGTTCCGGCTATTTTCCGAGCGCTGCTGGCTCGCCGGTACTTTGAAAAAAGTATGTTTAATTCCTTAGGCGCGATTCCAATCCCGGTATCGCTCACCCACATCTCAATCCCGCCGTCTTTGTTGCGCGCGCCAATTTCAATTTCACCGCCTTCGCCGGTAAATTTTAGAGCGTTACTGACCAAGTTATCGAATAACCGTTCCAGTTTTTTGCTGTCGGCGCTGACGATTCCTATGCGGGGGTCTAAGGCGAGTTGAAATCGTATGTTTGCCAGGCGGCTGCGCGGGAGATGCTTCCCGCGGATGTGCTCCAGAAACGGACCTATATCGAATGTTTCTTTTGTCAGTTCCAAATTTCCCGCTCGGTACTTCGAGAAATCCAGAAACTCGTTAAGCGTATTCGCCAATTCGACGCAGCCCCGGCGAATCATGCCGATAAGGGATTGATCCTTTTCTCCGCCGGATTCCGCCAGGAGTGACGCGGCACAGTCGATGGTTTGTAAAGGATTGCGCAAATCGTGCGCGATCATAGCGGCGAAATCGGCCTGCCGGCCGGTTGCCTTTTGAAGCGCGACGCGCATTTCCGCGGCGATCTGATCGAAGTGGTCAGTGCTTCTTGGAGGCGCGGGCGGCGCAGAGGTTGCGACTTCTTCAGATTCGGCTTCGCCGAGAGAACGTGCCGTCGCGACCAGCTTTTCTAATCGGCGCCGAATGAGAAGGTGCGCTCCAATCCACGTTCCCGAAGCGGCGAGTAGGGAGGCAAATAGAAACACGAGTAGGCTGCGGTAGAATGTGCGGTCCGAGTTTGCGAAAGCGACATCGTGGGGTATGCCAACCGCGACGAAAAGAGCGCTTTGCTTTGATAGATGATCGAAGGCCGTGAAACCGTAGAGTCGCGGGATGCCGTCGGGGCCCTTCGCATCCGTAACACCTTCTTTGCGTTCGATGATGGTTTTAAATAGCCCGGTCGCGGAAGATTTTCCAACCCACTTCTCCGGGGCCCGGTTACGCGCGAAAATAGTACCCTGCTGATCGAATGCGACCAGAATGGATTGCGGCGGCAGTTCCGCACGCGCGGCCAGGGTGGTCAACCAACCCAGGTCCAAACCGACAAAAACCACCGCGTGAACCGGTCCGTTAGGCTGGAACGACGGATAAGCAATGCTGATGTTGGGCTTGCCGGACATGCGGCCTACAAGGACGTGACTGATTCCTAGACGCCGTTCATGGAGCGCCTCTCGGAAATATGCGCGGTCGGCAATATTCGGTTGGTTTTGATTGGGCAGACCGCTGCAAAAAATGTCGCCTTGCGGAGTCACGGCGGCGACGTTCGTATAGTAAGGGAACTTTTTTAGAATATCGGCAAAGAGCTTGCGGCATTCGGCCGGTTTTCGCTCCCGGACTTCCGGAAGTTCCGCTAAAGTCATCAACAGATAACTGGCGCCCGTGATCAGTCTCTCCTGTTCGACGGCGGCAAGCCGGGCAACTCTGAGGGCTGTTTCCTGCGCTTGCAGGCGCGCCGCGCGGCGCTGCGCCCACGACGCGTAGAAGATGACCGAAATCATGCTTGGAAAAATCACGAGCAATACAAGAACAACAAGCCGATTGCGTAATCGAGTGAAGTGAAGATCCATTAGTTATCTCCGTATGGCTGCCGACTCGGATAGAGGCTTGCCGGTTGCGGGAAGCAAAAAGCGGCAAAATCGATCTGTCCCGTTAGTCTCAAATTTGTGGTTTGAGCGCTCAGTATAGGAGAGTGCAGTCGAGATTTCCAATTACGTTATTATGGCCGGGTTCTCAACGAGAGCAGGTTTCATTGCGCCATGCGCGGCGCCGCGAATCCAAACCGATCTCGCGGGAATCATTTTGGCTTAAAAACCACGCAGCGGGATTTTTCCGTTCAGCCTTTCCCGAAAAGGGGCCAAGTCTGCTATCAGCTTCTTAAGGTTCAGCTTCGAGGGTCGATTCGTTTCACGTTGGCGGACGTTGTTGACGAGCGGAACAAAACTAGCCGGACGCCATTTTCATTCCAACTTACTTTCCATATTTCTCACTAGCTTGGACTCAGCCGCTAATCAACTCAAGGCGGTAGTCAGAGCCACCGCACACATCTGGGAGGGGGCAGGGCACGCTAAGTCGTTGTCACTCCAGGATTTTCGTTTCAAAACCTCGCGTTTTCGGAGCTTAGCACCTTATTTTAGCCTTCATTGGTTGTCCAAATGGTGTTTAAAGACCAACTGCCTCTGTCCGTGCCGGGCCTGGCATACTAAAATGCAGAATCTGGGCGGGAAATGCGAATAGGCCTCGAGCTCACGCCGCAACTGATTGAGCGCTTCACCGGCGCGGGGCGGCTGAGGAGAAAGTCAGCTGATGATCAACCATTGGAGATTCGGAACATGTTCGCTTGTCGCGGTAATCTTGCTTTTACCCCGGATCCCGTGTGCCGGATCGCTCACTCTAGGGCTTATTAGTTCGTCCCCGATAGAGGCGAGCAGAAGATTTTCGCCCCTCGCAAGTTATCTTGCCGCCCAGATGCAATCAGAGGGCATCGGAGCAGGAACTGTTGTCGCGGCGAATAGTATTGAGGCGATGTCGTCGTTGTTGCGGCAGAGTAAGGCGGATATCTACATCGGCGGCTTTTTCCCCACCATGGCGGTAAGCCGCCTCTCCGGCAGCAAGCTCTTGTTACGCCGCTGGAAGGATGGCAGCAGCGACTATAAATCGGTCATCTTCACGCGCAAAGATAGCCGCATCGCCATCTTGGAGCATCTCGGCGGGAAGGTCATTGCTTTTGACGAACCCTTTTCTTCGTCCGGTTATTTTGTTCCGAAAGTCGAATTATTAAGAATTGCTTTCCTGGTTCTGCCCGATCAGTCGGTTGTGGGACCGGTAAAGAGCGATGAGGTTCGTTACGTTTTCAGTCGCGGCGAGACAAACACGATTTATATGGTTGCGAATGGAGAAGTTGCCGCCGGCGCCGTCGACGACCAGAAGTATCACGCGTTGGCGAAAAATCTTAACGGCCTAAAGATCCTTCATGAGACGCAGTCCTTTCCGCGCCAGATCGTCAGTCATCGAGCCGATTTTCCCGTCAAGTTGTTGACGAAAATCAAAAATGTCCTGTTGAATATGCCTCGCACCGAGGAAGGTCGAAAAGTTCTGCGCGAATTCGACAACACCACGAAATTTGACGAAATCCCCGCTCCGGTTCACGACCTGATGATGGGATTAAAAAAATATGTCGAAGCGGAAATCAAACCGCCATCATTGTAACCAACATAGACGTGATCGTGATTGGGCGGGGAGCTCGGGCCGTTACAGGGAGATTCGGGTCTGCCTCTTATTATCTCGACAGAGATGGCGGTGAGGGCGAAATTTCGATCGCTACGTCGAAGGTCCAAAGCTCGTTTTGATACTCGCTCTTCGGCTAAAACTGATTTCGCACTCGTTTTTCTATTCCAACGGACCGAATTAGAAAGCGATGCGGCTCGTTCTTCAAATCGCCGTCACACCTAACGCCCCAGTCCGCGCTTCAGGTCCTCGAGGAGATCCCGTACGTGCTCGATTCCCACCGATAAACGGATTAGGCCGTCGTCGAGTCCCGCCTTCTGGCGCTCTGCTTTAGGGATCGAGGCGTGGGTCATGACAGCAGGCAATTCGACCAGCGACTCGACGCCGCCGAGACTCTCGGCGATCTTGAACAGGCGCAAGCGCGCGAGAACGCGACGCGCCTCGGCAAGTCCTCCCTTCACTTCGAACGAGACGATGCCACTGAAGCCGTCCATCTGAGAGCCTGCGACCTCATGGCCGGGATGACCGTCCAGACCGGGATAGTAAACCCGGCGCACGCGCCCATGCTCCTGCAGGAAATGCGCGATTGCGGTCGCGTTTTTTTCATGCTCGCGCATGCGCAGCGCCAGAGTCTTGATGCCGCGCAGAGTGAGAAAGCAATCGAACGGAGAAGGCGTCGCGCCCGCGGCGTTTTGCAAAAACTTGAGGCGCTTATAGAGCGCCGGATCATTGAGACAGATTGCGCCGCCGACGACGTCCGCATGACCCGCCAGGTATTTTGTCGTCGAGTGCAGGACGAGATCGGCGCCGAGCTCAAGCGGGCGCTGGAAAACCGGCGACGCAAAGGTGTTGTCGACCAGGCAGAGAGCGCCGCGCCGATGGGCGATTTGTGCGGCAGCTCGAATGTCGGTGATGCGCAAGAGCGGGTTAGTCGGCGACTCGATCCAGACCAGCCGGGTGCGGCGCGTCATGGCACGCTCGAGTTCTCTAATGCTAGAGGTTTCGACGAAGGAAAACCTCAGGCCAAAGTTTTCCAATACGGCACGAAAGAGCCGGTAGGTGCCGCCGTAGACGTCGCGCGAGGAGACCACGTGATCGCCCCGTTTGAACAGCAGCATCGCGGTGGTCGCGGCGCCCATGCCGGAGGAGAAGGCGAGGCAGTGTGCGCCAGATTCCAGGCTCGCGAGCGCCGTCTGGAGCGCCGTACGCGTCGGATTGTCGGTGCGCGAGTAGTCGTAGCCTTTATGGATGCCGGGCGCGCTCTGTGCGAAAGTGCTGGTCTGATAGATCGGCACCGTGATCGCGCCGGTGGCGGCTTCGGGTTTTTGTCCAGCATGAATGGCACGCGTGGCGAATTGCATTGAAGGTTCGGCGCTTTTCTGCCGTGCCATCAGGAATGCCCGCCTATGTGACCGACCACGTCGAAGCGCGTGACGATCCCCTGATACGTGCCCCCGTCGCGCACCAAAACCGCCGGTGCGGACTTGAGGAGTTGTACGACCTCGTAGACATCCTCGTCCGTGCCGACGGTGGGAAACGGCGGCTCGAGCAGCGCGCCCACCGTCAGATCCATTACCTCGGGCGTCTCCATCGATCTTTGAAACAGCGAGCTCTCGCACAGCGAGCCGACCAGGTTCCCCTTGTCGAAGACCGGGAGCTGCGAGACGCCGTGTCGATTCATGGTGATGATCGCCTCGCGTACGGTGGATGTTGTCTCGACCGAGAGCAGCTCGGGGAGCTTTCGCCGCTTCGATTCGAGAAGGTCGCCGACGCGCGCGCTCTTGCCGAGGAATTGGTTTTGCCGCATCCATTCATCGGAGTACATCTTGGAAAGATAAATCTCTCCCGCGTCGGGAAGCAACACGACCATGAGGCTGTCTTTGCCGAGCCGTTGCGTGCGAGCGTATTCGAGGGCGCCCGCAACCGCCGAACCGGACGATCCGCCGCAAAACAGACCCTCTTCCCGAGTCAGGCGCCGTCCCGTCAGAAACGAGTCGCGGTCGGAAACGGTTACAACATCGTCGATGCATTCGACGAGCAGGTTCTTCGGCACGAAGTCCTCGCCGATGCCCTCGACCTTGTAGGGGTGCGAATCGCTCCATGACCATTGCTCATGCTTGAACGCTTTCGCCAGGATCGATCCTTCGGGATCGACTCCGACTATCGTGCACTGAGGATTTTTTTCTTTCAGGTATTTGGCGGTTCCCGAAATGGTCCCCGCGGTGCCGATGCCGGCGACGAAGTGAGTAATCTTGCCGTCGGTCTGCGCCCAGATCTCCGGACCGGTCGATCGGTAGTGAGCTTCTCGATTAACCAGGTTATCATACTGCATCGGCATGTAGGCGCCCGGAATTTCTCGGGTGAGACGCCTGGCAACCGAATAGTAGGACTGCGGCGATTCCGGCGGCACCGCCGTGGGCGTCACCACCACCTCGGCGCCGAAAGCGCGCAGACGGCGAATCTTTTCGATGCTCATCTTGTCCGGAATCGTAAAGATACATTTATAACCTTTGACCGCGGCGACAATCGCCAGCGCCACGCCCATGTTGCCGGAAGTCGGTTCGACGATCGTGCCGCCGGGCTTCAGCAATCCTTTCTTTTCGGCGTCCTCGACGACGGCGCGTGCAATCCGATCCTTGACGCTCCGTCCGGGATTGGACGCCTCGACCTTCGCACAAACCGTCGCGCTAATCCCGGCGGTAATGCGGTTCAGGCGCACTAGTGGCGTGTTACCGACAGCTTCGAGAACGTTAGCGGAGATCTGCATCATATCGATTCTCCTTCGTTTTCACGAGTGAGCGGCAACTTTTTACTTGCACCTAGCCTCAGTATACACCGCGGACAGGCGGATTGCTTTCACCCATGCGAGATTTCCGCGACCGAGCGGCGGTCTGGATTGTGATCTCGATCGGCGCCATGATGAAGACGCGCGCCTATCGTTCCGGTAATTTCGCTGGTCTTTCGAGACCAACGACGCAATGACCCTCGGAATCCTCCAACCGGCAACGGCACAGTGCTCGAGGCGGTCTTCGAAAAATACGTCGGCGTTGCGAGGAAATCGAGTTCGAGGCCTGGCGTCGGCGCGGGCTGTGGCACAAAGCCAAAGACAACGCGTTTTACATGCTGAATGAAGTGCTCTAAATGAATAGAGAGATGTTCAGCAAACCGTTGCCGCTCTTGCCCGCCGGGCCGGGGTCAGCTGAAAGTGTTTCGAAGATTCGTTCGATGCCCTCACATGGACTGAGCTAGTCTGGTCCGCATGATCAATACCCTTCAGGAAATCGCTTGGGAGTCGTGCCTGGTCGAGCCCGTTCGGGACCGAGCCCTGCAATCGTATGCTCGGCGAAGGCTAGGGATTCCGAACCCGATGATCGATTACTTCGCGTCCGTTCCCTGGCTGGCGCGAGCGGTGATCGATCTACATCCCGAGTACGGGCTGCTGATGCATCTCGATGAGTCAGTCGCGGACCTCATCGTGCTGGTCGTCAGCCAGGAGAACTCTTGCCGCTTCTGCTATGCCGCCGTGCGGGCGGTGCTCTGGGCTCAGGGAATGTCTCAGGCGCGGATCGAACGGATGGAACGAGACCTGGCACGGTCGGATCTGCCGCCCCGGACGATGGCGGCGGTCGCGTTTGGGCGGACCCTGTCACGTTCAGGTCCCGTGCGAGCGCCCGAAGCCCGTCAGGCCCTCCGGCGCGTGGGCTTTGGTGCCGAGGAAATGAAAGAGATCGCATTCGCCGCGGCTATTACAGATTTCAACAACCGAGCGCTCACGATTCCCGCGATCCCGGCCCATCCGGTCGAACGAATACCCGATCAGATTCACATGCGGCTGCTCCGGCCCTTTCTCGGCCGCATCATAAAGAAGCATCGCTACCGCGGGCAGCCGACCGCGCTCGATCAGGTGCCCTCGTATGCCTATGCCCGCCTGGTCAAAGCTTATGCAGGTTCCCCAATCGGAGCCGTATTAAACCGCACACTAACCGAGATGTGGGCCTCTCCGCACCTCACCCGGCGCTGCAAACTGCTGATGCTCGCCGTCATCGCGCGGGGCCTGGGATGCGAGACCTGCAGCCTGGAGGTAAGCGAAGCTCTTGAGAATGAGAGTTTGGAGCAATCAGCGCTCACCCAAATCCTGAGCCACCTCGACGCTCCGGAACTCGATCCAATCGAGCGGTTGCTGGTGCCTTTCGCGCGCGAGACGATCTGGTACGAGCCTGCCTCCCTGCAGCGCCGAGCTCGTAAGCTGCGCGGTCATCTCACAGATCCGCAGCTCCTCGAGGCGATCGGCGTGGCAGCCCTCGGCAATGGGCTTTGTCGGATGGGCGCCATGGTGCTGAATCCCTCATGACCTTCGTCCTGGGCGCCCTCCTGGGCCTGCTCTTGATCGTGGCGCTCCTCGCCGGCCTGCTCTATCGCCAGTGGCGGCGGAGCGCGACCCTGAGGACGCAGCTCGACGCGGCCGCCAAAGACCTTCAGGACCTGCAGCAGGCCTGCTCGCGCTTCGCGCCGGCCGGTGTGCTACAACACCTCGTCGCTGATGGCGTGAACTCTCAAATCCAGCCCGCCCCCGAGCGCAAAATCGTGACCGTTCTTTTTGCCGACCTCGTCGATTCCACCGCGATGAGCGATCGACTTGAACCGGCAGTTTTGGCGCGCGTGCTCAACGGCTATTTCCAGCGCATGAGCGATGCGATCCACGATCACCGCGGGCATGTCTCTCATTTTTTGGGCGACGGCATCGTTGCCTATTTCGGCGCGCTTCAGCAAAACCCGTGGCAGTGCAATGACGCGGTGCGTGCCGCCCTCGCCATGCGCGCCGCCATCCGCGAATATAATGTCGAGCTCGCGCGCGAGGGGCTGCCGCCGCTTGGCCTGGGAATCGGCATCGACCGAGGTTCCGGGCTGGTGGGACTGGTGGGCTCGCGCGAGCGGATGGAGTACGACTTCGTTGGCCGCACGGTAAATATGGCCGCGCGCGTACAGACGCTCACGCGAACCCATCACGTCGACATCCTGATAACACAGGCGCTCCGGACCGAGCTCGACCCGCGCTTCACGCTAACACCCATGCCCGCTGAGTTGGTAAAAGGATTTGCCGACCCGGTGGTGACCTACGCCGTGCGCGAAGGTCCGACCGATGCCGCGTCGGCGGCTGACGGGTGAAGAGGTGCGCACCATTCAAGCCGTTTAAACGCTCCACTCCTTTCAAGTCGTCGTGACTCAGAATTTCGTCCTGGCACGCAGATAGCTTGACAAATTTCGCCTCTGGCGATAGAGGCCGTTTCCGGAAAAGCTAGCCGGGGTAATTGGCCGGGCGGTGTATAGCAGGTAGAGCGTCCGAGGGCCATTGGCGCGTAACAGGAGGTGAAAGATGCGATCGTTACGTCTCGTTTGCTTGAGCCTGACCGCCGGCCTCATAGTGCTTCAGTGGCTTTCCTTTGCTTCGGCCGGGCCGCTCGATGATTTGATCGCCGCCGCCAAAAAGGAGGGCACCCTCGATTTTTACGGGCCTTCTACTTTGAAGGCTGACGGCGCACAATCCCTCGCACAAGCGCTCAATAAAAAATACGCTACTAATATCAACGTCCGATTCATCCCTTCCGGATCGATGACCCGCGATGTGGGCAAGGTCGCGACTCAAGCGGCCGCCGGAGCGCCCCTCGAGTGGGATATAATGGTTGCCACCGATGCACACCACGCGAGCCTCTGGCTGCGCAAGCTCCAGAAACCGTTCGACTATAAATCGCTAGGCGTGGACGAAAAGCTGATCGATCACGATGGCGGCGCGATCTCCTTTGTGCATCAATATATCGTGCCGGCCTACAACAGCAGTTTGCTTTCCGCCAAGGATGCCCTGAGGAACTGGGAAGACCTTCTCCAACCCAAATGGAAGGGCAGGGTGGGGGTAACCACGGCGACGCACCATCTAGGGCGGCTGGCCGTCGGACCATGGGGTGAAGAAAAGACTACCGCTTTTGTAAAAGCTCTGGCCCAGCAGAATCCCATCATCGGCGAGTTAGGACCGACTTATACCCGGCTGCAGGTAGGCGAGATCCTGGCGGCGTTGAGCTTGACCGACAGCTATATTTATCTCGCCAAACAAACCGGCGCTCCGATCGCCGAAGCCGTGGAAGTGCAGCCGGTGATCGCGCCCTCCTATCACGTCGGCGTTCTCAAGGGAGCGCGCCACCCCAATGCGGCGCACCTCTTCGCGGTTTTCATGACCCAGCCGGAGGCACAGCACGTATGGGAAAGAACCGTCGGCGTAAGCTCCGCCTTGATTCCCGGAACGGCTTATTATCAGAAGGCCAAAGGGAAGCAGATGATCTATATGCGCAAAGATCAATCCGAAAAAGTGGAATCGCTTGCGCGGCAGTACGGGAAGATGCTCGGTCTCTTATAGCAGCGCCGCCGAATGGTATGTAGCCGATTCGGATTCCGTCCAATTTCATTCCTTGCCGACGTATACGGGCCCTTGGAAAGCGCTAGCCGCGCGGCGCGCGCCGACCCAAGCCGAAATACTTTTTGCTGTTGTGATACGCGATCTTCTCCTTGGTTGTCCGTGAAAGCACCGGATGGTTCCAAAGGTATTTCAGATTTTTGGGAAACTCGCCGTCCCAATGCGGCACGTCGGAAGCGTAGAGAAAATGGTCGTCGCCGACGTAATCGATGGTTTGCGGCAGCAGCCGCTCTTCGGCCTCCAGACTGAAGTAAACACCGGACTCGCGCACCACCTCGCTCGGCTTCTTTTTTAGATGCGGCGCCTCGAACTCGCCGCGCAATTCCCAATGCTCATCCATGCGGTCGAGCCAGTACGGCAGCCAGCTCGCGCCGATTTCGAGAAACGCCACTCGGAGCTTGGGAAAGCGTACCGGCACGCCTTGAAAAATCATGCTCGTGAAATGCAGGAAGATGCCGACAGGAAACGTATAGCAGTGCACCTCCGCAAAGGTCCTGAGCGCGCCCGCGCCGACTTCCGCCGAAGAGCTTCGGTTGCCATGGACCGAGAGGGGCACATCGAGCCGCTGCGCCTCTTCATAGAGCGGGTCATACATCGGATCGCCGAGCGCCGTCGGCAGTCCCATGGACAAAAGCTCGAAACTCACCAGGCCCAATTCGGTCACCGCGCGCCGGAGTTCCTTGGCCGCCTCCTGCGGCCACTTGAGCGGCAGCACGCCGACGCAATGAATTCGGTCGGAGAGCGCGTTGTATTCCTTGGCGAAGTGGTCGTTGGCGGCGCGGCACGCGGCGAGGCAAAACTCCGGCTCACGAAGTTTCGGGATATTTCCCGAGCCGGTGGGAAAGAGCACCGCCTCTTCGATGTTGTGCTCGTCCATAATTTTGAGCCACATCTCCACCTGCTCGGCGGGGCTCATGTTGCGGCCATAGCCGGGATAGCCCAGCGTGTCGAAGAGATCGGTGTCGAACGGCTGATCGGACGGCCAAAGCCCGGTATTGCGGCGGTTCCAGGGCGGCTCCAGATACTTGCGGATGTCGCCTTGTCGCTCCAGCACGTGTCCATCGGCATCTATGACCGGCGGCCAGTCAGCCATGTTCGCCTCCTTGTTGATCGTGCTCCAGGCGCCGGATCGTATCACCGCGCCGCTATCTGTCAACGGCCTCGGCCGATGCCAGCCGCTCGCACCAAGCGACGCCGCGCTTGTGTAGAGGCCTTCGGGTCGTGTACATTCACGCTGCGATAACCTGGAGGTCTTACCTCCGGGAGTTCGGCACAAGCGCCGTGAACGCCGAAGGATGAACTATGGAGATGAGAGATCGCCGCTTTGCTTTGGCCGCCGCGGGCGCACTCTGGAGCTGGCTTTTTTGGACCGGCTCGGCGCTGCCGCAAGCCCCATTCTATCAAGACAAGACGATCACGGTCGTCGCCGGCACCGACGCGGGCGGCACCGCCGACTTGCGCATAAAAACCGTGGTCGCGGCATTGCGCAGGCATATTCCGGGAAATCCGACCATCGTCGTCGAGTACATGCCCGGCGGCGGCGGGCGCAAGGCCGCCAATCATGTCTATCGGACATCCCGGGCCGATGGGCTCACGATAGGCGCCATGCTTTCGTCATTGGTGCCGAGCGCGATCACCGGCGAAACAGGCGTGCTCTATGAGATCGACAAATGGATTTATCTCGGCACTCCGTACAGCGGTCATCCGCACATATTTCTAAGCCGCAAGGAGTTGGGCGCCAATAGCCTGGAGAAGCTACGCGCGCTTTCCGGTCTTCGCCTCGGCGCTCAATCGGTAGGGCATACAATCTACTACACCGGGAGAATGTTTACCTATCTGATCGGCTTGAAAGAGCCCAAGTCCGTGATCGGCTACAGCGGCCCCGAGCTGGATATCGCTTTCTTGCGCGGCGAGGTGGATGTGCGGTCAAATCACCCGGACAATCCGCTGCGCCAGGGCTGGTTCGACAAAGAGCTGGTGAACGTCCATGCGATCATCGAGGTCCCTAGGGGCCGGCCTCATCCGCATCCTCGCTACGCAACGCTGCCGGATCTCGAGAGCTTGGCTAAAAGCGACAAGGAGCGCAAACTCGTCGCCCTGCATCGCGCTTTTCAATTAGCCGGCGCGCCCTTTGTGCTTCCTCCCGGAACGCCGGCCGAACGCGTCGAGGTCCTGCGCGAAGCGATGCGCCGGACCTTCAAGGATGCGCAGTTCCTGAAGGATTATCAAAAGACCGGCGATGACTCCCCGCCGCTGATGCCTGAAGAGTTGGAGCGGGTGATTAAAAACCTTCCGCGCGAGCCCGAAGTTGTCGATCTTTTCAAAACTCTTTTCGGCGCCGGACCGCTGCCGCCCCGCTGAAGCGATTCGGTCGATCCAGAACCCCTGACGATTTTCGCTCAGCGCACAAACAAGTGGCGGGCGAACTCAAGCGGAAACCTCTGAGAGGACAGGCGAGAGCACGATGAGCTCATGGTCTGCCGACGCTGGGTTCCAGAAGTTACCACGGCTGAGCTTTGCCCAAGTGTCGGCCGAAGAACGCGATGACTTCGCGAACGCTGTCTTCCCAGGCCTTCGCATCACCGCCCGTGGTTGCGCCGCGGCCGGTGGGTGAATTGCCGTTGACCCGGGCTGGGTTGAAGTTTATCGGATTGTTGCTGTCGAAGGCGTGGTGCGCTCCGGGATAGACTTTGATCGAGACCGGATATTGCGCTTTACGCGCGCTGTCGGCCAGCTTGCGGCACGGCTCTGCCGAGGTCCAATCATCGCTCTCGCCGATCAGAATCAGCAGCGGCGCTACGGTTTTATACACGCCGGCATAGTCGAACACCGGTCCGCTTGCGCCGGCAGGACGAACGGCCCTCCAGTTCCCCAGACGAGCGGCGCACGACGGGTAGAGCGCTACTGCCGCGCGAAAACCTGCCCGTTTTTCTCGAGCAAGCGGCTCCTTGTCGCTTTCCGGCAAAACCATCGCCGATAATGTGGTCAATCCGCCATGAGAGCCGCCCATTAGGCCGATCCGCTCCTTGTCGACAAAGGGGAGCATCCGGAGATAAGCCAGAGCCGCGTAGGCGTCGGCAGCGCGGCGAGCGGGCGCGACGTCGTTACGACTGGGCGACGGGTTCGTACAAACACCCCCGGCGTGGCCGCGCGTGCTAAAGCTGTCCGGCATCAAGATGACATAGCCGTTCTCGACGAGCTGGCGCGCCCAGCGCAGCGGCGACCCGCTCGAACGCGGTCCAAGCCCGCTACAGTCGTGCATGATCATGATCGCGGCAAGCGGTCCCGCGCCGTCGGGCTTCAAGAGAGTCGCAGGAATCTGCTCCGAAAATCCTTGGACGTTGCGCGTAGTTATCGTAAGGCTCGATGTTGCCGCCACGCAACCCGACAACGTTAACGATATCAGAACTGCGCAGGTCGTCTTCATAGCTCACCCCAGCATACGCCTACGGTCTTTATATTTGTAGCCGAAGAGCTACGGTCGCCAGTCGGCGGCATGGCCGACCCCGGACCGGATTGACCGCTCGGTTTTCAGAGCCTCCGGATTGCGGCTTCACTTGGGGGAAAATCCTCGTTGAACATTTTCTTGAGCCGCCAGGCAGCGACGCACTAGACCGGATGCGCCCATGCGCTCCATACATGCGCTGAATCCCTCGCCCGGACCGCGCCAACGAAGTTCGTCCACGTCGCCGAAGAGGGGTGCATCGGTTCTGAGCGTAGCCAAGCTCTTGAACAACAACGCAAGCTCGCGTTTGTCGCCCAGCAGCGTTGCCGGGAAGTCCTCGATCACGCCATATTTGTTCAATAGCCGCGCCGCGCCCACGGGTCCGATGCCGGCGATGCCGGGATAGCCGTCTGCGGCGTCGCCGACGAGGCCGAGATAATCAGGAATCAGGGCAGGCTCTACGCCAAACTTCTCCCGCACTCCTGCGGCATCGCGAATCTTTTGACTTCGGCGATCAACTTGCACCACTCGGGTGTCTCGGACACTCTGCGCGAGATCCTTGTCCGGCGTCCAGATACTGACTCGCCTCACTCTGGGTTCCTTCGCGGCGATCGCCGCCGCCGACGCGAGTGCGTCATCGGCCTCTAGCTCGACCATCGGCCAAATCGCTACGCCCATGGCGGCGAGCATATCCTCGAGCGGGTGGAACTGGGCGAGCAGGGCGGGGTCGATGCCCGCCCCGGTCTTGTAGCCGGACCAGAGCGCATTGCGGAACGACTCAATCACGTGATCGGTCGCCACGCCGACGTGCGTCGCCCCCGCTTCGATCATTTGCAATACCGTCGTGAGGACACCGATCACCGCGCCGAACGGTGGATCTTTTCCTTTGTTGAAACGGCGCAAACCGTAAAAATGGCGGAACAGCTCGTACGTGCCATCGATCAGATGAACGACGATTTGAGCGCCAGCATTGGCGCCGTCTGTCATTACGGGTCTGTTCTCCGGCATTACCGGCATACTCTCATGTTTTTGCCGGCCAGTGACCGCATGGCTCCTCCGCGAATCACCAACGGCCGGCTGAATTCGAGACTTCTGGTATGGAGCGATAGGGACTCTGTCATTGGCGCGCAAGATCAAAAACGCGCGAGCCTACATTTGCTTCAAATGTTAGCTTCAGCACTTACGGCAGATAAGATCGCCTTTGGGGAAGGGGAGGAGCACGCTGTCGACGCGCGGATCGTTTGTCGCGCGGTTGATGAGCCCGGTTTGGTGACGAGGGGACGTGACGTTGTCGATGATTAGCCAGCCGCCCGGCACCAAGCGCGGCACCACCAGTTCGTAAATCTTGGCGTTGTTCTCCGGCGGCTCAATGTCGGAGAAGCAAAACGCCAGCGGCTCAGACTGCCCGGCGTAGTCGAATGCGTTGCCGTGAAAGACCTCGACAGAACCGTTCGCCCCCGCGCGGTGGATGTTCTCGCGCGCCAGTGCCACTTTCTTTTCATCGAGATCGACAGTGGTGAGGATGACTCCTTTGGCGCGCGCCGCAAGCGATAACCAGAGACTTGAGTAGCCACCGCTGCTGCCGAGTTCGAGAAACGCGCCCGGCGGCGCCGAGATCGCGAGCAGCGACAGCAGCCGCCCGACGTCGGTATCGACGCTGCGCAGCGACGGTTGATCGCGCGCGGTCTGCTCCTCGAGGGCGCGCATCACCTGCTGCATGGTCGGGGCAATCTCATGAAACACGCGGACGTTCCTCTATGTTTTCAAACGGCACGCTGCGTCGATTGATCTGTTCTTCGACGTCAGCTGGGAATAAGTTTTCCTTTAACATCACGTAATCGCCGTAAGCGCCGTGCACCGGGCCGAGCAGATTGCGCTCGGCCAGAAGGCCGGGCCTGCGCGTGCCGAACTTCGGCATCTTGTCGCGGTATTTTTGGTACAACTCGTACCAAGTGCGGGTCATCAGAATGTAATAATCCAGCGGCACCGGCGGCTGCTCGGCTTCCTTGCAGAGCGCCGTCGACGGCTCGCGCCGCCACTGCTGCGGCCGCGGGAAGATGCCGCGCGCCATCAGGTATTCGAACCCGTCGGTGGTCGACTTGACCGCCTCGGTCACCGAGTCGTAACCGTGCGGTCGTGCCATCTCAACCCCGGAGACGAAGCTCGGCTGCACCATGCCGTTGCCGAACACTTCTACTGCGTCTTCCATCCAGCGCACCCAATTGTCCCAGCCGACGCGTTCGGCTTTGCCGGGGTTTATCCATGGAAAAAGTTTCTTATCCCACACTTCCATATTAAAGTGGATATGATCGGCGCCCGCATCCTTGTAGCGCTGTACTTCTGCGCGTGGGCGGGCATTGACCTCGAAGGTGATACGCGGCTTGGTCGCGATGTTTTTAATGGCGCGAATATATTCTTCGTAAAAATCCACTTCGCTCTTCCCGTGCAGCGTCTTGGTGATGGTGCCGCCGCTCAGCACGAAATTTTGCCCCGCACCGATTTTTTGCGCATCACCCGCGACGTGTTCACATACGGTGACCACGTCGGCCACCGACTTTACCGGTGCAGTCAGAGTGAAATCGCGCGAAAGCTTCATCTGGCGCGCGTTTTCGTTGATGTCGCAAAACTTGCACTCCTCCTTGGCGCCCCAGTATTGGCAGTTGCGAAAAATCGTAATGAACGAGCCAAACGCGACGATCTCATGGTACGGCGTGCCGTCGGGCAAGCTCTTAAAATAATAATCCGGCGTCTTTGGAATGCGCACGTGGGCCACCACCTGTCCATCCACCGTCACCACCAGACGGCCGTCAACGACGTCGATCAAATAGGGCGAGTCGGGAGACAACGAGGTTTGAATCGCCACAGGGCGCATGTCGTAGGGCCCTTTGAGCAAAACAAAGTGCTCCGGCACGCGCCGATGCTCGCCGCGCTTCAGCGCCGACATCGGCACCAAATCGTAGGAAAATAACCGATACGACTTGACCAGCGCGCCCGCTGAGGCATCGAGAGCTGCGTCGCTAAACCAGTGGCCGAGGCTCAACATGTGCTGCTTGAGAATCGTCTCCTTCGGCACATCCGGATATTTTTTGAAGTATCCCTCAAGGACATCCAAACTGGTCTGGGTCGTCGTCGTTTTGTGAACCATTGCTTCATCCTTTTCCTGGCGCCATCGTGCGTTTCACGCTACTTCAAAATGGCGTCGGGCGAACTTGGCACCAAGAAACAGCGATAAGGTTCGCACCATCATTTGCCTCTTTCCATAGCACAGGAAAGGGCCAATAAAAATCTTTAAACCCCGCGATCATGCATCGGGTTGCGGCCCCTACTATATGTGTTAGCGTGAAGTATGGACGCCGCCCATAGCAATCGCCTGATCCACGAGACTAGCCCCTATCTTCTGCAGCACGCGCATAACCCGGTGGACTGGTTTCCCTGGGGCGAGGAAGCTTTTCAAAAGGCCAAAGCGGAAGATAAACCGATTCTTTTGAGCATCGGTTACTCGGCCTGTCACTGGTGCCACGTGATGGAGCACGAGTCGTTCGAGAACGAGCAGATCGCCGCGTTGATGAACGAGTTGTTCGTCAACATCAAAGTCGATCGCGAAGAGCGGCCGGATCTCGATGAGATCTACATGAACGCGGTGCAGATGCTCACCGGCCGCGGTGGCTGGCCGATGACGATATTTCTCACTCCCGAGCGCAAGCCTTTCTACGGCGGCACCTATTTTCCGCCCGCAGATCGCCCCGGCATGCCGGGCTTGCCAAGAATCCTCCGAGCCGTTTACCAGGCCTACCGCGAACGTCCCGCGGACGTCGCCAAAAGCGTGGCTGAAATTCACGCCGCCTTGCAACGGATGACGGAAACCCGCTCTAGCCAGAAACCGTTTTCGCGGGAAATCATCGCCGAAGCGGCGGCGAATCTCGCCCGCGCCTACGATCCTGATCATGGCGGGCTCGGCCAAGCGCCGAAGTTTCCCAATGCCGGCGTCTACGAGTTGTTTTTGCGCCATTATCATCATTCGAAGGACCGGCGCTACTTGGATATGATCGTGCACACGCTGCGCAAAATGGCGCAGGGCGGTATTTATGATCATCTCGGCGGCGGATTCCACCGCTATTCGGTCGATGCCAAGTGGCTCGTGCCGCATTTCGAAAAGATGCTCTACGATAACGCGCAACTGATGCGCGTTTACGCGCAGGCGTTCACGATCACCGGCGATCCGCTGTTCAAACAAGTCGCCACCGAGACCGCCAACTATCTATTGCGCGAAATGCTCCACCCCGAAGGCGGATTTTACTCCACCCAGGACGCCGACAGCGAAGGCGAGGAGGGCAAATTTTTTGTCTGGACGCCGGCGGAAATCGAGCGCCTCATCGGCCCGCAAGAGGGCGAAATTTTTAACCGCATCTACGACGTGACCGAGCCGGGCAACTTCGAAGGCAGGAATATCATCCACCCGGTACTCACCGTCGAACAGGCGAGCAAATATTTTGGCCGGGAGGGGAGCGAGATCGAAGGGATCATCGCCAGCGCGAAGCAAAAGCTTTTCCGCGAGCGGGAAAAGCGCGTCAAGCCGTTTCGCGACGAAAAAATCATCACGGCCTGGAACGGCTTGATGCTGTCGGGGCTTGCGGCGGCGCTGAAAATTGCTCCCAGTGTCGAATACTTTGACGCCGCGACGCGGACCGTCGACTGCTTCTTCACGAAGCTGTTTCGCGACGGTTTTTTGCTGCACACCTACAAAGACGGGGTTGCCAAACTGCCGGGCTATCTCGACGATTATGCTTTCTTCGCCGTCGGCCTGCTCGACCTCTACGAAGTATCCCTCGACCGTTCCCATGTGGAGCGCGCCGGCCGGCTTTGCGACATCATGGTGGAGGAATTTTGGGATGAGAAAAACGGCGGCTTTTATTATACCGGTAAATCACACGAGCCGCTGATCAGTCGCGCCAAACCGGTCTTCGATGCTTCGATCCCCTCAGGCAATGCACTGGCGACGCAGCTTTTGTTGCGCCTGCATCACCTCACCGCCAACCCGCATCATCTCGAGCGTGCGGAGAAAGTGCTGCGCGCCTATTACGAAGCGATGGAGCGCCAGCCCTTCGGCTTCGCGCATATGCTCTGCGCGCTGGATTTTTATTTGCGCAAGCCAAAGGAAGTTTTCATCGTTGGCGCGCGCCAGGAAGCCGCCGTTAAAGCCTTGCTGCAATCGCTTTATCGGCGCTATGTGCCTAATTTAACGCTGCAGTTAGCCGGCCCCGGCGAGGCGTCGGCCGCTCTTTCGCCGCTCTTCGAGGGCAAAACCCAGATCGACGGCAAGCCAACCGCCTACGTCTGCCATAATTACGCTTGCTCGGCGCCGGTTACGACGCCGGCAGAGCTGGAGCTTCTCCTCGAAGGCTAGTCCGGGCCTACAGAGAGGTCGCGCTACATCAACGGACTGTTTTTCTTTTTCAGCCCGTTTCCGAGAAAGATTTCTGCCCGCTACTGTAAAATGACGAGCGCGCTTCACGCACTTGGCGGGCGCGGCATCATCGCTTGCACGATCCGATCCAGATCGGCGGAGGAGTAATATTCGATTTCGATCTTGCCTTTCGCCGAGCGCGCCCTCGGCAACAAGCGCACACGCGTGCCGAGGCAGCGCTGTAAGTTTTCCACGATCGATTTCAGGTCGGGATCCATCACTGGCAGCGAGCGGCGCCGCTTGCGGCCGATCAGCAAATTTCTGACCAGTTTTTCGGTTTCTCGCGTCGAGAGCCCTTTGGCGATGACTTCGCGGCAGGTGGCAATGATCAACGGTTCGGTGTGCAATCCCAAAAGCGCGCGCGCTTGACCGGCCGGCAGCTTTCCCGCCGAGACCTCTTGCTGCACTTCCGCCGGTAAACTGAGCAACCGGATGGCGTTGGCGATCGCCGGCCGGCTCTTGCCGACCTTTTCCGCCATCTCTTCCTGGCTCCACTGAAACTCTTCCTGCAAACGGCGATAACCGTTCGCTTCTTCGATGGGATTGAGGTCTTCGCGCTGGAGATTTTCCACCAGCGCGAGCTGCAAGGCCTCGTGGTCGCTGGCGTCGCGAATCACCACCGGCACGCGGGCTAGGCCCACGCGCATCGCGGCGCGCCAGCGCCGTTCGCCGGCGATCAACTCAAAACCGTCGCCCCGCCGCCGCACCACCAGCGGTTGAATGATCCCCTGATTACGAATCGACGCCGCCAATTCATCGATTTTGGTTTCATCGAACTGGCGGCGCGGCTGGAACGGGCTTGCCGTAATGCGCTCAACCGCGATCTCTTTGGGCTGACTCTCCTGACGAGTCTCGTCCAGCGGCTCCGCCGCCTTCGGAATCAACGCACTCAGCCCCCTCCCCAAGCCCCTTTTCTGCGGTGACAGCGTGTTCTCCACGGTGGATCAGCTCCTTCGCCAACTCTTGATAGTCTTGCGCTCCGCTCGAGAGCGCGTCGTACAAACAAATCGGTTTGCCGTAGCTCGGGCTTTCGCTCAAGCGCACATTTCTGCGAACAATGGTTTTAAATAACTTGTCCGGAAAGTGGGCGCGAATTTCCTCCAATACCTGATGCGAAAGGCGGTTGCGGCTGTCGAACATCGTGATCACGATGCCTTCCAAATATAAGAGCGGATTCAAGCTCTGCCGCACCAGATTCATGGTCTCCAATATCGCGCTTAATCCCTCCAGGGCGTAGTATTCGCTCTGAATCGGAATCAACAAACTGTCGGCCGCGGCCAGGGCATTTAGAGTCAGCAGACCCAAAGAAGGGGGGCAATCGAGCAAAACAAAATCGTACCGCCCCGTCAGCGAGGCGAGCGCTTCCTTCAGTCGATATTCCCGGCGCTCGGCACCCACCAACTCGACTTCTGCGCCGACCAGATCCCTGGTTGCCGGGATCAAACGCAGCTCCGGCAAATCTGTTTGATAAAGGATTTCCCCTATTGAGCAACTGCCGTCGAAGACATCATATAGGCTGGTCTTTAGCTGCCTGCGGTCGATGCCAAGGCCAGTGGTGGTATTGCCCTGGGGATCGAGATCTACCAGCAATACCCTTTGCGACATTAGCGCTAAGGCAGCGGCCAAGTTAATCGCGGTCGTAGTCTTGCCGACGCCGCCCTTCTGATTTGCGATGGCAACCGTTTTTGCCAAGAAAAAACCCTTATATTTCAGATACTTATGAAGTTTGATTGCGCCGCCATATTACTATCACAGATATGCCGAAATGAAAAGAACTTTTTTTCTGTTTCACGTGAAACGAAGGCCGAAGCGCAGTGCTCGGTCAGGCACTCTTTCGTTTTGTGATATAAAAGGAAAGAAGCGTCAGTGCTGCCGGTGTTATGCCGGCTATGCGAGCGGCCTGTCCAAGTGAGCGCGGTCGGATCCGGGTCAGCTTTTCGCACACCTCACGTGACAAGCCGCTGATCCCCGAGTAGTCGATGTCTTCAGGCAAACGAACTTGCTCCATTTTGTGAAACCGCTTGACAACCTCGAGCTGCCGATTGACGTATCCCTCATATTTGAGCTGAATCTCCGCCTGTGCATCGACGTCCAGCGTGACAACCGGTATCTCCGGTGCCAGCTTGCGCAGCCGTTCCATGCTAATCTCCGGGCGACGCAGCACTTGGGCCAATGGCATCGACCCGACTAGCGGCGCAGATCCGAACGCTTGGATCAATCCATTCTTTTCGGAATTGGGCTTGATCTGAACATCTTGCAGGTACTCGATAAGCATTTTTATGGCTTGTCGTTTGGCCGCGAGACGCTCTCTGGCTTGGCCATTGGCCAGACCGATCCTACAGCCGATCTCGGTCAGGCGAAGGTCTGCATTGTCCTCGCGCAGCAGTAGCCGGTACTCGGCCCTCGAAGTAAACATCCGGTAAGGTTCGCTATCCGTCCCTTTTGTCACTAAATCGTCGATCAGAACACCGATATAAGCCTGGTCGCGGCTAAACACCAGCGGCTCATCGCCGCGCAGGCTAAGTACAGCGTTGATACCAGCCATGATCCCTTGAGCGGCCGCCTCCTCGTAACCGGTCGTTCCGTTGATCTGCCCGGCATGATAAAGGCCGCGTACAAGCTTGGTCTCCAGCGTTGGGTGCAGCTGCGTCGGCTCGAAGTAGTCGTATTCTATGGCATAACCAGGACGCATGATTTCAGCATGCTCCAAGCCCTTGATCGACCGTACCATATCGACCTGGACATCAAGCGGTAAACTCGTTGATAGACCGTTCGGGTAGACCTCCACCGTATCGAGCCCTTCCGGTTCGAGAAAGATCTGATGTCTTTCCTTATCGGCAAAGCGATGAATTTTATCTTCGATGGAAGGACAATACCTGGGGCCACGACTCTTGATCACGCCGGAATACATCGGCGACCGGTGCAGCGCCGCGCGGATGATCTCGTGAGTTCTCCTGTTGGTGTAAGTGATATGACATGAGACCTGCGGCTGTATTACAGAAGTGCTCGCAAACGAGAATGGCTGCGGCTGGCTGTCACCCGATTGTGCATCCAGTTCAGAGTAGTCGATGCTACGGCAGTCCAATCTCGGGCAGGTTCCAGTTTTGAGCCGGCCAACTTTGAAGCCGAGAGAGCCCAGAGATTGGCTCAGACCTTGGACCGCAAAGTCACCCGCGCGACCGGCCGCAAAATTCCGCTCACCGATATGAATCAATCCCTGGAGAAATGTACCGGTCGTTAAAATAACCCGGCGACCATAGAATCGCTCTCCGATCTGGGTCTCGACTCCTTTGATCTGCCCGCTGTCGACCAGCAATGCCTCAACACTGCCTTGGCGCAAAGTTAGATTTTGACAGGTTTCGAGGACCCGTTTCATCCGCAAGCGGTAGAGCGCCTTATCGGCTTGAGCACGTGATGCTCTAACCGCCGGACCTTTTTTGGTGTTCAGGATTCGAAACTGAATCCCGGTCTCATCGATAGCGCGCGCCATCTCCCCGCCGAGGGCGTCAATTTCTTTTACCAGATGTCCCTTGCCGATGCCGCCGATCGCCGGATTGCAGGACATCTGACCTATATGGTCGAGGTTCAAAGTGAGCATTAACGTGCTGCATCCCATTCTCGCGGCAGCGAGGCACGCTTCGATCCCAGCATGACCGGCACCGACGACGATGATGTCAAAGACTTGCTCACCGTTTGCTTGTTCCACGTGAAACAATTTCCTTCCAATGGTGGCTTATGATTTACATTCGTTAAATTAGTCTTGCTATTTTCCAATACAAAATTCGCTAAAAATACGTTCTAAAATTGTGTCATTATCTACTAAGCCAATGATTTCCTCGAGGCCGTCTCTCGCTTCATGCAGATTTACTGCGGCCAGTTCCGGAGCGAGGCCCAACGCTAGAGTATCCGCCGCCGAGCGAAGACCCGCGGCCGAACGGACGAGGCTACTGTGATGCCGTACATTGCTAACGACCACGTTCGATTCGGTTTGATATTCCAAAAGAAGCTCACGCAAGCGATTTTTCAGTTGTTCGATACCTGTGCCGGTTTTTGCCGATACCGCGACACAGTTGAACGACTCGGCGCTTTTTCCGAACTCATCCAACGACAGCACCCGTGGCAGATCAGACTTATTGATAACGATAATTTTTCTTTTCTCGACGAGACCGCCAAGTAAGCCCTTATCCTCTTCGCTGGCGTGCACAGAACCGTCGACAACCAACATCGCCGCGTCGGCCTTCTCCAAGTGCTGGCGCGACAATTCGACGCCCAATTTTTCCACCTCATCGCTGGCTTCGCGAATCCCCGCGGTATCCCACAGCACCAGAGGAAGACCGTCGAGATTGACGCTTTCTTCTATCACATCTCGCGTCGTGCCAGGAACCGGCGTGACGATGACGCGATTTTCGCCAAGCAGCGCATTCAGTAAACTCGACTTGCCCACATTGGGCCGGCCGCAAATGCACACTCGGGCACCTTCTCTGAAGAGCCGCCCCCAGTTGTAAGTCTCCGCAATTGCGCTGAGCTTGTCGGCTAGGAAACGAATTTTATCAATCAATTTCGGCTTCTGCAGAAGCTCGATGTCTTCGTCTGGAAAATCGATCGCCGCCTCGACTTGGACCATGATATCGAGCAGTTCCTGGCGCAGCGCATCAACGTAATTGGACAGCGATCCGCGCGCCTGGCTGAGGGCGATTTCCGCGCCCTTCGCTGTTCGAGCGCGAATCAAATCGAGCACCGCTTCCGCTTGCGCGAGGTCGAGCTTGCCGTTCAGAAACGCACGCTTGGTGAACTCTCCGGCTTCCGCTTGTCGCGCTCCCTGGGCGAGGATCAGACCCAACAACTGGCGCGTCAGGAATGCGCCGCCATGGCACTGCACTTCGACGACATCTTCACCGGTGTAACTGTGCGGAGCGCGCATGATCGTGAGCAAGACCTCATCGACCATGCGCTCGGTGCGCGGGTCGTGAATGGCGCCGTGGTAGAGCCTGTGCGAAGTCAGCCGGTCCACGGTTTTTCCTTTTCGGAGAAAAATGGCTCTCGCGATTTTCTCCGCGTCAACGCCGCTCATGCGGATGACTGCAACGGCTCCTTCACCCAGCGGAGTGGCGATGGCCGCAATGGTGTCGCGCTCGTACATAGAAAATCGGCATCATAACAGCTCGAGGATTTTAGACAATGTCGGCGCGGTTGTCCGTTTTTTTGAAGCAGCCGAAGAATAAAAAAACGCGCTGAGCCCGAAACGACCCAGCGCGCCTTCTCATGAGATTCTTACGAGCTATTTTCTCACGATCGTCAGCACGGCATTCTTGCTCGTCGCCCCCGCAGAAGCGGTGATCGTCACCACCGTTTTCTTGTTCACTGTGGTGGTCGTCACATTGAAAGTGGCCGACACGCTACCAGCCGGAACGGTCACAGTAAGCGGCACGGATGCCTTGGTGGAATTGCTGCTCGACAAGTTGATCTGAAAGCCTCCGGCGGGCGCCGGCGCCGTGAGCATAACCGTGCCCACCGATTTGACCCCGCCGCGCACAGTCGTTGGATTGAGCGAGAGTTGAGACAGCGCTGCCGCCGGTTGTGGATTTACAGTGAAGGAGGTCGATTTGGCAACACCGTCGTAAACCGCCGAAATATTGCCTGTCGTTATCACGCTCACGGCGTTCGTCGTTACCGAAAAATTGGCCGTTGTTTCACCGTTGGCCACGGTAACCGACGCCGGCACGCTTGCCGCGGTGTTGGCGCTAGACAAGCTGATCAGCGCGCCCCCCGCCGCTGCCGCCGAAGTAAGGGTCACCGTTCCCGTCGCCGACTCTCCGCCATCGACCGTATTCGGCGACACCGCGACTGCGCTTAGCGCGGGTGCGCTCACGGTTGGATTGTAGCCGAGCTGAATCACTTCAAAATCACTGGCGGTAAGATTTCGAAACGCGGGATTCAGAAGGTCGTTGTTCCAGCGGGTATCGTAGGTGCCGGTGATGTACATGTCGGAGCCGTTGTCAGCAACGATCAGACCATATTTCTGCATAGCCCGGAAAATCTTTTGAATGTTCGGATCGCTGGTTCTCTGCGTTACATCGACCGAAGCTTTCAGGCGCAAGCGCGCGCCCATCGGCAAGGCGCCGCTGGTTGATCCGGCGCGATGGGACGCGGGATAGACATAGCCGTTCGTGGCGCGCACCGTGACTCGAAATGCATGTCTGATCTCGGTCACGGTCGGATCGTAAACCTCGTCGTAACGAACCAGGCCGGGCAAGATCGCTAGGCCCGCCGCATCGGCGGAAGTCCAGCCTTCCGGCCGCCGATTATTGGTGTTCATATCGAAGAAGGCACCGGAGCCGGCATACCATCTTCCTTGACTCGTATAGTAGTAAACGTTGTAGAGTTCGTAGAGATGATTGCGTTCCTGATCGACGATCAGCAGGTGTCGGTCGGCGCAGCAACGCTCGTCGATGTTGCCGGGATTGCCGCCTTCGATCCAATAAGGCTGAGTGATCGCCTCATTCGGAATCGGATAAAAAGGAAAACTAAACCCCGTGTTATGATTGACGCCGTCGCTTTCATCCCAATAGTCAAACTCGACAGCTTTCTTATCAGCGTCGGTTACGCCGGTCACGACCGCATAGGGCATGCCATAAATACCGAACCCGGTTCCCGAGTTGCCGCCGAAATCAGGGTGTAACCTTCGGGTGCCGCCGTTGTTGATAAAGGCAATGAAGTTTGCCGAATTAGGGTCGACCGGCCAACTGCTAATATCGAGGTTCCACCAGTTATCGGCCGGAAATAGCGGCAGCGGCTGAGGCAATGGACCGCCGCGAATGGCATTCATCGCCAGTGCGGGGACACTGGAGCTCATAAGGAATGTCAGAAGAGACGCCGACGCGAAGAATTTTTTGCCCTGCTTTGACAAGAGCCGAAAAGAATCGCAAACCATGTGCACCTCCGAGAGGTCGTAAAGATAACCCGCGGAAAGCGCGCAAGGCCTATGCCATAGTGGGCCTGACCAACAAAGCGATTCAAACTACTGGAAGTTGATTAAAAGACTAACCTCGGTAAGTCGAGGAGTGACATTCGTAGACTGCATTATGACATCGTGAGAAACGTATCTGCACGATGGCTGTCCCTGTGACAGAGCGCGCCACGAAGTGCACACTAAGTCAAAACTCTTTGCCTCACCGCCAGATCTTCAGCCCCGCAGAAAGCAAAGCGCTCTAACGCGGCGGAATTCAATTCAATGCCCAATCCGGGACTATCCGGCGGCACGAGATAACCCTTTCTGAGTAGCAAAGGCTCGCACAGTAACTCGTCGCGCAGCGGATTGCAGGTGTAATCAAGCTCCATGACGATGCAGTTCTCGATTGCGGCGGCAAGATGGACGCTCGTTGCCAGCGCGACCGCGTCGCCCCAGGTGTGAAACGATACTGGAATGCCATGCCGGTCCGCCAGGGCCGCGACCTTCCGAACTTCGCTGATGCCGCCGGCGCGCGCTACATCCGGCTGAACGAAATCTACCGCGGCGCGAAGTATAAAGTTTTCGAAAGCGTGAGCCGTGTGCAGATTCTCGCCCACGGCAATCGGCGTTCGGCTCTTCTTGCGCAGGATGGCGTGGCTTTCGATATCTTCGACAAAAAACGGCTCCTCGAGCCAATAGGCGCCGGCATCGGCGAACCCCTGGGCTGCCTCGACGCCGATCTCAAGGCTATAGCCCTGATTCGCGTCAGTCATCACGACAAAATCCCTGCCCAGCTCCTGGCGCACGGCGCGCACCATGCGGATATCTTGATCCAAGTCGAAGCCGACCTTTATCTTGACGCCGTGAAAGCCTTGGTCGGCAAAAGCGCGCGCGCGGCGCGCTACTTCGGACGGCTCCTCCGGGTAGAGGGCGGTGGCATAGACGGGCACCCTATCTCGCACTCTGCCGCCGAGCAGTTGATAGAGCGGCTTTTGCTGAACTTTGCCGAGAATATCCCATAGCGCCACGTCAACACCACTCAACGCCACCACGCCGATGCCGCGCGTACCGAATTCCTTGTGACCGCCCCGAAGGTATGCGATGTCCCAGATTGAAGCAATGTCGGTCGGGTCCATGCCGATCAACAGCGGCTTCAGCACGCGGCCGATGATAAACTCAATCAGCTCGCCGTTGCCGGACGCCGAGCCCACGCCATGGATGCCCTCGTCTGTTTCGACTCTGATCAACGTCGTCGAGCGCGTCCTGCGCACTCCCGAGCGGCTGAAGACTTGGCCTTCGGCGGGAATCGCCGCGCGCAAGCGGATTGTCGTAACGTCCGTAATCTTCATCTCAACAAAAACTTTCCGTCGAATATCCGAAACCCATCACTCCATTACTCCCACACTCCATCACCCCATTCTCTATTTCATTTCCCAGAACTGCCCGTCGATCGGCTCGCCATCCACTGTAATGTAGGCGCTCTCGGCCTCCGTGCGACGATTCCCTTCGGTATCCATGCGCGTAAATTCCGGTTTGCCTTCGAGCGCGCTGACCCGCAGCAACGCCAGCGGCACCGTGCCGGAGTTTTCAAAGTAATAATAAACCCCGGCGGGCAGCATGATGGCTTCGCCTTTGTTCAGTATTTTCGGCTGATGCTCTTTGTTATAAAAAGTCGCCTGACCGTCGAGCACGATAAACGTGTGATCCTCGCCAAAATGCGCATGCAATTTGTTTTTACGGCCGACCGAATAATAATTGATCGCCACCGACATTCGTTCCGTGTCCGCCAAGGGAATGTGGCTACGTCCGCCGGTGATCATCGGGGTCTTAAGCTTGTAGGTAAACGCTTCCATGCAATTTTCCTCCCGATTCGGGTACATTGACTGGCTCATCGTATAGCGCAGCTATCTCGCCTTGAAAAGGGCCGCCAGCCTAGGCTAATTTGGTCCGGCTCAACGAGAGTTTATGCTTTGGCAGTCTTTGCACAGAACCATGAGGAGACAAGATGGCTGATATCGGACTCGCCTGGGTCAATCCGGCCCCGCTCACCCAACCGGAAAACGTCGTCAACTTCGCGCAGAAATGTGAATCGATGGGCGCGCACTCCATGTGGACCATCGACCGCATCGCTTACGATAATCTCGAACCGCTCACGGTCCTCGCCGCCGCCGCCGGCGCGACCCGCAGGATCCGTCTCGGAACTTCGGTGTTGCTCGGCAACACGCGCCATCCCGCGCACCTGGCGAAAATCGTTGCCACCCTCGATTTCATTTCCAATGGCCGTTTCACTCTGGGTCTCGGCTTCGGCAGCCGCGAACCCGATTATCAGGCGGTCGAAATCCCGTACGAGCATCGCGGCAGCCGGGCTGTCGAACAGGTCCAGCTGATGAAACGTTTGTGGCGCGAAGACAATGTCACTCACAAAGGCAGATTTTACACTGTAGAGAATCTCACGGTGGGTCCGAAACCGGTTCAAAAGCCGCACCCGCCCGTTTGGACCGGCGGCAGCTCCGAGATCGCGCTAAAGAGAGCCGGGACGTGGGCCAATGGGTTCATCTCGGGCAGCTCCGCCATCGCCGATTTTCCGGCGACTTGGGATAAAATCGCAAGCTATGCCGTAGCTGCAGGGCGTAATCCCAACGAGATCACGAAAGCAAGCCTCGCGTTTATGGCGATCAACGACGACAAAGCCAAGGCGGTCAAGGCCGTCGAAGACTACACCCTGCGCTACTACGGCCGCATCAGAACCGCCGTGGAACCGGTCTCCATCGTCGGCAGCCCCGGCCAGTGCGTCGAGAAAATTCACTACTTTTTAGGCCAAGGCCTCCACACGCTCATCATCGGCATCGCCGACCCCGATCCAAAGCAGCTGGACTTGTTCGGTGAAAAGGTATTGCCGCAGCTGCCGCCATAACACGCGCCTAATCCGCCAGAACCACGAGAATCGTCCCGGTCACGGTCAAAGCAGCGCCCAAAAGCACGCGCGCGGTGAGAGACTCGACGTCGCGCAGGAAGATCGCGGTCAGCAACAGGGTTGTAACCGGGTTGGAGCTAACCAGCGGCTCGACGATGACCACTTTGCCGTGGCTCAGCGCGAAGAACACCGAGAGCATCGCCGCGGTGTTGAAACAGCCGGCGGGAAACAACCACGCCGCGCTCCGGCGGGTGAGCCTGAAGGCCTGTTTGCCGCCCTGAAACTTGAGCAGGGTCAATGAGAAAAGCGCTGCCGAAGCTCCCGTAATCGCGGCGCCGAGCAAGGGAATATCGATCAAACCCAAGCCGGTTTTGCGCAGCGTCGTGGAAGCGCCGAAGGCAAGGGCGCCGATCAGCGGGTAAATGACGTCGAGCTTGCGCCACTCGCCCTGCGCCGGCTTCGCGACGGACAGGAGAATAACCCCGCCGATCACCAGCAACGTGCCGATGACATTTTGCAGCACCCACGTCTCGGCGAGGAAAATCACCGCAAACATCGACGCGAAGATCGGCGAGGAGTTGGCGATCGGCACCGAGCGGGCAACGCCGATCTTTTCGATGCCTACGTAGCTCAAAGTGCGGCCGATCCCCGGAGCGAAGATGCCCGCCACGACGAAGATGAACGCCGCCGGATTCCACAGCGCCGAAAGCGGCACGAAAAAAGGAACTGCCAACCAAAGCACGATCGCGCTCATGGACAAAGAAATAAACGCCCCCGTCATCGCGTTGGACTCAATCAAGCCGCGTCGGATGAGAATATGGGCGATCGAAAAACAGAGCGCCGCTTGAAACGAAAAGTAGATCGCCATGAAAATCTAATCGGCCGTCACCACCAGGCTCGTCCCGACAACCGTAAAGACCGCGCCGAGTACGATGCGCGGCGAGACGCGCTCGATCTGCCTGAGGAAAATGCCCGTCCAAAGAATCGTCAAGAGCGGATTACAGGCGATCAGCGGCTCGACCCGGACGATCTTACCGACATTGAGCGCCGAGAATACCGACAGGATAGCGCCGGTGTTGACCAGCGCCGCGCCAAATAGCCAGCCGGTGCTTTGGCGATTGAACTTGAGCGCCTGCATGCCGCCGCGCCAGTGAACCAGGCCGAGTAAAAGCACCAGCGCCGTGCCGACCGTCACGGCTGCGCCGAGCAGGGGCACGTGCAGCTCCGATAGACCGGTTTTTCGAAGATTGGTCGATATGCCGAACGCGACTGCGCCCAAAAGCGGGTAAAGAACATCGATCTTGCGCCACTCGCCGACTGTCGCTTTGCCGGTCGACAAGATGATCACGCCGGTAATCACCGACAGCGTGCCAAAAATATTCTGCGCCGTCCAAACCTCCTCTAGAAACAACACCGCGAAACTCGAGGAAAAGATCGGCGCGGAATTGACGATCGGCGTCGAGCGCGCTACGCCGATGCGCTCGATGCCGATGTATCCCAGCGTCTGGCCGATGGCCGGCGCAAAAATACCGGCGGCGATGAAATAACCGATCGCGGGACTGCGCAATAAGGAAAGCGGCAAGCTGAGCAAGACCAGCAGCCAAAAAATCAATGCCGTGGTCGCGAGCGAGATGACCGAACAGGTCAAGGCGTTTGAGCCTACCAAGCCGCGCCGAATCAGCACGTGCGCGATGGAAAAGCACAGGGCGGCTTGAAAGGCGTAGTATTCCGCCATGGTTCAGAGGATTGCCCACGCCCATGAGCGGCGCTCATGGGGCGGCGTCAAGTCCTCTCCCCGTCCCTGGTACAAAGTTCGGCTTGAATTGAATGCCCCATCCTGGTCCGTCAAGGGGAAGCAATTCAGGCATGGGGAGAAGTGAGGCCCGGGATACGATCAATCGCTCGGCGGCGTCGGGAACATCAATGACTTCACCGTTACCGGGATAACTTCAGTAATTCCCAAACACTCGCCGATATCGATGTAGTCGAGGTCGCCCACTTCAATGCCGTCCACGGCGATGATATCGCGCGCGACCTTGAATTCGTCTTTCAGCATTGCGCCCAACGATTTGGCGATATCGAGATCAAGCGTCAAATAAAGCGGACATGTTTGATCGTCCGCTTCTCTTAGGAGCCCGCTCACTCCTTCGGCGATCCGGCGCACAGACTGATAATCCGGCACGCCGCTCACGGTCAACGAAAGCGCCAGGCCGGAGGTGAAACGGGGCAGATCGAATTTTCTGAGCGCCTGCTTGAGCGCCTCGCCGACCGATTCGCCGTCGCGCATCGGCGCCTGAATGACCTTGAGACCATGCACCGGCAGGGCGTTCGCATTGGAGACGAAGCTGGTGTTGCCGCTCGCCTGAATGGTGTACTCGCCGGCGCCGATCACAGTGGCGCGGATGCCTTCGATGGGCTCGCGCAGCACGCCCTTGGGCAATTTTTGCAAATACTCGCGCATGTTTCGGCCGAGCACCGGACCTATGTCGCCATAGGCCTTCGGGTCGCGGTCGTACACATGCTCGGAAACGCCGCCGGAAAAAACTAGATGCTCGACCTGCTTGAAGCCGCGATAATTGGTGAACGGCGGGGTCACCATGAGCGATTTCGCGCGCGCTGAGTTCGGCCCCGTTTCGATGGTTTCAAAAAGAATCTTCGCCATGTAGGCGCCGAACTCTTCCTTCATCTGCTCGGTGATCGTCTGGCCGATGGCGACGTCGTAGCCGAGATCTTTCATCATCGTCCGCCCCGCGTCTTCGATACGCGTGATTTTGTCGTTTTCATCGAACGCGATCAGCCGGGCACCGACATTGATGGATGCCGTCTGGCTCACCACGCCGTCTTCGATGAGCGAAAATTTGGTGGTGCCGCCGCCCATATCGACGTTGAGCACGGTCTTGTGCTCGCTCTTGGACAAATCCACCGCGCCGCAGCCATAGGCGGCGAGCAAAGCTTCATGATTGTGGCCCGCCGCCGCGCAAATGAATTTGCCCGAGTACTTGGCGAAATTTTCGACGATGGGTTGGGCGTTTTCCTTCTTCAGCGCTTCTCCGGTGATGATCACCGCGCCGGTATCGACGTCTTCGGGAGTCAAACCCGCTTCCTCGTAGGCCGCGTGAATGAACGCGTTCACCTTATCGGTGTCGATCTTGGTGGCCGAAAGATAAGGCGTCAGCATGATCGGCGAGCGGTAAAGCACCTCTCGGTTGGTGACGCGAAACTTTCCCGAGAGCGACGCCCCTTCGCGCCGCAGGGTGATATGCGAAAAAATCAAATGCGAGGTCGAGGAGCCGATGTCGATGCCGACGCTTTTCAGCGAAAACATCTCCAGCCCTTCGATATCGGTGACAATCTCGTCTTCGCCGATGATAAAATTATCCGGATGGTCGTGATCGTAGATATCGTCGTGCATCTTTGGCCTCTGTTTTTCGTCCATTTTTCCTTACCCCAATAACAGGAATCCCCGCGCGCAGCGGGGATTCCATAAGCAAACTTATCCCGTTTTAATCTCTATTGTTTGCCCATGGCTTTGGACCATTCGTAGTCCGGGTTGGTATAGCATTCCTCGGGCATGAGGCTCTTGATGCCGCGCTTGCCGAGCTCCTCTTCGAACTTCCGGCGAATGAACGGATCCTCGTTGGGATATTCGATCTGATCTTTGGCCCGGTCCTCGACCTTTTCCGCATGACCGTGGAACTGCATCGGCGGATGGAGCGCCAGATAGCGCGCCATGTCACCGCCGGCGTTAAAATGCTGATGGAACCATTTGTTCGGCGGCGTCACCATCGAGCACTCATGCCACGGGCAAACGATTTTTTCTTTGCCCTCTTCCCACATGATCGAGTAACCCTCGCCGGCCGGAATGATGATCGCCCGGCCCGGTCCATGGCGGTGCGCCTTCTTGTAAGTCTTGGGCGCGAACACCGACATATGGGCGGTCAATTCGGAGTTGGGAAACTGCATGAAAACGCTCTTGCCGCCCGCGCCGCGCCGTTCGTTGGCGTCGAGTTTGTTCCAAGCGCGCATGTCGGGAAAGAAGTTGCCGTACCAAAACGCCCGCATGCCCAGACCCTCATCGGCGTCCTTCGCCTGTACCAGCTTCGCTTCGGAGTAGAAATCGCCCTGATCGGCGGTGATTTTGGGCTCGTACGGATTATTGAAATACATGTCGGGATCGGGTAAGGCCGACATCGCCATCGGCATATAGCTGTAGTGAAAGAGCCGCACCGGTTTATCGCCTTGCATGTTGCTGAACACGTGCCAGTGGTGGCGCGGCACCAGGAACATCGAATGCTCTTGCCACTCGAAGTTCTTTTTTGCTTTGCCTTCGCCGGCCCACACCGTGGTTAAGCCGCGACCGGAAAGCACATAAACGATTTCATCGAGGGCGAACTTGACCGGCGGCAGCGATTTGCCCGGCGGCACTTCGGTCACGCGCGAGGCGCTGACGCCTTCCTGACCCAAGAGCTGAATGAAGGCCGCCTTGCAGCCTCGCTCTTCCCACCATTCCAACTCGATAGTGCGGAGGTCTTCGATATAGTAACCCGTGTGGATCGGAATCCCCTTGGACTTCATCCACCGGTCATAGGTGAACTCCTTGCTCCACATCGTGATGACCGGCTCTTGTTTCGCTGCTTCAGCCATAAAACTTCCTCCTGACGACTTTGTCACTATTGTCTTACCTTCTTGCCTCTCGGCTCGCAACCTGCAGCCGGACCAGGGCGCGCTGCAGCGCGATTTGCGCCTGATCGAGCTCCTTTTCATCGCGCCCGTTGCGACTCGCTTCAGCCAGCTGTTTTTCGGCTCGCTCCTTGGCCCGTTGCGCGCGGGCGACGTCGATTTCGCTGCTGAATTCGGCGGCCGGCGACAAGACCGTCATCACGTTGTCCAGCACTTCGGCGTACCCACCGCTCACTGCGAGCAACCGACGATGGGCGCCTTGCTTATAGCTCATTTCCCCAGGAACCAGCGTCGAGAGAAACGAAATATGATTCGGCAACACGCCGAACTCGCCCAGTTCGCCGACCGCGGTGACCTCGTCGACCTCCTCGTCAAACATCAACCGGCTCGGCGTCACGATTCTCAGTCTGATCTTATCTGCCATGACGAACTCGGTTTCGAGTTTCGCGTCCCGAGTTTCGACTTACCGAAGCCGCAACCTGAAACCCGACTGAAACAATTCCCTTACACCGCTGCCAGCTTGTGGGCTTTCTCGAGCGCTTGCTCAATGGTGCCAACCATATAAAAGGCCTGCTCGGGGATATCGTCGTGCTGGCCCTCGACGATCTCCTTGAACCCGCGAATGGTGTCTTTCAGCTCGACGTAGGCGCCGGGCGTGCCGGTAAATTGTTCCGCCACGTGGAACGGCTGCGAGAGAAAGCGCTGCACTTTGCGCGCCCGCGCCACGGTTAATTTATCGTCTTCCGACAGCTCGTCCATGCCGAGAATAGCGATGATATCCTGCAGGTCCTTGTAGCGCTGTAAAATCAACTGCACGGAGCGGGCGACCTCATAATGTTCCTGTCCGACCACCAGCGGATCGAGAATGCGCGAGGTCGAATCCAGCGGGTCCACCGCCGGATAAATGCCCAGCTCGGCGATCTGCCGCGACAATACCGTGGTGGCATCCAGATGCGCGAAAGTGGTGGCCGGCGCCGGGTCGGTCAAATCATCCGCGGGAACGTAGATCGCCTGCACCGAGGTAATGGACCCCTTCCGCGTGGTCGTGATGCGCTCTTGCAGCTCGCCCAAGTCGGTCGCTAAAGTCGGTTGATAACCGACCGCGGAAGGCATCCGGCCGAGCAGGGTCGAAACTTCGGAGTTCGCCTGGGTGAAGCGGAAAATGTTATCGAGGAACAAGAGCACGTCCCGCCCTTCGTCGTCTCTGAAATATTCGGCCAGAGTCAAGGCGGTCAAGGCGACCCGCGCGCGGGCGCCGGGGGGCTCGTTCATTTGGCCGTAAACCAGCGATGCTTTATTGATCACGCCCGATTCCTTCATTTCGAGCCAGAGGTCGTTGCCTTCGCGAGTGCGCTCGCCGACGCCGCCGAACACCGAGTAGCCACCGTGCTTCATGGCGACGTTGTTGATCAGTTCCATCAGAATGACCGTCTTACCGACGCCGGCCCCGCCGAAGAGACCAATTTTTCCGCCGCGTGCGTAGGGCGCCAATAAATCCACGACTTTGATGCCGGTCTCGAGGGCCTGAACTTTGGTTTCCTGGTCGACGAATTCGGGAGCGGGGCGGTGGATCGGCGCGGTTTTCTTGGCTTTGACCGGCCCGGCTTCATCCACCGGCTCGCCGATGACGTTGAGAATGCGCCCCAAGGTCTCTTCACCTACCGGCACGGTGATACCCCTTCCGGTATCGAGCACGTCCATGCCCCGCACCAGGCCTTCGGTGGTGTCCATAGCGACGCAACGCACCGTATTCTCGCCCAGATGCTGTGCTACCTCCAGTACCAGGTTCCACTCGGCGTCGCTGATCGCCGGGTTGCTGATTTTAAGCGCGTTGTAAATCGGCGGCAGCGCGCCGTCGGAAAATTCGACATCGACGACCGCACCCAACACCTGGGTGAGTTTGCCCGTGGCCATCTGTTAAAACCTCCGCTTCTAAACCGTTTCGGTTATTTCAATGCTTCCGCGGTACCGACAATTTCCAACAGCTCGCGGGTAATTGATGCTTGGCGCGCCCGGTTCATCTGCAAAGTCAGCGTGCCGATCATTTTGGCCGCATTGCCGCTGGCCGATTCCATCGCGGTCATGCGCGCGCCGTGCTCGCTGGCGGTCGCTTCCAGCAGGGCCCGCTGCACAGCCACTTCGGTAATCCGCGGCAGCAAACTCGCCAAGAGCTGCCTCACTCCCGGCTCATAGAGATACTCGGTCTGCTGACGCGCTTCCGCGTCGCTGCTTTCGGCAAGGGCTACCGGCAAAAGCCTCTCCAGTGTCGGCACCTGCGAGAGCGCGGAACGAAAACGGCTGTAAAGAATGTAGACCGTATCGGTCGCGCCGCTAAGAAAATGCGCGATCAGTTTCTGCGCGATCTCGGCGGCAAGTTCATCCGGCGCGTGATGAAGTATGTCGGTGTAGCGGTCGGCGATCTTAGCGCCGCGCCGGCGAAAGTAATCCGCCCCTTTGCGTCCGACAAAAGTCAGTTCTACTTCTTGACCGGGGCCGCGCTGGCGCACAAAAGCTTCGGCCGAACGGATCAGGTTAGCGTTGTAGCCGCCGCACAGGCCGCGGTCCGAGGTAAACAAAACCAGCTGGGTTTTTTTCTCCTCACGCGCCGTCAACAAAGGATGGGTCTCGCTGGCGACGCGCGCGGCGACATTTTTCAGTAGTTCGGCCATTTTTTCGGCATAGGGACGCGCCTGCACTGCGGCGTCTTGAGCGCGGCGCAGCTTCGCCGCCGAGACCATCTTCATCGCCTTGGTGATCTGCTGTGTGTTGCGCACCGAGGCGATACGCTTGCGTATGGCTTTTAGAGTCGCCATGGCTGCCGCTGTTGCGAGTGACGCGTATCGGGTTGCGGTTCAACCCGAAACTCGAAACTATACTTTAAACACCCCTTTAAATTCCGCCAACGCCTGGTTGATCTTCGCGCGCAGATCGCCATCCAGCTCCCGCTTCTTGAGAATATCGCCGAAGACATCCGGATGCCGGGACCGAATGAATGAAAACAATTCCTGCTCGTAGCGTTTGAGCGCCGTCAGCGGCAGCTCGTCGACAAAGCCGTTGGTGCCGGCATAGATGATCAGCACTTGCTGTTCGACCGGTTGCGGCTGATACTGGCCCTGTTTGAGCAATTCGACCAGGCGGGCGCCGCGGTTGAGCTGGCGCTGCGTCGCGGCATCGAGATCTGAACCGAACTGCGCGAAGGCCGCCATTTCGCGGTATTGCGCCAATTCCAGACGCAGCGTGCCGGCGACTTGCTTCATCGCCTTGATCTGGGCGTTGCCGCCGACTCGCGAAACCGAAATACCGACGTTGATCGCAGGGCGCACCCCGGAGTAGAACAAATCGCTTTCCAGAAAAATCTGGCCGTCGGTGATCGAGATTACGTTGGTCGGAATATACGCTGAGACGTCGCCGGCTTGGGTTTCGATGATCGGCAGAGCCGTGAGGGAGCCGCCGCCGCGCTCATTGCTCATTTTGGCAGCGCGCTCGAGCAGGCGCGAATGAAGATAGAATACGTCTCCAGGATAAGCCTCACGGCCCGGCGGCCGGCGCAGGAGCAGGGATAATTGCCGGTACGCGACGGCGTGCTTGGAAAGATCGTCGTAAATCACCAAGGCATGCCCGCCGTTATCGCGGAACTGCTCGCCCATGGTGCACCCGGAATACGGCGCGATGAACTGCAGCGGCGCCGAGTCGGAGGCCGTGGCGGCGACCACGATCGTGTAATCCATGGCGCCGGTTTCTCTGAGTTTATCGACGACTTGAGCGACCGTGGAGCGCTTCTGGCCGATCGCGACGTAAATACAGACGACGTTGCCGCCCTTTTGATTAATGATCGTGTCGATGGCAACCGCGGTTTTGCCGGTCTGCCGGTCACCGATGATTAACTCGCGCTGCCCTCGACCGATGGGAATCATGCCGTCAATCGCTTTCAAGCCGGTCTGCAAGGGCTCCTTTACCGGCTGCCGCGCCACGATGCCGGGCGCCTTAAGCTCGATCCGGCGGCGCTGTTTTGCATCGATTGGGCCGCGGCCGTCGATCGGTTCGCCGAGGGCGCTCACCACCCTGCCGATCATTTCCCTCCCCACCGGCACTTCGGCGATACGGCCGGTCCGCTTGACCGTATCGCCTTCTTTGATGACGTGAGTTTCGCCGAACAGCGCCGCACCGACATTATCTTCTTCAAGGTTGAGGGCGATGCCGAAGATGTTATGGGGAAATTCCAAAAGCTCCCCGGCGGCGACTTTGTCGAGGCCGTAAATGCGCGCGATCCCGTCGCCGCTTGAGAGCACGGTGCCGACTTCCTGTATCTGCACCGTTTTTTCGTAGTCGCGGATCTGTTCCTTGATGATTCGGCTGATTTCCGCAGTTCCGATATCCATCATTTCACCCCTCTAGTAACCGCGCCCGATGCGCTGTTTCATGTTCTCAAGCTGAGTGCGAACGCTGCCATCGTAGATCTTGCCTTCCAATTCCACCAGCATGCCGCCCAGCAGGGCCGGATCGACATCCTGCGTCATCACGACATCTTTGCCGGAAACACCGCGAAGCTCCGCGCGCACCCGTTCGGCCAAAGCCGGCTCCAAGGGAGCGGCGCTCACCACCTTCGCTTCCACCCTTCCTTTGGCCAGATTAAGTAAACGGCGGTAACCGTTGACGATACCTTCGAGCTGATCGAGGCGGTCGCGTTCGAGCAGCAGCGACAAGAAATGGATCGCCAGCACCGACAATCGTTGCGTATTGCCGACATGTATCAGAACTCGTTTGCGGGACGGCGCGTCGAAGGCAGGATTGGTGAGGACCGTGTGCAAATCGGACGATTCATAAGCCTTGAAAAACGCTTCGATCTCGCTGCCGATCGCATCTTCCTGGCCGGTTTCACGCGCCAGCTGGAACAGCGCGCGGGAATATCTCCGTGCTAAGCTGCCTTCGGTCATCGGCTCTGTCCAACGCTTTGGATGAACTCTTCCGCCAAGCGGGCCTGATCGGCGGCCGTGAGATGGCGTTCGAGCAAGAGCCGCGCCGCCGCCTCGGCCTCATTGGCCATTTCAAGCCGCAGCCGCTGGCGCGCGATTTTCACTTCCTGTTCGCCAAGGAATGCTGCGTCCTCTTTAACCTTGAGCGCAATGGCCTCCGCCTCGCTCACCAAACGGCGCTTTTCCCGCTCGCCCTCTTCGCGCAACGCCGCGTGCAACCCGGCGATTTCATTGTCGAGACCGGCAAGTTTTTTTCTGTAGTCAGCGACGAGCGCTTCGGCCGCTTGCTTCTTGGCGGCGGCCTGAGCCATCGTCGATACCACTTCGTCGCGTCTAGTCTTTAAGAAATCGCGCACCAGCGGCAGCGCGAACTTATAAAGGATGAAAACATAAATAAGAAAATTGGCCAGCGGAAACCAGATGTCGTTGATCGAGGGCGCATGATGCCCCTCGCCGCCCGCGGCCAAAGCCAGAGCCGGAATAAACGGATCCAGGAACGCGGCGATGTTCACTGCACCGATCTCCCCAATATCTTGGCCACCATGGCGCCCGCCACATGGCTCGCCTCCGCCGCCGCGAATCGCCGTTCGCGGTCCATCGTCTCGGCGATCTCCTTGCGGATCTGCTCCAGCATGCGCGCCGCTTCATCCCGCCCCTCGCTGAGAATCTTTTCCCGCTGCTGGCGGCCTTCCTGGACGATCGCCTCCCGAGCCGCGTAGCCCACCGTCTGCGCCTGAACGATCTTGTCCTCATATTCGCTTTTTAAACGCTGCCCTTCGCGTTCCAAGTCGCCCGAGTCCTGCTGCACGCCCGAGGTCTTGTGTTCACGCTCGGCAAGCAGCCCTAAATACGGCTTGAACAACACCTTACTGAGGATCGCCCAGAGGATCAGGAAAAGAACAATTTGGTAGACGATGCTGATGTCTAGATTGATCATGGGACCGCTTTCCGACTACACTTTCGCTGCGATCGCACCCGCTCTAGCAATGCGCAACCAAGGCCCAAATAATAAAAAACCTACCTTCGATGAGGAACGTAGGATCCTGGGATGGAATGAACGGCGAACCGAAGTCTAAATGTGCAAATCAGCTTTTGGCGCTTTGAGCCACTGGCGCTTCCGCCACCACGCTACGCGAATCTGCGACTCCACCTTTCTGCTTTGCCACTCCCATGCAGCAATCACCGTCGAACAGCACGCCCTCAGTGATGACCAATTTGGGCGCATCGATATTGCCAATGACCCGAGCCGGCGCGATCAACTCGATTTTTTCCTTGGCGCTCACGTTGCCTTCAACCTTGCCATGGATCACCACCTGCTCGGCGGTGATTTTTGCTTTGATTTCCGCGCTCTCGCCGATTGTCAGCGGGCCTTGACAGTGGATTTCCCCATCGACGATGCCGTCGATGCGCGCCGGGCCCTGGAAACTCAGTTGGCCGCTGGCGCGGCTCCCTTTATAAAGGTAACCCACCAAGCCGGGCGGCACGGGTGACGGCGCCGCCTGCTCGATCTTGACGGCGACCTTCGGTTCGGCGCCGGCAGGTGGACCAGGGCGCTCGGCCGCCGTCTTGGCGCTTTGCGGATTCGTTTCCGGGGCTGATTCCGGAGTTTTTTTCCCGCTGGTATTTTTTTCAAACCACGCCATCGCCACTCGCCCCCCGCTCGGGCAAATTTCGTATACCATCCGAGCATCTCAATGTCAAAACGCCAACGCAAAGTCCGGCCCGGCTTGATACGATCGGCGGTAAGCTCGCAACGGCCTTAGCCAGACGACGTCAAGCTCCTTGACCGCGAGGGCGTGTTTGTTAAGCTAGCGTCTGATTTGGCTGTCAGGAGGGGGCGTGAGCAAAAATTTTTTCGCCTTACTATGTCTACTCCTTGGGTTAAGCGCCGCCGGCAACGGCCAAGAACCGAAGGGACCGCTTTATGCCACGCTGAAGACCAGCATGGGTGATATCGTCGTCCAATTGCACGAAGATAAAGCGCCCAAGACGGTGGCGAATTTTATCGGTCTCGCCGGCGGCACCAAGGAATGGACCGACCCCGCAACCAGAGAGCGGGTCAAACGGCCGCTTTATAACGGCACAATTTTTCACCGCGTGATCCCGGGTTTCATGATCCAGGGCGGCGATCCGCTGGGCAATGGAACCGGCGGCCCGGGGTACCGCTTTGAAGATGAATTCCACCCCGAGCTGCGCCATAACAAGGCAGGGATTCTTTCCATGGCGAACGCCGGCCCAAATACCAACGGCAGTCAGTTTTTTATCACCCACCAGGCCACGCCATTTCTCGACAACAGACACAGCGTCTTCGGTGAAGTGGTGAAAGGCCAGGACGTGGTCGTCGCCATCGGCAATACGCCGCGAGACCCGCGCGACCGGCCCCTCAAGGAAGTCGTCCTCAAAGAAGTGGTCATCTCGCGCGGCAAGTTTTAGCCCTTGCCAACGGTCGGTGGCTTCAGGGAAGCTCATTCGAGATCATAAGCTACGCCAAGCTCCGCGCCGACCTGCCACAGTCCTTTGAGCACGGAGGAATGCAGCGGAATGCCGCGCTCGCTTCGTTCCTCCGCGGTTTCGAATTCGATTTCGCCGGCCACGTAAACACGGCTTTCCCCCGGCACCGGTGGCGTCTCTTTCAATGCACGAAGGAGCCGATCCATGTCTGATTTAAATTCCTCGATCGGGCGAAACGCCGCCGGGTTGATGGCTCCGAAAAAGTGACCGCGCGGTTCTTGCTGGGCGTTAAGCGCCGTGACCGTCCCGCTCAGCACGCCGCAGAGAATTTCTACCAGGATGCCCAAGCCATAACCTTTGTGGCTACCGCTCTCCCGGTTGCCCCCAAGGGGCAGCAAGCGGCGCGCCTGCTGAGCCACTCTTGGATCCGTGGTCGGTTCGGCCTTTTCGTTCAAGGCCCACCCCACGGGAATCGATTTCCCCAAACGCAGCGCCAGTTCCAATTTTCCGGCCGCCGCCGTGTTGGTCGCCATGTCGAGCACGAACGGCCGTTCTGCTCGCGCCGGCACGGCGAAGCAAAGCGGATTGGTGCCAAAGCGCGCGTCGCGGCCGAAGGTCGGCACAACTTGTCGGCTTGCGTTCGTCATGGCGATGCCGATCATGTCGTGGGGCAGCGCCAACATGGCGTAATAGGCCGACATGCCATAGTGACGGCTGTTGCGCTCCGTGACGAGTCCGACGCCCGTCTGCTTGGCCTTTCGCACCGCGATTTCCATCGCCCGGTGACCCGCCACCATGCCCATGCCGTTGTCGGCATCCATGAGCGCGCTGGCAGCATTGTCGCTCACGATGCGGATGTTGGGCTTGGCGGTCATCACCCCGTCCTTGAGCCATTGCACGTACCAGGCATTGGGCTGGAAGCGGATCACACCGTGGGTATCGACACCGCGCAGATCCGCGGCGACCAGGACATTCGCCGCGATTTCGGCATCGCTCGTCGGCACGCCGAGTTTCTCAAATGACCGGCTGACAAAGCGGGTCAGTTTTTCATGATTGATCCGAATCATTCCGGCACTATCGTTCATCATGGTTGCTCCAATCGGCCAAACTACGGTTCCCTAACGCAAGATCACACCAACGGTATCAATGGAGCAGGGCGATTCCACAAAAACCTGGCCGGCTAGCCCAACCACGCCAGCAAAGCGCTTTCGATGTAGATAATCACCGCGATCAAAACTAGCATTTGCAGGATCACCGGCGTCATTTCACGGATCCACTCGACGGGCGTGTAGCGGTCGTCGATGTCGCGTTGAATAAAGGCGAAGGCGACCACCGATTGCGCCGAACCAATATGCGTCCAGCAGCCGCCCAAAGCGTAGCCGGCGATCTGTGCCATGGCGAACAGCTGTAAGATCGCAATCTCGAGATTTTCCAGCGCCCGCGAAGCGAAATCGGCAACCACGTTGTTATCGAGGATCGCCGACAGAAAAGCGCAACCTAGGAACTGGGCAAATGCGACATGGGCAACGCCCATCGTTTGCACGCCTTGGTGGATCGAGCTCTGCAATAAATCGAAGAAGCCCGCCTTGGTCAACAAGGTAATCGAGAAGAACAGCGGAAAGAGGAAATAGTATTCGGCAAACTCATGTTTCGCTTCCCGCAGCGCTAGGGTTCGCACTCGGGGCAGCCGAACAAAGCCCAAAATCGCCGCCGCAAATCCCGCAAAGGAGGCAATAAACAGCGGGACGTCATGATCCATACCGTGCCAGATGAGCATGGCGATAAAAGGAATTAAGGCAATGGCGCCGATTCTCTGGGCGACTCGCCGGTGGCGGGCGGACAGGGCGATGACCGTTTCAACGACCTTCTGCGCCTCACTGGCTCCGTGGCGATCGCCCGCTGCGCCGAGGAGATAGTGGCGATCCAAGTCATCGGCCAAATCCTCTCGGACAAAATGGCCGAGCAACAATCGGCGCACCTCCTGAGGCGCGCCGGCGCGAATCAGCGCGCTGCCCAGTGAGTCGCCCTCATGCAACGCTGCTCGTACCGCGTCGGCTTTCTCGCCCAGGAAGCCCTCGTATTTCTCGACCAGTTCTATGGAAGTAAGCACCTCGCCGTGTCGCGTTGCCTGAAGAAAGCGCACGTCTTCAGCGTTGGCATCTAAGACGTCCATCTTATCGAGTTCAATACACTCGCCGCGCAGCCGCTGGCGGAGTTGCCAGGCGATCACCAGATAACAGGCGAGCGCAGCCGGCGCGCAGTAGCGCAGAAAAAAAGCGTTGTCGATATACGGATAAAGGTTGGCCTTCATGATCAGATTGGGTGGCTCGCCATAGGCGAGCCAAATGCCGCACACCGTCGTCACGGTCGTGCACACCATGACGGCATAGCGCAGCACCGGCTTGGGGGCAGCCGCTAGCAGCATGATGATGACCAGCGTGCGGATGGTGAGGCCGATCATCGAGACGCCGTCCAGAATGCCCGAGGCGAACGCCACCACGGCGGTCACCGAGATGACCGTCGGCAGCACCGCGCCGCGGAACCTACGCAACAAGTAGAAGGTGAGCCCTTCGAGCAGCCGTGTCTGCGCGATCACCGCGACAAAACACGTGAGACCGAGGATAAAGAGCATGGTGTCGGCATGGATCAGCTCGTTCAGGCCATGGAAGGAGAGCAAGTTTTTCTTGCTCCAAGCCCACCAGCCGTTCATCGCGATATCGGTATGCCAAGCCGAACTCTCCAAACCGCAAAAGGTCGCGATGATGACCAGAAGCATGCCGTAGGTGAGCGCGTTTTTGTGGATCTGGTATTTGAAAGAGCCAAAAAAAAACAGGCCCAGGATGGTCGCGAATACTTCGGCGGCCAACAGCCACGAGGGCAGCGGCGCGACTCGTCCCCACCATAATAACAGCGCCGCGATGAAGGCGCAGCCGGCCAGAAATCTGCCGCCGGGCATCATGACCACGGCTTGCCTAGGTTGGGGCCGCGGCCCAAGGGCAGCCGCCGGACCGGCGTCTTCACTGCTCACGGCAAGAGCCCTCCTCGAAAATCGCAGCACGCTCCTTCAGATAGCGGGGCGGGGCCGATGGTGCGCGCCGGACCCCCGCGGAGCGGTTTCATCGCATTCCCGCTGGGCGGACGGCAGACCGATGCGATGGTTGGCGAGAGTAGCGCGGACGTCAAATTTCGCGTTCAGTCCCGGATAAAGGCGCCGAGCAAATCGATGACCTCGCGGTAGTTGCGGATATTATATTGCGCATGGGTGGCGGCGATGCCGACGCGCAATGAAATCGCTTGCGCGGGGAGCGCCTTGAATAGATCCTCGTCGGTCGTGTCGTCGCCGATCGCGAGAATAAAATCACACGCGCCAGCGGCGGTCCACGGCGCGGCCCCGCTCCCCTTGTTGATTCCCGCGCGCCGCACTTCGACGACTTTTTGACCCTGGACCACCTGCAAATCGGTCTTGGCGGTGAGCCCCAGCAAATGGTCGATCAGTTCCGGCGCGCACAACGCTGCTTGCTCCGGATCAGCCATGCGAAAATGCCACGCAATGGATTCTTCTTTCTCCTCCACAAAACTGCCGGGCAGACGATCCGAATAGATTTCTAGAATCGTCGCGATCTCGGGTTTCCACTCGCTTGCCTGAGGTCGCGTCCGGTTCCAGGCCTGCCCGGCCATGCGCACCCATACTCCATGTTCGGCGACTAGACCGAGCCTCAGCGCGCCAAACCACGCTTCAAGCGTGCACCGTTCCCTTCCGCTGGTGATAACGACATCGTTCTTCGGGTCCGATGTGAGTTGGCTCAGCAGCGCGAGCAGGGCGGGGTCTGGTTTGGCCATCGCCGGATGGCGCACTAACGGAGTGAGTGTGCCGTCGTAGTCGAGCAGCAATAGCCGCTCTTGGCTCGCTCTGTAGTGCTCGACGATGTCGCGTTTACCCTCCGCCGACAGTAGCTTCGATTCCACGCGGGCTTGAATTTCTCGCGTGCCAAGCAAGGCGTTGAGGTAATCGCTCGCCCAACGATTGACGCTGTAGCGCTGCAGCCGGCGCTGCATCAGGCCGTTGCGGCGCTTTTGCTCGTCCACGGGCGTTGCCAGGGCGTCCTTCAAGGCAACGGCGATCTCGGTCCGATTGTTGGGATTCACAATAATCGCTTCCGCCAACTCCTTTGCCGCGCCCGCCATTTCACTGAGAATCAATACTCCGGTGCTATCCTTGCGTGCGGCGACGTACTCCTTGGCGACGAGATTCATGCCGTCGCGCAGAGGCGTCACCAGACAAATATCGCATGCCGAGTAAAAAGCCACCAGCGAGCTGAACGGCACCGACCGATATTGATAGAGCACGGGCGTCCAGCCGACCCGGCCAAAGCGCCCGTTGATTTTCCCCACCAGTTCTTCGATCTGCCGCTTCATGAGATCGTACTGCTGTACGCCGATGCGCGACGGCACCACGATCATGAGCAGAGCGACGCGGCCATGATATTCCCGATTGGTTTCAAGAAACTCTTCGAACCCTTCCAACCGGTTGAGAATCCCTTTCGAGTAGTCGAGTCGATCCACCGACAAGATGAGCCTGATTCCCGGCAGCGCGTCACGCAGCTGGCGCGCTTCACGTATCGTTTCGGCCTGACCGGCGGCGCCGGCGAATTTCTCATAATCGATACCCATGGGAAAGGTATCGACGCGCACCAGCCTGTCCTGGGTCATCACTTGACCCATTTGCTGCTCGTAACCCAAGAGACGCAATATCGATTGGAAAAAATGGTGCGCGTATTCATGGGTATGGAAGCCGATCAGATCGGCTCCCAACAGACCTTCAAGAACCTCACGACGCCACTCTCCGGGTAGCAAGCGAAAAACCTCGAAAGAGGGAAACGGTATGTGAAGAAAAAACCCAACCGCCAGCTGGGGCTGGCGCGCTTTTAAAATACGCGGTAGCAGCATCAAGTGATAGTCATGGATCCAAATCACGTCGTCCGGCTGAAGTATTGGCGTGATGGCGTCCGCGAATAATTGGTTGACCTCCTTGTATTGCGTCCAAAAATTCGGCCGATACTCCGCATAGGAGGGAAAATAGTGAAATAACGGCCAAATGGTCGCATTGCAGAAGCCCAGATAGAACTGCTCCATCTGTTCGTCGGTGAGAAAGACCGGATACGATTGATATCTTTCGGAGGCTTCGCGAACGACCCTGTCGCGCAGATGCATGGGGACACCGCGGCCGGGCCAGCCGACCCACAGGTGATCGGGCGGCAATGCCGCGCCCTGATTACCCGATTCGCGGATAGAGGCTAGGCCGGTTGCCAAACCGCCCGCGCTCGGATGGAAAACAATATCCGCTCCCTCCATGCCGAGATTGAACGGCAAGCGATTGGAAACAATGACCAATCGCCGCCCCGGCAATGCCGCACGAGTGGCGTTGCTTTGACCTTCCATGATCATCGACCGACGATCGCGGTTGGTGCCGCGATAGTTCGATCAGCTTATACCGATGACTGCGGCAAGTCTATGCGAAATCGTTGAGCTATGGGCAAGACCAGCACCACTTCGGACCCGGAGGGCGTGGCTGATGAGCCATTCAGCGCTCGACGGGCTTAGGTCCTAAAGCGCGTGACTCTTGAGCAGTTCTTTAAACTGCTTGTGCAGCTTGTTCAATTTCGGCGGGATCATGTATTGGCAATAGGGCTGGTAGGGGTTATTGGCGTAGTATTTTTGGTGATAATCCTCTGCCGGGAAAAATTCGCTGAGCGGTTCGAGCGTCGTGACAATCGGGTTTTTGAACGCTTTGGCCTCGTCCAGCTCTTTAATGAATGCCGCCGCTTCTTGTTTCTGTTTTTCATCGGTGTAGAAGATCGCGGAGCGGTACTGCGTTCCCACGTCGTTCCCCTGGCGGTTCAAGGTCGTCGGATCATGGGTGGCGAAGAATACCGTGAGTAAATCGCGGAAGGATATTTGCTCGGCGTCAAATTCAACCTTGATCACTTCGGCATGACCCGTGTTGCCCATACAGACCTGCTCGTAACTGGGGTTCTTCGTCTTGCCGCCCGCGTAGCCGGAAACCACCGATAGCACGCCACGGAGCTCGTCGAACACCGCCTCGACGCACCAAAAACAGCCTGCCGCAAACACCGCGATCTGATGCTGACCGCTCATCGCTACCTCCTGAACCGAGATTGCGCCCTAGATCGCCTCCGCTACTGTTTACTAGCCGATCGCCTTTTCAAGAAATCCGGCGTTCTCGTGGAAAGGACCTGCGCGCCTGCCCATTGGCAAGCACGCCTGCGCCGATCCCGACGGCGTGCTGATGGCACTGAACGGGAAACCGCGGTCAATTCATTAGACCATCGTTGTAGTTGCTCTTTGGCACGAAGTTGAAAAAATGCCCCGAGCCCTCGATGATGCGCTGTGAGTGCGGCGTGCCCGCGGGGATATTGACGCCTACCGGACTCTCGACGACGATTTTTTCATCGTGCACCTGAAACTCGATCTTTAAACCCGTCAGCGCCGGCCCATGGCCGATTGCGATGTGTTGGGTGTCGCAGTTGTGACGATGCAGCTCGACATAATTCGCCTGCGACGGTTGCACGTTCTCCACGCTGCGTACGACGGTGTAGAACTGCGCTTCCGGTTTGAGTCTGCCGTCGACGAAAACATAGCGCACACCCGGCGCCGCATCGGTGTGATATTGGATCTCCGTTGTTGGACGGACCTCGGGATGAAAGATGTAGCTCGCATACTTTGCGAAATCCCGCTCGCCTTTGGCGACGTCGAAAGGCTTGTCCTCATGGGTATAGCCGCGATTGCGGAAAAGCACGGTGACGGTCCCTTCGCCTCGAGTAACCTTGTATTCGTGCACGGCACCGGTCGGAATGTAGACGCAGGCCGGCGCAACGATCTTGTGCGTCTTGCCTTCGAAGATAATTTGCCCCTCCAATCCGGTTAGATCGGAGCGGTTGCCGATGAAGTAATAAAACTCGTCGGTGTTATGACAATGCGGCACCTGATAATCCGGCACGGGCGAAGGCAAGTTTTGGGCTTCGTGAATGGCAACGTAGATGTCTGCGTCGGGATGCGAGTCTCGGTTGATGAACACGTGGCGTTTGACTGGCAGCTCGGCGAGCTGGCGGAGCGGCCTTTTCTCCTCGTGCCTGCCGCCCAGCACGCCTGGCCGGGCTTTTACAATGTACTTCGACAGATCCATCATTTGCTCCTGCGCTTGCTTACGACTCGCCCATGACTTTTTTCATGCGTTCGACGATGTCAGCCGGTTGATTGATGACTTCCTTCGCCAGCGCTTCGAGTCGCTCGCCGCTGACCGGCGCGATTTCCCATTGACGCTTTTTTGCCTCGGCGAGGAACTCGCCATCTTTGAGCATGCTCATGTAAGCTTCGCGCAGCAGCTTGACGCGATCGGCCGGAATGCCCGGCGTCGCTAGAATCGGTCGGCCAAAAGCGCCGGGGCCAAGCACGACACGCGCGAGCCGCTTCTTCGTGTCAATCCCTTTGTCGCCTTTCTCCTGGTCCATCAGTTCCCAGATCGTCGGTGTCTCCGGCAACCGGTGATTGCGCTTATCGCCAGTCTGGACGAGAAAGCGCACAAACCCGTTCTTCGCCCAGGTTTTCCCGGGTTCGCGGCCAAAAAATGCGCTGATGGTCGTGCCCCGGCAGTGCACTTCGTTTTTCTCCACGGCGATGTCGATGTCCGCCGCGCCGGGATAGCCCGTTACCATGTTGAGTTTCACGGAAAAGATTTCTTCCAAAAGCTTGGGAATATAAAAGCCCGTGCTGCCGACTCCCGACGCACCGCAGCGCGGCGGATCGGTCGCTTTGCGCAATTCAAGCAGCGTCTTGTATGGCTGATCCGCGCGCAGGAAGAACAGCTCGTCGTTTTCTTCCGGCGTGCCGATCCAGGTAAACTTAGCCCAGTCGAATTGCGCCTCCTTGCGGCCAAGGAGTTGCGCGAAATAGATCGGCGCGGTCACCGCGCCCAGGGTGAGCCCGTCGGGCTTGGCGACGCTGTACACGTAGTTGGCCGCCGTCAGCGAACCGCCTCCCGGCATGTTCTGCACAATGATCTCGGGCTTGCCCGGGATCTGTTTTGGCAAATGCTGCGCGACGGCGCGCGCATAGAGGTCGCTTGCCGCCCCCGCAGAGGCGCCAACGACGATTTTTATTTGTTTGCCCCGATAGAAATCACTCTGGGCTTGGGTCGGTGATGGGGCGGTTGCCACAATGAAAATCATTAAAACCGGCGCACCGCTGCCTAAAATCGCGCGCAGAAACAATCCCGGCCTCCTCCGGAGGAAGAGGATTAGCGCTGCTGCCGGCGCTTGGCCGCACATTTCGACATACTCCATCTCATTGTCTCCCTTTGCTCTTATTCGCGTACTTCTCCTCGAACTTGCTGAGCTCAGTCATCCCCGTCGCGTCCCAAGGCAATTTGGCACCGCCCGTGAATGGCGTACCCGCGTGCGCTTGGGCGAATTCATCCCACGCACGCACGTCCTTTTTCTTGAAATCCTGAAAAAAGCGCCAGGCCGCGGCCTTGAGCACGAGGTCGGGCAGGAACGTATACCACGCCGCGTTGAGTCCAAGCTCTCTATGTTCGGCCAGCGTCAGCGCGCGCGGCAACTGCCCTTTCATCGCCGAAAAGGGGCCGCGCACGACCCGCCGGGCGCGCTTGATCTCGCCGATCGAATGGGGCGACTCGAATTGCACCCAATCCGCGCCACCGGCGGACTCGTAGAGGCGCAGGCGTTTGAGCAGTTCCGCCATTCCGCCGTTGACCGCGTTGCGCGCGTAACACTGCGCCATGATCACGAAATCGCGATCGATTTCATTCTTCGCGTCGACCGCAACTCGATAGCGCGCGACCGCGTCGTCGCGCGAGACGATCGACACTCCCGCCGAACCGGTGCGCCGCTTGCGCTCGAGCGGCTGATCATCCAATCGCAAGCCGGCTAGCCCCGCCTCAATGCATTCCCGAACCAGCCGCCGAACCGCCATGATGCCGCCGTGGCCGGTGTCGCCATCCAAGATGACCGGTATCTTGACGCTGCGGGCGATCCATTTGGCGAAATCGACGCATTCGGTCAGGGAAAGAATGCCCAAGTCGGGCTGACCGGTATAGTTGCCGCCGGTAATGCTGGTGCCGACGAAGCAAGCTTCGACGCCATTCGCCTCCATGATCTTGGCATGAAAAGCGTTGGGCGCCCCGAGCACCGCCAAGACTTGACGTTTGCGGCCGAGCAATTGACGAAGCTTTGTCGATGTCCTCATGGCTGATAACGGTGGTAGTACTTCAGCGCATTGTCCCAGAACAATTTCTGCTTGTCGGCCTCTTTCAACGTCCAGCCGAGCACGGTTTCGACCGAAACGGGAAACCAACTTTCTCCGTGCGGATAGTCGGAGCCGAACATAAGAATGTCCGGGCCGAGCAGATCGATGACGCCTTGCGTGATCGCTTCGCCCTCGGATATTTCGATGCTCTGAAAATAACGCCCGCCGGTAACGTAGCCGCGGATCGATTGCTTGAGCGGCGGCAGAGCTTCCGGGCAGAGCTTGGTGTGTTCTTCGAGACGATTAACCCATGAAGGCAACCAGCCGTGCCCCGCCTCCAACGTGCCGACGCGGATATTCGGATAGCGGTCCATGATGCCGGCGCCGAGAATCGAGGCCATGTTGCGTTGGCCGCACCACGGATGGGCGGCTGATCGCTGCAGCCAGAGATTATCCCAGGTGTCCAAACCGCCGGGAGCATAAGGCGGCATCACCGTGAATGTGTGCAGAGCGATCGACAGATCGTGATCCGCCGCCGCCTTCCAGACTGGCTCCAGGTCGGGATGATCGAGCGGAAATTGATACGGCGCATAGACGAATACGGCAAGCGGCCAATCTTCTTTGGCGGCGCGGTGCAATTCCTTGAGCGAACCGGCGATGTCGCGCGCAGCGACAGCGATCACGCCTTTCAATCGCCTCGGAAAGGCGCCACAGTAATCCGCCATCCACCGGTGATAGGCTTGATAAACGGCCGACTCCAACTCGGCATCGTCAATGGTCGTCCAGCAGCCGAACCAACCCGAGGGCAGCATCAGATTGACATCGATCCCCTCGCAGTCCATGTCCTTAATGCGCACCGCGGGGTCGCGCTCGCACAAAGGATTAGGCTTGCCATGCTGATGGCGCTTGTAGCCGCTCATGTATTCGTTTTTCTGCGGCGTAGCGTCGTCGGCGAGTCCCAGTCGGCGTTTATAGCTGCGCTCACCCATTAAATAAGTAGTTGCGCCGTCTTTGTTGAGCGTTTGGTATTCTTCGTACTGCGCGAGTTTTTGCCGCGCCGCCGCCGAAAGATAGGGCAGCAGCAGGGTGGCGTCGGGCCGAACATGAGTGTCAGCATCGAAGATTTTATATCCGTTGCGCGCCATGTTGCTCCTCAGCTGCTAGCGAAGAATCGGAATTCGCCTGACCACTAGCGGTAAAACGTTCTTCTGTCAACGAGCGCCTTCACGGTGGGCGGCGCGGGCGACGCGAATTGTTGACTTCCAACCATAGAAATGGTTTTTCTCTGGTTCGATGCAAAAGCAGGAGGAACCTCATGAAAATGCTGATCGCCGGTGAGCAGGTTGATTCCGAGAGCGGCCAAACCACCGAAGTCCGTAATCCCGCCACCGGAGAGCTCGTCGACACCGTCCCCAAAGGCAGCGTGAACGATATTCGCCGCGCTATCGACGCCGCCAAAGGAGCGCTTAAAAAATGGTCCACGATGGCGCCTTCAAAACGAGGTGCGGTCTTGTTGGCCGCCGGCCACACCATTCTGCAGCAAGAAAAAGAACTCGCCACCCTGCTGACCAAAGAACAGGGCAAGCCGATGCGCGAATCGATCCTGGAAATCCGCCGTTTCGTTCATACCCTCGACCATTACGGCGGCATGGCGAAGACGATGCGCACGAGCGCGGTGCTGCTCGACACCGGCCGCCACGGCCTCGTGCTGCGTAAACCGCTCGGCGTCTGCGGTTCGATCGTGCCATGGAATTTTCCCGTATCGCTAATGGGCAACAAGCTAGGTCCGGCTTTGCTCGCCGGCAACACGGTCGTGGTCAAACCGGCCGGCACGACGCCGCTGACCGACCTGCGCACCTGCGAAATCATCGACAAGGCGATCCAAGACGCCGGCGGCCCCAGGGGCGTGCTGAACGTCGTCACCGGCCCGGGAAGCGTCGTCGGTGAGGAACTGCTGGTCAATCCCACCGTACGGAAAATTGGCTTTACCGGAGCCACCGATACCGGGCGGCGCGTTATGCAGTCGGCGGCCAAAGACTTGAAACATGTAACCTTGGAACTCGGCGGCAGCGACCCGATGATCGTCTGCGATGATGCCGATATCGACCGGGCGGTCAGCGCCGCTTCGGTGGGCCGTTTCTTCAACTGCGGACAAGCCTGCCTAGCCGTTAAGCGCCTTTATTTGTTCGATAGCATCGCCGATGATTTTATTGCCAAACTGGTCGACAAGGCTAAAAAGATCAGCGTCGGGAACGGTCTCAAGGCCGGCGTTCTGATGGGACCGTTGCATACCAAAGAACAACGCCAGGAAGTCGAGGAGCAGGTCGAAGACGCGGTCAAACGCGGCGCCAAAATCGTTTTCGGCGGCGAGCGGCCAAAAGGAGATGAGTACGACAAGGGGTTTTACCTGCAGCCGACCCTGGTCGCGGACGTCGATCCGGCCTCGCGTATGATCCAAGAAGAGGTCTTTGGTCCGGCGCTGCCGATCATCCGGGTAAAAAATCTCGATCAGGCGATCGAACATGCCAACAGCTCGATCTTCGGGCTTGGCTCGTCGATTTGGACGCGCGATATCAATCGCGCCATGTACGGCGCGGAAAACATCGAAGCCGGATATACCTGGGTGAACTCGGCGCAGATCATTTACGACGAACTGCCGTTCGGCGGCGTGAAGCAAAGCGGCCTCGGCAAAGAACATGGTGACGAAGCGATCGAGCACTACACCGATTCCAAATCCGTCGTCATCGCCACGGATGTGCAGGGTGAAATAGTCGGCGGAGAATAATCGAGGATAGAGAATTGAAGACGGCGGATCCCCGATTCTCTCCATCTTTCATCCCCAGCCTCAGCCGGATGCCATGAATCTCAACCTGCCCGACACGTACAACGCCGCCACCACCTTCGTTGACGAAAACATCCAAAAAGGTCGCGGCGGCAAAATCGCGATCTATTATCAAGACCGAAAGATCACCTATCGCGAAGTCTTCGACAACGTTAACCGCACCGGCAACGCGCTGAATGATCTTGGCGTCGAGTTCGAACACCGCGTGCTGGTGATCTTGCCCGATTCGCCGGAGTTCGCCTACGGCTTTTTTGGCGCCATCAAAATCGGCGCCGTCGCGGTACCGACCAACCCATGGATGTTCGCCAAAGACTATGAGTACTTAATCAATGACAGCCGCGCCCGGGCGATCATTGTTCATGAATCGACGCTACCCGAAATCGAAAAAATCTGGCACAACACGCCGCATCTGAAGCATGTCATCGTCGTCGGAGCGCCTAGAGGGCGGGCGCTGTCATACGACCAACTGATCGCCAAGGCTTCGGACCAACTCGAAGCCGCAAAAACCAGCAAAGACGATGTCTGTTTCTGGGGTTACACTTCCGGCAGCACGGGCAATCCCAAGGGCGCGGTGCATTTACAGCACGATATGATCACGATCAGCGATCTGTTCGTTGAGCCGGTGCTGCGCATGAACGAAAGCGATCGCTGCTTTTCGGCGTCGAAGATGTTTTTTTCCTATGGTCTGGGCAATTCCCTTTACTTTCCATTTCGCTTCGGCGCATCGACGGTGCTTTGGCCGGAAAAACCCGATCCGGAAAAAATTCTCCAGGTTATTGAAAGACATAAGCCGACCTTCTTTTTTTCGGTGCCGACTCTGTTCGCGCGCTTTCTGCGCGTGGAAAAGAAATACGATTTGAGCTCCCTGCGCATTTGCCTGTCCTCGGGCGAACCCTTGCCGCCAGCGCTGTTTCACCAATGGCGCGAACGGACGGGGCTGGAGCTTTTGGACGTTGTCGGCTCCACGGAAGCGACGCACGATTTTCTCGCCAATCGCCCCGGTAGAGCGAAGGCGGGGAGCAGCGGCGAAGTGACGCCGGCCTTCGAGGCGAAGATCGTCGACGACGAGGGTCATGAGGTGCCGATCGGCCAAGTCGGCAATCTGCTGGTGAAAGGCGACGCCACGGCGCCGTTTTACTGGAACAAACACGAGCAGACGAAACGCACCATGCAGGGCGAGTGGCTGAAGACCGGCGACATGTATTATCGCGACGCCGAAGGTTATTACTGGTACTGCGGCCGCTCGGACGACATGATGAAGGTGGGCGGCCTTTGGGTTTCCCCCATCGAGATCGAAAATGTTCTGATGGAGCATCCCGCGGTGCTCGAGAGCGGCGTGGTGGGCGCGGAAGATGCCGATGGCCTATTGAAACCGAAAGCCTACGTGATTCTCAAGAACGAATACCAGCCTAGCGACGCTCTGAAGCTCGAGCTGCAGAACCATGTGAAGAGCAAACTGGAGCCGTACAAATACCCGCGCTGGGTTGACTTCGTCGATGACCTGCCGAAGACCGTGACGGGAAAGATCCAGCGCTTCCGCCTGCGTGCCAAGCGATAATCCGGCATCCCAGTCGCTTCGAAGCAATTTGAACGGCTTGAACTTCTTAAACAAGTCCGAGGAGAACCCATGGCAACTACTCTCAAGGAACTAAAAGAAAAGCTCGCCTACTCGTGCAACATCCTTGCCCATGAAGGCCACTGGGACAACATTCTCGGGCACGTCTCGGTGCGCATTCCGGGACAAAACAAGATTCTGATGAAGCCGCACAGCTTCGGTTTCGAAGAGATCCGGCCACAGCATCTCATCATCGTTGATATCGCGAACGGTAAGAAACTCGAGGGCAAATACGAGCGCCACTCCGAAGTTTTCATCCACACCGAGATCATGAAAGCGCGCAAAGACGTCAACTGCGTGGTTCACTCGCATCCACCCTATGCCACAGCATTCGGCGCCTTGGGACAAAAGCTTCGCCCCATCAGTCACGAGGGCAACATCTTTTACGACGGGTTGCCCGTCTTCGACTACACCACGGCGCTCATCCGCACGCCGGAGCTTGGTGTTGAAGTGGCCAAGAGCCTGGGGAAATGCCGCGGCGTGCTGATGAAAAATCACGGCTCCACGGTGGTGGGCGAGTCCATCGAGGTGACTACACTCTATGCGGTTTTCCTGGAAAAAGCCGCGCGCATCCAGCTCATGGCGAGCGCTTCGGGAGACCCGTCCTGGACAAGCGACGCCGAAGCGCCGATCAAATACGAGCAGATCTACACGCCGCACCGCTTGGAGTCGATGTGGGAGTACTTTGTCCGCCGCGCCAAGAAAGCGCGTAATCTGATGTAGGGCGACAAAGATCCTCCGACTACTTGGTCGGTACAGACCCCTTGAAAAAGCCCTGCTTTTCCAGCTCGGCAACAAAGCGCATGTCTATAAAATCTTCCGGCTTAGCGGTCTTCGCGGCCGGCTCGGTAGCGGCGATCTCGGCAATCACGTTCTCCATCGCTTTGCGCGTCACGTAAGGCGGATACTCTAGATATTCGCGGAATTGATTGTAGGCATCGTCCAGAATGTCCTGATCCTTCACGCGCAGATACTTTTGCATCATCCGTTGCGCTGCGGCTTTATTGCTCTTGAACATCTGCACGCCCTCGGCGTACGATCGAACCACGCGCCGGACGATGTCTTCATTGGCCTTGATATAGTTTCGGCTCGTGCCGATTCCTACGGAAACGAACTCCGGGCCTTCCTTGGCGAGGTTCATCAATTCATTAAGACCGGCCTTGCGCGCTCGACTATTGGTCGGCGGCGATACCACCCCCGCATCGACCTGACCGGCAAGCAAGGCAGTTAAAATATTCGGCACCTCGACCAACGGCAAAATCTGATAATCATTCTGCTTCAGGCCGGCAGAGTTGAGCGCGAACAGCGCGGAGGTGTGCGTCGATGAACCCACTCGGGTGATACCGATCTTCTTGCCCTTCAGATCGACCACTCGTTTGATCTCCGGTTTTGCCATAAGCGAAAAAACCTGGCGATTGGTCGCGCCGGCGACGAATGCGATATTGGCGCCTTTCAAGTTCGCCTGCGCCTGGTTGGTGCCGTCCATGTAAGAAAAAGCGATCTCTCCGGCCAGGATCGCCTGAATGCCGCGCGAGCTGGAAGGAATATGGAGCAGCTCGACGTCGAGACCGTTTTTCTTAAAAAACCCTTCCTGGTGCGCCATGAACACGCCGCTCTGCGCGCCGGTCACCGCGGTCCAGTTGACCCGTACCGGGGTTTGCGCCCAGGACAGTCTTGCCAACAGCACGATTGCCGCCACGCTAACGAAGCGCACGAAAACCCTACGCATGATCCCTCCTGCTTGGAGAAGCTCCCCTAACCTAACAATTCTTACCGTCGATTCAACGGGTTTGGCATGGCACCCCAACCATGCTAGATAGGGCGCCATGAGCAAAAAAATTCATCTCACTCTGGCGGTCGGCGATTATGAGAGCATTCGCGCCCTCAAAGAAGGCACGGTCACGGCCGACGGTATTGAGCTTACGGTGATCACCGACATGACTTCCGACGTGCGCCACTGGCGTATGCTGCGGAACAGAGAGTTCGACGTCGCCGAGTTGTCCATGTCGAACTATCTGATCGCAAAATACACCGGCCTCCCTTTTGGCGCCATTCCCGTCTTTCTGCACCGGCGCTTTCGCCACGGTTTTGTCTTTATCAACGTCGCCAAGGGCATCCAAAAGCCCGCCGACTTGATCGGCCGAAAAGTCGGCTTGCGCAATTTTCAGGCTACGGCAAATCTATGGATCCGCGGCATTTTGGAGCATGACTACGGGGTCCCGCATCGCCGGCTGAATTGGTTCAAGCAAGACGAAGAAGAGGTCGACTGGACGCCTCCCGCCGACTTGAGCATCGCGCGCATTCCAGCGGGCAAAAGCATTGAAAGAATGCTGGTCGAAGGCGAGATCGACGCATTGATTCACCCTGAAATCATTCAGCCGATGCTGGCGAGAGACCCGCGTGTTTGCCGGCTGTTCCCCAACTATCGCGAACTCGAAATCGACTACTACAAGCGCACCAGTATCTTTCCGATCATGCACACGACCGCCATCAAACAAGAGATCATCGAAAAATACCCCTGGGTGCCGATTAATTTGTTTCAAGCCTTCGAAGCTTCTAAAAAAGCCGCCTACAAAAGGATGGAAAACCCGCGCGTGGTCCCCTTGGCCTGGTTCCGCTCTTTTTGGGAAGAGCAGGAACAGTTGCTGGGAGCGGATCCCTGGGTCTACGGATTAAGCGACATCAACCGCTCCGCCCTTGAGACCTTGATGCAGTATTCGCAAGAACAGGGACTGATCGGCAGAAAACTCGGCCTCGACGAGCTTTTTGTCAATACGGAGGCTCATTCCTAATCATGGAAACTGCACCCGTTGCGGTTATCGGCGGCGTCGGCCCAGGAACCGGGGCCGCGCTTGCACGCGCTTTTGCTCGCGAGGGCTATGCGGTCGGTTTGTTGTCGCGCCATGCCGAATCGAGCGCGCCGGTGGCGGCGCAAATTCAGGCAAGCGGCGGTACCGCCCTCTATGTCTCGGCCGATGTCACCGACCGTCGGAGCGTCAATGAAGCGATCGAGAGAATCCGCGCCCAATTGGGGCCGATTACCGCGCTAGCGCACAACGCTAGCGGCTACGGTCGCGCTTCGTTTCTCGACATGAGCCCCGACCAGGTGCGCCAGTCTTTCGAAGCCAACGTCATGGGAGCGGTGTTTCTCGCTCAAGCGGTCATCCCTGACATGCTCGCAGCGGGACACGGTTTCATTTCCCTGACCGGCGCGACGGCGGCGCTCCGGGGTCGGGCCGGTTTCGCCCCTCTGGCGATCGGCAAATCCGGTTTGCGGATGCTCGGGCAGTCTCTGGCAAGAGAATTTCACCCTAAAGGAATCCACATCGTTCATGTTATCGTTGATGGCCAGATCGACACGCCGAAATTGCGCCAACGGGAACCCACCCGCTCCCCGGAGAGCGTCATTCCTCCGGATGCCATCGCAGACGCGGTGATCGCTTGCCTGAAGCAGCCGCGAACCGCGTGGTCGCACGAAATCGATATTCGCCCGGCGGTCGAAAACTTCTAGGTCGACCGGCGGGCTACCACCGATTGAACTTGCCTGTTTATTGTCGTAGATTCCCCGACACTGATCGAGCGCGCGGGGTCGCCATGACGGTCACGCCCATAAGGAGGAGCTATGTTTGGCAAGGGAGTCTTTCAAGAAGAAGAAAGTCTATTGCGCGACATCATCCGCAGCATCGATAAGCGGATCGATTACTCCGCAAAAGAGGGCGAAGGCACAAAGTTCTCGCTTCATGTGAAATTACGCAACCATGACGGCGAGGTCATACTCGATTTGGAAGACCTCAAAGCCGCCAAGACCGATATGATCCGGCGCCATCAGATTCGGCAAAAAATCAAGGCCCGCTGCGAGCACCTTGACAAGTCGCGCTACGGCGAGGACATCCTGGGCCTCAAGTCAGCCAAACTCCTGCGCGCCTCGCCAAAACCAGAGCCCATGGCGCAGCGCGGCGGTTTTGGCCGCGGCGGTCCGCGCCGATAGGGCGAACTACCGATTGAGGCGATAGGGTGAAAGCTCAACTCATTCGCCAGGCTTTGACTCAACGCGGGCAGCTAGTCATGCCCGGTGTTTATGATGCTTTGAGCGCCAAGATCGCCAGCCGAACCGGCTTTGAAGTAATCTTCATCACCGGATACAGCCTATCGGCAACGCTTCTCGGCGAGCCTGATTTTGGTTTACTAACCCAGAGCGAAGTAGTTGACGCCGCGCGGCGCATTTGTTCAGTCGTCGATACGCCCGTCATTGTCGACGCGGATACGGGCTACGGCAATGCCATCAACGTCATGCGCACGGTGCGCGAGCTTATTCGCGCCGGCGCCGGCGGGATGTTTCTCGAAGATCAGGTGTGGCCCAAACGCTGTGGGCACATGAAAGGAAAGGAGGTCATCCCGCTCGACGAACACGTGAAAAAAATCAGCGCGGCAGTCGAAGCTCGCGGGGATGACGACTTCTACATCGTCGCGCGCACCGATGCGCGTCAAGCTCTGGGACTGGAAGAAGCGATCAAGCGCGGCAATGCCTTTAAAGCTGCCGGCGCCGATGCCGTGTTTATTGAAGCACCGGAATCGAAGAGCGAAATGGCAGAGATCTCCAGCCAAGTTCCTGGCCCACTGGTGGCAAATATGTTGGAACGGGGAGTCACTCCCTTGATGTCGCCTGCTGAACTCAAAGAACTCGGTTTCCAATTGATTGTTTGGCCGCTGGCGCCGCTCTACGCTGCGGCAAAATCCCTGACCAGCGTCTACGCCACGTTGCGCCGCGACGGTTCGACACTGGCGATCTTGGAGCAACTGATGCCCTTCGATGACTTCAATGAGATCGTCGGGTTGCACCAAAAGTACGCTTTGGATGCCAAATACAAGAGCTGAGGGCGTCCCGGCTACAGGCGCATCGGCATCAATACATACAGGTATCCATCAACGCCACTTTTTCGGATCACGCTCGGGCTAAGCTCGTCCTTAAGCTCGATTTCAATATCACCCTCACCGCCCAGCACACCGAGGACATCCATTAAATAGCGCGCATTGAAGCCGATGGAAATCATCTTCCCGCGGTATTCTGCGTCGATGTCCTCAACCGCTTCACCGAGGTCCGGGTTGTTCGCGGATATCGACACTTTGCCGTTGGAAAACTCCATGCGAACGCCTTTGTAGCGTTCGCTTGACAGGATCGAGACGCGACGCAACGCCTGCTGGAGTTCGTCGTGATCCAGCTTTGCGATATTGGGATTTCCTTTTGGAATCACTTTCGTATAGTCGGGAAAATCACCGTCAATCAAGCGCATGAAGAGCTCGATCTTGTCTTTTCTTACCAAGCCCATATTTTCTTTGAATCCGAGTGAGACCACACCCTCGTCGCCGCTTTCAAGGAGCTTTTTAAGCTCGGACAGCCCCTTGCGCGGCAAGATCACCCCCTTGCTCAACCCGAGCGAACCGACCACCCTTTCTTCAAAGGACAAGCGGTGCCCGTCTGTCGCCACCATCCTGACCCTGCCCGCCTCGCCCTGCTCGACGAACACACCGTTCAAGCTATAGCGAGTCTCGTCCGTGGATACCGAAAAGATCGTCCGTTCAATCATTTCGCGGATCGCTGAAGCCGCCGTGGTGGATAGGCCGCCGCTGTCGAACTTCGGAAACTGCGGAAATTCCTTCGCGTCCATGCCGACAATCTTGAAAACGGATTTTCCGCTGCGGATTTCGACCCAATCGTTCTCCAAGCGCTTTAACTGAACTTGCTCATCCGGCACTTCGCGAATGATTTCGTAGAGCTTTTTCGCATTGACGGTCGTCGTCCCTTCCTTGACAACGTCCGCTTCAAAAGCCCCTCGCACGCCCATTTCCAAATCAGTTGCAGTAATGCGCGTATTAGTGTGTTGCGCTTCGAGCAAAACGTTGGCCAGAATCGGCATCGTGTTACGCCGTTCGACAATGCTTTGCGTCCAATAAAGCGCGGCGAGAAGATCTCCTCGCTTGGCCTTAATCTCCATACTTCATCCCCCAATCTGTTCTTTTCTATATATATAAAAAGTAGGAGTAATAGTAGGGGCTGTGAATAAGGAGCATAACTCGAAATTGTCGAAGAGAATCAGCGTACTGGCATGTGCTTGAACGCGCTCGATCCGACCCGGTAAGCGACACCGGAAGATCAAGTTCCCGAAACGACGCGCATTTTACACAGTGCGCGGTTCACTTAAACACAGGTTGTTCACAATTTTTTGTTGATTTTTAGGTTTCTTTCCAACTTTTCGATGGTACTTAGCATGTGCGGGTCGTCTTTGATTTTTTTCTCAATGGTTTTCGAGGCGTGAATGACGGTTGAGTGATCTCGGCCGCCAAACTTATCGCCAATGCTGGGAAACGAGCTTTCCGTATGTTTGCGGCATAGATACATGGCCACCTGTCTTGGCAAGGCGACGTTTTGTGTGCGCCGCTTCGCTTTCAAGTCGCCCAACTTGATATTGAAGTAGTCGCAAATGGTTTTCTGAATACTTTCAACGGTGACCTCGTGCTCCGAGCCTTTTAAATTCTGGCTCAGCACTTCTTTGGCGAATTCAATGGTGATCGGCGTTTTGGTCAGTGAAGAAAAAGCCCCCAAGCGAGTCAACGAGCCTTCCAGCTCCCGGACGTTGGAATCGATATTCGAGGCGAGAAAAATCGCCACTTCGTGCGGCAATTGTACTCGTTCTATTTCAGCTTTCTTCTGTAAAATGGCGACTCTCGTTTCCATATCCGGCGTTTGAATATCGGCGATTAGGCCCCATTCGAAACGGTTGCGCAGGCGGTCCTCCAGACCGGGAATTTCCTTCGGGAATTTATCTGAAGTGATGACGATCTGTTTGTGTGATTCGTAAAGCGAGTTAAATGTGTGAAAGAATTCCTCTTGGGTGCGTTCCTTACCGGCGATAAACTGAACGTCATCGACGATCAAGACATCGACATTGCGAAATTTTTTTTTGAACTCATCCATTTTATCGCGCCGGAGCGAGGAGATGAGTTCGTTCATGAACGATTCTGAGCTTAAATAAGCAACCTTAAGGTGCGGCTTCTGAGCGGCAACCCGGTGACCGATCGCGTTCACCAAGTGGGTCTTTCCAAGCCCGACGCCACCGTAGATGAAAAGCGGATTGTAGTGCTCACCCGGCTGATTGGCGACGGCCGTGCAGGCCGCGTGGGCAAATTGGTTGCTAGCTCCTATAACAAAGTTTTCAAACGTATACTTTTGTACAAGATTTTGATTGTTGTGCGGCGGCGCTTCCCGTTCCTTTTCCGGTTTTTTTTCGCCCTTCGCCGTAGGGGCCTGCTGCTCCAGTTTGGCATTGATCTCGAAATGAACCCGCATTTCGCTCTTACAGAGCGAAGTTAAGATCGTTTCGATGTGGTGGAGATAATGTTCGGTCAACCAATCTCGAAAGAACTTGTTGGGCACCTCAAGAAGGATCTCGTTCTTGCCCCTGTGCATGAAGCGAACCGGTTTGATCCATGCATCGAAATTTTGCTTACCGATCCGTTCTTTTATTTCTGTCAGCGCTTGGGCCCAGATTTCAGCCATGGTGTTATCGCTAAGATTTTGATTTTGTAAGGCAAACAAAAAATAGTTACACACACAGTTATCCACAGCTGTGGATAACTTTTTTATGGTTTAAACCGTTCTCGGCGGGCGCCAACGTGCTGTCTCTGTAATGGCGATAATGTTGATTAACCTTTGCATATGCTGCACATTGAAATTCAAATTTTCTCGCGCCCAGCTCTCTGCGATCGAGATAAGAAGACTATTGCGTGCGTCTTGGAAGGATTTCTCATAGACCTTTTCAAAATTGTTTGCAAGAAAAAAAATGCCCGCAAATTTTTTCTTGGCGATTTGTGCGACAAAGGATGTTTATTAAAATCCACATTCGTTATCGACACCCAAACAAATGCCTTTTTCGAATAGAATTTGGCCGCGCGCGCTAAAAAAAATCCCCGGCGGCGTCAACAGTCCGGTGCGTGCGTGGAAATCGGTAGGCGGCACGCCGCTCATTGTTGCGCGCGGAAAGGGAAGCTCGATCTACGACGCCGACGGCAGGCGCTACATCGATTTCGTCGGCTCTTGGGGACCGTTGATCCTGGGCCATGCTCAGCCGGCTATTGTCCGTGCAATCGAGCGAACTGCGCGCAAGGGCACCACCTTCGGCGCGCCCACCCTCGGCGAAGTCGAACTCGCCGAGATGATATCGCGCTTGGTTCCCTCAATTGAAAAGGTGCGTCTAGTCAGTTCCGGGACCGAGGCGGCGATGAGCGCGATTCGCTTAGCCCGGGCTTATACGGAGCGTACCAAACTGGTGAAGTTTGACGGCTGCTATCATGGCCACTCGGACGGGTTGCTGGTCAAAGCCGGTTCGGGAGTCGCCACGCTTGGACTTCCCGATAGCCCCGGAGTGCCGCGGGGATTTGCGCGCGAAACGCTGACGGCGCGCTTTAATGACATTCAATCGGTGCAGCGTCTGTTCGACCAGCATCACAAACAAATCGCCGCCATCATTGTCGAGCCAGTTTGCGGCAATATGGGAGTCATCTTGCCGCAGTCCGGCTTTCTCGAAGGCTTGCGACGAATCACCAGACAATCCGGCGCCCTGCTTATTTTCGACGAAGTCATCAGCGGATTTCGGGTTGGGTTGGGAGGTGCCCAGGAAATTTTCAAGGTTAAGCCGGACCTAACATGCCTCGGCAAGATCCTCGGCGGGGGGTTACCGCTGGCCGCTTTTGGCGGTAAACGTGAGATCATGGATCAACTCGCCCCGATAGGTCCGGTTTATCAAGCGGGGACTTTGTCGGGAAATCCGCTGGCGGTGGCGGCCGGACTAACAACACTGAAGCTGCTCTCCCGACCCCGCACTTATGCCGCACTTTGCGCCAAGGGCAAACGGCTCGAAGAAGGATTTAGAAATGTCCTGTCCGAGCACAATATTGGCGCCGCAATCAATCGGGTCGGGTCGATGATGACGGTATTTTTCGGCCTTCAGCAAGTCACTACCGCCGATGACGCCAGGAGATGTGATCGCGAAAAATACGCCAGTTATTTCCATGGCATGCTCCGCCAGGGTGTTTACTTGCCGCCGGCGCCATTCGAAGCGATGTTCATTTCTCTGGCCCATTCCAATGCCGACTTGGATCGGGCGATCGGCGCCTTCGCAGCCTGGGCAAGGCGCGGCAAAGCCGGTTGATCCCTCATGGCCTTCGTGTTAGAAAGCAACGCCAGTGGGGAACGTGGCGGATCGCCCCAGTAAGCGGCCCGACAGCCAAACTCCCATCCTGCGCCGAGCGGGCTTGTATTTAGGAGTCGCCTTCGAGCTACCCGGCACGATCATCGGTGGGTTGGTGGTCGGGTATTTTCTCGACCGATATCTTGGCACGTCGCCTTGGTTTTTGATCGCAGTGACGGCGATTGCGTTTGCCGGCGCCTTTGTCAGACTGGTGCGCTGGGTTCGATTCTTCGCCCGGGAGCGTGATGCAGGACATAGCGAAAAAAAGCATATGGCGGATTGAGTTATGGCACGCGTTCTTGCTGCTCGCTCTGCTTGGCACGGTTGGCCGAACTCAACATGTCGACGCGCTAGCGGTACTGCTGGGCGGTGTGTTCATGGGCGGGAACTTTCTCCTCCTGAGTTTTGGCATCGCCTGGGTGTTAACGCCGCTTGCAAGCAAAGGTCGAGTGAAAGCAGGCATCGGTTTGTTGGCGCTGAAGGTGCTGGCTTTTCTGGCTTTGTTAAGTGCGCTGTTTTTCGGCTTTAATCTCGATGCTTTATCTTTCGCGCTTGGATTCTCGACCCTGATCGTGAGTATCATTATTGAAGCGGTGATCCGGGGCGTTGCGGTAGAGGCATAACCTTAATGGAACATCCGTTTACTTGGTTCAATCTCCTGCCTGGAGGCCTTCAACATACCATCGGCGATCACACGTTTTTCGCGCTGGTGGTCGTTCTGATCTTGATTGCTTTTGCCTTCGGCGCGCGCGGCGTGCTCGCCAAAGCTCAGGATCCGACCGTTCCGGCGGCTGAGTTGGGCTCCCGTAATATAGTCGAGCTGCTATTGCAGTTGATCGTTAGTCAAAGTGACGCGATTATCGGCAAGGCGGGACGAAAATATGTGCCGTTCTATGCAACGTTTTTTCTATTCATCCTAACGAGCAACTTGATCGGGCTTGTTCCCGGCTTCGCGCCGCCCACCGGCAATCTCAATACCACTCTTGGTTTAGCCCTCGTGTCTTTTATCGGCTACAATGTCATCGGTGTGCGCGAACAAGGGACAGCGTACTTCAAGCACTTCGTTGGTCCGATGACGAGTCTGCCGGGCCATAGCGTCGTCGCGAAGTTCGCGTTCATACCCGTGCTGCTTGTTTCAGTGTTGTTTTTCTTCATTCTGGAACTGTTCTCCCACGGTTTTAGGCCCGTATCGCTATCCTTGCGGTTGTTTGGCAATATGATGGGCGATCATGAGGTCATTGGCGCGTTCATCAGCTTGACCAAGCTGGTGGTGCCCGTGGCCTTTTACGTCATGGGCACCCTCGTCTCGGTGATTCAGGCTTTTGTGTTTACTTTATTGAGCATGATCTACGTGGCCTTGGCAATCAGCCACGGCCATGACGATGAACATGGACATGAAGCACAACATTAAGCGAGAGTGGCCGCTGTTGCGAAGATGAGGAGAGAGGAGCGGTAGGCCTGATCGCTGGAAAGGAGAAAGAGCATGAAAAGGCTATTTGCCTTCGCGGGTGCGTTCGCTACGACTGTGTTGATCCGGGGCGTTGCCATGGCAGCTGAAGGCGCCGGTGCCGGCGATTCCAACCGTGCGGTTGCGATTGCAATTTCCGCCGGTGTGGCCGTGGCCATTGCGGCCTTCGGCGCAGCGCTCGGCCAGGGGCGCGTCGGTGCCTCGGCGATGGAAAGCATCGGGCGCAATCCCAACTCGGCCGACCGGCTGTTTTTGCCGCTGGTGCTGACCCTCGCCTTGTTGGAAGCGTTGGCCCTTTACGGTTTCGTGATCGCGATTATTCTGACCGGTAAGATCTAACCACTTAACCAAACCGGATGCAGGGGTGGGGAAGAGAATCTTCCGCACCCCTTTTTTTGGTTAGTGGCTGGGGAGTTGGACTGGATACAGGTGAACCTGGGTGTAGCGCAGAAGCTCTTCGAGCGTGTGCAGCTTGTAGGGCTTCAGATAGAATATCTCTTTGATTCCGGTGTTGACCAGAACCTTGAGGCAGTGAATGCACGGCGTATGCGTAATATAAATGGCGGCGTCTTTGATGCTCGAGCCGTTCTTGGCGGCTTGAGCGATTGCGTTCATCTCGGCGTGGATGGTGCGAAAACAGTTTTGTTCGGTGTCGCCGTTTGGGGTCTTGGTATCATAAATGAGGCAACCGACGTCGGTGCAGTGCGGCATGCCCGCCGGAGCGCCGTTGTATCCGGTAGCGAGGATGTTCTTATCGCGCACAATCACCGCGCCGACCTTGGCGCGGCTGCAGGTGGAGCGTTCGGCGACCTGCAAGGTTATCGTCATGAAATATTGATCCCAGCTTAAACGCTCGCTCACGCGACATCCTTTGATCTGGACTGCTTCACTTCGACGGAGATTTTATCGCCTACCTTAGCCCCGGTCCGCTGGCGCGCATTGCCTTTGTTGAGCGCGATTTCCAGCAGTCCCCAGCTGTTGAAGACACAGGCGAATTCACCGGCGCCGACATTGGCGTAGTTCGGCGAGAGGCCGCCCACTTCGACCGGTCCGAGCGAGATTCGCAATAAATCCCTCGGCAGGCCGACCAGATCGCGCTCGCGCACGTTGGTAAAAAGATTGCCGAAGCTGTCGATGTAGATGATCTCACCGTCGATGCGCAGATCGCGGTGAACTAATTTGGGAATAATCAGTTCGACAAAAGTATCGAGCTTCTCGCCGAACTCACTTGGCGGCACGCCGAGCGAAAGATGCGCCGCCACCGGTGCAAAGATTTCTCTTGCATGAAAAGTATTGCTGGTCGGATGCAACTGAAAGGCTTTATTGGATAGCAAAGTGATACTGCTGGGCTGCCTGCGCTCGAAGGCCACGCTGAGAACGCCATTGTCGGGACCTATATAAAAACTGCCGTCGAATTCGATGAGAATGGGCCGGCGCGAGCTCCCCACGCCGGGATCAACGACCACGACATGGATGGTGCCGGGCGGAAAATAGCGAATCGAGTGTTGCAAAATGAGCGCACCGGCCATGACGTTCTGCGGCGGCACGCCATGGGTCATGTCGATGACATGGGCATCGGGATTGATCGCATAGATCACCCCCTTCATGATGCCGACGAAGGAGTCCTGATAACCAAAATCGGTTGTGAGCGTGATCAGCATGGCACTGTCAGCAATGCGTCAGTTTAGCCCTAATCCATTGATTCGGCAAAGCTTATCATAACACGCTATCTCCCGGTGGAGAAATTTTGTTGCTGTCCGTCGTTGAGTGCCAGAAAGCGGCGTAGTCCGGCTTGGCGCGTCTTATAGTGCGGCGGACTACCTTCGGCGTTCGGCGATCTTGACCGCGGCTTCCAAATGCGCGGGATTGACCGTGCCAATTACCAGTGCGTCGATAAACGAATGCCGCAGCACGAATTCGATGGCTGAGTTCGCTTCAAGATGGCCGCTGAAGAGGCCCTTGATGGCGAGTATCCCCAAACCGTTCTCATGAGCTTCAGCGAGGGCGTCGCCGAGAGCGCTTTCCCGCTGGCTGAACGGCGCCATGACGACGTCGCATCTGCGTGCGGCTTCGCGAATGCCAGCCGGAGTTTTGGCTGAAATTCCGAGGGCCCGAATCGTGCCGCTCGCTTTGAGTTTGTCGAGAGCGTCCAGCGCGGCGGTTTGCGTGAGAATCTCGACATCGCGCCCGTCCGAGTGAAGCAAGAGAATGTCGATATAATCCGTTTTAAGCCGACGCAGGCTCGCCTCAACGCTGGCGCTAACACCGGCGGCGGAAAAATCGTAGACGGATCGGCCGTTGCGATACTGTTCGCCGGCCTTGCTGCAGAGCACAATCTCTTGACGATGACCTTGGAGAACCTTGCCGAGCCGCGCCTCACTGTTGCCGTACGCGGGCGCTGTGTCGATGAGGTTAATGCCGAGCGCCAAAGCCGTCTCGAATAAGCAGGCGACCTCCTGCTCCGAGGGTAAATCAAAGCTTGCCGGATATTTGACATCGGTGTTCCGGCCCAACTTGGTAGTGCCGAGCGCGATCGGCGCTACGCGGAAGTCGGTACGGCCTAATCGACGGCGAACCATTCAGCGTCTTCCCATGGGTAGCGGGCAATAGTCGGGGTCGGCCAGCGCGGACTCTCATCGTACTCACGCGGCTCCTTGAGAACACTTTTAATAATCTCGAAGACGTCGTCGGCCAAGGCGGGAACCAGCGAGAGTTTTGTCGGCCAGGCTACCACCAGTCGCGACCCCACTTGATGGGCATGGACCCCGCTTGGTCGTCGACTCGCGGCGGTGCGCGCCTCTGCGCGTACAGAGCGGTAAATAGCGATCTCGGCCTGTGTCGTGTCGAGGTGTGGCAGCCAGCGGCGAATGGCCGATTTTGCGGCCGCCCGGGCCGCCGCTCCGTCCGTTTCGTAAGCGAGGCGTTCAGCGATTTCGCCGCCGATCTGCCAAACTCCCGGCGCGGGACTCGTAATCGTCAGGCCGGTCTTGCCGCCGATGATGCAATGGCCAAACAGCGGCGCGAGGCCGCCGCGTAGAAGGACCATGCCGAGCGGGCGACTCTGCATCAGCTCGGCGCTGACTCCGGCTTTGCTCAGGAGGGTGCCGTTGCCGGCGCCGGCCGCAAGCAAGATGGCGCCCGGCTCGAATAAAACGTCGCCGATGCGCGCTCCGTCGGCGGTGAATTCGAGCGCAGCAGGATCGTAAAGAAGCACGTGCGAACGATGATGCGAGGCTAGGGCTTGGAGTATCGAGCCGGTCGCGACCACCGGCTCTGCCAAGGAGTAAACCGCTAATGCCGATTCGCGCAGCACCTCGGGCCATTCGCTTTTCGGAACAGGAACCGGCGGAGTGGCTAGTAGGCCGGCCCGAGTGACGCAGCTCATCACGCCTAATGATTGCAGGCGAGAGGCGAAGGACCCTCGGGGCAACCATAGGTAACATTGGTGCGAGACCACCCGAGCGCTCGTTAGATCGGGTGCGATCTCGCCGGCGAAGCTGCGGCGCCAGCGCTCCGGCATAGCACTGGTCGCGCGCACGGCCGCGAAGTCGCGCACACCCCGCAGGGCGTACTTGCCGCCGCCATGGATGATGCCTTGCGACTGAATCGTCTGGCCGCTGCCGAGGGCAGCCGATTCCAATAGCAACGCGTGGTAGCCGGCTCGGCGCAGCCGATCGAGACACCAGAGTCCCGCCGCGCCGCCGCCGAACACGAGTACGTCTAAGCGCATCCGGGCCGGCCGTCAGATGTGAATTTAGCGATCATCTCGCGTTGCGGCTCAAAGCGGGAAAAGTGTTTGCTCCACCATCTCGCAGATGACGTGATCGATGAGGATATGGGTCTCTTGAATGCGCGCCGTATCACGGCTGGCTGAAACACAAAGAAGATACTCGACTTTGCCGGCCAGCTTGCCGCCGGTGCCGCCCGTGAGTCCCACGGTGGTAATGCTCAACTCCTTACACGCTTCCACGGCGGCTAAGACGTTTGACGAGTTGCCGCTGGTGGAGATCGCCAGGGCGACATCGCCGGCTTTGCCTAGAGCCTGCAATTGCTTCACGAAAATTTGGCTAAAGTCATAGTCATTGCCAATCGCGGTGAGCGCGGAGGCATCGGTCGTGAGCGCCAATGCCGCCAACGGCGGTCGCTCGATGCGGAAGCGGTTCGTAAACTCCGCCGCGATATGCTGGGCATCGGCCGCGCTGCCGCCGTTGCCAAAGAGCAGGAGCTTGTTGCCATTTCGAAGCGCGGCAACGATCACCTCCACGACCTGCACGAGTGTATCGATGTGATCGCGCAGAAAAGCTTGCTTGACGCGAACACTCTCGTCAAAGGCCTTGAGAATGGCGTCTTTCATGCGCTCCTTTCATAATGTTTCGCCATGTTGTTTGTCACACCGCGTTTGGCCAAAGCCTCTTCAAACCATCGGCGCACAATCGGGTCTTCGTCCGCATATTCAATCTGCGACCCGCCCTTCTTACGGTCTAGGGAGGGCTGATATTTGTGGCCGACGCCTTTGTGTTTTTTGCTGCCGAATGCGCGCAAGGCCAGGTAGCGCGCCGGCGTACCGCCGGCATTAAAATGTTGATGCCACCAATTTTCCGGCGGCACGACCATGCTTCCTTCTTGCCACTCGTATTTCTGGATCGGCGCCCCTTCCGGCCAGATCAAAGAGTAACCCTCGCCGCCGAGGATGATCACGTGGGCGCCGGCGCCGTGGCGGTGCGCTTTTTTATAAGTTCCCACCGGGAATTCTGAAATATGGCAGGCGGTGGTATTTTCGGAAAGCTCGAATTTGATGTTGCTCCCGCCCGCGCCGCGGATATCGTAATCGAGCAATTTGAAGCTGCGCGCGTCGGCGACAAAATTAGTTTCCCAAGCGTTGCCGGCGAACTTGAAACCTTTGTAATCGCCGGCCAGCAGATTGCCTTCGCCGTTGAAGTAGCCCGGGCGCGCGTCGAACCGATCTTTGAAAACGAAGTCGTTGTTAAAGATAAAATCAAGATTGTGCAGCAGATTGATCATTGTCGGCGCCGTGGTGACGGCGAGATAGCGCGCCGTCTCGCTGCCGCTCCCGTTATAGAGCTGGTGCCAAGTGTTGAGCGGCGGCGAAAACAGCGCACCCGCCTGCCATTCGAACGTCTGCTTATGATTCTCGTCGTGCCAAACCGTGGTCGCGCCGCGGCCGCTAATCACGTAAATAGTTTCCTCGAACAGCTGCCGCTGCGGCTTGAGGCTTTTCCCCGGAGCTATTTCGCAGAGATAGCAGTTGTTGACCTGTCCGGCGCCTTCCATTTGCAGAAACGCGCCGTTGCCGCCTTTGCGCGCCCAAGGCTCAAGCGGTACCTTGCGAACGTCCGGAACAAAAAAGGTCTTGATCACCGGAATGCCTTCGGCTTCGACCCACTTGTCATAGCTGGTTTTGGCGCCCTCGGCGCTAACCAACGCGGCTTCAGTCTGTGGTGACGCGGCTGTGCTCATCGGACCTCTTGCTGAAGGTGAAAAATTTTTATCACAGGGCCGTTCAGGTTAAAAGGTTTAGCGCCCGTAGAAGCGGCGAATCGTATCGACCACGATTTCTTGCCCATCATGGGTCAATTCGGGATACAGCGGCAAAGCCAGCACCTGGCTCGCCGCCACTTCGGCTTCGGGAAACTCTCCCGGCCGGTGGCCCAGATCGGCAAAACACTTTTGCAGATGCAGGGGAACGGGATAATAGATTTCGCTTTGGATCCCAGATGCGGCGAGAAAATCTTTCAGGCCGTCCCGGCGCTCCGCACGAATGACATAATTGTTGAACACGTGCGACTTATCGGTGACGAGGGCGGGGATCGCCGCGACGCCGTTCCCGACCAGACGGGTCTCCGTGAACAGACGGTGATACGCTTGCGCGCGTTCGATCCGCTGGCCACACCAGCTTTCCAAATATTTTAGCTTGGTCGCCAGAACCGCCGCCTGGATCGCATCGAGTCGAGAATTAATGCCTGTGAGTTCGTGGTGGTACTTGGTGCTTTCGCCATGCGCGCGCAGCATGGCAACCAGGGCCGCTAAGTCGGGCGCATCCGTCGTGACCAGTCCGGCATCGCCGAAGCTACCCAAGGTCTTGCTCGGGAAAAATGAGAAACAGCCGAGATCGCCGACCGTGCCGGCGAATTTCATCTCTCCGGAGACTTCCCGGCGCGCGCCGCAGGCCTGGGCGACATCCTCGACCATTCGCAGCCGGTATTTTCGCGCCAGGGCGACAAGGGCGTTCATATCGGCTGCCTGGCCGAAAAGATGGACTGGCAACACGGCCCTTATGGCGAGCCCGGTTTGAGTATCTATCGCCGCGTCGTCGCGGACGTCCGCGCGCTCGGCAAGAAACTCTTCGAGCTTTTTAGTCGACAGCAAATAATCATCGCTATCGATATCAACAAACAATGGCCTCGCGCCGAGCCGGGTGATCGACGAAACTGTCGAAAAGAACGTGAAGGGGGTGGTGATCACCGCATCGCCTGGGCCGATCCGAAGCGCCATCATAGCCAAGAGCAATGCGTCGCTGCCGGACGCGACGCCAACGGCATGCCGGGAGCCCAAATACGCCGCCATTTGCCTTTCCAGTCGGGACACGGTGGCTCCGAGGATGAATTGCTGGCTTTCGATGACTTCATCAACGGCGCTGCGCACCTCGCCGCAAATGGCGGCGTATTGCGCGCGCAGATCGATGAGCGGAATTTTGAAAAAATTAGACACTGGTCTTGATTGCCGTGGATCGTGCTTTCAACGCGCTCTCGGCGACTTCGCTAAGCAGTTGATCCTGCTCGTGGTCGAGCGCGAAGACGCGAAATTGGACGATTTTAGACGGAATGAACTCGAACAGTTCGGCGAGAGATTCCTTGGTGATTTCACCCATCGAGGGGTCGTAAATATGGATCTGCTTTTTGCCCATGGCAAAGGGATTTTCCGGGCGAGGATCCTGGGTCGCCATATCCACTCGAAAGACGAGATCGGTGAAGGCTGGGGGTAATTTGGCGCGAATGCGCTTTTCCCAGTCGGCGTCCTGGATCAAATCCACGCCGAATTGAAGCTCATTCAGCGATAACGTACGGTCATAAGCCATTTTCCACTTCACTTCGCGGTGCAGGACGGTTTCCCATTCCTTACCCAACCCCTCGCGCTCCCCTTTACTCCGCCGCCAGCGGGAAACTTCTTCGAGCAGGGACCAGTCCGTTAGGTACAGGTACTCTTCCATGTGATCGAGGGGATTGCCCGGAAACAGTAACTTCATGGTTTCAGGGAAAATGTCCCGCAGGTGCAGGTCAATGGCCCGGGTGGTGCGGTGATAGTAAACGTTGGTGTAGAGATAAAGTCGGGCGTTGAGAAACGTGGTCAAGGCGTTGTTGCCGGCCTTATGCACGGTCAAGCCTTTGGGGGTAAAAAAAGTATAGTGCATCAGCCTTTCACGGTCGACGGGACCGGGGTGAACGCCGCACATGTAGGAGTCCCGCGACACGTAATCGAGATTGTCGAAAGTGAAAATGCCGCCGGTAAGCGGCTGAAGAAACCGTACCCACATGGGCTTGCGCTGATCTTCCGCGCCGTTCTTTTTGATCGGAAAGGCAACGTCTTCGGGACTGAGCTCTTCACCCGGCGCGAATGCTCCGCTCGGACTGCGCCGTAGCTGCCGGATGATGCCGCCTAGATGTTTTTGAATGATAACTTGGCTGAGATCCTCGTGGGTCAGTCCATAATGATGGAGGAAGTTGTCGTCGAAAAAATGGCCGAAGGGTCCGTGACCGATATCGTGGAGCAGGCCGACGACACGCATGTATTGCTCAATGAACGGCGCTGACGGACATCCCTGGCCCACCACCTTACGCAGCGAAGGATAAAGGTGCTTGGCGAACTCGCCTGCCAGATGCATGGCGCCGAGCGAGTGCTGGAACCGGCTGTGTTCCGCGGACGGATAAACCCACCGGGCGCTCTGCAACTGGTAAATGTAACGCAACCGCTGCACCCAGGGCGAGTCGATCAAGGCTTTTTCAGTCACCTCGTCTTTTTGTTCGGGAACGGTGAACTGAATGTATTTATGAATCGGATCGGCGATTAGCGCCGTGCCGCCGTATTCGCTGTCGATGAGCTGCGTCATGGTAAAGTTCGTCGTGCGCGCCTCAGATCGAGGCGCGGCGATCTGCCTTCGTCCGGTCGCTCACAATTCGAAGATGACTTGAGCGATCCACTGGTTACCGGTTTTCTCCATGCGGCTTTTGTGGAAGGCTACCGAGGCGATTTCCTGTTTGATCTCGTGGCGATCCGGATCGGTTTTTTCGCCGCAAACCTCCGCCTTGACGATGGTGTCCTTGACTTCGTTGATCTTGAATTCCCTCAACAGATAACCGCTGCCCTGGTACAGGTAGAGCAGCTCGCGCATCCAGTTGACCATCAAATCATCGCGATCGCTGCCCTCGACTTCTAGTGGAATGCGTTCTTTGATTTCGATGGTGGCCGGATCGGTCATGACGTCGAACAGCGCAAAGGCCGAGTTGGCGAATAGATCGGCCTGGGAGTTTCCGGTGATGCGCACGGCGAGTTCGGTTTGGTGTCGGGTTACACGGTATTTCTTGTCCATACTCGATCAGCCCTTGGCGGTGAGCGCTACGAATTTGTCTGCTTGGCCAGCGGCGTCCATGAGAAGCCGGCGACCGCTGATGTCATCATCCAATTGTCTGCGGACGTCGGGACGGGCATAACAGTCAATACAGGTAAAAATGTCGATCGGTTGGGTTAGTCGCAAATAGCGCAGGGGCGGCGCGTCTGGCTTGGGATTCGCCAAATAATCGAGTTCCGTGCGACCCGTGTGAAGCCGATAGTAATCGACCTGGTAGTCTCTGGGCCTGTGGATTGTCGTGAAAACCGCTCTCCCGCAGTGAAAGCACTGCATGCCTGCTATTTATACCCGGTTTATGAGGCTCGCCGCAAACCCTGCGCCAAAGCCGTTATCGATGTTCACGACCGTAACGCCGGCGGCACATGAGTTGAGCATGCCGAGGAGCGCCGAAAGGCCGCCGAAGCTCGCGCCGTAACCGACGCTAGTCGGTACGGCAATCACGGGTTTGTCCGTTAAACCGGCGACCACGCTCGGCAGCGCCCCTTCCATACCTGCGACGACGATCAAGACAGCGGCGAGATCTAAGCGCGGGCGATTTTCCAAAATCCGGTGGATGCCGGCGACTCCGACATCAAAGAGCTTCTCGACTCGGTTCCCCATCATCGCGGCCGTGATGGCCGCTTCCTCGGCTACGGGAATGTCGGATGTGCCGGCGCAAATCACCAACACGGTCCCTTTACCGGTGATCGCGACCGGTTTGGCCAGCCACGTCGCAGCGCGCGCCCCGGGGTGAAAGCGAAGTCCGGTGCGGCGCCGCTTGAGTTCCGCAATCTGTGTTCTATCCAGCCGGGTGATCAGTATGTTGCTCCGGTGCCGTCGCATGGCCGCGACGATACCGGCGATTTCCTTCGCTTGTTTGCCTTGCCCCATAATCACCTCGGGAAAACCCTGGCGCAACGCGCGATGATGATCGATTTTGACGAAACCGAGGTCCTCGAAGGGTAGATGGCGTAAACGCTCCATCGCAGCTGGGACGGCCAGTCTGCCTAAACGAACTTGCTCGAGCAGCCGAGCGAGGCGATGGGGATCCATTTTTTCGATCAGGTGACGGTCGATCGGTCCGGCGGCATACAGTCTTTCATGCGCCCTGCGCGTCGACCTGGAAGTGATCATGACCCCGGTGCGGAACCGGCACCGGTTTACCCGCGGGATCCAGTACCGTAACGCCCTGCGCAGCCGGGACGCAAGAGCCGATCCTGGTTATCTGGACGCCGGCGGAAGCGGATAATTGCTCGATCTGTTTGCGTTTGTTGGGTCGAGCACAAAACAGCAGTTCGTAATCCTCACCGCCGTGAAGTGCTAGGCTCGCAGCTAAACTGCCGGCCAAACTTAAATAGTCGCGCGATAGCGGCAGGCTCTGCTGCCAAATGATCGCCCCGGTTCCACTGGCGCGACAGATGTGACCCAAGTCCTGCAAAAGACCATCACTGATGTCGATCATGGCACTTGCCAGTTTGCGCCGTGCCAAGACTAGGCCCGCCCCAAGCCGCGGCGTCGGGCGATGGTGGCGCAACAGTAAACGAGCTCCTGCAGCGCTGTTGCGCGCCGGCAGCCGACGGCGCAGTAGCGCTAAGCCGAGCGCTGAATCACCCAGATTCCCGGTGACATAAATGTCATCGCCCACTCGCGCGCCGCTGCGCCGCACCGGCCGCGCCGGAGGGTGAGCAATGAGGCAAATCGACACAATGAAAGAGTGCGCGACGTTGGTATCGCCGCCAATGACGACCACGCCATGGCGCCTCGCCAGACGGTTGAAACCGCGATAGAAGTCGAGGATCTGCCGACTGTCGAATCTTTCCGGAATGCCGAGGGACAGAAGAGCATAAGCCGGCAGGCCGCCCATCGCGGCGATGTCGCTCAGATTGACCGCCAACGACTTATGACCGAGAGATTCGAAGGACGTCCATTTAAGGTCGAAGTGGATCCTCTCGATCAGTAGGTCGGCGGTGACCAGTGATGAACCTGCAGGATGATTGATCCAAGCACAATCGTCCCCAATCCCGATCCGAACCCCCTTGCCGCTCCGGCTCACACGCCGAATGAGTTCGATGAGGCCAAATTCTCCTAGCCGGCGTAGATTCATCTGGTACCGGAGTATCCGCTACGAAATCGAAACTTGGAATTTGGACCGTTGTTAGGGATGAATGGGGAGCCGGCGCTCTTTAGGAACCTTATGCAACGGGGGCCGTCGTGCGCTCAGCGGTTTTCTCTGTGCGATGGGCTTCTTCTTTTTGCCAGTTATCTTGCCGCGCTTGCTCGACCTAGCCCGAGCCATTAAAGCGATCTTTAATACTTCCGACATATTGTCTGCGGCGATCCAGCGGAGTTTGCGTCGCAGCGGTTTGGGGATTTCTTCCAAATCTTTTTGATTGCGTTCCGGGATTACGATGGTCTTGATGCCTGCGCGAAAGGCGGCGAGGGATTTCTCTTTCAAGCCGCCGATCGGTAAGACGCGCCCCCGTAGAGTAATCTCGCCGGTCATCGCGACGTCTCGATTGACCGGTCGTTTGGTCAGGGCCGAAATTAAGGCCGCGGCCATGGTGATTCCGGCTGATGGACCATCTTTAGGAATTGCCCCGGCCGGGACATGGATGTGAATGTCGAGCTTTTGATAAAAATCCTCTTCAATGCCCAATTTCTTGGCGTGCGCCCGCGCGTAGCTGACCGCGGCTTGGGCGGACTCCTTCATGACATCTCCCAATTGACCGGTCAGCGTCAAATGACCCCGCCCGCGCGACAGCGAGGCTTCCACATAGAGAATCTCTCCGCCTGTGCTCGTCCACGCGAGGCCGGTGGCAACACCGATTTCGTGATGTTCTTGCTCCGCTTCGGGCAAGAACTTCGGTGCGCCCAGGAAAATGTGAACGTTGGCACGGGTTAACCGAGTAAGCTCGGTTTTCCCTTCGGCGACCTTGCGCGCCACCTTCCGGCAGATCGAAGCGAGTTCTCGTTCGAGGTTTCTCAGCCCCGCTTCTTTGGTGTATTCGGCGATCACCCGCAACACCGCGTCGTCGGAGATCTCCAAGTGCTTGGCCGTGATGCCATTGTCCCCGAACTGTCGCGGAATGAGAAATTTCCGCGCGATCTCGAGTTTTTCTTCGTTGGTGTAGCCGGAAAGCTGAATCACTTCCATGCGATCCGCCAAAGCTGCCGGGATCGGGTCGAGCAAGTTGGCGGTGCAAATAAACAGGACATTCGATAGATCGAAAGGCAGGTTGAGATAATGATCGCTGAAGCCATGATTTTGTTCGGGGTCAAGCACCTCGAGCAGCGCCGCTGAAGGATCGCCGCGGAAATCGGCGCCTACCTTATCGATCTCGTCGAGCATGAAAACCGGATTGTTGGAGCCGGCCTGCTTGATGCCTTGAATGATGCGTCCGGGTAGCGCGCCCACGTAAGTGCGCCGATGGCCGCGGATCTCCGCCTCGTCGCGAACGCCGCCCAGTGAGATGCGCACGAAATTACGGCCCAGCGCACGGGCGATGGATCTTCCGAGAGACGTCTTACCCACGCCGGGCGGGCCGACGAAACAAAGAATCGGTCCTTTGATCTTGCGCCGCAGCTTATTGACCGCGAGATACTCGAGAATACGTTCTTTAATCTTTTCGAGGTTGTAATGATCCTCGTCGAGCACTTGTTTGGCTTTGCGGATGTTTAGGTTGTCTCTCGTCTGTTTACTCCATGGCAATTCGACCAACCAGTCGACATAGGTGCGAACCAAAGACGCCTCGGAGGACTCCGGGTGCATCTGCTCGAGGCGGCGCAGCTGTTTATCCGCCTCGCGCTTGGCCTCCAGCGGCAGCTTCGCCTTGTCGAGCTGCTTTTTGAGTTCGTTGATTTCTTCCGCGCGCTCGTCTCCTTCGCCAAGTTCTTGCTGGATTTGTTTGAGTTGTTCGCGCAGGAAGTAGTCGCGCTGCGTCTTGCTCATCTCCTCCTTGGCTTGGTTCTGAATGCGCGCTTGCATGGTTGAGAGCTCCAATTCGCGGGTCAGGAGCTCGTTGACCTTCTTGAGTCGATCGATGGGATCGAAGACCTCTAAGATCGCCTGGCTCTCCTCGATTTTCAGTCGGAGATTGGAAGCGACTAGGTCCGCCAGCACGCCGGGATCGCTGATGTTATCGGTGACCATGACGATCTCGGGAGGCAGGTTTTTGAGATTCAAGATCTGTTCGATCTTTTCTTTGGCGGTGCGCATCAGCGCTTCGACTTCGATGGGCACTTCCGAGACGGATTGCTCGATTACCTTGCGAATTTTGATCTCGAAAAACGGCCGCTCGCGCACATAGTTGACCACTTCACCTTTGGCGAGCCCCTGAACCAGGATCTTGACTCGCCCATCGGCAAGCTTGAGCATACGCATGATGGAAGCGATGGTTCCGACATGGTGAATGCCCGCGGGGCCTGGACTTTCTTCCGAGGAGTTTTTTTGCGCCACAAGAAAGATTAAGCGGTCCCGGGAAAGCGCCTCCTCGACCGCGCGAATGGATACATCGCGGCCGACGAAGAGGGGCAACATCATATAGGGATAAATGACGATGTCGCGAATCGGCAAAAGCGGCAGTATCTCGGGGATCTCGACTTGTGAACCCTTGTCGTCAGGATTTTCAACCTTCCATTCCGCTTCGCTCATTGTGACTCCAAGTTTGCGTCAACATAATCAGAGTGGGGGTGCAGGTCAACCAAAAATTTGGCGGCTGAAACGATTGTGTATGGGTGGAATATAGCGCTGGTGCGCTGGGCCGACGACAAGGCTAACCGAATAGTTCCTTCACTTTGTCAAAAAAGCCTTTGGCAAGAGGATTAACATCTTCACCGCCGAGAGCGGCAAATTCCCTCAACAGTTCCTTTTGCTTGGCAGTTAGGTGAGTCGGAGTTTCCACGGTCACGCGTACAAGCTGATCGCCTTGCTGAAATCCCTGAATATCCTTAACACCTTTGCCCTTCATGCGAAAGATTCTACCGGATTGAGTGCCGGTCGGAATCTTCATTTTGACTTTTCCGTCGAGCGTCGGTACGTCGATCTCGGCACCCAGCGCCGCTTGCACGAAGCTGATGGGTACGTCGCAGATGATATCCAAGTTTTCGCGCACGAAAATCGGATGTGGTTCGACTTGTGTGACGACGTAAAGGTCGCCCGGCGTGCCTCCCGCAGGCGCGGATTCGCCTTCGCCGCGCAACTTCAGCCGCGAGCCGTTATCGACGCCAGCCGGGATCTTGACGCTCAACGTATGCATGCTGCGCACCCGTCCTGCGCCGCCACACGTGGCACAGGCGTCCTTTATAATCGATCCCTGCCCGTGGCACTGATTACAAGTGCGAGAGACGCTGAAAAACCCTTGCTGGTAACTGACTTGGCCACGACCGCGGCAAGTCGGGCAGGTCTGCGGCGCGCTTCCGGGCTTTGCGCCGCTGCCGCGGCAAGTCTCGCACACGCCGTGGCGCGGAATTTTGATCTTTTTCTCCGCGCCGTTGACAGCCTCTTCGAATTTGAGAGTTAAGTTGTAGCGGAGATCCTCACCGCGCGCGCGACCGCGGCGGCGGCTGCTTGTGCCGCCAAAGAACTCACCGAACAGGTCGCCGAAAACGTCCTCGAAGCCGCCTGAGAAATCAAATCCACCGGCAAAGGGGCCGTTCTCGCCGAACGCCGCATGGCCAAACTGATCGTACTGCGAGCGTTTCTGCGGGTCTGAAAGGACCGAGTAAGCTTCCGAAACTTCCTTGAATTTTTCTTCGGCTTGTTTGTCTCCGGGGTTGCGATCGGGATGATATTGCAGCGCCAGCTTGCGGTAAGCTTTCTTAATATCCTCATCGTTGGCCGAGCGGCTAACGCCGAGCAATTCATAATAATCTTTCTTGGTGCTCAAATCGCGACCCCGACATCAAGGATTTTCCACACAAGCAACAAAGCCCCTCTCAGGTCAAGAGCAGGGGCTTTGTCCGTTGTTAGGCAGTCTACGAAAACTGTCTATTCCCTATTCCTTCACCTCGGTAAAGTCCGCATCGACCACATCATCTTTTTTCTTGCCATTCGCGCCGTCGTTTTTGGCTTCGGCTTTAGGCTCCGACTGTTGCTGGGCCGCTTGTTGCTGCGAAGCTTTGGCATACATCGCTTCGGCAAGCTTGTGCGACGCTTGACTCAGCTGCTCGCCCGCTTTGCGCATGGCATCAGCATCTTGGCCATCCAAAACTTCCTTGGCCCGTTTTAGCGCGGCTTCGATATTCTCCTTTACTCCAGCATCGAGATCTCCGCCATACTCATTGAGAGATTTTTCGGTGGAATAGACCAGAGTATCGAGATGATTGCGCGCCTCGACCGTTTCCTTCCGTTTTTTATCCTCCGCGGCATGCGCTTCCGCCTCCGCCACCATTTTTTTGATTTCTGCTTCGCTCAACCCGCTCGAAGCCGTAATCTTGATCGACTGCTCCTTGCCGGTGCCAAGATCCTTGGCTGCAACGTGAACGATGCCGTTGGCATCAATGTCGAAGGTGACCTCGATTTGGGGAACGCCACGGGGCGCCATCGGAATACCTACCAGGTCAAATTGGCCGAGCAACTTATTGTCCGCAGCCATTTCTCGTTCACCTTGAAACACCCGAATCGAGACGGCCGACTGGTTGTCCTGAGCGGTGGAGAATACCTGGCTTTTCTTGGTCGGAATGGTGGTATTGCGCTCAATCAACTTGGTGAAAACACCACCGAGGGTCTCGATGCCGAGGGAAAGCGGTGTGACGTCCAACAGCAAGACATCTTTCACTTCGCCCTTGAGCACCGCGCCCTGGATTGCCGCTCCGACCGCGACGACTTCATCGGGATTGACCCCTTTATGAGGCTCTTTGCCGAAGATCTTCTTCACGCGTTCTTGCACGGCTGGCATGCGAGTCATGCCGCCAACCAAGATCACCTCGTGGATATCGCTTGCCGTCAACCCAGCGTCTTTCAGCGCTTGGCGGCACGGACCTTCCGTGCGGTCGATTAAGTCGGCGCAAAGCGCTTCGAGCTTGGAGCGGCTCAGTTTCATGTTTAAATGTTTCGGTCCGCTCTGATCAGCTGTGACAAACGGCAGATTGATATCGGTTTCCAGGGATGAGGAAAGTTCGCATTTGGCCTTCTCCGCGGCTTCTTTCAGCCGCTGCAATGCCATCCGATCTTTACGCAAATCGATGCCTTGGTCCTTCTTGAATTCATCGGCGAGGTAATCGATCACTCTCTGGTCGAAGTCTTCACCGCCTAGGAAGGTGTCGCCGTTGGTCGCTTTAACCTCAAAGACACCGTCGCCCAGCTCCAAAATCGAAATATCGAAAGTGCCGCCGCCGAGGTCGAATACGGCGATCTTCTCGTCTTTCTTTTTGTCTAGCCCGTAGGCTAACGCCGCCGCGGTGGGTTCGTTGATGATTCGCAGAACGTTCAAACCAGCGATGCGCCCGGCATCCTTGGTGGCCTGACGCTGGCTATCATTAAAGTAGGCCGGCACTGTGATCACGGCCTCGGCGACCTTCTCGCCAAGATAGTCCTCAGCGGTCTGCTTCATCTTCTGCAAAATGAACGCTGAGATCTCCGCCGGACTATACTGTTTGCCGCGAATTTCTACCCACGCATCGCCATTGTCGTTACGCACGATTTTATACGGGAGCAGGCTCGCTGCCTTCTGCACCATGGCATCATCGCTGCGCCGGCCGATCAAGCGTTTCACCGCGAAAATTGTGTTCTCCGGATTGGTGATCGCCTGTCGACGGGCAATCTGTCCGACCAAACGCTCGCCGCTATCGGTAAACGCGACAACCGAGGGAGTGGTCCGGCTGCCTTCGGCATTGGCAAGGACGTTCGGGTCGCCGGTCTCCATGATCGCCACACAGGAATTGGTTGTTCCAAGGTCGATCCCAATCACTTTACCCATCTGATTTCTCCTGAATCCGCAATAAACACGGACAGTTTTGCACCGATCTCTTTAATCATCGAGGGAATTGTTTTCAACCAGCCCGTTCTCATTTTTTTTCTCTTTTGTTTCTGGTGCCTTAGATACGCTCACCAAAGCCGCGCGCAAGAGCCGGTCGCGAAACATATAGCCCTTATGCAACTCTTCGACGACCGTATTAGGTTCATGATCGGGGCTGCTCACCTGGGCGATCGCCTCGTGCTTGGAGGGATCGAAGGGTTGGCCCACAGCGACGATTTGGGTGACTCCATATTTGCCGAGGACGTCCAAAAACCCCTTGAGCACCATCTCCACGCCCTCCACTAGCGGTTTCCCGTTCTTGCCGTCGGCCGCGTGGGCGATGGCCCGCTCCAAGTTGTCGATTACGGGCAGGAGATCTTTGATCAACGTTTCATTGGCAAACCGAATCGCATCGTCGCGCTCGCGCACATTGCGCTTCTTGAAATTTTCGCTTTCCGCAATCTGGCGCACATAGCGATCATAGTTTTCTTTCGCTTCCTGCGTTTTGGCGGCTAACTGCTCGCGCAGTTTGGTTAGCTCATCGGGACCGTCGGCATTAGCGGCTCCGGCTTCGTCCGCGGGTGGTGCCTCGAGATTATCCTCGACGCTGTTTTTGGTCTCTTCAGTCATATTACACCAGGTACTTTTCCGTCACGCGTTGCGAAAATCTAAGCATCCAGGACCTAGCTGTCAAGTTTGGATGTTATAAAAAGCGTTGGGATTTTAAATAGTTGTCTGATTATTTAAAAACTGCTAGAAGTGGTCTAACTTAGCTGATTGGATATGCGTTCATGCCACGTGACCCCCGCTATAGTGCTGCGCGCCCGACCCTTCGGCGAGTCTGATAAGATTGTATCATTTTTGACGAGGGACTTTGGCAAAATTTTTGGGATTGCCAAAGGGGCCCTGCGCTCGCGTAAACGATTCGTAAACTCTTTGGAGCCTTTAGCGCTAGTGAATCTATGCTTTCAAGATCGCGTCCATAGCAACTTGGCTTTCATTTTAACTGCTGAGCTGACGTTTGGCTATCGACAACTGGTAAACAGCTTCGAATCAATTTCCCATGCGGCTTACCTGGTTGAAATTACCGACGGCTTGATCGGCGAACGGGAAGAGAACGGCGCCGTGTATCAACATCTTAGTGAAAGTCTGCGCGAGTTGGAAGCACACGGCACTTCCCATAGATTTCTCACCGCATATGAGTTGAAGCTCTTACGCTTGGTCGGTTACCAGCCGGTGCTTGATCACTGCCAACGCTGCGCGAAAGCGCCTGGGACCTGGACGACCCGGCCGTGGTATTTTAGCGTAATCGACGGCGGTATCTTGTGCGACTCGTGTGCCGCTTGCCGCCGAGAAACTCAGCCGATTAGTGTAAAAGCGATCGAAGTCTTGGCAGCACTTCAGGCAGAAAACGGCAATTTCCCGCCGTCTTTACTATTGCCGTTTTCTGTTATCAGCGAGATTCGTGCGGTCATGATGCGCTTGGTAGAGCATTACATGCCTCGGGAAGTCAAATCAGCAGTCTTTCTCAAGTCTGTTGTCGGAAGTCAAACGAATTAAGTCGGATCAGGTGATATATCGGCGGCTAGGAACGTCCATGGCGAGTCGAGCAGCAAAGAGAGTGTTCTTTTTCGGCAATGGCAGGGCAGAAGGCCACGCCCAAATGCGCAACACGTTGGGCGGTAAGGGAGCGGGCCTTCACGAGATGACCCGCATCGGCATTCCCGTACCTCCGGGCTTTACCATCAGCACGGAAGTTTGCCGCTACTACTACGACCATCGCCGGCAATATCCGAGAGATCTCAAGACGCAGATCGAGGTCGCCCTGAGCAGAATGGAAAAAATTCTCAAGCGCGGATTCGGCGACGTCGAAAATCCGCTGTTGGTATCGGTGCGTTCCGGAGCACGGGAATCCATGCCGGGGATGATGGATACGGTGCTCAACCTCGGCCTCAATGATCAAACCGTCCAGGGATTGATTCGGCGGACGGGTAATCCACGATTCGCGTTCGATTGTTATCGCCGCTTCATTCAGATGTACGCCGATGTCGTTTTGGACGCCGAATCGAAGGAGCGAAGCGGCGTAGACTCGTTCGAGGCGCTGCTCGAAGCGCAAAAAAAGGCGGCAGGGGTGCGAACGGATGCCGAGCTTGACGACAACGCGCTTCGGGAACTCGTCTCGGCTTACAAACGCGAGGTTAAAGATCGTTTCGGGATTGAATTTCCCCAAGATCCGATGGAGCAATTATGGGGCGCTATCGGAGCGGTTTTTGGATCGTGGAACAATGACCGTGCGATCGCTTATCGGGAGCTCTACAAGATCCCCCACGGCTGGGGTACGGCGGTGAATGTCCAGGCGATGGTGTTTGGGAATCTTGGCGATCGTTGTGCTACCGGTGTGGCATTTACGCGTGATCCGGCGACCGGCGAAAAGAGCCTTTACGGTGAGTTTTTGATCAATGCCCAAGGAGAGGATGTGGTCGCTGGAATCCGCACGCCCAGGCCAATCGTCGAGCTTCGTCAAGCCATGCCGAAAGCTGCGGCGGAGCTGCAACGGGCGGCTAAATTGCTCGAGGGCCACTACCGCGACATGCAGGATATCGAATTCACGATCGAGAACGGCACGCTTTGGCTGCTCCAGACCCGCGCGGGTAAGCGCACCGGGTTCGCTTCCGTGAGGATCGCCGTGGACATGGTTGACGAGCGTATCATTACTAAAGCGGATGCGCTGCGGCGTGTCGAGCCGGATCAGCTCAATCAACTGTTGCGGCCGATCTTCGATCCGCAAAAAAAAGCTCTCGCTCAGAAAGAGGGACGATTGCTCGGGAAGGGACTGGCGGCAGGCCCGGGTGCCGCCACGGGGCGCATCGTTTTTCACGCTGAAGACGCCGTCGAATGGAAAAAGCGTGGCACCCGTGTCGTTCTTTGCCGCATCGAGACCAGCCCCGATGATATCCGGGGCATGGATGCGGCTGAAGGGATTCTCACCGCCCGCGGCGGTATGACTTCCCACGCTGCCCTGGTGGCGCGCCAGATGGGCAAAGTGTGTGTCGCCGGTTGTGAAGCACTCCATATCGATTACGCTGCTCGCACCGTCGCTGTAGATGGTGTCGTTTTGAAAGAGGGGGACTGGATCTCCATCGACGGCAGCACGGGCGAGGTTTTCAAAGATCAGATCGAGACGCGCCCGTCCGAGGTGTTGCAGGTACTGGTGGCGCGCTCACTGGACGGTAAAAAATCGCGGATCTATCAATGTTACGCAAAGCTCATGCGGTGGGCGGACGAGGTGCGGACTCTCGGAGTTCGGTGCAACGCGGATCAACCCGATCAGGCTGAGATCGCCATGGCCTTCGGCAGCGAAGGCATCGGTCTCTGCCGCACCGAGCACATGTTTTTTCAGGGCGACCGCATTCAGAGCGTTCGCGAAATGATTCTCGCCGAGGATGAAACCGGTCGCCGGCGTGCCTTGGCGAAGCTCTTGCCGATGCAAAAGCAGGACTTCAAAGCCATTCTCGACATCATGGGGGAGCTACCGGTGACCATTCGCACGCTCGATCCTCCCTTGCATGAATTCTTGCCCAAGACCGACCGCGAGGTTGTAGAACTCGCTCAGGTGATGGGGGTGCCGATCGATAGCCTGCGCAGCAAGGTCCAAGTCTTGCACGAATTCAACCCGATGCTCGGCCACCGAGGCTGTCGGTTGGGTATTTCCTATCCGGAGATCACCGAAATCCAGGCGCAGGCGATTTTTGAAGCGGCCTGCGAATTGCGCTGCGAGGGGAAAAACCCGTTTCCCGAGGTCATGATTCCGCTGGTCGGATCGCGCCAAGAGCTGCGGGAGCAGAAGATGATCGTGGAGAAGGTCGCGCGCGCGACACAGGCGGCGTATGGTGTGAAAGTACGTTATCTCATTGGCACAATGATAGAGTTGCCGAGGGCGTGTATGGTTGCCGATGAAATCGCCGAAGAAGCGGAATTTTTTTCGTTCGGCACCAATGATCTAACACAAACCTGTCTCGGATTATCGCGCGATGATGCAGGTAAGTTCTTGCCGAGTTACGTCGTCCACGGCCTGCTTCCAGACGATCCGTTCGTGAGCCTCGACCGTGACGGGGTTGGATCGTTGATGAAAATAGCGGTGACCAAGGGGCGTAAAACGCGCAAGAATTTGGAGATGGGGATCTGTGGTGAACACGGCGGTGAGCCGCGCTCGGTAGCTTTTTGCCATGAGATCGGTCTCGACTATGTAAGTTGTTCGCCTTACCGAGTGCCCATCGCGAAGTTGGCAGCCGCTCAGGCAAAGCTTTCTGCGTCGGATAAGTGAATCTCCGCGCATTTGCGCAACTTAACCGCATCGGCCAAGAATGAGCGCTCGCAGACAAACGTCTCGATATTCCAAAACACTGTTTCTTTCCCGTCCAAACGAGTAACATTTTGTTGACAGGTATTCAGTGATCAACGATAATTTGATGCTTCAAACACCTGCCGTATGGAACCACGATTTGCCGAACTCCTGGTCAAAGGGAGTATCGTCACCCGAGAGCAACTCGCTGAGGCGCAAAAAAAAGAGCGGGAAAATAGCAGCAGCGTCACCAAAGAAATCGTCAGGCTGGGATTTACCAACGAAGAGACGCTGACGCAGTTTTTGGCCAAGCAGTTCGGCATTGAAACCGTCGATCTGGCTCCCGGCGACATCGAAGACGCGGTTTTCAGTCTAGTGCCGCCGCAAATCATCCAAAAGCATCAGCTCCTGCCCTATAAGCTCAACGGATCATCGCTCACCATCGTTATGGCGGATCCTACCGATCTGGTCGCCATCAATGAAGTTAAATTTGTGACGGGATACGGCGTCCGAGTCGTATTGGCGACGCCCACGGCTATCAAGAAAACCCTTGATTTTCGTTTCGGCGGCGTCAATCTCGACGACGTTTTGAAAAAATTCGGCGACGGCGACATGGAAGTCGTCCAGGAGAGCGACGATTTCAACTTGCAGGAACTGCAGCAAGCCACCATGGACGCCCCGGTGGTGACGCTGGTCAACGCGATCCTGGCCGATGCCGCCAAGCGGCGCTGCAGTGACATTCACATCGAACCGTACGAAAAGGTGTTTCGGGTTCGCTTCCGGATTGATGGCGTCCTTCAAGAGATCATGAGTCCACCGCTGCGGCTAAAAAACGCTCTGGTCTCCCGACTGAAGGTCATGGCCGGTCTCGATATCGCCGAACGGCGTCTGACCCAGGACGGTCGTATCAAACTCAAGATGGCCGGCAGCGAGTTGGATATCCGCGTATCCATATTACCGACTTTGTTCGGCGAAAAAGTTTGTATGCGGCTACTGGACAAATCCAATTTGCAGCTCGACATGTCGAAGCTGGGTTTTGACCCACAAAATCAACGGGACTTTCAAGAAGCGATTCACAAGCCTTATGGCATGATCCTTATTACGGGGCCGACCGGAAGCGGCAAGTCCACCACGCTGTATTCCGCGCTTTCCGAGCTCAACAAACCGGACGTGAACATTTCCACCGCGGAAGATCCGGTTGAATACAACTTGATGGGGATCAATCAAGTTCAGGTCCGTGAACAGATCGGCTTGAACTTTGCCGCCGCATTGAGATCCTTTTTGCGCCAAGACCCGGATATCATCATGGTCGGCGAAATCCGCGACCTGGAAACCGCTCAAATCGCCATCAAGGCGGCACTTACCGGGCATCTGGTGTTGAGCACGCTCCATACCAATGACTGTCCCGCTACGGTGGATCGCCTGATGAATATGGGTGTGGAGCCATTTCTGCTCACCTCTTCCATCAACTTGATTCTCGCTCAACGCCTGGTGCGAAGGATCTGCGATCAGTGCAAGGAGCCCGTGGAGACCGCTCCCGAGGTACTCATCAACTTGGGCGTGGATTCGGGCGAGGTCAGTGCCGGATTTCCAACGTTTCACGGCAAGGGCTGCACCCAGTGTGGGGGCACCGGGTATCGCGGACGACTGGCGGTTTATGAAGTGATGGTCATGCGCGAGGCGCTCAAGGAGATGATCCTCAAAGGCGCTTCAGCGATGGAACTCAAGCGCGAGGCGGTCAAGCATGGCATGACGACTTTGCGCATGAGCGCTTTGCAGAAAGTGAAGGATGGCCTTACGACCATAGACGAAACCATTCGGGTCACCGATACTGACAAGGGCTTTGGTTCGGTATTCTCCCTCGGTTTCTAAAAATTCGTTCGCAGGACAAGAAGCCGGAGTTGGTTTTGAGCACAAGAGAATAAGATCATGGCCGTATTCGTCTGGGAAGGTCGAACCGCGCAGGGAAAACTCGTCAAAGGCGACAATCTGGAGGCCCCTAGTTTAGAGGCCGCCCTGACTCGCTTGCGCGAGCAGCGAATCCGCCCGATCGCGAACCGGGTGCGCGAGAAGGGCAAAGGTCTAGATAAGGAAATAGCGATACCCGGATTTGGCGACAAAGTCAGCACCAAAGACATTTCCTTGGCGACTCGCCAGTTGGCCACGATGATCGACGCGGGCCTGCCAATCGTTCAATGCCTCGAGATCCTGGGCCAGCAGTCCGAGAGCAAGTTGCTGCGCAACACGTTGACCATGGTGCGCAAGGACGTGGAAGGCGGTTCTACCTTAGCGGACGCTCTGCGCAAGCACCCGAAGATCTTTGACGACTTGTACATCAACATGGTGGAAGCGGGTGAAGCCGGCGGCATTTTGAATACCATTCTCAATCGGATCGCTTTGTTCATCGAAAAAGCCAATCGCCTGAAGAAAAAAGTAAAAGGTGCGATGATTTATCCCTGCGCCATCGTCGCGGTGGCAGTGATCGTCGTGGCGGTCTTGATGATCTTTGTCATTCCTGTATTCGCCGAGCTCTATAGCGGCATGGGCAAAGCGCTCCCGGCACCGACTCAGATCTGTATCGATATCAGCAACTGGTTCGTTGGCTACTGGTATGTCCTCGTCGGCGCTTGCGTCGCTGTTTTTACCGCGATCTCATACTATTACAAGACTCCGGCGGGCCGCATGCAGATCGACGGCTGGCTACTGAAAATGCCGGTTATCGGCGACCTGTTACGAAAGGTTGCCGTGGCGCGATTTGCGCAGAACATGTCTTTATTGCTGAGTTCGGGCGTGCCGATCCTGGACGGGCTCGCGATCACCGGCAAAACGGCGGGCAACAAGGTCGTCGAAAAGGCGATCATGGAGAGCCGCTTGAGCATTAGCAAGGGAAATACCGTTGCGGAGCCGCTCCGCGAGAGCGGCATTTTCCCGCCGCTGGTGTGTCAAATGGTTGCCGTCGGTGAGAGCACCGGTGGTCTCGATGGCATGCTCAAGAAGGTAGCCGAGCTTTATGAAGAAGAAGTTGACGACGCGGTGAACAACTTAACCGCGATGATGGAGCCGGCCATCATGGTCGTGCTCGGCGTGATTCTCGGCGGCCTGGTCATATCCATGTATTTGCCAATCTTTCAGATGGGGTCGCTGGTAGGCTGATGGACTGACCGGGTTCGATTGTCCCTTCCATCAATAGACTCATGATTCTTGCACCCGACGAGCAGAAAAAACTTAGGGAAAAGATCCGCTGGCTGCTGCTTCTGCGCGTCGTCACGTTGACGTTTTTCCTCGGCGCATCGGCGCTTTTTCATTTTTTCCAGATTGAGCGAGATGTCACCTACCTGATCGGGTTGTCTTGCTCGCTGATTCTCGCTTACTTGATTTCTGTCGTTTCTGCGCTGCTGCTGGCGCGTATTGAAGATCTGCGCGGCTTTGCCCATGCGCAGGTCAGTTTCGATGTCCTCCTGATTACGGGAATTATTTGGCTGACCGGCGATATCGCCAGCCCGTTTTCTTTTTTGTACAACCTCGCCGTCATGAATGCTGCGATACTGCTTTTCTATCGCGGCGCCTTTTTGACCGCGGCGAGCTCCAGCGTCTGTTACACGGCCCTTCTGCTATGGTCTCGTTACTGGGATCACGCGGGCATGGGAATGCCGCTTTACTGGTCGCCTTTGGTGACCGTGTTGCTCAATGTCGGCAGCTATTTCGCGATTGCATGGCTCGGCGGCTTTTTGGCCGATAAGGTGGGCGAGATGGAACGCTTGCTCAAGGAAAAGCAAAGCGACTACCTCGAACTGGACGCGTTCAAAGACGCGCTCCTCGAAGGCATTGGCAGCGGAGTGGCGATCACCGACGATAAGGGACAGATCAATTTCTTTAATCGCCAGGCGCAGGTCTTGACGGGATTCGAAGAAGGTAGCGCTATAGGAAAGCGGCTTGATCAAGTTTTCCCCGGTATGCATTGCGATTTACAGCGCAATCGAAGCGCGGGAACGATTATGACCGACGAGTTTTCGTACGAGGGCCCTCAAGTCGGCCAGCGACAGTTGCGCATGACGCTTGCGCCGTTAAGCAACGCCCGGGAGTCGTTTGCCGGCTTCGTCGCTATCCTCGCGGATATCACGCAACAGAAGCAGATCGAGGAAAAAATTCGCCTCGAGGAAGAAATACGCCGTGCCCGGCAATCCGTCTTGTCTCAGGTTCCGGCATCCATTGAAAACGGTGAATTTCACTTCGAGGGGATCATTGGTAAGAGCGGCGGCATCGCCAAGATTTACCAGCTTGTTCAAAAGGTCGCCGCCAGCAATACCAACGTTTTGATCACCGGTGAAAGCGGCACGGGCAAAGAGCTGGTCGCTCGTGCGATTCATCTGAACGGGCCGAGAAGAGACAAACCATTCGTGGCGATCAATTGCGGCGCGATCCCCGAGACGCTCATTGAGAGCGAGCTCTTCGGCCACGTGCGCGGCGCCTTTACCGGCGCGATTTCGGATCACATCGGGCTGTTCAAGCAGGCCGATCAAGGCACCGTTTTTCTCGATGAGGTCGGCGAATTACCGCTTCATTTACAGGTCAAGCTTTTGCGAGTCCTGCAGGACAAGACTTTTACACCAGTCGGCGGCAGTAAAGCAATTAAAGTGGATGTCAGGGTGATTTCGGCAACCAACCGGGATCTGCGCAGAGAACTCGAAGAGGGAAGGTTCCGCGAAGATTTGTTCTATCGTCTCAACGTGGTGCAGATGGTGCTGCCGCCCTTGCGCAGTCGTAAAGAAGACATCCCTGCGCTGGCGCAGCATTTCATTAGAAAATTCGCGACCGCTCACTCCAAAAATGTCGAAGAAATAGCCAGCACCGCCCTCATGTGCTTGATGAATTACCCTTTTCCGGGGAACGTGAGAGAGCTGGAAAATATCCTGGAGTACGCGGTTGCGGTGGCCAACCAGAACGTCATTACCGAAGAGGACCTGCCGCAACATGTCAGAGGGGCGCCACTTGCCGATGAGGCGGAACTTTTCGAAAAGACCGCGCCTGGTGGAGCTGAGCTTTTCTTCAGCAAAGGACTGTCGCTCGACATGGAGCTAGAGACCCATGAGAAGTGTATTTTGCTAGGCGCCCTCAAAAGAGCCAACGGTATACAAAAGAAGGCGGCTGAAATCCTCGGCATCAATTACCGGTCCTTGCGGCACCGGCTCGAGAAATATGACATGTTGAACTCCAAGTTAGCGTCTGCCGGCGAACAGCCGGCGGACCGGCAGTAACAATTTTTGTCAACTTGGTGGCGCCTTGCAATAACGGAAAGTTGCCATTGATTGCGCCGCTCACTTTGAAAGCGAAACGCTTCTTCACCTCTCGCTTTATTTAAGTGGTTGAATTAAAAATGATTTGCCCCCGGTGGAGCGGATAAATTGACCCTCGATGACATCACATGAGCAAGTTTCTCATGTTGGCCCATAAGTTGCTCTCGGGTTGTGAGCGATTTCGCGAATCGAAACTTCACTCATTCGAAAAGGAGGTGGCGGACGTCGCAAAGAGCGCGGATGTTGAGCATTAAAGCTACAGTTTTACGTGGACACAGCATAGGAACGAAATACTAAAAGGAGTGAACCATGCAGAAATTACGCTTGCAGAGCGAATCCGGTTTTACGCTGATTGAGTTACTGGTCGTCGTGGCTATCGTCGGAATCTTGGCCGCCATCGCGATCCCGCAGTTCGCGGCTTATCGAAAGCGCGGCCACGAGGCTCAGGTCAAGTCCGACTTGAGAAACGCAGCAGTGGCGCAGGAAGCTTACTTTGCGGCAAATTCAGCCTATAAAGTTTCGTCGAGCGCTTTCACCAGCTCAACAGCTCCAGGCTTTAACCCGACCACCGGAGTTGCCGTTACTTCCGCAGCCGGCACCAATACGTTTCTGCTGACGGCGACGCACAGCAACTGCGGCAGCGTTTCGTGGACTTTCAGCAGCACCAACGGTCTCATTGCCGGCGGACCGTGCTCCTGATCGGCGGTTAGTTTTACAAAGCCCAACCGGCGGAAAGGGGGCACATGGCGGCCCCCTTTTCTTTTCGCCGCCCCTCGACCCTATCGACGACCGTACGGCCATGCGCAGGAATTGAATTTTCGCCGCCCTTGGCGGGCGGCTTAATCGTCGAGTCATTTCCGGCGGTGCCTGGAATCATTCTTCACAGCACTCTTCATGTCGGCGCATCAAGGATCCCCGAGCAAGCGGTCTTTATATTTCGCCGTCGCAACACTCGCTGGCATGGTGATCTGGTTTTGCGACGAGATCGTCTTCGCGCAAAAAATTCCGTTCTTTCGCGATCTCGTAAGCTATTTCTACCCAATCAAATTTAGCGTTGCAGAAGCCTTTCAAGCAGGCGCATTGCCGTTGTGGGAACGGCGTATGGCGGCTGGCTTCCCGATTATGGCCGCGTTTCAGTCGGCGGTCTTTTATCCGCCGACGCTGGCCTTTTATGGGGCGTCATTTTTACCCGCCATCCAGTTTACCTTCGTCTTCCATTACGCGATTGCCGCCGCCGGTGCTTTTGTGCTTTTACGGTCATGGCAATTTCCCGCGTATCTCGCCCTGATCGGCACGGCGCTGTTCGCGTTCGGCGGCACGACCGTGTCGTTGACGAACCTGCTAAACCATTTTCAAAGCGCGGTATGGCTACCCTGGGTGATCTATTGCTGGGAGCGAGCCTTGATAGCCAAAGGATGGAAAAATTTTTGTGTCTTAGCCGCGGTCGCGCTCTGTCAGCTGCTCGCGGGATCTCCGGAAATCTTTGCGTTCACCATCGCTCTGGTAGTCCTCGATACCGTGCGGCTTCGTTGGGACCGCCAGATCGACCGTTTCTTTCAAGCCATGGCGCTATTAGCGGCAGCGGGGTGCGTCGTGATTGGGCTAGGCATGGTCCAGTTGTTGCCGACAGCCGAGCTGATCTGGCAGTCTCGTCGCGATCAACCGATCCCAGCTTCGGAGGCGCTTGGCTGGTCGCTGAGACCGTCGAGCTTGCTGGGACTTTTTTTGCCCACGCTCGAACCCGACTCATCCCTTTCGATCGGGATCCGCTTGCTGTTGGCGGAAAATGTTCCTTTTCTTCTCAGCCATTACATGGGTGTCGTCACGATTGTCGCTCTGTGCTGCTGGATCTGGGCCGCGCGGATGAAAGAATGCGCCGCCGTCTTGGCTCTCCTAGCGGGCGCGCTCCTATTGGCGTTCGGTCATTTCACGCCTATTTATCCTTTTCTGTACGAATGGGTGCCGGTGTTGCGCGTGCTGCGCTTCCCGGAAAAGTATTACTACTTAGTATTTGCGTTTTTGCTTTTCGCGGCGGTCCGTGGTCTGCAGCAAATCGACACGCGCGAGCATGCTCGTTTCTCGTGCATCGTCGCAACGTTGATCTTCGTCTTGTGGGTCGGCGTATACGGCGTGTTTCGCGCGCGCCCTCACTGGCTCGGGTCTTTGCTCCACCCCGCAGTGCAGTCTGTTTCCCCGATCGATCCGACGACCATTGTCTCCATTCTCGTGCTTTTGGAAAGACAGCTTGCAATCGCCTTCATGTTGTCGGCGCTTTTCTGGCTCGGCTATTTTGACTTGATCGGCCAACGCCTCTGGCAGACGTTGCTGGTCCTCACGGTATTTTTGGATCTCAGTAGCGCCAATAAGCCGTTGCATTTTTTACAGGACGCTCGGCTTATTGAAAAGGCGCCGCGCATTGTGCCACAGCCGCCGGCTGATTTTAGCCGCCTGTTCTACTATCCGCCCGGGGCAAATTTGCATCCCAGTTACGTCCGTGTCACCGGTACACCCGACCATGCCAAAGCGGTTGAGATCGCGCTTAACAATTTATTACCTAACGCCGGGATGCTCTACGGATTTGAATTTTTTCAGGATATCGACGCGCTCGGTCGACGCACCTATACCGAGTTTTTGCATTTCATCAACGCATTGCCATTGGAGCGGCGCGGCCAGCTGCTTAAGGCGCTCAACGTGAGATATGTCGTCGCCTTCCATCCGTTGACGATTAAAGGCTTGGAGCTGGTCCGCGAGTTTCCCGAACATTTCTCGCGGCTCTACCAGATTAGCGATCCGGTGCCGCGGGCGTACCTTGTTTCGAGAGCTATTCATGAGGCTGACGCAAAAACCACTTTGAACCGGCTGTCGAGTGAAGAGTTCGATGCGCATAGAGAGGTGATTCTCGATACCCCGATACAGTTTGAGTCGAAGGGCGATTTCCGGCAAACCGCGCTGGTTCCCGTTTATCGAGGAGATCGGGTTGAAGTCGAAGCCAAGCTCCATCACCCTGGCATTCTGGTGTTGACCGATGCATTTCACCCAGGCTGGAGGGTTCGGGTTGACGGTGTGGAGCGGCAATTGCTCCGCGCCAACTATCTGTTTCGCGCTGTGGAGTTGCCGGCGGGCGATCACAAAGTCGTGTTCAGTTATGAACCGGAGTTATTTAAAGTAGGCCTGATCGTCTCCTTGAGCAGCGCCGGACTCATCCTGACGGTGCCTATTTTCGGTCGCCTGCGCCGGCGGTCAGGGCTGAAAAAAGCGTCCGCTCAACTGGCCGAAAGGCCGTTGTCGCTGCAGTCCTGACAACCACCTCGGAGTCAACCGTCACTTGCCGGCGCAGCTCTCCTGATCGTCAGACGGTCGGGCCACGCTCATGATCGATGCCGTGCCCGAATAGGAGCACGGATCGCCGAAGTTGAATAAGGCGACCAGGGGCACGGTCGCGATCGTCACCGAATCGACAAGGGGAGCGGCGCTGCGCAACAAGCGATGATCGCGCGCCGAGAGGGCGCTGCGTCGATTGAGCAAGAGATAAAAATCGAACCGCTCGCCAGCGCTGAACTGAATATCAGACCGCAAAACTCCCCGCTTCTGATAAAATTCAAACATGAAATTGGCATAAGACGCATTGACGACGGCGTTGGGCGGCAGTTTCTCATTGAGTTTGCGCAGAAACACGGGAGTGAAGGCCTCCATAAAGTAGGTGATCTCGAGGCCTCGATCGTAAGCGCCGCGGATGCCGCCCACCAGACGGTTGTAAAAGCTTAGTTGGAACGGGTGCGTGAGATAAAGTTCAAAAGCCGGATTAGCGCAAAACAACAGGAACACTAGCGCCGTAATCTTCGCCTTGAGGTTCGGGGTGAGCTGGAGCAGCGGCCGCTGTTGGACGACGTTGACGAATGCGCTCGTCAGTACATAATAACCGACCCCGCTCAACACCGCGATCCAAGGCATGGCCGAAAGCATTTGCCGGACGCCATCGTGGAGGACAGCGCCCGGCAGCAAACCCAGGCTCATGACAAAGATGGCATTGAGCGCGAACAAGATCAGCGCTGGGCGCTGCGCACGCAGCCAAAGAGTCGCCGCGACGCCGAGCAAAGCTAAGAGCAAGATCGCCTCGGGGGTGGTGATGGCGACAAGGTAAAAAGGGTAATACCACGGTAGATCTTTAGATAGCATTACCTGGTTAAGAAAAAAGACCCCAAAGTTGGTCTCCGGCCGGTAGCCGCGGCTGATGCCCTCGTAAAGAAATTCCAACACGCGCAGGCCCGTCTGATGCCAGAGATAAGGTTGCGTCGCGACCATAACGAGGGGGGCGACGAACATCAGGGCAAGAATGTTGTTAGCGTATCGTTGGCGATGAAACAGATGCGCCCAGATCATCAGCGGAACCGGAATCAAGAGCGCCGGAAACTTTGTCGAGAGCGCCAGTCCCCAGGTGATTCCGAGCGCCATGCTCCAGCGCCAGTGACCGAGCCCTTTCCAAAAACAGTAGGCGGTTAAAAACCACATGGCCGCCAAGGGAAGATCGGTGACCGCGATATGCGCGTAGGCGAACAGGTTCGGTATCAAGAGCAGCGCCACCGCCGAAAACAAACCGGCTGCGATGCCGAGCAGCTCACTGATCCATAAGTAGGCGACTAGGACGAGCAGGGCGAAAAAAAACGCTGGAGCGAGCCGGTAAGATGAAAATGGTTCGAGCATGCCAGCGGAAAGCCACTTCGTCACGGCGGAAACGATCCGCGAAAACGGCGGGTGGGGCACATTGTACGGATTCCAGCGCCACGCTGTTTTGATACTGTCGTCGTCCAGGCTCTTACGGAGCTCGCCCTGGGCGAGGTTTCGCTGAGCATCGAGCATCCACTGAAGATGAAGGTCGGTGGCGTGGAAGTAGGACGGTTCGTCCCACGCCAATCCATAATCTTTCAGCGTCGCGCCGATCAGCAACAACGCCCCTAAAAATAGCGCGCTCGGAATGAACCAACGGGCGGCGCGGTTTTGAAGCGGGGCTGAGATCTCCATGGTCATGGCGAATTCACATCATGCGGTACAAGCGGAAGTCGGGCGTTTGCCCCAAACAGCCAAGACAGACTTGCCGATTGTGCCCCCAGCCAAGCGATCCAGCCGGCGCGACAAGGGAATGCACAAGCGATCCCAGAAGGCGATCTGCGATGGGGTCGGCATCGCCTGACGGAGCGCGAGAACATTGGCGAGGGAAAGCAGGACACCTACGGAATCGAGATAAGATAGTTTTTTTTCCACCCAGCCGTGCGGCATCAAAGCGCGTAAACTCGATTTTCGATATCGCCGCACGTGACCGATGCTCTTGTCGAACTCGCTGAACAACCACGGATGAGCTGGCGCCAAGACGACAATATGGCCGCCGGAGCGCACCAGTCCGGCAGCGTCCTCGATTTGCCCTCGGTCGTTGTCGATGTGTTCGAGCACGTCGATGTAAAGGATGCAATCGAAACGAGGAATTTTGGCAAATGTACGAATCGTACCGACGACGACGCTGGTGGACGCATCGAAGGTTTGCCTTAGACGGGCCCGCAAACGCGTTCCCAAGGCAAGGTCGGGTTCCAGACATACCCAGCGCCGCGCCCTGCCGTCATGGAGCGCCATCGTGGTCGCGCCGATCCCCGCGCCAACTTCCAATACCTCGCCGGCGATATAACTACCGATCTCCTCTTTGACATAGTTCTTCCAGTTTTCCGCTAGAGCAAAGAGATCAAGTTCTTTGCCGACATAGACTGTTTCCGTTGCCTCACCCATGGATTCTCTGAGCGCCGTCAATGAAATGAGCGTAGTCGCGGCTCGGAATAACGTTGAGTGTGTTCCGGGCGGCCAAGATGACGAAAATGAATCCTAAAACGACCAAAAGCATCTGCGCCATGAAGACCAGTAGCAGCCCCGAGGCGAAGGTGGCCCATCCTGGTATCGCCAGATCGGTAGCGAAGCGGATAACCGCAACGGCGGCGATCCCGCTCAGGGCCAAGAGCATGCCGAGCGAGACCAGTATCAGGAGGCGCACACCGATGCGATCGCCAAAAACCGCCATCGCGCTGAGGCCATGAGCGACCAGAGAAATCATATCCATCTGCGGCGTTCCGTCTAATCGTGGGCGACGCTCTGTGGAAAGGAGCGACATCGGCAATTTGGCTTTGTGCACGGCGGCAGCGTAATGATTCCACAATTCCGACACGGCGACCAATCGCCTGAGCGCGCTGCTCGGAACGATACTAAAATTTCCGACCCGGACGGGGATGCCGGTCAATAGCCAGTGAACGAATCGGTACAGATGGTAAAAACAGGCGAAAGTCAGCCCCTCGGAACGACGCGCGCGCGCCGCGAAAATGATTTTTTCGCCGTTATGCGCTAGACACTCACGAACTAGCCGGGGCACGTCCGTGGCACTGTCTTCACCGTCCGCGTCCATGATGATCACATTGCGGGTCGGGTCGTTCGCTTCGATGTAAGACAACCCCACCGCAATGGCTCGCTGATGACCCAGGTTGCGCCGGAGCGGCAGAACGTCGATCCTCTCGATCGACCGCAGACTCAAGTGGGACAAGCTCGCCGGGACCTTTTCCGTCGATCCATCATCCACCAGGAGAAGCCTGGCTCTCAAACCGGCGGAGTGGAGTTCGTTTTCCAAACCCGGCAGCAGCAGAGAAAGCGAACGCCAATCGTTATAGACCGGCATCAAAATCAGCAGCTTGACATCAAGCGCGGGCACACTCATGAGATGATCCGGGCACACAAACGGCTAAAGGATACCATGGAATCGTCGACGCGGATATTGTTGTTGCTGCGAGCGCGGCATTGTATCATTGCCGTTCTCGATTGCTTGCACGGAGGATCGCCATGAAAAAATTGCTTTGTCTGGCCCTTTCTGCGGCCATGAATCTGATCGTGACTCAGCTCGCGTTGGCTCAAGCCTTCGGCGATTACGGTCGAACGCTCGGCGGCATTCCGCGCGGACCGGGCTCCGGGCCGCGCGCTCCCGGCGCAATCAACCCGAGCGGCGGCGCAAATGGCGGCGTGGGAGATGTCGGTGGCCGCGCACTGCCCCATCGTTTAGTCGTTGCCGCGAAAACAGCCGGCCTGTACCCCCGTCAAGATGACGAATCTGAAACAGTCGACCAGTTGTCGCAAGGCGAAACCTTAGTGCCTTTGGTACAAGCCACCGGGGGCAATGACTGGTATATGGTGAAGACCCCAAAGGGCATGATCGGTTGGGTCAAGGCCTCCGATGTCCGAGAAGAGAAGCCAAAGAAGTAGCTGGGAATCCAACGTCGGCGTGCCAGCGTGACAGGCGTGGATGAGGGAGCCGACAGTGACGCAATTCGGGAAGCTGCTTGGTATCCATGGGCGTGAAAAAAATTACAAAAAATCCGATTTTGTCAGAACCTACTCGCTAAGCGGTGCGGCTCAGTCGATGGCATCAAAGATGCTTCACTGTCCACACCATGCTGCTGCTGAAAAAAAGCCGCCGTATTCCGATCCCCGATGTGCCGCCCCCCATTCGAAGAGAATTCGACAAAGATCTCGTGATCGCGGTTATCGGCGCGGTGAGCGCCGTGGTTCTGATCGGCGCGCTGTTTTTCGTCTTCCTCGCAAACTGATCCGCTTAGCTGAATCCGCTGGGCCAACAAAGCCGACGGCGAATTAAGCAACCTTTAAGCGTTTAAGCACGGAATCATTGCCGATTACATGAAACTCCATGTAGTCGATCAAGCCCCGGGCGATCTGAAAATAGCGCTGCAGTTGCGCCGACGAGCCGTTTGCCACGGCGACCCTCGAGCTAGCCGTGCGCAAAGAGGCGACTTCCTGCACGAGCCCTTGCAAAGCCGGGGGAAGTATGTCCCATACCCCGGTCGCCTGGCAGATGGAGACGATGTTCTGACTTTCCAGCTGTTGCGGAATGGTGCCGCTGTTTTCGATCAGAGCCGCTTTGATCGCTTTTTCCACGGCATCGGCAAGCTTGCCGAAATCTTCGGGTCCGGCGCTCATGCCCCCGTTCTGCAGCGGCACCGATTTGATGTGATCGCGCGCTTCGCGCAGCCAAGGTTCCGCGTAAAATCCCATTAGGCCTCCTGCCCGTCCACTCGGTAAGACGTCATTTTAGGAGTGGGCTGCTTTTTTTACAAGGAATAATTTGTTGCCCGCCGAAGATAGAGGATTTGCCGCGAATTCTGGTCACATCCGAGGAAAAAAACAAAAGCCCCGCGCTGCGGGGCTTTTGTTTTGGAAATCGCGTTGAGAGGCCAATCAAGCTGCGGAGCGAGCCCGCGCAGCTTCCACCAGGGGCCGGTATTTCTTATTGAGTTCCATCCAGTGAGCCGCGCGTTTGTGCGCTTTGTCGAGTTCGGCTTCGGGAAAAGTCACAAACGGCACTCGGGTCGGCCCGACCTTGCAATAGTCGGCGAATTCTTGCGGCCGCTTATTGCCTGCTCCCGGTACGGGTTTCCCGGCGCCGACGCCGCCGAGATCATCGATCACTTCCATCATTTTCGCAACATCGCCTTTGCGCGCTTGATCCAAAAGGTAAAGGATTGGCCACGGACCCATCCAGACCTCTGTCGACCAGCAGCCGGCCGCGCCCATAGCATAGTAGGGGTAGAGCTGCGTCTGGTTGACAAACACGCTGATCTTGCCGCGCACGATTTTTTGTAGGTTCATGAAAGCCTGGGTGGTGCGGTGGCTGTCTTTCATGCCGATGATGTTGGACTTTTTAACCAATTCTCTAAAGGCGGCGACCGGGATAGTGAACTTGTGATTGCCGGGGTTATGGTAAATCACGATATTCAGGCTGGGAAACAGATCCGCAATATCATGATAAAATTTGATCGCATCCTGAACGTGCAAGGTCTCGTAATAAGGTACGCCCAATAGCACGCCCTCGGCGCCGAGGTCTTTGACAAAATTCATTTTTTGGACCACTTCGCGCGGATTTGGACTGGTGCAGCCGATAAACAGCGGCACGCGCTTGCGCACCGCCTCGACGGTGGCCACCGCCAAAGTTTTGAACTCATCGAAGAGCAGGTTGTAGCACTCGCCATATGTTCCGGTGGTGGCGATATTGTTGACGCCATCCTTGATGATCTTATCGACACCCTCTTTGAGATTATCAACCGCGATGGTTTGGGTGGCCCGGATATCGGTTGCGTCCGCGGTCGCAAATGCCGGCATCATCGCTAAGATACCATTTAGTTCGTTGGCGCTAATCATTAGTTACCTCCTGGTTAAGTTGCTTTGGCGCTCTAGCCCGACTGCTTTGTTAACAGGTCCACGAATCGATTGTCAACTCAAATCGAGGCGCCCTCCAGCCACAGATCATGCTGCTCGGTTTGGCTTTATCCTTTCAGAGAAGCTCGCGCTTGATGCGGCGCGACCAGCTCCGGGTAAAAAACCGCGTCTCATTTTCAAACGCCTCAAGATCGGCTTCGAGCAGGAATTCATCGCCGCTCGAAGACATGCGGGTGCGCGTTTCAATGCGAGCTTGCCAAGGTAGACGGCGAAACCAGGTCTTGTGAATCATTTCTGCCTGGGCCATCTCGGGATTTTCGTCGCCGATGCGAAAGCGCTTGAGCATCGTCTGGGCGACTTCGAGACCGATCGCTTTGATGCGGACGAACTTCGGCTTGTCCAACTCGCTTCGACCCGAGGCAACAGTGTAGGTGGTCTCAAGGGTCGACGGGTCGCGCTCGACTAATCGCTGCAAAGCGGCGGGGCGATGCTCGGTCGTCTCCGCTGCCGCGCATTCAGGCGGATCGAATGCTCTGAGCGCGTTGTCTCCGGGGTCGGGCGGCCGCACCGGCAAATCGACGTAACTTCTGCCGCTAAAAACCGATAGCTCGACCGGCTGCGGGGCCGGCCAGGCGATCGGCCAGTAGCATGTGGAAATAGCCAAGCGCACTCTGTGGCCGGCAGGAAAGGCATGCGCGACGTCATTCATACGCACGGTCACCAAATAGCGCTTGCCCGGCACGACATAAGCTGGATGCTCATGGCCGTCGCGGTGCGTCAAATTGAGCAGCGCATAGGTCACCCGTGCCGACCCGCCGTCGGGAGCGACGTCGTTCAGGCGCACGGCGATCCAAGCTACGGGCTGGTCGGCGGACACCTCCAGCGTTACCACCGGAGCGCCGAGAATTTCCACGCGTTCGGCCAAAGGGTCGGAGTCAAAAATTAACGAACAGCCGTCGTCGCCGCGCTGGTCCGAGGGCGCTTCCCCGGGCGCGCCGAAACCGCACCATTCGCCGGCCGAAAGACCGGTCGTCTGCGGCGAGCGTACGCCGAGCTGTACTTCGTCTATAGGAGCGCTTGAGAGCGCACGGCGACAGAGCCAATGCCGTCTGGGCGAGATGCGGGGCGACGGCCACTGGGCTTCCGCCACCCACCTACCGGCGCGATTTTTCTGCGACGGCTTTGGCACGACGCTCTCCTGCATCCAGACCCGCAGCATTGGTTCGTTCATGATCCCGGTCTCGGCGCCCCTCAACCAATGATCCCACCAGCGTAGCGCCTCTTGCAAAAATCCGATGGCCGGACCGGGCACGCCATCGTGCGGGTAGAGGTGGGCCCAAGGCCCAATGAGGCCTTTGCGCGGTACCCTGAGCCCGGCGAGCAGCCGGGGAATCGCGCTGCTGTAGGCGTCGGACCAACCGCCCATGGCATAGACCGGGCAGGCGATGGCGGTGTAGTCTTCGCACACCGAGCCCTGTTTCCAGTAATCGTCTCGGCGCGAATGCGCCAGCCACACCTCGGGAAAGAATACCGCGTTTTCGAGCCGCTCGCGCCACATGGCGCGCCAACGTTCCCCGACCAGCTCCGGATCGGGCGGATAGGCGTTGTAACTCATCAGCACCGTCCCCCAGGCGAGATTTTCGTTGAGCAAGCAACCGCCCATGTAATGCGCATCGTCGCGATAGCGGTCGTCGCTGGAACAGACCGTGATGATCGCTTTAAGCTCGGGCGGCCGGCGCGCGGCAACCTGCAGCGAATTGAATCCGCCCCACGATTTTCCCATCATGCCGACGGCTCCGGTGCACCACGGCTGGCGTGCGATCCAACGGATTACTTCGAGAGCATCGTCTTGCTCCTGTGGGAGATATTCATCGAACAGCAAACCATCCGATTCGCCCGAGCCCCTGAGGTCGACGCGCACGGCGGCGTAACCGTGGCCGGCAAAATAGTGGTGCATCGGCTCGTCGCGCGCGCGAGTGAAGTCGCGCTTGCGGTACGGGATGTATTCCAAAATCGCGGGAACCGGAGCCGTTTCCGCCATCGCCGGCAGCCAGATGCGCGCCGCCAAGCGGCAGCCGTCCGACATCGGTATCCAGCAGTTTTCAATTAGCCGGACCGCATGAGAAAACCGGCGAATCGCTTTCATGCCGTATTATTATACTCGGCAGATTGATTTGCGTCAGCTCTGGGGCTAACGGGAGCGGTCGAGAACTGCAGGTTCATTCCGGCCGAGGGCGATTTGCCCCGTAGTTACCAGAAAGCGGCGCGATTGCGGTGAAGCCTGCGGGCCGGTTAAAGTGCACGGTTCGGCCAAGCGGAGTGCAGGGAATCTCTCGCCGCCGGTCGCTCGTTGGTTTCATTCAGGACTAGGTGTGAGTCGAACATCGCTGCCAGTTCTTGGCGAACTTTGAAGCCTGCCGCGGGCTCCCAGCAGTTGATGATCGCGAGTCTAAAGCCCCCCGGCGGCATTGCGTGCAACTCCGGAGCGCGATCCTGGTGAAAAGTGAGTTGGATGCTGGAAACATCCGGCCGGAAAAGAAATTTTTTCACGGAGTCCTCAGCGAGTGGGAAGTAGCGCCGGCCGTGCGCGCCGAATAGGACGATGCTGTAGCCGGTGCGACGGTGGTCATCGCGGTAGCGCCAAACGCCGTTTGCGTAGAGTTCGACAACGGCATCGGTCCAACCGCGACCGTAGAGATCGGGCCACTGATCGGCGAAGCGCAGATGGGCCTCGATGATTTTGCCGTCGATGGTCTCGAAATTCACACAGCCGGTATAGCCTTTGAGATTCCGCCGCAGCCATGCGCCGCAATACGATTCGATCTCCGGCCGCGATTCGGCGAGCACCACCCAATGGTCGAACATCCCTTGCGGGAGAGCCCTACCGATCGTGTGGCGCCACCACACCGCGCGGCCGTCGATTACGGCAGCATCGCTGCTCACGTGCTCACCGCTTAGCCACATCATCCACATATGGCCTGGCTGGATCGCGGCGCGGTACTGTGCTGGAGATGCGATGATTTTTCCGCCGCAGCCCATACCACGCAGGTTGTAAATAGGTTTGCTAAAGACGGGAAATCGCGACGGCATGATGTCGTGCGGCGCATTCTCCAAGCCCTGGCTTTCGCAGATGAGCAGCTTGTTGTAAATCCAGCGTTGGCGCGGATAACGCTGATAGGCCAACTGATCGTCCGTGGGGATGACGACATTCTCCGGGCAGGAAACTCCGGCGAAGTATTGAGTGCGCCAGGGATCGCTTTCGATAATCGGCATCGTCTGTTTCGAGCGGAGCGGCGGACTGTCCTGCTAGGTCGGGCGCTGCCGCTTTTCTGTACGACAACTTTGTCCCGCTCGCAGCGGTTTTGTCGTTCCCGCGTAGCGCTGCGGAATGAACCATCCCAACAATGAGACAAAACTCCGCAAGATGGATTATTTCCGCCCAGCAAAAACGGAACTGACTTATAGGATGGGTGATTTAGCAAGGGAAGGACCACGGACATAAAAGAAAAAGAAGCCGCAGGAACGAGAGTAACTGTCGGGTAAAAATGTATCGGTCATGTCAAAATTGACCGGATATGCCTCCACTCGCCGGACGTTCTCACGGAGAGCGCGTAAGATCCGCCGCGCTTTCTTTCCTCTCTGGACGTCGAGCGCGCGACAAAGTTGTCGATGTTGCGGACAATTTGAAAGACGCGCGCGCGGCCGCCGCCGCCGGCCGACCAAGCGGCCATTTTCACTCCGGCTGGCATGGCTTCTGCACATCTGCCGAAGTGCTGAAGGAGTTAAGATATGCCCCGCGGATGGTATGGCTATTTGGTTCGAGCGCTGAATGAGGTTGCTTTGATTACCGCTCAATGCGGTACAACAGAAATTCCCCGCCAGCTACAATCCGCAACGAAAGCCGCGGCTGAAAACCGTTCCCCTCAACGAAGACAGAAAAAAATCTGCAGCACGGCGGTCAAACGCCGCTCGCGCTAAGGGCCTTCCAGGACCGGTCGCCGGTCAATGGTTCGCGGGACGAACGCGCCGTCAAAATCGTTGCGCTTAAGAAGCCGCGGCACAAAAGCGCCGGTTTCTCAAAAAGCAGACGGCTGCGACCTCACATTGCCGTTGCAAATTCCTCAGGCCGACTTGGCAAATCGCTCGTTCACTTCTTCTTCAAAGGCCAAGAGCTGCTTCACGCTCGAGCGCTCTAGCATGCGCTTAAAATGCTTCATGACGTTGGCAAAGCCGGAAAGGTCAACTTCCAGCTGGGTGGCGCGGCGGCAACACCAGAAGAAATGCGCATCCGGGGCGGTGAAATGATCGAAAAAATACGTTCGACCGGCAAGCAAATCGTCGGCGATCTTGAAATTCTCGAACAAGAATTCCGTGGCGAGCTTGATGACGCTGTCCGACGCGCCGGCTGCGTCGCAGACTTTGGCCGGGTTGTTGATCCGGCTAAGGTAGGGATGGATACCGCTGGCACACCAGGCGTGCAGTGAAATCGCCTGCAACTCGTCCCAGGGATCCGAGGGTAAAATCTTCGCCTGCGGGAAGGTGCGGTGGACCCATTGATGGATCGCAACGTTCTCGGTGAGGATCTTGCCGTCAACGACGAGCACGGGCACCTTGTGCTTCGGGTTGATCTTCAGGTACTCGGGTGAGAGATTTTGCCGCTTGCGGTAATTAAGCGGCCGCACTTCGAAATCGGCGCCCGCTTCGGTCAGCGTGACATAGGGGGCGAGCGCGCAGGTGTTGGGAGCGTAGTAAAGGGCGATTTTCATTTTTAAGCCTCCTCGTGGGGTTGATTTAGCGCGTACGAATCTAGTCCCGGCGCAAGGTAACTGCAAGCGCAGGTTCGGATGCCCTGTTTCAAAGGGCGAATGTTTCGGCGGGGAGGTCCTGTTGGAGCGAACCGTCGGCCGTCTTCGATATTGCCCGCCGGGCAAATTTTCTATAGATATCCATAGATATCATCGGTAAAGCTTAGGAGGTTAAATCATGGCCAACACAACTGAGCGCCCTCTCGCTGATGCGCTCACTGCAATCAAGACACGCCGCTCGGTGAAGGAATACACTCCCACCGAGATTCCGCGCGAGTGGATCGAAGAGTTGCTCGACGCGGCGCATTGGGCGCCCAACCATAAATTGACCCATCCCTGGCGTTTTCACGTCTTTTCCGGAGCCGGGCGCGAGCGCTTGGTTGCGGCTCGACAGGCGGCAGTGCGCTGGGCCGCGGAAAAGAAGGGCCAGCCGGTAAGCGACGACGCTCTTAACTTCGCGCGGGCGAAATGCTTTTCATCGCCGGTTGTGATCATCGTCTCGATGGTCGGCGATGAGAATAAAATCGTCGATCAGGAAAATTACGCGGCGTGCTGGTGTGCGATTGAGAATCTGCTGGTTGCCGCGACCGCGCGGGGCCTCGGCAGCTACCCCAGCACGGGCGACTGGATCGACCAAAACTTCGTCGGCCCGATTCTCGGACTCACCGACAAAGAGCGGCCGGTGGCGTGTATTTTCCTCGGCTACTCCGAGCAACAGACGATGGCCAAGCGCCTACCCGTTGAGCGCCATACCACCTGGTACACCGAGGCCTGAGACAGCCCGCGCCTGTTAAACTATCGGGAATGACTTGGATGCCGTGAAGCCCCGGTCCTATTGAGCTTGGCGTCATGGCTGTTTGGAAAGCTTCCGGTCGAGCTTTCCCGCTGACGAAAAATGAGCCTTGGATTGCTCGATAAAGAGATCGCCGCAACGATTCAGGAGGGCGCATGAAAAGCGAACTTAGCCGCGTGCTGGTTCTTCTGCTTCTGTGCTGGGCTTTCGATTTTGCCAAGGCGCGTGTCGAGGCGGCATCGGCGGGCTTAGCCGCGGCGAGAAAGCAATCGGAGGCCAAGGGGTTTATTTTCGAAGAGAGCCGCGCGGAGATCATCGCCAAGGCGAAGCAACAGGGAGGGAGAATCCGCGTGCTCAGCTCCCTTGATCCTGAACTGTTTCCGCACATGACCGCCAGCTTTAAGAAAAAGTACCCGTTCCTCGATGCCGCGATGGTCGAAGTCACCGGTCTGGATGCCAATGAGCGCTTTTTGTTGGAGTTGAAGGCTGGCGTGGTCAAAGATTTCGATGTGGTTCAACTCTCGCCCGAAAGGTACCCTGAATATCTACCCTACGCCAAAAAGTTCGACATTCTCGGTATGGCGGAGCAACGGGTGTTGGACATCGAACCTAAGATGATTGACCCGAAGAACCGCACGGTTGTGAGTCTAGCAACCGTGCTCTTCGTCGCAGCCTACAACAAAAATCTCCTGTCCGCCGACAAAGTTCCGACCGCCTGGGAGGGCTTCCTGAGGCCGGAGTTCAAAGGGAGAAAGATGATGGTTGATATACGGCCGATCATGTATTCGACTTTTGCGGCCTGCCCCGATCAGGGAATGGGGATTGAATGGATGGTCAACTATGCGCAGAAGATTCGCGCCCAGCAGCCGATCTGGGTGCGCGGCTACAGCCGAACGCTGACCTCCATGAACGCGGGCGAATACGCGCTTCACTCCGGCGTTTATTATCACACCGTCATGCGAATGATGCAGAAGACGCCGCAGAATAATCTTGAGCTGAAATTCATCGAGCCGGTGCCCGCGACTCTGTTTGAAGCGGAGATGATTTTGAACTCCAGTCGCAATCCCTATGGCGCGCTGTTATTTCTAGAGCATCAGGCTGGCGCCGAGGGACAAAAAATCATCGACGAGCGGGAGCCGCTGAAAGCGTCGCTGCATTCGCCCGGCAGCGTGGCGGCAAAGCAACTCAAGGGGAAGAAGGTCTGCTTGAATAGCTACGAAACGCTGCAGCTCAGCAGCGGTTGGGAGAAGATGGCGATCGAGGCGTTTGGTTTTCCCGGCGCAGAGCTGAAATAGCCGCTCAGCTAAAATCATTTTATGAGGCGCAGTAGCGAGCGCATTCTTACGACCCACGTCGGCAGCCTGCCGCGTCCGGACGATCTCATTCCGCAGCTGCAGGCACGCGACGCGGGCAAACCGTACGATCAGGGGGCGTTAGCCGCGCGCCTGGCGCGGGCCGTCGACGAGGTCGCGCGCAGACAGGCCGAACTCGGTGTGGACATTATTAACGACGGGGAGCACAACAAGTCCGTGTACTCCGGCTATCTTTGGACCCGCCTAGCCGGCTTCGAACTGCGCGCGGAGCGTTCGCCGGAGCGATCGCCCACCCGCGATATGCTCGCCTTCCCAGCGGTCTATGCGGAGCGCCGGCTGATGTCTTCAGTGCGACCGAGGAAAACAGCTGGCGGGACGTCGCGGCCCCGGATGGTTTGCACCGGACCGATCGGTTACAAGGGTCAGAATGAGATCACGGCCGATATCAAAAACCTAAAAGCAGCGCTCGAACGGTGCGGCGCGCCGGAGGGTTTCATGACCGCCATCTCGCCGACGCACCCGGCCAACGCCAATCCCAATGAGTACTATCGCACGGCAGAAGAGTATCAGGCGGCGCTCGCCGATGCCATGCGAGAAGAGTACCGCGCGATCGTCGACGCCGGCCTGGTGCTGCAAGTAGACGATCCGCTGATTGCCAATTATTACGATCACGCGCCATCGGCGACCCTGGAGGAGTGCCGGAGATACATCGCCAGCCAGGTGGAGGTCATCAATTACGCTCTTCGCGGGATTTCCGAGGAGCGCGTCCGTTTTCATACTTGTTATGGTGTGAACATCGCGCCGCGGGTGCATGATCTGGAGCTCAAGCACTTCGTTGATCTCCTGCTGAAGATCAAAGCCGGCGGCTATTCCCTCGAGGCGGCCAATCCGCGCCACGAGCACGAGTGGCAGGTATGGGAGGAGGTCAAGCTGCCGGAGCATAAGGTGTTGATTCCCGGCGTGGTGTCCCATTGCGTTGAGCTGGTCGAGCATCCCGAGTTGGTGGCGCAACGCATCGTGCGCTTCGCGGGCGTCCTCGGCCGCGAGCGGGTGATCGCGTCGAACGATTGCGGCTTCGGCACGGCGAGCGCGGGAGACCAGGTGCATGACGAAGTCGCCTGGGCCAAGCTCCAGTCGCTCGTCGAAGGCGCCCGCATCGCCTCAGAGAAGCTTTGGCAGTCGACCTAGAGTGACGCTCGAACGCATGGTTTTGCGGCGTCGGCGCAAAGAGGTCGGGGCCGGTCAAATAAGTGTCGCGAACTTTGAACTCCGGCTGCGCTCCTAATAACCGTAGTGATCCGCTACGGCTTTGACGCGCTGGTACTCGGGCTCCAATTCCTGGCGCGCTCTGAGTTCCTTGAAAGCGTCGGCCACCAGATCCTGGGCGCAGACATCTTTGACGGACGGGACTTTGACACCAAAGCCGCCGATCCTCTCCTCGTCCTCCAACATCTGCTCGAGGCCCGTCGCTAAGCCG